>Ga0207733_100054_pt1 | contig 126324 bp, 120 predicted proteins | sample A23P3SouthBayCA_FD_187735 | JGI IMG/M metagenome (GOLD analysis project Ga0207733, IMG submission 187735) | Aerobic enrichment media microbial communities from Eden Landing Ponds, California, USA - A23 P3 (SPAdes) | ecosystem: Environmental > Aquatic > Marine > Unclassified | place: Emeryville... | reverse complement strand
CGCGCGCCGAGGAGCTCACCCGCTACGCCCAGTACCTGGGCGACGGGCTCGGCAACTTCGAGACCGAAGAGGAACACGAGTTCGTCTTCCAGACCGGCGTGAACGGCGCCGCGAACGGACGGCCCGGCGACGGCGCCGACCCGAGCGACGACTGAGCCCGCGGGGGAGCGAGGAGGACCGGGCCGCGGTCTTCGGGTTGGAGGTTCCCCGGTTCGGCGAGCGACGGGCCGCGGCTCCCCGGTTCCCCGATCCGGAAAGCGACCCTGCGGTTCCGACTGTGTCGACTGTGTCGACCGTCACGGCCCTGTTTCCGGGACCTTCTTGCCGTCCCCGCTCGCCTCTCGAAGTATGACCGAGATCATCGACGGTAACGCGGTGGCCGAGGACGTGCGCGCCGACGTGAGCGACGCGGTGGACGACCTCGCCGACGAAGGCGTGACACCGACGCTCGCGACGGTGCTGATGAGCGACGACGCCGCCAGCGAGACGTACGTCTCGATGAAACAGAACGACTGCGAGGAGGTCGGCATCGACACCGTCGACATGGACATCGACTCCGACGCGCCCGCCGAGGAGCTGTACGACACCATCGACGAGCTGAACGCCGACGACGACGTGAACGGCATCCTCGTCCAGATGCCCGTCCCAGACCACGTCGACGACCGGCGCGTCCTCCGCAGCATCGACCCCGAGAAGGACGTGGACGGCCTCCACCCGGAGAACATCGGCCGGCTGGTCGCCGGCGACGCCCGCTACAAGCCCTGCACGCCCCACGGCATCCAGCGCCTGCTCGAAGCCGCCGAGGTCGAAACCGAAGGCAAGGAAGCGGTCGTCGTCGGCCGCTCGCGGCTGGTCGGCAAGCCGATGGCGAACCTCTTCATCCAGTACGGCGACGGCGGCAACGCGACCACCACCGTGTGTCACTCCCGGACGGAAGACCTGGCCGAGAAAACGCGCTCGGCCGATATCCTCGTCGCCGCCGCCGGCGTCCCCGAGATGATCGACGGCCCGATGGTCGGCGAGGGCGCGGTCGTGATCGACGTGGGCATCAACCAGGTCGACGCCGACACCGAGAAGGGCTACGAGCTGGTCGGCGACGTGGACTTCGAGAGCGCCGAGGAGAAAGCGTCGGCCATCACGCCCGTCCCGGGCGGCGTCGGTCCGATGACCCGCGCGATGCTCCTGTACAACACCGTCAACGCCGCCGCGCTGCAGTCCGGCGTCGATAGCTCGCTGTAGCCGGGGGTTCTCCTCCCGTCTCTCCGGTCAGAGGTCGATCTCGAACCCGTCGAGCCGGCGCTGGGCCTCGGCGAGGGCCGTCTCGTCGTCGTCGGCGAGCGCGCGGCCGAGCGCCTGAGCCACGTAGACGAGTTCGCCCGCGGTGCGGGCGGACACGTCGCCGTCGAGCGCCTCGGTCCGCTTCTGGTGGTCCCGCAGCGTCGTCAGCAGCGACCGGACGGTGTCGTCGGGGTGCTCGTCGAGGTACCGGCGCAGGTCAGAGCGATAGGCGTCGACCGCGCGGGCGTAGGCGAGGCCGCGGACCGCCCGCATCGACTCCGGTACCTCGTCGGCGGGCGGGCGGTCGCCCGCGTCGGCGCCCCGCAACAGTTCGAGGAAGTAGTACTCCTCGTCGTCGGTGAGCCGCATCGCGCGGGCGGCCTCCTCCCCGGCGAGTCGGAGTTCGACCGCCGCGAGGTAGGTGTCGTCGAGCGGGCGCAGCTCCCCGCCGCTGACGAACCCGCACTGGCGGACGTACTCCCGGCAGCGCTCGGCGGCCGCCTCGGCCACGTCCGCGAGCGGCTGGTCGTCGAGGAGGGCGCGGATCTCCGTCAGCTCCAGGTTCGCCGCCCCGGCGGTGTGTTCGGTGGGGTCGTCGAGCCCGACGCTCCTGATGCTCCCGCAGTCCGGGCACACGACGCTCCCGGTCTCGTAGTACGACCAGCGAGTGCCACACTCCTGGCACTCGCGCTCGCCGCGGATCTTCATGGGCCGACTTGCGCCCGAACGCCTAAAGTCGACGCGGTCGAACCCCCGAGAGACGCCCGTGACCCCCGCTCGCCGGCACCTCGGAACACCCCTTACTCGACCGTCAGACGGCGAAAGGACCCTGGGTCGGTACTTTTAAGTTGTTCCCGGCCAGAATTACAGATGACGCTTCGCTTGGAGGGCCGAAGCGTCAGCGGGGACCAATTCAGGGCGGCAAGCGTTCGCGTGGGCTTTTCGCCCACGCGGCGCTTTCCATTCCTTTCGTGACCGAACGTCGCCAGCCCCGGCTCGGTCGGTAGCTCGTCGGTATCGTCCCGAAGCGGCCGCTCTACCGCCGTCGGGCCCGGAGAATTCGCGTCGTCTGACGGCCGAGACGGCCGTCGGGACCGTCGCTACTGGACGGACAGCGAGTCGCCGGACATCTCGGCGTCCTCGTCCCACTCGAGTTCGAGTTCCAGGCCGAGTTCGCCGGCCCGGTCGGCCGGCCCCTCGCGCTCGACTTTCACCTCGAACTCGACTTCGCGCGGCACGTCGACCGTCACGGAGTCGGCACCGGTTTCGAGCGTCAGCGCCTCGCCGGTCTCCAGCCGGTCGGCGATCGTCCGGAGATACGAGGCCACGTCCGTCCGGGTGAGTCGCCGCTCGTCCTCGAAGAGCACTGTTTCGACCATACCCGTCGTAGGCGCCGCGCGGAGATAAGTGTCTACCACGCCCGGGGCCCACGCTCACCCCGGACGACAGTCGAGTCGACGTTTCGGTACCGATACCTGAAATTCATCGAATACGACCGCTACTCCGTACACCTCAGCCGAATTAGCATTCAAACAGCGAGTAATGCCGAAGTAATCCGGGCGTTCGAATATGCAGGCACGCTCATCAGTCGACATATTTATCAATATCCGACAGTAACTAACGTACGGACATTACCGATGTACGACCTGACAGGATTCCAGCGTGACCTGCTGTACGTCATCGCGGGGAAAGAGGAACCACACGGGCTCGCGATCAAGGAGGAACTCGAGGAGTACTACGAGAAGGAGATCCACCACGGGCGGCTGTATCCGAACCTGGACACGCTCGTCGACAAGGGCCTCGTCGAGAAGGGCCAGCGCGACCGGCGGACGAACTTCTACAGCCTCACCCGGCGCGGCCGCCGCGAGATCGAGGCCCGCCGCGAGTGGGAAGAGCAGTACGTCGACCTCTAGGACCGGGTCCCGCGTGACGTATCGCCGGGCGCGTCGGGCCTCTCACCGGCCGTGTCGACTTCTCCGCCAGTCGCGTCCGTCTCGTCGGTCACGCCGTCTCCGTTCTCACTCTCCGTCGGAGCGCCGTCAGCGGTCGCGTCGTCGTCACCGTCTCCGCCGTCACCGTCTCCGCCGTCGTCCCCGTCCGCGCCAGACGGCGGGTCCCGACCGAGCAGGACGGGGACGACCTCCTTGCCGAAGTGCGTGACGAAGACGAGGATCATCGGCCCGAGGAAGAGGCCGTACCAGCCGAACAGGAGCGGTCCGAGGATGTAGGCGAACATCACGCTCCCGGTGTGGAGCGACCCGCCGGTGACGTAGGGCCGGACCATCAGGTCGGGGATGACGTCGACGACGACGAACGACACGACGACGAACACGCCGACGAACACCCAGCCCGTCCCCTCTGAGAACGCCGTCGCGGCGAGGTAGATCGAGACGGGCACGTAGACGAGCTTCATCCCGACCACGGGGATCAGGCTGGCGATCCCGGCGAGCAGGCCCACCAGCGCGGCGTACGGGACCGCGACCTCGGGCGGCGCGAAGACGTTGAGGACGCTGTAGGTGATCGCGCCCACGGTCGCTGTGACGACGGCGTTGAGGATGTTGCCGGCGAAGATCATCTCCAGGCTGTCGTCGACCTCGCGGGCGAACGCCTCGAAGACCGTGGGGCCGTCGTCGTCGAACCCGGCCACCCACTCGGCGAGCCTGTGGTCGTCGCGCAGCAGGTAGAACGCGACCGCGAACATGACGAACAGGTGGAGCAGGCCGGTCCCCAGCAGCCCGAGATAGCTGGTCCCGCGGGACAGCGCCGACCCGACCAGATCCATCCCGCCGGCGCCCTCGAAGACGCCGCGCGGGTTCTCGACGGCCTGCGTGACGTTCACGTAGGGGTCTGCGATGGCGATGTACTGGTCGAGATCCGTCGTACCGGCGAACGCCTGGAGCTCCTGGATCCCGATGGCCGTGGCGTACAGCAGGAGCAACACCGCGGGCAGCGCGAGCGCGACCAGCGCCAGCGCCGCCGAGACGGTCGGCTGTCCGACCCGCTCGCGGATGTGTCCGTGGACGCGCCGCGTCGAGTAGTAGATGAACAGCGCGAACACGAAGGTGCCGACGAACGAGTAGAACACCCACAGCAGTGCCAGTCCGAGGACCGCGCCCACCACGGCCCAGCCGACCCGTCCCCAGTCGGGGGAGAACTCGAACTCCACCATCGTCCTCGCTGTGTGTCGGGAGAGTTATAAAATGAACAGGTCGCTCGTGGACTCGGCGGGGGTAACGGCCCGCTATTTATACGTGCGAACGGCATACCTCGGGCAGTGTTCGGAGTCGCGCAGTTCTCGTCGATCCCGCTCGACACGGAGGTGCTCCAGATCACGCTGGCGGGCGTGCTCGGTCTGTTCCTCGGGCTGGAGCGCGAGTGGTCGCACAAGTCCGCCGGGGTCCGGACGTTCTCGCTGATCGGCATGCTCGGTGCGGCGTTCACCGTGCTGGGCTCGACCCCGCTCGTGGTCGTCGGCGGCGTCCTGGTCATCGTCCAGGGGACGCTGCTGGCGATCAGGGGACTGCTGGCCGAGGAGGGGGAGGACGAGGGGTTATCGCTGACCACCTCGATGTCGATGCTGGTCGCCTACGCCGTGGGGACGCTCGTCGCCTCGGCCTACACGCTGGAGGCGGTGACGGTGACGGTCTTCTCGGCCCTGCTGCTCGTGCTCAAGCGCGAACTGCACAGCTTCGCCTGGGGGATGACCCGGACGGAACTGCGCTCCGCGGCGGAGTTCGCCATCCTCGCGTTCGTCGTCTACCCGCTCCTCCCCGCCCGCAGCTACGAGCTCGGTGCCGGCGACCTGATGGTCGAGGTCGAACCCCGCGTCATCTGGCTGATGGTCGTCACCGTCGCGGCCATCGGCATCGTCAACTACGCCATCGTCCAGACCTACGGCAGTCGGGGCATCGCAGTCACCGGGTTCTTCGGCGGGTTGGCCTCCTCGACGGCCGTCGTCGGCGCGATGCTCGACCACGTCGAACAGCGCCCGGCGGTCAGCTCTTACGCCGTCGCGGCCATCCTGCTGGCCGACGCGGCCATGGCCGCTCGCAACCTCGTCATCGCTCTCGTGTTCACCTTCGAAACGGGCCTGTTGCTCGGCGCGGTCGTCCCGCTCGGCGCGGTGATACTCGGGAGCGTCGCCATCGCGGGCTACACCGCCGACTGGACGGAGAACCTGACGATGGACCTGGAGAGTCCATTCTCGATGCGGAACGTCCTGAGCTTCGGCGGCCTGTTCCTGGTCGTCGTCGTCGCCGGCGGGCTGGCCGCCGCCCAGTTCGGGCGGCTGGGCTTCTACGTGACCGCCGCGCTGACGGGGCTGGTCTCCAGCGCCGGCGCGACCACCTCCGCGGTGATCCTCTACCGCGGCGGCGGCCTCTCCGCGGAGGCCGCCGTCTTCGCCATCCTCCTGGCGACGGCATCCAGTATCGTCGTCAAGGCCGGGCTCACCTTCGCCGGCCCGGACCGGGAGTTCGCCGTCAAGACCGCGACCGTCAGTACCGTCCTGCTGGTCGCCGCCGGGGCCGTCACCACCGCGGCGACGATGTGAGCGCCGCCCGCGGCGCCGCTCCCCCGAGTCGGCCGACCTCGCCACCGAACGGCGAGCGCCCGTCAGATCACTTAACTGCCGACTGTCCCTCACTGCCGGCATGGACAGGGACACGGCGGAACCGACGGTATCGTCGATCCCCGGCGAGCGGGCCCGGGAGTGGGTCGAGCATCACCACGAGTCGGCCGCCCCGAGCACCTACGTCTACGAGTTCGTCTGGGACTACACCGAGCCCGCGGAGGGACCCTTCTGCACCGACGTGGACGGCAACGTCCTCATGGACTTCACGAGCCACGTCGCCGCCGCGCCGCTGGGGTACAACAACCCCAAACTGATGGACCGCATGGAGGGGTTCGACCTGGTCGACCCCATGAAGATCGCCGGCCAGGACTTCTACGTCGCCAGCGGCGAGCTGGGCGACCACCCGTTTCCCACGCCAGCGGACCTGATGGACCGGTTGACCGACCGCAGCGCACAGTATGGAATGGACACCGTCTTCCTCTCGAACTCCGGCGCCGAAGCCGTCGAGAACGCCATCAAGGTCTCCTACGACCACACCGGCGCCGACTACGGGATCACCTTTCAGGGCGCCTTCCACGGCCGGACCCTCGGCGCGCTCTCGCTCAACCGCTCGAAGTCCGTCTACCGCCGCGAGTTCCCCGAGATATCGAAGGTCCACGACGTGCCCTTCTGCGACGACCGGACCTGCGACCCCGAGAGCTGTTCCTGCGGCTTCTTCACCGGCGAGGGCTCGCAGTTGCGGACGCTGCTCAACCCCGAGCGCGGCGCCGTCCACCCCGACGACGTGGCGTACCTGATCGTGGAACCCGTCCAGGGCGAAGGGGGGTATCGCTTCCCGAGCGACGCGTTCGCGACGGAGATCGCCGACCTGTGCGAGGAACACGACCTGACGCTCGTCGCCGACGAGATCCAGTCCGGCGTCGGCCGCACCGGCGAGTTCTGGGCCTCCGACCACTACCCGTTCGAGCCCGACGTCATCGCGAGCGCCAAGGGGCTGCGCGTCGGCGCCACGATCTCGCGCGAGGAGGTGTTCCCCGAGCAGACGAGTCGCCTCTCCTCGACGTGGGGCGCCGGCGACATCGTCTCGGCGCTGCAGGGCGCGCTCACCCTCGACGTGATCGACGACTACGACCTGATGGACAACGCCGTCGTCCGCGGCCGACAGTTCCTCGAATCGATGCGCGACGCCGACCCGGCGAGCGTCGTCGACGTCCGCGGGAAGGGACTCATGCTCGCCGTCGAGTTCGATTCGAAGGAACACCGGGACGACGTACAGGCCGCGGCGATGCAGCGCGGGCTGTTGACGCTCGGCTGCGGCCACGAGACGCTGCGGGTCCTCCCGCCGCTGGACGTGACCGAGCGGGAGATCGACCTCGGCGTCGACCTGCTGACCGACGCCATCGCGGACGCGGCCTGAGGGCGCTCGACGCCCGGCGAAATCCGCAGTTACCCCGAGTAATTCGCGAATACAAATCCGGAGACCGGCCGACGAGCGATCGTGAGATCCGTCGTCGGCTCAGTCGGTCACGGCCTCGCGGTCGGCCCCGGTGGCACCGGGACCGTCCTCCAGTCGGGGACGAGCGGTCTCCTCGCGAACCCGTGGTTCTACGCCGGCTTCTCCGCGCTGTCGCTGCTGGTCGGGTCGGCCGTCGGGATCTGGATATCGCCGCCCCGTAACTTGCAGGCGACCCTCCTCGCTATCGGCGGCGGCTCGCTCGTCGTCTCGCTCGCGTTCGAACTGTTCGAGCCCGCGTTCCGCAACATCGGTCGGCACACGGCCTCGGGCTACTTTCTCGGCGGGATCGTCGTCTTCGGGACGCTCGACGTACTCGTCGACCGCTGGGCCGACGACGAGACCCAGGAGGAAGGGCTCGGCCTGTGGGCCAGCGTGACGACCGACGGCATCCCGGAGAACGCGGCCATGGGCTCGCTGCTCGCCGGGAACGTTCACGGCGCGCTCGCGTTGCTGTTCGGGCTCGCCGTCACGAACGGCTCCCAGTCGATGATGTCGGGAACCAACATGACCGAGAACCACGGGAACCGGAAGACGATGGCCGGCTGGGCGGCCACGGCCGTCGTCGTCAGCGGGGCGGTTATCGCCGGCTACCGCGTTCTCCCGTCGCTCCCCGACTACTGGATCGGGGCGATCCGGTCGTTCGCCGCCGGCGCCATCCTCGCCAGCCTCGCCGGCGAGATCTACCCCGACGCCTACGAGGAGGCGGGCCCGTACATCACGCTCGCGACCGCGGTGGGGTTTTTAGGGACCTTTCTCTTGTAACGCGGTCGCCGTGTGCGTGTCGGCGTTCGGATTTCCCCCGTTCGATACGTAGCGCGTGCATACCCACCGGTATCACGTTCAGAAATCGACGATTGTTTCCGTGGATCGGGCGGATACACAGCATCTCTCTCGCAGATTCGTTTCCTCGTGAAGGGGATAGACCGACCTGGAAAAAGCGTGCAACACCCACGCCGAGAATTTTCATCTCTAATAGGTTCACCCAAACCATTATCACTTCATTTTAGACTAGATAATACGAATGAGTGGGATGTCACCCGATTCTATTCGCGTTCTTCACGTGGATGACGAGCCGGATTTCGCGGATATGGCCGCTACCCTTCTCGAAACCGAAGACGAGCGATTCACCGTCGAGACGGCCACGAGCGCGGCGGAGGGTCTAGAGCGACTTTCGTCTGATATCGATTGTATCGTCAGCGACTACGATATGCCAGGCCAGAACGGCATCGCGTTTCTCGAACAGGTCCGAGCGGAATATCCCGAATTACCGTTCATTTTGTATACGGGCAAAGGCAGTGAGGAAGTCGCCAGCGACGCGATCTCGGCTGGCGTCACGGATTATCTCCAGAAGGAATCCGGGACCGACCAGTACACGGTTCTCGCGAACCGCATCACCAACGCTGTCGAGCAGTTCCGGGCCCAAGAAGCGCTCGAAGCCAGCCAGAAACGCCTTTCGCTGTTTATCGAGCAGTCACCACTCGGCGTTATCGAATGGAGCGAGGCCTTCGAAGTTGTCCGGGCGAACGACGCAGCCGAAGACATTCTCGGGTACTCGCAAACGGAGTTGGAAGGGCGATCGTGGGAAGCGATTGTTCCGGAGCGTGAACGGGAGCCAGTCGCAGAGATTGTTTCCGGCCTACTTGAAGCCGACGGCGGCTATCACAGTGTCAACGAGAACGTCCGCAAAGACGGTACTCGGATCACGTGTGAGTGGCACAACCGTGTCATCGCGGATGAGACCGGCGGCACCGTCGCCATCTTCTCACAGTTTCAGGATATCACCGACCGCGAACAGTCCGAACGTGAGCTCGAAGCGGCGACCGAACGTATCGAATTCGCCCTAGACCAGATCGACGCGAACGTGTGGGAACTCGACCCCGAAACGGGCACTATCACGAGCTATCCGACTCACTGTTCGGTCTTCGATGCGGATATCGAGAGTATTACTGACTTCGTCGAAGGGGTGCATCCTGACGACCGGGCACGCGCTGAATCGGCCATTCAAACAGCGGTTGAGACGGGTGATGCGCTCAGTGTCGAGTGCCAGACCAGCCCCGATATCGACACGGAGTGGATCGCGTTGGAGTTCGACGCGATCGAAGACGAGGGGGCGGTGTCAGGAGTGACCGGACTGGTCCGTGACATCAGCGACCGGAAAGCCAGACAACGGAAACTCACGCAACTCCAGCAACGGACGCAGGCGCTCATGCAGACATCCACGCGAGAAGAGACCACTCAGGTCGCCACAGACGCTGCCGACGACCTCATCGATGCTCCCTTGAGTGGTGTGCACCTCCTGAACAGCAGTGAGGACCTGCTCGAACCGGCAGCAATTGTCGATCAAGTTTCCGACACCTTTGACGAGGTTCCATCGTATCAGCGGGAGGCCCCCTCTGGGTCCCGTGCGGATCTGGTCTGGAGCGTCTTCGAGCGCGGGGAATCACTCCGGATCGACGACACACGCGAGTATGACCAGTTGACCGAACCGACGCCGGCACGAAGCGTGATCCTCCATCCGATGGATGGTCACGGCGTGTTCGTCGTCTCCGCTCCCGACCCGCACGCGTTCACCGACACGGACGAGGCTCTGGTCGAAATCTTGGCGACCACACTCGCGACGGCATTAGACCGTGTCGAACAGGAACGAGCGCGCAGAGACCGAGAACGCGAGCTGGAAGAGACAAACGCGGTACTCTCGACACTGTTCGAGACACTTCCCGTCGGTGTTCTCGCTGAAGACGCCGCCCGGGACGTTATCGCCGTCAACCAGCGGCTGTTCGAGTTGTTCGAACTGCCCGGCACTGCGGATGAAATCATCGGTGCGGATTGTGAGCAGACGGCCGAACAGGTCAGTGAGATGTTCGTCGATGCCGACGGTTTCGTCGAGTGTGTCAACGAGTTGGTGGCGGAGCGAAAGCCCACGCGGAACGAAGAACTCACGCTGAGCGACGGACGGACGTTCGAACGGAGTTACCGACCGATCGAACTCCCCGATGGAGGTGGTCACCTCTGGATGTATCGTGACATCACCAACCGCAAAACGCGTGAAGCGCGTCTCAGAGCACTCAACGAGACGACGCACCGCTTGATGTCCGCCGACACACGTGAGCGAATCTGCGAGATCGGTGTCGAAGCGGGCTCCGATATCCTGGGACTGGATGCGAACGCGATCCATCTTTACGACGGCGAACGAGTGGCCCTCGTCCCGGTCGCGGGAACGGATGTTGGCACCGAGCTTGTTGGTGACATTCCGACGTTTACCGAGGGAGACAGCATCGCGTGGCGTGCCTACGAGCAGGGGGAGACCATCGCGCTTGACGACGTCCACGACGACCCGGATATCTACAATCCCGAGACACCAGTCAAAAGTGAACTCCACCTACCGCTCGAAGACCATGGGCTCTTGATCGCCGGGTCGGAAACGTCTGAGGCATTTGACCAGCAAGACATCGTGTTCGGTGAAATCCTGGCTGATGCCATCGTCGTGGCACTGGACCAGGTAGAGCAGACGGAGCGGCTTCGTGCCCGCGAGCAGGAATTGACTCGGCAAAATAACCGGCTAGAAGAGTTCACAAGCGTTGTGTCACACGATCTGCGGAATCCGTTGAACGTCGCCGATGGACGACTGGAACTGGTCCGCCAAGAGTGCGATAGCGAGCATCTCGAGACCATCGCCCGCGCCCACAAACGCATGGAAGCGTTGATCGACGATCTCCTGATACTGGCACGCCACGGCGAGACAGCGAATGACATCGACCCGGTCGATCTGGCGACCCTCACCGAGAACTGCTGGCGGAACGTGGCCACGGCCGAAGCGACACTCGCCGTCGATATCGACCGGCGAATTCGAGCCGACCGGAGTCGCCTCCAGCAGCTCCTCGAGAACCTCATACGGAACGCGGTTGAACACGGCGACGAGGACGTGACGGTTACGGTTGGGGAATTGGACGACGGCTTCTACGTCGAAGACGATGGGGCCGGTATCACCGAAGCTGAGCGAGCCGACGTGTTCGACGCTGGCTACTCGACTACCGAGGATGGAACAGGGTTCGGGTTGTCCATCGTCGAACAGGTGGCTGAAGCTCACGGCTGGACCGTTCGCGTGACTGACGGCTCCGAAGGCGGGGCCCGGTTTGAGATCCGTGGGGCCGAAATGTTTGCTGAATAGACGAGTTCAATTCGATACGCCGGTCCCGATAGAGACTGTGCAGAGAGTGCAATGACGTGTTATCCGGTTTCTCTGTACTGAGCATCCGCGCCGAACGGAGTGAAGCGCGGGTTACTGTCAGCGCTCCGTTCTGACAAGCCTGCAGTCGTTCGCGGTGCTCACTCCTGTGGAGACCGGACGCGACCGAAGGGAGCGGTCGACCTCTTTCACCCATGTTTTTGCAATACCGGGGGACCGAAGACCCCTCGGACCGTTCGAACGGGCGGCTTTGCCGCCCGTGAGCAGACGGTGTTCCCTCGCGCGCCTTCGGCGCGTTGCGGGAACCCCGTTCGGAAAAAGATGGCTCCTAGAACTGATACCGCCGGTCGTCGGGGTCGCCCGTACCCGTCTGGGGCGGGTCCGCGCCGCCGGTCATCTCGTCGAAGGTCATCCCCGAGAGGTACTCGTCGTAGGTCACGTCGTACTCGGTGCGGAGGTGGAAGTCGAGGTTCCCGGTCTCGACGGCCGTCTGGAACAGCATGTGAACGCCTCTCCGGACGAGTTCGTCGGGGTCGTCGGTGTCCAGCGCGGCCAGCAGCATGGCGAGTTCGTTGCGCGTCTCGCGGTCGGTGTCGACCGAGAGGACCTCCTCGAGGTCGCTGTACTCGCCCTGCACGTCGTCCTGCAGATCGTCGAGGCTCATACACCCAGGCAGGCGGGGCCGTCGCAAACACCTTACGCTCCCGTCCGGCCCGGCCGCGAACGGGCGACCGGCGGCCTCAGGGGTACACTTCGACGGCGCCCGGGCGGACAACGAAGGTTCGGCCCCACAGGTCGACGGCGAGGGTGAACTCGCCGTCGGCGTCGCCGCGTCGGTGGTGGGAGAGGAGGGCGTCGAGGGCGTCGGCGTCGACCCGGTCGTGCAACTGCTCGACCTCGTCGAGATCGATGTGGGCGCGGCGGGCGGCCCTGAACAGTGCGTCGGTCGCGTCCTCGTCGGCGTCGACGGCGGTGCGCGCGATCGGCGGCTCGTCCGGGACCCGAGTCGTTGGCGTCATGCCCGGGCCGGAGGGCGCCAGGCACCTAAACCGGGGTCGTCGCTAGCCCGATTTAACCCGGTTTAATTCGGTTCAAACCGCGAGCGGAGTGCGGGACCGCCGGGACAGGGGAAGAAGTCGGAACAGCGAGCGGGACCGTCGGAACGGCGGTGCGCTCAGTCGTCGAGCGCGCGCTGGACGGTCGCGACGGCCTCCCGGAGGGCGTCGGTCGCGCGGTCCTGAGGGAGTTCGTACTCGATCACGAGCGGCGCGGTCAGGTCGGCGTGGTCGTCGAGCAGGTCGACGAACGAGGCCACGTCGAGTTGGCCCGCGCCGGGCACGTCCTCGATCTCGGCGTCGGAGGTGTCCTTGAGGTGGCAGGCGACGATGCGGTCGCCCAGGTCCCGGACCACGTCGTCGGGGCGAACGTCCTCGACGAGGAAGTGCCCGGTGTCGACGCAGAGACCGAGCCGGTCGTGGTCGTAGCGGTCGAGGACGCCGCGGGCGTCGTCGATGGTCGAGAAGACGCGCGAGAGGTCGTCGTGATGGACCGACGAGTAGTTGTGGATCCCCACGTCGAGACCGAACTCCTCCGCCAGCTCGACGAGTTCCCCGGTGATCGCGTCGGCCGCCGGCGGGTAGTTGACGGTGAGGTAGTCGGCGCCGAGGCGGTCGGCGAACGCGGCGTGGTCGCGGGCCTCGTCGGGCGATTCGAGGTCGACGACGCCGTAACCGCAGACCGTCACGTCTGCGGCGTCGAGGGCGTCGAGCCCGGCGGCGACCGTCTCGTCGTCGTGGTCCGGCGCGAGGTGGTGACCCCACAGTTCGAGGTGGGTCACGTCGGTAGCTTCGAGTTCGGCGAGCAGGTCGACGAGCGAGAAGTCCTGAAAGACGACGCTCTGGACGCCGATATCGTAGTCGCGAGACATGGACCGGAGGAGGCGCGATACCGGCAAAAGCGTTCCGTCGGGGGAAGGACGGACCGGAACCGGGGCCGCCCGCGACCGGCGGCGACCGGGAGCGCGGGCTCGCGACGCCGACGCGGCGCGGGCTTCCGCGAGGCGACGTTTTATCCCCGCCGTCGCCATGGGTGGCCCATGGACGTTCTCATCATCGGCGGCACCGGACTGATCAGCACCGGGATCGCACGGCAGGCGGTCGACGCCGGCCACGACGTGACCGCCTTCCACCGCGGCGAGACGGACGCCGACCTCCCCGACGCGGTCGCCCACGTCCACGGCGACCGCGACGACGACGAGCGACTGGCGGAGGTGGCCGACGAGGTCCACCCCGACGTCGTGATCGACATGGTGTGTTTCTCGCCGGAACAGGCCGAGAGCGCCGTCGAGGCCTTCGAGGGCGTCGACCAGTTCGTCTTCTGCTCGACGGTCGACGTGTACCACCGGCCGCTGGACGCCAACCCCGCGACCGAGGACGCGGCCCGGCACCCGCCGGTCAGCGACTACGGCGCCGACAAGGCCGAGTGCGAGGACATCTTCTTCGCCGCCCACGGCGACGCCTTCGAGACGACCGTCGTCCGCCCGTGGAGCACCTACGGCGAGGGCGGGCCGGTCATCCACACGATGGGGTGGGGCACCTACTACCTCGACCGGGTGCGAAAGGGCGAGCCGATCATCGTCCACGGCGACGGCGCCACGCTGTGGGGGCCCTGCCACCGCGACGACGTGGCGGGCGCGTTCGTGAACGCGATCGGCAACGAGACCGCCTACGGCGAGGCCTACCACGTCACCAGCGAGGAGGTCATATCCTGGAACCAGTATCACGAGTACGTCGCCGACGCGATGGACGCGCCCGAGCCCGAGCTGGTGTACATCCCCACCGACGAACTCGCCGAGGCCGTCCCCGACCGCACGGACCCGCTGCTCGACCACTTCCAGTACTCGACCGTCTTCGACAACAGCAAGGCGAAACGGGACCTCGACTTCGAGTACACCATCTCCTTCCGCGAGGGCGTCGAGCGGACCATCGACGACCTGGAGCGACGCGACGCCATCGACGACGCCGACAGCGAGAACGACGACGAGATAATCGACGCGTGGCGCGACGCGACGCGGTCGTTCGTCGAAGCGTTCGACGACTGAAAGAGGCGGTCCGCCGCTCTCGGGAGTGACCGATTTTCGGACCGGCGAGCGGTCAGTCGATACTGTACCGGACGATGTCCTCGGACCCGCAGGTCGCGCAGACGGCCGTGTCGGATTCGACGGACGTCCCGCAGCGCCGGCACTCGGCGACGACGGTCTCGGGCGCGGCCCGTGTGACGAGCGAGGCGAACAGGCCCACGGGGATCACTCCGGGTGGACCGGGTTCCCGCAGTCGGGACACTCGGCGAACAGCCGCGGCCAGTCGCCCTCGGACTCGTAGCGGATGAGCAGATTCGCCGACGGGATCATCACGTCGCAGTTCGGACACGCGCCGAGCGGTCCCCCCCGGAGTTCCCGGTCGTCGGTCCCGGCCATGTCGCTGGTTACCACACCCCCCTTCGTTGTTATGTTCCGTATAACGTCGATAATGCGAAGGTTTCTGCCGGGACGGTCTCCCGAGCGATCGAGTCCGTGTCGGTCGCCGGTCCGCGAGTTAGCTGGCGGTCCGCGACGGGCGAGTCGTCACTCGACGGCGACGACTTCGACCTCGAACGTCAGCGCCTCGCCGGCCAGCTCGTGGTTGAAATCGACCGTGACGGTCTCGTCGTCGGCGTCGACGACTTCGCCCGGGAGCCCCTCTTCGGTCTGGATCTCCAGGCCTTCCTCGACCTCGCGGCCGCCGAGCATCTCCGCGAACTCGTCGGCCTCGTACTCGACGACGCGGTCGTCGGTGCGCTCGCCGTAGGCCTGCTCGGGCTCGATCTCGACGGTGTCCTCCTCGCCGGCCTCCATGCCGACGAGGCCGTCTTCGAGCCCCTCGATGATGCGGCCCGAGCCGATCTCGACGGTGAGCGGCTGGTAGTCGCGGCCGGGCTGGTCCGCGGCGAGTCCCTCCGCCTCGGCGACGGACTCCAGCGACGTGTCGAAGACGCTGCCGTCGTCCAGTCGGCCTGTGTACTCGATGGTCACGGTGTCGCCCGTGGAAATAGCCATACCGTCCGAAACGGTGGCCGACGGATAAGCCTGCGGTCTGGAGCCCGGTCCCCTCGCCCTCGGTCGCTCAGGCGTCTGTCTCGTACAGTTCGCCGTCGTCGTCGTAGCGGGCCTCGAAGATGCGGTCGAACTGCTCGTCGGAGAGAGACACGTCGGCGGCGCCCAGGTTCTCGTCCAACTGGTCGACGGTCCGAGCGCCGACGATGGGCACGCAGTCGAAGTCGGGCTGGTCGATCAGCCAGCGCAGGGCGACCTGGGCGGGCGAGGCGTCCACCTCGTCGGCCACCGCGCGCACCGCGTCGAGGACGTGCCAGCCGCGCTCGGAGACGTACCAGTCCTCGAACATCGGGTCCAGATCGCCGCGAGTCCCCTCGTCGGCGTCCAGGTCGTAGGTACCGTCGCCGACCCGCTCGTACTTGCCGGTGAGGAAGCCGCCCGCCAGCGGCGAGTACGGGCAGACCGCGAGGTTCTGGTCGGCGCAGACATCCAGATACTCGGCGACATCCTCGTAGTAGGCGGGGTGAAAGAGCGGCTGGGTGACGGAGAACGCCTCGTAGTTGTTCACGTCGGCTTGCCAGAGGCCCTTCGTGAGCTTCCAGGCGTCACAGGTCGAGATGCCGACGTAGTGGACCTTGCCCTCGCTGACCAGGTCGTCGACCGCCCGGAGGGTGTGTTCGATGGGCGTCTCGTCGTCGAAGCGGTGGAGATAGAGGATGTCGAGGTAGTCGGTGCCCAGTCGGTCGAGCGACCCCTCGACCTCCGCGCGGACGTTCTTCTTCGAGAGGGTCTCCTGGAATCTCGATACTGTGGACCAGAAGCACTTCGAGGCAATCACGTAGTCCTCGCGGTCCTCGCCCTCCAGCCACTCGCCGATCCAGCGTTCGGAGTCGCCGCCGCCGTAGCCGTTGGCGGTGTCGATGAAGTTCCCGCCGCGCTCGGCGTAGGCGTCGAGCAGTTCGTGGGCGTCCTCGCGGTCGGTCTCGACGACGCCGTCGTGTTCCTTGCCGAAGCGCCACGTGCCGAGACAGATGGGCGAGACCTGCAGTCCGGTCTCTCCGAGTCGTCTGTACTCCATACCGACCGATCGGGCGCCGCTCGCTTAGAGGTTGGTTTCGCGGAAGCCGCTCTCGCGGGCGTCGGAGACGGCGCGGTCCCGAGAACCGATACCGAGCCGTAGGACCCGCGCAGGCGCCGGGTATGGGCTTTTCCGGCGTCCGACCCAACGGCGGTCATGCGGCTGCTTCAGTTGTCGGTGCCCGCCGAGCAGCGCGCGGCGATCCGCGGGGTCCTCGACGGGCACGACCTCGGCTACACCGTCGCCGAGGGCGACGGCGCGCGGGAGGGGCACGCGCTCGTGACCGTGGTGATCCCGGCCGACGCCGTCGAGCGCGTGCTCGACGACCTCCAGGACGCCGGCTACGACCGGAGCACGTACACCGTCTCGACGGAGGCCGAGTTCGCGACCTTCGAGGGGATGGACGAGGTCCAGCGCCACTGGGCGGAGACGCCCAACCGGATCGCCCCGGAGACGCTGCGCTCGAAGGCCCGGGACATGCGCCCGAACACGCAGTCGTACGTCTGGCTGATGTTCCTCAGCACCGTCATCGCGACCGCCGGTCTGCTCATCGGGTCGCCCGCGGTCCTCGTCGGGTCGATGGTGCTCGCGCCGCTGGTTGCCCCGATGCTCGCGGCCAGTATCGGCGCGGTCCGCGACGACCGGAAGATGGTCGGCGACAGCCTCCGCCAGCAGGCCGTCGGGCTGGGCGTCGCCGTCCTCGGCGCCGTCGTCGCCAGCCTGCTCATCAAGAATCTGGAGATCGTCTCGGTCACGCTCGACGTGTCGACGGTCGACCTGTTCTCGGTCCGGCTGTCGCCGGGGCTGCTCTCGGTGGTCGTCGGCCTTGCCGCCGGCGCCGCGGGCGCGTTCGGGCTGACGACGAAGGGCAACGTGAGCATCGTCGGCGTGATGGTCGCGGCCGCGCTCGTCCCGACGGCCGCGGTCGTCGGCATCGGCGCGGCCTGGGGCGCCGCGAGCGTGGCCATCGGCGCGCTGTTCCTGCTCGGGCTGACCATCGTCGCCGTCAACGTCGGGGGGTACCTGATGCTCCGGTACCTCGGGTATCGTCCCGACGAGGTCGACGGGGGGCTCCTCGAACTCGAATCGCTCCGGGAGAAAGCCGTGTTCGCCGCGACCGTGGTCGCCGTCCTGGCGGTCGTGAGCGTCGTCCTCGTCGGCTCGGCCCAGCACATCGGCTACGAGTACGGCGTCACGCAGGCGACCTCGGACGTGGTCACCGACGACCGGTACGGCCGGCTCTCGCTGCGCGGCGTCACCGTCCAGTACGCCGGGATGAGCCCCGTCCACGAGCCGACGACGGTCTCCGTGGCGCTCACGCGGACGACCGACGAGTCGTACCCGTCGCTCCCGAACGAGCTCGCGCGGGAGATAACGAACCGGACCGGCGAGAACGTGACCGTCCTCGTCAGCTACACCGACTACGAGGTGTCGAACGCGACGGAGCCCGCCTCGTCCGACGGCGAGTCGGTCGCCGGCGGGTCCGATGCCCCCCGGTCTCCGGTGGCCGAGCGCGCCCGCCCGTCGAGCGGGGCCACGGTCGGACGGTAATCGCCTACTCGACGCCGGCGCCGGTCGGCGCGTCGGGGAGGTCGACGGGGTCGCTGTCGATGCCGAGTTCCGCCAGCGCCTGCTCCAGGTGTTCGGCCTCGGCGTACTCGGCGCCGTCGGCGACCCGGATCCGCTGGACGGTCGCGAGCACCTCGCCGCGGCGGTCGTCGGGGACGTCGTACTTGTCGGTCGCGAGTTCGATGGTGAGGCCGTTGTGGTCGCGGGTGTACAGCGAGTGGAACACGCCGCGGTCGAACTCGTTGTAGCCGTGGCCGAACTCCTCCAGCGCGCGCTTGATCTCGCCGAAGCGCTCGGGGTCGATGCTGAAGGAGAGGTGATGCACCGACCCGATCTGGTGACGCAGCGGCGCGGCCGACGACTCCCGGTCGTCGGTCACGAAGAAGGTGATGATGCGGCCGTCGCCGGTGTCGAAAAAGAGGTGGGTGGAGTCGGGGTCGTCGAGGTTGGGCTGGCGCAACACCAGGGGCATCCCCAGCAGGTCGCGGTAGAACTCGATCGTGTCTTCCTCGTTGCTACCGATCAGGGTGATGTGGTCGGTACCGGTGGTTCGGAACGGGCTCTCCGGCGGTTCGGCCGTGACTTCGGGACCGCTGTCCTCCGACATGGCCCGATCTACGGGTCGGTCCCACAAATCCCCGTCGCACCCCGCGACCGACAGATTGATACTCGATTACCGGTCCGGTACGACTACCGTACCCCGAGTAGATGACGCCTATCGAGATCGCCGCGACCGTCGCCGTGCTCGTCCTCTCGGTCAGCGCCGGGCTCGTCGCCCACGAACTCGCACACGCCGCCGTCCTGCGCGCCGCGGGCGTGGCCTACCGCATCGACTGGTTCCCGGGCGAGGACACCGGGGTCCTCGGCGCGGGGCTACGCGGGCGCTGGGCCGCGGTCAGACCGCGCGCGACCGCGGAGACGCCCGCCTGGGTCCTGCGGTGTTCGGCGATGATGCCGCTCGCGCTGGCCGTCCCGCTCGCGCTCGTCCCGCTCGGCGTCGTCGCCGACCCGTTCGCGACCGACGGCGTCGTCCGCTTCGCCGCCGTCGGGTGGATGGCCTGCGCGCTGCCGAGCCCGCAGGACTTCTCCGTGCTGTGGTACGCCGACGCCGCCGTGGCGGCCGCGGCCGACGACGCTCCGACCGACGACCCGACGGCCGCCTGACCGGCTGCGACCGGTAAGGCCGCGGTACTGCGCGCGTCCGCGCCGGCGCTGGGCGGCCCTGTCGATAGGCGCCCGTTTCCTTTCACCGAGAGCGCCCTATCGGTGGGACCGATGCCCGACCCCGACAGAGACGCCGAAGCCGAAGGCACGACGGATCCGCGGTTCGACAACTGGCCGGTCCGGCGATACGACGCCACCGGCGACCTCGCGGTCGAGCGCGAGACGCCCGCCGACGAGGCGAGTCGGCAGATGGACGACGTCGAGTGGGTCGGCGGCACGCGCGCCGGGACCGGCGGGGCCGCCTACGTCTACGCCCCCGAGAGCGAGACCGTCCACGAGGGGCGGTACGAACCCGAGAACGACCGAGTGGTCGTCGACGAGGGCCGCGCCGTCGACGACGAGGAGACGCTGGGCGACCACCTCGTCGACATCGGCGAGGACCACGACTGGGGCTGGCTCTCCTCGTTCGCCCGCGAGCACATGGACACGCCCGACCACGACCCCGACGACCCGACCGCCGAACACCTCCTGCCGCCCGGCTTCGACCACGAGGCCACGGAGTTCCAGCGGCGAAACCTCGTCGACGACGCCGACGAGGACGCCGCCTTCACCGGCTCGCACACCTTTCACGACGACACCGACCGGGTCCACGTCCTCGAACGCGACTTCGCCGTCGCCGCCGCCGACTCCGGCCGCGGCGCCGACGTGCACGTCGAAGAGCGCTATCTCGTCGCCAGGGAACCGCGCGAGGAGGACCGCGCCGGCGACGCCGACGTCGTCGAGGAGCGCGAGTACGACCTGGCGCTCGACGTCGACCCCGACGAGCGCTGGATCGGCGACGCGGAGGGACTGCTGACGGAGTGGCACCGCCGCCACCTCGCGCCGCCCGAGCGAGAGGAACACCGCCGCGTCGAACGGGACGCGACCGTACCACACGACAGCGCCGACCGAGGCGGCGTCTGAGCGGTGACGGAAGAGCGAGGTCGCGGCGTCCGCCGGAAGCTACCGGCGGGGACCGCCCGGCCGGCGATGGCCGGCCCCACGTCCAAGTGGTCCCGGGACCGAGCGGAGACGATGCCCGCCAGTGTCGTCCTCGGGACGCTCGGCGACGCCGTCCGCGCGGCCGTGCCGCCGTGGCTCGTGCCCCTGTTCCGCGGAGTCACTCGGCTCGGGAACCTCGGCGTCTTCCTGGTCGCGTTCGCGCTCGACTACTGGTTCGTCGACCGCGAGCGCGGCGCCCACGCGATCGGCGTCGTCGTCGGCGGGATGGCGCTGCTCACCGCGCTCAAGTACGCTTTCGCCGCGCCGCGGCCGCCGGCGTCGGTCAACCTCGTCCCGACCGGTGGCCACAGCTTCCCGAGCGGGCACGCCATGGGCGCGACCGTCGCCTACGGCGCCCTCGCCGTCGACCTCGACGCCGGCTCCCCCCGAGCCCGGTACGCCGCGGCCGGGGGCCTCGTCTCCCTGATCGCGCTCTCGCGGGTCGTCCTCGGCGTCCACTTCGTCCGCGACGTGCTGGCCGGGATCGCCTTCGGCGTCGCCTTCCTCGTGGTCGCGTTCGGCGTCACCGGTCGTGACCCCCGTCTGGCCTTCCTGCTCGCGATCGCCGTCGCCCTCCTCGCGGTCGCGGTCAGCGGCGCCAGCCGCGACGGCGTCGGCCTCCTCGGCGTCGCGGTCGGCGCCGCCGTCGCCTGGGAGCTCGCCGACGACGGGACGACCGTCGAGCGGCCGCTGTGGCGACTGGCGCTCCTCGGCGGTCTCCTCCCGGTCCTCGCCGGGCTGGGATTCGTCGCCCTGATCGCCGACCCCCCACCGATAGCGGTGTTCGCGCTCACCGTCGCGCTCGGCGCCGGACTGGTCGCCCCGCCCGCCCTCCTCGACGACGACGGTCCCGCGGGCGCGACTCTCACCGCCTGATACGGATCGCCCTCAGTCAGTTCCACGTCGACCGCCCGACTGCGGGCGGTCATCGCGGTACCCAGTGAGAGCAATCCGTACGAGATGCCGCCCGCGACTACCGGAGTCGCTCCGATCCCCGACCGCTCCGAGCGCCCGAACCGGCCACCCTCCGTGGCGAATGCCGGCCGGCCGACTATCCGGCGGGACGGCCTATTCCGCCCGTCATGTCGGTGCTGGAGCGAGCGATAGGCCTGTACGGCTACGTCTTCCACCCGATCACCGTCCTCGGCGTCGGGAGCCTGCTGTTGATCCACCGGGAGTGGCGCGACCAGAACGCCGGCCGGGACGCGCTGTGGCGTCGCATCGGCGCCTTCCTCGGGGCCGGCGCCCTCGCGCTCGTCCCGACCGCGGCCTTCTTCGTCCTGTTTCGCGGCGGGCTCGGGCGCGCCGTCGGCGGGAGCAGCTGGCGCCTCGACGAGGTGGTCGCCGCCGGCGTGCTGATCGCCGCCGGCGTCACCTGGTTCGTCTGGCGCCGCTACGAGTGGGGCGCGGTCGTCCCCGGCGCGATGGCGACGTTCGCGACCGTCACGGTCCCCTACGCCGCCCTCGCGCCCGTCTGGGACATCTCCGGGCACGTCATCTACGCGCTGGCGCCGACGCTGTCTCTCGCGCTGGTCGACCGCCGGTACGCGCCCCTGCTCGTCGTCCCGGTCCTGATGGTTCCGACGCGCGTCTGGGTCGAGGCCCACACGTGGACCCAGTCGATCGCCGGGTTCGCCGTCGCCGCCGCGGTCGCGGTCGGCCTCTACCGCGTCCGGACGCGGTCGGGCGACCCGCGGACCGCCGGGTCGACAGCGTCCTGACCCCGGCGAGCGGATCGAACCGGCGGTCGCCGTCGCTCCCCACCGCTCCGGACGCCCCCGTTCCCCCACGTTCCCCTCCGGACCGCTGGCGTGACACCCCGAGCCCAACAGTCAGAAAATTGTTACTTAGAAGTGTGCGCGGACCGCAGGCGTTCCATGGCGACCGACCGATCGGAGCCGGCGAACGTGTTACTGGTCGTGCTCGACTCCGTGCGGGCACAGAACTGCTCGGTCCTCGGGGCGCGGAAGCCGACGACGCCGAACCTCGAACTGCTGGCGCGGGAGGCGACGCTGTACACGCAGGCGCGGGCGCCGTCGAACTGGAGTCTGCCGAGTCACGTCAGTCTCTTCACGGGGCTGGAGACCCACGAACACGGCGTCACGGTCGACCGCCGGCTCGCGCCGGGGAACACGGTCTTCGAGAGACTCGCCGAGCGCGGCCACGACACGGGCCTGTTCACCGAGAACGGCTTCGTCGCCAGCCACGACGTGGGGCTGAAAGACGCCTTCGAGAGGGTGGAGACGGTCCCGAAGTCCGTCCACGACAGCTACGACACGACCGAGTTGAACCCCGGGCCGGACGGCTACTACTACGCCGACCGCTTCCTCTCCTGGAGCGCCGACCGCGACGGGCCGTGGGCGGCGTGTCTGAACCTGATGGACGCCCACAGACCCTTCGAGCCCCGCGCCGCCCACGACGAGTGGGGCGACGACGCCGCCCGCGAACTCCAGGCGGAACTGCCCACCCGCTGGGAGTGGACGTTCCAGGCCGGCGAGCGGCCGCTGTGGCAGTTGCAGGCGCTCGAAGCGCTGTACGACGGCGGCATCCGCCAGGCCGACGCGATACTCGGCCGCGTCGTCTCGACGCTGCGCGAGCGCGGGGCCCTCGACGACACGCTGCTGGTCGTCTGCGGCGACCACGGCGACGGGTTCGGCGAGCACGGCGTCCTCGACGGGGAGCCGCCGGCCGTCTCGCACATCGTCCCGATGCACGAGTCGCTGTTGCACGTTCCCTTGCTCGTCCGTCGCCCCGGCCAGCGCGAAGCGCGGACCGTCCGCGACCCCGCGGCGCTGACGCCGTTCCACGACGTGGCGCTGGCAGCCGGCGCGGGCGAGCCGCTCTCGGCCGGCGCCTTCGCCCGCGAGCGCGTCGTCAGCACGAAACAGCCCGTCACCGGCGACCTCCGCGAGCGCTACGAGCGCAACTGCGAGTCTGTCGACCGGTTCGTCGCCCCCTCGCGGGCCGTCTACCGGGCCGACCCGTCGGTCGACCGGGCGGTCCGCAAGGGGTACTACTGGGGCGAGCCCGCCGCCGAACTCGTCGTCCACGGTCCCGGACAGGTCCACCGCGTCGGCGCCGCCACCAGAGACGCCGTCGACTCCGCCGTTCTGACCCGCGACGTATCCGTCGACCTCCCTCGCGAGACGGCGGGTGACGGCCTCGACGGCGACAGGAAGGCACAGCTCGCGGCGCTGGGGTACTACTGACCCGGCCCGCGACCGCCGGCCGCCGTCGCCGCTCAGTCCGCTACTCCAGCGAGTAGGCGACCCGCTCGCCGGTGTCCAGCCCGTTCCGGAGCGCGGCGTGCACGCGCGCCTCCCCCGCGACCCAGTCGCCGAGGGGGTAGAGATCCGCCTCCGCCACGTCGTCGACGGCCCCCTGCCGGACCCCCTCGTCCGGGAGCGCGTAGCGCCAGCCCTGATGATCCGTCCACTCGGGGTCGGCCAGCCGCTCGTCGCCCAGCACGTCCGCGGTCAGGCCCGCGAGATCGGCCACGTTCTCGGCGGGGTCGTCGTCGTAGCGCTCGACCGACCACTCGGGGTTGGCCTGCACTACCAGCGCGGACTCCCCGTCGGGGACGTGGCCCGCCTTGCACTCCTCGCGGGCGATCCAGCCGATCTCGTGGTCGCGGTCCGGGTTTATCACGGCGTAGTACGGCCGGTCGAGCTCGAACTCGTAGCCCAGTACCGCCGTCCAGATCGTTCGATAGGGGACCGCCTCGGCCGCCTCGGCCAGCGCCGTCCGAGTCTCGCTCTCCCACTCGGCGTCGCGCAGCAACTCGGCGCTCTGGGGCGCCGGCGGACTGAGGAGCAGGGCGTCGAACGGCCCCCACTCCTCGCCATCGGTGTCGACGACCCGCCACTGCTCGCCGTCGCGGACGAGCGTCTCGGCTCTGGTCGAGTTCTCCACCGTCGCGTCGGTCTCGCCGAGCAGTCGCTTCGCGATCTGGGTCAGCCCCGCGCGGTAGCTCCACTTGTGGCCGTCGGGCTCCCGACCCTTCGAGACTACACCCGCCGAATCGAAGGTGTAGATCGGCTCGGTCACGTCCACGAGCCCATCGGAATCGACCGTCTCCGTCAGGAGTTCGACGACGCGGTCGTCGTCGCTCTTGACGTAGTTTGCGCCGTAGTCGTAGGTCACGTCCCCGCGGCGGCGCGTCGCCGCCCGACCGCAGACGCCGCGCGATTTCTCCAGCACCGTCACCTCCGCCGACGGGACCGCCCCGTCGAGCACGTACGTCGCGGCCGCGGCCGCCGCGCCCGCGCCGACGACTCCGATCGATGTCATAGCGACCGTTCGGACTCCTGGGACTAAACGGGTCGTATCTCCGATCGGTCGTTCGCGGTTGGCGAGGGGTTGTGTGGAGGTGAGCGAGAGTCACTGTCGGCTACAGCGAGCGATGAAAGCCCTCGACCCGCTCGCGGTCGCTGAGCGACATATCCTCGCGGCCTGCGGCCGCTTCGGATAGGGGTCGCTCAGCCGACTAAACTGCACGCGAGCGGGACTCGCCCTTTCGGTCCGCCAGGTACAGCACCGCGGGCGCACAGCACCGCAGACAGCCACACACCGCCCGATAATTTACCCGTCCGCGAGCGGTATCGAGACGCCCCGCCCGTCGCGCTCGACGTTCGTGTCGAACTCCGCGGAGAGCGCGCGAACACGCTCGCGCACCCACGCGGCCACGTCGGCAGGCGCCCGACGGACTCGCTCGTCGGCGATCTCCACCGGTGAGACGCGCAGGCGGTCGAGCCGGCCGTCCTCGACCGCGAGTTCGACCCGGACGCTCCGGTCGTTGTGCAGGTCCTCCTTGACGATGTAGTCGTCCACGTAGTCGCCCAGATCGTACAGGATCGGGCGGCCCCGGTACACCTCGATCCCCTGGAGGACGTGCGCGCTGTGGCCGTGAACCACGTCGACGCCGCGGTCGACCAGCCACCGCGCGAAGCGCCGCTGAGTCGCCGACGGCCGGACCTCCCAGTTGGGCCCCCAGTGCAGCGACGCGACGACGAGGTCGGGGTCGCGGCGGTACACGGTCTCCAGCATCGCTCCGACCCGCTCCCGCGTCTCCGGACGCTCCGGGTCCAGCCGGAGCCACGCCGTCCCCGCGCTGTCGGGAGCCGCGCGGTACGAGCGGGACTGGTCGGTCAGCGCGATCACGCCCACGTCGAGGTCGCCCGCCGACGCGACGGCCGGCTCGAACGCCGCCGCGCGGTCGCGACCGGCGCCGGCGGCGGCGATCCCCGCCCCGTCGAGGTGGTCGACGGTGTCGCCGAGCGCGGTCGGCCCGAAGTCGAGCAGGTGGTTGTTCGCCAGCGACGCGAACGAGGCCCCGGCCGCCGAGAGCGCCCGGAGCGCCCACGCGGGGTCGGCCCGGAAGTAGTAGCCACGGTCGGGCGTCCGCTCGCCGCGAGTCGACACGCTGCACTCCAGATTCAGAAACAGGCCGTCGAGTCCCCGGAGCGCCGGGAGCGTCGACCCCCAGACGCCGGTGGGGTCGCGGGCCGCGTCCGCCGACTCGCTACCCGCCCAGCGCTCGTCGACGCTCCGGCCGAGCATCGCGTCGCCGACGAACCCGAGCCAGGCGTCGGCGTCCCCGCGGACCGACGCAGGGACCGGCCGGCGCGTCCGGTGCCGGACGGCCCCGCCGATCCCCGTCAGCGCGGCCACCGACGCCGCCGACCCCGCGAGGACGGCCCGACGAGACGGCGCCACGGTCAGTCGGCCCCCCGAGCCAGCCCCGGTCGAGTCGGGCCGCTGGCGGCCATCAGTCGATGTGGATCGCGGGTTTGGCCGGGTCGGCCTTCGCCGCGAGGTCGTCGTCCGGGCTCGCGCGCCGGACCTCGATCTCGGCGCCGAACTCGTCGGCGAACAGCCAGCTCGCGGCCTCCAGGACGGCCAGTTCGCGCTCGGCGTCGAGGACGGGTTCGAGCGCGCCCGCCCGCTCGGCCAGTCCGCCCAGGTACTCGGCGGCGCGGTCGCCGTGGTCGCCGATCGCGTCGTCGTCCAGCGCCGACCCGACGACCGCGTCGCCCGGGTCCGCTCGACGGACGTGCTCGTAGGCGCGGTACTTCCAGTCCTCGGCGACGACGATCTCGATGGTCCCGGGGTCGTCGATGTCGACGACCTCGGTGATATCGCGCACGTCGTCGAGGGTCCGGTCGACCAGCCGCCGCTCCAGCTCGTAGTCCTCGACCGCCTCGGCGACCGCGGGCCACTCGGCCTCGACGACCATCCCGTCGGTGTCGAGGCTGTTCCACATCTCCTCGCCGAGGTAGGGGGCCATCGGCGCGACGAACCGCGTCAGCGCGCGGAGGCCGCGGCGGTAGGTCGCCTCGTCGACCGGGCCGTACTCGGCGTACCGCCTGAGGAGTCGGGCGAACCGCTGGGTCTCGCTGACGACCCGGTGGAAGCGAAAGCGCTCGTACTCCTCGGCGACGGCCGTGATCGTCCGGTCGATCTCGCGACCGAGGTATGCGTCCTGGGGCGCCGACGCCTCGCGAGTCTCGACCTCGTCGCGGTCGGCGACCATCGCATAGAGGCGCTGCTGGAAGTCGTACACGTCGCCGACCGACTTGACCGTCCACTCGAAGTCCTGTGCCGGGTGGGCGGCCGACAGCAGGAACAGGCGGGTCGTCTCGGCGCCGTACTCGTGAGGGGCGATGGCGTTGCCCTTCGAGGAAGACATCTTCTCGCCGTCGTACAGCACCGTGCCCTGGTTGATCAGCCGCTCGACGGGCTCGCGCGTGTCGAGCAGTCCCAGATCCGCCAGTGCGCGGGTGAAAAATCGGATGTACAGCAGGTGCAGGATGGCGTGTTCCTCGCCGCCGACGTACACGTCGACGGGGAGCCAGTCGCTGGCGCGGTCAGTGTCGAACGGCGCCGAATCGAGGTCGGGCGACAGGAAGCGCAGGAAGTACCACGAGGAGTCGACGAAGGTGTCCATCGTGTCCGTCTCGCGTTCGGCGGGGCCGCCACACTCGGGGCAGTCGACCGATTTCCACTCCTCGCTCTCTTCGAGGGGGTTGCCCGCGGTGCGGACGTACGGCGGCAGTTCCACCGGCAGGTCCTCGTCGGGGACGGGGACGCGGCCGCAGTCCTCGCAGTGGATCATCGGGATCGGCGTGCCCCAGTAGCGCTGGCGGGAGATGAGCCAGTCGCGCAGGCGGTACTCGACGGCCGACGCGACGCCGTCGGCGCCCAGGAGCCGCTCGCGGGCGGCGGAACTCGCCAGCCCGTCGTACTCGCCGCTGTCGGTCAGCATGCCGTCGTCGGTGTAGGGCACACCGGGCAGGTCCGTCCCGCTGCCGTCGACCGGTTCGACGACCTGCTCGACCGGGAGGTCCTGCGCCTCGGCGAAGGCGTGGTCGCGCTCGTTGTGCGCGGGGACGCCCATCACCGCGCCCGTCCCCACGTCGTCGAGGACGTACGCCGCGACGTAGACGGGGAGCGCCTCGCCGGTGATCGGGTGCGTGGCGGTGAGGTCCGTCTCGACGCCGGAAGTCCCGCCGGCGTCGGCGCCCGCGCTGGTCACGTCGTCGACGTACGCGGCCACGTCGTCGTCGCGCTCTGCGACCGCACGCGCGAGGTCGTGACCGGGTGAGAGCGCGACGAAGGTGGCGCCGTGGACGGTGTCGAGTCGGGTCGTGAACACGTCCACCTCGGTGTCCGTGTCACCGTCCGCGTCGGTCACGTCGAAGGAGACGTGCGCGCCCTCCTGGCGCCCGATCCAGTTGCGCTGGATGTCGCGGACGCTGTCGGGCCACCCCTCCAGGTCGTCGAGACCGGCGTCGAGTTCCTCGGCGTAGTCGGTGATCGTGAAGAACCACTGGTCGAGTTCCCGGCGCTCGACCGGTGTCTCGCAGCGCCAGCAGACCCCCGCCGCGTGGGCGTGGTCGACCGCGCTCGCGTCGGCCTCGGCGTCGTCGGGCCGTTCGACCTGCGCGTCGGCCAGCACCGTCTCGCAGTCCGGACACCAGTTGACGCGGGCGCCGGTGTACTCGACCAGGTCCTCCTCGTGGAACCGTTTGAAGAGGTACTGGTTCCACCGGTAGTACTCGGGGTCGCAGGTGGTGACCTCCCGCGACCAGTCGTAGCCGAAGCCCATCGTCTCCAGTTCCTCGCGCATCTGGTCGATACACGAGCGGGTCCACGATTCGGGGTCCGTGTCGCGTTCGTAGGCGGCGTTCTCGGCGGGGAGGCCGAAGGCGTCCCAGCCCATCGGCTGGAGCACCTCGTCGCCGCACAGCGAGCGGTAGCGGGCGTAGGCGTCGGTGATCGCGTAGTTGCGGACGTGGCCCATGTGGAGCGTGCCGGAGGTGTAGGGGAACATCCCGAGGACGTACGTCGGGTCGGCGGCGTCGTCGGGCACCTCGTAGGCCCCTTCGGCGTCCCACACGTACTGCCAGTACTCCTGCACTCTGGCGTGGTTGTACCGAGTCATCGACTGTTGGCGAACGTGCGTCCGCCGCCGTAATCACTGTTCCCCACGCGACGCGCGTTCGAGGGCCGCGAGGCCCTCGCGGGACCGTCCGGCCACCTGAGGGTGACCCGACCGCCCCCTCCGTCGGCAGCCACATCAGTCTCCGACCCCAGACTCCGGCATGGCGATCGATACCTCGGTCCTCGTGATCGGCGGTGGGGCGACCGGCGCCGGCGTCGCGCGCGACCTCGCGCTCCGCGGGTGCGACGTGACGCTCGTCGACCGCGACGGCCTCGCCCACGGGACGACGGCCCGCTCGCACGGACTGCTCCACAGCGGCGCGCGCTACGCCGAGGCGGACGAGACCGGCGCCGAAGAGTGCATCGCCGAGAATCGGACGCTCCGGGACATCGCTGGCGCGGCCATCGCGGACTCCGGCGGCCTGTTCGTCCAGTTAGCGGCGGACGACCCCGACTACTTCGACGCCAAGCGCGGCGCCTGCGAAGCGATCGGGATTCCCGTCGAGGTGGTCGACGGCGACGAGGCGCGGGCCGCCGTCCCCGAGCTCTCCGGGGAGGTCGAGCGAGCGATGCGCGTCCCGGACGCCGTCGTCTCGCCCTCGCGGCTCGTGGCCGCGAACGCCCGGGACGCGGCCGACCGCGGCGCCGCCGTCCACTACGACTCGCCCGTCGAGGGGATCCGGGTCGACGGCGGCGAGGTGGCCGCCGTCGCGGTCGGCGGCGCGCTCGACGAGACGGTCAGTCCGGAGGTCGTCGTCAACGCGACCGGCGCGTGGGCCGGCGACCTCGCGGCGATGGCCGGCGCGACCGTCGAGATGCGGCCGACTCGCGGGCTGATGGTGTCGGTCGAGTACTCGGCGCTCGGGACGGTCCTCAACCGGTGTCGCCGGCCGGGCGACGGTGACATCGTCGTGCCCCACGAGCGCGAGGCGGTGCTCGGAACGACGAGCGTCGCGGTCGACGACCCCGACGACTACGAGCGGGCCGACTGGGAGCGCGAGCGGGTTCGAGCGGAGTGCGCGGCGATGTGTCCGCCGCTGGCCGACGCCGCCCACGTCCGCGAGTGGTGGGGCGTGCGCCCGCTGTACGAACCCGACGAGGCCGAACGCGGGGGTCGGGGCATCTCGCGGGGCTTCTTCCTGCTCGACGGTGCCGAGGAGGGCGCCGAGAACTTCCTGTCGGTGGTCGGCGGGAAGCTGACCACGTACCGCCTGATGGCCGAGGCGACCGCGGACGCCGTCTGCGAGCGCATCGGCGTCGACGAGCCTTGCGCCACCGCGGAGACGCCGCTCCCCGGCGCGGACGACCCCGATACGCTCGACGGGTTCGTCGCCGACATCGGCGGCCCCGGTCCGTCCGACAGCGACACCGCCGGTCGGTGACCGGTCGCTGGTCGGTCGGCCGTGATGCCGGTCGCGACCGCGGCCGGCTCACTCCTCGTCGTCGAACCAGCGCGCGGTCGAGGCGAGGTACTCGTCCCGGGGGCGACCGGGTTCGAAGTTCGGTCGGAAGTGCTCCCGGAACCGCTCGGCGCCGAACGCCGCGAGCCCGGCGACCGAGGCCAGAAAGAGCCAGCCGCCGACCGAGCCCGTGACCGCCGCGACCAGGTCCGCGTCGTAGTACGCGGCCATCGCGGCCAGCCCGGCGCCGAACAGCACCGCGTAGAACACCGCGGCCATGACGAGCCACGGCGTGCTCGCTCGCAACCGCCGCCGAAATCGTGTCCCCGCACGACGCATATCTGTGCCTTGGAGTACGTCCGAAAAAGCCTTTCTTTCCCGTGGTTCGGGTCGCCGAGAGTCGGACCAGCGACCGGCCGACCCGCCCCGGAGGACGCCGACCGCGCTGATGTTCGGACACCGATATTTCAGACGCATAGGAGGTCGCACTGGGGGCGTTCGAGGGGGCCGCGGGGCGGCGAACTCGGCTCCGGGGCGGGGACTAGGCGAGCTTTTTACTTGTGGAATGTTTAGGGGGGTGTATCGGGAATGTCACGGAACCAGACCGAGCAGATGTTTCAGGACGACCTCGACTACTGTTACGACGCCGTCCAGGACGTATCGCGCACGTTCGCGCTGACGGTCGCGGAGCTCGACGAGCCGATGTCGCGCGACATCTGTGTCGGCTACCTCCTCTGTCGGATCGCGGACACCGTCGAGGACGCCGGGCACATCCCGCCGGCCGAACAGCGGACCCTGCTGGACCTGTACAATCGGGTGCTCGACCCCGACGACGACGCGACGATCGCCGAGTTCCGGGCCGCCGTCGACGAGTGGATCCCCGAGAGCCCGGACGACGACTGGGAGGTCGTCGCCCAGTCGCCGCGAGTGTTCCGCGCGTTCGACGGGCTCGACGAGGACTCGAAGGCCGCGATCCGGCCGCCGGTGCGCGAACTCGTCAGCGGCATGGCGATGTTCGTCGAGCGCTACGCCGAGCAGGGCGGGCTTCGCCTCCAGACGTTCGGCGAACTCGAGGAGTACTGCTGGTACGCCGCCGGCACCGTCGGCACGCTCGTGACCGGCCTGCTCTCGCGCAACGTCGACGACTCCGTCAGCGAGACGCTCCAGAACAACGCCCGCTCGTTCGCGATGCTCCTCCAGCTGGTCAACGTCTCCAAGGACGTGGCCACCGACTTCGAGGAGGAGAACAACGTCTACATCCCCCAGGAGCTGCTCGACGACCAGCAGCTCGACACCGAGGACATCCGCAGGGAGGACAACGGCGAGGAGTTCGTCCCCGTCATCCGCCGGGTCGTCGACCGCGCCGAGGGGTATCTCGACGGCGCCCAGACCTGGCTCGAAGCCATGCCGGAGATCCGCGGCAACACCCTCTCGGCCTGGGCGATCCCGTTCCTGCTGGCCGTCGGGACCCTGCGTGAACTCGAAGAGCGCCCCGAAGACGTGATCGAGGAGGGCGACGTGAAGGTCTCCCGCTCGGAGGTGACGACGCTGTTCGCGATGTTCTCCGGCGAGGACGACCCCTCGGTCGCCGAGCTCCGGTCGAAGATGCGCCAGCAGCCGCTGGACGAGTACTGAGCGCCGGCCCGAGGTCGGCCCGGCGCGGTCTGGTTCTCGCGAGCCGATCACTGCCGCGAGCCGCCCCTGTCGGGCGATATCGGAACGGATTAGTCGGGCTGGCCGATAGCTCGGACCATGTCGGCAGACGCTGACGTGGTGGTCGCCGGGGGCGGGCCGGCCGGCCTCCAGTTCGCCCGCGAGATCGCCGCCCGATCGGCGTACGATGTCACCGTTCTGGAAGCCAACGACAGCCTCTCGGACAACGACAAGTCCACCGGGGGCACCTTCGAACAGGTGGTCGACCGCTACGGGGTCCCCGACGACGTGGTGATGGCCGAGAACGAGGACGTGGTGTTCGAGGCGCCCGGCGCGAGTTCCACGCTCGACATCCCCGGCTACGTCCTCGACTTCCCCGCGTTCGTCGAGTTCCTCGGCGAGGACGCCGAGGCCCGCGGTGCGGAGGTCCGGACCGGCGCCCGCGTGCAGACACCGATCCGCGAGGGCGGCCGCGTCGTCGGCGTCGAGTACACGGCGGGCGGCGAGCGCCGCGAACTCCGCGCCGATCTGGTCGTCGACGCGACCGGCCCGCGGGCGGTGCTCGCGAAGCAACTCGGGATGTTCGACCCCGCCTCCGCCCAGCACGGCGTCGGCAAGGAGTACGAGGTCGAGGGCCGCTACGACCTCGATTCGATGCTATTTAGATTCGACCACGACGCCGCGCCGGGCGGGTACGCCTGGACGTTCCCCGCCGGCGAGAACGCCTTCAAGGCCGGTATCTGCTGGATCGATGACTTCTACGAGACGCACGCCCCGGCCGACGACGGTACCATCGACGACTACGTCGAGGACTGGCTCGCCGCCGATCCGCGCTGGGAGGTCGAGTCGATCAGAACCGCCCACGCCGGCGACGCCGTCTCGAACAACTCCATCAACCAGCGCGCGACCGACGGGCTGGTCGCCGTCGGCGACGCGGTGTCGAGCATCAACCCCCTGTTCGGCGAGGGGATCCGCCCGGGCATGGAGTCCGCCGAGATGGCCGCGACCGTCGCGCTGGCCGCGCTCGACCGCGGCGACACCTCTCGCGAGCGACTCGCCGTCTACGAGGACCGATGGAACGACCAGAAGGGCCTCGACTGGCGGATCCAGCGGATCGTCTGCGAGCTGCTCTACGACTTCACCCCCGGCCAGCAGCGGCGGTTCGTCACCAGCGCCGGCCGCCTGTCCGACGCGCAGGTCGACCGGCTCCAGCGCTACGAGCTGACCGCTCGCGACTACCTCGAGCTGTACCCCTTCGACCCGAGCGACCTCGCGAAGGTGCGCGCGCTCGTCCGGCACGTCTGACCGCGGCGCCGTCGGGCGGCCGCGCGTGGGTCGTGGTACCGCGAGACTCAGGTGATTTAAACGTGTCGGGCTCGTATCTCTCCTGTGAGCGAGAGCGACAACAGCGGGCGTCGGAACCTCCGAATGCCCTCGAACGACGAACTGTTCGCGGTGGTAACACAGCACAACGGCGGGAACCACGTCCGCGTCCAGTGCGAGGACGGCGTCGACCGCATGGGTCGGATCCCCGGCCGCATGAAGTACCGGACCTGGATCAGCGAGGGCGACGTCGTCCTCGTCGAGCCGTGGGACTGGCAGGACGAGAAGGCCAACATCGAGTGGCGCTACTCCGAGCAGGACGCCGAGCAGCTCCGCGACGAAGGCCACATCGACTGATTCTCTTCGAGTGCGACCGCGCCGTAGCGGCGACCCCGCGTCGCGCCGTCGGCAGCCACAGCCACGTCGGTAACGGTATGCATCCCTGATGAGTCCGACACGTCGATAGCCTCCCGAGCGACCGGTAGCGGCGGCCCCGCACCGGCCAGCGACCGCACCCAGTTCGGAACCGGTCGATACGGAGCGCGCACGCGTTCGGAGTCTATCCGTTCGGGCGCTGCAGTGACCTCGCAAGCAGCGTTATCACGTCGGATCGGAATCACCCGTCTATGGAAGCCGATCGCAGTACGGCCGTACTCTCGGTCCTCGAGACAGTCGCCGCCGCCGAACGAGTCGACCCGATCGACCTGCCGCCGCTGTCCGACGCCGTCGATCCGGAGGCGCTGAACGAACTGTTTCGACCGCCGACGGGCGATCGAGCGGTCGTGACGGTCGCGTTCGAGTACTGCGGGTACGAGATCACGGTCGACGGGCCGGACGCCGTGACCGCCGAACCGGTCGCGCCGGGGGCGACCGCAGTCGGGACCGACGCGTCGGCCGGAACGGACGCGACCGACGGGTCGTTCGCCGATTGAGCACCGTCACAGCGTCCGATCACCGGTCTGCCGACTGAGCGCCATCCCACCGATCGAGCGCGCCGGTAGTGGCGGGCACCGGATCAGTACTCGATGACCTCGCGGTCCTTCCAGAACAGTCCGGACGGGGACCCCGGAGCGAACCGGGCGAGCCAGACGGGCGTCTCGGCGCCGGTCGCCGGGTCGCGGGGCGCCTCGGGACCGCCCAGCTCCGTCGCGACCCACCCGGGGTCAGCGGAGTTGACGATCAACCCATCGGAGCCGTAGGTTTGGTCGAGCGAGACGGTCAGGGCGTTGAGACCCGCTTTCGAGATCCGGTAGGCTGGCATCTCGTCTTCGATGGGGTCGGAGAGCACGCCGACGCCCGAGGAGAGGTTGACGACGCGGCCGCCGCCGGCGTCGAGCAGGTGGGGGAGCGCCTCCCGCGCCAGCAGCGTCGCGCCGCGGAGGTTCACGTCGAGCACCTCGTCGAACGCCCCGGTATCCAGGTCGGTCACGCCCGATCCGGTCCCGCCGACGCCCGCGTTGTTGACCAGCACGTCGAGCCGACCGGCCGCCGCCGTGACGTCCTCGACGGCGGCGACCAGCGACGCCTCGTCGGTCAGGTCGAGTTCGACCGCCGTCGCGCCCTCAGGTACGTCGGCCTCGGGGTCGCGGACGCCGGCGAAGACGGTCGCGTCGCGGTCCAGGAGGCCGCGGACGGTCTCGCGACCGATACCGCGGTTGCCGCCGGTGACGAGCGCGACCTGTCCGTCGAGGGAGTCGTGAAGCGTCGGGTCCATGTCCGGGCGTTCGCCGCGGCGACCGTATAGCTTCGCTCCGCGGTGCGTCTCTCCCCGTTCCGACCGGGCGCTCTAGGCGGGGCCGTCGTTCCAGACGGCGTAGTCGGGGTCGACGGTCCGGTAGCGCTCGTCGACGGCGTCGATGCGGTCGACGGCCGACGCGGACAGCTCCAGTTCGAGCGCGTCGCGATTCGCGGCGATGTGGGTCCGCGACGTGCTCCTGGGGATCGGAACGACGCCTTTCTCGCGCAGCCAGGCGATCACGACCGCCGGGACGGTCGCGTTCACGTCGTCGGCGATCGGTTCGAGCGCCGGGTGGCCGACGAGCGCGCCCCGCCCGAGCGGCGAGTAGGCGACGACGGTGTGGTCGTGTCTGGCGGCGTCGGCGCGCAGCTCGACCTGCGGGCACAGCGGGTGACACTCGATCTGGTGGGCCGCGAGCGGCGCGTCGAGGACCGACCGCGCCTCGTCGAGCAGTTCGACGGAGAAGTTCGAGACGCCGAGTTCGTCGACCAGCCCCGCGTCTCGCAGCCGCTCCATCGCCGGCAGCGTGCGCTCGGGGTCGTAGTCCCCGCGCGGCCAGTGGACGTACAGCAGGTCCAGCCGGTCGAGCCCCAGCCGGTCGAGGCTCTCCTCGGTAGCGGCCCGGACGGCGTCGGGCGCGAGGTTCTCGGGGGCGAGCTTGCTCGCGACGACGACAGACTCGCGGGGCACGTCGCTCTCGCGGAGCCCGCGGCCGACGGCGCGCTCGTTCCCGTACATCTGTGCGGTGTCGACGAACCGGTACCCGGCGTCCAGCGCCGCGGCGACCGACCGCCGGCACTGGTCGTCGTCGGTGGGCGTCCCGAGCCCGATCGGCGCCAGCGTGCTCATGCGCTACCCGAGGAGTGGGTCGTGATAAGCTTACGGGAGCGGTTCGGTGGCTCGTCCCCCAGAGGGCGGTCGTGTCGGCGCGGCCACCGCAGCGTCACCGCAGCGTCGCCGCGGTGATGCCCGCGAGTTCGTCCGCCACCGCGGGGTCGAGCCGGTCGGCGGTGACCCGCCAGCGCCAGTTGCCCTCGGCGGTGCCGGGGACGTTGAACCGCCCCTCGCTCCCGAGTTCGAGGAGATCGGGGACCGTCGTCAGCGCCAGCGCCGCCTCGGAGTCCCAGACGGCCTCGATCAGGTCCCAGGCGATCCGCTCGCCGTCGGTCGCCAGCGCGTAGTGGAGGCAGTCCCGCTGCTCGTCGGACAGCGACTCGTACCAGCCGACGGCGGTGTCGGTGTCGTGCGTCGAGGTGTATCCGACGGACTGGCGGGGGTAGGTCGCCGGCTTGTACCGGTCGGTCTCGGCGCACCAGTCGGCGTAGTGGGGCACCCGCATCCCCGGGAACTCGAAGCGGTCCCGCAGGGCGACCATGCTCTCGTCGAGAAAGCCCAGGTCCTCGACGACGAACGGCAACCCGCCCAGGTGCTCGCCCACCGCCTCGAAGAAGTCGTCGGCCGGGCCGGGTCGCCACTCGCCGGCGGCGGGGTCGTCGGCGTCGGCGGGGATCGCCCAGTACTCGTCGAAGGCTTTGAAGTGGTCGATCCGGGCCAGATCGACCAGATCGAGCAGTCGGGAGAGGCGGGCGCGCCACCAGTCGAAGTCGCTCTCTCGCAGGTGCTCCCAGTCGTAGACGGGGTTGCCCCAGCGCTGGCCGTCGTCGCCGGGGTTCGGCGGGACGCCCGCCACGGCGGTCGGGCGGCCGTCGTCGTCCAGTTCGAAGGCGTCCTGGGTGGCCCACACGTCCGCGGAGTCGAGCGCGACGTAGATGGGGAGGTCGCCGACGAGTTCGATCCCCCGCTCGGCGGCCGCGGCGCGCAGCTCGCGCCACTGGGCGTCGAAGACCCACTGAACGAACGCGTGGTACTCGACGGCCTCTGCGTGGGTCTCCCGCGCGGCCGCCAGCGCGTCGGCGTCGCGACGGACCAGGTCAGCGGGCCAGTCGGTCCACGCCGCGTCGCCGTGGGCGTCCTTCAGCGCCGCGTACAGCGCGTAGTCCTCCAGCCACGCCGACTCGCGCTCGCGGAACGCCGCGAAGTCCGCCCGCTCGCTCTCCGAGGCCTCCGCGGCGAAGCGCTCGTGGGCCGCTCGCAGTCGGTCGCGCTTGAACGGCGCGACGACCTCGTAGTTGACGCTCCCCGAGTCGGCGCCCTCGGGGCCGTCGAGGTCGGACGCGTCGAGATACCCCCGGTCGGCGAGGTCGGTCAGGTCGACCAGTAGCGGGTTGCCGGCGAACGCCGACGAGGAGCCGTACGGGGAGTGGCCGTACGCCGCCGAGGTCGGGCCGACCGGACAGAACTGCCACAGCGACTGGTCGGCCCGGTCGAGGAAGTCGAGGAACGCCTGCGCCCCCGCACCGAGGTCCCCGACCCCGTGGGGACCCGGAAGCGAGGTGAGATGCAGGAACACGCCGCTCCGGCGTTGCTGTTGCATGGCCTCGCCTTGACTCCGCGACGATTTCAAACTCGGGGTACGCCGTCCGCCGTCGCGCCCTCCCGCGACGACCGGTCCCTGCCCGTGGCTCCCGGCTCCCTATCGTTACTGAGTGGTATATTTTACAACGTATGTATCCCTATAGGTGCAAAATCTACCATATATGTCCACACATGAGTTTCAGAGTAAACTTTTATTAGATTGCTGTGCGAGTACGTGAACATGAGTCGATTCCCTCGCCAGGAACGAAACGAGCGACTGAACTGCGCGTCCTGCGATGCCCCAGTCGTGAAGGCCGACAGCGCGTACGTCTGTGTCGGCTGCGGTGCCTCCCCCGGGGAGTGACCGGCCTCGCCGGCGGGACGACAGGTCGATAGACCGACGTGTCGGCGCGCCTGGCGGTGTCGCGGCCGAATCGGTAAAGTGGGGGTAACGCGAAGGGGCTGGCAGATGATACCACGCGTTCTCATGCTCGGCTGGGGGTTCCCGCCGAACGTCAGCGGCGGGCTGGACACGGCGGTCGGCGAACTCGTCGATAGATTCGACGCACGTGACGACGTCGAAGTCGAACTCGTCCTGCCGGCGGAGTACGCGCCCGAGGGGCGCGAGAACATCCACGGCGTCCCGACCGGCGACGGCGACGTGAGCACGCGCATCAACCGCCTCGCCGGCGAGTTCGTCGACTACGCGGCCGACGCCGATATCGTCCACACCCACGACTGGTTCGGCTACGGCCCCGGCTCGCGCGCCCAGGCCACCCACGACGCCGAGTGGGTGACGACGTTCCACTCGCTGACGACCGACCGGAACCGCCAGCCGCCGGACCGCGAGGTCGAGACCGAACAGCGGATCGTCGACCGCGCCGACCACCTGGTCGCCGTCAGCGACCTCGTCCGCCGGAACATCGTCCACGAGTACGGCGGGGACGCGCGCGTCGTCCACAACGGCTTCTCGTCGGTCGAGCCCACCGGTCGCGATCTGAAGGCCGAACTCGACATCGACGGTCCGATGCTGTTCTTCGTCGGCCGCCACACCGACCAGAAAGGCATCTCCCACCTCGTCTACGCCCTCTCGAAGCTCCGTCGCCCGGACGCGACGCTCGTCCTCGGCGGGACGGGCCACCTCACCGAGGAGCTGAAGGAGTTCGTCGACCTGCTCGACCTCGGCGACCAGGTGGAGTTCGTCGGCTACGTCCCCGAGCCGGAGCTGGGCGACTACTACGCCTCCGCGGATCTGTTCGTCTCCCCGTCGCTGGCCGAGCCGTTCGGGATCACCATCGTCGAGGCGCTGTCGGTCGGCACCCGCGTCGTCGCCAGCGAGTCCGGCGCGGCGGAGGTGCTGCCCGACGACTGCGTCGTCGAGGTCGAGACCGACTCCGACTCCATCGTCGACGGTATCGACGAGGCGCTGGCCGCCGACACGCCCCTGGAGTACGAGCCCCGGACCTGGGAGACCGTCGCCGACGAACACGTCGCGTTCTACGAGGAGATCGTCGAAGAGTGAGGGCGGCGTCGGGGCCGGTCGCGCCGGTACGGCTCAGCGCAGCAGTCGCACGTCCGTCACCGGTTCCGGGTGGACGATGCGGAACCCGTCGGCGGTCGGTGACCGCCCCAGCGTCGCCGGCGCGCGTCGGCTGGACCCGTACGGGCTGTCGTCGGCGATCCCCTCGTAGGGGTTGTCACCGCCGGTCGGCCGGTAGGGACTCGCCTCGTCGTCCCCCTCGGCGGGTTCGGGCGGGAGGTAGATCCGCTCGCCCGAGGCCGAACGGACGACGGTCGCCACCCGGCGCTGGCCGGTCACCTCGATAGTCGTTCGCCCGTCGTCGACATCGACGTCGATCGACACCGGTCCGTCCGCGTTCGCCCCGCTCATGCCCCAACCGGGGGCCGAGAGCGACTTAACTGTTCGCGTCCGTGCGGAACTCGGCGCTCGGTTGCGGTGGCGAGGGTAGCGGGTACGGTCGGCGTGCGCCGACGCGCGTAGCCACCCCGTTCACCGTCGGTTCGCGTCGGACGCGACAGAATCGCGCACACCGCAAACCCGAAGGCACAGAGGCGTGCAGATAGGGGCATGCACCACCCGGGACCGCCGCGGTTCGTGGCCGTCGGCGACGAGGTCGAACTCGCGCCGCGCGAGCCAGATCCGGCGGCGACCTACGACTGGACGGTCGCGGCCGCGCCAGCCGACTCGACGGCGGCGCTGGGCGACGACCCAGTCGAGTACTTCCACCCTGACGAGCCGGGTCGCTACGTCGTCGCGCTCGACGCGCCCGACGGCCGTCACGAACTGACCGTCCGCGCGTTCCCCGGCGGCCTCGCGGCCGCCTCCGAGGCGCCCTCGTACCCCCAGTCGGGCGCGGCGGAGACGACCGTCGACGAGGTCGCCGCCGGGACGAGCGGCGACGCCGGCGACGGCTCCGGGCGCACGGACGGGACCGACGACGCGCCCGCGGACCCCGACGGCGGCGGCCGACCGCGACTCGCGCTCTCGGCGAGCGTCACCGACGACGCCGTCGTCGTCGAGTCCGACCCCCAGCCCCACCCCGACGGTACCGAGACGGCCGCGGACCTGGAGGTGGTCTTCCTGCTCGACGACCGCGACGATCTCGACCGCGAGGACGTGCGGATCGCGGGGGGAGAGCTGACGGTCCCGCTCGACGCCCTGGCCGACCGCGCGAGGGTTCACGCCGTCGCCGTCGGCCGCCACGGCTACAGCGTCCCGGACGCGGTCGATATCCGGCGCGCGGGCGGAGACGGGGTTGGGAGCGACGATGCGGACGCCGTCGAGGTCCACCGCCCCTACGACCCGCCGGCGTGGGCCGAGGACTCGGTCATCTACGAGGTGTACGTGCGGACGTTCCCCGGCCAGGAGAGCGGCGCAACGGAGCAGCGCGGGGTCTTCGACGCCGTCCGCGAGCGGCTGGACTACGTCGAGGGGCTGGGGGTCGACACGCTGTGGCTGACGCCGGTGCTGGAGAACGACGACGCGCCCCACGGCTACAACGTCACGGACTTCTTCTCGCTGGCCGCGGACCTGGGGACGCGCGAGGACTACGAGCGACTGGTCGAGGCGGCCCACGACCGCGGCATGCGAGTCCTGTTCGACCTGGTCTGCAACCACTCGGCGCGGGCCCACCCCTACTACCAGGCGGCGGTCTCGGACCCGGACAGCGAGTACCGCGAGTGGTACGAGTGGCGCGGTCCGGCGGAACCGGAGACGTACTTCGACTGGGAGCTGATCGCCAACTTCGACTTCTCGCATCTCCCCGTTCGGCGCCACCTGCTCGACGCGGTCGACGAGTGGGCGCCGCTGGTCGACGGCTTCCGCTGCGACATGGCGTGGGCGGTCCCGAACGCCTTCTGGCGGGAGGTCCACGACCGGCTGAAGGCCCGCGACGCCGAGTTCCTGTTGCTCGACGAGACCATCCCGTACATTCCCGACTTCCAGGCCGGCCTGTTCGACGTCCACTTCGACTCGACGACCTACGCCGCGCTCCGGCGGGTGGGCAACGGCGAGCCCGCCCAGGCGGTGCTCGACGCCGTCGAGGACCGCGCCAGGTCTGGGTTTCCCGACCACGCCGGGTTCATGCTCTACGCCGAGAACCACGACGAGACGCGGTATCTCGTCGAGTGCGGCCGCCCCGCGGCGGAGGCGGCGCTGGGCGCGCTCTTTACCCTGCCCGGGGCGCCGATGGTCTACGCGGGCCAGGAGTTCGGCCAGCGCGGCAAGCGCGACGACCTCGCCTGGGACCACGCCGACGAGTCGCTCCGCGAGCACGTCCGCCGGCTGGCGGCGCTGCGGCGCGAGCGACCGGCACTGGCGACCGCGGCCGCGCTCGACCGGGTCGACTACGAGGTCCGCGACGGGTGGGACGACCGCGTGGTCGCGTTCCGGCGCGCGGTCGAAGCGCCGACTGGGGCCGCCGAGGGAGGGGCCGTCGCCGTCGTCCTGAACTTCGGCGCGGAGCCGGCGACGGTCGCCGTCGACGCCGCGGCGGGCGAGACCGACCTGCTGACCGGCGAGTCGGTCGGGGCGGACGGCGGGCTCCGAGTCGACAGCGTCGCCGTCCTGCCGGCGGAGCCGCCGGGAGAGCGGCGCTGACGGACGGGCCGGTTGCGCGTAGTCGGCGCGGGGCCGCGGGTCGTTCGCGACGCTGCAGTCCGTCGATCCGTACCCGGTGTGACCGCGCGGCAACGCCTGCGGGCGAGGCGGGATTTATATGCGGAACGGGCGTGGTGACGGTATGCGGCTGACGACGGCGCTCGACGAGTACAAGCGTGCACGCGGCGAGCGCTTTCCGGAGGAGACGAGGACGGTCGCCGGCACCTTCTCGGGCCACGGCGACCGGCTGGTCCACGTGGACCCGAACGGGTCGCTGCGCGACTACTCCGCGCCGCTCTCGGGGTTGCACGGGATCGATCGCTCGAAGCTGGGTGTGCGGACCGCCCGCGGCACCCAGTGGTTCGCCGACCTGGAGACTATCCGACAGCACTACTATCGCGACACGCGGCTCGTCGAGACGGAGTACGACGCCGGCTCGTTCACCGTCCACCAGTACGACCTGACGCTCGGGCGGGCGCACGTGACGCACGTCGAACTGCGGGGCGCCGTCCCGCAGGACGCCCACCTCGTCGCCTTCCTCACGATGGCGCCGGAGGGCGAGGAAGCCGGCGTCGGCGCGCTGGTCCACGAGGACAGCGGGCCCGCGGGGGCCGACGTGCTGGAGGTCTTCCATCGGACGGAACACGACTACCTGACGGCCTCGACAGGTATCGGCGGGGTCCACGGCCAGCGACCCGAGCGGTTCGAGGAGATACTCGACGACCACCCCGTCGACTTCCCGCGGGGAGAGGGCGAGCGCGCCTACGACCAGACGCGGATGACCGGCGACTTCGTCGTGACCGCGCCACTCGAACGGGATGGGCGGAGCAACCGGACGACGCTGGTCACGCAGCTCTCGGACCACCGCGAGATAGACAGGGGCGGGGCGCTGGCGGACCTGCGGGCGTGCGCGGACGGCCACGCGAGCGCCGACGAACTCCGCGCCGCGGCCCGCGAGCGGACGACCGTCGACGTGCCAGAGTCGACGCCGCGCTCGGACCTGGTGCGGGCGGACCTGCGGGTGGCGGACCTGCTCGAAGGGCCGACCGGCGCGCGGATCGCCGCCCCGGAGTTCGACCCGTTCCACGCCAACTCCGGCGGCTACGGCTACGTCTGGTTCCGCGACGACGCCGAAGTGGCCCGCCACGTCCTCGCCGCGGGCGACCACCTCGACCTCCGCGTCGGCGGGCTCGTCGAACGGGCCGCTCGCTTCCACTGCGACGCCCAGCTCCCCGACGGGACCTGGCCCCACCGCGTGTGGGCGAGCGACGGCTCGCTGGCGCCGGGCTGGGCGAACGCGAACGTCGAACGCGACGACGACTCCGTCGAGTACCAGGCCGACCAGACCGCCTCCGCCACCGCCTTCCTCGCGACGCTGCTCCGCGAGCGCCGCGGCGAGCTCGACGACGACCTGACGGTCTCGATCCGCGAGACCGTGGCCGAGAGCGTCGACGCGCTCACGCGGACCGTCGGCGAAGACGGGCTGCCCGCACCCTGTCAGAACGTCTGGGAGGACGCGACCGGTCGGTTCACCCACACCGCGGCGACGTACGTCCAGGCGTTCGCGGCGGTCGCGCGAGCGCCGGTCGGCCGCCAGCTCGCGGAGCGAGCGCTGACGGCCGCCGAGGCGGTACTCGACGGCCTCGACGACGTCTACGACGCCGAGCGGGGCGCGTACCCGATGCGGCTGGTCGACGGCGAATCCGACCACCGGCTCGACGCGGCGACGCTGGCGCTCGCCGAGGCGGTCGCGGCCTACGACGCGGTCCCGGAGACGACCCTCGACGACGAGCGCCTCGACCGCGTGGCCGAGCACGTGGCGACGACGCTGGACGGTCTGTTCCGCAACCCGCCAGAGAGCGAACTCGCCGGGCTGGTCCGCTACGAGGGCGACGACTGGCGGACCGCCGAGCAGGACCGCGAGAAGGTGTGGTCGGCGACGACGGGGATGGGCGCCGTCGCCGCCGCCGAGATCGGCGTCCTCCGCAACGAGCGCGGCCGACAGGGCGACGCGTACCTCGACCGCGCGGCGGACCTGTACGAGCTGCTCGGCGCGGACGGGCCGCTGACGACCGACGCGGGGTATCTCGCCGAGCAGGCGTTCGACGACGGCGGTCTGGACTGCGCGGCGCCGCTGGGCTGGTCGCACGCGCTCCGGCTGCGCGCCACCGCGGTGCTCGACGCGGAGGCGGCGCTGCCCGCCCGCACGTCCGACATCGAGGGGCCGACCGACCGGATGCGGTGGACGACCGGCGAGAAGTACGGGCTCGGCACCGCGGCCGACCACGACGCCGCAGACCCCTCGCGGGTGTGGTTCACGCTCACCGAGGGCGCGATGACGGAGGTTCGGTTCCCCCAGGTCGACCTGATGAACCTCCGCACGCTCGATTTCCTCGTCACCGACCGCGACGACGACGAGTACACGATCCGGACGCACAACGAGTCCCGGATCAGCGACGACACCGTCGAGCGCCGCGTCGAGCCCGTCGCAGACGACGCGCTGCTCTTTCGGCACGTCTTCACCGAGGCGGGCGACGGCCGGGGTCACCAGTGGGAGCTGACCGTCGAGTACGCGACCGATCCCGACCACGACGCGGTGCTGGCGGACGTGGAGTTCTCGGCCGCCGACGGCAACGACTACGAGGTGTTCGCCGTCGCCGACACGGCCCTGGTCAACAGCGCGCGCGCCGACCGGGGCCTGCGGCTGGGCGAGCCCGGCGCCCACCACCTCGTCGCCCGCGACCCGACGGCGTACACCGGCGACACGGAGGAGCCGTTCCTCGTCGACGAGGACGGCGAGGGCTACTCGGTCGCGATGGCGATGGCCGCCCGCGACCGCTTCGAGTGGGCGACCGTCGGCGCCGCCGGCAGCGACGACCTCCGCGCCCTGTTCGCCGAGGGCGTCCTCCCCGAACCGCGCGACGCGGTCGACAACCAGAGCGTCGTCCTCGTCGGTCGCCTCGGCACGGGCGACGCCGTCGACGCAGAACTCGCGCTCGGGTTCGCCCGCGCCGCCGACACCGCCGCCGCGCTCGGCGAGGCCGACGGCGCGCTGGAACGGGGCTTCGAGACCGTTCGCGCCGAGTACGCCGACACCTGGGCCGACTTCCTCGGCGACCGCTCGCTGCCCGACTCGGTCGCCGACGACCGCGACCTGGCCGCCCAGTACCGAACCGCCCTGATGAGCCTCTACGCCGTCGAGGACAAGACCTACGCCGGCGCCTCGATCGCCTCGCCGTCGGTCCCGTGGGGCGAGGCGGTCTCCGCCGACGAGGCGAAAGGCTACGGCTACAACTTCGTCTGGTCGCGGGACCTCTACCAGGTGTTCACCGTCTTCGAGACCGTCGGCGAGCTGGACGTGGCCGCCGAGCAACTGGCGTACATCTACGAGTACCAGCAGGACGAGGACGGGTTCATCCCCCAGAACACCTACGTCAACGGCATCACCCGGTGGGGCGGCGAGCAGATGGACAACATCTCCTTCCCGGCGGTGATGGCCTACCACCTCGCCGAACGCGGGATCGGCTTCGACGAGGTCGACTACGACTACGAACACGTCCGCCGCTCGGCCGACTACGTCGCCCGCAGCGGCCCCGAGAGCGCCCAGGAGCGCTGGGAGGAGGAGTCGGGCTACTCGCCGTCCTCGATCGCCGCCGAGATCGCCGGCCTCGCCTGCGCGGGCAAGCTCGCGCTCGACACCGGCCACGAGGCCGACGCGCTCGTCTGGACGGCCCTGGCCGACCAGTGGGTCAACAACGTCGAGAACTGGACGGCCACCGAGACCGGGACCGAGCGCCACGGCACCACCCCGTACTACGTCCGCGTCACCCGCGACGGCGACCCCGAGGCGGGCCACCTGCGGACGCTCGCCAACGCCGGCCCGACGCTCGACGAACGGGACATCGTCGACGGCGGCTTCCTCGACCTGGTCCGCCTGGGGATCAAACCGGCCGACGACGAGGTGATCCGCAACTCCGTCGCCGAGGTCGACGACACCATCAGGGTCGACGCCGGCTCCGCGGCCGGCTTCTATCGCTACAACGGCGACGGCTACGGCGAGCGCGAGCGCGGCGACGTGGGCGGCCCCTGGTCGGTCGAACACAAGGGCAAGGGCCGGCTCTGGCCGCTGCTGACCGGCGAGCGCGGCGAGTACGAGCTACACCTCGACGACCCCGATCTCGCGCCCGAGGACTGCCTGCGGGCGATGCAGGAGTTCGCCAACTCCGGGCGGATGATCGCAGAACAGGTGTGGGACCGCGAGCACGCGACCGACTACGACTGGGCGTTCGGCGAGGGCACCGGGTCGGCGACGCCGCTGGCGTGGTCGATGGCCCAGTTCGTCCGCCTCGCCCACGGCGTCAGCGCCGGCGAACCGGTCGAGACGCCCGCGTTCGTCCGCGACCGCTACCGGGACGAACGGCTCCAGGAGCCCGACCGCAGCCCCGCGCTCCGGGTGAACACCGAGTTCCGCGGTGACCAGCTGGTCGTCTCGGGCGAGACCACCGGCGAGCGCGTCGCCGTCAAGTCCCCCGTCGACAGCGCCGCCGTCACCCCCGACGGCACAGAGTTCGAGACGACCGTCGGCATCGAGCGCGGCGAGAACCAGGTCGTCGTCGCCGCGGGCGCCGCCGACCTGGAGTCGTCGGGCACCACCGTTCGACGGCTGCAGCTGTAGCAGGCCGTCGGATTTTTCCCCGGTCCCCGGCTTCGACGGGACATGAGCGACGAGCGCGACCCCGAGGCGACCCTCGACGAGTGGAAGGAGACGATGCGGGCCGAACACGCCGAGGCCATCGCGAACCCCGACCCCGACGCGGACCACCGCATCGAGGGTGTCACCCAGGTGTCCCACCGCGTCACCTTCGAATACGACCCCGAGTCGGACTCGCTGGAGCGCGACGCGGTCGAACAGGTCGACGAGCTGACCGACCCGGAACTGCTGTCGTGTGCGTGCGACGTCCGCGGGATGACGCCCGAGGAGGCACGCGAGCACCTGCGGGCGGCCCGCGAGTCGACCGACGAGTGAGCGGCCCCGCCCTCGACAAGTGAACGGCCCCGTTCGGCCATCGATCGACCGCCCGAACCCGGCGGGTGAACGGCCCCGCTCGGCCACCGAACGACCGCACGATCCCCGGACGCCGGTCCCGACTCGGTGGACAGACTGATTGCGGTCGACTCCCTGGGACGGGACGATGGAGTTCGACATCGACGGGCGCATCCTCACGCTCGCGCTGGCTCGGATGGTCGACGCGCTCGCGAACTCTTTTCTCGTCGTCGTCCTCCCCCTGTACATCGGGAGCGAGATCGTGGCGCTCCCGGCGTTCGTCGGGACGGAGACCTCCTTCGGCGGCGTCGAGTTCACGCTCACCGCCGAGTTGCTGATCGGCGTCGTCCTCTCCCTGTTCGGCTTCCTCAACAGCTTCGGCCAGCCGTTCACCGGATCGCTGTCCGACCGGACGGGGCGGCGCAAGGTCTTCCTGCTGGTCGGGCTCGCGCTCGTGGCGGTCGGCAGCGCCGGCTACGTCTTCTTCACCGACTACCTCGCGGTCGTCGCGATGCGGGCCCTCCAGGGGGTCGGCGCCGCCTTCACCGTCCCCGTGACCGTCGCGCTGGTCAACGAGCTCTCCCCCGACGACGAGCGCGGGGAGAACTTCGGGCTGTACAACACCTTCCGCCTGCTCGGGTTCGGGACCGGGCCGCTGGTCGCCGGCGGCGTCGTCGCCGCCGGCCCCTACGCCGTCGGGGGCGTGACGATTTCGGGGTTCGACGCCGCCTTCCTCGTCGCCGTCGCCGGCGCCGTCGTGAGCTTCCTGCTGGTCGCCGCGCTCATCTCCGACCCCGAGCGCACCTCCGACGAGGCCGCCGAGGAGATCTCGATCCGCGTCCGCGACGCCGAGGGCGACGGACTGGACCCCGTCTTCGCGCTCGGCGTCGCGACCGTCGTGATGGCCCTCTCCATCGCCATCTACGCGCCGCTGGCGAACGTCATCAACACCCGTCTCGACCAGGGCACGTTCCTCTTCTCGGTCCAGTTCGGCGCGACCGTCCTCGCCAACGTCGTCTTTCAGGTGCCGATCGGGCGCCTGAGCGACCGCTACGGCCGGCGCCCGTTCCTCCTCGCCGGGTTCGTCCTGCTGCTCCCGACGACGTTCGCGCAGGGGTTCGTCGAGTCGTCGACCGCGATGATCGTCGTCCGGTTCCTGCAGGGCGTCGCCGTCGCCGCGGTGTTCGCGCCCTCGCTGGCGCTCGCCGGGGATCTCGCGGGGGAGGGCACGTCGGGGTCGACGCTGTCGCTGCTGACGATGGGCTTCGGCCTGGGCGTCGCCTTCGGGACGCTGTTCTCGGGCATCCTCGTCGGGTTCGGCTTCGCCGTCCCGTTCGTCGTCGCGACGGTCGGGGGGTGTGTCGGTCTCGCGCTCGTCGTCACGCAGGTCGGCGAGACCGTCGAGACCGCGCGGCCGCTCCCGAACCCGTTCTCAGCACGGGGCGACTGAGAGCGGTCACGCGGCCGTGCGAGTCCGTTCGGGACCGCGCGTGACCGTTACTCCTCGACGTCGAACCCGCCCTCGAAGGCGATCTCCGCGATCGGTTTGCGACCGTTCGGCACCTCGCGTTCGCGGAGGTCCTCCGACAGCGTCTCGGGGTCGGCCCGGTGGCCGACCGCGACCATCGCCTCCACGTCGAACTCGTCGGGGACGTTCAGTCGCTCCCGGGCGGCCTCGTGGTCGAAGCCGCCGATGGGGTGGGTCGCCAGTCCCCGACGGGTGGCCTCCAGCGCGAGGTTCTGCCAGGCCGCGCCCGTGTCGAACGAGTGGCTACCGGCCGGTTCCCCGTTGTAGTCGAAGGTGGTCTTCGAGACGACGACCAGCAGCGCGCCGGCGTCGGCGGCCCACGTCCGGTTGCCCGCCGCCAGCAGGTCCAGGAACGCCCCCCACTCCTCGTCGTCGCGCTCCGCGTAGACGAACCGCCAGTGCTGGTTGTTGCGCGAGGACGGCGCCCAGCGGGCGGCCTCGAACAGCGCCAGGAGGTCCGCCTCGGCGACCGACTCGCCCGTCATCGCCCGCGGCGACCACCGGTTGACGAACACCGGCGCCACGTCGTGGTCGGGATCGCGGTTCTCGGCCACTTCCGGCGTGAGCTCGGTCAGCGGCGACCGCTCCGCGGCCGCCGCCTCGCCGCCGTCCGCCACTGTTCGCTCCCCGTCGCCGCCGTCGGAACCGCTCGAAGCGTCTGTCATCTCGTATGGACGGTGGTGGCGTATCCGGATAAGTATCAGCTATCGGACGCGGAACCCCCTTGGACGGACCGAACCGGGTTACAGGTCACACCCTGATAACACTGTGTAACCGATCGGGCGGGTAGCGTTCGCGTACTCGTCCGCCGGTCCGTCACTCGTCGGATTCGTACTCCTGATAGATGACGTGGCCGCAGGCCTTGCAGTGGGAGGCGTCGGGGTCGTGGCCGGTGAGGCCGCAGTCGGGGCAGGTCGTGGGCACTTTGTCGTCGCTGGTCCACGCGCGGACGATCTTGCTCGCCTGCCAGGGGATGACGATGATCGCCGCGAGCACGCTGGCGACGGTGACCCAGCGGCCGGCCCGCGTCACCGGGACGATGTCGCCGAATCCGACGGTCGAGAGGGTGATAACGACGTAGTAGAAGGCGTCGCCGAACTGCTCGACGGTCGGATTGGCGCGGTGCTCGGCCGTGTAGAACATGCCCGCGGAGACGAACAGGACGACCAGCACCGTCAACAGGAGCTTCATCGCCCGCAACGCGCCCGCCGAGACGGTGCCGAAGAAGAACTCCTCGTCGCGCGTGAACCGATAGAACCGCAACACGCGGAGCACGCGGAGCACCCGCAGGAACCCGGCGTTCAGCACCACCGCCGGAACCGGATAGAGTATCACGAGGACGGTCGGGAGCACCGACAGCAGGTCGACCACAGTGTACGGGTTGGTGAACTCCGCCAGCCGGTTCTCGGCGCCGTAGAGGCGCAGGACGTACTCGACCGCGAAGACGAGCGCGACGAGAACTTCGATCGTCCAGAGGCGGTCGCCGATCGCCTCACCGAGGGAATACGTCTGTGCGACGAAGACACCGACGAACACCAGGTTCAGCGCGAGCAGGCCGATATCGATGACCTTCCCGAGCGGGGTCCGGTGGTCGAGGAGGTAGAAGCGCACCCGCTCGCGGGTGCCGTCCGGCGGCCCGTCGCCGTCGCTGCTCATACCCGTTCGAGAGGCCGCCCGGTAAAGAAACACGCCGCTCCGCGGCGAGCGGGCGGACCGCCGTACGAGCGCGGTCGCTCGTCGGGGAAGCCGTCGGTAGAATCGAGATGCGTCCGTCGCCGTCAGGCGACGAGTCGAACCTCAGTTAGGCGCGGACGACGTTCGTCGCGCGCGGGCCCTTGGGGGCGTCTTCGATCTCGAAGTCGATCTCGGTACCTTCCGTCAGATCCTCACCGCCAACGTCCTCCATGTGGAAGAAAACGTCGTCGTCAGAGTCCTCGGTGTCGATGAAGCCGTAACCGCCAGTGTCGTTAAAGAAGTCGACCTTACCGTTTGCCATTGCGAATAGACGAACGTCTGGCCTACGCATAAGTATTCCGCATTCGTTTTCTAATACTGCCTCCTGGTGGACAATGTGTTTCTGAGTAGCGGAAAATAGACGAAACTTCAGATAGAACCGTTCCGCTCTGGATCGTGACCGATACGGCACAACGAGGTCGTCCTTCCGTGGGTTCCACAGCTCTGCCCGCGTGACAGTTTCGCACGATTCGCTCCGTCGCCGGCGGTGGCGGTCGGCGCGGGCCGAACGAGCGGCCCGACGAGTTGATACGTCTCCCCCTCGGAGTGGCGGTGTGGATTCTCACGACGTTCGGCGCCAGTGGGCGGAGCGGTCCGGCGAGTACTCGCCGGCGTACTACGCCCACTACGGTCCCGACGAGACGAGCGAGTCGGTCCGCGATGTTCTGCGTCAGCACCTCGCGCGCGACGCGTCGGTGCTGGAGCTGGGCTGTAGCTCCGGGCGCCACCTCGCCCACCTGTTCGAGGGGGGCTTCACCGACCTCTCGGGCGTCGAACTCAACGCCGACGCCTTCGACGTGATGGCCGAGCAGTACCCCGACCTCCGGGAGGCGGGCACCTTCCACGCCGCGGCCATCGAGGACGTGATCGGCGACTTCGACGACGACGCCTTCGACGCCGTCTACTCCGTCGAGACGCTCCAGCACATCCACCCCGACACGGAGTGGGTCTTCGAGGAGATCGCGCGGATCACCCGTGAGGTACTGGTCACGGCCGAGATCGAGGAGGCCGCCGCCGACGCCGAACGCGAGGAGCGCGAGGAAGCGCCCGACGTGAACTACGTCCGCGACGAGTTCCCGCTGTACTACCGCGACTGGGGCGAGATATTCGGCGGTCTGGGCTTCGAACAGGTCGAACGACGCGACGTCAAGCGCGACACGGTCCGGGCGTTCCGCGCCCGCTGAGCGGCCGACGCTCCAGTTTCTCACGCCCCGTTAGATCGGGGAGTTCAGCGTGCCGAAGTACACCTGCCACGCGAGGGCGGACTTGGCAACCAGACTCAGCAGGATGTATGTTTTCTCCCCGAAAAGGTACTTCTTCCAACGCGAGACTTCCAGATACTGCAGGGCCATGTTCACCGCGAAGAGGTTGAAGAAGACGAAGATCGAGACGTAGATGTAGATGACGAACTCGGGGAACTCGCCCCCGCTGGCCGTCACCGTGCCGACGAACGTGATCGCGATGACGACCCAGGGAACGATCCCCGCGAGCGTGCCCACCCAGTAGGGCGTCCAGTCGGTGTCGGCGGTCGACTCGTTGCGCTGCTCCATGAGGAGTCCGGAGAGGTTCATCACCGCGACGAGCCCGAACAGGGCGAGAAGCGTCCCGAGGTCCCAGACGCCGGACAGCACGGCGATCACGACGATCATCAGCGACGCGCTCACGGAGTACTCGTACCAGCGGTAGGGGTTCATCCCCCTGTCCAGGTACCGTACGTACCTGTCGTACAGGACGGTCGCGATACTGGCGTGTGCGAGCGCGGAGATGAACAGAAATCCGGCCACGAGCAGCGGGAGGTTGGCGTCGACGAACGACACGGTCTCCGGGAAGATCGTCTCGGTTCCGGGGTCGAACCCGTACCTCGTGCGAGTGATCGGCCACAGGACGCCCTCGGCCAGGACGACCATCGCCACCCCCTGCAGGAAGTGCAGGACCGCCATGACGCTGTTCCACAGTCTGAGTCGGGTGTTCCGTGCTGACGTGTGTTGTCCGGAACCGGTCGCCGTGGCATGTGAGGACGCCATACTGATCACAGTAGTAACTGGTCGGAGATACGTCTGTGGGGAGTGGTAGCGTCGCGCGAGCGATCCGGTGCGCTCGTCGTTCGATCCGACGCCTGGACAGAAGGCTGGCCTCGGAACTCATGGTTTCCTACTGTGGTACTACAGTTCCCACATTCCTCTATAGTATCTGAAACACCTAGAAACTTTCGAAACTATCTCTGGAATGGTTTTGAGGGGTACTTCAGCGGACCATATGAAAAATGCATACTAAGATTGTCTCATTATTGTATAACGGCTTACCAATAGATGGCTACGAAGCTAACCTCTAGATAATTCCCATCCTCAGTGCTAGGTGTAACTCCTTGACCGCTCTTCTGACTCATCAGTTCTATCCGAAGATCAGATAGCTCACCCCGATCCAGATCGAGATTTTCTTGCTCCTCAGCGAGGTCCGCGATATTTTTTAATAGATCTGTTTGAATTTCAACCTTTGAACTCTCCTGACCTCCCAAAACTTCAGCAAATGCTTCCTCGACAAGCTCTTGTCGACGATCCTCATCTAGCTCGATACCCCCCATCTCTTCGATTTTATCAAGATAGGTATCATGACTATCTTGAACCAGATCGATTGATTCGTCTTCATCCTCCAGATCAGTTTCATCTAATTCCTGTTTCGCCTCTTTGAGACTCATTTCAATCATACCACTCAAACTATCCCCAATTTCTGCTGAGATGCTTCTGATTACACGAGTCAACTTGAGTGGATCCCAATCTTCCTGAAGCTTAGCTTCGGGAACCCTCACATAGGCAGTAAACTTATTTTCCTCATATAGAAATGTACTCGCTTCTTGCCACAGCATGTCTGGGTCGAGGGTTCCAACAATCTGTAGTGGCTCAGCTTCTTCATCGTCTTCAATCGTATCCAAAGACCGGATCTCGTTCTCGGCAACCCTGTAATTCGTTGCTTCTCCAACAACGGGTATTCGTTCACCGAAAAGTGACCCCATCAATTCGATAATCTGCTTTTGCTCAGCATCAAACTCCTCTACATGTTCCTCAAATACATCAAAAATATACTGATAGGCATTATAGAAATGGTAGAGTTCATGAGCAGAGAACTCTATTTCAAGCTCTGAAACACCGCCTTCCTGAAACTCCGAAACCGGTATACACACGTCATCCTGACCAGCGGCCAACTGGAAGTTGTCCGCAGTCTCACCATATAGCTCATCGAATTTGGATTGAATCTCAGACTTTCTTACCACTTCTTCAGTATCCCTATTAATATTCAACCGTTCATGTGCCGCTCCAAAACCTGGAATCTTAGAAGTAAACGCCCGGAGGCGGAATCGCGATCTTTTTTGACTCTCTGTGGTCTCAGTATCTGTCCGAGATTCTGTGATTTCACGTGTCAACGATGCCAATAGACTAACAACGCTCACCTCATCCAAATAAATGAACTCTCGAAGAGTGAATTCCTCCTCAGAAGATCCAAAGAGAGAAACCCATCTAAAGATATTAAGCCTTCTACCAACGCTGTACAAGATCATCCCCAAGATCAGGAATACAACAGCAATTACAGGACTAACCACTTTTCTCACCCCTTCGCTCCTTCTCCCGCTTTTTTTGCTTAGAACGATCGATCCCTCTGAAGGCAAGTTCTAAATCTTCATTCCGTATCACCGTTCTGTCATCCTTGATTGCGGTAATCGCAGCTTCTCCCAATAACCGTTTCAAATCTGCGCCGGTCCACTTCTCCGCTCTTTCCGCATAAGAAACAAAATCAACTGATTCAGCTATATTCATCCCCTCAGATTTAGCTACTGTTTCCAAAATATCAATTCTATCATCCACCGGTAATTCCGATGGGAACTCAACCTCACGATCAAACCGACCGGGCCTCAACAAAGCTTCATCAATGTCTTCAGGCCGATTTGTAGCTGCAATCACGATAACATTATCGTAGTCCTCGAAACCATCCATCAGCGTGAGAAGCTGTGTTACAATCCTCCGGTTTACATCTCTTGAACCTTCACGCGACGAGGCAATGCTCTCGATCTCGTCGATAAAGATGATTGCTGCACCATCTTGTTCAGCTGCATCGTCAAAGATACGGCGGAGTTGACGTTCACTCTCTCCGTACCACTTGTTCAGCACCTCAGGACCTTTGATATTGTAGAAAGTTCCTTCTTCTAAGCTGTTAGCAACAGCACGGGCGAACAATGTCTTACCTGTTCCTGGCGGACCATAAAATAGTACTCCTGAAGGAGCTTCTGCACCGATATCTTCAAAATCACTGGCCCTGCTTAGAGGGAGTTCAACAACCTCTCTAACCCTCTCTTTGATCTCTTCAAGCCCACCAATATCTTCGAAAGAATCTCCGGGATTCTCTGTCTTGTATTCATCAACATTGAACTCCTCTTCTTGGGTATCGAAAGATGGCGGATCAATATCCTCAACTACTCGAAGAATTCTACCTGAATTCGACTCCACCTCAACAGTATCCTCCTTGTCTAAATCAACGTCATCAGGATTTTCAAAGCCTATGTGGGCGTTTTCAGTCTGAACTATAACTCTCTCATCCGCGACTCGTTTTACTACACCAACTAGATTTCCCGAATCATATCCTCCAGATTGGAGTACTTCTAAAGCTTCCGCAGACTGGTCATCAACTCTAACAAGATCACCCACAGAAACTGTGTTAGAGGTAAGGTCATCTACGACGATTGTATTCTGTGTATTAAATTGTACTATCATTCGATCATCTTCTAAGATTTCTTTAACTGTCGCGACGTTGTAATCAGGCATTTATCAGATAACCCCGAAACTGTAAATCGGAGTTGAAACCCGAAATTCATAACGCTACTGCCTAGATTTAAATTCCAATCCGATCTATAGACACCTCGCTATCACTTTCTCGATCGGCTTTTCTTCCGGCTCTGAGTAATATTTCTAGTGCTTGTCGGCAGTCTCCGCTGTTCTCCGCAGCCTGGTCTGCGATTCTCTGAATAACTTCATCAGGCACTGAACCAGGACGAAAGGCTTGTTCGACTCGTTTTTCCAGGATCTGGGTTAGCTGGTGTGCGTTGTATGGGTTGAATTGGAGTGTTTGCATGGAGAGCCGGTTTTGGTTGCGTTGGTCGAAATGAAGCTTTGTGGGCGGTTTGTTCGATACGAGGACTGTTCCCAACGGGTTGTCTGCTTCTTGGTTCAGGAGTTGTAGGTCGTAGATAATTTCTCCGTCTTCTCGTAGTTGGTCGAATTCGTCAAGTGCGACTGCGACTTCTCGGTTCTTGTTTAGTCATTCCCGGAGTTCGGAGATCAGTTCATCGACGGATTTGCCTTTCCGTGGCGCCGCATCTGGTACCGGAGGCTGGTTATGTTGCAGTGCGGTTTGGAGGTGTTGAGCGTGATCGACTGGAGGATGTATTCGAGATCCTGTTTGTGCCGCAGTTCTCCGAGGAAGGTTTCGGTGAGACCTGTCGTTGTCGTCGAAAAGAATCTGCGTTGAGAGCGCGTTAAACGGGATTCGGCGGGCTCTGATCGATATCCAGCGCCCTTTCACACCGGATAGGGTTTTACTGTCAACCGGGTCAGTAGAGCGAACCGTCATGGGCGATATCCCGGACTGGATTGCGGAACGAATCGATTCCAATTCGACCAACAAGCTGACTCAACAGCACGTAGTAGAAACCATGTTAGAGGCGGATCGACCGTTCTTCTCGATCCGGCAGATTCAATCACGGATCAAACCGGACGTGGGCCAGGGAACGGTTCGAAATCGGTTGAACGAACTCTATGAGGTTGACATCGTCGCGAAAGAGGAATACCCTGATACGATCGATCTCTACTACATCAACCATCCTGAGTCGAACTGGCCAATCCCGCCCGAGTTCAAGAAGAAACTTGATGACGGCGAATTTGACGTTTTCCCGAGCCCGAAAGAGTTGGTGACGTTTCGAGAGCCGGACGCTATCAAGCGGCTTGCCACCGGCGGCTGGTACATGGCCATGATCCTGTTCTTCTCAGGTGTATTGTTGAGAGGGTTTGAGATCCCGGTCACGATAGAGAGTTCGAACGAGATTATCACTGCTGCAGTGATTCTCTGGATTGCATCGATACTCATGATGCTTGCTGAAGGAACCGTCTCCAAGGTTCGAGAACACGCGATCTAACGGAGGAAACAACGTATGAGTTCAGCTAAGCGCGGGCGGACGCGGGGTAACAAGGGGGAGGATGAGTCAACCGAGTGGTCTCGTGGTGACTGGATACCGGTTATCTCTCTTGGAGTTGTTGTAGTCGCTTGGCTGTTCTTTGAGGCGAGTTACTACTGGATTTCACAGGCGATGACTCTCTTGTTCTATGCGGTGCTGATTCAGATGTGGACGGAGCTTGCACCTGACGAGCCGGTTCTGTTTAGCCGTGATGGCAGGTTTATTGAGTTTCTGTGGATGGCGGTCGCTGCAGTTGTCATAGGGAGAGTGATTAGGACCGGGGTTGAATCATTTACAGGTGAGATCCTGGCGATACAGTCTCTCGCTATGTCCGTGCTGATCGCCCGATGGTACATCAATCTGAAGAACGAGTCCAAGCTTTCTCTAAGAGACCTCTTCCGTTACCGAGATCCGATTGACCAGTACTTGGTGAACGTGCCCTGCACGGTCGCCTTCTTCGTTCCAGCAGTCCAATACTGGCTATCTCTTCACCTATTCAGCTTCGACACAACTCAAGGCTTCTTCGGTCTAATCATAGCCAGCATCTTCACAGGACTGCTCACCTATGGCTACAGAGAAGAAGGCCTCAACGAGTTCTCTGTGCTTGTTGAAGGGATTCTACGGTAGACCCGTCTTCTTGGGGGTTCTCTACAGCTACGGTTTCCTGTACTCTCTTGCTTTCTCCCTGTAGAGCATAGGAAGTTCTTTGATCTCCTCTTCATCCCAGGACCGTATCTCCTTCAACAGGTCCTCGGCTTCAGACAGAGCTCTTGGTATAACCCTTGTCACAGAATATATCCAGGAAGTCCACGTTTACAACATGACGGGAGATACCCCGTTACGGATGGATTCAGTGGATCTGTTGGAAACTTCGAGTCCAGAGAGACGAGAACTCCGATGATACTGCTACCAAAGATTCCGCCATCTAGATTCACGACAGCGTGGGCTATCAGGGCGGCGCCGTTCGTGAATAGCGTGATGTGAGAGACGTATTCTGTTTCTGTGAGTTGGTTATCGATCAAGGTAGCGAATGTGTTTGCATAGTCAGTACTCAGTCTTGGAAGAACAGGACATTTATGCTTTGATGGGTTGTGGGTCAGGTATCGTTCTGGGTTTGGGTTAGTTCCGAGATTTCCTGTGGGGAGATCCTCTCTAATTCTCCGTCGTATCTGGAGATCGCCGGGGATTCGATCTGCCAGCATTCGACATTATCCTGTTCGGTGATGGCCTTGATCCCGGAGAAATGGTTGGCGCCTACAATCAGCAGTCCTTCCGTTGCTGATCTCTCTTCAGAGAGGTCCTTGATCTGACGATACATTGCTTCATCCCGATGTTCACGGATCGTATCTAGAAACCAGTAACCGATTTTTCCGATAGCGAACAGTGCAGGGAGACGTCCTAAGTATAAAAGTATGAAAGCAAGTCCGACTCTCAGGGCTGCGCTCAGTATTCCTTGGAGTGTGAAGCCGTGATTCGCGAGAACGACAATGCCGCCTAGCCCGCACAGAGCGGCGATCCCCCAGACGGCTACAGTTATTCCGCTTCCAATGAGAAGGACCGCGGCGTCACGCAGGCGGTGCGGCCAGGTTGCGTATCGTTTCGCGATCTCGGAGCGTTTGAGGTCGACCTCATCATGCGGGATACCGTGCTGGTCGGCGTACTGCCTCCCAGCTTCGAACTCAGCATCTTCCCTATCGGCCTTATTATCGGTTTTCTCGTATCCGCGTTTTTCTATGCGTTCGATGATATGCCAGACAATCCCTGTTGCGGGCGACCGTTTGGCGACCTTCCGGCTGAACGAGGCGAGGTCTTCGTTGATATTGTCCACGTCGGGAAGCTCCAACGCGACGAACTCGGGAGAGGCGTCGGCTGAATCAAGCCTGTCAAGGTGGGCCTCTACAGAATCGATTCCATGTCCGGTAGTATAGACAGCGAGACGACCTAACGACATCTATCCTCCGAGAACATACGGGGACTAGCGTTTAATATTTTCCCGCTCTGGGAGATAAGTATACTCAGCGATGTGTTCTAGCTAATGAAGGATGTATCCATAGCTTCTAAATCTGGCGCGAATAATCTGATGTCAGAGAGTGAACCTCAACACTTGTAGGGCTCGGAACGGGTCCTATGTCTCACTGCTGCCTACGCGTTCTGTATTCTCTGGGATTGGCAAAACCGGTCACCTATCAATATCTTCAGTGAAAGACCGGGTTTCTGGAAAAATCAGGGGTTCAGAATGTCTCAAGAATCTTCGAGGGGAGGGTTGCAATACTGCCGATGAAGTCGATACATTGGAACCACCAGGGCATTCCGAAAAGAAAGTCGCAGGTTTTGGCCAGACTATAGCATAGGCTGAGAGCGTACAGCGATGGATAGCCTGCGTAGAGAAATAGTGCTGTTTTCGGCACCGTGGTACATACAAATACAGCGAATAACACCGCCTCCAGAGTTCGGGAGAAAACCTGGTTCAGAAAACTCCGCCACGGCACCGTAGCAAATGGATTAATCATCGCTCTAAGCGTTTCCTCCCAAGACCACTCGTTGTATCTTCGCATAGTTGCAGACTCTATCTCAGGTTACCTTTAATCCTGAGAGCCATTATAGACTATTGCTCAATACACAGAAGCCTAGCTATCAGCTTCATTCTCGGTTCTGGTGTTTTCCTGAGTCCTCTAGTTGCCGGAGTTTTTCGAGTATTCCTTTGTCTTCCAGTTCGGAGAGACGTTCCAAGATTCGTTGTTTCTCTTTTTGGTCTGCTTTTTGCTTTAGTGAGAGTGGTCGTCCGCAGTTCCGGCATTCGGTGTGGTTGGCCTGGTTTTCTGTGCTGCAGAATGGGCAGGACTGGCTCTGGTTCTCTTCTTCGTTACTGTTGTTGAGGCCGTATTCGTCTCTGATGGCTTGGTTTACGTCGTCGTTGTTGAGATGGACGTAGACCTTCGCCCTGTCGCTTCCGGGTACCCATCCGGCGAACTTGTTCAACTGTTCGTAACCCATGAACGTCGCCACCTCAGTTAGCCGGGTGTGCCGGAGATTGTAGGGTCGCCGTTTGTTTTCAGGGATTTCGGCGCGTTCACACGCGTCCTTGAAGCGCTGTCTGAAGCCTTGATCGGTTATTCTGTCGCCGGGATCCGGCTCATAGCTACATGTGTCGCTGTGGTGGTGGGGGATTTTTCCGCAGTTCTTACAGGATTGTTGTTCGGTTTTCACCCAGAGCGGTGCGCTCGGGTCTTTGATGTCTCCGAGTTCGCCTCCGAGTGGGTGTTGAGAGATCCATTCTCGAAGTGTGCGTCCGCCGCGGATCAGCTGGTTTGTCCGGTCGGGCGTGTTTTTCTTGCCTTGGAGGAAGATGAAGTCGCCTTTTCGGTTGGAGGTGAAGTCGTTGATGCTGCATTCTTGGAGTTCGCCGGGGCGTGCTGCGGATTCGTAGAGTAGGAGTGTGAAGGCTTTGTCACGGATGTTGGAAAAGTTTTGAAGTAACTGTTTCAGCTCTTCATCCGTAAACAGGTCGTCTCGTGTGACCGGTGTAGCCTTTTTTCGTGTGACTTTGAAGAAGTTGACTTTCTCCGGGTGTTCGTAGCCGCCGTTCTCGACCTTGTAGAACTTCTTGATTGTTCCTTTGAACTTGTGCTTAGTGGAGTCAGCGTAGTCGCTTCGGTTGACTTTTGCCAGAACGGTTTTTAGCTCGGATTCGGATGCACCCTTTAATCGGAAGTTGGTGGGTGCGAACTTCTTCAGCAGGGTTTTCAACGACTGTATCTGGCGTTCCTGTTGTACGTCGCTGATGCCTTCGGCCGCCTGGTGGTTGATGAATTCGTGGATTGCCTCGATGTTCTCGGGGTGGATCTCAGTATTTTCGAGTTTTGAAAGTGTTCGATCTACGTCGACGTACCGTGTGGTAGACATTGGATTGATTGACACCTGAGTTCGGAAGAAGGGAGTGGAGAGACCGGGGTTCATATGATGTAAAAACTACCCGGGTTCAGTTGGTGCCCATTAAACCGTTTGTCGGATGGGCTCGACGCCCCTGATACGAGTTGTATAGAGGTTCTCGCCGACTTAGCTTTCCACTCCCTTCGTTTCGTTTGGGTTTCATCAATATTCTGGTCGCTAGTCTTTATATCTCTATGGGAGGTGATCAAGCCGATAGCTCGGGTATCGGCACTGGTCTGGTGACTCGCGACTCAGCGGACGACAGTCCGGATACACTCCTGATTCCAGAAAATGACTCATCAACGGAAGCCACGGGTCGTCATGAGTTCGTATTTCAAATCGACTACCTGTATCCTCAGCAAATGGGGAGTGAGTCACCAGACCCAGTTATATTCCGGGTATGGGAACATCCCTAACACCTTCCCGTTCTGCTCACAATGTACTGCATTGTTGGGGAACTGCCCGAAAACACCGCTATTCAACAAATAATTGTATGTGTCCAAGTTTAGGTTCCAGAAAAATTAATTTTTAAATTTGAATGTATGAATATACTATAATTGAAGAGGCATAGGTCCAACAGGATGCTTTATGCACCTCCCTTCTCAAGCCATGACCGAATTTCGTTTACAGCATATCGAAATACTCATCAAGTTGTTGTTGCTCTTTTATCTCTTTATCTATTGATCTCTTGGTTTTCACTAACCTGGCGATTAGTTTCCCGAACTCAGTAAGTTCATATTCTGTTTCATCCTTATTTAGAATGCCTTCATTTTGCAAGTTATTAGCATATCTGTGGTATCTTTGTACGATCGACCGCCTTTTATCCGAGTCGTCCGAAGTGTTATCCGATATTTTTCCGAGAGATATCAAGAGATCAGTAACGCCCTTCGAATGATCTGTATCAAGTAGATGAGTTATGATTTCTTGTTTTTCAGATTGAGTAGGCAGTAGATCGGCCATCTGTAACATTCGATATGTAGCAACTTGATATGAACCTGCAACACCTTTACTAGAAACCGTGCCATCATTTTTTAAGTTGTACTCTTCAGCAGGATAGTATACAGGTTCCGCGAAGTCACACAGAGCGCAGGCAGCCCAAAGCCCAATCGCCATCGGTTTTGTACCACCAGAAACATTCGCATAGACTTTATTGTCAAATGCTTTTTCTTCCATATACATGATCTCAAACGACTGAACTAATGCGCCTTCGAACCGATAAAAGTCCACGCCGCGTTCCTTGATTTCCCCATTCTCACCGCACATTGTTTTTTCTTGTACAAGAGAACGGACATCCTGTAAGATCTCCTCATTTACTTCATTGTGCGTATCTAGGGGGTTGTCATTGTATAGGATATAGACCCGATCAGGCATCTGATGGTTGAAAATCTCAACAACCCGATCGTGATCGCGAGCTATCGGCAAAACATGGACGCGCTTGGGTATCCCGCTTGCCATATCCGATGTTAATTTCCCTATTTCATAATATTTCGCTATGGTGGGAGCGACAGGGACTCAAATAATTCTCACTGGAATCAGATTTACTCCGTGAGAAACAAGGAGTCTGAGTTTTATGGCGATTTAGAAAATACCATAAATCCACGCCATTTCATAACCAACCAAATTATATCCACAGAGTATAATGTCTAAGTGGAATGGACCTTACAAGCTGGTCCGGCCACAGTTATCAAACGAAAATCTGCGGCTTAGGACTGTACGGCTGTCCGGTTACCGGACAAGAATTTCGGTACCCTGCGTCTAACAATGTCACCGGAGATCTAGCGTTCAAGCAGGGCATTGAAAGCCTGAACAGTCCAAACTCTCAAGGTGATCGGGATTCTAGGTGGGTATCCTCGGAACGAATACTGAATTCAATATCTAAATCCTATGACGAGTAAGAAACGACGGCAACGTGGTTCACGGACGCATGGTGGAGGGAGCCATAAGAACCGCCGAGGAGCTGGAAATCGAGGTGGCAGAGGCAACGCGGGTAGCCACAAGCACGAATTCCACAACCATGAACCCCCTAAGAAGGAGGGGTTCAATCGGCCAGAAAAGCTCCAGACCGATTTTACAACTGTAGATCTCCAGAAGATTGACGAGACGATAGCAAATATCGAGACTGGTGCCTTCGATATAGATGATATTGAAGGCGTTGAACGGATGTCAGACGACCAGGAAGAAAATGAAATGGCTGCTGATGGCGGAGTAGCAGCTATGAGCAAAGGGTGTAAATACCTCGTCAAATTACCCCAATTTAGTGATGATGTGGATGATTTCGAAGGAGTAAAAGCCCTTGCCAATGGCTATTTGAGTTATCCATGTAACCTAGTAGCAGATGAATTTTCAGATGCTGCGAAAGACGCGGTTGAGTCAAGTGGAGGTAGAGCGATAGCCACGAATGACTTTGAATCAGACAAACTAATAGCTAAGAGAGGAAAAGATAAAAACAATAATAATAAAGACAATCATAAACAGGTGGAATTGTTGGACCAAGTAGAAGATAAAGTGCGCGCGGGGGATTCTCTTGGAATCAACGATTATGATAAGTTGTATGAGATAGCTCGATCTTCTGATGATACTGAGACGATTGATGATGTTTACAATATAATTGAAGATAGTGTTGAAAATCTCGATCATATAGATGCCATTGATACCCTCAACCTAATGAGGGCGCGAAAGTTTGCTGAGGAGTACGGTTTTGATAGCCCGGAGATTGAATCGGGAATTGATCGTTATTTCGAAGGAATGTCCGCTAGTGAGGAGAGAATGGAATTTCTCAGAGTTGGACTTAAAGATAAACTGTCGGTAGAGGATGTACTTAGTGGGTTTGACGAGATACGTGGTATGTACAGTACAGAAGAGTTTGAATCTAATGAAGAGTCTGTTGATGAGTGGATTGAAGATGAACTCCGTCTTTACCTCTTCACTATTGATGGAGGAGAGTCAGCAAATTGTTTACTTATATAGTTAAAGATCAAGCCAATGTTTGATTTTTGAATAAGGAGGAGGACTCTTTTCAGTTCCATTGGCTAAGATAGGATATCCAATTAATGCCATACAGTCTTTCCGCTCACCCTCAGACATAGAATCGTGTTGTTCAAATACTGTTCTGAGCGAGTTAGAAGATGAATTATCACTCAGAATCGCCCTAGTAATGTTTCTCGCCTGTGTAGCTGTCGGTGTGTAATTACTAGGCTCGGAGTGGCGTTTTTTAGCATATTCATGAAGTTTCTGCCAGCTATCCGTCTCAATTTCAGATATGTCTTTGAGAAAATCATCAGGGGCATCCGCTCTAGCAGTTCCATTTTTCATAGCATGCTCGATCGCGCCAGATTCTTCAGGATATTCCTCTGACCACACCATCTCTTCTACTCATCCAGACCGAATGAATAAAAAAATACTGATGGACATCAAGAGAACCCAAGATATTAACAGCACAGCAGTTATTGAATTAGCAAGGAGTATAAACAGGCCCAGCACCGAAATTGAATATGCTGCTCCCGAATAAATAATTAGTAGCATACTTATTGCAGTACAGAGTTGTCCTCGTTGAAGCCATTTTTTCTCAGACAAAGTGTCAGCATTATTAGACTCTTTTGATAACCATCTTGATACTAGAAATGAAGGGGCGAATAGACCACCAATGAGCGCTAATCCTTCCAGAGGAGGGGACTGATTTAGTGTATTTATTAAATCACTCAGCATTTCATTCTACCCTTCCCTGTGAACACTTTACTGCCAGGGTTATGAAATTACTGCTTAGTAAACTTTGAACCATACTAAGTCAGAAACTAACTGAATACAAACCATTTATACACGACATGAATCTTCCATGGTTTCCCGAAAAGGGGTTTTAGGAAGGTTGATCGTGATTTTCTCGCTAATCATTCAATCTATCTCGCTTTGTCAAGTCTCGAAATTAAGACCAAATATTGCCCAATTTCTCTAATTCAGTTACTTCGTGGAAGACAATCCGCCGATCGTCTAATCCCTGTTCTTTAAGTCGAGATTTCAATCCATCTCGAACTTCTGTATTACGGTGGACTACCCAGACCGAGTCAAACCCGGTCTCTAAGCGGTCCTCAACATGTTGGAGTTCACGGTTTGAATCCTCCATTGCGATCTCAACCGCTATCTCCGTGCTTCCATTGTTGACGTAGACATCAGCATCGAACAGTTCTAACTTGGCAGTCCATCCCTCCTTCTCGAACACCTCCTTGACTTTGTGCTGCCAGTATCGGTGAACGATACCTCCTCTTCCCTTGTGCTCTGGATCACAGTCCAGCTTGTCTTCTGCGTAGCTGCGCCCTTGCTCGGTTAATTCGAAGAGTTTCCGGGATCCGCTGCCTGTCCGGAGCGAGCGTTCAACGACCGCACCGTTCTCGACCAATTCTGATTTGGCTTTGTATCCGATGTGCCGACTGGAGAACGATTCATAGCGTTCCGTCAATGGAATAAACGGGTATTCGACGATGTCCTCCAGCAGGCGTTGAGCATCGTCTGAAAGAGACACGGAAGGAGAGGGATCATCAACAACATCAATGCTACTGGCTCCCTGGTTTTGAGTGCCAAGCATCTCCTCGAATCCCGATGGACGCTGTCGTGGTGTTGGTGAAAGTTCCGTCCAGAGCTGAGCCTGGCTTTTCCGTAGCTCAGTATCGGTTATCCCTTTCTCTAAGCGGTACTCTGCCAATTTGACCTGTACCGGGTCATTGTTCCCGGTCTGGAGGACAGCTTCCCCCACTTGGAGTTGTTGAGCTTTGTGTTGCTGGCGTTCAGAGAGATGCATTGAATCAGCCATTGCATCGAACTGTTTCCGATCACCTGTCGACAACAGGAGCTTGGTGTAGGTGTTGGCCTTGATCGAGTCCGTGAGCTTCGACGCTTCTTGATCGCCCACGATCAGTCCTTCTCCAAACTCTCTGAGTTTGGCGGTCAGGTCATCAATAGCTGGAATACCTGCTGCATCCTGGCGTTCCTTGTAGACACTGAATACCTGCTTAGCTTCATCTAAGACAAATACATGGTTCAGTCCAGTATCTCGGTCAGTCTGAGCAATCCGGTATTCGTAGACCCATGCCAAGATGATCTCCATCAAGAAGTTCTGGACATCACGGCTCAAACCATCGAACTCAAAGACCACATCCCGCTCCAGTAATTCCTCGAGATCGTATCCCTCACTACAATCAAAGATGGTGCCGGCACCCAGGTTCATCGATTCAATACGGTTGAGAACAGTATCTCGATAGTTCGATATCTTCCGGACGTAGCTGATCTTCGCCAACTCAAGCACCAGCTCCAACTCATGAAGACTCGGGTACGGTGGTGAGACCTCGTCAAACAGACCGTAGACGCGGTAGAGATTGATGATTGATTTCAGGAGGTAGTTCTTCGATCCGGAGAGCAATGCGGTGGCGTGACCGAATATCTCGCTGACCACTTGCGCCCACCTCCTCGGCAGGACACCCGGTGGCGGTACTAACGGATTGAAACGGAGCTCAGTCCACGGCAATACCAGTAAATCATCCAGGTCTTGGATGAGATGCCGGTAGTCCTGTTTACGGTCAAAACTCCAGAACGGTACCTCAAGCTGCGAGATCAACGTATAGAACAACGAAGTCTTCCCCGCACCGGACTGACCCACAGCCAGTAAATGCTTCCCCAATGCCCCTTCCGGCAGAAAGACAGTCTGCTTGTTCGGTTGCTCTCCGAGCGTTATCGGGCCCTGTCTATCCGAAGAGGTCACAGGTGGAAATGGATATTGCTGCCGCTGCAACAATATCTGAAATAGCCTTTGTCGGGCCTGCTCTTGGACGAAAACAGACGGAGCACTCTCTATCAACAGGATCAATCGACGAACCGCCGGATTATCTAAATCCTCCGCGGACAAAAGCTGTGACACCGGTATTCTAGATGATCGGTTCCCTGGACGCTTCACAGACAACAACCAAACCAGAATCTACTGTAACCACCGAGACACCCTGTTTCGCTTACTACACAGGATTAAAGGTCGCCTTCTTCGAGCAGCATTTCTCCGTTGATTCTGATTGAATTTCTCGCCCACCTCCCATCCTCAATGTTCGGCGTACCTTCCTCATATTCAAATTGGCGCCAGACCTCAGAGAGAACAGGTTCTATATCAGCAATAATCTCATCGTCGCCGATCTGGACTGGATACAGTTCTGTGGCATAGAAATCCGACTTGAATGAGTGAGGACCACTTCTTAGAAGCTGTCCTCTATTGTGGTTTGTATCCAATTTCACCACACCTGCATCAATCAATGAAAGCGAAACAAACGCGGTTCCCGAGAACCCTAGGTCTGACAGATCATCAAGAGTGCTTCGTGTAGTGAGCACGACTGACGGATCAAGTCCGATACCGTGTCGTCGGATCCCTCCTTGGATCCACGGATCTCCCTTTGTTCCCTCAACGATAGCGGAAGTTGACACCGACTCATACAGTCCATCATTCCGTATAACCGCATATGAGGAACGGGCATCAGTCGTTCCCTCTCGTCCATATGTGATTCTGTATTTTCCTCGTGTCTCGGAATGTCCTGCCAGTCGGTCGAATAGAACTGAGGGTTCGGGGATGTCGCTGGATGACCGGACCTTGCGCTTTGAGAAAATTCCGTTTGGGATAATATGGAGTACGATGGCAGGTCCTTCAACGAGATCATCGGCATACCCAGTTCGATCCTCAATCTTCTCTAACCGTTCATCTCGAAGTTCCTCGATCTCGGCCAAATGGTCCTGATCTCTTTTGAGGTCAATATCAAGAAATTCCTTGGCTAATTCTTGCTTGTTCTGACGTAGCTCGCCGAGAATGTTGTCGCGATGAATCAGTTCAAGATTCCACCCGTACTCCTTCTCGATCTCGTTCTTCATGTCCATCTCCTGAACCCCGGTGACGCTCTGGTTGGTCACAAAGACGAGCAGATCATAGTCTTCTGACCGGTCTTCTTCTAAGTCATGGACTTTCTCAGCGTCATCTCGCAGCTTCCGTCGCCACCGGTTCTGGACACTCGCATGTGCAATCCCTTCTCTTCCACCAATCTCTACTTGTGCATCCCATCCGCCATCAGCACCTCCCTCGCCACTTTCGTGGACATCGTAGTCGCTCTCGCGAAGAAACGCCATTGTAAACCGCTCAAAGGCCCCGCCGTCAATATTTTCGAGCGCAAACTCTAATTCGTCCATATCCCTTGTTTTGGACCTCTAGTATATAACACCGCATCAACAGAACCTGATCATCAATCGGGATGATAGATCACGACTCCCCTACCTTGACCCGGGTTTATGCAATCGTCTGCTACACAGACCTTGCCAAAGTCGCATTGCTTACTGACATTTCGAATCAGGTTCGAGACTTCGTCTAATCAATGTACTGGAGGAGAGAGTCTTGCTCCCCGCTTTGCGTAACTGCAGTTTCGATCTCGCGTTTCATAGAGAGGTAGTGGTAGACTTGTTCTTTCCATGTGCTCTGGTCTTCCTGCATCCGTGTCCGGAAGTCGTAGGCGGTAGAATCAGCGGAATCCAGTGCATCAACGATGCCGGGTACCTGGAGCACGCTGGTCTTCAACCCGAATGCATGGAGTTGGTAGCTGCCGGGAAGAGTTTCGCGGACAGTCCTGACTATCCGTGCTACTGTACTGATGTCGTGGCGGCGGCAAAGAGTGCCGATAGCGACGTACCGGGTGAGCGCTCCTGCATCCCTAAGATCGTCGAGATGGGCGATGTACTGCTTGGGTGTCCAGCCTTGGAGGACTGCCACAGGCTCCGCCGAGATACCCTGGTTTTCGTGGTCCTCGAGCAACTGTCGATGATGTTGGGTGGTCCGGCGTTGATGCTCGTCGACGGTCCGACCAAGTTTCCAGAGCAAGTCGGGTTCACACGGATAGTCTCGGAGCACGTACCGCTCGGGGGAGTATTCAGCGACGTAATCAAGGTAGTCCTGATCTGAGGACTGGTAACCCTGTTTGTAGTGGAGCTGGCTGTAGCCTCCCGAATCGATAAACAGTCGGTCGATCGTCTCGAACGGTGTGTTGTTCGCCGTAGCATGGCTGATCATCACGTTCGGTTCCTCCATCTTCCGGAGAGCCTTCCTTGCGCTCCCTGATGCGCAGCCGAAATAGAACCGGAACTTTTCGGATTCGATACCCACATCACCTGTAGCCGAGAGATTCAATCTCCTACTACGGAGAGACTGCTTCAAGTTCGACTTCACAGAGTTTGACCGCCACAAGTTCATCCACTGGATTCAGGGAGGACCATCTTCTTAGGCACCCTGCCCAGCGTTTATCGAATTCACACTCTTTGTTTCCCAATTCAATCACCTTGAGTCTACTAATCGTAGATAGACTTCATTGATCTCCGGGTAGACCCCATTTCTATTGGACCTAAACTCAGGGCCCCAATTGACAGACATATTTAACTAATGGACTTCGCAAGAACCATCACAGATATTTACTTCTAAAGAAAAGTTGTGAGTAACATTAATGCATTTGCAGAGTGATCTATAATTAGATATGTGTGGCGGTGGCGGCGGTTGGAGAAACCGTTCAAATAGTTCGAACAGTGGCGGCGAGCAAGACGGGGGAGGGCCTGGTTTTTCTCCTCAGGAAGATGAGACACAAGCCGACCAGCAACAAACAGAAGAGGAATGTATCTTTAGCGAAACCACGGAGTTAGATTCCCCATCCTATGATGCGGTGAACGACGCAGAAATAGGAGAGATTCTTTCAGTTGAAGTGAGAGGGGACCGTCCGTGTGTCGTTGATAGCGAAGATAGAATACTGGGTACAATAACCGGCGTTCTGGGCACAAGAATTCTGGACTGCATTGAAAATGGGTTTCAGTACCGGGCAGAGATCATTGAGAAGGAAGGCCGGAATTGCCAAGTCCGTATCTCTAACAAGTGTATCGTGAATGAGGTCGCGACCCTAGCATCTCCCAATCCAGGCCCATTAAGCCGTGTTTCAGAGGGAGATGTGCTTCCGGTTGAAGTTAGAGATGAGAGCCTCTGTGTGGTTGATGAAGATGATGAGATAGTAGGTCCAGTGGCTGAGCCTTGGACAGAAGCCTTGATTGAGTGCATCAACTCCGGGTTTGACTACGAAGCAGAAATCACTGATATCGACGGAGGAAGCTGTGAAGTCCGTATTCAAACAGTTGTAGATGAATGATTGTTGCTGGAGGCATCTACCACGAACGTTGCGAATTTCCATATTCTGAAGAACTGTACGGTCCAGGGTTGCGAAGCGTCTCTGCAATACAAGAGATATCGGAAGGAACCAATGAACTACATACCTGTGTGGGATCCTCTGATCGAAGTGAATTGGAGCTAAAATCTTCAGCATATAATTTTACTGTCCGAGATACAGAGATTCCTGAAACTATCACGTTCCAGTATCTGCATAACCACTCAAATGCGTCAGTTATCTCGTCGATTCCTTCTCGAAGCATTGATCTCGGTCGAATAACCGGTGACGCGATACTCAGATTCGGTCTTGTTGAAGGAACGGCAACCGTAGATGGAGGCCGTGTTGTCTACGACCCTCAGTCGGCTGAACCGGAACCATTTCACAAAAATGGGTCAGAGGCCGATAAGCTGGCGATCGTTATGAACCAGCATGAAGCCCGTAATTTCACGGGGAAGGACTCGCTGCGGGATATGCTTGAGACTCTAACAACCGGAGAAGATAGCGGTGATATCGCAATCATCAAATGTGGTGCCTCGGGTGCAATTCTTCAGGCAGGAGATCAAGTAGAGGAGATCCCGGTTTACGAGACGGAGCAGGTGTGGAATATTGGGTCAGGAGATATCTTTAGCGGTATTTTCTCGGTTTACTGGGCAGAGCTTGAGTATTCTCCTTTCGAAGCAGCTCAGAAGGCTTCCTTGGCAACTGCGTATTACTGTAACAATGGCCCCCTTCCGATCCCAGAGAAGCCAAACGAAATTGATAAGTTTAATCCTGAGGAGAAGGACCCAACAGTAGGGGAGAAAGGACCAACAGTATACTTGGCCTCACCCTTCTTCAATTTAGGAGACTTCTGGCTGGTAGAAGAAGTTAGACGGATTCTGTATAGTGAAGGCGCGGACGTGATTTCGCCGTATCATGATATCGGTCGACTTGAGAATTTCGAAGAGTCAGAGCAGGTCGCTGAAGAAGATCTTGCAGCTATTGAGCGAGCCGATGTTGTCCTTGGGTTAGTAGACAACTGTGATCCTGGAACCTATTTCGAGCTGGGATACGCAAGAAAAATCGGGAAACCAGTTGTCGCATATACTAATCAAGTAGATCAACACCGAGATATTATGTTAGAAGGTGGAGGATGCAAACTGTGCAATGACCTCTCAACCGCCGTGTTCAAAGCAATGTGGACATAACCATGGTCGAATCTGTACTGCTTCTGTCCGGTGGCATTGATTCTACAGCGTTAGCATATTCATTAGAACCAGATCTGGCGATTACTGTGGACTATGGCCAAATTTGTGCTGACGCCGAAGTACAGGCAGCAACTAAGATCGCTGATGAGCTTGATCTGGAGCATCATATTATTGAGGTAGATTGCAGAGAGTTGGGGACAGGCTCACTGGCTGGGGAGGAACAGTTGGATTCAGCATCAACACCTGAGTGGTGGCCATTTCGCAACCAGCTCATCATCACTATGGCCGCCACAGAAGCTCTTCGCCGAGATGCTAACGAGATCATTTCTGGATCGGTGGAATCCGACCAACAACATGCTGACGGACGCAAAGAATTCTATGAGAAGATGGATGCCCTTCTTTCTTTTCAGGAGGGGAGTCTCAATATTTCTGCACCAGCTATCGAACAGACTTCTGAAGAGCTTGTGGAAGAGTCTGAGGCCCCACGATCGCTTCTAGGTTGGACACATTCTTGTCATGAATCAGGCACAGCATGTGGGCAGTGTCGAGGATGTATGAAACGGCACAGAGTCCTCGATACAGTATTTCGTTAAAGGGATTTTCCGGGCTCAAAGTACTGGAGTTGTGATTCCTTAAACCGGTCTTCGAATCGCTCGATTAGCGTTGGATAAGTATCTTCTAGGTAATCAATCATATCGACTCCGTCTGGTGGGAGGTATACTCCGTCAATATCGAACATTGAGTCAGTCTCATCGAGTACACGGAGATTGACTTCGAGTTCGACGTAGAGTTGTTCTTCGTCGATTCTTGGACCTATTACAAGCCCTATCTGGTCTTTTTCAAGTCCGCAGATCTGGAGGTATTCTTCAAGCTGCTGTATCGGGTCGTCGTAGAGCCTGTCGATACCAGCATCACCCGTCTATCTTCGTGAGATCCCGTTTCCTTATCTCACGTGAGCCCTGTTGGGTTGCTGTTCGTCCGGCTTGGAGCAGAGAGTCGAATGCTTGTCGGCAGTCACCGCCGCTTTCTGCGACCTGGTCTGCGATAATCTCAATTACTTCCTCGGAGACTGCTCCGGGTTTGAATGCCTGTTCGCTGCGGTCCTTGAGGATTTCTTTAAGTTGGTCTTCGTTGTAGGGTTTGAATTTGAGTGTCCGGCAGTTCAAACGGCTCCAGCTCCGTGAGTCGAGGAAGAGTTCTTTCGGAGGGATGTTGGAGATTAGGACTAACCCGATCTTGTTGCTGGTTTGCTGGCTGAGCATATGAAGGTCGTAGGCAACCTCGGTTTTATCCTGGAGTTGGTCGAACTCATCGAGCAACAGTGCGACGTTTCTGTTCTTGTCGAGCCATTCCCGGATTTTGGAGAGGAGTTCGTCGACCGGGTGGCCTTTGCGTGGCGCCGGGTATCCAAGCTGGATCAGTAACTCGGTAAGGAGAGCGGGGCGTGTGGAGTACTGCCAGCAGTTGATCTCGATGGTTTTCACGCTGGTTTCGCGGTCAAGAGCATCGAATACGTAGTCGACACAGGCGGTTTTCCCTATCCCGGGAGGGCCGTGTACTAGCAGTGTTTCCGGTGTCTCTCGTTTGGTTAATGGACGGATTGCGTCTCGGATCGAATGGATTTCTTCATCGCGGCCAACTGGTGGGAGGGAAGATTCACCGCTCAGGTACCGTTCAGACCGGATTATATCATTGCTCGTAGAGTCTTTCTCAAACATGGTTGGATCACTCGGTACACCTGTTTCTACCGTCGAGCATTCATAAACAGAGACCGGGGCGGGGTTTCGTATGCAAGATATTGTATATGGTTCTGTAAATTCTGAGTTCTCAACTCATGTTCTGGAGGCCACTCTAACACAGTAATGCAGATACCGTCGATTGTCTCCCCCCACAACCGAACTGGGGTGCCCACAAAATCGTGTGAATACTCACTTTCAGACGTATTCCCATGGCTGAAATCATCGATACATCTGAACCCTTGAACCGGACCTATCTCCCTGCACAACTCATCGATAGAGAAGCTGAGCAGGAGACACTGTCTGAAGCGTTTTCAGCGGAGACAGATACCCGTTTGCAGGATATGCATCTCTACGGTCCTCGAGGCAGCGGGAAGACCCATCTCATTCAGCAGTTCTTGACAACCTTCCCCTCAACTGTGACCACGTGCTACATTCCCGGACGCCCGTACGATACGGAATACAAAGTTTTAGAGCAGTTACTCAGTCAGTTAACCGGGAAGCAAATCGGGCCTGGCCACCACGTCTCCGATCTTCAGCGCCGTCTCTCTAAAGCGATCACACTGTCCACCGTAATTGTTATCGACGAGATTGATTTCCTTCTATTGAACGACGGCGACGCACTACTTTACTTTCTTTCCCGACTCGACAAAACCGCTGTAATCACCATCTCAGCAAACCACCGAAGCATTGACTCCAAACTGGATTCCCGGACAGCTAGCTCGCTCTCACCACAGACATTGACACTGAACCCATATACACCATCCGAGACCCGAAAAATACTGATGGACCGTGCACGGAGAGCATTAACACAGCAGTCAGTAGAACGGGCGGCACTATCCCAGATAGCCTCAACAACATCAAATATCGCGATAGGGCTTTCCTGGCTTCGAGTAGTGGCGGAGACTGCTGATAATGCGGTCACGCCCAAACAGGTCGATGAACATCGAGTTACCGGATACCACGAGTATGTCACAGAGGTCTTGGACGATTTCACACCCCATCATAAGCGTTTGTATGAGACGATCACGTTCATGGAGCAGGATGGTGAGGTACCGCTTGTCACCGGAACGGTCTACGACGCGTACCGTGACCGGTGCAAAGTCGCCGATGTCCACCCGTTAAGCGAGCGGCGAATCAGCGATTTCCTAGTCCACCTGGAACTCTTGAATCTGATCGAAGCCACGTATCACTACGGCGGGTCAAAAGGGAAGACACGGGAGATCGGCTTGGTAGACTGGGCTCGAAATCCGGACTCAGAGCAGCCCTGAGAGATCGGTATCCTTCAGTTCTCTGAGTTCACGGCGAAGCCGTCTCCGCTCCACCTTCAACTCTTCCAGATCCTGCCACAGTTTTCGATCCTCAATGTGGAGTTGTTGCTTCACTTCCCGGATCCGGCGCTTCTGTTCCAATATGCGCTTCTGGGGTGCGAAAGGTCGTGATTCAGTCTCCAAGTGTTCTTTCTCAGTGCGTAGCGAGTCTTCGAGAGAACGGACGGTCTCTTCATGGACGAAGGTCCGATCCTCTAGCTGTTGGTTGATTTCCTCCAGTTCGGATTCGATCCGGCTCCGTTCCTGTTCTACTGTTTCGGAGAGAAATCCCTTCCTCTCGAGGTCAATAGCATTATCCGGCCAATCACTGCTATAGAGGTCTGCGTCTACTACAGGATGAGTGTTCGAAAGAAGTTCTTCATACTGGGGGTACTCCATCGTGTTCCCAGAGTTATAAGTGTTGAATCTTTACGTGGGTTCTGCATCGCCGTAGTTCGTTAGTTTTCTCGGTAATAGTTTCGGAGGGGAGTCGGAGATTGATCAATCTGGAATCAGATGAACAGTCAGTAGGTTACGGTGGTGTCGGCGGGGTTCCGTTATCGTTGTTCTTTGCCTTCTCAGTGTTCCACTCGCTGTCCTCGTCATCAGAGCCCGCAGGACCTTCGTCGTCGATGTCATCACCGAAACCTTCTCTGAGATTGTTGGTCTCCGAGTACCGGGTCTTGTAGAACATTGCGGAGCTCAAGACCAGCGGTTGGCCGAAACGTGGAGAGTAGTCTTTGTCGTCAAACTCATCTAGCCTGTCGTCGTAGTCGTCGTTCCTGTAGATTCTGAACTCGTTTTTGATCTTGTTGACCTCAACTACGAGAATGTCCTCACCCTCGTACTCGATGAACTCGTCCACCCAGTCGGCCGATAGAGTGACTCGGAGACGGCTCGAACCGTCCGTGAAGATCATGTAAACCGAATCTGAATCCGGTGTATCTTCATCTTCTTCAGTTAGCTTCCTGCCCCTGAGATAGGGTGTTCCGTCTTCCACTTCTCTTTCGACAATCGCGTTTTCTTTCTTTCCTAATCCCAGCCTTTCGATCCTGTCCGGCAGGTACACCCTGTAATCAGGGCTGTGGCACTTGCTCCGATCCTGAACATCCTCAGGATGGTACGTCACTTCGTGACTCCAGATCGGTTCTGAGGTCATCAGTCATGGCTAACACAGCTATCTATCAACCATTGTTATGTTGTATCTGAAACAGAAATCCGAACTCAAAAGCGCCTGTTAAAGGCTGTATAACCCGGATTTTCTCCATAACTATGTAGATCTTGCCTAATGAGCACCCGGTTCTACCCGTGTTCTGCATCAATGCAAAATCAGATTGCAAACATCTGGAATATCAGTGTTCAGCTGGTCGTGACCTCATGGCTGCTAACGGGTCAGGCCGCAGCAGAGACTAGTAATCCCGCCTGCTCAGGAGCACCGCCTACCGCTATCGGAAACTTGATCGTCCTCATCAACAACTTACAGAGCCTGGCGTTGACCGTTGCATTGCCGCTGGCTGGCCTGATCTACAGTTACTGCGGTCTGCTATGGTTGTCCGGGTCAGGGGAGCTTCAGAGACGTGCGCGCAGGATTTTCGCGAACGCCACCGTCGGGTTAGTGATCGTGATTCTGAGCGAGGGGATCGTGGCGATCATCTCCCAACCCTTGTGCGGGGGAGGTGCCTGAAATATGAAACTGAGAGGGTTAGCCGTTGTTCTAACGATGTTCAGTGGATTCACCGGGAGTGTAGCTGCTTCAAATAACTCGACTGCCGCATCCGCTTCAGTTCCAGAAGTCTCTGGAGAGGAAGGAGGTGGAATTCTCGATGTCGGCGAGCAGTTTAAGGAAGCGGTTGCGTCGGTGTTGATGGAGTTGGTGAAGGGGTTGGCTGAAACACTGAACAGTATTCTGGTCCGGATCTTTGTGAGCTATCCGAATGTGAAGCAGCCGGCCGTGCTTGATGTTCATCAAGACGTGTTCCTGGTTTCGTTGGCGTTGGCTTCGGCAGCTGCGGTCTGGATCGGAGTGATGCATATGTTTGACCGGATTGACGGAGCCTGGCCTTTGATCTCTCTTCTGGTTGCGGTTGCGTTCGGTGCTGTAGCCCCTGATCTACTGTACTATCCTGTTGAACTCTCACGTCTTACCACCGAGGCGCTGGCACCTGTGGACTCGAATATTGTCCAGGTTTCACGGTTCAGCTTCGAGATACTGCTGGTGCTGTACATCGACGTGTTCCTGCTGCTCGGTACTGTGATGATCTTCGTCGCCCGTGACTTCTACCTGATGCTGGGTGTGGCGCTCGCACCGTTGATCGCGTTGATGGCGGTTACGCCTCCGTTCAGACGGTACGCAGAGACCTTGACCAGTATCTGGTTTGCTTGCTTGTTGATCGGCCCTCTCAACGTCGTGGTGCTCGATCTAGCCATGTCGTTGATGGGAACTGACTTCATGGATACGCCCCACTATCTCTGGGGTATTTCAGGAATCGCACTTCTCTTCGCGCTTCCATTGATCCTTCTGGGCGCTGGAGCCGTTGTTTTTGCGCCGATGACCAGAGTTGTCCGTAGCGGCGGTGGAAAGATTGGTTCCAACGTGAGGCAGGGCGTCAACCGTCTCCGCAACAACCGCAGAGGTCAAAACTACGACCGGGAGCGGAATGACAGAAGAGACCGTGGAAACCGGTTCCGCAACAACCGGGGAGGTGACGACTAAATGTGGTCTGAGTTCCCTTCATCGATCAATCCGAAGCTGAAGTATCTGGACAGGTACACCGTCTGGGATGTCCTACGTGGATTCATCCTGGCCGGGATTGGATACTACTTCGGAAGTGGACTCGGTGCAACAACGGGTATCATACTCGGCTTCTTGCTTGCGGAGTTCGAACCCGGTGGGAAAAAGATCGAGCGGTACCTTGTCGATGGGCTGAACGGGGTTCTCGGTAGATCCAGTGTCTCATCACCTGAGGTATCGAAGTTCGTCAATGGCTCGGTATTTCTAGATGATGACACCGCTATCGGAATAGTTGAGGTATCCTCTCTGGACTTGGAGTATGCTTCTGACACCGGTAAAGAAGCTAATCTGAGGACAGTCAAACAGCTGCTTGACGAGATCGACCACGAGGTACAGCTCTACTCACGACAACAGACCGTAGATCTTTCGAGCTACACCGACGTGGTCAGAGACTCTGCGGTCACCACCCGACATTACGTTGTAGTGAAGGAATCCGGGTCCTCGGAGAAACAACGGCATTACAGGGTAAAGAATCGGTGTGAAGAGATTCAGGAGTTGTTGAATGGCGCAGATCTTCAGGCCGAGCGTCTCACCGAGTCAGGTCTGAGGTCCACAGTAAAACAGTTGTATCCGGGAAAAACCCGATTCAACGGAAACACGTGTACAGTGGAACGTGGGCAGAACAATGTTTCCCGGGTTCTCTACGTCGATGAGTATCCGGAGCGGCTGCCTCTGGGCTGGATCGCGAAGGTTCTGAACCGTGAACATCCGGGAATGACCGATGTAGTCCAAACTATAAGACCGATCTCTGACTCTCAAAGGTCTTGGATGGATCGGATGCTGGCACGGATAGACTCCGAACTCTCCTCATCCAGAAAGCCATCACGCCAAGCAGACCTGCAGCATCAGAAACAGGACCTGGAAGACATGGTAGACTTGGACGCCGGCGAAGATACCCTGGTGAACTACGGCGTCTACATCATCGCCCGAGGCAGTTCTGAGGCCGAAGCCAAGAGAACACTGGAGTCAGTCCGGAACGTGTTGAACCGTTTCCGCATAGATTCCCGTAAACCCCGAAGCCTATCTAAGGCGTTCAAACGATGTTCAATCTTCCATTCCAGCCGATTCAGGAAAACTGAGATTGTTCCAGCACGGTCCGCCGCAACCGGGTTCTGTTTCGCCACAAGAGACACAATTGAGAAAACAGGGATCGTCTGCGGAAACCGTAGAAACGGTACTCCGGTGGTTCTGGACCGGTTTTCCTGGGAAGCCGGTCACAACACCGTGATGGGTAAGATCGGGTCTGGAAAGACTTACTGGACCAAATTAATGATGTCCAGGTCGTACCGGAGAACCGATGACTTGGAGATCTACGTAGTCGACCCTAAGAAACGTGACTACGGCGAACTCATCGAGTCTCTGGGCGGTGAAACATACTTTGTCGGCAACGATTATTCTGAGCCGGAGGCCGACATCGTCCGTTATACGGTCAAGGATCCGTCGGAAGACAACACTGAGGAGTTGGCGGAAACGGTGAGACACGTCTACAGACAGGCCGCAAAGACCGACAAGAAGACGCTGGTAGTCGTTGATGAGACCCACCGGATCATCAGCAAAGGCGATGGCATCCATTCCAGAGGTATCCAAGCAGTTTCTACGTTGGTGCGTGAAAGCCGTGACCGGAATATAGCGGTGACACTGGTCACCCAGAACGCTGACGAGTTCACCCGTTCGAACGAGGGGAGAAACATCCTGAAGAACACTGATTGCAACCTGTTCTTCAGGCAGCGAAAGCTGGACAGTCATGTCAGCGACTTCTTCCCGCTCTCAGAATCACAGAAAACCGAACTACGGAAGCTCCGGACAGGCACCGAAGTAGGGTTCAGCGAAGCCATAATCCAAGGACCGGTAAACACCCGGATCCGGGTCGAATCATCGGAAGAAGAACATCAGCTGATAGAATATGGTGAATCCAGGGCTGAAACAGAACCCTCCGAAGATGCTGTTGAAGAAGAGTCCAAGCCGGATAACCAGCAAACCGATAAAAAGAAGCAGAGAACTGACGGAGGACGTAATCCTTCAAAGAAGGATACCGGTTCAGAGTCAGAAGATTACGGTTACTGGGAGATGGTCGGTATCGTCTCCGGAGCATCTATAAAGAAATTTGAATATTTGTTCCCGGCGGGGCTCTCGATCTCAGTGGTTCTGTATCAAACGGAGATGTTGAAGCCATTGCTCGGGCTAAACGAGCTGCCCCTGAATGGTACACTGCCCGACATCGTCGGGATCTGGTGGCTGGCGTTTCTAGTCCTTGAGCCGGTCTGGATACTGTTTCTTAGCCACGATCTCTGGTACGCACACCGAGGGAGCTAAACTACGTTCTATGGGCTTTCTCAACCGTTTCAAAAGCAGCTACGTCACACTCGACGAGGCTACAGCTCAGAGACTCTCTCAGCCAAATCAAAGGTTCAGGTTCGTAGAGGTCTATCCACCGGTCAATCAGGACCTGCCTGTATCACTGGAGCGGTTCGTGAAGACCGTCACGGAGTATCAAACCGAACTACTGGGCATCCGGAACACTTCTCCTGTCGTCGGGTACGAGATCCAACGGTTTAGTCCTGAGAAGCTGCGTCTACAGTTCGCAGTTCCCACCGCCAGGCTGGACCGGAAGATGCGCGTCCAACTGGACGACCAGATTCCTGGAGTCGAATACGAAGCCGGAGAAAGTCGACTCCCTGTAAACGAAGGTGATACACTGGGAATCGGTGTTCTCAGTCTGCGGCGTAAGGAGATCTACCCGTTGGAAACAGAGTTTGACGCTCCGCCTATCACCTCCGTGGTTGCGGCGCTTCACCGCCATGCGATGCGTGAAACCCGTATCGCTATCCAGGTCCTGTTCAAGCCAGTTGCCGGACAACCGGTGCAGAGACGGCTATGGCACCGTGAAGCAGATCGTGAAAGCCGGAATCTCCGAACTGAGAAGGTAGGAATAGTTCCATGGAATGACCGTGATGCAACACCCAGAGAAAAGCAGCAGGCACGTCAAATCGACAGTAAAGCAGGTAGTCCACGTTTCAAGGTCTCAATCCGTATCCTCGTAACCGGTGCGGGAGACTACACCTCAAGCAGAATCAAAGAGGTATCTGGCGGCTTCAACATCTTCGGCAACCCAGAAACCGGACAGGGATTTCAGACACGTACTGTTCGAAGCATCCGTGACAAACCGATAATCAACTCGTTAGAACAGTTTAGAGAGCGCACGTTGAATCAACCATTCCAGATATCAACGGGTGAACTGGCAGGATTAGTGTCGATTCCGGACCGTGAACAGGAGAACATAGAAACAGCAGTATGAAACCAAGCACCACCAAAGACTTGGTCTACAATGCCGGGAACACCAAAGAAACCCGTCTAGGTTACCGGACCAGTATCCTCGGCGTTGAGGAACACATCTCAATCGAAGACCGTCACCGGGTCAAACACTGCTTGTCCATCGGTGAAACCGGGTCAGGCAAGTCCATCGAGCTTCTCCACGTCGCATTACAGGACACCGTCAAAGGCCACGGATTAGCACTGTTCAATCCCAAAGGCAGGCTCATCGACCGGTATCTCCAAAGAGTTCCTGAGAACCGTGTAGATGATTTGATCTACGTCAACCCGGTAACGCAGCCAATCACCGGTATCAACGTCTTAGAGCCCTACGTAACCCGGAAATCAAGCTTGGCGGAGAAAACCAACCAGATAGAACTGATCGTCTCCAACCTCATCCAACTTTTTAAGCGGCGGAGCGACAACTGGGGAGACAGGTTCGGACGGGTTCTCGCCACACTACTGAGGGCCGGAATCGAGGCCAATATTGAGTACCAAGCTGGATACACACTTCTAGATATCAAACGCTGCGTCACCGACAACGAAGAACTCGAAGATTTGATTGACGACACCGGTGATCCTGAACTCCGGTCGCAGCTCGTCAACATCAAAGACAACCTCTCCAGCAACCAGCTAGAACCCGTAGTCCGGAGACTCAACGACTTCACAGAGAACAAAACCGTTAGACACGTCATCTCCCGGGAAGACAGCGATATCGACTTCCGAGAAGTAATCAACCAGAACAAAGTCTTGTTAGTGGATGTCCGGAGCGGAGAGGTCGGCCAAACAGTAACAGAGCTTCTCACCTCCATCTTAGTTACCAAGCTCTGGGCAGCAGCACAACACCGATATTACCAAAACCCGGATGTAGAAGACCCGTTCTATCTGTTCATCGACGAACTCCAGTACTTTCCGATGGAAGGAAGCCAGTTCGAGGAAATACTCAGTAAAGCCCGTGAGTACGGACTGGGTTGCTGGCTTGCCACACAGTACCTCTCGCAACTACCCCGTGAAATGCGAAATGCGGTCCAAAACAACTGCCGGACCAAACTCGTATTTGACCCTTCCGGGTCCGACGACTTCTCCAAACTCAACAGAATGCTCCGCGGCACAAGCCAGAAACAACTCACTAGCTTGGGCGACTTCCGAGCAATCCTCCAGACACCGGGAACCCATCAACGCGGTAAAGCAAGGGTCATCGACACCTATCCACCATGGAACACTGACAATATCGAACTCAACTCTCTGAAAGATCGGTCTTCACCGACCACCGAAACAGTGGAACCAACGTCTCTTTTTCTGGGAAATGGAACCAACAGTGGCGGCAAGAAACATCGAGAGCTTCTTTCGACAGCTGAAAACGAGTTAGAAGAACGAGGTCTACAGGTCAAGATCCTGTACCAGGATGCTGGGGATGACAAGCCTGATGGAGAGGTACAGCTCCCGGATGGCTCAACCACTAATCTTGAAGCTGAACACGGTACACTCTCCAAACCCGGAAAAGTACTTGAAAACCTTCGAAGAGCCGTAGAACAAGGCCGCGAATGCATCTTCATCGTTGAACAAGGCAAAGCAGGCAAACTATACAGTATACTGTCTGACCCTGTCAACCGGAACGGCAAAGAATACAGCGACGAACAAGGAAAATTCAATTACTACCAGGAAGACGGAGAACCAATCAACGACCTGGACTGGCTGGAAGAAGCCGAATACAGGATCATGGAACTCTCCGAAAACGGTCTAAACCCTTACAAACCGGAAGATGAAGACAGTGAAGACGTACAATTTGATCTCGAAGACCTCCGAGAAACCGACCGGACTGTTCTCAACTGCATCAAAGACGGGAAAGACGATATCCATAAGATCACCTCCACAACCGGACTGCCGAACCACAAGGTCAACTACAGCTTCAAGAAACTGGAAGAACAAGGCCTAATCCAAGTCCAGCAACCTGAGCAACCGGTAGAACGGATGGTCAATGGCCAGAAACGGGTCTTTCAGGTGAAAAAAGCAGAACTAACGGATAAATATCAAAAAGAGCAAAAATAGGTTGAAAAAGATGGAACTTTTTCCTGTTTCAACCGGGATTCAACAATATTTCAGAGGGTTTTAATTTAATAGTCGTACCAGTTGTTCCAGAGGTCGACGAGATTCTGGACAAATTTATTGGCGTCTCTGGTTGTCCATTCTGTGGTGTTGCCGAACAGATCCTGAATCCCGTTCTGGCATTTGAAACTGTTCAGATGGGCTTCGACCAGCCAGTCCACGATTTCAGTGTAACGGTTCTGCAGGTCATGCTTGTACTTACTTGATGGTACGTTGTAGAGCAGACATTCAATATAGAATGAGGAAGCCAGATCCTCCGATATCGCTCCCTGACCCACCAGATAAGAATTCGCATTCTTGAACAGACGGACTGTCTCCCGGTATCTACCGTAGGTTGAATCATTCTTCTCTACCCCGTTCTCATAATGGATCTTAGGATAGCTGATGATCCGGTCGTCAGTGGAGAGGTTCCAGAATAAGATGCCCTCATCGTACTCCTGGTCGGATAAATTCTTGAATTTTCTATACCGGCGGTACTGCTGGCAGACCACTATATCAGCAGTTAACGGAATTGCGTCAGTCTCAAGGACTACTGCCAGATCCATCGCCGTCACTGAGTTCGAACCGTATTTTTCCTTGAGCGTCTCTACCACATCCGCATGGAAGTCCTCCCAGCCATAGCTTGCCTTTGAGACTGAATCTTTGTAATTTGATTTCTGTGTCGATGAAAGACGAGACAGATCACGCCGATAAGTCGAATTAAGCTGGACAACAAGGTCAACGTCGCTGTCAGCGTAGATATTGGTAGAGTTCTTGTAGGAGCCTTGCAGGTAGACCTCGAACGATTTCCCTTTCTCCTCTAATTCGGAGTCACTGGATTCAAGGCCGTTTTTCACTCGGTTGTAGGTGGTCGTAGCTGAGTCATCGGCACCAGGGTTTGTCCAAGTTTCCAGCTGTGAAGTAGGAATACTCATTCTTCCTCGTCCTCTTCGTCTGATTCTTCGCTGAGGTCTGCGTCACCAGTGAGACGTTCTTTGACCTCTGCTTCGCTCAAATCGTGTTTGACATTCCCGTTGATCAGTTTGGCTTCCCCTGTCAGTCGCTCCTTGTCTTTTTCAGTGGTTCCGACCTCATCGTAAACGGAGTCGTCCAGGTTCTCGTACCACTTACTGGTGACTTCCGGCATGTCCTCGTTCAGGTTTCTTCGCCGCTCTGCGAGCTCATGATAGCGTTCACGCATCTCCTCTAAGCCTGTTTCCTCATTGGCTAATTCAAGCTGGATGAAGTCACGGAAATCATCAAAGAGCCTCTGATATGCGTGTGCTGCCCGATAGCACTCATCGGCTCTATCACCTGGATCAGCCATTCGACGATATCCAGACATGACAGCAGTAGTGATAGACAGACCGACTAGAATAATCTGTGGTGCTGAGTCCCAGATCAATGCGATTGTTAGTAGACCGGCGACGCCGAATACACCGAAGTCCATCCACCGATCTCGTCTTGTGTACCAGTCTGCACCTTCATAATACGCTTTAAAAGTCCAGAGAACGCTGTCTGCCTCGTTGGCAACACGTCCTCTGAGTCGTTCATGTTGTTCATAATCGAAGTCGTCATTTCCCATTGTAGTATATCCCTCTAAATTATCTGAATTTATCTCCGTAGACTTCACGGTATTTTTCTTTTGCCTCCTCAGTCTTTCCCTGTTTTTTGAGGCGTTCTGCTTCCTCTATCTTCTGGCTGGCTTTCCATGCCTTTTCAGCGGCTTTCTCCTTTTCCTCCCTGTTCATCCCTTTGTCAATCTGTTCTTGATAGACCGGTTCCCGGGTCTCCTCGTTGACGTACTGTGGAAGTTTCCGCATGAACCGGTTCATATGCTCTTCAGTGGAGGCGTCCGTAGGCGCGTCTTTCTGGAAATACTTGTAGGCCATCATCACCATATGGTATGAGTTGACTGGTTTCCCGTTCTGTTCGTTCCATTTCTTGGCTGAGACAGCTACTTTCTGAAGCTTCCCGTCGTTGTTCTTGTTAACCGCGTTGTACATCGACTGGAACTTCCGGGGGTTGGTTCCAACCCAGGACTGCTGTCCGTACGTATCGGGGATCGCGTATCCGTTGTCCGGGTTGTCAGCGTTCGGTGGTTGAACAGGCACGGTCATTCCGCCGATTGTGACGTAGTCTGTCGGATTCTCAGGGCTGTTCACATCGCTGTACTGGAAGGCCGGCGCGACTTCAACGGTGAAATCGCTGAACTTCACCGCAACCACGTTCCTGTCGACTTTGACCTCCTGATTAGGATACTTCTTCTCCAGCTTCCGCTTCACAGCGTTCAACGCATTTCGCGGCCCGTTCTCTGATTTAGCCCACTGCTCATGTTCTTCAGCATCCAAAACAACAAGAACATCAACATCAGAGTCCTCATCCATCGGCCCGGTCATCGTGCCCTGCATCACGGAGCCGTAGATATGATCGTCCTCGATCTCTAAACCTTCATCTTTCAGATTGTTTACGACGTTCTCACGTCGCTCCTGCATATCCTTCGCCTGTCTATCAGTTATTTCGGCTTCCTCAGCGTACTCCTCGTGAGAGTTGTCGATCTTTCTCTTAGCTTCTTGAGGAGAATCAGTGCTGTCCTGACCCAGAGTACTCTGTCTTCCTGCCGGCTTTCGTTTACCTGTGGCAGCTGTACCTCTCCCTGCATCTGGCGTAGTAGATCTTTTCCCCATTATGCGGTCACCCCGTTAGAAGCGTTGAACGACCCGATCGTCGCATTTCCTCTGCCAAGACTTTTTTCAACTGCCTGTTTCCAAATCTTAAACCGCTTCTTCGACTCATTGATTGGCAGATCCCGAAGTCGAGACTTGTCGATCCATCGTTGGCCAGCGGCGCCTACCACTTCCGGTGGCATACGCTGAAGATAATCAGCCGATTGCAGACCGATCAACAGAACACCGTCCAAGGGGTATTCAGAGACAATATCTCTGATATAACTGTTTAGTTTGTTGATTCCGTTACCCATTTCGCCTCCGAAGTACTGTGCGCCGTAGACAGCGCAGTAGGACACGTCCAGTTTTTCAAATGTCCGGTAGCAGATCTGGCGTTCCTCAGGCGTGGTGCCAGAGACAAGAGGTAGGACCTGGGTAGATGAGTCTGTTAGTTGCCGGGAGAACCATTCGGTGCCCTCCATCATAAACTCGATATTAGTTTCCCTGTCTTCCGGATCCATATCTCCGTACACCCAGTAGTCGGTCGGGATATGGTAGTCTGGAGATGCAGCCCGTACTATATTCTCTTCACGAGTCCATCTGAGCTCTCCCAATGGCTGATCATGGATGGTGCTGGTTGTGATGGAGGTTACGTTAGGGCTGAAGTATGAGGAGATGACGTGTCCTTTGTTTAGTAGTCGCTCAGCGTCGTCTATTCCGAGCATTACTTCGTCGAGATAGGGGTTGTTCTGGACGAACTTCTGGTGCCAGACCTGTTTCTGGATCCGAGGGATGACGCCTTCGGGGCCTAGGTTTGATTCTTGAAATCCCAGGTGTTTTTCGTTGGGGATCATTCTTTGAGTTTCCACCTGAAGCGTTGGTACAGTCATTAGTAGACACCTTAGTTTCATAAATGTGTCGTCGAACGCTACCCCGTTTCGAACAAAATATTTTGTACGAGGTGGGCTGAGATCCCATCTATTTTAGAATAACCCGCGCTAAGTATAATCCAGAAGGTGCCATGGACAAAATGAGCGATGTAATCCATATTATTCCTGTAGGATTTGACTTCCAGCGGTTAGCACAGCCAATCACACAAGGAGATCTCGAAGCAGACCGAATACTTCTGCTCCACTCAGACCGCGAATCCGACGATAAAGAAGCACAGCAACTTGCAGAAAGAATGGTAAAACGGTTAGAAGAAACTCTGGGAACACTATTTGGAAAAGAAATTGACACACAGACTGTAGACGATATCTTCGATTTCGAAACAGCCTACCAGAAAGCCTATACAATGATACAGGAAGAGGTGGAAGAAGGAAACGAAGTCTGGGTAAACATCTCCTCAATGCCCCGTACAGTCGCGTTCGCATTCGCCAGCGCAGCAAACTCAATCATTGTAGAGGAACCTGAGTACCGGGATGACGTACACACCTACTACGTCTCGACCGACGAATACCTAGTTACCAGGATGATCCGAGAGCTAAGAAACGAAAAAGAATTCCTGGAAGATCTTACAGAGTCCGACTCCGAGAAACAGGCACAGACACGGCTCAACACTATTGAAGATCTTATTTCCGATGTAGAAGACAACGGAACAACCAAAGGCGCGGACCAGATTGTCGAGTTCCCCGCAATCCCTACAGGAGAACTCCACCAGTTCGAAAAATCAATCCTCTATTTCCTCGATGAACACGGGCCTCAAGAATCAATATCCGCCTTGTCTGAAAAACTCGCAGAAGCAACCGAAGAAGATGTCAGCCCCAGCTCGTTAAAAAGCAAAGTCCAGTACAACGTTACCAACCTCGAAGAACAAGGCTTCGTAAAACGAGAAGCCGTCAAGAACAAACATAAGATATCTCTCGATACTATGGGAAAGCTCTGGGTCAGATCACATCCAGAAGATCAACCACAAAATCTGGATCTCTGAGTGGTCAAACAAGGAGAATCCGGAGAACAGAATTGAGAACTCCCTCTGAACAGCTTGTTTTCCTCTAGTGTATCGGGTTTTACCCTATCGACTTGCCGCCACGAAATCCCGGTTTGAAATTCCAGGTTGTAAAACGCGGCGACTATACACTGTATATTGATTTCGAAGGCCGGAAAGGTCAAAAGGCGTGTTACTGAAATGAATGATAGGATGGTCCGGGAAAAGGTCCAGAATGCTATTGACACCTTGATTGAGCGTGATGCATACTTGCTTGAGATGGATGCTCACGAGGTGGCTGTTTCGCACAAACTAGCGGAATATCTACAGCAGGAGTTTCCAGAGTGGAATGTTGACTGTGAGTTCAACAAGTATTACGGGGAAACCAAAACTCTGGATGAGTACGATAGTGACTGGGTTCGCCCTGATATAATCGTCCACAAGAGAGGCACTGATGAGGATCTTCTGGTGATCGAGATTAAGTTGACTACGAGTGACGATGATATCTGCTGCGAGAAAAAGAAAGTCGAACTATATACTGAGGATGAGGAGTTAGATTATCGGCATGGTTTGTTTTTACATCTTCAATCAGATGGGGAGACAGACGTAGAGGAAACAGATTGGTATTAGAGTTGGACGTTAAGTTTTTTGATGCAGTTGAGGTATTCTTTCCGTGCTTGGCTGCGGTCGACTCGTGTGTAGATATCCATTGTCTCGGTCTTAGAGTCTCCACGGATATATTTGAGAATATGGTCGCTCATATCTTGATTCCGCATCAGGGTTGTGAATACTGTTCGGAAGGTGTGTGGTGTGAACTTTTTGTGGAACCTTGTTTCCCCTTGTTCCATGACTCCGGCTTTGACGGCTGCGGTTCGAATGCTTCGACGGAGTTGTTTGCGTTTGAGTCTTCCGCCTTTAGTGGATTCGAAGAGGTAGCCCGAGCCGCGAGGTGTTCGAAGTGTCTGGTAGAACTCGATGAGCCGGATTAGTTCGCTGTCAATCGGAACAACGGTTTGTTTGCCTCCTTTCCGTTTCTGTAACCGGATGAATCCTTCATCGAGTAGTAGATCATCTTCTCGGATTTCGCAGGCTTCTCGTGCCCGGCAACCGGTCTTCGCCATGATTGCGGCGAGTGTGAAGTTCCGAGGGTCCTCTACCGCATCCACGATTTTACAGGCGTTGCTCCATGTGGCGCAGTCCGGTCGTTCGGGAACATTCTTAGGGATCTCTTCGAGGATGACCGCTGCCGGATTACCTGTTACTTCCTCGTACCGAGGTCGTTGAAGCGCCCAGCTGTAGAACGCGCTAAGAGATTCGAGGTATCGTCTCTTGGTGTTCTGGCTTAGTTCGCGTTGATTGAGACGTGTGAGGTACTGTTCGATGTCTCGGACCTCAACATCCTCGGGTTCAAGTTCGGGAAATTCTTCGTGGAAGAACTTCTTGGCGGTACGACTGTACTCGTTGAGTGTCCGCCTCGACTTTCCGGTGGTCTCCTTGCTGCGGAGCCAGTCATTGATGATTGTGTGCTGGTTTCTGTAGACCTTCTCTTCCCAGCTATCCGCAGTAAACAGGAACTCAGTGGTATCGCTCATTCACGACCACCGCTATCCAATTTTCTCCAGCCGCTTCCACGCCGATACTCGACTCTACCTTGATTGGCTAACCGGTAGAGCTCAGACTTCAACTCAGTCCGCAACCCTTGTTGGAACTCCTCGTTCCCCACCAGCTCTTTCAGTACTTGATCCAGGCTTTGGTACTCTTCTCCGAGGCGTTCCTCCAACATCTCAGGCTGGATCAGGCTGGAACCGATTTCCGGGTTTGAATGGGTTCTCTGCTGTTTCTCCAGTTTGGCTTGTAGCTCATCAACCTCCTGCTCCAGTTCCTCAACTCTACGGCGGTCACCCAGCTTCAAACGGCCTTGCTTCCGCATCGCACGGCTCTCCTGAATCAACTGATGGAGATACCGGCTTAACGAAAGCCCTGCTTCGCCCGCCTCCGATTTCCACTCCTGTTTGACCTCTTCCAACGCATAGGTCTTCACGACCTTCCTCTCCTCACTTTTAGACAAACGCCTACCAGTCATCGATTATTCCACCCCAGATATGGACGTTTGATCAACAATGCTTTTATCTCTAGTCCTGAAAGCGTGGCCTCGGAACTCATAGGGGTCGTCACGGCCGGGTCGTCAGGCCGGCTCTGAACCGCGGGTCGTCATCGGCCGGGCGGGCCTACGCGGCCGGACGGGAAGTGGGTTTCCACAGCGAGCGGCGCCAGGGCCGTCGCGCGGTCGGCGCGTATGGTCGCGTTTCCCGACGTAAGCTCGGCCTGTCGCGCCGGCGGGAGCGATACGTTCGGCTTTCGTCGGCTACCCGGCGGCTAACTAAGCCCGTGCCGGCGCAAGCGTGCCTGCATGGCAACTCAAGACCAACAGCAAGAGGCGATGCAGGCGGCCGGAGACACAGGAACGGACCCGGCGGTGATCCTCGCGGCGGGGTCGGTCGTGCTGTCGTGGTTCTTTTTCTACGCCCGGGGCGACAAGCAGCAGGGCCTGTTCGTCGGGCTCTGGCCGCCGACGATCCTCGCGTTCGCCAGCTACTTCGAACAGACGAAGATGAGCGACATGGTCGAGCGCGCGACGGGCAGCGACACGCTCGTCGGCCGCGTCGAGCGAATGGTCCAGAGCCGCACGGAGTAACGACCCGCGGAGTTTCGACCTCGTACCGACATCCGCACCGACCGCACCGGTACTGTCAGGCTTCCAGGCGGTCGGTGCGTTTCCCCGAGCAGTGAACTCCCGAGCGGTGCGACCGCTCGGCTGTGGCGCCCCGTCCGGGCGGGCCGCAGACCGTGGCCACCGGGAGAGCTATGCCCGCGGCGGGGCTACGACCGCGCATGCTGGACGTGGACGGGAGCGGCGGGGGCGGCCAACTGCTCAGGAGCGCGCTCGCGCTCTCGATGCTCGACGGCGAGCCCGTCGAGATCGACGCGGTGCGGGGCGACCGACCGGACCCCGGATTGAAGTCCCAACACCTCGCCGCCGTCGAAACCGCCGCGGCCGTCGCCGGCGCCGAGGTCGAGGGCGCCGAACTGGGTTCGGAGACGGTCACCTTCGAACCCGGGCCCGTCTCCGGCGGCCGCTACGAGGCCGACATCGGAACCGCGGGGAGCCTCACACTGCTGTTCGACACGCTGTTACCGCTGGCGGCGGCGATCGACGAGCCCGTTTCGGTCACGGCGACGGGCGGGACCGACGTGACGTGGTCGCCGCCGCTGGCCTACCTCCGCGCGGTCAAACTCCCCCTGCTCCGCCAGTTCGGCCTCGCGGCCGTCGTCGAACTCGACCGGACCGGCTTCTACCCCGCCGGCGGCGGCCGCGCGACCCTGTCTCTGTGGCCCTCGGAGCTCTCCCCGGTCGTCCTCGACGCCCCGCTGGAGCCGACGAGCGCCCGCGTCTACTCGAAGGCGGCGACGGACCTGACCGACGCCGAGGTGGCCGAGCGCCAGGCCGACGCCGCGACCGACGCCCTCCACGGGCTCGGGATCGAGACCGTCGAACACCGGACGGCGTACGTCGCCAGCGACAGTCCGGGCTCCGCCGTGGTCGTCCGCCTCGACGGCGCTCCGATGGGGACCGACGGCGCGAGCACCGACGGCACTGGGACGGGGTCGCGGCGACCGCTGGCCGGCTTCGACGCGTACGGCGCGCCGGGCAAGCCGGCCGAGGAAGTCGTCTCCGAGGTCACCGACCAGGTCCGGCGCTTCCGCGGGGGCGGCGCCGCGGTCGACGTCCACCTCGCCGACCAGCTGCTCGTCTTCCTCGCGCTCGCCGGCGGCCGGGTCGCAGTCCCGGGGATCTCCGACCACGTCGCCACGAACCGCGGGGTGCTGGAGACGTTCGACCGACCGGTCGGCGTCGACCGCTCCGGGCCGGCGCCGGTCCTCACCGCCGACCGCTGACCGATGGCCCGAACGATGCGTCCGGTGGCGTTCGTCGACCGCGCCCGCGGCGACGCCTGACGGCGACGGGCCGACGCGCCTGACAGATCCGTGTCACCGCCAGAGGGACGAACGCACGGACTATCACACCCGGTGATACTCCTTCTGAGTCGGATTCCGACCGCAATTCGGGGGAAATTGGGTCCCAGGTCGGAAAACGCCCTTGTAAGACTCGCGACCTGTTTTCGAACGGACGACAGTCCGGGATCCACACCCATGCCAGCCTGCGCCCACTGCGACACGCACGTCTCGGAACAGTTCGCGCGCGTCTTCGCCGACGAAGGCGGCGAGGTCCACGCCTGTCCGACCTGCTCGACGAACAGCGGTATCGCCGAAGTCTCCAGGGAACGAGCCCAGGAAGTCTGATCCCCGCCGACGCTCGGCCCTCTCCGATCGCCCGTCGCTCCGGCGCGATCCGTATCAGTAGACCGCGTTTCGGATCGCCTCGTCGAGATCGTCGAACGCCGCGAGGTACTCGCGGCGCTCCGCGCGCAGGTCGGCGATGCGCTCGTCCGCGTCGTCGAGCGCGTCGCCCACGTCGAACCTGCTCGCGTCGAGCCCCGGAACGCTGCCGGGGACGGTCAGGCCGGTCGTCGGGTCGTCGGTCCACTCGACGCGACCGCGACTGACGGCGCGGAGCAGGGTCACGGTGTCGTCGACGCCGACGTCGCGGTCGCCGACGGTCCCGGTGTTGAGGAGGTACGCGTCGGCGTCGAGGTCGGCGACGAGGTCGCGGAACCGGTTGCCCTCCTCGCCCTCGCTGCCGACGATGAAGGGGTTCGTACCGACGACGCGGATGGCCTCACCGGCGCTGTCGGGGTCGCCGGCGCTCGTCTGGACCGACTCGCCGAGCATGAACGCCGCGGCCGCCTCCTCGGGCGAGAGCTTCGCCAGCGGCGGCATCGCGGGGTTGCGGGTGATGAAGAACACCTGGTCGACCGAGGGGAGGTCGATCTCCTCGTCGGCCGAGGGGAGGTGCTCGCGCAGCACGACCGCGCGGGCGTTGGCGGTGTAGGCGTCGCTGTCGAAGTCGACCGTCCCGTCGTCGGCGACGTCGACGTTGTCCAGAACCGCGGACTCGTGTGTCGCGGCCTCGTGGAGGTCCGGCTGCTCGTCGGGGTCGAGCCCGATGGTCTTGATGAACAGCCCCTCGCCCTCGCTGCCGGCGACGGTCCCGTCCGGTCGCAGTGCGCAGACGTCGTCCTGGAGCATCGTCGCGTCCTCCGGGTCGTCCAGCCCCAGGTCGTGCGCGGTGAGCGTGGACTTGCCGGTGCCCGAGAGCCCGAGGAAGACCTGGCCGACCGTCTCCAGGTCGCCGTCGCCGTCACCGGTCGCGGACGCCCCGTCCTCGCCCGGCTGGAGTCGGACGCGCTTGGTGCCGGCGTGGAGGCCGAGCCCGCCCTGGCGCTTGGCGTCGAACATGAACAGCCGCAGGAACGACTTCTTGGCCTCGCCGGTGTAGTCGGTGCCGAGGACGGCGGTGAACCCCTCCTCGGGGAGCACGCGGACGGCGACCTCGTCGGCGCCCGGGACCTGGACCGTCACGAAGTCCGGGTCGGCGTCGGCGGGCGCGGGTTCGAAGAGCTTGGCCCACGCCAGCGCGATGCGACTGTACTCCGCCGGGACGTAGTAGCGACAGACGTAGGTGTTGTCCGGATGGCGACCCAGCTGCCGGTCCAGACAGACCATCTCGCGGTCGGTGGCGGCGTCGACGGCCGTCTCGACGTGGCCGTAGTCGGCGGGACCGAAGTCGTGGTCGAGCGCGTTCTCCGTCCGGTCGGCGTTGCGCGACCGGTGCTCGCTCGCGTACGACGGCGAACCGTACTCCGTCGTCGTCTCCAGGTCGGCCGAGTGCTCGCGCAACGACGCGAACGACGGGTCGTACTCGACGTTGTCCGCCGCTCGGGGGTCCCCGAGCGCCGCGGTCGGCGACTCGATTGCCGTCCCGTGTTGTGACATCGTACCCGATCGATCACATTCGGTCGTGATAAAGGTGCTATATCCTCCGTTCGTTTGCTAAACGACCGCATAGAATTAATTATTAAATCGCGAGTAAATCGTTAGGGGATCGGTGAACCGACCGAGTACACTGTCGAACGGGCGAGTAACGGTCGTGTACGGGTCGGGCGCGTGCCGGTTAGCTGTCGCCTTCGGCGCCGGCGATCCGCTCGCGGGCGGCGGCGACGACGAGCGGGAGCGTGATCGTCGCGTCGGCGTAGACGGAGGCGTTGCGGGCGGCCTTCTCCAGTTTCCCCCACGAGCGGGCCTCGTCGAGCGTCGCGCCCGAGAGCCCGCCCGTCTCGGGGGTGTCCATCGTCAACTGGACGGCGTAGTCGTAGGCGTCGGGCGCGACGAGCATCGTCTGGAGCGTGTAGTTCTTCGGGACGCCGCCGCCGACGACCATCGCCCCCGCCTTCTCGGCGTCGAACGCCTGATCGGTGATGGTCGTCATATCGGACAGGGCGTCCAGCGTGAACTCGCTCGTCTGGGAGTACATCCACGCCTGCAGCCCCAGCACGGAGTCCTGCACCGCCGGGCAGTAGATCGGCACGTCGTGCTCGTAGGCGGCCGCGGCGACGCCGGCGCCCTCGGCCACGTCCTTCGCGTCGTTCGCGTCTGCGTTCGCCCGGCCGAGTTCCTCGGTGAACCGCCGGATACTGACGGCGCCCTCGTCTTCGCATTCGGCTTCGAGCGCCGGGAACACTTCGTCGCGGAGGTGGCCCTCGAACAGCGCGAAGTGCTCCTGGGGGAGATAGACGTTGTAGATGCGGTCGACGCCCTCGTCGCGCAGGCGCTCGTCGTGCTCGCGCTCGGTCTTGCCCTCGGCGTGGACCTCGCCGTGGTGGTGTTTGCCGCCGATGGCCTCGATGGCGTCGTGCGTGAGGTTCGCGCCGGTCGTCACGAGCGCGTCGATGTGCCCGTCCCGGATCAGGTCGGCGACGATGCGGCGCATCCCGGTCGGCACCATCGCGCCCGCGAGGCCGAAGAAGTTGGTCACGTCGCCGTCGCCGAGCATCTCGGCGTACACGTCGACGGCCTCGTGTACGGCGCTCGCACCGATGCCGGCGTCGCCGTACTCGTCGGCGAGTTCGCCGACGGTCATGCCGGCTCGCGCCTCCGCGTGGCCGATCGGGTCGTGTTCGAACGTCTCGCGCGGCGTCTCGTCGGTCATTGCTCCACCGTCGGCCGCCCGCGCGCTTCAAGGCCGCGATCCGGACCTCGGATCGCCGAACGCGCCCGAGCGGCCCGTCGACGGTGGCGGACGGCCCGTGAGCGGCGCGCTCGCGGGAAACACCGAAATGGGTGGCAGCCTTGGTCCCGGCATGGCTCCCTCGAAGGTCGCGTCGATCCTGCCGGACGAGCGCCGGACACGGCTCCTGACCGGCGTCACGACGGTCGACGAGCCTGCCCCGCTCGACGTTCGCTCGCCGATCACTGGTGAGTCCGTCGGCACCGTCCCGTCGTGTACGGCCGAGGACGTGGCGGCCGCGGTCGAACGAGCGCGGGCGGCCCAGGCGGAGTGGGCCGCGACGCCCGTCGCCGAGCGCGCCGACGTCCTCCGGCGGTTCGCCGACGCGGTGACCGCGAACCGCGCGGACCTGCTCGATATCGTCCAGGTCGAAACGGGCAAGGCGCGGTTCGACGCGCTCGAAGAGGTCCTCGACATCGCGGTCACGGCCGACTACTACGCCCGCGAGGGCCCCGGCCACATCCGATCGACGCGGCGGACGGGCGTGATGCCGGGGTTCACCCGCGCCGTGGAACACGCCGACCCCGTCGGCGTCGTCGGCTGTATCGCGCCGTGGAACTACCCGCTCACGCTCGCCGTCTCGGACCTGTTGCCCGCGCTGTTGGCCGGCAACGCCGCCGTCATCAAGCCGGCCGAAGCGACGCCGTTCTCCGCGTTGCGGGCGGTCGAACTGCTCGAAGCCGCGGGGCTGCCAGACGATGTCCTGCAGGTCGTCACCGGCGACGGCGAGCGGCTCGGCGAACCGCTGATCTCGCGGGTCGACCACCTCCGGTTCACCGGGTCCACCGCGGTCGGTCGCGAGGTCGCGGCGCTGGCCGGCGAGCACCTGATCGACGCCTCGCTCGAACTCGGCGGGAAGAACCCCGCCGTCGTGCTCGACGACGCCGACCTCTCGAAGACGGTCCGCGGGCTCGTCGACGGCTGCTACGCCAACGCCGGCCAGCTCTGCATCGCGACCGAGCGCGTCTACGTCGACCACTCCCGGTTCGAGGCGTTCCGCGAGCGGTTCGTCGCCGCGACGGAGCGCCAGTCCCTCGGCGTCGGGCTCGACTGGGGACCGGACGTGGGGTCGCTGATCGGCGAGGGCCAGCTCGACACCGTCGAGTCGCACGTCGCCGACGCCCGCGAGCGCGGCGCGACCGTCGAGACCGGCGGGAAGCGCCGGGAAGACGTGGGGCCGTGGGCCTACGAGCCGACGGTGCTGACCGGCCTGCCGGAAGGGGCGACCGCGGCGAACCAGGAGACGTTCGGCCCCGTCGTCTCGCTCGTCCCCGTCGACGGCGTCGACGAGGCTGTCGAGCGAGCCAACGACTCCGACTACGGCCTCCACGCGAGCGTGTGGACCGGCGACGCCGAACGGGGCGAGCGCGTCGCTCGCCGGATCGACGCCGGGACGGTCTCGGTCAACGACGGCTACCGGGCGATGTGGGCCTCGACGGACGCGCCGATGGGCGGCGTCGGCGACTCGGGCGTCGGTCGCCGCCACGGGCGCGAGGGGATCCGCGACTACACCGACTCGCGGACGGTCGTGACCCAGCGCGGCCACCCCCTGGCCGTCCCCGACGCGGTCCCGAACCGCCTCGCCGCCGCGGCCGCGACCGCGTCGCTCGCTCCGCTCCGCTGGCTCCGCGACCGCTCGCTCCCCGGGCCGTGGGGGGAGTGACCGTGCGACTGCTGACCGGCTTCCCCGGGTTCCTCGGGTCGGCGCTCGTCGAGCGACTGCTCGAACGGAGCGACGAGCCGGTGGTCTGTCTCGTCCAGGCGCAGTACCGCGAGTCGGCCGCCCGGCGCGCCGCCGCGTCGGCCGACGCCGCCGGCGTCCCCCGCGACCGGGTCAGACTGGTCGAAGGCGACGTCACCGACCCCGAACTCGCGGTCGACGACTACGAGCGGCTCCGCCGGGCCGCCCGCGTCGTCTACCACCTCGCGGCCGTCTACGACCTCGGCGTCGCCCGCCCGCTCGCCGAGCGCGTGAACGTCGACGGGACGCGTCACGTCCTCGACTTCGCGCTCGCCGCCGACGTCGACCGCTTTCACTACGTCAGCACCTGCTACGTCAGCGGCCGCTACGACGGACGGTTCACCCACCGCGATCTGGCGGTCGGCCAGTCGTTCCACAACCACTACGAGGCGACCAAGTTCGCGGCCGAGCGGCTCGTGCAGGCGGAGATGCGGGACGGGTTCCCCGCCACGGTGTATCGGCCGGCCATCGCCGTCGGCGACAGCCGGACGGGCGAGACGGGGAAGTTCGACGGGCCGTACTATCTCCTCAAACTGATCCTCCGCCAGTGGCCGGTGGCGTTCGTGCCGGTGCCGCTCCGACCGTCCGCGACGCGACTGAACGTGGCCCCTCGCGACTTCGTGGTCGACGCGATGGCCGCGATCTCGGCGCGCGAGGACTCCGTGGGGGAGGTCTATCAGCTCTGTAACCCCCATCCGCCGACGATACCGGAACTCGTCCGGACGCTCGGCCGGGCGGCCGACCGACCGGTCGTCCCGGTCCGCGGAACCACGAAGGTCGCCCGCGTCGCGACCGAGCGACTGCCCGGGGTCGCCGACGGGCTCGGGATCGACCCCGCGGCGCTCCCCTATCTCTCCCAGCCGACGACCTACGCTGACGAGAACACGCGGCGGGCGCTCGCCGACACCGACGTACGGTGTCCGCTCTTCTCGTCGTACGCCGATCGGTTGGTCGCCTACGCCCGGGAGCATCTCGACGAGGGGCGCGGCGCGATGGTCTGAGACGGGTCGTCGTCGTTCGGTCCGCCAACGGGCTACTCGACCGTCAGCGCGGCGTCGCAACACGACGACCGGTACTCCTCGGCTCGCCGGACGAGCTTGCAGTCGCGGTAGCGGCGGGCGACGAGGGCGTCGCAGGCCGCACACCGGATAACGTACTTCGCCTCCGAGAACGTCTCGCAGTGGACCTCGGTGTCGAGTTCTCGGGCTCGCGTTTTGAACGCCCGGCCGTGGCCGGTCGTGCCGCAGCGCTGGTATTGTTCGAGGTGGATCAGTTCGTGGCGCAGCGTCGACTCCCACTCCTCGGGGTCGAACGCCTCGAAGGCGCCCCACGTCAGCGAGACGGTCGCCGGGAACGGCCGGCCGTCGGCGACGCGCCCGCCCGCCGCCTCGGCGCGCTCCCAGTCGATGAGCGTCCCGACCTCGGCCTCGGGGATCTTCGGCCGCTTGAGCGCGGCGGCGCGCCGTTTCGCGCGCGTCGAGACCTCCCACTCGACGAGGTCGAAGCGCACGTCGACCAGCCGCTCGCGGCGGACTGCCTTGCAGTACGCGCGCGACCACGCCACGAGGTCGTCGTGGGTCTCGACCTCGTCGTACGACGGTGCTGTCACGATGATGGGCAGGAGAACGCGCGGTCTCTTGAATCGATCGGCTCCGGCGGCTGGTACTTCGGCTCAGTTCGTCGTCGTGATCTCGACCACGTCGCGGTGGTCGAGTCGGGTGTCTGCGGCGACCTGCCGACCCGAACGCACGTCCGTCGCGTGGAGGAACCCCTCGCCGATGTCGGTGTGCAGGAAGTACGCGAAGTCCTCCGCGGTCGAGCCGTCCGGGAGGACGAAACAGTCCTGCAGGAAGGTGCCGTCCTCCTGTGGTTTCTCCGCGCCGGGGAAGACGGCGATGGCGTCGAGCACGTCGAAGAGTGCGGTCTCGAGCGCGCGCTGGACGCCGGTGCCCTCGTACTCGGTGACGAACTCGCGGATCTGTTCGAGCCCCGCCGCCTGCTCGTCGCTGGGGTCGCCGACGATTTCGAAGTCAGGATCGCCCGGCCGGTAGTCGACGACGCCCTGCTCGTCGGCGGACTTCAGCGCCTTCTCGGCGTGAGCGGAGACGGGGACGAAGGTGAGGTGGTCGTACGCCGCCTCCTCGGTGATCTCGTCGAAGTTCGCCTGGGCGGCGGGTTTGTCCATCTTGTTGGCGGCGACGACCATCGGCTTGGTCCGCAGGCGGATCTCCCGGGCGAGCGCTTCCCGGTCCTCGACCTCCCACTCGTCGGGGTCGAGTTCGAGCCCGAGCGAGAGGATCACCTGTTTGATCTCGTCCTCGTTCGTCCCGAACGCGCTCATCTGCTCGGCCAGATCGACCTCGATGTCCCGGTCCTGGCCGTGATAGCCCGAGCGGTAGCGCTCGATGCCCTTCTCCAGGATGTCGAGGTACCACATGTCCAGCTCCTCCTCGAGGAAGTCGATGTCTTCCCGGGGGTCGTGGTCCTCGGTCGCCTCGCCCTCGATGTCCGTCTCGCCGGAGAAGTCGACGACGTGGACCAGCACGTCCGTCTCGTTGAGGTCCGAGAGGAACTGGTTGCCCAGGCCCCGGCCCTCGTGGGCGCCGGGGACGAGCCCGGCCACGTCCACGAGCTTCGTCGGGACGAATCGGACGCCCTCCTCGCAGTAGCCGGTGTTGGGCGTACAGGAGTGGTCGAACTCCGGAGCGGCGCAGTCGACGCGGACGTACGCCTCGCCGACGCTCGGGTCGATCGTCGTGAACGGATACGCGCCCTCCGGCACGTCGTTCATCGTCGCGGCGTTGAACAGCGTCGACTTGCCCACCGAGGGCTTGCCGACGAGTCCGATGCGGTAACTCATTGCCCACCCTATCCGATCGCGGGGCTAAAACGTTTCCAATCGGATACGTCGGATCGCCGGTTCTGGCCCGCCTCCGTCGTCGTGCGACCCATTCACAAAGAACGCGTCGGTTGATAGACAGTGGCACACGGGCTGTGAGCAGCGGTCGGTTCGCTCGGCTGTCGCGCAGCACGCGGATCCGGTCACACGGGTCGAGCGGTCACAGCCCGGTCGGGTGATCGACGTACGTCGTCTCCAGGCCCCACTCCTCGGCGAGGTCCTGCAGCGCCCGCACGCCGAAGGTCTCGGTCGCGTAGTGGCCGGCGAGGTAGACGTTGAGGTCGTTCTCCCGGGCCTCGTGGTAGACGCGGTGTTTGCCCTCGCCGACGACGAAGGCGTCGGCGTCGGCCGCGACGGCCTCGTCGAGCCAGTCGGCGCCGGCACCGGTCACGACGGCCACGTCTTCGACGGTCTCGGGGCCGAAGTCCAGCACCGGAACCGGACGGCCGCCGGTGTCGAGTTCGGCCATCAGCGTCCCGGCGAGGTCGCCCCGCTCGACCGGGTCGGCGAGTCGGCCGCGCTGGCCGATCGTGACGGGACCGAGTTCGCCGAACGGCTCGCGGTTGACGAGGCCGAGCGTGTCGGCGACGCCGGCCGCGTTGCCGAGGTCGGCGTGACCGTCGAGGGGCAGGTGCGCGGCGTACAGCGCCACGTCGTGCTCGACCAGAGGCGCGATCCGGCGGTACTCGGTTCCGGTCACGCGATCGATGCCACCCCAGGAGATTCCGTGGTGGGCGACGAGCACGTCCGCGTCGCGCTCCGCGGCGGTCTCGATCGTCGCCTCGACGGCGTCGACGGCGAACGCGACGGTCTCGACCGGTTTCTCGTCGGGGCCGACCTGCAGTCCGTTCGCGCTGGCGTCCACGTCGGCGTAGTCGTCGAGCGCCAGTCGGTCGCCGTACCGTTCGCACAGCGTCGAGAGGTCCATGGCTCGCGGTTCGCCGGACGGGACCGTAGTGGTTGCGGCTGATCCCTCCCGACGAGAATCGAAGTCGCGACGGTGTCAGGCGTCGCCGTCGTAGAGCTGGCCGTTCTCCTCGCGGAGCAGGTCGTGCTCCACCGCCAGGTCGATCACCTTCTCGCAGTCGCTCTGGGAGACCTGGTAGGCGTTGGCCGCGACGGTGACGAACTCCGCCTTGTCGACCGGGAACTCCCGGTTCTCCAGCAGGCGCATCACCTTCGTGTTCTCCAGCCGGCTCATCGAGACCCGGTGCTCGTCGCCGCCCGAACTCGACGCGTCGCCGTCGGCGGATCCGCCGCTCGACCCTTCCGCCGACGACCCCCCGCTCGACCGACCGTCGGACCCGCTCGCGGAACCGGACGCTCCGGTCCCGCTCTCGGGAGACTCGTCGGCCGAGCCGCCGGCGAGCGGATCGCCTGACTCCCCGCCGGACGAGGCCGACCCGCCGGTACGACTGTCCCCGGCGTCGTCGGAGAACGCGTCGCCCGTGAGCGAGCCGGCGTCGGAGTCGTCCTCGCCGTCATCGTCGTCGAACGCACCGCCCGTGAGCGAGCCGGTCTCTGAGGGGCCGTCGTCCTCCTTACGGAACCCGGCACCGCGCGAACGGGTGTACTTGCGCGCCTTCGACGGGCTATCGCCGTCGTCGGCGTCGCCGTCCGAACCCGCCTCGTCGCCGGTCGCGCGGTCGTCGCCGAACTCCATCTCCGAGGCCTCGGCAGCCTCCTCGGCTGTCGGCTCCTCCTCGCCCAGCGGCGTCAGGATCTCCTCGTCGTCGCCGAGCGTCGATTCGATGTCCCCCTCGGACGTGTCCCCCGAATCCGTCGAGGCCCCCGAACTCACCGACTCGTCCGCGCCGGCTCCGGCGGTCACGTCACCGGCGTTGGCCTCGACGGCGTCGACGACGGTGCCGAGGACGGCGTCGAGCTTCCGCTGGCACGTGCGACAGAGGACGACCGTCTTCTGGGTGTCCGTCCCGGGGTGGAGCGCCGACGGGACGACCGGATGTTCCTCGAGCGTGGCGTCCAGCGCGGCGCCACAGAAGTAACAGGACGAGAGTCGGTCCATGCCCGCACCGTGTATCTCGGCCGACGTAAAACAGTCGGTGCGACCGCTCGCAACCTATCGATCCGGTGCGTGCTCGTAGACAAACGCTCGCAGGAGCTTCGCCGCCAGCACCGCCGCCTGACCGTCGTCGCGGTCGTTGACCTCCACCACGTCGAATCCCGCCGCGTGCGGGGCGACCGCGCGGACCACTCGCCGGCCCTCACGGGGCTCGATACCGAACGGTTCCTTCGTCCCCGTGCCGGGCGCGTACGCCGGGTCGAACCCGTCGATATCGACGCTGAGATACGCCGACTCGTCGGCACCGATGTCGGGTTCCCAGTCGGCCACCTCGGCGGGAGCGACGACGCGCACGTCCGCCTCGCTCGCCCGGTCCCACTCCGCCTCGCTCCCGGTGCGCGCGCCCAGGATCACGGCCCGGTCGGCGACGTCGAGGGCGTGGCGGGTCACGGTCGCGTGGCTGAGCGGATCGCCGGCGTAGGACTCCCGGAGGTCGAGATGGGCGTCGAGACAGACGAACACGTCCGGGTCGACGGCCCGGACGCCGGCGACGGTCACGGTGTGCTCGCCGCCGACGAGCAGCGGGACGGCCCCCTCCTCGCGGAAGTCCGCACAGGCTCCCCGGAGGAAGGTGAGATACTCCTCGGTGTCGGCGGTGGGACCGATATCGCCGTGGTCGTAGACGCCGAGCTCGGAGAAATATCGGTCGGTTCGGTGGTCGTAGTCGTCGAAGCCTTCGGCGTAGCGGCGGACGCGGTCGGGGCCGAACCGGGCGCCGGGCTCGAACGAGGTGGAGGCGTCGAGCGGTGCGCCGACGAGCGCGTACGCTGCGTCGGCCCGCGCGGCGGCCGCGCCGGGGAACATCGCTGGTCCCGCCTCAGACGATCTTGCGCTGCTCTTCCATCTCGAGGTACTCGATCTCGTCGTCGGGTTCCATCGAGACGCCGTCGGGGAGCGCGAGCGTGAACGTGTCGAACGTCTCCAGGTCCATGACCTGCGCCTCGTCGCCCGACGTCGAGACGACCTGGCCCTGCTTTCGGTTGATGATCGGGACGCGGATCTTCGCGTCGACCGGCTGGGAGAGGTTTCGCTTCTTGCCGTCGAAGACGCCCTCGGCCTCGACGCGGGCCTTCGCGCTGCCGTGCTTGCCGGGTTTCGCCGTACTGTAGGCGTTGATCTTGCAGGCTACGTCGTCGATCATCACGTAGCTGCCCTCGTCCAGATCGCGGACCTCGACCTGCTTCGTTGCCATACCGCGCCGTTAACGAGCGACCGGTATAAACGGTACGGAACGCCTCCGCTCCCGGAATCCGGATCGTTCGAGTCCGTCCGGCCGCGGCTCGGTGTGAGGAGCGACGGCCCCACTCGCTACGCTCCGCCGCCCTCGATCACGGTCGCCATCCGGTCGAGCCCCTCGCGGAGCGTCTCCCGCTCGGCGCCGAACCCGACGCGGACGTACCCAGGCCGGTCGAACGTCTCACCGGGGACGACGACCACGCCTTCGTCGACGAGCGCCCGGCAGAACGCCTCCCCCGAGTCGAAGCCCTCCGGGACGGTCAGGAACCCGGTCGCGCCGGCCGGCAGGTGCCAGTCGAGGCCGTACTCGGCCGCGAACTCGCCGAGCAAGTCGCGATTCCCGCGGACGTGCTCGCGGTTCTCCGCCAGGAGTTCGCCCTCGCGGTCGATCGCCTGTCGGGCGACGTGCTGGCCGAACGCCGGCGGCGCGATGGTGGTGTAGTCCTTCCAGCCCCAGGCGGCCGAGACGACTTCGGCGGGGCCCGCGAGCCAGCCGAAGCGCAGCCCCGGCAGGCCCCACCCCTTCGAGAGGCCGCAGGTACTGATCCCGCGGGGCCCCATGCTCGCGACGGGTTCGACGCGCTCGTCGGGCGCGGCCAGCGGCCGGTACACCTCGTCGGCGAGGAGGTACGCCTCCGCCGCGGCGGCCAGGTCGTAGAGCGCCTCGACGGTCGCCTGCGGGTGGATCTTCCCCGTCGGGTTGTTGGGGTTGTTGAGGACGATCAGGTCGGTGTTCGGTTCGACCGCCGCGGCGACCGCGTCGGGGTCGAGCCGCCAGTCGGGCGCGGCGAGTTCGACCCGCGTCACGTCGGCGACGGCGGCGGGCAGCGAGTGTAGCGACTGGTAGGTCGGCGTCACGCAGACGGCGTGACTGTCGGGGTCGAGCGTCGCGAGAACGGCCAGCAGGTTCGCCTCCTGCGTCCCGCAGGTGAACAGCACGTCGTCGGCCCCGCGGTCGTATCGGTCGGCGACCCGCTCGCGCAGGGCGGGGTCGCCGTTCGTCGGCACGACGTACCCCAGGGTCCCGGGGTCGGTGTCGAAGCGGTCGGCGTCCAGCGGCCGCACGCCGCTGTCCCCGAGGTTGACCGCCGCGCCGTGTTCGTGTTCGGCCAGCCAGCGTTCGAGCGCGAACGGCTCGATGTCCATGGTCGACAGTGGGTACCGTCGCCCGAAAAGCGTCCGGTCGCGGGGCGCGTCGGCCGGCGAAAGACGGTTCCCTCGGGCGCGAGAAATACGAGCATGTCCGATTTCGGGCCGGCGGAGACGCCCGAAGACCGCTTCTGGTCCGCGCGCAACGTCGGCGTGCTCTCGCTGGTGGCCGGAGCGGCGGCCCTCGCCCTTCGCGGTCTCACCGGGTCCTGGCCAGCGGAAGCCGGGGGGCTGGTGGCCGTCGGATTCACCGCCGCCGGGGCGGCGCTCGTCGGCTACAGGGTCGCGAGCCGCGTCAGCTCCGGTGATTCCGTCGTCCGCTGAGTCGCGGCCGGTCCGAGACGCTCGACGACCCGAGTACGGTCCGAACCCGTCGCCGCCGCGCGTCCGCCGCGACGCTCACCGACGTTCGCGCTCCCCTTCGCGCATGCTCTGGCGGGTGAACTGCGGCTGGGCGCGGAGACCAGAGCGGTCGCGGAAGGAGAGATACAGCAGCAGCGCCACGAGCACCGTGAACCCGACCGCGACGGCGGCGGCGACGAACTGCTCGAAGGCGACGAGGACGGCCGACGAGAAGACGGCGCTCGCCATCACCATCCCGTAGATGAGCCGCTTGGCGACCCGGTCGAGGAGGCTCTCTGAGTCCCGGATGTCGACCTCGACCTGCAGGTCCTCGTTGATGGCCTGGTCGAGCACCTCTTCCAGTTTCGGCGGCGTGCGGACGGCCGATTTGGTGGCCTCCTGGACCTCGTCGACGCGGTCCTCGACGTACTCGCGAGCGGTGTCGGCGAGGAACCCCTGCTGGCGGAGGTAGCCCGTGGCCACGTCGATGAAGTCGAAGTCGGGGTCGAGGGTGACACAGACCCCCTCGACGACGGTCGCCACCCGGAGGACCAGCGCGAGGTTGGCCGGCAGGCGGAACGGGAAGTCGTAGATGGTGTCCTCGACCTGCTGGACGATCTGCTGGACGCGGTACTGCTCGATGTCCTCGCCGCGGGCGTCCGCGATGGCGAGTTCGAGCACGTCGGCCATCACCTTGCGGTCGGCTTCGGGACTCAGGGTCCCCATCTCGACGAGCGTGTCGAGGATCGCCTGGATGTCCTGGTCGGCGACGGCAACGTAGAAGTCGACGATCTTGTCCTGAATGAACGGGTCGACGTAGCCGCTCATGCCGAAGTCGTAGAAGACGAGGGTCCCGTCGTCCTGCACCGCGAGGTTCCCGGGGTGGGGGTCGGCGTGGAAGACGCCGTCCTCGATGATCATCTGGAGGTACGCCTCCTGGAGCGTCTCGGCCAGCTCCGTCCGGTCGAGGTGGCGGTCGTCCAGCTCGTCGATGTCGGTGACCTTCGTCCCGGGGACGTACTCCATGGTGAGCACCCGGTTCGTCGAGCGGCTCTCGTCGACCTCGGGGATCCGGATCCGCGAGTCGTCGGCGAAGTTCGCGCGGATCTCGGCGAGCATCTCCGCCTCGCGGCCGTAGTCCATCTCCTCGCGGATCGTCTTGTCGAACTCGTCGGCGAGCGTCTGCAGGGAGAAGGAGCGCGACTCGTCGACGAAGTACATCAGGATCGGCAGCGACCAGCGGATCACCCGCAGGTCCGACTCGATGAGGTCTTTCACCCCGGGTCGGCGAACCTTCACCGCGACCTCCCCGTTCTCGGTCGTCGCGTAGTACACCTGGCCGAGGCTGGCCCCGCTGATGGCTTCGGTGTCGAACTCGTCGAAGGCCCGCTCGACGGGCCCGACCTCCGCCTCCAGCACCTCGCGGGCGCGCTCCCAGTCCGCGGGCGGAACGCGGTCCTGTAGCTCCTCGAGTTCCTCGATGTACTCCGGCGGGAGCACGTCCGGCCGCGTCGAGAGCAACTGGCCGAGTTTGATGAACGTCGGCCCGAGCGTCAGGAGCGTGTCGAGGAGGACCCGCGCTCGCCGGCGACGGGTCTCGGCGGAGACCGACCGGCCCCGGCCGAAGAAGAGAAACCGGTTGCGGTCTCGCGTGTACGCGACCAGCAGCGGCAGGAACTGCCACGTGACGACGACGAACCGCCAGTAGGCGCGTGGATTCACGTGAATGGCTATTCGTCGATAGGTATCTGCGTCTCCGGCGCGGCCTCCGCTTTCGGCAGTTCGAGTTCGAGGACGCCCCGGTCGATCGAGCCGGAGGCGCCGGCGCCGGTCACGCCCGGCGGCAGCGGGAGCTCGACGTCGAGAAACAGCGACCGCTCCTCCGAGACGTAGTCGAAGTCGGCGGGCACGTCTTTCTCGCGGCGCGCCTCGACGCGCAGGCGACTGCCCTCGACGGTCGCGTCGACCGTCGGCTCGGTCGCGCCCGGCAGGTCGAGCACCAGCAGGTACGCGTCGTCGCTCTCCAGCACGTCCGCGAACACGGCGTCGGGCAGGTCCCGGAGCGAATCACGCAACGTTGACATGAGCGGGGCTAAGGATGCGACGGCGTTAAACCCCGCGGTCGCACCCGTTCGACACTCCGGGCGCCGACCCCGTGTCGCGGAGCCGACGGGACTGCCCTCCGGACCGCGCGTCGTGTCACCGCGCGCCGGCGACCGACCGCTTATTGGCCGCGCGCCGAAAGCCCGGATATGAACGAACGACGCCGGTCGACGGCCGACCCACCGACGCTCGCGGCGGTCCGCGAGCGCCTCGACGAACTCGTCGCCCCGATCGACCGGACCGAGACGCTGCCCGTCAGCACCGCCGTCGGTCGCGCGCTCGCCGCACCCGTCGTCGCCCGCCGGCCCGTCCCCGGCTTCGACCAGACCGGGCGCGACGGTTTCGCCGTCCGCGCCGGCGACACCCGGGACGCGACCGACCGCGAGCCCGCCGTGCTCTCGCTCGCCGAGCGCTCCGACGACGGGACGGCCGTCGAGATCGCACCCGGGGACGCGACCCGGGTCGACGCCGGTCGTCCCCTCCCGGCGGGCGCCGATGCGGTGGTCGGCCTCGACGCGGTCACCGCCGGCAGGGCGGGCCTGGAGACCGCCGACGGCGCCGAACTGTCGGTCACGGACCCGGTCGAACCCGGCGAGGGCGTCCGGTCGAGCGGCGCCGACGTGGCGGCCGACGAGGCGGTCCTGACCGCGGGCGACCGGATCGACCCCTCGGATCCCGCGCTCTGTACCGCGGTCGGTCGAACTCGCGTCGAAGTCCGCCAGCGGCCGACCGTCGGGATCGTCCCGGTCGGCGGCGGCCTGGTCGGCGGCGACCCCGGGCCCGGCGAGGTCGTCGAGACGGACGGGACGACCGTCGCCGAGTTCGTCGAACGAGCCGGCGGAAAGGTCGTCCTCCGCGAACCGGTCGAACCGGAGCGCTACGCCCTCCGACCGGCCGTCGAGCGGGACCTGACGAAGGACCTGCTCGTGACGGTCGGGGGGACCGGCGCCGGCGAGTCCGACCGGATCGTCGACGTGATGGACGGGCTGGGCGAGGCGCTGGTCGACGGCGTCGCCGTCGAACCCGCGGGGACGACCGCGCTGAGCGTCGTCCGCGAGCGACCCGTCCTCTCGGTCCCCGGCGACCCCGTCGCGTCGTTCGTCGCGACGACGCGACTGGTCGCTCCCGCGGTCGCACGACTGGCCGACCGCGAACCGCTCGAGCCGCGGACCGTACCTGCCGAAATCGGCTCGCCGGTCCAGAGTGAACGCGGGGTCGAGTCGGTCGTGCCCGTCGCGCTCGACGCGAGCGACGGGGCCGAGCCCGTCGCCACTGCCCGGCCTGTCGCGGACGAGCCGCTGTCGACGCTCGCGCGGGCTGGCGGCTGGGTGACGGTCCCGGCCGAGCGCGGCGGGCTGTCCGCGGGCGAAACGGTTTCCGTCGAGCGCTGGGAGGCGTCGGTATGAGCGAGCGCATGGAGTTCCGCGACCTGGCCGACCCCGGGCGCGCCCGCGAGGTGGTCGCCTCGCTGGATCTGTCGGCGGGGACCGAGCGCGTCCCCCTGGAAGACGCCCGGGGGCGCGTCCTCGCCGAGCGGGTCGACGCGGCGCTGGACGTGCCGGGCTTCGACCGCGCGGCGATGGACGGCTACGCCGTGCGAGCGCCCGACACCTATGGAGCCGACTCGGCACCCGTCACCCTCCCCGTCGTCGGGAGCGTCCACGCCGGCGAGACGCCCGGCGTGACGCTCGACGACGGCGAAGCGGCGGAGATATCGACGGGCGCCGTCATGCCCGAGGGCGCCGACGCCGTCGTGATCGTCGAGCGCACCGAGGAGTTGAGCCCGGACGACGGAGCGGCGACCACCGGCAACGATGCCGATGACAGCCGCCGCGTGCGCATCGAGACGGCCGTCACGCCCGGCGAGAACGTCATGCTCGCCGGCGCGGACATCGCCGCGGGCGAGCGAGCGCTCGGTCCCGGGACGGAGCTGACGCCCCGCGAGATCGGCCTGCTGTCGGCGCTCGGCGTCGACGAGGTGCCGGTCCGGGCGACGCCGCGGGTCGCCATCGTCTCGACGGGCGACGAACTCGTCCGCCCCGGCGAGGACCTGGACCACCGGGCGGGCCAGATCCACGACGTGAACAGCTACGCCGTGGCGACCGCCGTCGAGGAGGCCGGCGGCGAGCCGGTCGTCTACCCCCACGTCGGCGACGACACGGCCGCCATGGAGGAGACGCTCCTCGACGCGGCCGCCGACTGCGACCTCGTGTTGACCTCAGGGTCGACCAGCGCCAGCGCCGTCGACGTGGTGTACCGCGTCGTCGAGGAGCGCGGCGAACTCCTGTTGCACGGCGTCGCGATCAAGCCCGGCAAGCCGATGCTCGTCGGGCGCATCGGGGACGCCGCCTACGTGGGCCTTCCTGGCTACCCGGTGTCGGCCCTGACCATCTTCCGCACGTTCGTCGCGCCGGCGATCCGGTCGTCCGCGGGGCTCCCCGAGCCGCGAACCGCTCGCGTCGACGGGGAGATGGCAGTCACCGAGCGCACCGAGGAGGGGCGCCGACGCCTGCTCGCGGTCGGACTGGTCGAGGACGAGGCGGGCGAGACGCTCGTCTACCCCGTCGACAAGGGCAGCGGCGCGACGACGACGCTCACCGCGGCCGACGGCGTCGTCGACGTGCCCGCCGACAGGAACCGCCTCTCCGCGGGCGATGCGGTGACCGTCGACCTGTTCTCGCCCGACGTGCGCCCGCCGACGCTGCTGGGCGTCGGCGAGGACGACCCCGCGCTCTCGCGAGCCCTCGACCGGCTGGAGCGACCGCGGTACCTCGCTCGCGGCTCCCGCGGCGGACTGCGGGAGTTGCGCGACGGCCTGCCCGACGCGGCCGTCGTCGCCGGCCCGTTCGACGCCGACGAGGCGGGCGTCGCGGACGCGGCGGAGCTGGGCGGCTGGTCCCGCGAGTGGGGGCTGGTCGTCCCGGCTGGGAACCCCGACGGCGTGACGGGGCTCGCTGACCTCGTCGACCGGGAGCTGTCGTTCGTGAATCGGGGAACCGAGTCGGGACTGCGGACGAGCCTCTCGAACGCGCTGGCCGAACTGGCCGACGAGCGCGGCGTCGACCGACGGGCGGTCACGGAGTCGGTCTCGGGGTTCGACCGCGCCGCGCGAGCCTTCGAGAGTCCCGCGCGGTCGGTGGCCGCCGGCGACGCCGACGCGGGACTGGGACTGCGCGCGACGGCCGCGGAGCTCGGGCTCGGCTTCGTGCCCGTGGGGTCCCAATCCGTTCGAGTGCTGGCGAACCCCCGCCGACTGGAGAAGGCGAGCGTGCGGGAACTGGACGGACTGCTCGAAGACGTGTCCTCGCTCGTCGACGGGCTCGACGGGTTCGAGGGTCGGTGAGAAGCGGCGAACGACGGCGGAGGGGGACGTATCATAGCGCATTTCTCCGCGGAGCGCGGAGGCTCGACCGTGACAGACGTACACAGGCGAGTGGCGGTCGCCGAGCGGGCGGCGCGTGCGGGCGGCGCCGTCGCGCGACAGGCGTTCCGCGGTGATCTCGCAATCGAGACGAAGGCCGACAAGAACGACCTGGTGACCGAGTCCGACAGGGACGCCCAGCGGCAGGTCGTCTCGACGCTGCGCGCGGAGTTCCCGAACGACGCGATCGTGGGGGAGGAGGAGGCGGTGCCGATGGGACCGGCCGGCGAGGGGACGGAGATCCTGTCGACGGTGCCCGAGACCGGGGACACGTGGGTCGTCGACCCGATCGACGGGACGGCGAACTTCGCGCGCGGACTGCGGACCTGGGGGACCGCGATCGCGGCGGTCGCCGGCGGCGACCTCGCCGCGGCGGCCGTCTATCTACCGGCGACCGAGGACATGTACGCCGCGGGGGCCGACTCTGCCACCCGGAACGGGTCGGCGCTGTCGGTCAGCGACCGGACCGACCCGGAGACGTTCGCGGTCGCGCCCGTCGGCCGCTTCGAACGCGGGAGCGGCGACGATCTGGGAGCCATCGCCGAGGCGGTCGTCGACGACCTCGGCGATTTCCGGCGGTTCGGGAGCATGCAGGCGACGCTGTCGTTCGTCGCGAGCGGCGAACTCGACGCGGCGTTCTCGACGTACACGCCCGACCCGTGGGACTCGCTGGCCGGGATCCACCTCGTCCGGCGGGCCGGGGGGACGGTCACCGATCTGGCGGGCGAGCCGTGGACCCGCGACAGCGAGGGGATCGTCGCGAGCAACGGCGAGGCCCACGAGGCGGTCCGGGAGGTCGCGCGGGCGGCCGAATCGAGGTAGCGGCGGCCGAGAGCGCGAAGCGTTCGGGGCGGAACCGCTGTGTCGCTCCGGCGCCCACGCGGCTCGCGGCTTCGCCGCTCGTCAGTTCCGTGGCTTCGCCGCTCGCTTCGAGGTCTCCCTCTGGTCGACCTCGCACCGGAAAGCTAAACAGCGAGACGCGCGGGATACCGGCCATGGAAAACGAGCAGGTCCTGACGGAGCGGACCTGGCTGGGGGCGTTCGTCGCGCTGGTGGCGGCGCTCGCGGTCGGGTCCGTCGTCGCCACCGAGCGCGTCTACGACCGGTTCATCTGGCGATACTTCTGGGGGCCGATCTACTCGGACGCCAACAACGCCCGCTGTGCCGTCCTGACCGGCGACGGTATCGACCTGCTCGGGAGCTCCGCGGCCTGTCGGACCGCGACCGGCGTCGTCGCCGAGACCGGCTACACGACCGTCTCGACGGTCGGCTACATGGCCGTGCTGGTGTTCATGCTCGGCGGGGTCTACCTCCTGCTCGACCGGCTGGACCTGGGCGGGGACAGACGGCTGTTCCTCTCGCTGGTCCCGTTCATGCTGTTCGGCGGCGCGGTCCGGGTCGTCGAGGACGCGACCGACGCCGCGGTCGCCGCCGGGACCGACCCGGTCGTCAGCTACCCGCTGAACGTGCTGTTCATCAGCCCGGTCATCTACGTGACCGTGTTCCTGATCACGCTCGCGGCCCTGCTGGCGAGCCTGTGGCTGGAATCGCGGGAGCTGGTCCGGAACCGCTACCGGGCGCTGGCCGGGTTCGGGCTCGGGATCCTCGCGCTCACGCTCGGATACCTCTTCTTCGTCGCCTTCACCCGGGAGTACGTCTCCTTCTACCCGCAGATACTGCTCGTCGACGTGGGGCTCGCGTCCGCGCTCGCGTATCTGCTGTACGTCGGCGCGGACCGCTACGAGCCCGAGATCAACGCGGGAACGGGCATCGTCGGGCTGGGGATCCTGTGGGCCCACGCCATCGACGGCGTGGCCAACGTCGTCGCGGCCGACTGGCTGCCCGAATTGGGCCACCCGATCGAGGCCTACGGCGCGAAACACGTCGCCAACCGCGCGATCATCGATATCACCCAGACGATCCAGCCGGCGTCGGTGTCGGCGGCCATCGGGACCTCCTGGCCGTTCCTGTTCGTGAAACTCGCCGTCGCGCTGGGGATCGTGTGGCTGTTCGACGAGCGGATCTTCGACGAGAGCCCGCGCTACGCCGTGCTCCTGCTCGTCGCGGCCGCGGCCGTCGGGCTCGGGCCGGGAACGCGGGACATCCTCCGGGTGACGTTCGCGATCTGAACGGGCGACCGACCGCCTCGCGAACGGACCGGCGCGGTCGCTGTCGACGCCATCGAAAACCGGCGGAGAATCCCGACCGTCAGACCGTTTCGAGCGCCGACTCGGGGTAGTAGCGACTCCCACAGGTCGGGCACTCGGCCACGGTCACCTCGCCGCCCGTCGCGGGCGACGCCACGCTCGTCCGCACCAGTTTTCGGTCGCAGTCTGTACACGGGAGGTCGAACTCGGATACCATGATACGCTCCTCTGACGGTCCGCTTCGGGCCTGCAGAAGCGACGCCAGGTGCCGTGTGAACGATGCACACCCTGCGACATAAAACCTCGTATTAGTCGTTTTCGTTGCATATTCTCCGCCGTCGGGGGGTTACGAAGATCGGTGCGCCTACGGAGCCCGAAACGGGGCGCGGCCCGTCAGGGGTAGGGGTGGTGGTCGCGGTCGAGCGCGGGTTCGAAGCCCATGTCGACCGGGACCGAGCGGGCGCGCTCGCCGAAGTAGGGATCGCCGAAAAACAGCGGCTGGGCGCTCGGGACGACGACGCGGACGGCCTCGAAGCCGAGGCGCTGTACGTCACGGGTCGTCGTCCGGGCGGCGTAGGCGGCACAGCCCGCGTCGACGACGCGGTCGAGGACGGCGTCGAGGTGGGCGCCGCCCTCGGGGACGGTCTCGGGGCCGACGGCGGCGGCGTCGACGGTCGTCTCGGGGCTGACGAACGCGTCGACGACCGGCGGGCGGTCGGCGTAGTGACCGATGGCGCCGTCGGTCTCTGCGGCGCCCTCCCGGCCCATCCCGTCGAGTTCGACCCAGTTCTGGACGGCCTCGGCCAGCGCGTTGCGGGCGGCGCGGCCGGCGTCGAGGTGGGCGGCCGTCCCGAGCGCGAGCTTCGGCCACTCCTCGCGGGTGACGGCGACCGCGACGACGGGCACGTCCACGTCCTGCGTGAGCAGGAGCGCGGTCGCGTCGAGCCCCTCGGCGCCCGCGCGGGCGGCCAACCGCTCGTAGCCCGGGTCGGAGACGGCGAGTCCGAGCGGGTCGAAGGTGGAGTACCAGGCGATGGTCGTCGCGTCGCGCTCGACGACCTCGTACAGCCCGGACAGCAGCGCCTCGACCGAGGCGTTGCCGAGGCCGAGCCCCGTGGTGACCGCGGGGCGGATCGTCCGTTCGGGGGGCGGGTAGTGGACGACCTCGGCGGGCAGGGAGACGGGGCGCTCGGTGACCAGATCCGTCCCGCGGACCCACGGGCGCTCGGCCCGGTCGCCGCCCGGCCGATCCGAGGTGCCGTGCACCTCGCCGTCGACGCCGTCCTCCCCACCGACCCAGCTCTCCGGGCGGACGAACTCCGAGGGCGCCACGGCGTCGGCGAGCTCGGTCGCCGCGGCGGTCTTGAACTCCCGACTGCGATAGACGCCGGCGCAGTAGCGCTCGTAGGCCTCGCCGAGCGCCTTCATGAACGCGGCGTCCCAGCCGGGATCGACGCCGGCGGCCTGTCGCGAGGCCGTCGCGTCCGCGAACGCGCTCGTGTCGCAGATCTGTGCGAGGTAGTACGGCGCCGGGTAGGACTCGGCCTCGCCGACCTGCTGGACGACCCCGACGCGGTCGTCGAGCCCCCGTTCGGCCCGCGAGAGCGACCGCTCCACGTCGCGGTCGAGGTGGCCCCTGTCGAGCACGCGGTCGCGGCCGTCACCGCAGTCGCAGCCCGGCACGGGGAGAAACTCCCGTTCGGTGTGGGGGAGTTCGACGACCGTCCCGAGCGGGTCGGCCTCGGCCGGGTCGAGCAGCTGTGCGGCGCGGCGGCCGGCGACTGCGCCGGCGAAGCGGGCGGTCGCGTCGGCCGGCGCGGCCGCCGGGTCTGCGTCGGGGTCGGCGTTCGACTCGACGCGCGCGGCGAGACACCGGTAGCAGGCGCCCTCGGGATCGAAGGCGGCGACGGAGGCGTCGACGACCGGGACGCCGCCGACGCCGCCGAGTTCGACCGCGAGCCAGGGAACGCCCGCGTCGCGCGCCCGGTCGCTCACCCGTTCGAACGTCGCCGCGCCCGCCCGGTCGACCACGGCGACCAGCCGCGTCCCGGCGTCGAACGCCGCGCTCTCGGTCCGATCGACGGACGCCTCCGCGTCGTCCAGCGCCGCCGCGACCGCGTCGGCGGCGGGGCCGGATCCGACGAGTTCGACTGTCATGCCAGCCCGGAAGGGGCGACGGGTAGAAAAGCCCGGGGACTCGGCCGGCCGCGCCGGGCGGCCGAAATCTCCCGGCGCGGCGCCGTCGTCGGTGTCGCCCGGTGACGTGCGCTCGCGGCGGCGGTCACTCGTAGAGCCGTTCCTGGGCGACGGTCCCCAGTTCCGGCAGGTCGAGGTCGCGGATGTCCTCGGCCAGCCGGAGCCGGAGCCGCGGGCGACCCACGTCGATGGGCACCTTCTCCGTGGTGACGAGGCCGCCGTCTTCGAGGCGGGTCTTCATCCGGGAGAAGGTGGCCTTGCTCGCCAGGCCCACGTCCTCGCCCCACTTGCTCATGTCGTAGAGCAACTGGCCGTTGCGCGCGGCGACCAGCAGGGCGATGGCGACCTCGCCCAGCCCCTCGCCGTCGCCCTTCGCGACGTCCAGCGAGTCGAGCAGAGCGTCGAAGTCCTCGGCCGTGTCGCTCCCGATGTCTGCCGCCAGCGTCTCGCGGACCGCCGACAGCGGAGGGGTCCGGAGCGAGTACGCCTCGGCGTCCGTCCACTCGCGCTCGTAGCGACCCCGCATGTCGTCGACGAACGCCTCGTCGGTCGTGGTCAGGCCACCGACGCGGTCGTCGGCCGCGACCAGCGAGACGACCGCAGATTCGGTCACCAGCAGCGACGCCTCGGGGGCGTCCGCCAGCACTCGCAGCTCCAGCGTCCCGGTGTCGACCAGGTCGGCGGCGTGGCCCGCGACGATGAAGTCCGAGAGCACGTCCTTGATCGGGTCGCCGGGCGCGAGCAGCCGAACGGTCGGCCGGGCCGCCACCTCGTGCAGCCCGAATATCAGCTCGGAGATAGTCTCGCGCGTCGGGTTGACCGCGTAGACGACGCCGCTACTGTCCCGAAAGACGCCCGCCAGAACGTCGCCCACGTCCGCTTCGAGAAAGTTCGAACTCATCTGATAGCTATGGTATTCCGCATTATCACACTTAATTTTACCGCCAGTACTCGTTGAATTGACCCGAGGTGGCGCCCAGACGGGCGATACCCCGCGCTACCGGCCGAGGTGCGGGCCGATCCGGGTTCGGAGTGGTCGAGGCGGGCGACGAACGGGGACGGTCGCTCGCCGAAAAGGTAGATTATTGACGGGGCGTCGCCGAGGGCAATACATGAACTACGACACGGTCCGGTCGGTGGACCCCGAAGTCGCCGACGCGCTCGAAGCGGAGGTCGAACGCCAGGGCGACACGCTCGCGATGATCGCCAGCGAGAACCACGTCAGCGAGGCGGTACTGGAAGCGCAGAGTTCGGTGCTGACGAACAAGTACGCCGAGGGCTACCCCGGCTCCCGCTACTACGGCGGGTGCGAACACGCCGACACCGTCGAACAGCTCGCTATCGACCGCGCGAAGGAGCTGTGGGGCGCCGAGTACGTCAACGTCCAGCCCCACTCGGGCTCGCAGGCGAACATGGCGGTCTACACCGCCATGCTGGAGCCCGGCGACAAGATCCTCTCGCTGGACCTGACCCACGGCGGCCACCTCAGTCACGGCCACCCGAAGAACTTCGCCGGGCAGGTCTACGAGGTCGAGAACTACGAGGTCGACGAGGAGACCGGTCGCATCGACTTCGACGAGGTCCGCAGCCACGCCGAGACCTTCGACCCGGACATGATCGTCTCGGGCTTCTCCGCGTACCCGCGCGAGGTCCAGTGGGACGAGTTCCAGGCCATCGCCGACGACGTCGACGCCTACCACATGGCCGACATCGCCCACATCACCGGCCTCGTGGCCGCGGGCGTCCACGACTCGCCGGTCGGCGTCGCGGACTTCGTCACGGGGTCGACCCACAAGACCATCCGCGCCGGCCGCGGCGGCATCGTCATGGCCGACGAGGAGTACGGCGACGCCATCGACTCGGCGATCATCCCCGGCACGCAGGGCGGCCCGCTCATGCACAACATCGCCGGCAAGGCAGTCGGCTTCCAGGAGGCCCTGCAGCCGCACTTCGGAGAGTACGCCGAGCAGACCCTGAAGAACGCCCAGGCGCTGGCCGACCACCTGCAGGACCACGGCTTCTCGCTGGTCTCGGGCGGCACCGACAACCACCTCGTGCTCGTCGACCTGCGCGACTCCCACCCGGACGTGACCGGCAAAGAGGCCGAGGAAGCGCTGGAGGACGTGGGGATCGTCCTCAACGCGAACACCGTCCCGGGCGAGACCCGCTCGCCGTTCGTCGCGTCGGGCATCCGCGCCGGCACGCCCGCGCTGACGACCCGCGGCTTCGACGAGGACGCCTGCGAGACCGTCGGCCACTGCATCGCCGAGGTCATCGACAACCCCGACGACGAGGACGTCAAGGCCGAGGTCGCCGAGATCGTGCAGGGCCTCTGCGAGGAGTACCCCCTGTACGACGACGAGGGCCTCGTCTTCGAGTAACGCCGGATCGGTCTCGCGGCCGGTCCCGGCTCGTTTTCGCGGCGCTACCGCGGCTCGCCGGAGTTGACGGCCTCGCTCTCGTGGATCGTCTCGCCGTCGACTCCGATCGTTCCGGAGCCGTCGATGGTCACCACGTGGTCGGGGACCTCGACGGTCAGCTCCCACTCCTCGTGGTCCATCGCGGCCATCGACCGGACGGCGTCGGTCGCGACGTAGTCGTGCAGCGAGTAGTCGAGTTCGTGCGGTTCGACGCCCTCGACGGCGGCGATCGCTCGCACTATCGCCAGCGCGAGGTCGTCGGGCCGGTTCACGGCTGACACCCCCGTTTGCGCTCTTCCAGTCGCTGGCACGACTCGGAGAGCTGGTCGGGGATCTCGTCCGCGTGGGCGTGCAGGGCCTCGAAGACGGTCGCCACCTCCTCGAAGGCCGGCCCGCGACGCACCCGGAGCGGCTCGCGGTCCCACTCGACGAAGCCGTGTTCGGCCAGCACAGGCAGGTGCGAGTGAACCAGCTCGACGTACAGCTCCTCGGGGTCCCGGAGCAGATACGGCGGGTTGGCCGCCTCGGGGAGCGACAGCTCCCGATCGGCCGGTGCCTCCATTAGCGCGACCACCATCTGCCTGCGCGGCTCCGCAGTGAGCGACCCGAACACCCTGTTCCACCGCTCGATCATCTCCGCAGCGCCCTCGTTTCGGCTGGCGGACACGCACACGCCTATGCTAGCTAGTCACAAACAATTTTGGGCGCCCCGGTCGCGACCGGACTCGGTCCCCGGTGTCCCCGGATACGCTTTTGGACGCGCCGGCCGGAGTCACCCGCATGAGCGACGGTCCCCACCGACGACGGACGGTCCTCCGACTGAGCGCGCTGGCGGCCGCCGGGGTGGCGGGCTGTGGGACCTTCGAGTCCGAGCGCCGGACCGACGCGCCGGAGGGGAAGACCGACACGCCCGACAGTGGTGGGTCCGCCGAACCGACCGACTCGGCTACGTCGACGGAACGGGCGAACCCCGGGGCAGCCGCGACCGAAACTCGGCCGGGGACGGGCACGGGAACGCCCGCCCTGGACCTCCGGGAGGCGAACGTCACCGCGATAGAGGTCGAGTCTGCGGCCGACGAAACCTATCGCTTCTCGGTGACCCTGTACCACGACGACGACGGGGAAGACGGCTACGCGGACTGGTGGCAGGTCGAGACGCTCGGTGGCGAACGACTCGGCCGGCGGGAACTCCTCCATCCACACTCCACGGCGCCGTTCACGCGCTCGGAGACGGTCGAGATCCCGGACGGGACGAATTGCGTCGTCGTCCGCGGGCACGACGAGACGCACGGCTACGGCGGGCGGGCGATGCTCGCGGATCCGGAGAGCGGCGCGACTCGTGCGGTCGACCAGGGGGCCGAGAAGGGGTCGTTGGCCGACGCCCACTGTCCCTGATCGGCGGGCCCGAACCGCCGACACTCCGGATGGAGCCGCAGACGGGCCGTTTATGCCGTTCGACACCCGAGTTCCGGGTATGACCGACCTCGACGACGTCGACCGGGCGATCCTCAACGCCTACCAGGGCGGATTCCCTGTCGTCGCGGACCCTTACGAGCCGGCGGCCGAGGCCCTCCGGGAGCGGGGTGTGGGCGTGACCGCCGCCGAGATGCACGAGCGCCTCGTGGCGATGGACGACGAGGGCGTCCTGACGCGCTTCGGCGCGCTCATCGACGCCGAGGCTATCGGCGGCACGGCGACGCTCGTCGCGATGCACGCCCCCGAGGAGCGCTTCGACGAGGTGGCCGAACAGGTCAACGCCCACACCGAGGTGGCACACAACTACGAGCGCGAACATCCCCACCTCAACATGTGGTTCGTGGTCTCGGTGGCCGACGAGGACCGCGTCGACGAGGTGCTCGCCGAGATAGCGGACGAAACGGGCCAGGAGACCTACAACCTCCCCAAACAGCGTGAGTTCCACGTCGGCGCGAAGTTCCCCGTCGAGGGGCCGCTCGAAGACAGCGACGACGGTATCGATCTGTCCGACCTCGGCCCCGACGTGGAGCCCGAGGACCGCGACAGCCTGACGCCGCGCGAACGGGACCTCGTCGTCGAGATCCAGGGCGGCTTGCCGACGACGCGGACCCCTTACGAAGACGTGGCCGACGCGCTCGACGAGGACGTCGGGTGGGTGCTCGAAACGATCAGGCGCTTCGACCGGGAGGGGAAGGTCCGGCGGGTCGGCGTCATCCCGAACCACTACTCGCTGGGGTACTCGGAGAACGGGATGACCGTCTGGGACGTGCCCGACGACGTGGTCGACGAGGTGGGCGAGGCGGTCGCCGCGTTCGACTTCGTGACCCACTGCTACCGGCGACCGCGCCACGACGGCGTCTGGCCGTACAACTTCTTCGCGATGACCCACGGCCGAAGCGAGGACGAGAGCGACCAGCGGGTCGAGCAGGTCCGCGAGCTGATGGCCGACCACTGGGACGTGACCGACGAGGACTGGGACACCCTGTTCTCGACGGGGATCCTGAAGAAGACCGGTATCCGCATCGAGGAACGCGCGGACGCGAACACGGCCTGAGGACGACGGACACGACAGACGGAGACACACCGTGATCCCACTACTCCACGACTTCGACGGCGAGGCGGTCCTGATATTCGGCGGCGGGCGCGTCGGCGCCCGGAAAGCCAGACGCTTCGCCCGCGAGGCGCACGTGGTCGTCGTCAGCCCGACCTTCGCGGGCGAGGACGGCGACGGCGAGCGCGCCGACTTCGGCGACGCGGAACTCGTCCGCGAGGCGCCCGACCCCGAGGACGTCCCCGACTGGTTCGACCGGACGGGGCCCGCCCTGGCGGTCGCCGCGACCGACAGCGGGACGCTGAACGAACGTATCGAGGAGACGGCGCGCGAACGCGGGGTGCTCGTGAACCGGGCCGACGAACACGGCGACCGCGACTTCGGGAGCGTCGTCGTGCCGGCGACGGTCCGGGACGGTCCGGTCGTCGCGGCGGTGGCGACCGGCGGCGCGAGTCCGGCGCTGAGTCGCCTGCTACGCCAGCGGATCGGGACGGAGATCGCGGACGCGGGTGCGATGGCCGATCTGACCGGCGAGATTCGGACGGAGCTGCAGGCCGACGCGGTGGATCCGGACCTCCGGAGGGAGGCGGTTCGGGCGGTCGTGCGGTCGGACGCGGTTTGGAAGGCTTTAGATAGTGGGAAACCGAAGGCTCGACAAGTGGCAGCGGACGTGATCTCGGACGTGACAGGTGAGACAGCGTGACGGTCGACACGGGCGTCATCTCGGGTGCCAGCGTCGACATCGACCGCGCGACGGTCGACGAACTCGAAGCCGCGACCGTCGAGAGCCAGCGCGCGGGCGTCGAGCGCCTGCTGTCGGTGCCCGCCGTCGAGGAGGCGTACGTCCTCCAGACGTGCAACCGCGTCGAGGCCTACGTCGTCACCGGCGACGGCCCCGACGGCCGCGCGGCGCTGGCCGCCTTCTTCGAGGACGTACCCGACGACGTGTTGGTCGAGCTCGGCCACGAGGAGAGCCTGCGCCACCTCATGCGGGTGGCGGCGGGCCTCGAATCGCTGGTCGTCGGCGAGGACCAGATCCTCGGCCAGGTCGGCGACGCCTACGAGGACGCCCGCGCTGCCGGCGGCGTCGGCCGCCTGCTCGAAGAGGGCGTCACCAAGGCGATCCACGTCGGCGAGCGCGCGCGCACCGAGACGGCCATCAACGAGGGGTCGGTCTCGCTCGCGAGCGCGGCGGTCACGCTCGCCGACGAGGAAGTCGGCGTCGACAGCGCCGAGGCGCTGGTCGTCGGCGCGGGCGAGATGGGGCGACTCGCCGCCCAGTCGCTCGCCCCGCGGGTCGACCACCTCTACGTCGCCAACCGCACGCTCGAACGGGCCGAGCACCTCGCCGAGACGGTCGACGCCGACGCGACGGTCGTCGAACTGGCCGACCTCGACGGCGCGGTCGAACGCGCGGCGGTGGTCGTCACCGCGACCGGGTCGACCGACTACGTCTTCGAGAAGTCGACGGTCTCGAACACCGGCAAGACGTTCGTCGTCGACATCGCCCAGCCCCGGGACGTCCAGCCCACCGTGACCGAGCTCCCCGACGTGACCGTCCGCGACCTGGACGCCCTGCAGACGGTCACCGACGAGAACCGCGCCCAGCGCGCGGAGGCGGCCACGGCCGTCGAGGAGATGATCGACGTGGAGTTCGAGCACCTGCTCGCCCAGTACAAGCGCAAGCGGGCCGACCGGGTCATCTCGGCGATGTACGAGAGCGCCGAGCGCGTCAAGGCCCAGGAGGTCGAGACCGCCCTCGGCAAGGCCGACTTCGACGAGAGCCAGCGCGAGATCCTCGAGGCCATGGCCGACGCCGTCGTCAACCAGCTGCTCGCCGCCCCCACCAAGAGCCTTCGCGACGCCGCCGAGGAGGACGACTGGTCCACCATCAACACCGCACTCCAGCTGTTCGACCCCGAGTTCGGCGAGGCGGACGAGTCCCACGAGGCCGAAGCGATCCCCGAACACCTCCGCGACCAGATGCCCGACGCCGCCTTCGACCAGATGGGCGACGACTAGCAGCCATCCGGTTTTGAACTGAGCCTGTCCGCAATCGACCGCTTCGACAGCGAGCGACTGTTATCTGGACCACGACCGCCAACAGCGTGAAAGCCCCGGCCGTTTCGGCTCGGGAGCTTTGCTGCGGTCCTCGCTCACCGTGTTCGCTGCGGTCCTTGCGGCAGCCGCCTTCGCCGAAACGGCCGCCCCTTTCATTCCCACCCGCGGTGGTTTATCGGCCAGTCTGTGTGGGCGGGAATGAAAGGGGCGACGCTCTCGACGAAGGCCGGAGAAGCAAGCACCACAGCGAGCGAAGCGAGTGAGGAGCGCAGCGAGCCGCCCGAGTCGAGAGCGTCGAGGCTTTCACGCTGTTCGCGGTTCCAGTCCGGGAGGTCGATGCCGCGGCGGTTCGGTCTCACGACGCACCTGCACGAACACCTCGGCCGAACTTTCATGCGGGTACCGGCCCACCCTCACAACATGGCCGACTTGCTATCCGACGAGGCGATCGAGGCACAGCTACCGGACGAGTGGGAGCGCGAGGGCGACGAGATCGTCCGGACCTACGAGTTCGACGCCTACCTCGACGGCGTCGGCTTCGCCGCGGGCGCGGGCGGCGTCGCACAGGACGCCTTTCACCACCCCGAGATGACCATCGGCTGGCGCGAGGTCGAGGTCCGGTTGACGACCCACGACGAGGGCGGGATCACCGACAAAGACATCGAACTCGCGGAGCGATTCGACGACCTGCGCTGAGATGGAGTGGGGCGACGACGGGGCGACGGACACGCCCGCGGCGGCCTACGTCTTCCGGGCGACCGTGCGACTCGAACCCGACGCGGCGGGCGTGTGGACCGAGCCGGACACCTTCGAGACGACGGTGTTCAGGGAGGCAGATCCGCCGGGAGAACCGGGGTGGCTGTACTTCCGAGACAACCTCTGGCGCGGCGACTGCGGCGACGAGGAACACATGCGCACGGTCGCCGAGGACGCGCTGGGCGTCGCGGTCGATAGCGTGGACTTCCGAGAGTTGCGAACGGACCGGGACTACCTCGACGACCTGCGAGCGGCGGTCGCTGACGACCTCGCGGAGTTCAACGCCGAGACGGCCGACCAGGCGCTCTCGAAGTACCTGGGGAGTTCGATCCACGTGACCGACGAGGTCTGACCCGGGCGCCGGTGTGCCTGTCCTTCACAGGAACCCGAACGCGCGACCCGCGAGCGCCGCCAGCGTTCCGACGGCGTTGAGCGTCGCGATCGCGGCGGGGAGCGCGACGGCGACCAGCGCCTGTCGCCGGCCGAGTTCGCGGCCGTACTGCGCCGCGAGGACCCACAGGTACACCATCCAGAGGGTGAAGAAGGGACGGATGGCGACCGCCGCGATGCGCGCCCGATGGCCGACGATCTCCGACCTGACCCACTCCTGGAGCGCGGCCTCGGTGGCGAAGTCGGGGGCGTCGAGGAAGACGACGGCCATCACGACGCTCCGAGCCGCCATGGGGACGAGCGTCGGGACGAGCGTCCACCCGACGAACGCGAGCAGGCGGCGGAACGACCCCTCGCCGTCGAAGTACAGCGAGCCCAGGTAGGCGACGACCGCGACTGCGACCCACAGCGCGAAGTAGAGCGCGCCGGTCGCCCAGAGCGCGAGGACGATATCCTGCGGTGCCGAGACGCGCTGGCCGCCCGACGCGTAGACGATCGCTCCCGCGTCGGCGGGCGTCACCACGTCGCCGACCGCTCGCAGGACGACGACCGTCGCGGCCAGCGCCAGCAGCGCGTGGGCGACGACCACGGCGGCCGGTCCGACGAGCGAGTAGTCGTCCTGTCGGGCGGCGAAGAAGGCGCCCGGGTCGGTCACGAGCGTCCGCAGGCTCATCGTCGGGCACGTCGCCCGTCCGACGCTTAAATCCGCCCGATCCGACCCGCCACGGGCCCGTCGACCGAGCATCGCCGCACAGACGCCCGCCAGAAGGTACTTACGCCGCAGTGTCCTAGTCGAGCGATCCCGATGGCCCGCGACGCATACGACTTCTGGCTGTTCGACCTCGACGGCACCGTCGTCGACGTCGACCCCGACTACCCCCGGACGATCGTCGCCGAGATCGGGGACCGCCTGGGTCACGCCTTCACGGACCGCGAGGCCGACCTGTTGTGGTACGGCGTCGGCGGCGCCCGCGAGGAGGTCTTCGCCGACCGAGCGCTCACCCCCGAGCGGTTCTGGGAGACCTTCCACGAGGTCGAGGACCCGCGCGCCCGCGCCGAGTCCTCCTTCGTCTACGACGACGCCGCCGCGTTCGTCGCCGAGCTCGACCGCCCGACCGGCCTCGTCACGCACTGTCAGTCCTACCTCACCGAACCGCTACTGGAGCACCACGACATCGCCGACTGGTTCGACACCGTCGTCTGCTGCGACGACGAGGTCGGCTGGAAGCCCGACCCGACGCCGGTCGAACACGCGATGGACCGCCTCGGCGTCGGCTCCAACGGCCACCGGGGCGCCCTGGTCGGCGACGACCCCGACGACGTGGGCGCCGCCTGGAACGCGGGTCTCGACGCCGTCCACGTGGAGCGGGCCGACCCGCTCGAGCGCGGTCAGTGCGTCCTCGGCGACCACCGGATCGACGGGTTCGACGAACTGTAGCAGGCTCTCGCTCCGATACGCCGATGCGTAGCGGCCGCTGTGGTCCTTGCCGCCCGTTCGAAAGCGCGGACCGCCGGATATCTCTCTCTTTCGAGTGTTACTCCGACCCCTGGGCGTCGTCGGCCATCTCCAGAATGGACTCCGCGATGTCGCGCGCCTCCTCGGGCGTGTACAGCGTCTGGTCTCCCCACGACTGGTCGATGCGTACGTAGCCGTCTCTGGTGTCGATGTCGAAGAACGCAGTGTGTTCCAGCGGCGGCACGTCGAGTGGGTTGGTTGCCGTGTCGTCCGTTGCCATATCACAGTATCAACGCTGGTTTCGCATAAATCTGCCCCCGATAGACGAATTTCTGGACGGACTGTTCGCTCGAGCGGGAATTCCGTGAGAAGTTTGCGAGGGGAGACCGCTCCAGTTCGCGGCGACGGTCTGTCGCCGCCCGCGTCGAGGCGTCCCGTTCGGGCCGCCTCACGGGTCTCCCGCACTGGCGAGGGACCGCGTGGGTCCGGCAGTGCGAGGGAAGGGATTTGAACCCTTGGACCACCGGAAGACGGTCCGCCTCGCTGTGCTCGGCGAACGCGGCTTCCGAGCCCTCGTTCGCTTCGCTCACGAGGACCCTACGAGAGCGGATCTTGAGTCCGCCACCGTTTCCAGATGTAGCTACGTAGCGGGCATCGGTAGGAAATTTGCGAGGGAAGACCGCTCCGTGCGGACTTCCGCACTGGCGAGGGACCGCGTGGGTCCGGCAGTGCGAGGGAAGGGATTTGAACCCTTGGACCCCTACGGGAGCGGATCTTGAGTCCGCCGCCGTTTCCAGGCTTGGCTACCCTCGCACGCACGCCGAGATTCGATCGAGGCGCTTGAATAGGCTACGGTCTCGCCGTCCCGCAGACCGGCGACGCGACCACCGAGGTATCGACCGCTTATCGACTCCTTCGCGTCGACTCCCAGAGTAATCGCTCCCAACTCAAGTCGGAGCCGAGATTTGACCGCGCCAACGGGACGAAACGATTCGGGGGGTCTTCCGGAGGGCGAAGCAACGCACGGACGATGCAACGGACAACGACAGCGGTACTCGTGGCGGTTCTGCTCGTCGCTGGCAGCGTCGGCGGCGTGATGGCGCTCGCACCGGGAGCGGCCCCGGTCGGAGACACCGACCAGCGACAGTCGGCCTGCGACTACCAGGCGCTGTTCGACGAGACCATCGACTCGGTCGTCTCCGTGCGGACGAGTTCCGGACAGGGCTCCGGGTTCGTCTACGAAGCCGGGAACGCCACCGGCGCAAACGCGACCGGTGACACCTACGTCGTGACCAACGCCCACGTCGTCGATGGCGCCTCCGAAGTGGAAGTCGAGTTCGACGAGGGCGAGTTCCGGTCCGGGTCGGTCGTCGGCCGCAGCGCCTACGCCGACCTCGCGGTGGTAAACGTCTCCGACGCCCCCACCGAAACGACGGCGCTCTCGCTCGCCGACACCGACCCGCAGCGAGGCGAGCGCGTCGCGGCGCTCGGCAACCCCCTCGGACTCGAAGAGACGATCACCCACGGGATCGTCAGCGGTCTGAACCGGACGCTTCCGACCCAGCTCGGCTTCGAGATCCCGAACGTCGTCCAGACGGACGCGCCGATCAGCCCCGGCAACTCCGGCGGCCCGCTGGTGAACTGCGACGGTGATGTCGTCGGCGTCAACACCGCCGGGATCGCCCAGCAGGGCGCCGAAAACATCGGCTTCGCCGTCTCTCCGTCGGTCGTCGAGCGCGTCGTCCCCGAACTGGTCGTCGACGGCGAGTTCGACTACCCGTTCCTCGGCGTCCGGACGACGCCCGTCACCCCCGCGGTCGCCGATGCCAACGACCTCAACCGCACCACCGGCCTCGCGGTCGTCTCTGTCCTGGAAGACGGCCCTTCCGCCGGCGCGCTACAGGGCGCGACCGAAGTCGAGACTGCGGGCGACCGACCCGTCCCCGTCGGCGGCGACGTGATCCTCGCCATCGACGGTCAGCAACTCCGGAGCGGCGAATCCCTCGGTACGTATCTCCTCACCGAGACCGAACCCGGCGACACCGTCGATCTGACCGTCCTCCGCGACGGCGAGGTCCGACGTGTTCAGGTCACTATCGGCGAACGACCTGACCCCATGGAGGCCTGAACCGCCTGCCTCCACCCGTCGGAGAACAGAGCGAACGCCTATCTCCATCGGACGCCTACCCGTCGGTATGGCTGAAAACACGGATACAGAGACGACCGGGGAGACAGCGGTGGCGAGCGACGAACCCGTGCGTACCTGGCTGGTCGAACGCACCTACTCCGACGACGAACAGAACATCATCATCCTCGTCTACGCCACCCCGGACGGCCGACGGTACTTCCGCAAGGAACGCGCGCTGACGAGTTTCACGACCGACGTGCGCGAGACGACCGCTGCGGTCGACGTCCCACCCCACAATCTCGGTACCGTTACCGACGACGACGAACGCGAACGCTACGCGGCCGAAGCCGCGCGCATGGCGGAGAACTACGACCCCGACGACACGATCTGAGCCGAGCGACTGCCGTCGTACGGATCGCGCTCAGTCAGTCACATCGACCGTCCGAATGCGGGCGGTCGTCGTGAGAGACAGTGAACGCAATCCATCAGTCGTCCATCCCCTCGAACTCGCGCACCCGATCGCGCCAGTCTTCGGGGATCGGTCGGGACTCCCTCGTCTCCGGGTCGACGTACACCTGCGTCGTCTCCGCTTCCGCGACTAGTTCACCGCCCTGCCGGAGTTCGTACGCCATCGTGAAACTCGACTCGCCCATCCGGACGACCGATACCCCCACGTCGACGGTCGTCAGCTCCGTCACCGACGACCGGAAGTCGATGTCCAGCGACACGACGACGGCCGTGAACTCGTCGATCTCCGCCAGCCCGAGCACGTCCTCGACGTAGGCGACTCTCGCCTCCTCGCAGTAGGTGCCGTAGACGACGTTGTTGACGTGACCGTACGTGTCGAGATCGCGATAGCGAACGGGGACTTCGTGTTCGAACGAGGCGTCCATGACTCTCTGATCGGGCGGTACCGGGTTAACAACCACGGCTCTGGCCTCCAGCCGACTCTCCCGCGGCCCACGCACCCCCCCGCCCGGACCGACGGGATTACACCGTGGGAACCCCAAACAGACGACGATGGACGAACACACCCGGGATTACGGCGTCGGGCCGCCCACGTCGGGCGATCCCACCGGGTGGCGGGCCGACCGCGGCGCGTCCAACGGCTGGGAACACGGCACGCTCCGGCGAGCCGTCGTCCACGGCGTCGCCCTGTTCAACAGCGGCGAGTTCCACGAGTCCCACGACTGCTTCGAGGCCGAGTGGTACAACTACGGCCGCGGCACCGCCGAGAGCAAGTTCCTTCACGGAATGGTCCAGGTCGCCGCGGGCGCGTACAAGCACTTCGACTTCGAGAACGACGACGGCATGCGCTCGCTGTTTTCGACCGCCCTCCAGTACCTCGAGGGCGTCCCCGACGATTTCTACGGCGTCGACCTGACCGACGTGCGCGCGACACTCTCGGCCGCACTCTCCGATCCCACCGCGATCCACGGCTGGCGGATCGAGCTCGACGACGGCTACCCCGAAGCGACCGAACTCGACTTCGCGTACGCCGAAAAGTTGGAGTAACCACCGGCCTCGCGCTCCGCGACGCAACTGCGATAGCTGTCGCTCTTCGACATTAAATACAGAAATCCTCGACCAGTAGTGACTGGTCGAGGGTGATGAATGAATGCCCGACCGAATGTGGCCGGGAGATGAGTGGGAGGCGGCGAACCGGGTTTCCCAGAGACTCTCGTACTCCAGTACTCGCTGGAACGCAGGCGGGCTTAACGTCCGTGTTCGGGATGGGTACGGGTGTCGCCCCGCCGCTATGGCCGCCCT
>Ga0207733_100053_pt1 | contig 128008 bp, 131 predicted proteins | sample A23P3SouthBayCA_FD_187735 | JGI IMG/M metagenome (GOLD analysis project Ga0207733, IMG submission 187735) | Aerobic enrichment media microbial communities from Eden Landing Ponds, California, USA - A23 P3 (SPAdes) | ecosystem: Environmental > Aquatic > Marine > Unclassified | place: Emeryville... | reverse complement strand
CCCACCAGCAACTCACCGACGAGGAGAAGGTCGCTGCCGGCGTTACCGACGACCTCGTGCGAATCTCCGTCGGCCTCGAATCGGCCGACGACATCATCGCGGACCTCGATCAGGCCATCGCTCAGTCGACGTCCTGAGCACGTAAAACTCGATTTTCACTGGCGTCGCCATCGGCCAATCGGCGGGTTTCGCCCTGGGGACGACGACCGGACAGGGTCGAAGCGGCGACCATCGCGGGATTGATACCCGCCGGCACTCTATGGCTGTCCAGATGGACGGCCCGCTCTGGACCGACACGCACGCCCCCGCGATCGCCGACCTTCCACAGCCGGAGGCCCGCGAACGCTTCGAGGGAGCCATTTCGGAGCCGATGAACCTCCTGGTCCACGGGCCGATCGGCGTCGGCAAGACCGCAGCAGTCCGCGCCCTCGCGGACGAAACCCACGAGAATCCGGACGCGGACCTCATCGAGATCAACGTCGCCGACGTCTTCGACATGACCAAAAAAGAAATCGCGGACGACCCACGATTTTCCGCCTTCATCGACTCGAAGCGCCGCCGCGAGTCCTCGAAAGCCGACCTGCTCAACCACGTGCTCAAGGAATCGGCGGCGAACGCGCCGGTCTCCGGGGAGTACAAGACGGTTCTTTTGGACAACGCCGAGGGGATTCGCGAGGACTTCCAGCAGGCACTGCGCCGGGTCATGGAACAGTACCACCAGACCACCCAGTTCGTCATCGCGACGCGCCAGCCCTCCGCGCTCATTCCGCCCATTCGCTCGCGATGTTTCCCGGTCGTGATGCGCGCCCCGACCCACGCCGAGACGGTCTCGGTCCTGGAATCGATCGTCGAGAGTGAGGCGGCGGGACCAACCGAAGCCGACGAAGGCGGTGACGCTGCGGGCGAAACCGAGCCCCGGTTCGCCTACGACGAGGATGGGCTGGAGTACGTCGCCGGCTACGCCGATGGCGACCTTCGGGCGGCGATCCTGGGCGCGCAAACGACCGTCGAACGCGAGGGCGAACTCACCATGCAGGCCGCCTACGAGGCACTGGACGCCGTCGAAGGGTCGGGCCAGGTCGCGGCGATGGTGGACGCGGCCGTCGCCGGTGAGTTCACTGACGCCCGCTCGACGCTCGACGACCTGCTGGTCGACGAGGGCCACGCCGGGACCGACGTCCTCGAAGATGTCCTCGTGGAGGTCCGCTCTCGCTGGAGCGGCGAGCGCGTCGCACGGGTGCACGAACTCGCCGGCGAGATCGACGCCGACCTGCACGAGGGGACCAACGACCGCCTCCATCTCTCGCACCTCCTGGCAGAACTCGGCGAGTTCGAGCCAACGTCGGCCTGACTATCCGCGTTCTGCTGCAAGTTCGGCTCGCTCGCGGGAGCGACTGACCCGTGACGGTCCTCCGGGCTGCGTCACTGTGCAACGGCGTCGACGTATGTCACGTCCCGAAACTCGAACTGCGCACCGCCAGCGTCGCTCTCGGAAACGTCGACCGTCCAGCCGTGTGCCCCGGCGATCTCCGCGACGATACTCAGCCCGAGGCCGGTGCCGGTCGCGTCCGTCGTGTACCCACTCTCAAAGATCTGGTCGCGCTCCGCTGCCGCGATGCCTGGGCCGTCGTCACTGACGAAGAATCCCGGGCTATCGCCGTCCGGGAGGGCCGCGACGCGGACTTCGACCGCCGGGTCGCCGTGATCGATCGCGTTACGAAACAGGTTCTCGAGGAGCTGTCGCAGCCGACTCCGGTCGGCCTCGATCGTGCCCGGTGTGTCGACAGTCAGGGTGGCCGCCGGTGCGTCGATGCTCTTCCAGGCCTCACGAGCGACTGTTTCGAGGTCGGTCGGTTCGATGTCGTCGAGCGGGTCGCCTTCGCGGGCCAGTGTGAGCAGGTCTTCGATCAGTTCGACCATCCGCTCGGTCGCGTCCCGGATGGCGTCGACGTTCTCGTCGTCAGGATAGTCGTCGGCCAGCAGCGTCGCCCGTGCGCTGACGACTTGCAGCGGGTTCCGGAGGTCGTGGCTGACGATCCCAGCGAACTCTTCCAGCCGTTCGTTCTGTCTCGCGAGTTGGTCTTCCCGCCGCTTGCGGTCGGTGATGTCGTCGATGAGACCCACGAACCGGATCAATTCACCGTCGTCGATGACCGGATACGAACTGGCCTCGACCCAGCGGACGTCCCCATCACATCGTTTGATCCGGTAGGAGACGGAGTACTCTTCGTCGAACTCGCCGGCCGCACTGTCGGCGAGCAAGGTTTCGAGGTACATCCGCACCGTCTCCCGGTCCGCCGGATGGACGTGTTGGAGGTGATCAAAGAGTGTCAGGTCCTCGATCGGTGGTGTCGATTCGCCGACGAGGTCGTCGTAGGACGGACTGAGGTACAGCAGGTCGGCCGCGTCACCATCTGCCATCCAGATCACTTCGTCGACGTTGGTGGCGATCTGGCTGAACCTGGCCTCCCGGCGGCGGAGCTTTGCCTCCATCTCCCGGCGGGCCGTGACGTCCCGCAACGCAACGAGGTGTCGACCCGGCGTGACGTTCGTGGTCGCGGTGAACTCCAGGACGCGGTCTTTCCCACGGAGCCGGAGTTCGAATTCGCCGCTCATATCTCCCGACTCGAGGAAGCGGTCCCACTTCGCGCCGACCGACGCCTGCTCGGCAGCGAACTCGTCGATCGATCGCCCGAGCAGTGCCGACTCCGCGACGCCAAAGAGCTCGCAGGCCGCGGAGTTGGCGTCGACGCAGGTCCCGTCGTCGTCCGCGATCACGAGGGCATCGTTGGCGTTCTCGAAGACGGCACGGAACCGTCGCTCGTTCGCCGCAAGCTCGCGTTCGCGCGAACGGCGCTCGGTGACGTCACGCATCACGACCACGACTCCCTCGCGTCCGTCGTACGCGATGGTGTTGACGGTGGCTTCCAGGTACCGATCCCCCGATCCCGTACCGTCGACACGTACCGTTTCCAGGACGACGTCGACACCCGAGGCCGCCGCGCTTGCTAGGTCAGCAATCGTGGCGGTCGTCGATTCCGACATCGATGGAACACTCGCGAGCGGGGCGTCGACGACGGCCGCCCGCTCGACCGAAAACAGGCGGCAGAACGCGTCGTTGGCCGCCGCGACGGTCCCATCTTCTAGCACTAGGGCGGGATCGGGAGTCCCGTTGAACAGGGAGCTGAATCGTTCTTCTGCCTGCTCGTATCGCGTGGTGAGCTGGTCTGATAGCCGTCGCCGTTCGAGGAGATTCTCGAGGCGTCGGTGGAGGACGGCCTTCTCGATCGGCATGGTGACCACCTCGTCGACGACGTAGAGACCGTCGATAGTTTCCCAGTCCGAGGGCTCGAACTCCTCGGTGAGATCCTCCTCGCTCACCAACAGCACCGGCGCAAAGACGGGCTCAGTTTCGTTTTTCCACGCACGGAGTGTCTCCTGGTTCTGGGTGAAGGCCCTGACATCGACGAGGCACAGGTCGGCGGTCGCAAACGGCGTTCCGCCGTCCTCCGCCACCCCCTCGGTCTGGACGTGGTAAATCTCGCCGAGCCACTCGGCGAGGAGTTGCCGATTTCGATCGTGGTCGACGAGCAATTCGATCGTGTTCATTGGTGCAATTCTTCACCGATCGGCCGCATCAGTCGTCCTCGGATGACGAATCCCTGATCTCCGGCGTCCCGCGGATGAGGCCACGGAAGCCGGTCAGGGGATCGCCGATTTGGACGCCGTCGCCAGTGATCTCGAACTCCCGCAGCGTCGATTCGAAGGTCCCGATCCGCTTTTTCAGGACGCCGACGACCTTGCGCAACGCGCCTTCGATCTCGACGTGGCGCATGAACAGGACGTTGTCAGCGAGGTAGCTGATCCCGGTGTTCGTCGCCTGGAAGTCGCCGGTCACGCTGTCGACTTCGTCGACCAGAACGACCGTGACGCCCATGTTTTTCAGGTATCGCCCGAGCGAGTGCAGTTTCCGAACGAGTTCTGCTTCCTCCCCCCGGACCGACAGCGTGTACCCTTTGATACCGTCGATCACGACGACGCTCGCGTCCTGCTCCTCGACCTGCTCCCGGACCATCGCGGCGAACGATTCCGGCGAGTGTGCGAGTGGTTCGACCTCTTCCACGTGGAGCCGTCCCGCGCGCTCCTGTTCGGGGACTGGAATGCCGATCGCGGAGCATCGCTCCCGGAAGGTTGCCGCGGCTTCCTCGAAGTGATAGAACACTGCTCGCTCGCCGTTCGTCGCGGCTTGCGTGCTAAAGAGCGTCGCCGTCGTCGTCTTCCCAACGCCAGTCGGGCCACTGATCACGGTGATCGTGCCACGTTCGATGCCACCGCCGAGCAGTTCGTCGAGTCCCGCGACGCCCGACGGGATCTGTTCCGACTGGACGTCGGCCGCGTGGTCACCCGGAACGATCTTTGGGTAGACGACCAGACCCTCGTCGGTGATCTCCAGCGCGTGACGACCGGCCTGGCGGTCAGAGCCACGGAACTTGGGGACGGCGATCGATCGCCCCTCACTCGAACGCTGCATGTCGACGATACCGTCCGAGAGAAATTGCAGGTCGTCGTCCGGCGTCGACGCCGAGCGCTGGGAGGTAAAGAGGACGGTGGCGTCGGCTTCCTTGAGATACCGCATGAAGGAGATGACCTGCTTGCGGAACTGGTAGTCGTCGTTCGTCAGGTAGCGAAACTGCGTCACCGGATCGAGAAACACCCGGTCCGGGTCGAGCGCTTCGACCCGCTCTTTGATCGCGTCGCTGGGTGACTCCTCGCTCACGTCGCCGCTCGCGAACACGGAGTAGGACTGATCCTCGGCGAAAAACGCCGAACTCGGGCTGAGATCCAGAAAGTTCACGTCCGACAGATCGAAGCCCATCGACGCGGCGTTCGCCCGCACGTCCGCTTCCCCCTCCTCCAAATTGATGAACAACGTCGATTCGCCACTCGCCACACCGTCGCTCAGGAAGTGAAAGCCCAGTGCGGTCTTGCCGGTGCCCGGGTCACCACGGACCAGATAGCTGCGCCCCGCGATGAGGCCACTCTGGAGGACCTCGTCGAGGCCAGCCACGCCAGTACTCACACGCTCCGATATCGTCTTGCTCATCGTCGAAGAATCACGTGCCGTGTCACTCGCCGATGTGAACGTAAATACGTCACTCCCCTTCTATCACGCCTGATAGCGACACGTGGTCGGCGTCCCCGCACGCCCCAACTCGCCCTTCGAAATCCTTTTACCCGCTTCACGGGCAAGCTAGTGCCAACGAACCATGGATATCGACATCATCGACGAGGCGGACAATCCGATGCTCCACCGGACCGACGTCCGGTTCGAGATCGTCCACGAGGACGCCACGCCGTCTCGCCTCTCCGTTCGCGACTCGCTCGCTGCCAAACTGAACAAGGACGCCCAGGAAGTCGTCGTCCACAAACTCGACACGAAGTTCGGGATGCGAAAGACCGTCGGCACGGCCAAGGTGTACGAGTCACCGGAGGACGCCCAGGACGTCGAGCAGGAACACATGCTCGAACGGAACAAGATCGGCGCAGACGCCGACGCCGAGGCGGCCGAAGAGGCCGAGGAAGCATAGATGCCCCGAAGCGACTATTACGAAGACGGCGCATCGACGAAAACCGAGTGCCCCCGCTGTGGTGACACCTACCTGGCCCAGCACGACGACCGACAGCACTGTGGCAAGTGCGGCTACACTGAGTGGGAATAACGGCCTCGCCCGCCCGAGACGTGCCGATTTTGCTGCCCTCGACCGCGGAGCCGCTGCTGACCCCTTAGTCCGCGACTGGCAACCGTGGCGTCCGTGGCCGGCGACACCACCAACGTTGAGTAGGCCGGTCGCCGAAGGGCATGACGAATGTACTCCCGGGGACACGCCCTGATTTCTCTCATCCTCGCAGTTGCCATCGTCATCGTCGCGCCGCCGCCGGTCCATCCCGCGATTCTCGTCGCAGTCGTCGTCGCCGTCGGCGTCGGGATCGACTTCGATCACTTCGTGGTGGCGGCACTGATGACTGGCTCCGCGAAAAACGTCCGTCGCGTCCTGGGGAATCCGACGCTGGTGATCGTCGGCCAGGATCGAATCTTCGACGCGGGCGATCTCACCGAGGAACAGCGGCTATTGAGCCACGTCGTCATCGCTGGCGTCGTCGTGACGGCACTCTGGTTTCTCGCGCGTTACTGGGCGTTCGTCGTCGCCGTTACACTCTACGCTCACGTGCTCGCGGATCTCGTTGCGGACGTCAGGGTGGAACTGGCCGCTGACGAATCACAGAATGCCGGATAGCGTGGCATCGACCGCCGCGGCGAACCCCCCTCGACGGATTCAGAAGCCGACATCGGCGTCCGATTCCAGTGAGTCGATGTCCTCGGTCGCCTCGTCGAGGCCGTCCTCGCGAACGGATTCAGTCATCCGGCTCGCCAGGCCAGCCTCGGCGATCACGTCCTCGAACTCCGCGTGGAACCGGTGGCTCACCGAGCGGGCCCGCGCCCGGGCGGCCAGGACCTCGCGTGCTCGCTCGACGGTCTCGCGGTCCGCGTCCAGGGCGGCGGCGTAGGCCCCGTCGCTCGGGTGGTCTGTCGCGAGCGGATCGTCCACGCGGGACCGCAACGCCCCCATGTCGATGTCCTCGGGCGCGTCCGTCTCGCGAAGCAGGTGACAGTCGAGCCTGGCGCGGCGGACGGTCGCCTCCTCCAGCTCCAGCGTCGCCCCGATCGCCGCGTCGTCGCTTCCCTCGAAGAACTCACGAACGACCGCCGCCAATCGCTCGTCGTCGAGAGACGTTCGGAACTCGAAGCGCTCGCGAATTCGGCCAACGACCGCGGCCAGTCGCTGCTCGACCCCCTCCTCGTCCCGGGCCAGCGATCCTCGCGATTCCGACTGGGATTCCGTGACCGTCTCCTCGTCGGTTACCGAGACGAAGATGTCCTTGAGTTCCTCGGTCTTCTCGGTCATGGAACCGGACAACAGCGTCGGGCCTACTAAACCCTGTTGGTCGTTCTACACCAGAATGGCAGTAGGAAGCTACTATCCTTCCAATCCGGTCACACAGGCAGCGGCTTCGCTATCGCAGGGGAATCCTTCCCGCGCCAGTGGGGGCACGTGCAGAAGGGACACCGCGACCGTGGAGCGTGACTCAGGCCAGGAACGCGCTGTACGCGAAGTAGGCACCACCGAGGATCAGGACGACACCGATCGCGCGGACGAGCCACAGCCACTTTTCGTCGACCGACGAATCGCCGAACTCGCCGTGTCGATCGTGCGGGCCGCGGCCGAGGGTGTGGACGGCGACGATGAAGTTCGGCGCGGCGACGAACACCAGGCCCAGCCCGATCCCAAGAACGGCCGCCAGGATCTCGCGGATCCCGGCCATCTAGGCGTTACGGAGGCGCTCGATTCGCTTTTCCATCGGCGGGTGGGTCGAGAACAGTTTCGCCAGGCCGTGGCTCTCCCCGAAGATACAGAGTGCGCTGACCTCGTTGTCGACGGCGGTCTTGTCGTTGGGGACGCGTTCGTTGCCGTCACTGATCTTCTGGAGCGCACGGGCGAGCGGATCGCCGCCACCGATGGCGCGAGCCGCGTCGGCGTCGGCGACGTACTCGCGGTAGCGGCTGATCGCGAGGACGAACACCATCACTAGCATCTGGACGACCTGACCGACGATGATGGCCAGGAAGAAGTCTGCGAGCTGGTTGTCGCCCGTGAAGAGGACGATGTACTGGGCGACGATCGCGACCACGGAGGCGACGCCCTGGCCAAGCACCATCGCGACCACGTCGCGGTTGTCGATGTGTGCCAGTTCGTGCGCGAGGACGCCCTCGAGTTCGTCCATGTCCAGCATCTGGATGAGTTCCGTGGAGACGACGACGGTACCAGCGCCGCGACGACCGACGGCGAAGGCGTTGGGAACGCCCATTTCGGCGACCATCAGCCGTGGCTTTTCGAGGTTCATGTCCTCGCAGATCCACTCGACGCGCTGGTGGATCTCCCGATACTGGTCTTCGTCCATGTCTTCGGCGCCGACGCTCCGGAGCGCGGCCCACTTGCCGATCTTGTACTGGATCCCGACGAGCAGGATGCTCAGTCCAATCACCAGTGCGAGTGGGACCTGGAAGAAAAACATCGCGGCCGCAGCGGCGACGGCGTAGAAAGCAAACAGGATGCTTCCTACGATCGCCATGCGGACTGTGAGTCCGAGGTGTCGCATAGACTGAGCAACGAACCGAAGACACAAATGCTTCGCGGATACGTTTAAACGCGGAATACCGGACCAGTGAGCCCCAGTGCATCACTCTTGCTGGGTTCCAGAAGCGCAACCACACTCGGAGTAAGCGCGGGTTATCTCCCCGGCTCAGTCCTCGGTCCAGTAGTAGAGACTCTCCCGCGCTGCGTCGCAGTTCGGACACGACGCGGGCAACTCGTCTTCGAGGTCGCCCATCTCGCCGCAGTTGAGACAGCGCCACATCAACTCGGCTTCGCCGGGGAGCCCGGAACGGAGGTGCGCGATCGAGAGGGCGCCGATGCCGTCGTCGAAGGTGACGTGAAACCCGTGGTCGTCGAGGCCACGGATGGTCCCGAGCGGGTTGCCCGCTTCGTCGTAGACCGTGTCACCGAAGCCGATGTCCAGGTCTGTCGCGGTGTCGGTGTGGTCGTGCATATGTTCACTGTTACCACGAAACATGCTTAAATCTGCACCCTGCACCGAACAGTGGCCGGTCGTGAGTGGGCCAGTTTCGGGCGCAGTGCAAGACTTATACTGGTCCATCGCAAAGGCCTGCGCTAACACGATGGGTACGCTTGTTTGGCAGGATCGATCGACCGGCACCCATCCCTTCTAACTACCAATGGATATCGAGGAGAGCGTCTCTGGATTCAAAACCCGGGGTGGCTGGGTTCGCGTCGTCGAACACGGTGAGCGCATCACGCAGGCCCTCCGAGACGTCGCAGAGCAGGAAGACCTCGACGTGGCGATGGATCTGGACGCGCTCGAGGAGTTCGACGAGTGGCGCCCCAAGAGTCACGAACGACTCGACGAGGACGTCAACGAGAAAACCGCGGATCAGGCCAGCGTCGACGAGGGCAAAGGTGAGCAGGCCGGCAAGGACGTAGACGAGGACCTGCGGGCCGCCGGTGAGAAACTGGCCGACTCCTACGAGCAACTCGACGACCCCAACGGGGCGTTCGAATCCTGGGGCCAGAGCCTCGATTACGTCGTGCGCGCCGCGGACTCGGCGGGCCGCAAAGCACTCCGTGCGGTCGAAGACCGGGTGTACAAGAACGTGATGACCGCCATTGCGCCCTACTACTTCGACAACGAACTCGTGAGTGCGAACCTCCAGCGTATCGAAACCGACGACCGACCGGAGTACGTCTTCGAGGTGAACGTCAACGACGACGACCTGAAGATCCACGTCTCCAATCGCCTCGCGGACTTCGAATCTTCCGTCGACCGCTGGCACGTCAACACGGAGAAAGCGACCGAGTCCTTCCAGGCCGCCGAGGGCGTCGAGCCCGTCGAAACGGACGACGACACCGACGCCAAGACCAACTGATCGCGACACAGCGACGGTCCTGCGCCCGCCAACGACGATCGATTCCGGGCCGAGGGAACACGAGCGATCACGGCCGACAACCCAATCGTGTGCTTTGTTACCAACCCCCTCTTTTCGTGTGGAACGCGCCGATTACCGCCCCTGAGATTTATCCCCGAAAACGGGGCCAGTGGGGGCCATGCATGCGTTCCGTGCGCTGGAGACGGCTGCGTACTGTCCGCGGAAACTCTACTACCGGCGTCGCGAGGGGCGTGGTGACGTGCCGGATCGCGTCGAGACCGTTCGCTCGCTGGCCTTCGAGTACGAGCAGTTACTGACCGACGACGCCGCCCTGCTCGCGGCGCCGATCGAGATCGATCCCGCGGCGTATCGTGACCGCCTCGCCAGCGCGAAGGCCAGCATCGACGCCTGGGAGCAGGTGGCCGACCCGCCGATCCGGGACGCGGATCTCGAAGGGCGGGAGGCTCGTGGCGTCGCGCACAAAGTCCTCGAGGAGCCACTCGCCCCGTCGCTCGCCTTCGCCGGTCGCCCACCCGAAAACGGGGTCTGGGAGCCACAGGCGGTCAGACTCGTGGCGGCCGCGAAGGCCCTCGCCTGGGAGCGCGAACGGCGCGTCGAACGTGCAATCGCCGAATATCCGGCCTATGGCGTCGTCCGACCGATCGACCTGACCGTGCGGCGCACGGCGGCATACAACCGGGCGGTCCGGACCGCCGAGTCGATCGACGCGCCACCGGCACGGCTGGCGAACGATGCGAAGTGTGGGCCCTGTTCGTTCCGCGAGGAGTGTGGCGTGGAAACGCGGTCGGCGGCGACGATGCTCGGTCTCTGACGCCGGTCGTGCCTTCCGTCGGATCAGTTCGCCTCGAGCCACTCGCGGACGGCGTCGGCCATCGCACCGGCCCGAATGATGGTGTCGTTCGCGACATCCACGACGGTGCTCTCGGTCCCCTGGGTCTCGCCGCCATCGACGACGACCGCCGCCGCGTCACGGATTTCTCGATCCAGGTCGCCGACGGTCCGGACGCTCGGGCGGCCGCTCACGTTCGCGCTGGTCGCGGTCAACGGCCCGGTCGCGTCGAGCAGATCGCGAGCGAGATCGTGGGCCGGCACGCGGATGCCGACGCGGTCACTGCCGGCGGTGAGCACGTCGGGAATCTCGGGACCCCGGTCGACGAGGACCGTCACCGGGCCGGGCAGGAAGGCACGCATGCAGGCCGCCTCTCGGGCCGTGGGCGTCGTGTACTCCTCTGCGCGGGCAACACTCGGCACGCCGAGTGACAGGGGCTTCTCTCGCGAGCGGCCTTTCGCGGCGAAGACGCGCTCGACGGCCGTCGGCGAGCGTGCGTCCCCGCCCAGACCGTACACCGTCTCGGTCGGGTAGACGACGAGTTCGCCGTCGGCGACCGCCCGAGCGGCCCGCTCCAGGTCGTTCATCGAGGGAAACTCGGCTGGCGCCCGCAAAAAGCGTGACGTTGGCTCCCGAGAACGGTCGCCAGTCTTCAGCGAAACGTCGCTTCGATCTCGTCGTAGGGCGGGAACTCTGGCCACTGCTGGGCCACCCAGGCGAACTCGATCTCACGATCCTCGTCCAGCACGAACGCCGCCGGTCGCGGTTCGCTGACACCTGCCATGCCGTCGAGGTCGTGAACGATACCGTACCGTTCGGCCACGCCGTTGCCCGGGTCCGAAAACAGCCGGTAGTCGTTCCTCAGATCGTGGTGGTCGATCAGCTCCTTGTGGGCATACGGCGTCGCGATCGAGACGGCGACGACGGTGGCGTCGCTGGCCCACTCGCGCTCGGTGACTTCTTGCCAGAGGTACGTCGCCGGGAAGGAGCCCGCCATCGGGTGGAACAGCAGGACGGTCGGGCCGTCGCTCTCTGTGACGACCGCATCGAGGGATCGATCCTCCCAGTACTCGTTGGTCACCAGTGGGCGCTGGAAATCCAGCGCTTTCGCGCCCTCGCTCGGGTTGTCTGCCGGGCCCAGATCCACGACGTCGAAATCCAGGTCCACGTCAGGCACCCCCCTCTTCGGCGGCCTCGTCGGACGTCTTCCCGCCGTAGGTCGCGGCCAGGTAGTCGACGATCGCGCCGCTTTCGCTCATCGTCACGCCGGTCGATTCGTCGACGATCGCCGGCACCGTGCGCTTGCCGGTCAAGCGCTTGACCACGGTGCGACGGGAGTGCAGCGGTTCGACGTACCGCGATCGATACGGTACGTCGTACTCGTGAAGCGCGTGAACAACGCGCTCGCAGAACGGACACGCCTGCAACCGGTACAGGGTGATCGCTGGCTCGCTCATACTCCATCTGGGGCACTCGCCCCGGTAAGCCCTTCGCCCACGCCGAGGGAGTCCCCGCCGTGCCGGGACTCGAACCGGCCGCATCCGCCACGTCCCACTGGATTTCGGGCCACGAGCAACCACCCACTGACATATCTGTTTGATGTCACTATAGAATTAATACGATATCAAGCCGATTTTACACCCGGTTACACGCCACCGACCGCGCGGGCGTCCGTGGTTAGAGCCAGTCGTCGAAGGTCCCTTCGAGGAACGTCTCCTCCTGGCGGTCGATGTAGCGTGATTGCATGCCCCAGATCGCTTCCGCGAGGGGGACCCCCTCGTCGACGGCAGTGCGCACGTCGTTGTGTTTCCAGCGAGCGGGCGTCAGCCGGCGGTCGACGCGTTCGCGGAGCGGCCGGATGTACTCCCGGGCCTCCGCCGCCGAGAGCCCGCGGAGTTCCAGGCCGTCCCGGGCGAGTTCGAACAGTTCCCCGTAGAGGACGTCCGTCTCGGTCGTGTGCTCGCCGTCGACCGTGATCCACTCCAGTTCGGCCTGCAGGCCGTCGTGGACCGCGGCGTAGAAGTTCTGCTCGGCGACGGACCACGCCTGATCCTGGACTGGGTGCTCTCGTCGGGGTAAACTCTCCATCAGCCCCGCGAAGACGGCCTGGAAGGCAATGGCGTCTTTCAGCGTCGGCTGGGCCGGCAGCGGCCGGAACTCGATGCGGGCGTTGGCCGCCGACCGCGTTGCCCCCTCGAACACCGGCCGCACCCAGCGCCAGTACGAACCGTGCTTGTGCCGCAGGTGGGCGAACTCGTCGTCGAACCGCTGGCCGGTTTCGATGGCCATCGGAACGATCGTATTGTCCTCGACGATGTCGTCGATGGCATCCTCGACGGTCTCGAAGTCCGGCGGAAAACACACCTTCGGCGCCACCTCACTGCCCGGCGGGGGGTTCAGCACGGATTCGAACACGCCGACCCGATGCTCCATGTAGGCGTCCGCGACGATGTCCGCGGCCTCGGTGTCGTCGTAGCAATCCGGCGGGAAGAACGGCGAGTTCACACCCATCGCGAGCAACGGCCCGGCCACGCGGAGTGCGTAGCTGAAATACTCCGGGAGGTCCGGCGCGTGGGGGATCTGGTAGTGTGGCTGGATCGAGGTGATCAGGCTCTCTGGCATCACCGTGTCACAGGACAGCGAAACGTGTGGCGCGTCGAGGGAGAAGCTCGACGGGTAGTCGGTGTTGGCCATCGCGTGGTACCGGACCGCGTCGGACATGTTCGTCGCGATGCGAATCCCATCGTGTTCGACGGAGTCCGAGAGGTAGCTCGTGGCCGTCTCTCCGTTGGGCGGGACCGTCCACATGCCGTCGCTCACCAGCCGCATGTCGTCGCCGGCGGTCCGTTCGAGCGCCGGTTCGAGATTCGCCTGCAACTCCGCCATCTGGGCGGCGAGACCGTAGGAGGTGAGCGGCTGCGGACTGGTCTGCATCTCCGCGTTGTGCAGGCCGAGTTCCTTCTCGAACCCGATAAGCTGGAGGAGACTGCGGGGCATCCGACGGAGGGCGTCCGTCCGCGCGTCGACGGCGTACAGCTCCAGTTCCAGCCCCACGATGGCCTGCGTGTTGTCGAAGGTCCCGTCTTTGACCTCCGCTTTCAGCCATTCGGCCTCCTCACGGGCCGCGTCCTGGAAGGCGGCGGCATCGACGTCGAGCGCTTTTGCGACCTTTGCTGCGAGCTCGGAGGCCGACATGGGCGCCGGTTGGCTGCCCCACGTGAAAAGACTGGGCCTTCGCCCTCAGACTCGGCCAGACCAGCGGCTAGCCGCTGCCCTGCCAGACCGAAGTCGTCTTTTTCGTCGCTCACGGAGTGACGACTATCGCATGACCGGATCGGGCCTCCCCGCCGACCGCCCCCTGCGAGTTCTCGGTATCGAGGGAACGGCGTGGGCGGCCAGTGCCGCACTGTTCGAAACGCCCGATCCCACCGCGAGCCATCCGGACGAATTCGTTCGTATCGAGAGCGACCCCTACGAACCCGACAGCGGCGGTATTCACCCCCGGGAGGCCGCCGAGCACATGGCCGACGCCGTCCCCGCCGTCGTCGAGAAGGTGCTGACCACGGCGGCCGAGCGCGTCACTGCCGACGAGCCACCGATCGACGCCGTCGCCTTTTCGCGGGGCCCGGGACTGGGCCCCTGTCTCCGGATCGTCGCCACCGCGGCGCGGGCCGTCGCCCAGCGATTCGACGTCCCGCTGGTCGGCGTCAACCACATGGTCGCCCACCTGGAGATCGGTCGCCATCGGTCGGGCTTTGCGGATCCGATCTGTCTGAACGCCTCCGGCGCGAACGCGCACGTCCTCGGGCTCCAGAACGGTCGCTATCGCGTCCTCGGCGAGACGATGGATGCCGGCGTCGGCAACGCCATCGACAAGTTCACGCGCCACGTCGGCTGGTCCCATCCCGGCGGCCCCAAGGTCGAGGAACGTGCTCTCGAAGGCAATTACGTCGACCTACCCTACGTCGTCAAGGGGATGGACTTCTCGTTTTCGGGCATCTCCTCCGCGGCGAAGCAAGCCTACGACGACGGCGTCCCGGTCGAAGACGTCTGCTGTGGCCTCCAGGAGACGGTGTTCGCGATGCTGACCGAGGTGGCCGAGCGAGCCCTGTCGGTGACGGGCCGCGACGAACTCGTCCTTGGCGGTGGGGTCGGCCAGAACGACCGTCTTCGGGAGATGCTCGACATCATGTGCGAGCAACGCGGGGCGGACTTTTTCGCCCCGGAACCGCGCTTTCTCCGGGATAACGCCGGGATGATCGCCGTCCTCGGCGCGAAGATGTACGCCACTGGCGACACGATTTCGATCGAGAACTCCCGGATCGACGCTGACTTTCGCCCGGACCAGGTGCCGGTCAGCTGGCGCCCTGCGGACGACGGTGTTTCCGAGCGCCAATCGACGGCAGACGCGCTCGTCCAGGGTGCGGAGGCCCTCGTCGAGGTCGCCGACGGCGTCGTCACCAAGCGACGCCGGCCACGGGCTTACCGTCATCCGACGCTCGATGCACGCCTGCGCGCGGAGCGAACCCGGCGCGAAGCGCGGGCGACCAGCGAGGCGCGACGCCACGGCGTCCCGACGCCGGTGCTTCGCGACGTCGACCCGTTTGAGGAAACGATTCGGTTCCAGGCCGTCGGCGACGCGGATCTGCGCGACGCCCTCTCCGAACGGGCCATCGAGCGCGTCGGTCGCTCCCTCGCAGCGATCCACGACGCCGGCCTCGTCCACGGCGATCCCACGGTTCGTAACGTCCGCGTGAACACTGGCACCGACGGCGACCGGTCGGACCGACCGCAAACCTTCCTCATCGACTTCGGCCTGAGCTATGAAAGCCGCGACGCCGAGGATCACGCGATGGACCTCCACGTGTTCGCCCAGTCAGTCGCCGGCGTGGCGGACGACCCAGCTCCCCACGTCGAAACCCTGCAACGCGCCTATCGCGCGGCCAGCGACCGTCCTGCGGCAGTGCTCGATCGCCTTCGCGACATCGAGGCACGCGGCCGCTACCAGTGAGGCCACTGGCGAGAACTCATCACGAACGACCGCAGCAGCGTCAGACGGCCGTCCGCTGGCCGTCTGCCGGCCTTATTTACCGGATCATCGGCAATTCGTGGTTGATGATACCACGCATCGAGGCCCTGGCGATGGCCGTCGTCTGTGCCGGCTTCGGCGTGTTTCTGGTCGTCGATCCGCCGGTTCTCGGTGGCTTCCTCGTCGCGGCAGGCGCGGAGATGCTGGTCCTGGGTCGCTTTCTCACGCCATCGACGCCCGTGCCGCGCTGAGTCCGAGCGGCAGTGTCTGCACAAAACGCAATTAGCCGTCAATCGCGGCCATCGCCTCGCTCAGCGTGAACCGACCTTCGTAGAGGGCGGTGCCGACGACGACTGCGCTCGCGCCCGCTCGTTCCAGGGCGACGACGTCCTCGACCGTCGCGACGCCGCCGCTCGCGATGACCGGAATATCAACGGCGCCGACGACCCGTTCGACCTGCTCGGTCCGGACGCCGTCGAGTTGGCCTTCGACGTCCACGTCGGTGAACAGAATTCCCCCAGCACCCAGTTCCTCGTATCGGCCGGCGGCCGCCGCGGGATCGAGCCCCGTGCCCTCGGTCCACCCTTCCACGACGACCTCCCCGTCTTTTGCGTCGAGGCTTACCAGGACGCTCTCGGGATGACTCTCACTGATTTCGGCAACGATTTCGGGATTCTCGACGGCGGCCGTGCCCAGAATGACTCGATCGACACCGCGGTCCAGCAGGCCGATCGCGTCCTCGGCGGTCCGAATACCGCCGCCAAGTTGCACGTCGACATCGACCGCTTCCAGAATCGCATCGATGGCAGCTGCGTTCTCTCGCGTGCCTTCAAAGGCACCGTCCAGGTCGACGAGGTGAAGCGTGCGGGCACCCGCGTCGACCCAGCGCTCGGCGGCGTCGACCGGGTCGCCGTACTGTTTGCCCGAGCCCCGCTCGCCACCGACGAGCTGGACAACCTCGCCGTCTTGCATATCGACCGCGGGAACCACCTCGAACGCCGGAAACATACCTCCCGCTCCGTCGCTCGCGCTGGAAAGGGTATCGGTCCGTGATGGGAGGGCCCACACGCGATCGGCGATTGTGCTTGTCTCGGGATCGCTCGGGGTGTTGGCCCGGGTGGCTGGTCCGGGAGCAGCTTTATTCCGGTCGCGCTCGCGCCAGCCAGTATGACAATCGAGGAGCGAGGTCCGGCCTCGGTCATCACGCACGCCCTCGCTCGAGACACGCTCTCACAGCTTCGGGACGTCGACACTGAACAGGTCGCCTTCCGAAAGGGACTCGTCCGACTCGGCCGGATCAGTGGCTACGAGATCATTGACGGGTGCATGGACACCGAGTACGTCGACATCGAGACCCCGCTCACGCACACGATGGGCGAGCGCGTGACCGGCATGGACGACGTGGTGATCGTCAACGTCCTGCGGGCGGCGACGCCCTTCGTCGAGGGGTTGCTCAAGGCCTTCCCGCGAGCGCGGCAGGGCGTCATTTCGGCGAGTCGCGACGAGGCGGCTGGCCGTGGCGCGGACGGAAGCTTCCCCATCGCCGTCGACTACGTGAAACTCCCCGACATCGATCCCGACGACCGCGTCATCGTGGCGGACCCGATGTTGGCGACGGGATCGACGATGGCGACCGTCCTCGATGCCGTCGCCGCGGCCGGCGCGAACCCAGAGAAAACGATCGTCCTCTCCGCGGTGAGCGCGCCACCCGGCCTCCGGCGGATCGAGGAGCAACATCCCGCGGTCGATCTATTGACCGTCGCGATCGACGACGAACTCGACGAGCACGGCTTCATCGTACCGGGCCTCGGTGACGCCGGGGATCGCGCGTTCCGGACCACGTAACCAGCGACCCCCCGCCTTCGATTGAAAACCGCCGTGGCGCACACGGAGCCCGTTGAACGCTCGCACGCACTCTCGACGAGAAATTGGGGTCCTTATCCGCGACGTTCGACCGACGCACGGCCACCGGTTGCGCTGGCAATCCGATCGCGAAGGGCCGCTGCCGTCGCGACCGGCACCCGGACGTCGAAGGTGACCGTGGCTTCGTAGGTCCCTTCGAATTCGACACCGGCACTGTTCAAAATTCCACGCACCGTCCCGGAATCGTCGTACTCGACCTCGATGCGTAGGCGTTCGTGGGGCCGTTCTCTGACGATCGCCGTGGCGTCGAGGGCGGCGCTCACGGCCCGTGAGTAGGCGCGCACGAGGCCACCGACGCCGAGGTTCGTCCCGCCGTAGTAGCGCGTGACCACCGCGACGACGTTTTCGAGGTCTTCGCCGGTCAACACCGAGAGTGCTGGGTTGCCGGCACTGCCACTCGGTTCGCCGTCGTCGCTGGAATACTCACGGAACGGGTCCGCCCGGACGCGGTAAGCCGGGACGGTGTGGGTCGCGTCGGGGTAGCGCTCCCGTCGCTCGTCGATCACGGCTTCGGCCGCCGCGACGGTCTCGACCGGTGCGACGAGGCCGATGAATTCCGAGCCGTTGACCGTGAACGCGGCCTCCCCGCGGTCGGCGACTGTCAGGAATTCCTCGCTCGCGTCATCGTCGGTTCTGCCGCGTTCCGATGCCGGTTCGTCCGTCATATCTGCTGGAGGTGGGTGTCACTGAACGGGCGATCGCCATACTTCAGACCGAGGCCGAAGACGCGGTCGACGCCGATGTGGGCGGTCCAGACGAGGCCGACGTCGACGGCCAGGGACTCGCCCGTCCAGAGGCCAGCGCCCAGCACGACCGCCGGTGCGAGGTACGTGTGGGCTACGTTGTACAGCGGTGCCCCGACTCGTGGCGAGTGAAGATAACCGAGCATCGAGAGGTCCGGTAGCAAGATAACGGCGAGAAAGAGGAGCAAGGAGCCATCCATGAACACGAAGCTCCCGATGCCAGCGGCTGCGACGACGGCACCCTCCACGCGCAGCAGTGGCTCGGGCCGGGTCATTGCAACTCCAGACGGACGACGAATGGCAATTCACGGAGTTCGTTGATGACGTCGCCGGGCAGGTCGCCATCGGTGATGAGATAGAGGCGTGGTTCGTCGGTGAACTCCGGATCCTCGGAGATCGTCTGGCGAATGGAGATGTCGTGCTCGGCGATGAGATTCGTCACGGTCGCGACGATGCCGGTCTCCTCGGCGTCGCGAACGGCGACGGTCAGGACGGTGAGATCGAGCACCGGCGCCAGATCCATCAGGCTCGGGATGGCCGAGATGTTGCGAAAGATCCGCGCGAGGTCCTCGTCGTCGAGGATTGCACTCGTCGTCGCGTCGACGACGCGCCGGTCGACGCCGACCTCTCGCGCGATGCCCGTGTTGGGAATCTCGATGCCCCCGGAGACGACCCGCCCCGCCTCGTTGACAGAGAAGCCCCGTTCGAGCAGGAGCCGAACGACGCGTTGCTGTCCGGGAGAGTCGGAGAATTTCTGCATAATTTCGTCGAACATGTCCACCTCTGGGAGTCGCCAACCGTTGAAGCTATCGACGGGGCGGCAGGTTTATCCCGCCGACGGGCGACGCCTTGCCCATGAGTTCCGGAGTCGATTCGACGGAGGGCATCTTTGGCTCGTTCCCCTACGAGGCCGTCATCACGCCAGCGACGATCGCTGGCCTGGTGGTCGGGATCGCCCAGTACCTGCTCGGTGTGGCCATCGGGATCAACCTGCTCGGGTCGTTCATGCCCGTCCTCTCGAACATCCCGCCGACGATCTCCGTCGAGTGGTTCGCGCTCACGTTGATCAGTTCGATCACGATCATCGGCCTGTTCGTGGCCGTCCTCGCCATCGTCGTCTCGGGAGCGCGCAACGACGTGCTGGTCGTCGGTGCCATCCTGACGTACGTCGCCGGCCTGGTCTCGATCCTGCTCGCGTACATCTACCTCGGCCAGAGCCCGAACCTCACGACCGCGCTCCTCCTCTCCCCGATCGCCCCGGTCATCGTCGTCATCGGTGTCGGCATCGGCGTCAACTGGATCGGCGTGGACGTCTCGCTACTGGACTGAGTCGAATTCTTGGCTTTCGCGACCGCGTCCGTCAGTGACTACAACTCGCCTTTCGTGCTGGCGATGTCACCGCGGCGCTCGTCGATACGCGTCGCGTCGTCGAGTGCTCGCGCGAGGCCCTTGAACAGTGCCTCGACCTCGTGGTGGGCGTTCTCGCCGCTGACTTCCACGTGAAGCGTGAGGCCAGCGTTGGTCGCGAGCGACCGGCAGAAGTGCGTTCCGAGGTCACTGTCGATCTCGCCCACCCGTTCCTGCGAGAAGGTCCCCTCGCTGTCGAAGTACGGCCGGCCCGAGACGTCGACGACGACGCTGGCAACGGCTTCGTCCAGCGGGACGCGCCGATCTGCGAAGCGAACGATGCCGCGCTTGTCACCGAGTGCCGCCGCGAACGCCTCGCCGAGCGTGATCGCGACGTCCTCGACGGTGTGGTGGGCGTCGATTTCTAAGTCGCCGTCACAGTCGACGGTCAGGTCGAACAGGCCGTGCGTGGCGAACGATTCCAGCATGTGGTCGAAAAAGCCGACGCCGGTGTCGACCGTCGACTCGCCGTCGCCGTCCACGTCGAGCGTGACGGAGATCTCCGTCTCCGCCGTCTCGCGCGTGACAGCCGCCGTCCGATCGGTCATATCCGACCCTCTCGTTCCGTGTATAAGGTGATTGTGCCTCTAGCGACGGCGACACCCGGTGGAAGAGCTGACCGGATCACCATCGAGTATGGAAAGCCCTCGGCCGCTCGCGTGCGCTCAGCCGGATATCCTCGCTTGCTCACGGCTTCGCCGTTCGCTCATCCGTGGTCTCCCTCCGGTCGACCACGCACCGCTCGGATAGGGCCGGCTGAGCGCACGCGACCGCCCTCGCCCTTTCAGTCCGCCAGGGGTGGTTGGTCGGGGTTGTCGCTGGTGGCCTGTTGCATTCTCGCGTCGTGTCAGGTTTTCCCAATTGGGGCTGTTCGTGGTTGGAAGTTCGCGAAACCCCTCAGGGGGTCAGGCCCCAGAAGAAGGCGATCCCGAGGGTCGTGACGACGGCGAAGATAGCCTGGAGCGGTGCGCCGACACGGAGATAGTCACTGAATCGGTAGCCACCGGGCCCGTAGACGAAGAGGTTCGTCTGGTAGCCGATTGGCGTCATGAACGCCGTCGAGGCGGCGAAGGTCACGGCCAGGATGAACGAAAAGAGGTTGGCGTTCAGCTGAACGGCGGCCTCCGCGGCGACGGGAATCATCAACACGACGCTCGCGTTGTTCGAGATGACGTTCGTCAACAGCGCCGTCACCACGTAGAGCAGGCCCAGGACGACGATCGCAGGCAAGGCTGGCGCGGCCGCGACGATGGCATCAGCGAGCAACGTCGCGCCGCCGGTCGCTTGCAGGGCGATCCCGAGCGGAATCACGCCGGCCAGGAGGAAGATAACGTCCCACTGGATGGCATCGTACAGCTCCGGCGGTCGCAGACAGCCGGTCAGGACCATGCAGAGTGCGCCCGCCAGCGAGGAGATGACGATCGAGATCGGGGTCAGTGCGGCGACGGCGACCACGGCCCCGACGATGCCCAGTGCGATCGGCGTCTTCGACCGGCGATAATCCGGCCGTTCCACTTCCTGGGCGAGGATGAAGTTCCGGTTGGCCCCCAGGCGGTCGATGCTGTCTACTGGGCCCTGGACGAGCAGCGTGTCCCCGACCCGGAGGTCCGTGTGGTCCATCCGCTTGCGGATGAGATCTCGCCCACGGCGCAGGGCGAGGACAGTCGCGTCGTACCGTTGCCGAAAGTTCGTGTCAGCCAGCGAGTCCCCGACGATGTTCGACCCGGGCGCGACCACGAGTTCGACGAGGTTGGTCCCGCCACTCGCGGCCTCCAATTCGGATTCGTCGACCGCCACGTCGCCGAGCAGGTCCATGCCCTCGGCGTCGAGGAGTTCGACCAGCGTATCGCGGTCGGTGCGGACCGCGAAGATGTCTCCCGCTTGGATCTCCTTCGGCCCGAGCGGTTCCAGGAAGATCTCGTCACCACGGATCAACTGGATCAGGTCGACGTCGAATTCAGTGACTTCGATCGCTTCGCGAACCGTCTGGCCGATGATCGGCGAATCTTCGCGCACGACGACCTCGGTGAGATACTCGCTCATCCGGAACTCGGCGGTGAGGTCTCCTTCTGGCTTGATTCGGGCCGGCGTGAGCCGACGCCCGATGGTCATCAGGTACGCCGAGCCCACGACGAGCAAGATCACGCCCAGTGCGGTGAACTCGAACATGCCGAACGTTCCCAGGCTGCCGTAGCGCTCGGGATTCTCGGTGGCCAGTTGCCCCGAGAGTTCGCTGGCGAGGATGTTCGTCGACGTCCCGATCAGGGTGAGCATGCCACCGAACATCGACGCGTAGGAAAGTGGCAACAGTAACTTCGACGGCGAGATGCGGCTGTCGTGGGCCAGGTCGGTGACCATCGGCAGGAGGATCGCGACTGCGGCGGTATTGTTGATAAATCCGGAGACCGGGCCGACGATCCCCACGGTCGCCCCGAGTTGCTTCGTTTCGCTTCCGCCAGTCAGTGCGGCGACCTTCGCACCGAGAATCTGGATGACCCCCGTTCGCTGGACCCCATCGGAGAGGACGAACATGGCGAGGACCGTGATCGTCGCGCCCGAGGCAAAGCCGGAGAGTCCCTGCGCGATCGGGGAGACGGCGTCGCCCGGCTGGTGGAGGACGTAGATCGGTTCGGCGAGGAGTCCCCAGTCGGCGAGCATCACCGTGAACGGTTCGACGAGCAGGAGCACGACCATCACGCCGATGGCAGTCACGTCGACTGGCAGCGCCTCGGTTGCAAAGAGGACGAGGGCGAGGAGAATGAGTGCGAAGACGACGGCCATCCCCGGTGTGATCGCTCCCAGTGGCACGTCCACATCGGCGGGCGCCAGTCTCAAATAGGTGCGGTGACTGGCGAGGATGGAACGGGGGATGCTCCCGCCGACGACCGCGAGTCCGGTTCGCGACGGACTCGGGCTTAGAAGACGTCCTGGACGAGCGCGAGGGCTTCCTCTCTGTCGTCCCACGGCACGAACACGGAGATCGACGTCGCGGAGGTGATGACGTCGTACAGCGTGATGTGGTGTTCCGAGAGGGGATCGATCACGCGCTTGACGTTGCCCGGCTGGTTGGGCAACTCGCCGCCGGTGACCCGGATGACCGCGATGTCTGCCTCGACGGTGACACTGGAGAGGGCGGCCGCCTCGATCACGTGGTCGTGGAGAATCGTCTCGACCGTGTTGGCGTCGTCCTCGCGGACGTAGAAGGTCAGCGAGTCCATTCCCGAGGAGTTAGCGTGAATGTTCACGTCGGCCTCGGCGATGGCCGTCGACAGTTCTGCCAGGATACCGGGACTGTTCCGGATCGCGCGACCGGCGACGGTGACGCAGGCCAGCTCTTGCTCCTGCAGATCGATGAGACTCTGGAACTCTCCTTCGATGCTCGTGCCGCCTGTCAGCAGGTCGTCGTGCTGGTAGTGGGTGACCCGGACGATGAGGTCCCTGGTCTTGTACGAAAGCGCCGACGGAGCGACCACTTCGGCGCCGCGGAAGGAAAGCGACCGCAGTTCGTCGACGGAGATTTCCCCGACGTTTCTGGCTCCCTCGACGACGCGTGGATCGCCGGTCATGACGCCCTCGACGTCGGTGACGATGATGACCTCGTCCGCGTCCATGTAGTTTCCGAGCATGACTGCGGTAGTGTCACTGCCACCACGTCCCAGCGTCGTCACGTTGCCGTCGTGGTCTTCGGCGAGGAAGCCGGTGATGACCGGGACGACGTCGTCCATCTGCTCGGCCAGCTTTTTGGCCCGTCTGGTCGTCTCCTCGACATCGACTTCGCCGAACTCGTCGGTGATGATCGGCCAGTCCTCGCTGCCGGGTTCGAGGAACACTGCCTCGACGCCGCGGGCGGCCAGGGCACCCTTGAGCATGCGCACCGACGTGCGCTCTCCCATGCTGACGATTTCGGCGCGGTCGGCGTCGCTGGCTTCGTAGTTGATGTCCTCGAGCAATTCGTCCGTCGTGTTCCCCATCGCGGAGGCCACCACCGCGACCTCGTGGCCGGCGTCGACGGCGCCGGCGATCGAATTCGCCGCCCGATCGATACGGTCGCCACTGCCGAGACTCGTCCCGCCAAACTTCGTCACTACTCGCATACGACCACCCATCGAGTACGTCCGCGTGTCATTACCCCCGGTTGCCGGTCCCTCGGGATAACTGTGTCCATCCCTGACGCGCTACGCCCTGTCTCCCTGCGCGCGGGCTACCCCTCGCCCTCTGACTGGTGCGGTTCGCCCACGGCGTGCTGTGGCAGGAGATTGCGGATTTCGTTGCCGAGGTCGTCGGGCGACTCGAAGCGGTCGTCGCTGGACCCGGCGATGAGCTCGTCCAGGGGTTCGTACCCGTCGGCGAGCTGGAGCCGGACGTTCGAACATTCCTCGACCACGTCCGCACGCGAGATGGGATAATCGAGGGTTCCGAGGACGTCCTCGAGTTCGTTGAGTTTGACCGTGTGGGCCATGCGCGCCGTTGGGCATCGGCCACTTTATGTATTTGCCCGCAAGGGACTGCGCGGAGCACTGTGCGTGCGGGTAATGGACCCATACCGGCACCCCGTCGAGGATTCGGTCGCAGGGCCGGTGGCGCTGACACGGCCGGCCTTAAGTAATAAACCATCACTTGGGATATCGAAGATATCGAAACCAGGGCAGTCACGCGATTCCTACAGGGCGACAACTGATTCGGTAACGCGTGGTCGTTGACGATTGGAACGTGAGACGGAAGCCCTGACCGGTGGCTGAACAACTGCCATGTCGGATCTCATCTCGGCACACCGTGTCTATTCTGCTGGTGGTATATCGTCCCTTCAGAATCAATGGAGTCGCCCTCCGGTGGCTCTCGGGAGACCGACGCGTTTCCAGGCAGCTGCTGTATCACCCCTCCTACCAGTAGCTCCCGCGGGCTAGGAAGATCGTACCAATACGTGCCCTCGTCGAAACGTCGCTGGTATGAAAAGCAACCAAAATGATGCGGATCCGGATCGATCTGGCCTGCGTCGCCGAACCGTGCTTTCGATCGGTGCCGGATCGATCGCAACGTTCGCCGGTCTCGGTGCGTTTGCTGGATCTGCGGCTGCATGGGACCGCCTCGATGCGGAGTTCAAGGGCTGCAGCGAGGTCTGGTTACTCGTTGCCGACGCCGACTTCGAGTACGATCCTCCGCTGGTCGTCAACGTGATCGTTGCCGATGACGACGAGGCAGTGTGCCGACCGGTGGAGATTACCGAGGAGAACGCGACGACGATCCCGGGACAGCACGGTGACAGCCCCCTCATCAAATACAGCGTCGCTGGCGGCGAGAAAATTCTCGGCATTATCGGGGCGTCGCCGACGGGGAATCCACTCGACTGTGAGTTTATCGAGAACACCCACCGGTGTGCGCAGACCCCGAACACGCCGTCGGTATACGACGCCGATTGTTACACTGATCGCTCGGAGTGCTCCGGGACTGTTGATGGCCCAGCAAGCGGATCAGATGACACGCACGGCAATTCCGGGAGGTTCTCACACCCATCGCTGACGGAAGCGTTCGGATACGACGGGTGAACCCGCTGGAACCACGGCGATTCGATGGATGATCGCGGGACAGGTCAGCCCGACCACGTGGTCGGCGGGACGGAGTGAGCGTCGCTCCACTTGGTTTGTGTCGTCCCCTCCGGCCGGGTCCAGTTGCTACGGCGCGTTCGAGAGGAAAGGTGACTTGGCCCACACAGTGGGCAGTCAGTGAATTAGATGACGCGGTTCTGGAGGTAGTCCAGGTGTTTTGCGTTGTAGACGATCTTGACTTCGTCACCGGCCGGGCTGCCGATGCAGGTCAGTCGGACGTTCTTTTCCTCGACTTCCTCGTCGGAGAGGATCTGCTGCATGTCCATGTCGATGTCGCCCTCGAGGACGATGGCGGCACAGTTCGCACAGGCGCCAGCACGACACGAGAACGGCCAGTCGTAGCCCTGGGCCTCGGCGGCCTCAAGGATGTACTCGCCTTCGTTGACGTCGATGGTGCCGTAGTCCTCGTCGCTGAAGTCCTCCCCTTCCGCTTTGCTGAAGAGGTCCTCATCGTAGAGATCCCAACCGTTGTCGTCGACGACTTCGTAATTAAGGTATTCAACCGTGGGCATCACCTGCACAGTTCGGCGGCCCCACTGTTAGACTTTGCTGTTCATCGTGGCGCCATGCAAGATTATGAGCATTTGGCCGGCCAAAACCCCGGAATTCCGGCAAACAGTCACTGGATTGGACCGAAACGGAACACGAGATAGGCGGCGATCGTGGCCAGTGCCGGGACGATATTTTGCAGGAGGATGACGCGGGCGGTCGTCGCCGGTTCGAACAGGTCAGTCGCCTTCGGAATGTCCTCGGGGTCTTCGTCGCCGATCGGTTTCGAGCGCCGCTCTTCCGGCGTTCCAGCGCCACCACCGACCGTCGGGGCGTCCGGCGCGTCGGCTTTGAGTGCGCCGGGTGACGCGCTCGGGATCTCACCACGGACGGTCTCGGAAATCTTCGTCGTCCGGGTGGCCCGTCCCCAGCCCAGGCCGACGATGCTCATCGTCGCGATGATGACGAAACTGGCGGGGACGCCGAGTGCGGAGAGGAAGGTGACGATGGTCGAACTCACCATCGCGACGAGCAAGGCCGCGAGTAAGGGGAGGTCAGTCAGATCGTTGCCGACGGTGTCCATCGTGCGGCGTGCGATCGTGAACGCACCGAGACCGATCGCGCCACCGCCAAGCAGTATCGCGGGCGTCATCTCGATCGATCCGTTGCCGACGAGTGGTGCCACGGCGTTTGCGACGTTCGACGCTCCGGCGGAGAACGCCATGTAACAGCCGATGGCGACGACCAGCACCGTACCGACGAACTCACGCTGGGTCGTGTTCTCTCCGAGCGTGATCGAGGGGAGCGTTCCGGAGCGATCCAGTCTGAGCAGCGAGCCGGCGCTCTGCGAGATGGCAAAGCGCTCGACGAGGGCGGGATAGAAGTATCGGCCGATGACGCCGCTGATCCAGAACGCCAGGATCGGCGAGACGAGCCACCAGCTGACGATCTGTCCGAGTTCGCCCCAGTACAGCGTGTCCTGGGCGATGCCGAGGCCGGCCATCGCGCCGACGGCCGTCATCGACGTCGAGGCGGGGACGCCCGCGACGTTCGAGAGGAAGAGCGCGGCGCCGATGAAAAAGAGCACGACGATGCTGGCGCCGATCGAGAACGGCTCCGAGAGGAGGTCGCCGCCGAGCGTGCCGACGACCTCACGACCGAGCGTCAGCCCCCCAAGGAGTGCAAAGACCGTCATCAGCGCCGCTGCCGTAAATTTCGAGACGGTCTTCGAGCCGACCGCGGGCCCGAAGGCGACCCCGGTGGAGGACCCACCGATGTTGAAGCCGACGAACACCGCGACGACGAGGCCGGCAGCAACGAGAACTTCCATTATGTATTGGCGCTTGTGACGATTCCGTTAAATAGTACCGACACCAGCGTCGTCCGCCCGACTCGATGACAGGTGCGATGATCTATTCGGCGTCATCGTCCTCGTCAATCGCCGCGCGATCCGCTTCCTTGGCGAGTCGTTCGCGTTTCTCTTCGGCGGTCTCCTTGACCTGATCGGCGGTTTCCTTCGCTTTCTCGGCTTTCCCCTTGGCCTCGCTGGTCGTCTCGGTCGCCTTCCCCACCGTTTCCGTGGCCTCGTCCACCGTCTTCGTCGCATCGGTGGCCCGCCCCTTCGCCTCGTCGACGGTTTCGGTCGCGTCCTGTGCCGTCCCCTTGGCCTCGCTGGCCTGCTCGCTGACCTCGTCGGGGTCGGCGTCGACGTCTTCGACCGCGTCGTCATCCGTCACTGCTGCGGCTTCCTCCACCACTGCCGCGGACTCGGCCACCGCCGACGCCGTTCCCTCGACGTCCGTTGCGGCGGTCTCGACGTCGGCCGCGGCAGTATCGACGTCCTTTGCCGCTTCGTCGACCTCGGTCGCGGCCGATTCGACCTCCTCGGCCGTGGATTCGACTTCCGCTGCCGTTGCTTTCACTTCGTCGGCTGCCTGTTCGAGTTCCGCCGCCGTCTCGGCCACTTCCGACGCCCCGCGTTCGTAGGCCCGCGCGAGCACAACGAACTGGATAATTCCCAGGAGGACGAACATCGAGACGGTGACTGCGGCCGCGTTTCCAAGCAGAGCCGTCACTGTCGGATCGACCACGATGACGCCGGTCGTCGTCAGCGCCCAGGCACCGCCGAGACCGATCGCGACCACCGAAAGCACCGTGACGAGGGTCCGGTAGGTGGTCCTGGCCGGGCCGAACATCGCCCGCTCGAGGCCGCTCACAACTCTCGACAGCGGCGAATCATCGGTCATGCCACTCACGTTCTCACGCCCGGGGAAAAACGTTCTGGCGCGAATGCCGGGATTTCTGACTCTCGTGGACCCCGACACCGGTGGGAGGAATCATCCCCTGTGAGAGTCAGGCGCTCGCACTCAAGAGCACGGTCGTGTTCCAGCCGGTCGCCACCGCGCCCAGAAGTGCCATCCCCAGCGGGATGCCGATGGCGTACTGCCGGGGGACGGTAATCCAGAGCAGGTAACAGCAGGCCACGACGACGAGTTTCAGCCCCAGCAGGGCGACGATGCCGAAGTTCGCGAGGAGGATGGCCGGCACGGGACTCGCTTCGACGACGCCCTGCATTCGATACCCGATGCCGGTCGTCACGACGTCGCCGACGACGAAAAAAAGCACGGCGACGGCCCACAGTTCCACCGCGTACTCATCGAGCGCAAGCGTTTCGTGGGCAGTGGCCTGTGCCATGGCCCGACCTCGCCCGGGAGCCGTTTCGTTAGGACTTGCTTTCACGGGATGGCCACTCCCTACCGACTGGCGCGACACCGAAGGAGGCACCTTCCGGACGCTATGTGTGGCGTGTGTCCGCTCCGCTGGCCCCGACGCCGTTTCGCACGGGTTAAACCCGTCAAGGTCTGAGCCTGGGGCATGACCTCCGGAATGGAGCGCGTTCGTCGGCGGGACGTCCTTCGCGCGACCGGCGCGCTCGGGACCGTGGCCCTCGCAGGATGTGCTGGCGACGGTGACTCCGGTGACGGATCGCCCACGAACACTGCCACTACGGAGCAGCCAGCGCCAGAACAGCAACTCCCGCGCCCGGTGGCTGGCGATCCGGATGCCACGATAACCGTGGCCAGTTTCGAGGACTTTGCCTGCCCACACTGTGCGACGTACTCTCTGGACGTGCTTCCCCAGATCTGGTCGGAATACGTCGAGCCGGGGGAAATTCGGTACGAGTGGTACGACTTTCCGATTCCGGTCGACGAGCAGGATTCCTGGCAGGCCGCCGCGGCCGCGAGATCCGTCCAGGCTGCCGATTCCGGGGCCTTCTGGCCGTTCGTCGAACTCGTCTTCGAGAATCAGCTCTCGCTCTCGCTGGACCGCTACGAGAGCCTGGCAAACGAGGTCGGCGTCGACGGCGCGACCGTCCGCCAGGAGACCGCGGCCGAGAAGTACCAACCCACGGTCCGCTACGACCGAAATCTCGGCATCGAGCGCGAGGTCCGTGCAACCCCGACGGTCGTCGTCGACGGCGAACCGTTCGAAGCCCCCGGCTACGAGGAGCTACAGGCGGCGATCGACGACGCCCTGGCTGGCACGTAACGCGCAGATACCCCCGTTTCGAATTCGAATCGAGCACCACCCGCCGCACTGTCCCCGTTCTACCGAATCCGCTGGCTCGAAAGTGATCACTCCCCGCGACGCAACGCCACACGTTTTTACGATAGGGCGCGGCAGTCGTCGCTACGATGGGTGAGACGCTCGGTTTCGTTGGGGTGACGGGTGGCGCGGGAACGACGCGGACGTGCGTGGAGACCGCGGCGACGCTGGCTCGCGATGGCCAGGACGTCGCGATCATCGACGCTGCCTTCGGGACGCAAGGACTGTCGAGGTACGTTTCGGGCCGGATCGAACCGGACCTGACCGCGACGCTGGTCGATGAACGACCGGTCGACGAGAGCTTCGTCTCCTGCTGGTCGGACCTGGCTGGGGAGGCGAAAATCGCCCCAGCCCACGCGCCCTTCGAACGGCTTGCACGAGCGAAGACGGCAGCAGCTGCGCAACGCCTCGAAGCGGGCATTCAGGACGCGGCCCAGCATTTCGACCACGTCATCGTCGACGTGCCGCCGGTTTCTGCGAACCAGGCGGTCGGGGCCGTCAACGCCGTGGATCGGCGCGTCCTCGTCGCGCCAGCGACCCAGCACGGTGCGGACCTGCTGCCACGAACCCGCGGCCGACTCGTCGACGTCGGCACCGCGGTCGACGGGATCGTTGCCACGCGGGCGTCGAGTAGCGATCCCGACGAGACGCCGCTGCCGGAAGCCGACGCCGCGATTCCAGCGGGCCCGGGCGATGTGACGCGGCCGACCGCGATCGATCCGGACGACACCCTCGCACCGGCCGTGGCGACGGCAACCGAGACGCTGTTCGATCACTCGCTGGATCTCACGTTCGAGACGGACGGGTTGTTCGGCTGATCGAACGGCGTCGATCGTTCGAGAAACGGACTCTCGTGACCCCGGACGATAGTGGCCGGTAGACCGTCGACCGGGTTACAGCAAGTCGCCGACGCCACTGACGGCGTCTTCGAGGCCGTCGGCGTGGCCACTCGACCGCCCCTCCTCGGCCAGCGCCCCTTCCTTGGCGTCGCGCGCCGCCGGCAGCGGTTCGTGCGTCGCGACGTACACCGCCAGCGAGAACGTTCGCTCGCCGGCGTCGACCAGTCCCTCGGCGTCGCTTCGCGAAAGATCGCCGGCGAGCCAATCCTCGATGATCTCCATCTCCAGTGGTGTGACGGGGGTCACTGACTCTCCACAGCGATGCAGCGTCTTGGCGGCCGTGATCGGTGCGAGGCCGGCCGCTGCCCCGGCCGCCTCGATGGACGCCCCCGTCGCATAGGTCTCGAGGAGCGTCGCCGCGGCCGGCCCGTTACAGGGCAGTTCTTCGGCCACGGACCCGAGCCGCGCCGCGAGCGACGCGTCGGTTCGATCGACCGTCGCCACCCCCTGTTCGCGCTGCTCGGCCGTCACTTCGAGTCCGGCAGCGATCTCGGACAGTCCCATTGTGTGACACGTCACTCGGTCTGCACGTAAGTGTATCGACCCTTCCCGACACTGGGCCACGGCTGACGGCTACATTACCAACCGGTTACCGGTCGGTAAATTCGGTGGAAGGCGACCGCTAATCCCCAAAATCACCGGTGTTTAAACCATCACTCCGGCCGAAGATCCACGTGGATGAGCGTATCAATGGAGTCCTGTCCCGAGTGTGAGGGGACGTTGAAGGCAGAGGGGTGTGAGACGATCTGTGCGCGCTGTGGACTGGTCGTGACCGAAGATGCGATCGACCGGGGGCCGGAGTGGCGGACGTTCGAGGACGGCGATCAAGAGCGGGCACGCACGGGCGCGCCACTGACGCGATCGCGTCACGACAAGGGCCTGTCGACGGAAATCGGTCGGTCGACCCGCCTGAAGGGGCGCAAACGGCGACGGCTGTCGCGGATGCGTCGCGAACACGGTCGCGCACAGGTCGGGTCGAAACGCGATCGCAACAAGATGTTTGGGTTTCTCGGCATCCGCCGGATGGTCAGTACCCTGGATCTCTCGGCCACGATCCGTGACCGGGCCTGCGTGCTGTTCGAGTCCGCCCAGGACGACGACCTCCTCCGTGGTCGTTCAATCGAAGGCTTCGCAGCGGCGGCGGTGTACGCTACCTGCCGGACGGCGGAAGTGACGCGAACCCTCGACGAGATCGTCGCCGTCGCCCAGGCCGACCGTGACGAGTTGAAGGCCGCCTACGACGCGTTGAACCGCGAACTGGGGCTCCCGACCGGGCCGATCGATCCACGGGAGTTCCTGCCGCGGTTCGCGACGGAACTGGACCTCCCTCAATCGATCGAACGCCGGGCCCGGGAACTTGCCGACGAAGCCTTCGAGCGTGGGATCGTCTCCGGGCGCAACCCAGGCGGGGTGGCAGTGGCGTGTCTCTACACTGCAGCCTGCGAGCAAGACGTTTCGCTGACCCAGAAACGTGCCGCGAGCGTTGCGGACGTCAGTGCCGTGACCCTGCGCTCGACTTACAAACGACTGCAGGAATAAAGGGCATCGGCGAGTTCTTCGATCGACGCGCGAGCGGGCGCTTCAGGTGCCGTCACAGCGATCGGTTCTCCCCTGGCACGAGCGAGGGCGAGCGGTCTCGATTCCGGAATCGAAACGACCGGTGCACCGAATAGCGTCGCGAGTTCCTCGACCGGTTGGGCCTCAGTGACGCGATTGAGGGCGACGCGGGCGAGTCCGCCGTCCAGTTCTCTCGCGAGTGCCCGCACCCGAAGGGCGTCGGCGATCGCCGCTTCCTCCGGCATCGTGACCAGGACGACGACGTTGGCGGCCAGCAGTGGCAGGCCCACGTCCGCTCGCAGCCCGGCGGGAACGTCCACGACGACGTGCCCGTATTCGCGTTCGACCCGCTCTATCGCCTCGACCAGCGCAGTCGGGTCGGCTGCGCGGGCCCCGGCCAGTGAGCGACCACAGGGCAACAGGTCGACGGGTCCCGACTCTCGAACGGCTTCTAGAACGTCCGCCCGTCCGGCGAGCACGTCGTGCAGGTCCGGGCCCCGCGCCGTCGGGAGGTCCGCCATGCCAAGGTCGGCGTCCACGACGACAGCGTCCATTTCCGCACCGAGGTTGTAGGCGACGGTGGACTTGCCGACCCCGCCCTTACCGCCGGCGACGGCGACGATCATGGCAGCCGGTCGAGTGCGTCAGTCGCGACGCTGCCCCGACGTGCACGCTCGGTGAGCTCGTTCACCCTGCGTTCGAGCCGTTCGAGCATCGCGACGTCCGCCGTGAGCTGCCCGTCGAGTCTTCGTGCACCCGCGACCCCACCACACGCTTCGAGTGTTGCCGTCGCCCGGTCCACGGCGGCCGTCGCTTCCAGGTCTTCCGCACAGTTAACGCGAGACTCCACATTCGCGAGCCACGACTCGATTTCGGGTGGGAGGGAGTCACCGCCGTCACTCGAAGCCGGTTCGGTCGCCGGCCGATCGGGAATCGGGTCGCTGCCATCCTGGGCCGGCGCTGCCAATGTCGAGCCGGCGCCGTTCGACGCCGATTCCGTCGCATCGATGACCGACGGTGGCGAGGGATCACCGAGGCCGCGAAGGACGCCCGCCGCGGTTGCCATGCGGTCCTCAGCGTCCGTCGCCGATTCCACGGCGGTTATTTCGAGCGGTGGGGAGACCGGTTCGGCCGGTGAGGCGAAGCCGATGGCGAGGGTTTCATCCGCGGTGATGATGCCCTCGAAGCCGTCGACACTCCAGCCAGCCGCGGGCTGGCCCTGACGCCGTGGTGGCCACACTGGTCCGTCGAGACGACTCTCGATCGTGACGCGCATTGGCGAGTCGGCGCCGGTCACCTGCCCGGTCACGAGGGTTACCCCAGCCTGGCGCGCCGTGGTGGCATCGAGTGAAACCATGCGAGGCCTTGGCCCCGCGATCGGTGATAAACTACAGGCGGACGACCGGTGCGTCGAGCCAGTCTGCACCGTCCTCGACCGTCTCGAAGTGATCGACGGCGAGAACCACTGGCGCCCGTATCCGCGCCACGCGACAGACGGCGAGTGCCGCGGTGGGCGCGGGGGCCTCGAAGGGCTCGCCAGCCTCCGGCACGATCGCCGAAACGGCCCTCGCGTATTCCTCACGAAGGCGCGCAACGAGGGCAGCACGTGCATCGCGGCGTGCGTTGGCCAATCGGTCTTCGAGTCGCAGTCGGCGTTCGCGACGGTCGCGTCGTTCTCGCGTTCGTTCGCGGGATTGCTCGGCGGCGATCCGTTTCGTTTCGAGTTCGGAGCGTCGCGCGGCAGTCTCACGAAGTCGCGCCCGCGCATCAGTCACGTCCGCGCCAGTGGCTTCCAGCGCCTCGATCTGGCCGCGGAGTTCGGCCGTTCGCTCGCGCAGTCTGGCCACCGCCGTCGGGGGTGGGCCCGACGGGGGCTCGCGCTCGTCGTCGATCGCAGCCGTGAGGTCGTCGAGTTCCCCCGCGAGTCGATCGATGCGGTCGTCGTACTGCGTTTCAAGGCCGCGAGAGCGTCCGGCAGCGGCCAGTGCGGTCCGCGAGTTGAGCCCCATCGACGCCGTGATTATGCCCACACGGTCGTGGACCGGCCCCGGTGTCACACACTCGACCGTGTATGGCGAGTCCTCGTCCCGGATGGCGGCGACCAGACTGGTCCGGTCCACTGTTCGCTCGCGGAGATCGAACACCGTGCCCGACAGTTGGGAACGTTCGTCGTCGAGTTCGATCCGCACCACTTCCGATCCCATCGACTCACTCCAGTGGTTCACCGCGCATCGACGCGGGATCGGGGTGGTCTCTGCCGCTGGCGAACTGCCGATAGGGAAGCGACGGCGTGTCGCGATTCTCGTAGGCCGTCGCCGCTTCGCGGACGGATTCAGGGACGCTCGCCGGTTCGAACCGCTCCACGCGGTCGATTTCCACGTCCAGTCCGTGCTTTTCCTGCATCCGCAGGGCGTGAAACGCCGAGAGCTCCGTCGCCTCGAACATCGCTGCGCGGCCGAACTGCCGGACGACGGATTCCTCGTGGGCCGAGCAAACGTTACGCAACGTCCGCCGGGCGGCTCGCGAATACGTGACGACGAGCAACACAGTCGTCCATTGTAACAGGTTCTACCATATAGCTATCTGACTTCTCGCGCTACTCCAGGGGTTCGACGCCGAACGAGCCGGGGTTTGAGATGAGGTCGTCGATCCGCTCGCGAGCGCCGGCTCGGGACTCGGCGACGACGACGAGGCCATCGGCGCTACCCCCCGTCGCTCGAAAGGCCGCAACCTCGCCGTCAAGTTCCGTTGCATAGGTCCGAAGAATGCCGCGAACGTCGCCTTCGAGTTCGGCCAGCGTCGACTCGCCGGCCTCGAACGCGGAGAGGGCGTCTTCGATGTTCCGAAGCGCGGAAATCCGATCCATTGGCGGGTCTGGGCCGGCCTGGAGTATAGTAGTTTGGACGCCCCAGGTGGGTCGTCGCTCCGTCCAACTCGGCCCGGCGCGACCGAACGGACTGGGGCCACACTAATCGCGCCGCTCGTGTGCAGGTCGGCCGGTCATTGGGGACGCCGTGGGACGACAGGGCTTTTTCTCTCCCCTCAGAGGGAGGGGTATGGAAGAGGTCGAGGGCATCGACGTGGTCGCCTGCGAGCGCTGTCCGAAACTCGTCGAATCTCGCTCCCGGATCGTCAACGGCGTCGGGCCAGCCGACGCGGCGCTGTTGTTCGTCGGCGAGGGCCCCGGTGCGAAGGAGGATTCCCAGGGCGAGCCGTTCGTCGGTCGATCGGGTGGCGTCCTCGACGACGCCCTGCTCGAAGCAGGCCTGGATCGCGGTGACGTTCGGATCGCCAACTGCGTGCGCTGCCGACCGCCGGACAATCGCGACCCGACGACCGAGGAACTTGGGAACTGCCGGGGCTACCTGGAACACGAAATCGACACGGTCGACCCCGAACTGCTAATCACCCTGGGCAAGGTCCCCGCCGAGCACCTGCTGGAGCGAGACGTCGCCGTCACTGCCGAGGCTGGCACGGTTGTCGACGCCGAGATTGCCGGCCAGCGCCGTCGCGTGTTGGTCTGTGTCCACCCCGCGGCGACCCTCTACGACCGCAGTCAGGCGGACACGTTCACCGACGCCATCGCCAAAGCAGCCGAGTACACCGACGAGGAAAGCGGCCAATCGCGACTGGGCGGTTTCTAGCCACTTGCTGGCCGCCGCTTAACGCACCACCATTGCCCGGCCGCCAGTCGCTGGCCGGAGTACAGTTGCCGTGTCACGATTAGAGTGCGAGCAGGTATCAAGTGACGGACTGTGAGAAAGCCGTCTGGCTGATCGATGCAAGCCGATGCCGGTCACTCACGCTGCCAGCGTGACCGGAGCTGACGGCCGCCGTAGGCGGCCCACTCCGCGCTGTAACAGACCAGACAGCCCCGGAACGTCGGCCGCGACGGCCCACTGGAGGACTCGGACGTGGCACTGCCCCCGCCAGTATCGGTCATACCACTTCCTTGACCGCGGTCGATAATCAGGCCGGCGGGGCTGTGTTCCACTCGTACACGGCCGCTGGTTGCACGAATGGGAAGTCACTTACCGATCTCGGGGCAATCCGGTAGTATGGCAACCGCCCAGACCGCCGCGTCGGTCGTGGTCGTCGACTACGGCCTGGGAAACCTCCGGAGCGTCACGCGCGGCCTCGAACGAGCGAACGCCGCCGTGACCATCTCGGCCGATCCCGGCGACCTCGACGACGCCGACGGTATCGTCCTGCCCGGGGTGGGCGCGTTCAGCGAAGGCATGGAGAACGCCGGTCCGTTCCGCGAGGCACTGACCGACGCCGCCGCGGCCGGCCGCCCCCTCTTTGGCATCTGTCTGGGGATGCAGATGCTGTTGACGAACAGCGAGGAAGCCACCGTCGAGGGGCAGGGCGACGTCGAGGGCCTTGACCTGATCCCCGGCACGAACGTCCGTTTCGCGGAGGGACAGAAGGTCCCACACATGGGTTGGAACGAGTTGAACGTCCAGCGCCAGCATCCACTCGTCGAGGGCGTCGACGGCGAGTACGCCTACTTCGTCCACTCCTACTACGCCAGACCGGACGCGGACGGCGCCGTCGTCACGACGACCGACTACGGCCTCGATTTCCCCTCCATCGTCGCCAACGACGCGGGCAACGTCTTCGGCACGCAGTTCCACCCGGAGAAAAGCGGCGAGGTCGGCTTGGGGATTCTGCGGAACTTCGTCGAACTTTGCGCGGAGCAGTAGTCGAGACGCGCAGCCACCGCGGTCGTCAGGTGTCAGCGGGGAGACGAAGCGTCGCCCGCGTGCCATCCTCGACCGTCACGTCGAGGTCCGCGCCGAGTTGCTGGGCACCCCAGGTGACCAGCCAGAGGCCGAGACCGGTGCCGTGTTCCAGGTCCGTCTCCTCGCCGCTGTCGAGCACGGCGAGTTCGTTCTCGGGGAGTCCGGGGCCGTCGTCGATGACCGTGATCCACACCTCTCCGTTGGCTTCGCTGGCGCGGAGTGTCACCGTTCCATCCTCGTCGCTCCCATGGCGGATCGCGTTGTCGAGGAGCGCGCCGAGGACGACGGCAAGCGTCTCCCGGTCGGCGGTGACGCCCAGTGAGTCCGGCGTCACCGACACCTCTGTGGAGACCCCTTCGGTATCGGCCCGCGTTGTCACCTCGGCGAGTAGTGATTCGACCTCGAACCGCGTCGGCCGCTGCTCACGTTCCAGAACGCGTTCGATCTCCCGGGCTTTCTCGCCGAGGGCCACCAGGTCGTCGGCTTTCCCGACCACGCGGTCGATCATCGCCTCGCGCTCCTCGTCGCCGGCGTCGGCGGCGGCCTCCGCGAACCCACGGATGACTGTCATGTCGTTGCGGAGGTTGTGCCGGAGGACGCGATTGAGCACCGACAGGCGCTGTTCGCGCCGCAGGTCGTCGGTCACGTCCTGCAGGACGAGCGTGTAGCCCACGAGGTGGTCGCGACCGTCCTCGAGTGGCCGTGCGGTGACCGCGAACGTCCTGACTGCTCCATCGTACCGCAATGTCACCCGCTGGTTCTCGGCCGTCGGATCGATCGTCTCTCCCTGGAGACACGTCGACAGCGCCTGGGTGGTGACCGCGCGTTTGTCGACCTGGAGCACGCCGGCCGCGGCCGCGTTGAGCGTCACGATCCGGTCGCGCTCGTCGACGATGATGACCGGATTGCCCAGGTCCTCGATCGCCGCGCGCTCGCCCGCACGGCGCGTCGCGGGATGGAACTCGAACATATCGCTGCCGACGAATGCGTAGGCGTCCAGGACGATGTGTGGCAGGAAAAACACGGTCACGAGGTTCAACTGCGGCACCGGCCCGAGGTCGTACAGCCAGACGAGCAGGGCGACGCTCGGCGGGATCGTACTCAGGCCGACCGCGATGGCCTCGGTCCGGTAGAGTCGGCCGTAGGACAGCACCGTATCGAACAGGAGGAGGCTCGCGAGGCTGGCCATGAGCACGCCCGCAGTCGTCCCGAAGACGGCCCACGTTTCCAGGTCGTAGCTGACCGTGGCGAGGCCGGCGACCGGGTCGATCGCGAACCCACTCCAGGCGAGGCCGTGGATCGGATTCGTCGCCGTCACCGTCGCCATCGCGAGGGGGGCGGCCGCGACCAGTGCGAGGCCACCACGGTCACGGATCGTCGTGCGGCCGGTGTACTCCAGGGCGAACGCGACGAAGGCGGCGATCAGGCCAGCCATCGCCGTCCAGACGACGATTTCGAGTGCCCATCGAATGGTCGGCTCGTGGACGAGCAGCGCCATTCCGTACCCCACACTCCAGACGAACTGGCCCAGCAGGGAGAGCAGAAACCAGCCCGCGCCCGGTTTCTCGCGGTAGCCCCAGACGTACCACAGCAGGGCGAGCGTGCCGCCGGCCGAGAGAAAGGATGCCCACACGACCCAGGAGCCAGCGACCATCCTCAGACGAACGATTCCCGAGGTACTTTCCAATTCCGGTGGTCACACCGGCCAGCAGCGAGCGGTACCCCCTTCAGAGGAATTCGTGGACTTCCGAGTACCACATGTCGTGTTCCTCGGCCGCGTCGATGGCGGTGGCGATCCGGACTGCGATGGCGTGCCAGCAAAGCTGTTCCGGGTCGTCGGTCGCCAGGTTGTACGTCGCGTCGGCACACTCACAGCTGTCGGCTTCGACGACGTACTCGTCCTCGTGGCCGACGACGACGGTAAAATCCTTGTAGGCCTTCACGCGCCCCTCACCGACGGCCTCGATGGCCCGCTGGCCGCGATCGCCGTGGACGGCGATAATCTGATCGACGGCAGCGGGCGAGAGCGCTCCGGCGTCTTCGAGCACTGCCTGCCACTCGTCGACTGCTGTCACACGCGAACTTGGATGGAGTGACTGAAAACACCACCGGCTAGTGCGGTGAGTACGCCGTGAAACCGCCGTCTCCGGCCGCCGCCCTCACTCGTCGGCCATCGGATAGTCGGCCTCGAACACGTTCTCGACGAGGGGCTCGCCGTCGGTGCTGGGTCCGGACTCGCCCTCCCCGTCGCCGCGAGTATCGCCGCTGATCCCACTCTCGGCGGTGCCGGCCGCACTCGTCGCATCCTCGCCCGCTGGGCTCACGCTGCCGGTCGAATACCCGTGCAAGTCGATCGTGACGTGGTCGAAGCCGGCCTCGGCGATGTGCGAACGCGCCGCGCGAACGAACGCCGGATCCAGTGCATCTTCGAGTTCGTCCTCGCCGACCTCGATCCGTGCGAGCCCGTCGTGGTCACGAACCCGGAACTGCTCGAAGCCCCAGGTCCGCATGATCGTCTCCGCCTTCTCGACGCGCGTGAGTCGCGCCTCCGTGACTTCGAGCCCCGTTGGAATTCGTGAGGAGAGACACGCCATGGCGGGTTTGTCGGCCACCGAAAGGTCGTACTCCCTGGCGATTTCGCGGACTTGCTCTTTCGTGACGCCCCCTTCCAGCAGCGGCGAGTAGGCGTCAAGTTCCTCGACCGCGCGCAATCCGGGCCGGTGGCCACCGTCGGCGTCGGAGGCGTTCGTTCCATCACAGACGACGTCGATCCCCAACTCGCGAGCGCGGTCGTACATCGCGCTCAGGCGCATGGACCGGCAGTGATAGCAGCGGTCGCCGTCGTTCTGGACGAACTGGTCGCTGTCGAGTTCGGAAAATTCGACGATCTCGTGACGAATCCCGATCTCTTCGGCCACTCGCCGCGCGTCGTCGAGTTCCGCGGCCGGCAGCGTCTCGCTCTTTGCCGTACAGGCCACGGCATCTTCGCCAAGTGCGTCGTGGGCCAGCGCGGCGACGACCGAGGAATCCACGCCACCGGAAAACGCGATCAACACGCGCTCTCGTTCGGCCAGGTCCGCCCGGACCGCCGCGATCAGGTCCGCCACGTTTGCCATCTTGCATCGAATTTGCTCCGGGTCGCAAAAAGGCCGTTGTTGTGCCCCTCGGTGGGAGATGCGTCGGTTCGGACGTGGGGCTGACACCCGTCTGACGTGGTTTTAGGCGGGCTGGGTGCCGATCTCGACACGTATGGGGGTCTATACCATTGCTGGCGGGAAAGGCGGGGTCGGCAAGACCACGACCGTCGCCAGCATCGCGGTTGCACTGCACGACGCGGGGGAGTCCGTCGCGCTGATCGACGCGGATCTCTCGATGGCGAACCTCGCCGCTATGATCGACGTCGAGCACGACGAAGGGATCCATCAGGTGCTCGCTGGTGACACGGACGTCGCTGACGTCGCCGTCGAGATCGAGGACGGGTTGACGATCGTTCCGGGCGACCACGGCCTGGATCTGGTGAGTGGGGCCGACCCGGCGAACCTCTCTGCCGTCGTCGAGCCACTCGAAGCCGAGCACGACGTCGTCCTGCTTGACACCGGGGCGGGCCTGGACCACGAGACGCTCGTCGCGACCGGCCTCGCCGACGCCGTCCTCCTGACGACGACACCACACCGCGAGTCCATCGCCGACACACGGAAGACGGCCGGGTTCATCGAGCACGCCGACGCGAGGCTGCTCGGCGCCGTCGTGACGCGCACCGATCCCGAGACCGACCTCGCGGCCGTTGCCGACCGCCTCGACATGCCGCTGTTCGGCGTCATCCCCGAGGATCCGTCGCTGTCGACGGATCCCGCCATCGACGGCGAGGCGGGCCGTGCCTACGCCTCTCTCACCGCGGCGCTGTTCACCCACTGCCGTGGCGAGTCACCGGTCCCAGAAGCGGCCTGCATCGAACGGGAAACGGCCGCGGTAGAGGCCCAGCCCGCGCCGGACGCGACGCCGATCACGGCGTCGCCGGCGGTCGCGACCGACGGCGGGCGGGCCCGCTCGGGCGGCCTTCTCTCGCGAATTCTCTCGCTGGTGTCCTGAGCCAGGTTCCGACCGTCTCAGTCCTCGCCGTCGGCCACTTTCACCAGTTGCTTGCCGATGTTCTCACCCTCGAAGAGCCCCATGAACGCGTCGGGGGCGTTCTCCAGCCCCTCGGTGATCGTCTCTCGGTAGCCGATGTCGCCGGACTGGACCCAGCTGGCGAGCTGGCGTGTCGCCACGTCCATCCGCTCGCTGAAGTCACTGAATAGAAAGCCCTGGACCGTTGCCCGCGTCTGGATGAGCGTCCCCAGCTTCCGTGGCCCGGTCGGCACCTCGGTCGCGTTGTACGTCGAGATCTGGCCACAGATCGCGACGCGAGCGTCGACGTTGAGGTGGCCGAATACGGCGTCGGTGATCGGACCGCCGACGTTGTCGTAGTACGCGTCGACGCCGTCCGGCGCGGCCCGCGCGAGGGCCGCCCCGTAGTCGTCGGTCCCCTTGTAGTTGATCCCGTGGTCGAAGCCAAGCTCGTTCTCGATGAAGTCGATCTTCTCGTCGGAGCCGGCGAACCCGACGACGTGGGCGCCGTTGAGTTTCGCGATCTGTCCGGCGACCGAGCCGACTGCGCCGGCCGCACCGGAGACGACGAACGTCTCGCCGGCGCGGGGCCGTGCGACCTCGTTCACGCCGAAGTACGCCGTGGTGCCCGGCATCCCGAGGACGCCGAGATAGGTACTGATCGGCGCGCTGTCGGGGTCGATCTTCGTGAGGGCCGGGCCCGCTGCCGTCGCGTAGTCGGCCCACTGGAGGTCGCCGGTGACGACGTCGCCCGGGTCGAGGTTCGCGCCATTGCTCTCGACGACTTCCCCGACGACGCCAGCCTTGAGTGGCTCGCCGACGGCCCAGGGTTCGGCGTAGGATTCGGCGTCGCGCATCCGCCCGCGCATGTACGGGTCAACCGAGAGGTACAGCGTCCGCACCAGGGCCTCGCCCGGTCCGGGTGTCGGCATCGGTCGCTCCGTGAGTTCGAAGCAGTTCTCGGTGGGGGTGCCGGTTGGTCGCTCGGCCAGCAAGAAGACGCGATTCCGATCTGTCGCTGCCATGTTCCATCCGTTACGGCGTGGGTCGGAAGGCGGTGTCGGTCGCTCCGTGATTCCGTTGTCGTGCTGTCACCCACGAGCCGTGACGCCACGCGGAATGGGAGCGACGGGCCGGCGGGCGATGCCGATTCGAGCGGGGGGTTTTTCTCGCCTGCGGCGAACCCTGGGGTAGATGGAGCTGGAGGCGATCCCCGGCGTCGGCGAGAAGACCGCGTCGGCCCTCGCGGCCCTCGAGGAACCCGAGCGAGCGCTTCGCGAGGGTGACGTGGCGACGCTGGCCAGCGCGCCCGGGATCACCGAAGGCCGTGCCGCCCGGATCGCGCGCGCGGCGATCCGGGCTGACCACGACGATGACGGCGGTTTTCTCGCGACCGATCGCGCCCGAGAGATCTATCGCGACGCACTCGGGTTACTCCAGGAGCGGACGGTCACGGACTACGCCGCCAAGCGACTGGAGACGCTGTATCCGACCGGCGTCGAGAGCCGCATCGAGGAAGTTCGGGCGTTCGCGACGACGGCGATGGACCAGACGGTCGACCAGGCGGTGCTCGACGCACTCGCCGGCGTCGAACCGCTGAGTGAGCCACGTGACGTGCGCGTTCGGGATCGGGCGCTCGCGACGACGGACGCCGAGACCTACGCCGCCGCCCAGGACGCGATTCCGGAGCTAACCGTCGAGTTGATCGAGGACACCGGCCAACTGGCGGATCTGGCGCGTGGCTACCCGACGGTGATCGCCCTCGACGAACGATTCACGGGTGTCACGGTCGAGGGTGACGTTCGCGTCGAACCGGACGCCCTCGAAGCGCCCGAGCAGGTCGTGCCCGAGCGAACGTTGGCGTTCTTCGCTCGCAATCGAGATATTCTGCAGGCGACGGCCGCGGTCCACCGTGCGAGTGACCTTGCGGCCCCGTTCGACCTGGAGACGCTGGAGGCCGCACTGGCGGACCTCGACGAGGACGGCAGCGTCGTCGGCGACGAGGAACTCGACCGACTCACGGACGCCGTCGACGACGTCGACGCGGCCGTCTCGATGGCCGAAAGCGTCGCCAACGATCGCCTGAAAGACGCCATCGAGGAACGCGACGTCACCATCGAGGGGACCGACCTGCTCTCGCTGGTCGAACAGGGTGCCGGCGTCGACTCGCTGCTCGACCGGGAACTGGCCGACGAGTACGACGCGGCGATCGAGGACGCCAGAGCACACCTGGTCGATGCCCTCGGCCTGACCGACACCGAGGACCTGGCGCGGCGTGCGTTCCCCGACGATCCCTCTTATCCGGTCGACGCCGAGGATCGGGTCGTCTCGCGGCTCCGCGAGGAACTGACCGCGGCCCGCGACCAGCGCGCCGAGCGCATCAAGCGCGAACTCGCCAGCGACCTGGCCGACCTTCGGGAGCCCTGCGAAGCGATGGTGTCGGCGGCCCTGGAACTGGACGTCGAACTGGCGATCGCTCGCTTCGCTCGTGACTTCGACTGTACGATGCCGGAGATCGGTGAGGACGGGAGTGGCTTCGCGATCGACGGTGGCCGCTCGCCGCTGCTCGATGTCCCCTTCGCGGACGTGGAACCGGTCGATTACACGGTGGAGGGCGTGACGCTGCTGTCGGGGGTCAACAGCGGTGGAAAGACCTCGACGCTGGACCTCGTTGGACTGATCGTCACGCTGGCACACATGGGGCTGCCAGTCCCGGCCGAATCCGCTCGTATCGGGCGAATCGACGAACTGCACTACCACGCGAAAACCCAGGGAACCCTGGACGCTGGCGCGTTCGAGGCGACCCTGCGCCAGTTCGCGGAGTTGACGACGAATCTCGGCGAGGCCGAGGCACTCGTCCTCGTCGACGAACTCGAATCGATCACCGAACCCGGTGCCGCGGCGATGATCGTCGCCGGTATTCTCGAAGCCCTCGCCGCGCGTGATGCGACCGCCGTCTTCGTCTCCCACCTCGCGGAAGACGTCAGAAATGCAGCCGGGATCGAACTCGCCGTGGACGGCATCGAAGCCGAGGGCCTCGAAAACGGTGATCTGGTCGTGAATCGATCACCGGTGAAGGATCGCCTCGCCCGCTCGACGCCGGAACTGATCGTCGAGAAACTCGCGACGGAGGACGAGGACGGCGACAGTGATGCTGATGACGACGGGGCTATCGAAACGGCGGTCGGCGACGGAATCGAGGACGCCGAGGCGTTCTACGGCGCTCTCCTCGGGAAGTTCGAGTAGTAACCGTTTCCCGTCGCCCGACGCTAGGGTCTCCTATGGAACGTCGAACGTACCTTCGATCGGCTGCTGGCATCGTCACAGCGGGAGTCTTTGCGGGCTGTTCCGGTGACGGCGGTGGCAACGGCAATGGCAACGGCGAGAGCGATCCGACGGTGGCTGCAACCGCGTCCAACGTGTTCGACCCGGAGACGATCACGATCAGCACCGGCGAGACGGTGACCTGGACCTTCGAGAGCGCGGGCCACAACGTCGAATGCAATCCCGAGCAGAGCGACCAGGCTGCCCTCCCCGAGGGCGCCGACCCCTTCGCGTCCTACGAGGGCGACAATCGCTTCGACACCAACGCCCAGGGATCGACCTACGAGTATCAGTTCGACGTCGCCGGCGAGTACACCTACGTCTGTGTCCCCCACGCGGCCCAGGGGATGGTCGGCACCGTCGTCGTCGAGGAGTAAACCGGTTCGCGACCGGCGGCCGCGCGAGTCCTGATCGGTCCCTCGTTTCAGATTCACCGACCTACCGGGATACGTTCACTTTCACCGCGCCAATCCGAGGGATTAAGTGTCGCGCGAGGCTCGGTGAAAGTGATGCGAGACGAGCGCGATGACGACGACATGCTCGCCTGGGACGAGTCCGTCTTCCGGGCCGAGCACGTCTTCGAGATCGATTACCTCCCGGAGACGTTTCGCCATCGCGACACCCAGATGGAGTCCCTGAAGTACGCCCTGCGGCCCGCCGTCAGGGGATCGCGACCGCTGAACGTGATCGCCCGCGGCCCGCCCGGCACCGGGAAGACGACGGCCGTCCAGATCCTCTTCGACGAGTTGACGGCCCAGACCGACGTCCAGGTGGTCCGGGTGAACTGCCAGGTCGACTCCACGCGCTATGCGGTCTTCTCGCGGCTCTTTGCCGCCATCTTCGACTACGAGCCACCGTCGTCGGGGATTTCGTTCAAGAAACTGTTCTCCCAGATCACCGACCGCCTCGTCGAGGAAGACCAGGTGCTCGTCGTCGCGCTGGACGACATCAACTACCTGTTCTACGAGAGCGAGGCCAGCGACACGCTGTACTCGCTGTTGCGCGCCCACGAAGCCCACAGCGGCGCGAAGATCGGCGTCATCTCCGTCTCCTCGGACCTGGAACTGGACGTCATCGACTCGCTGGACACGCGCGTCCAGAGCGTCTTCCGGCCCGAAGAGGTGTACTTCAACAAGTACGGCCAGGCGGAGATCGTCGACATCCTCGAAGAGCGCGTCGATCGTGGCTTCAACGAGGGCGTCGTCGGCCCCACCGTTCTGGACCGCGTCGGCGAACTCACCGCCGACCAGGGTGGCGACCTCCGCGTCGGCATCGACCTCCTCCGCCGCGCCGGCATGAACGCCGAGATGCGTGGCTCGCGATCGGTCGAACGCGAGGACGTCGAAGAGGCCTTCGAGAAGTCCAAACACGTCCACCTCTCGCGCCGCCTGCAGGAACTGACCGACTCCGAAGCGAGCCTGGTCGAAGTGATCGCCGAACACGACGGCGAAAAGGCCGGCGACATCTACGACGCCTTCCAGGAGAAGACGGACCTGGGCTACACCCGCTACTCGGAGATCATCAACAAACTCGACCAGCTGGGCATCATCGACGCGAGCTACACCAACGTCGAAGGCCGCGGGCGGTCGCGCGAACTCACCCTGCAGTACGACTCGGACGCCGTCCTCGATCGGCTGTAGGAGATTTTGAGCTTGAGTTTCGAGTGCGAATCCAGGAGTGCAGCAATTGCGCGCTTGAAAGCACCGCGCCCCTTTGAGTCCCACCCTGTTGCCTGGACTAGCCAGCTGTTCCAGAACGGAAGGTCAGTCTTCACGAACCAGGTGGAAGGGCCGGCTGGAATAACCACTGCGGATGGCGCGCGCCGGCGAGCGGCACCTCCTTGCCGAGGAGAGGCGTGACGATGACGGGATGGTGTGAAACCATTCTGATTTCGGAATGGCATCATTCAGATATTGTTTCAATTCCAAAAAGGTCATATAGTCGTTTCTCCGCCCCCTCTCGCAACATAGGAGTACCCCCGCCACCACATGCTTCCCATGCGAGAGGTACTGGAGGCCGTCGCCGCGGGCGAGATCAGCGTCGCGGCAGCCGAAGCGGAACTCGCCGGTTACGCCACCGGTGACGCCGGGCGATTCGACGCAGCGCGGGTGAGTCGATCGGGCGTCCCCGAGGCGATTTTGGCAGACGGGAAGACCGCAGCGGAGATCGCGGCCCTGGCGGAGACGGCCGTCGAGACGACGGGGCGTGCCATCGCGACTCGGTTGGCGCCCGACGCCGTCCCGGCGATCCGCGAACATCTCGCCACTAGCCATCCTGAAACCGACGTCGAGTGGAACGAACGCTCGCGGTGGCTCGTCGCGACGGCGCCGGACTTCGAACGACCCGCCCTCGCGGCCAGCGTCGGCGTGGTGACGGCGGGAACGTCGGACGCCGAACCGGCCGGCGAGGCCGCGATGGTCGCTCGCGAGATGGGTGCCGAGGTCCACCGCACGGACGACGTCGGCGTGGCGAGTCTCGCGAGAATGATCGACCGACTCGACGAGTTGCGCGAGATGGCCGTCCTGATCGTCGCGGCGGGCCGCGAAGGTGCCCTGCCGACGGCGATCGCTGGCCTCGTCGACGTGCCGGTGATCGGCCTGCCCGTTTCGACTGGATACGGCCACGCGGGCGAGGGGGAGGCGGCACTCTCCGGGATGTTGCAGTCCTGTACCGCCCTCAGCGTGGTGAACATCGACGCCGGATTCTCGGCGGGCGCCCAGGCCGGTCTGATCGCTCGGCGGATCGACGGCGCGCAGAGTGATGAGTGAGGACGACGGCGATCCGGCAGTAACCCTGGACGATGGCGAGGCCGATCACTTCGTGTACGTCCTTCGGTGTGCGGACGACTCGCTGTACACGGGCTACACGACCGACGTCGAGCGCCGCGTCGCGGAACACGACTGTGGCGAGGGTGCGAAATACACCAGGGGACGGACGCCGGTCGAACTCGTCCACGTCGAGGGGTTCGAGTCCCAATCCACGGCGATGGCTCGCGAGTACGAGATCAAGCAACTGGGGCGGCGCGAAAAAGCCCGACTCGTCGAGTAACGCGAATTGCGTCGCTGCACTCCTTCGATCACTCACCCGGTTTATTTGGGCCTGCCAGACGGAGGTCGTCGTATGACTGAGGACGCGGTTGAGGATCCGGCGGCGGCCATCACGTTCGGCACTGACGGCTGGCGGGCGACGCTGGACACGTTCACTGACGAGCGCGTGCGCTGGGTGGCACAGGGCGTCGCGACGACTCTCGGGGAAGGACGGGGCGATGGGGAAGCACCTGGCACGCTCGCCGTCGGCTACGACGCACGAGAACACTCGCGTGGCTTCGCCGAGGCAATCGCCCGCGTGCTCGCGGCCAACGGCCACGACGTGCTCCTGGCCGAGGACGACCTCCCAACGCCAGTCACCGCCTGGACGATCACCGATCGCGACCTCGCGGGGGCGCTGATGGTCACCGCCTCGCACAACCCACCGGAGTACAATGGCGTCAAGTTCCTGCCGAGTGACGGTGCGCCGGCACTTCCCGAAATCACTGACCGGATCGAACGGAACCTCGCGGCGCCTGATCCCCGACCGGCGGATCAGCAGGGAACGATCGATGAGGGGGACATGGTCGAGGCGTATCTCGAGCACGCCCTCGAATTCGTCGACGCCGATCTGGACGGGGCGACGATCGCCTACGACGCGATGCACGGCAGCGGTCGGGGCGTCACCGACGACCTCCTCGAACGCGCTGGGGCCGAGGTCAAGCGTCTGCGGACCGACACCGACCCCACCTTCGGCGGCGAATCACCGGAACCGGAACCGGAGAAAGTCGGGGCACTGATCGAGACCGTCACCGGCGGCCAGGCGGCCCTCGGCATCGTCAACGACGGGGACGCCGACCGAATCGGCGTGGTGACGTCCGACCGCGGCTACCTCGATCCGAACCTCTTCTTCGCGGCCATCTACGACGCCCTGCTCGACGAGGCAGGCGTGAGCGGCGACCTGACCGACGCCGCCGACGTCGTCCGGACGGTGTCCACGTCGAGCATCATCGATCGCGTCGCCGCGGCCCACGAACAGACCGTCCACGAGACGGCAGTCGGATTCAAGTGGGTCGCGCAGGCGATGGGCGACCACGACGCGCTGATGGGCGGCGAGGAGTCCGGTGGCTTCGGCGTGCGCGGCCACCTCCGCAACAAGGATGGGGTGGCCGTCGCCCTCCTGGCCGCGGCGGCCGACGCCGACGAGTCCCTCGACGAGCGCGTGGATCGACTGCTTGCCGAACACGGCGAGATCCACCAGAGCCGTGTCAGCATCGATTGTCCGGACGAGCGCAAGGCGGGCGTGCTCGCGGACCTCGACGGAAATCTGCCGGACACTGTCGCTGGCAGCGAGGTCGCCAGCGTCTCCACCGTCGATGGATTCAAGATCGCACTGGAGGACGGTGGCTGGCTCCTCGTCCGCCCTTCCGGGACGGAACCGAAGCTTCGAATCTACGGCGAGGGAAGCAGCGAGGCTCGCGTCGAGGAACTCCTCGCCGCCGGTCGCGACGTCGTCGAACCGCTCGTCTGAACCGACGCCGATCCGCTCACCGCTGCAACGGTTGCACCGTTCTCAGGCGTCCGACGACCGGTACCGTTCGAAGTCAAAGTACAGCACGCCGATCGAGCCGTATGCGATTGCGAGCGCGCCCTACAGGAGGTCTGGTCGAAGACTGACAGCAGCCCCTGCGCGGCCGCCAGTGCGAGCCAGGCGGTGATGAGGAGCGATTGGGTCGTCTTGCGATCCATTAATCACGTCCACTCGGCCGAGTGAGCAAAACAGTCCCGCACAGTACTCAGCAACAGGGTGGAGGCGGGTGATCATTCCCGCTCGCAGGACGGCCCGCGACCGACGAACCGATTCGGCTCGTCGGTCGGTTCGATTGTGAATCCCAGTCCCTCGTAGAAGGGCCTGACACCGGCGTCGAACTCGGCCACGAGCGACGGCCCAGTTGCCGCGGCCGCTGCGCGAACGAGCGCCGTCCCAATGCCCTGGCCGCGGCGATTGCGGCGGACCGCGACCTGGGTAATTTCCTCGCCATCGAGCACGAGCGCGCCGACGAGCGTTCCGTTGTCCTTCGAGTCACGAGGCGTCGCAACGAAAACCGTGCCGCGCCCGATCGACTCGCGGCAAACGTCGGCGTCAGTTTCGAGATTTGCAGCGTCGAGGACGCTCAAAACGTCCGTGACCTCCTCGCTCACCGCTCGCCGGATTTCGACGCCGGACGGACGGTCCTCGCCATCTGCCATCGGGGAACGATCACAGCGCCCGCGAAAAAAGACTCGTGTCATCGTCGAACGTTCCGAAAGAGATGGCATGCCATCATCGCGATAGCAGGTAGTGCCGGTACGGCAACTGAGAAGCGAGGAAAACGTTAGACCGCCCGAGAACAGACGAACCGCTGGCCACGAACCGCCCCCGGTCAGCCGCCAGGCGCGCTCCCACGGCGGCCGGAGCCACAGTAGCGGTCGCCGGGCACGCAAAGCGGGAATCGGCTGGGGTGGGTGTGGCGGTTACGAGGCGGATGGGACTGAAAGGGCGCGGTGTTCCATTGTTTGCGGTTGCACAGCGGTTCGTCGCTGCTAGTCGACGTTCCAGAGGTGCACGGACCGGTTTAGAGCGCTTCTTTGTAGGCTTCGAGCGTCTCCTCGATGTCGTCCTCAGTATGAGCGCCGGAGACGAACTGCGCTTCGAACTGGTTGGCGGTGAGGAAGATGCCCCGTTCTTTCATCGCCGGCCAGAAGAGCCGTTCCCAGCGCTCCGTCTCGGCCCGTTTCACCTCGCTGCCGTTTTTCGGGACGCCCTGGCCTTCGCGGGTGAAGATCACCTTGAAGATCGAGTCCGTACCGACGACGCTGTAGGAGGGAGCCTGCTCCTCGACGATATCTTCGAGGCCCTCCCGGAGCTGATCCCCGAGGTCGTTGACGTGGCCCCAGACGTCGTTTTCGGCGGCGTAGCGGAGCGTTTCGAGGCCGGCGGCCATCGTGACCGGGTGCCCGGAGAAGGTGCCCGACTGGAAGACGTCGCCGGCGGGCGTGAACTGCTCGATGAGTTCCGAGCGGCCGCCGATGGCGCCGATCGGGAAGCCGCCGCCGATGACCTTCGCGAACGTCGTGATGTCGGGGTCGATGTCGTACTTGCCCTGAGCACACTGGAGGCCGCCGACGCGGAAGCCAGTGATCACCTCGTCGAGGATCAGCAGGCTGCCGTGGTCGTCACAGAGGTCTCGAAGGGTGTCGTGAAAGCCGTCGATCGGTTCGACGATGCCGTAGTTGCCCAGCATCGGTTCGGTGAGGACGGCGGCGATTTCGTGGCCGTACTCGTCGAAAACGGCCTCGGCCGCCGCCGGATCGTTGAACGGGACGCTGAGCGTCTCCGCAGCGAACGCGTCTGGAATACCAGGGCTGGAGGGTGCGGTCTGGTCGCCCGCGCCCTCGACCAGCGTGGACTCCTGGGCCCCGTGGTACCCACCCTGCATGACGACGATCTTGTCACGGCCGGTGTAGGCCCGCGCGAGGCGAACGGCCGAGACGGTCGCCTCCGTCCCACTGTTGACGAATCGGAGCATCTCGACGCTGGGGACGTGGCGCGTGATGAACTCCGCCAGTTCCACTTCGATCTCGGTCGGGGCGCCGTACATCGGCCCCCCGGCGGTCTTCTGCTGGACGGCCGCCGTCACGGCCTCTGGCATGTCGTGGCCCAGGAGCAGGGGGCCGTACCCGTTGACGTAATCCAGATATCGATTGCCGTCCGCGTCGATGACGTGGCCGCCGTCGCCGCGTTCGACGAAGAAGGGGTACGGTCGGGTGGCTCGCACCGACGAGTTGACGCCGGCCGAGAGGACCGACAGTGCCCGGTCGTACAGCGCCCGCGACGCGTCGTGGTTCATACCGCGCGGTTTGGACCGGTCGGGAATGAAGCTGTTGGACCGCCGCTCGTCGTTCGTGCGTCCGACGCAAGTACGACAGCCACCGTAACAGCAATACGGGCGGACGATGGTCGAGACCTATGGGCGTTTCCAGGCTCGTCGTCGCCGCGCTCGCGCTCGCCTTTCTCGTGAGCGGACTGGCACTGGCAGGCACCGGTGTCGTCCTGCCAGCGACCGATCCCATCACCGTCGAGGGCGTGTTGCTCGTCCTCGTGGGCCTCACGCTCGTGACCTCGCTCTGGCTGACGGGCTGGGGCCGCCAGAGCGCGACGACCCACGAGTAATCTGCGCTCGTGTGAAAATCCTGCTCCCGACGCAATCCTTTTTGCTCGCGGCGGACTTCCTTCCGAGAGACGACCGATTGCTCGCATGATATCGCTGTCACCACACCGATCGACCGTCAGCCGCGCAGGACGGGTCCGCTAACCGATGCTGGTCGACGATTTCGATCGGGAAGTCACCGGCGTCCGCGTTTCGCTGACCGACCGGTGTAACTTTGACTGCGTTTACTGCCACAACGAGGGCCTGGGAGACACCCGCGGCCCGATGGCGCCACGCGAGCACGAGATGAGTACCGACGACGTCGTGCGCTTTCTCGAAGTCGCCCGCGAGTACGACGTCGACGCCGTGAAGTTCACCGGGGGCGAACCGCTCCTTCGCGAGGACGTCGAAGAAATCGTCCGTCGAACGCCAGACGCCATGGAGGTCTCGATGACCACGAACGGAACGATGCTGCCCGGCCGTGCCGAGGCCCTCGTCGACGCGGGCCTCGAACGCGTCAACGTCTCGCTCGACTCGCTGGATCCCGAATCGTTCGCCGAGGTCACCAAGACCGGTGCGTTCGATCAGGTCCTCGAAGGCATCGAGGCCGCCCTCGACGCCGGGCTCGCGCCAGTGAAACTTAATATGGTCCTGCTGCGTGAGACCGCCAGCCACGTTCCGGACATGGTCGAACACGTCGCCGAGCGCGACGGCCTTCAGCTCCAGCTACTGCAGTACATGCCCGAACTCACCGGCAATCCCGAGTGGGCCGTCGACGTCGAAGACGTCCACGAGTGGCTCGGCGAGCGCGCCTATCGCCAGGAGCAACGCGAGATGCACGGCCGTCGCCGGTACTGGATCGACGAGGACTCGATGAACGGCACTGAGCGATCCGCCACGTCCCAGGATCGATCGGGTGGGATGGTCGAAGTGGTCGACCCGGTCGGCAACGAATCCTTCTGCGCGAACTGCCACCGCGTTCGTGTTACCCACGAAGGCAAATTGAAGGGCTGTCTCAACCGCAACGACGACCTCCGGAGCATGGGCGAGATGTCAACGGCCGAGATTCGGGACGTGTTCGAGACGACGGTGGCCAATCGCGTCCCCTACTACGGCGAATACATGGTCGAGGAGGACGGCGAGTGGGTCGTCAACGAGAAGTACCTCGACGAAATTCCAAAACCCGATCCGGCCGACTGAGACACACCTGTGCGAGCTCCGACGGCCCGGAAAGCGCGATGATCACCGAGTATCGCCTCCGTCGTGCGGTCGTCAGCGCGTCCGGGAGTCACGACGGTTCCCAGGCGACGCCCTCGAAGTCGGCAACCCACTCGGGGTCGCCGTCGAGGACCGTCCGGAGTTCCTGGACGGCGGGTTTTTCCAGCCGGTCGTCACTGGCGACCACATGAACCCGTTGCTCGCCCAGTGGGACGAAGTCGAGCCCGAGCCTCGTCGCGGTCGATTCGAGACCCAGTCCAACCTCGGCGCGACCGTCGAGCACGCGGCGGGCCGGCGCTTCGTGACCCCTGGCAGCCTGATCGTAGCCGTGAATAGCCTGGCGTACCGTTGGCATGTCTTCACCACGTGCTGTCGCAAACGCCTCCACTGTGTCGTCGAAGGCCGTTCGTAGGCCCGAGCGCGTTCGATTGACGAACGAATAGTCCCCGTCGACGAGATCTTCCAGCCCGTCGATCGCTGCATCCGTCGTCACCAGCCCCCAGCGTCGCGTCCAGCCGCCGAGTCGCTCGCCGTCGACCGTGTCGCCCGTGACCACGGCGACGTCCGGAATCCCCCCGACCAAGCGGCGGCCGCCAGCCTCGCTGCCGACGGGCAGATATCGGACCCGCTGGACCGAATCGAGCAGGCGTGAGAGGACTGGATCGTCCTCACCGACGCCGAGGAGTCGCGGGGGCGTTACGTCGCTCCCGAACAGTTCGACAGTAACCGGATCGCCGTCCTCGAGAAGTGTTCGCTCGGCGGGCATCTCCACGACGCCGTCGGCCCGCGTCAAACTCGTCGTCGCCCCGCTGCCCTTGTCGACGGTATACGCCAGCGTCTGGCCGCCGCCGTCCTCGACGAGTCCCACCGGCAGGAGTCGAGTGCGGCCTTCCTCGTAGCGAAGTCGCTCGGCCATCGTGGCGCGTCGGCGTGGCGTCTCCAGTGGCGGTCGGCCAGCAGCGTCACGAATCTTCGGCGCGACGAACGTCCGGAAAATCGAGAGTGCAGAGACCGGGTAGCCAGGCAGACCGACGTAGGGCGTCTCACCGACGTGCCCGATCAGCGTCGGTTTCCCCGGTTTGATCGCGACGCCGTGGTGGGCGACGTTGCCCAGCCCATCCACCACATCGGCAAGCACGTCGACGGCACCGGCACTCGTCGATCCAGAGGTGAGTACCAGGTCGGCGTCCGCAGCGGCGTCTTCGAGCGCAATCACCAGCTCCGCTTCGTCGTCCGGAACGCGGGAGGCGACCTGTGGCTCGCCGCCAGCGTCTCGCGTGCCTGCAGCGATCGTCCGTGCGTTGACGTCGTAGATCTCACCGGCCGAGACGTCGAGGGACTCCTCGAGCGCCACGAGTTCCGCGCCGGTGGAGATGATCGCGACGCGCGGCCGCACTCGTACTGGCACCGTCTTCCGACCGAGCGCCGCCAGCAGACCGATCTCTCTCGCGGTGAGCACCGTCCCCGGGCCGAGTGCGCGCTCACCCGCAGCGACGTCGTCGCCGGCGGGCATGACGTCCTGTCCGGGCGTAACCGCGGTACGAACCCCGACGGTGTCACCCTCACGGGAGGTGTACTCGACCATTACCACGGCGTCGGCACCCGGCGGGCAGACGGCCCCGGTCGAAACCTCGATACAGGTGCCAGGCTCGACCGACTGCCGGGGTTTCTCGCCGGCGTGGACCGTGTCGACGCAGTCGAGTTCGACCGGCCGTTGCTCGCCAGCGCCGACGGTGTCGGCGGCCCGCACCGCATAGCCGTCCTTGCTCGCACGATCGAAGCCCGGGACATCCATCGACGCATCGACGCGCTCGGCCAGGACGCGGCCGTCGGCGTCATCGAGCGGAATCGATTCGCTCTCGCTACCGAATTCGAAGCTCGCGATCGCTTCGCGTGCGACTGCCGGGTCCACGAGGTCGAGGAACTCGCGCCGGTCGCTCACTGCCACCCCTCCCAGTGTTCGACCGAAACGAGGTCCCCCGCTGGGATCCCCTCCGCCGACTCGCTCACGACCACCCAGCCGTCGGCGTCGGCGACGCTCGAGAGGACGCCCGAACCACGAGATCGAATCGGCGTCGCCGTCGGGGTGCCGTCCGGATCGGCATCGTCTCGTTCGAGGGCCACGCGTGCATAGGTTCGAATCCCGAGTTCGCTGGCGATCTTCCGGTCCAGTGTCGCCTCGGTCGTCGGTGGGGCGCGCTCCGGACGATGGCCAGCGTGTGCGATAGCCGGCCGGAGAAAGAGCATCGCCGCGACCAGACAGCCAACGGGATAGCCCGGCAACGTGAGGACGGGCCGCTCATCGACCGTCCCGAAGCCGACGGGGTGGCCGGGACGGAAGCCGACGCCGTGCACGGCCATCTCGCCGATGGCATCGACCGCCGCGGGCACGACGTCGCGCTCGCCGACGGAGGTGCCACCCAGCGTGACGACCAGGTCGGCGTCGGCCCCCTCGATGGCGGCAGTCAATTCCTCACGATCGTCGATCACCGGGGCGTGTGGTTCGCCGTGTCCACCCCACCGCTCGACGGCGCGGCCGATCACCAGGGAGTTCGTCTCGACGATTTCGCCAGGGGCCGGATCGCTCGCGACGAGTTCGTCGCCGGTGGGGATGATGGCGACCGAGGGCCGCTCGAACACCGAGACGGACTCGACGCCGACGCCACGGAGCAGGCCGAGGTGGGCGGGCGTGAGCCGTTCGCCTGCGTCGACGACGACGTCGCCCACTGCCACGTCTTCACCCACTGGCGAGACGTTCTCCCCCGGCGGGACGCTGTCAGTGACCAGGATGGCACCGTCGCCGCCGGTCGGTTTCGTGGCTTCGATCGGTACCACGGCGTCGGCAGCCGCGGGCATCTCGGAGCCGGTGTGCACGGCGACCGCGGTCGACGGTCCGACCGTCTCCGCAACCGAGAATTCGACCGGGGCGCGACCGCTGGCGGCCGTCGTGTCCCCTGCGCGCACCGCGTAGCCGTCCATCGCCGCCCGCTCGTAGTGGGGAATCGCTCGCTCGGCCGTAATTCGTGCCGCCGCGACGCGCCCATCAGCCGCGGCGAGTGACAGGGATTCGGTCCGCTCGATCGGGGTGAGGAGGTCGATGAGACGCGTTCGAGCGGTCTCGACGGGCGTCAACTCGGCAAACTCACTCATCGGCGGGCCAGTCCCAGGACGTGTGAGAGCTCGGGCAGGACCACGCGCTCGACGCCCAGTGCGACGGCGTCCGGACTGCCCGGAAACGCGTATACGGCAGTGTCCTCGACGACGCCACCGGTCGCGCGGGAGAGCATCGCCGCCGTCCCGATCTGCTCGTGGCTCAGCCGCCGGAAGTACTCGCCGATGCCGGGGAGCTCCGGATCGAGGAGCGGTTCGACCGCGTCGATGGTGACGTCGTCGGGCGTCACGCCGGTCCCTCCGGTCGAGACGATGGCGTCGACCGTCCCGACCCGGGACTGCACTGCCTCGTGGATCGCCGTCTCGTCGTCGGCCACGATGGCGACCTCGGTGACGGTGTGGCCGTCGGCCTCGAGCGCCGCCCGCGCCCGTTCGCCGCTCTCGTCCTTGCCGCCGTCGCGGGAACTGGTGACGACGAGGACGGCGACCTCCCAGGGGCCAGTGGCGTGATGGTGGTGGTCGTGATCGGCGTGGTCCTGACCGGTATTGCCATGGCTGTGGTCGCTGTCGCTGTGGGAGTGGCCGTGGTCCTGCTCGCTGTGGCCGTGACCAGCCTGGTCACCGCCGTCGTGGCCATCGTGGTCGTCTTCGCTCACGTCTCGGGCTCCCCCTTGAACTTCTCGAGCACCCGGACGTCGGTGATGGTCGCCGTCGGGTACTCGCCGTCGTCGTCTTTCTCCGCGCTCTTGACCATGTCGAATACCGTCAGAAGCGCGCGCGTGACGCCGTTGATCGCCTCCATCTCGACGCCGGTCTGGCCGGTGGATTCGACACTCACCGTGCAGGTGACGGCCTCGTCCTCGACCGCGAACGTGACGTCGACCCCGTCGATCGGAATCTGGTGACAGAGCGGGATGTCGTCCCAGGTCCGCTTCACGGCCTGGATCGCGGCGATTCGTGCCGTGGCCAGGACGTTGCCCTTCTCGATGCCCTGGCTCCTGATGGCCGCGGCGGTCGATGGCTGGACCACCAGTCGTCCCGTAGCGCGTGCCCGTCGATCAACGACTGACTTCTCGCCCACGTCGACCATCGACACCCGGTCGTCCTCGACGTGGCTGAATTCGTCCATGCCAACGGAGAGTCGTGGGAGACACAAACAACTTTCTCGCCACGGCAGCCTTTGCGACCCGACGATCACGATTCGATCCGCGATCGAATTTTGGCCCTCCTCGACCCGACCGCACAGCCCCCGGATGCACGACAGAATTGCTGAGTAAAGCAGCGAGGGGTCGATGTATTCGTAGCGACTGAGACCTTGAAAGCCCCGAGGCGCTCGACCGTCCGGGACTCGCTGCGCGCGCTCGCTTCGCTCGCGTGCTTACGTCGTCCTGGACGGACCGACCGCCCCGCCCCTTTCAGTCCATCCCGCATAGCTCGTCGAATCGGCCGACACGGGTGGGAATGAAAGGGGCACGTCGCTCCGCGACAGCGCGTCGGTCAAGCACCGCAGGCCGAAGGCCGAGGAGCGCAGCCGGCGCACCGAGCGGAGCGACGTGGGGCTTTCCACGCGGCTCGGTTGTAGCTACAGTTCAAGCAACTCCAGTTCGCCTTACTCAGTAGTTGGATCTCGTAGAATCGACGACTCTGGCGTTTCGGGGGCACTTCCGGTAGCGAGGCGGGTCGTGAAACGGAAGATCGCTAGCGAGAAGAGCCGAAGGTTAACGTCCGTGCCCGCCGCCAGTGTGGACATGTACGTTTGCTCGATTGCGGGGCCATCCGGCGTCGGGAAGACGACGCTCGTCGAAGGACTCGTGGACCGCCTCGCCGATCGTGGGTCGGTCGCGACGGTCAAACACTGTGAGCACGGCCCCGACGTCGAGGACGACGGAACGGACACGGCGCGCCATCGGGCTGCCGGGGCGGCCACGTCCGTTGGCATCGGCGACGAGCAGTGGATCGCCACGGGCGAGGCGCGAAGCCTTCGCGGGACGCTCGACGACCTCGCCGCAATCCACGACTACGCCGTCGTCGAGGGGTTTCACGACGCCCGCCTGCCGACGGTCACGCTCGGTGAGGCAAGCGAGGCGGCCACGGCGAACGGCGAACACCTCCTCGACGCAGCCTCGGCCGACGCCGTGGATCTCGACGCACTGAGCGACGCCATCCTGGCGACCGAGCCATACGAATCGCTGGGTTCGCTCGTCGCCCGAGTCAAGCGCTCGGGGGACGTCGACCGATCCGGCGCCATCGCGACGTTCACCGGCCGCGTTCGCGTCCGGGATAGTGCGGAGGACGCACCGACGGAACACCTCGCGTTCGAGAAGTACGACGGCGTGGCCGACGAGCGCATGGCGAACGTTCGCGAGGACCTGCTCGCGCGCGAGGGCGTGTACGAGGTTGCCCTGCACCACCGGACGGGGGTCGTGCGCGCGGGCGAGGACATCGTCTTCGTCGTCATCCTGGCTGGCCACCGTCGAGAGGCCTTCGCCGCGGTCGAGGACGGCATCGACCGCCTGAAAGAAGAGGTCCCGCTGTTCAAAAAGGAGGTCACCGTCGACGACGAGTTCTGGGCCCACGAGCGTCAGTAATTTTTGGCCACTCGCCGCGCGAGGGCACGCTTCTGACAGCCGTGCCGGTCTGTGATCGTCGAGCGCGTCATCCACCGCGGTTTGCAATACTTGCGAAATCGACGAACGAACGTGAACAAATACGCTTTTTAGCGTCCGAACAGATGGGATAGTACGAACGAAATAGAATGGATCGAAATGTATATCTCCACGCGGTCCACGAACGTCAATATCTGAATTCGGGTGACTGCCCGTGAGCGACTGGGTCCCCACCACGTGTATGCGCTGTGCCGTTGGCTGTGGTCACCTCCATCGCGGCGCGGACGTCGGCAACGGTATCGACGTCGCGCGCGGCGACGCGGCCCACCCGGTGAACCAGGGGCTGGCCTGCCAGCGGGGGATTCGTGAGAGCCAGGACCCCGACGGCGAGTGGCTCAATCGCCCGATGGTCCGCCGGCAGGGCGAGCTCGTGCCGACGACCTGGGACGTGGCCCTCTCCGAAGCCCTCAACGGCTTTCGCGCCGTCGCCGATGAATCGATCGCGGTGCTCGGCAGTGGTCAGCAGACCAACGAGGCGGCCTACGCGCTGGGAAAACTCGCGCGCGGCGGCTTCGGCACGCGCTACTACGACGCGAACACGACGCTGTGTATGGCGAGTGCGGTCACCGCGTACTACGAGACCTTCGGCAGCGACGCACCACCGTGTTCCTACGACGATATCCCCGCGGCCGAGGCCCACGTCGTCTGGGGGGCGAACCCATCCGTTGCCCATCCCGTGATGTTCCGCTGGATCAGACAGGCCGCTAACGAGGACGGCGTCGACCTCCTCGTCGTCGATCCGGTCGAATCCGAGACCGCGAAGGACGCCGACCGCCACGTCGCCCCTGATCCAGGGACGGACATGGCCCTGGCCCGGGCGGTCATGGCACGGCTGGTGGAAACCGACCGGATCGACGAGGCATTCGTCGCGGGCCACACCGAGGGGTTCGACGAGCTCGTGGATGGGCTACCGAGCGCCGCGGAGGCGGCCACCGAGGCCGGCGTCGCGATGGAGGCGGTCGACGTACTCGCCGACGCGTTCGACCAGCGTGCGCTCTGTTACTGGGGCATGGGCGTGAACCAGCACGTCCAGGGCACCGACATCAATCGGGCGCTGATCGACCTCACGCTCGCGACGGGCAATCTCCGGCCCGGCGGTGGCCCCTTCTCGCTGACCGGCCAGGCCAATTCCATGGGCACGCGGATCTGCTCGTGCAAGGGCTCCTGGCCCGGCCACCGCGATTTCGAGGACCCCGGCGAACGCCGGCTCGTCGCCGAGGAATGGGAGGTTCCGGTCGATCGACTCCCGCCGGATCCCGGTCCGGGACCGGTGGGGATCGCGGACGCGATGGGGGCCAAGGGTAGTGATGCCGACGTGCAGGCCGTCTGGACGGTCGCGACGAACCCGGTCGCGGGCATGCCCGACGCCGGCCCGGTCCGCGAGCGGCTCGAATCGACGTTCCTCGTCGCCCAGGACGCCTTCCACACGGAGACGACCGCGGTCGCCGACGTGGTCCTGCCGGCGGCGACCTGGGGCGAATCCGACGGCACGGCGATCAACATGGAGCGGACCGTCTCGCGAGTGCGTGCCGCGACGGGAACCCCCAGCGGCGTCTGGAGTGATCTCCGGATCATCGCGACGATCGGTGCACGACTCTTCCCAGGACTCTTCGATGACCCGGATCCGGACCCGGAGATGCTCTTCGATGAGTTCGCCGGGTTGACTGCCGGGACCGTCGCAGACTGCTCGGGCATCGACTACGACCGCCTCGAACGCGAAACGGCGGTCCGCTGGCCGGCCCCCGACGCCGAGACGAGCGTCGCCTACCGTTATCACGAGACGGCCGAGCATGGCGAGGGGACGGAGACCGACGAGGCGGCTACTGTCGAAGCAGACGCTGACGCTGAGACGTGGCAGTTCCCCACACCATCAGGCAAGGCCCGGTTTTCCAGCGCCCACGGCGTCGAGCAGGCCGAACCGACGGACGAATCGTACCCCCTGACGTTGACGACCGCTCGCGAAGCGGATGGATACAACACGGGCGTCCGCACGCGGAACGTGCGCGACCCGGAGACGCTGACCGCTCGCGTGAATCCGGAAACGATGGCCGGGGAGGGCTTGACAGCCGGCGAGACCGCCTCACTCGCCTCGCGGCGTGGGAGCGTCGCGGTGGAAATCGAACCGGATCCAGCCGTTCCGACGGGAATGGTTTGGACGTCGATCCATCATCCGGACACGAACCGGCTAACGGTCGACACCGTGGATCCGCGGTCGAAAGAGCCCAATCTGAAACAGTGTGCCGTGCGGTTGCTGCCGACTGGCGCCGACGGCTCGGTCGTGCCGGCCGACGACTGAGTCCGCACGACAGCGATTTTCCACGGCGGCAAGGGTCGTGGCCGATGTCTTCGCACAGTAGCAACACTGTTCCCCAGATCGGCGTCGAAGAACCACTCCTGAATTTGAGGATCCGTCCGTTCTGTCCTAATATTCCTCAAAGGTCACCCAGGACTGCCGTATAATCCATAATGGATTCAATATTCTCTCCGAAACCATTTTAGGGTACGAAGGGTCACACCTGAGACGACAGAAGGTTCACGGATACAATGAATTTGAAGAAAAATCCAAACGTTCAATCGGAAATGAACGATAATGATGGTCGTTCGTCCGTTGAACAAACTACGATTCGTCGTCTCGGGGCAAAAATCGCCACCACCAGCCTGGAGGTGCGCTGATGGGGCTCATCGAGATGAACAAGTACCGGACGCTGTTGCTGGCGACGGTCGGCTTCAACTTCTCGTTCCTGATCTGGTTCTCCTTCGCGCCATTCACCGGCCCAATGGCCGAGGAATTTGGGCTCTCCCTGGCCGAGATCGGTATTCTCGCCAGTGCGGCGATCTGGTTGGCACCGTTCGGCCGCATTCTCACCGGCTGGTTATCCGACAAGTTCGGTGCGCCGGCGATCTTCGCCATCGTCCTGGCGTACGTCGGGGTGTTCTCGATGGCGAGTGCCTTTGCGGAGAGTTACGGCGTCTTCTTCGTCACGCGGCTCATCGTCGCGACGGCAGGGATCACCTTCGTCATCGGGATCCAGCACGTCGCCGAATGGTGGGAAGAGGAGAACCTCGGCCTCGCCGAGGGGATCTACGCGGGCGTGGGCAACGCCGGTGCCGCTGGCGGCGCGTTGATCCTCCCGCGCGTGTTCAGTGAGGGATGGAGTGGGCCGTTGTTCGAGACGAACTGGCGAGCCGCCTTCTTCTACACCGGGATCGTCTCGATCGTCCTCGCGATCGTCTACTACTCGATCGGAGAGGCCGCGAAGTCCACCGAGCGCCGCCAGGCGACCAAGGACAACGCGAGTTTCAAAGACTGGGTGCACACCGCGACGCGATACGGCACCGTCGTCCTCGCGCTGGCGTACGTGATGAGCTTCGGCCTCGAACTGTCGATGAACGGCTGGCTCGCGACCTACTACCGCGAGGCGTTCAACACGAGCAATCTCGTGCTCGCGAGCACCTTCGCGGCCACCTTCTCCGTCGCCGCCGGCCTGCTCCGGCCGATCGGCGGCTACATGAGTGATCGACTCGCGCGCAACGAGACCAACATCCTCCCGTGGTTCGAGGGCCGCTACCGCGAACAGTGGACGTTCGTCTCGCTGTGTTTCATCGTCGTCGCCATGCTCGGGATGACGCTCGCGGGGTTGAGCGGGGCCGTCCTGATCGCCGTCGTCGCCGGCTTCATCGTCGGGATGTCCTGTGCGTTCGCCGAAGGAGCGATCTTCGCACAGGTGCCGGCGATGTTCCCGAACAGTTCCGGCGCCGTCGCTGGCGTCGTCGGTGGGGTCGGGACCGTCGGCGGGATCGCGTACCCACTCGTTTACTCCTCGACGGTGATGCCCAACCTTCACCTGGGGTACTCCGTCGTGGCCGCTTCCATGATCCCGATCGTCCTGCTGGCTGCGTGGGTGTTCCGTCCGGAAATCGCGGCGGTCGCGAACTCGGCGGGGTTCTTCGGTGAGGGTGAGGCGAGCGCGAAGAGCACGGCGGCCGACGACTGAACGCGCACCGTTTTTCGACGCGAGCGACGACCATTCCTTTCTCGACGTTCGTCGAGCGATAGCCAACTGCAGCGACTCACGCTGCCGCTCGATCACGGACCAAGTCTCGGACTGGACGGTCGTTGGATAGTGCTGGCCCGCGAGTCGTGCGCGGGTGGACTGGGCACGTCCCCGTGCAAATTTCACGATGGTCGCTCGATGATTCGCAATATTTGACGGGAATTGGGCCAGAATATGTGTATAAGGTCCTTGTACTCCGGACGTTCGTCCGGATCGAAGAGATATATTTGCGTTATTTAAACGATTAGTGTTATGTGTATCGGGACAGGACACTGAAACGGTTGACAAGCGGACGAGTATGCAGTCATCTCGCGGAAACTGGGACAAAAGTTCACAACGGATTACGACGATGGTACACAAGAAAGAAGAATACAAAGCGGAACTGTACGGCGACGCCGTCAGGGAGAAAATCGAAGAATTCGCCGAACGGGGGTGGGAATCGATCCCAGAGGAAGAACGCGACGAGTGGTTCACCCGCTTCAAGTTTTGGGGCGTCTTCCACCACCGTGGCGGGCAGGAGTCATACTTCATGATGCGACTCACCAACTGCGGTGGCGTGCTCGAACCCGAGCAACTGCGAGCGATCGGTGAGGTCGCCGCGGAGTACGCCACCGGGCCCGCCGAGAATCCCGAGTTCGGCAACGTCTGGATCGACTTCACGACCCGGCAGTCCATCCAGCTACACTGGCTCAAGCTCGAAGACATTCCCGAGATCTGGGAGAAACTGGAAGCGGTCGGCGTCAGCTCGCGCTCGGCCGGCGGCGACACGATGCGCAACATCTCCGGCTGTCCGGTCGCGGGCAAGGCCGAAGAGTACGTCGAGAGCCGCGAGTTGCTCGACGAGATTCAGGAGGGAATCCGCGGCGACGACAGCCTCTCCAACATGCCCCGGAAGTTCAACATCTCGGTGACCGGCTGCCGGCAGGGCTGTGCCCAGGATTCGATCAACGACATCGGCCTGGAGCCAGCCCACAAGTTCATCGATGGTGAGGAAGTGAAGGGGTACAACGTCCGCGTCGGCGGCGGTCTCGGCGGCCGGGAACCTCGACGGGCGCGTTCGCTGGACATGTTCGTCCGGCCCGATGACGCCTACGAGACGGTTCGGTCCTTCGTCGAGCTGTACCACGAGGAAGGCAACCGCCAGAACCGCTCGAAGAATCGTGCGCGCTTTTTCGTCGACGAGTGGGGCACCGACGAGATTCGCGAGGCGATGGACGATCGTGTCGACTTCGACCTGGAACGTGCCGGGACGCACTTCCGCGGCGAGTACACCTACAACGCGGGCAAGCCGACCGAGCGGGGTGCTCACGACCACGTCGGCGTCTACCAGCAGGCTGACGGCAACTACTACGTCGGCCTGAGCGTCGCCGTCGGGCGAATGGCAGCAGACGAAGCCATCGAGCTGGCCGACCTCGCCGACGAGTACGGCTCGGGCGAGATTCGCCTCTCCCGGCGCCAGAATCCACTCATCATGGACGTGCCCGAACAGGCCGTCCACGAACTGCTGGAGGAGTCGTTGCTCGCCAAACACAAGCCCGAGCCGAACCCCTACGAACGCGGTGCCATGGCCTGTACCGGCACCGAGTTTTGCTCGCTCGCGCTCACGGAAACGAAGGCCCGAATGGCCCACATGCTGCGCTGGCTCCGCGACAACACCGAGTTGCCCGACGACGTCGACCGCATCAAAATTCACTTCTCCGGCTGCACGGCCGATTGCGGCCAGGCGATGACCGCGGACATCGGCCTGCAAGGGATGCGCGCTCGCAAGGGCGACGACATGGTCGAGGCGATGGACGTCGGCGTCGGCGGCGGCATCGGCGAAGAACCAACCTTCATCGAGTGGGTCCGCCAGCGCGTCCCCGCGGACGAAGTGCCGGGGATGCTCGCCAGCCTCATCGAAGCGTTCGCCGCCCTTCGCGAGGACGACCAGACCTTCCGCGAGTGGGTCGACGCCACTGGCCACGAGACCATCGTCGAACTCGCCGAACCCGAGGAAGTCGAGGGCTACGAGGATCCCTGTCTGTACGACGGCAAGCAGAACTGGTACCCATTCGAGGAAGGCGACGGCCCCGCACCGACGAACGTCGACGACGAACCGATTAGCGCCGACGACTAGCCGGATTCGATCCCAACCGGATTCCATCGACTGGGCTGGATTCTCCGGGCCGTACTGTCAGTCACGCCTGGGCGAACCGTTCCTGCACGGCGCCCGAACGGCGCGCGCTCGTCACCGATTCACCGTGAGCAGCGCGACGCGTTCGCGAACCAGATCAGCCAGATCGCCGTCGGTGGCACCGAGTTCGGCGTCGGTCACCTCGAAAAAGTCCATCACGCGCTCGCGGTCGTACTCGCCGATCGTCGGCGTTTCCGCGTCGAGCAAATCGCGAACGGCGTCGGCAGCCCCCGGTTCGCCGTCCCCATCATCCCAACCGTCGATCAGCACGATTATCGGACCGTCACCCTCGCTAACGCCCATCGCGAGCGCCTGGTCGATCTGCCGGCGGCCCGCCGCATACAGCATGATTTCGACGCTGCGGTCACGTGCGACGTTCTCCCCCCGGTCGAACGCCCGGTTCGCCAGTTCCACCGCTCGCTCCAGATGCGCGCGGTCGACGACCATTCTCGCATCGAAGGCCTGACAGGCGACCTCGTGCTGGCTGCCGATCTCGTCGAGTCGGTCCAGAAAGGTGTCCAGATCGTCGATCGTTGCGACGCCTTCGACGAGAGTAACCATTGATCAGAAATCACCCAGCGAGGACTGGTCGTCGCCGTTGCTCCCGTCGTCCGCGCTGGCACTGCTCCCGTCAGCGTCGTTCGCTGCCGCGATGGTTGCGTCGTCTGCTTCGATGTCGTCCATCGAGGGGTCCCGGTGGCCGGCGTTCTCCAATATCTGTTCGGCGGTCTTCTCGCGGCCACGCACCGCCCCGAGCACGACGGATTTGTCGGCGTCGCGGAGTTCGGCGCGCGTCTCGATGCCGGCGTCGTACAATCGCCGGGCGCGCTTGCGACCGACGCCGCGGATGCTCGCGAGGTCGATCAGTTCCTCGCCGACGCCGTGCTGGACGCGGGTCCGGGCCTTCCGGATCGCGGGCGCACTGGCGAGGTTGAGTTCCGTCGCGAGCGACTCGGCGGCCCCCAGGAGCCACTCGGCGGTGTCGACCTTCCCGCGGATGTCGCCCGGGCCGACGCCGTAACGCTGGGCGATTTCGTCCTCGTCGACCTCGCTGGCCCAGTCTTCGAGCATGCGAGCGGTTTTCAGTGCTGCCAGCCAGTCCTCGAAGGCGTGTTCGAACTCGCTGGGCATCGGCCCGAGGAACTCGTCTTCGCGCTCCATCGCGAGTTCAGTGTACTCCTCGTCGTCGCCCGAGCGGAGGTACAGCTGGTACATATTCGGCGTGCGCGAAACGAGGTGGAACAGGCCCATCGCCGTCGGCTCCCGATCGAGGTCGTCGACGATTTCGGCGACCTGGGCATCGTCATCGCTGCCGGCGTTCCCACTCGCACCCTCACGATTGGCGGTCACTGCACCTGATTCGCCAGGGGTGTCCTCGGCAGCCAAATCCGCCGCTGTCGTGAACTCCGCCGTCGGCTCCGCGTCGGCCCCGGGCTGGGTTGCCCGCTGTGGTCCAGTGTCCTCGGCGTCAGCAGCGTCCTCGTCGTCGCTCTCCTGGCCGGCGTAGCGCTCCCAGTGTTGCAAACCATCGATAATCTCGGCGGCGCTCATCGGATCGAGATACAGTCGCGAGACGGTGTGGCCCAGCGAGGTGGCCGACAGCTCCTGGCCCCCGTCGTCGCGGTACTCGCGTTCGAGGAAGTCGTTGACCACGAGGTATTCGAGTACTTGCTCGACGACTTGCTCCAGGCGACCGCTTTCGTTCGTCTGACTCGCGTACAGCGTGCGTTCGAGAAAGTCGAGCAGTCCGGAGCGTGAGCGGGCGAAGCCGGAGGCGACAGTCGCGAGCAGGTGCATCCGAAGTGCTGGTTCCGCCGCCAGTTTCGAGCGGACTGGTTCGGGGTCGGCCCACACGTAGCGCTCGAACAGTTCGTCGAGTTCGTCGTGGCTGTTGGCCAGCAGGACGGCTTCGCCGTACGGGTCGAGACCGGGACGACCCGCCCGCCCGCACATCTGGTGGACTTCGAGCACGGAGAGTGGTTGCATGCCACCGGCCTCGCCGTCGAAGCGTCGCCAGTCGCGAACGACGACGCGGCGGGCGGGCGTATTGACGCCCGCAGCTAACGTCGGCGTCGCCGAGACGACCTTGATCAGGCGGTCACGGAAGGCGTCCTCGACGAGCGAACGGTGTTCGCTGGCGAGGCCGGCGTGGTGGAAGGCAGAGCCGGCCTCGACGGCAGTCGCCAGGTCCTCGCTCGTCTCGGTGTCGCTGACGTCGCGAATCTCGTCGGCGATCGACGCCAGTCGCTGCTGTTCCTCCGGTGTCAGTGCGTCCCGCGCAGTGGTTCCCAGTCGTTTGGCAGCGGCCTCCGCATTGCGCCGTGAGTTGACGAAAACGAGCGTCGAGCCGCCGTCGGCCAGCGTGTCGCGAACGATCGCCGCTTCCTGCTTCTCGCCGCTGCCGACCGGCAACTCGCGTTGCTCGCCATCCTCGAGATGGAGGGCCTGGCCGTAGTGAACTCCCTTTTGCAATTCGATAGGGCGCCAGTCTGAATCGACGAGTTCCGCGTCGAGCCACGTCGCAAGTTCGTCGGCGTTGCCGACCGTCGCCGAGAGCGCCACCGTCTGCAGGTCGGGATTGATACGTCGGAGCTTGGCCAGCGTCACTTCCAGGGTCGGGCCACGCTCGCCGTCGTCGACGAGATGGACCTCGTCGGCGACCACGCAGGCCAGATCGGAGAGCCACTCGGCGTCGTTTCGCACGAGGGAATCGACCTTCTCGCTCGTCGCGACGACGATATCCTTCGACGCGAGCCAGCCACCCTCGGACTCGTAGTTCCCGGTCGACACCCCGACGTCGATGCCGTACTCCTCGAAGGCCTCGAACTCGGCGCGCTTCTCGCTGGCCAGCGCTCGCAGGGGCACGATGTACAGGGCCTTTTTCGGCCGGTCGGGATTGCCCTGTGCGTCGGTGATCGCCGACAGCATCGCCAGCTGGGCGACCAGTGTCTTCCCGCTGGCAGTGGGCACGCTCGCCACCAGACTGTTTCCCCTGGTGACGCCGGCCTCGACCGCCGCGGCCTGTGGCGGGTACAGCGACTCGATCCCCTCGCCCTGCAGGTACTCTTTGACCCACTCGGGAACGCCGGGGACTGCCGCCACGTCCATTGGGGCGTCCTTTGCTCCTCCCGTGGTTTAAACTGTCGCACCGGTCCAGCCACGGGCCGCTGGCGGGAAGGGGCTGGGAACGGTGTTCGCTGGTGACAAGTGCCGTTCAGTGAGGGTGATCGGCACGTGAAACCGCCACAAGCGTTAACCCCCACCCCAATACAGTGGGCCTATGGCAAGCAGGGAGGCCAGGACGGGGGCCCCCGAGACGGCCGAGTCGGTAGTCCTGGTGGTTGACGACGAACCCGACGTTGCGTCGGTGACGGCGACGTATCTGGAGCGGCATCTCGACGGTGTGGCGGTCACGGTCGAATCCGGCGGCACCAATGCGATCGACCGCCTGGAAGACAACATTGACTGCGTCGTCTCGGACTACGAGATGCCCGATATCGACGGGCTGGAGCTACTGCGACGGATTCGTCAGCGGGATGCCGACATCCCGTTCATTCTCTTTACCGCACGCGGGAGCGAGGAGATCGCGAGCGAGGCGATCTCGGCCGGCGTGACCGACTATCTCCAGAAAGGCGTCGGCACCGACCAGTACGCTGTCCTCGCCAATCGCATCGAAAACGCGATCGCACGGCGCGAATCCGAGGCAGCAGCGGCCGAAACCAAGACGCGTTACCAGCGGTTGCTGGCCAGTTCGCCACACGCGGTCGGCGTCCACGACGGCGAAGAACTCCTCTTCGCGAACGAGCGATTTCACGAGCTCGTCGGGTCGGATGGCGACGGGTCCCTCGTCGGCGATGACCCACATTCCTTCGTCCACGAAGACGACCGGGATGCGCTCGACCAGCGCGCGAGACGGGTTCTGAACGGCGAGCGGACGACCGGTTGGTACCAGTGGCGAGTGCGACGGCCGACGGGCGAGATTCGTCACGTCGAATCCCGTGCTGCCCCGGTCGGGTTCGACGGGCGAGCGGCGTCCCAGGTCGTGCTCCGCGACGTTACCGAGCGCCGCCGCCACGAGTGTCGAATCCGCACGCTCCACGACGCCACGAGACGGCTCGTGACGGCCGAAGAGCCGGACGACGTCGGGGAGATAACGATGGAGGCGGTCGTCGATGTGTTCGAGAAACCGGTCGCCGGCCTCTGGGTCTTCGATCCGGCGGGCGGCGTGCTCGTCCCGCTCGCCGCGACGGAGAGTGCGAAAGCCCTGGCCGCGAAGGACGATCTGGACACCATGAGCTCCCTCCCGGAGTGGACAGTCGAACTTGCGGTGTTCGAGGCGGGTGAGCAGCGCGTCATCAAGGGATACGCCGATCGAGACGATACCGTCACCGACGAGTTTGAGACGGTGCTGATGCATCCGCTGGGCCGTCACGGGCTGCTGACGATCGCCGCCGCCAATGGCACCACGAAATTCGACGAGTCGGAACGTGACCTCGTTGGAATCCTGGGCCGCTCGGTCACTGCTGCGATGGATCGCGTCGGATACGACTCCGTGTGAACGACGCGACAGCTCGTTCGACAGGTGGCGCCATTCTGTTTTCAGACACGATAATCACGCGGCACGCTTTTACCCGAGGGTAGCCTTACGTTACCAGATTGGCACCATGAGCGACGGCGAAGGATCCACCGAGTCCCCGGCTGCGATCCTCAACCGAATGACGGACGCGTTTTTCGCCCTCGACGAGGAGTGGAATTTCACGTACGTCAACGACCGCGCGCGTCCAATCCTCGAAGCGGCGATGGACAGTAACGCCAGTGAAACGACCTTCGAGGGCCGGACGTTCTGGGAGACGATTCCAGCCGCCGTCGATACCGAATTTGGGGCCGCCTACCGCGAGGCGATGGAAACCCAGGAGACCGTCGAACTGGAGGCGTACTACGACCCACTCGACACCTGGTTCGAACTCCGGGCCTATCCCTCCGAGAGCGGGCTCTCGGTGTACTTCCGTGACGTGACCGAGCGCCACGCAACGCACGAGAAGCTGGCCGACCGTGAGCGCACCCTCCAGCAAATTTACGAGATTACGGCCGACACCGACCTGGGCTTCGAGGAACAGGTGTCCAGGTTACTGGAGATCGGCTGTGAACAACTCGGCACATCCTACGGCACACTCTCGCGGATCGAGGGCCAGGAGTACGTCTTCGAAATCGTTGAAGCCCCAGCGGGCACCATCGAAGCCGGCGAGACAGTCCCCCTCTCGGTGACGAACTGCGAACGGGTTGCCACCGAAGAGGAGGCATTGGTGCTCGGCAACATCGAACGCGACGCGCCCGAGTTGGCCGAGCGAGCTGGGAACCAGGACCTCGGGATCGCCTGCTACGTCGGTGCACCCATCGTGGTAGAGGAGGAAGTGTACGGGACGTTTTGTTTCTACCACGAGCGGGCCAGAGACGAGCCCTTCGAAAACTGGCAGATAACGCTCGTCGACTTGCTGAGCCAGTGGGTGAGCTACGAACTCACCCACCAGCGGATCCACCGCCAGCTCCGCGATCAGAACGAACAACTCGAACAGTTCGCCTCGATCGTCTCCCACGACCTGCGCAATCCACTGAACGTCATGGACGGATCGCTCACGATTGCAGCTGAATCCGGCGATCCCGCCGCGTTCGAACGCTGTCGGAACGCCATCGAGCGGATGGAAACACTCATCGACGACCTGTTGACGCTCGCAAAAGCCGGTGATCGCATCACCACTCTCGAAACAGTCCCCCTCGCAGAACTGGCGGCGAAAAGTTGGGAGACGGTCGAGGCCCAGGGCGTGACACTCGCCATCGAGACGGGCCACTCCATCCGCGCCGACCCCGGCCGGCTGGATCAGCTCCTCTCGAACCTCTTCCGGAACGCCGTCGACCACGCGGGCGAGGACCTCACCATCACCCTCGGGTCGTTACCGGACGGATTCTACGTCGCTGATGACGGTGCGGGAATTCCACCGGACGAGCGCTACCGCGTGCTGGATGCAGGCTACTCTTCGAGCGAGACGGGGACTGGCTTCGGGCTCAACATCGTCGCGGAGATCGCCGATGCCCACGATTGGGACCTCGAGATTACAGCGGGCGAGGCTGGTGGGGCACGCTTCGAATTCTCGGGCGTCGAATGTGTCACCCGCAGCGTCCCCGAGCGCGAACCCTAAGGGGCGCCCCACCAAATCGCGATACATGCGCGTCGAGTACGACCGAGATACCTGTATCGGCATGTTCCAGTGTGTCGCCGAGTGGGACGAGTTCGAACGGGACGAGGACGCCGGCAAGGCGGTCCTGGCCGACAGCGAGGAAGTCGAGTCCGGAATCTTCGTCCGCGACGTTCCCGAGGGGGCGGAACTCGACGCCAAGTTTGCCGCCCGCTCCTGCCCGGTCGAAGCCATCACCGTCTACGACGACGATGGCGAACAGCTCATCCCCTGACGGCTCGCCGCCAGCCTCACAGCCTCGCTTTCGAAACGCTCAGGACAGTCCTTCCGTGACGCCTACACGATGATCCGTGGCGCCAGCCGGCGGGTGATTGAGGGGTTTCCAGCCCTGCTCGCTCGATTCGGCCTGGTCGACCGCGAGAAGGGGACGGCGGCACTGGACCTGGCCGCGCCAGTGATGGTCACCGGCGGGCTCCGCGTCTTGCTGCGCATCGCTGACTTCCTGATGGTCGGTCTCGCGCTCGGTGACGACGCGATCGCCGGTCTCGAACTTGGCTTCCAGTACTATTTCATCGGGTTTGGCCTCTCACTTGCGGTCACGAGCGGCACGATCAGCGTCGTCTCGCGGCTCCAGGGGGCCGGTGAGTCCAGGCGCGCAAATCTCGCGGTCAAGCAGTCGCTGTGGATCGGGCTGGCGATTGCGGTCCCGCTGACGCTCGTGGCCTGGATCTTCGCGCCGGAACTCGTCGGCGTGCTGACAGACGACCGGGCGCCGATCGAGTTCGGCGCGACGTATCTCGCGATCGTCATGCTCTCACTGACACCGCGATTCTGGAGCATGATCGCCGCACGCGCCCTCGCCGGCAGTGCGGACACGCGCACGCCAATGTACGTACGTCTGCTGACGCTGCCGTCGAACGTCCTGCTGAATGCGGTTCTTATCTTCGGTCTCGGCCCGTTCCCCAAACTCGGCGTCGCCGGCGCGGCGATCGGGACCGTCGTCGCCAACACCCTCGCAGCGGCGGTGTTTCTCGGCCTCCTGGTGTCCGGTCGCTACGCAGTCACGCTGCCAGTCCGTGGTCGGCAGATCCACCTCGGACTGCTCGGTGAGATCGTTCGCGTCGCGACGCCGCTGGCCGGCATGCGACTCCTGCAGACGTTCGGCCGATTTCCCTTCCTCTTCGTGCTGGGCGTGCTCGGGACGCCGGTCCTCGCCGCCTACGCCATCGGCCGCCGGGTGATGCTCCTCGCGCTGATGCCGGCGTGGGGCTACTCGACGGCCGCGAGTACGCTGGTCGGCCAGCACGTCGGGGCGGGCGACGAAGACGAGGCGGCCGCCTACGGGTGGCAAACGGTTCGAATCGCGCTCGTGACGCAGATCCTGCTGGCCGTGGTACTCGTCCTTCTGGCCCGCCCGATCGCGACGCTGTTCGGGACGGCGTATCCGGACCTGACGGTGGAATTTATTCGAGTGTTCGCCCTGGCCGTCGGTGGCTTCAGCGTCTCGCGAACGATGCGGGGCAGTCTGCGCGGCGCCGGCGACACGCGATGGCCGCTGTATGGGACCGTGATGGGTTCCTACGTCGTTCGCCTCCCGCTTGCCTTTCTCGCCTTGCCCGCCGCCACACTCGTGACGATTCCACTGGTTGGCATCACGGTCGCGCCGGGGATGGATCTGGGATTGGTCGCCATCTACGCTGCCATCGTCGCTGATTTCACCGTGAAAGCAGCGGTCAACACCGGCCGATTCTGGAGTGGCAAGTGGAAATCGACCGCCAGGCGATCGGCGGTCGGGGCCGGTCCGGGCGATGATTGATCGTCGCATCTGAAACTTTAATGCACTCGTCGCTGGAGGAAAAGACATGAGCACATCCACCAAAATCGTCATCGGGACTCTCGCGGTGTCGGTCCTCCTCGTGGTCGCGATCGTGGCCAACCTGTATCTCGTCGGCCAGGCCGCCTGAGACGGGTCGGAGAGAGATCGATGTGATTTCTATTCGATATTAAGTCAATAGCAAAACGATATCAATCGGTGGCCTACCCCGCCGCTCGTCATCCACTTCACTCGACTGGCTGGGCGAACGCAAAGTTCGGCTTGACGTCGTCGATGCGGACCTCGACGGTGTCGCCGACCTCGACGCCACCGACGAACAGCGTGAAGCCGTCGACCTTCGCGATACCGTCGCCTTCCTCGCCCTCGTCTTCGATCTCCACGGTCAGCGTGTCCCCGACGGCGACCGGTGCGGTCAGGAAGTGTTTGCCGACGAGGTACAGCTCCGAGGAGCTATCCCGTGAGGCGTCCGGGCGGACTTCCCGGACGTACTCGAAGGAGGGTTCGAGGTCCTCAACGAGGTCCTGCAGGTCGCGGCCGTCGAACACCTTCGCACAAAAGTCCCCGCCCGCTGCCAGGACCTGTTCGGCGACGCCGAAGGCCTCCCGGACGAGGTGGACCGACCGCGCGTGATCGAGGTCGTACTCCCCAGAAATGTTGGGCGACATGTCAGAGAGCACGGTGTCGACCGGCCCACCAGCGCCGTGCGTTCCGTTTTCGACGCCGACCGCGTCGAGAATCTCGTCGACCGTTGCGTCCTCGGTGATGTCGCCACGAATCGTCGTTACTGGTGCACTGCCGTCGTCACCCTCGATCGGGTCGATGCGCTGACGGTCGACGCCGATGACCGTGCCGCGGTTGCCGACGCGCTCGCTGGCGACCTGGAGCCAGCCACCGGGGGCTGCACCGAGGTCGATCACCGTTCGGCCATCGCCCAGCAGGCCCGTCTCGTCGTCGAGTTGCTGGAGTTTGTAGGCCGACCGGGCGCGATACCCCTGCTGTTTGGCCCGGTTGTAGTAGTCGTCCCGACCTGTCATACGTACCTCGCTGAGATCTCTGACATGTTATCGCGCGATCCGGCTGACGAAGTGACGTTCATGGGTGACCGAAGGCGGTCGACCCGGAAAGACGTGCCGGAACCAGTTATGGATAGATGCGAAACGGCCCAAGAAGCGGCCACAGGCGCTTCGCCGGCGCCTAAAACATAGTCCTCGACTATATGGTTCGCGAGTGGCATCCATCCCCCAACAGGAAGGTGGATGCGCGTCCATTAGGCCATTCTGGGCGGTCTGACCGCGGAACGGTCACGAATCGTCTTCATCTCCAGTGAGGGCCCGAGTCGTCGTCGAGGTTCTTCCGCAACTGACGTACCAAGTTCAGCTGCATGAGGTGGAGGTGCATCCCGATGCCGAACAGCAACAGGCCCATGCCGACGAAGATTAGCGGGGAAAAACTGCGTCAACCGCACTTGTCATGGAGTCGAGGACTTCCTGCAGTCGAATCCACTCCCGCGCCCTCGCTCGGCGTGGACGAGCGTCACGCAGGCCTTCTGGGGCTACGATGGCCGTAGCGACACCGATCGCATCGACGCGCCGACGCTCGTCATCCACGGCCCTGCCGACGGCATCGTTCCGGTCGACGTGGCACGTGGGACTGCACGTCGCCTTCGCGAGAGCGTGTTCTGCCGGCTGGAACGCACCGGGCACGTCGCGATGGTCGAACGTCCGGCCGCGTACAACCGCCTCCTCCGGGCACTCATCGCGGCCGTCGACGATGACCGCGATCTCGAATCGGCCGTTCGCGACCGCCTCCACGAGCAGGACGAAGCGTCGAATGTGGCCGCCTGCAGTCCCTTACTCTCGACTACCGTTGCTGTCTCGGTGGTCTGTCTGACCCTCTCGCCCTGCTTCAGAACGGAAACTTGTCCTCGACCGACTGGACGGCGAGCCGGCCGAGCAACCGGGCTGGGCCGTGCTTCGGCAAGTCGCGGGCGACGTCCATCGTTCCCGGTGGCTCGCTCCCACCGATGCCCAACTCCCAGTCCGTCTCCGACTCGAAACGCTCGACCGCGGTCTCCACGCGGTCGCACACCGCGTCGGCGTCCATCGTCTTTACTTCCCCGTCTCGCATCACCACGTCCCCATCGACGATGACCGTCTCCACGTCGGCCGGCGCGGCGTTGTTGGCGAGGTGGGCCGGGATATTCGTCAGCGGCGCGAACTTGGGCTTGTCGACGTCAAGCAGGATGACGTCGGCCCGCTTGCCGGGTTCGAGGCTGCCGATCTCGTCGCCCACGTTGAGGGCGCGTGCGCCTTCGATCGTGAGCATCCGCACCAGTTCCATCGAGTCGTACTGCCCGCTCGATCGCTTGAGGTTGGCCGCGAGGCGGGCCTGCCGGGCCTCGCCGAACATGTTGTACGAGTCGTGCCAGTAGTGGTCGTCGATGCCGAGCCCGACGTCGACGCCCGCCGCGCGGAGTTCCGGCACCGGCGTCCACTGGACGTCGTCGTCCGTGTTCCAGTAGCTGAAGACCGACGGGCAGTGCGCGACGGACGCGTCGGCGTCGGCCGTTCGCCGAATGTCCGCGTCGTCGGCGAGGCAGAAGTGGGCGGCCACCAATCGGTCGCCGAGGAGGCCGACGTCGTCGAGCAGATCGATCGAGTCCTCTGCCCCGTTCGACCGCGCCATCGTGTTGCTCGCCTCGAGTTCGAGCAGGTGGGTGTGGACGAGCAGGCCGGGATATTCGGCGGCGAGGTCGGCGGCGCGCTCCCACAGATCACGCGTACACGACCAGTCGTCGTGGGGGTTGATCGTCGCCCGGATGCGCCCATCGTACGTGTCGTGGTATTCGTCGATGAACCCTCGGGCTCGCTCGAATTGCTCGTCGACGGGGACGTCCCAGAAGAGGTCGGAGAGCGCCGGGCCGAAGAAGCCGCGGAGACCCGCCTCGCCGAAGGTCTCCGCGCCCGCGGACGGGCGAACGTCCTGTGAGTTGACGGTCGTGACGCCGCCGGCGAGGAAGTTGAGCGCGGCCAGCTCGCAGCCCGCTTCCGTGAGATACTCGAACTCGCCCTCGGCGATCCGGCCGTAGATCGCCGTCATGCTACTCATCATCTCTAGCAAGTCGAGGTCGCTGAACGCGCCGATCAGCGGGGTCAGTTCGAGGTGAGTATGGGCGTTGACGAGCCCGGGCATCGCGAGCATCCCGTCGCCGTCGATCACCGCATCAGCTGCAATGCTGGCATCGTCGTCCCGAGACGACCGGACGTCAGTGATACGTCCGTCCTCGACGAGTACCGTTCCGTGTTCGTAGAGGCGATTCCGGTCGTCGACCGTGAGGACGAACGCGTCGTGGATCGCGATGTCAGGAGTCACTATTGGTTACCCCTTCGAGGGAATCCCACTCGGAATTTGCGTTCCCCGTCTGTACCCACTTGAGTGCCCGGTCACGTTTCGCCAGCTCGTAATACTGCATCTCCGCCGGTGCGACGGGCCAGACGGGGGCGATGGCCCGCCACTGGTGATAGAGGAGTTTCGCCCACCCAGAATCGCCGACCGCGGCGTACCGGCCGATGTCGAACTTCGGCCCGGTTCGGAGGTCGGGGACGACGCCGTGGAGGTGGGAGAGGTACGTCGACAGCGTCCAGCCGGTCGTCTCCTCGTAGACGTGTACCGTTCCGTACTCCTCGGTTTTCTGCACGAGGAGTTCGTAGAACGCCCGATATCCGCCGGGTGTGCCGTCCTTCATCCGGACGGCGACCACGTTCTCGCCGGTGGCCTCGAGAACGTCGAACATCGGGGAGGTCGTCTGCCGGGTCGCCGTAAACTCGGTGGGAGGGGTACCAGTCATTGTCAGTGGGCGTGCGTGTTGAGGTGGGCATCCCGGCCGTCGTAGCCGGGACACAGTTCGACCGTGGCGTGATCGACCCCGAGGTGGGCGAGTTCGTCGTGGACGCGATCCGTCACGCCCGCCGCCTCGTCCATTGTCTCGACGTCCGTCTCAAGATGCGTTGTCGCCACGGTGATCTGGCTGCAGATCCGCCACGCGTGGAGGTCTTCCACGTCAGTCACACCGTCGACGTCATCGAGGACGTCCCGCACCTCGTCGTGTTCCAACGGTGATTGCTGGAGGAAGATCACGCCGCTGCCGCGCAGGACCTTCAGCGCAGACCACGTTATGACGACGGCGATAAGACCGGCTGCAATCGGATCAATCACGCGAATCCCGGTTACTTCGATGGCGATGACGGACACGATGACGGCCACCGATCCGCCCGCGTCGCCGAGCAGGTGATAGAACGCGCCCTTCTCGTTCAGGCTCATCTCCCCACCCTGCAAGACGTACACCGATCCGACGTTGACCAGCAGGCCGCCGGTCGCGATGACCAGCGTCGGGACGGTGCCGATGGTGACGGGGTCGAGGAACCGCTGGTAGGACTCCCAGAGGATGAAGCCGACCATCGGCAGGAGCAACACGCCGTTGAGAAACGCGGCAAACGGCTCGAGACGGTGGAGGCCGTATGACCAGTGGTCGCCCTCGCCGTAGTGTTCGGCGACGAAGGAGGCCACGAATGCCATCACGTACGCCAGCGCGTCGAACAGCATGTGGAAGGCGTCGCCGAGAAGCGCGACCGATCCGAAGAGCAGCCCGCCGGCCAGTTCGGCGACGAAGCCGACGAGGTTGATCAGTGAAACGGCCGCCAGTTTCCTGCTACTCCTCGAGGACGTACCGTGTCCATGGCCATGCTCCTCGTGCGACCCGTCCTCTGCGGCGGTGGAGTCGGGTTCGTCCATCTTGGTCGAACCTATCCACGTCTTGATTATGAAAGTAGCTGCTATATATGGCCCAAGCTTACCGAATAATTGCTAAATTATTACTGCTTAATTATTAAAACTGCGTCAGTCGGAGCTATTGGGCAGCCCATGCCTCGACGGACAGGACAACAAAGCCATCGACTCCCGCAGAGACAATTGTACAACAGACGCGAAGAGATAGCAATTTTTCGCTGGGGCTGGAATGACAACGGAACAGTGCGCGGTCAGTCCGCCCCTCGTTCAGTTCGTATGGATAACAGACCGGGACGAGTAGTTCTAGTAGTCGTCATTGCCGCTCATGATCGCATCGTAGCGAACGGATGGGTATAGGGCGTCGTTCGGTGGAGCGTTGAAGTGGCCGTGGGACGTCTCCTCGATATGACCGAGTCTTCAGCGGACGCCGTCCGCGTCTGGCTCGTCGAGCGAACCTACTCGGACGACGAGCAGAACGTGATCATCCTGACGTACGCGACGACCGACGGAACACGCTACTTTCGGAAAGAACGTGCGCTGACCTCCTTCACGGACGTCCGCGACGTCACGGCGGCGGTCGAGGCCGATCCGGACGACCTCGGCGATGTCGCCGACGATGACCTTCGCGAACGGTACGCCGCGGAGGCTCGTCGGATGGCCGACGAGCACGACCCAGCGGACGTCATTTAGACACGTCCCCGCCGATTGCGGGTTCCCCGCTCCCAAATCGATTCGCTCGCGTCCCGCGGGCACTGGCCTCGCGGACGCAACGGCGTGGGGCGCTGCGTGGCGGCGGCACGGCAGCGTCTCCACGCCGCCCAAAGGCCGCCCTTTTTAACGGATGGGGGAGTAGACGCGGCCAACATGTTCAACGCCATCGTGAGCGCGGATACGCTCCAGTCAGCCCTCGACTCGGTGAGCGTGCTGGTGGACGAATGCAAGATCCACCTCGACGACGACGGCATCGAGATCCGAGCGGTCGACCCGGCCAACGTCGGGATGGTCGATCTCTCCCTGTCGGCGAGTGCGTTCGAATCCTACGAGGCCGACGGCGGCATCATCGGCGTCAATCTCTCGCGGCTCGAAGACATCGCGGGGATGGCCGACAAGGACCAGCTCGTCCACCTTGAACTCGACGAAGAGACGCGAAAACTCCACATCTCCATCGAGGGACTCGAATACACCCTCGCGCTGATCGATCCCGATTCGATCCGGCAGGAACCCGATCTGCCCGACCTCGACCTGCCGGCCCACGTCGTCATCGAGGGTCGAGACATCAACCGAGCGGTGACGGCGGCCGACATGGTCTCCGATCACATCGCCCTCGGCGTTGACGAGGATGCGGATCTGTTCTACGTCGACGCGGCGGGCGACACGGACGACGTTCACCTCGAACTCGACCGGGAGGACCTGATCGACCTGGAAGCAGGCGACGCACACTCGCTGTTCTCGCTCGATTACCTGAAAAACATGAACAAGGCGATCCCGAAAGACGCCGAGGTTCGCATGGAACTCGGCGAGGAGTTCCCGGTGAAGATGCACTTTGACTTCGCCGAGGGCCAGGGCGCCGTCACGTACATGCTCGCGCCACGCATCCAGTCGGACTGATCGACGGGTTCTCGATTTTGACGGTGTAGCGTCTCGCCTTGCGGTGCCCTCCCGCCTGTCTTGTGGATGAGAAAACATATCCCACACCCGATAGAAGCCGCCGCTGTATGCCCGCTATCGAAATCGATGCCCTCCACAAGCGGTTCGGGAGCGTCGAGGCCCTCCGCGGCGTCGACCTCACCGTCGAAGACGGCGAGGTGTACGGCTTCCTGGGACCAAACGGTGCCGGGAAGTCGACCACCATCGACGTCATCCTCGACTACGTTCGACCAACGAGCGGCGAGGCCACGGTATTTGGCCTCGACGCAACAGAACACACGAAGGAAATACGGCAACGCATCGGCGTCCTGCCGGACGCCTACCACCTCGACGGCCACCTCACCGGTCGCCAGCACCTTCAGTTCGCGATCGACGCGAAAGACGCCAGCGACGATCCCGGGTCGCTGCTCGACCGCGTCGGCCTTTCTGAGCAGGCCGGCCGGCGTGGTGCCGGTGGCTACTCGAAGGGGATGGCCCAGCGTCTCCTCTTGGCGATCGCCCTCGTCGGGGACCCCGACCTGATCATCCTCGACGAACCGTCGACCGGTCTCGATCCGAACGGCGCTCGACGCATGCGGGAGATCGTTCGGGAGGAAAACGACCGCGGTGCAACCGTCTTTTTCTCCTCGCACATTCTCGGCCAGGTCGAGGCCGTTTGCGATCGCGTCGGCATCCTCGACGAGGGCCAGATCGTCGCCGAGGACACCATGGCCGGCCTCGAAGCGTCGCTTGGTTCGGAGGCCCAGTTGTCGGTGACGCTCGACCGCGACCCGGGCGAGGCGATCCTCGGTGACGTCGAGCGTGTCCCCGACGTCAGGAACGTAACAGTCCAGGACCGGACCGTGACCGTCGCCTGCCCCGACGCGCGGAAGATCGACGTTCTCGATGCCGTGCGGGCCGACGACGTCACCGTCACCGACTTCGAGACCAGCGAACCCTCGCTCGAAGAGATGTTCGCCTCGCTCACGGAGGGGGACCGATGAGCCTGCTCACCCTGGCAAAGCGGCGCCTGCTGGATCCGGTCCGCACCCGGTCGCTCTGGGTCATGCTCGCCCTGTTCGCGCTCGTCTTCGGACTGATGGGCTATCTGGGCGGCTCGAACTCGATGCTTGACACGGCGACCCAGTCCGTCGCGATCATGGCGTTTCTCCTGCCGCTGGTGGCCCTGAGCTACTCCTACGACGCGATCGCGGGCCCGCGGGAAAGTGGCTCGCTCCGAGTGTTGCTGTCGTATCCGTTCACCCGCCGCGAGGTCGTACTGGGGACGCTGGTGGGCCGGATCGCCGTGGTCACGCTCGGCGTCCTCGCCGGTGTGCTCGCCGCGATCGTCGCGACGGTCGCGTTCGGTGGCTCACTCGACCTCGTCGCGTTCGGAATCGTCCTGGCGGTCTCCACACTCTTTGCGGCCGTCATGGTCGCGATCGGGGTCGGTATCTCCGCGAGCGTCCCGACGACCAACGCCGCGGTACTGACTGCCTTCGGAAGTTACCTGCTCTATTTCGCCTTCTGGGACCTGCTCCCGACGCTGGGCCGGTACGTGCTCAATGGCTTTGCCTTCCCGACCGGTCCGCCGCCGGAGTGGGTGCTGATCTGGTCACAGCTCAATCCCATCACTGCCTATCGCGCCGTGGCCGAAGCCGTCCTCGCGCAGCCGCCAACCGGGGCGTTCTACCACACCGTCTGGTTCGCAATCGTCGTTCTCGGGGCCTGGTTCGTCCTCACGATCGGCATCGGGCTCGTTCGATTCGACCGCGCGGATCTGTAGCAATCACGCAGCTGTGGCGGTAATTCACGAACCGGTCGACGGCCGAAATTTTCGCCCTACTCGTCCAATGCCAATGACGCCAACATCGCTTCGAGCTGGATTCGCTCGCTGGCACCTTCGGTGATCCGGAAGTCGGCCTCACCGACGCGGTCGAGGATGCGCACGGCGTGTTCGTCCTCGAGGTCGAACTCCCACACCGACCGATGGAGCTGATCGATGATGTCGCCGCCAGCGATGCCGGCGTCAGTGAGCAGATCGTCCAACTGGGCGCGTGCCGCCGTGAAGTCGCCGTCGAGTGCTGACTGGACCATCGTCTGGATCTCCTCCGGTCGTGCCGTCGACGTGATCGCGAAGACGGCGTCCTCGTCGATTTCGTCGCTCGTCGCGGAGGCCGCCTGCAACGCGTTCAGCGCACGGCGCATGTCACCGTCAGCCGCGTAGACCAGCGCGTCGACCCCGTCGTCGGTGAGTGTGAGGTCTTCTTGCCCGGCAATCTTTCGCAACTCCGACGCGACCGCCTCGTCCGACAGTGGCGAAAACCGGAAGACGGCACACCGGGACTGGATCGGGTCAATGATCTGACTGGAGTAGTTACAGGAGAGAATGAAGCGGACGTTGTTCGAGAACTGCTCCATCGTCCGCCGGAGCGCCGACTGGGCGTCACTCGTCAGTGCGTCGGCCTCGTCGAGGAAGATGATCCGGTAGTCCTCCCCGCCGAAACTGGTTCGGGCGAAGTTCTTGATTCGATCACGGACGACGTCGATCCCGCGTTCGTCGGAGGCGTTCAATTCGAGGAAGTGCTCGCGCCAGTCCTCGCCGTACAACTCGCGAGCGATCGCCATCGCACTCGTCGTCTTGCCGATCCCGGCTTGCCCCGAAAACAACATGTGCTGGAGGTCGTTGCTCGCGACGTACTGCTGGAGACGCTCCGTGATCGCCTCCTGGCCCACGACGTCGTCGAGGGTCTGTGGACGATACTTCTCGACCCAGACCGTGTCCCGTCCCGCCCGCGACTCGTCGGCCTCGCTCATGGCCATCGCGACGGGACGGCCGGCCGTAAACGTTCCGAGACGGTGTCATCGGCGGGGAGAATCGGGCGGCGACACGCTCTTGCCCGGTGCCGCAAATCACCTATTATGCGCGTGACCGTGGACGTCGCCGGGGGGCCAACGGAGGAAGTCGACCTCGACGCCGACGCCACCTACGGGGACCTCCTGGCGGAAGCCGACTACGACGTCCATCGCGTCTCTGTGCTCGTCGATGGCACACCCGTTCCCGAAGACGCGACCGTGACCACGGAGCAGGTTCGAGTGGTCCGTCTCGTCAAAGGCGGGTAGGAGCGGTTTGCGTTGTCCGCCTCGTTCTTGCGGGACACGAATGGACTGTTCCAGACCACTCGACGAGCCGTTTCTCCCACTGCTCTATCCTCGGGGCTTTCAACGCTTTGCGGTCACGCAACCACTGTTACAATCGACGCCGTCACCACCACGTTCCACTTACTCCCCGTGGACATCCATTTAGTCCCCATAGCGTCCACCCACGGGCATGACCACGCTGGAACTCGTCCTCGGCGCGTCGACGGTCCTCCTCGCGATGATCGTCCTCGTGCTGGTCGCGACGGACGATGACGATCCATCCGACGCCGAACTCGACGACGAGACGCTCCGCGCGTCCGTCGGTGACGCCCTCCGGGATCTCGATCTCGATCGGAACGCAGCGTTGATCGAAAATCACGCCACGGAGATGCGGACGCTGCACGACAACGTCGAGCAACTCCACACCGATCTCGAACAGTTGCTCACCAATCCCCAGCAACGCGGGAGTTTCGGGGAATACCAGCTCGAAACCATCCTCGCCGACCAGTTGCCGCCGGATATGTACGGCACTCAGGAGGCCGTCATCGCCAACTTGCGCCCGGATGCCCACGTCGAAACCTCCGCCGGAACGGTCGCCATCGACGCGAAGTTTCCCCTGGAAGCCTACGAACGCGCCGTCGATGCCGAGGATCCGGCCGAGCAGCGTCGCCAGGAGACGGCGTTCGCCCGTCGCGTCGAGGAACAACTAGAAAAGATCGCGACGGCGTACGTCCGGCCGGACGAGGGGACGGCCCCCTTCGCTCTCGCGTTCATCCCCAGCGAAGCGGTGTACTACCACCTGCTGACCGAGGAGTACGACCTCCTCACCGAGTACGGCGACCGGGGCGTCCAGGTCGTCTCGCCGCTGACGCTCGGCCAGAAGCTCCAGCTCGTCAAGGCCGGCGTCCACGCCCAGCGACTCACCGACCGCGCCGAGGCGGTCCAGTCACAGCTCGACACCCTCTCGAATCGCTTCGACGGGGTTGCCGACGACTGGGACACCTGCATGCGCCATTTGCGGAACGCGCTCGATCGCGCGGAGGACGCGGATCGTGCCTTCGACCGGCTGCGCACCGAGTTCCAGCGCGTCGATCGACTGGATGATGGCCAGGATGATTGATATTTCATAGGAGACCACCCTTGATCTCCGACTGGTTACTATACGGGATGGGGAAGACTGATTTTATTATAGTTAGTTGATTGGACTGATGAAAGACGATAAACCCCTGATTAAAACGTGGACTGGGGGTATTTTCATTTGTATTATTCTTCTAACTATTCTATTCTTTTTCTTCGGCCTAGCTGACAGGGCCGAATTCTTCTTCGAAAATGCAACGGCTCAAGGGGAAGCGAATGGGCTGGCTGTTCAACCAACTAACTCTACTTGGCCATCTGTAGAAAACATCTATCAACCGGAGGGAGCCATTGCGATTGCGTTGTTAGCGATATTCCCTCTGATTGGGTCATTGACGGTTGTGAAGTTCACTCACTGTATAGAGAATGCAAAACATTCAGAAGATTGGCATCGGCGGCTAATTAACCGACTCGTAGCTCCCCTAACAGCAGTATGGATATTTTGGATATTCTTCATTCTATTTATCAAATTCAAATTTGGCATCGAAATCATTGAGGCGAACCATATTTCACCAATCGAGTTCCTGGGTTATGGCATTCTGACCATCTCAATAGTGGCAATCATCCTCCCATTCACCTACCCTCTAATCCCTGATAGGATCGCCTTTACCACTGACAATGTTGTAATCAATCGATATATTGACAAACAATGGAGGCATGCTCAAGTAGCTCTTTCCAGTGGTTTGGCGGTTGTAATCGCTGGATCAGTCCCTGTTGCCTTCAGAACGACTGATTGGTTCGGGTTCACCGGCATGATTTTTCTGGTCGGCACAATGCTACCCCCATTTATGCTTGTATTCTCCTATCTGTCATACAGAATCCATATTATTGAATCTTCCAATCGTAGATAAATCCAGTAACATCAAATGTAGAAACATTCCTAAAATCGCGGGTGATATGGGCGTTATTGATGTTTGGGTGAAGTGCGACCAGAACTCTTCAGAATTTTCACTCGTCCTGAGACAGAAATCATTGCGACTCAATATCTGAGGTCGTCGAACGCACGCGAGAGATCCAGCGTCAGGTTCCCCTTGACGTAGCCCTCCGTGTGGCCGTTCGGCCGCATCCGGAAGACGACGGCCGGCTCGTGGCCGACGTCGGGTTGCTCGCCGAACACCTGGTTCCACTGGTCGTCCGGAAACGACGAGCAGTCGATGACCAGCGCGGCGTTGCCGTGGATCGCGATCTGGTCGTCGGTTTTGGCCTTGCCGCTTGCCTTCACGGCCGCGACCGCCGAATCCACCGATCGGCGACCGACGGGGATTGGTCGCGTCACCTCGACGAGGACGTCCTCGACCTGAAAGTCCAGGGCGTGACCGGAGGAAAACTCCACCTCCGGATCGAACTCGTAGCCGGCGTCCCAGAGCAGTTTCGCGACGTTGAATTCGCCCATCGTCGCCTGCATTCGCGTCAGATCGACGCCGCCACCGGTGCCCAGTTTGCTCGCCATCGTGTAGCGGTCCTCGTCGAGCACGCCCGTCGACAGAAAGTCCTCGTAGAAGGACAGTGCCTCGTCACGGTCGGCATCCGGAAAACCGGCGGCGTGATCGCGGAAGAACTCCCGGGTGCTCTGGCGTCCATCCTTCGAGTGAAAGACGGGGAGGAAGAACCACGCCAGATGCTCGTACTCGGCGAGCCACGGATCTTCGAGTTCGAGCTGGGCGAGAAGCTCTTTCTCGGCCCACTCGGTCATCGCCTGCGGTGCTTCCTCGAAGGTCACCTTGTCCGTGCGCCAGAGGACTTCTGGCGTCTCGGTGTTGCCCAGCCAGTAGGCGTCCGCGTTCGACCAGCAAAAGAGGGCAGTCGAGCCGTCGTCCATCGAAAACCGTCGTGCTTCGTAGCCTTCGGGGGGAGCGAACCACGGGCCGTCCATGGTCGCACCGAGGGCCCCGTTGAGTGGCTGGTAGATGCGATTGTGCACCTCGTCGGCCGACCAGCCACGGGGAGAAAAGCGAAAGCGAACGGGTCCTGCCACTGCTGATGCGGACGGCGCCGAGACGGTTGTGCCTTTCGTTCGGGGCCCATTGCGGTCCAGCGACGCCGTTCTCCGGTCCCAAGCGACGGCCTGCCCCCATCGGCAACTGGTATCCATACCTGTAATGACCGTTACATTGATAGTGGGTAACTCACAACAGTGAGTGTGGTTACCAATGTCGATGGGAGCATTTGACGACGACGAACACGAGCGCCGTGAGCGGAAGAACGCGACAGTGGACGTGAGTGACGACGACGAGCGCACACAGTACCACGGCAAAGTCGAGTACGACTCGGGCGAGTCGACGGAAGATCTCCTCGACCAGTTCCAGCAGATCAAATCATCCTGAGGGTGCCGTTTTCCGCCGCGTTGCGCAGTCGATAGCGACGCCGGAACCGTTTCGGCGGCGGTCCGCTGTACTCACACGCCGCGGCGCTTTTGCCTCCCCGTCTCCATCCTACCGTATGGCCAGCCAGCCCTGCGATGGCTGTGGCGAGTCCGTGACCATCGCCGGCGGCATCGCGAACATCTGGACGCAGGAAGCGACCAGCACCGGCGGGATCGAACTGGAGCTCGTCGACGACAGCGAGTTTTTCCTCTGCTTTGCCTGCATCGACCGGCTTCCGGACGATCACGACGTCACCGCCGAAGACGTTCACGCGTTACAGGAGTCTTGACCGCCAGCAAACCCAGAAGCAAGCGCCGACGGGTCTCGCGCCCGATACCTTCGCCCTGTGGCGACTGACACCCCTCGGACGGCCCCGGGACCGGCAGTTTTTATTCCATCCCGCGGCAGGGTCCAGTGTGGACACAGGCCGGATCTTCGACGAGTTTCCCGCCCCGGACTATCGTGGCAATCAGGAAGCTGCCCTCCAGGCAATCGCCGACGCCTTCGACGACGGGAACGACGTCGTCCTCGTGCGTGCACCGACGGGGAGTGGCAAGTCACTCCTCGCGCGGGCGATCGCGGGCTGTGCGCGGACCGCCGGCGAGGCCGAGGCTGCCCAGCGCATCGACGCCTACTACACGACGCCGCAGGTCTCCCAGCTCGACGACGTGGCGAGCGACCCGCTGCTCGAAGACCTCTCGATCATCAGGGGCAAGTCGAACTACGACTGCATTCTCCCCGGCGAGACGGACACGCCGGTCAACCAGGCACCCTGCGCTCGCGAGCGTGCATTCGACTGCCAGGTGAAACACCGCTGTCCGTACTTTTCGGATCGCTCGATCGCATCGAATCGGCGCATTGCGGCGATGACGCTGGCGTATTTCATGCAAACGGCGGGCAGCGAGATTTTCGGGCCGCGCGACGTCGTCGTCATCGACGAGGCCCACGGCCTGGGGGAGTGGGCCGAAATGTACGCGACGATCGAACTCGGCCCCGATACGGTGCCCCTCTGGGACGACACGCGGCCGCCGACAGTCGAGAATCTGGGCGATGCCCTCGGATACGCCGAGCGCGTGCTCGCCACCTGTGACCGCCGCCTCGAAGAGTTGCGAAATATGGAGGACCTGAGCCGCGCGGAGGTGGCCGAACGCGACCAGTGTACGACGCTCTCGCGCGACCTTGGCTGGTTCGTGGAGGACGCGCGTGACCCGGACACGGCGACGGGCTGGGTCGTCGACCAGCCCGACGGCGAGCGCACGCCGGTGACGATCAAACCGATGGCACCGGAACGGTATCTCGCCCACACCGTCTGGGACCGGGGCAACCGATTTGCCCTTCTCTCGGCGACGATCCTGAGCAAGGAGGGGTTCTGTGCGTCGGTCGGCCTCTCGCCCGAGCGGGTCGGGATGGTCGAACTCGGCCACACCTTCCCCGTCGAAAACCGGCCCCTGTACGACGTCGCCCAGGGGAAGATGACCTACGAGGACCGCGACGAGACGCTCCCGAAGATCGCCCGAACCATCGTCCGGATCATGCAGGCCCATTCCGACGAAAAGGGCCTCGTCCACTGTCACTCCTACGCGATCCAGGAGAAACTCGACGGGCTCCTGACCGATTTCGGCGTCGCCGAGCGCATCCGCACGCACGACACCGCGGACCGCGACGGCCAGCTCACTGCCTGGAAGCAGGCCGACGACGCCAGCGTCTTTCTCTCCGTGAAGATGGAGGAAGCGCTCGACCTGGAGGGGGATCTGGCGCGCTGGCAGGTGCTGTGCAAGGCACCGTACCCGAACACCCGGGATTCCAGGGTCGCCCGGCGCCTCGAGGACGACCAGTGGGGCTGGTACTACCGGTCTGCCCTCCGGACCGTGATCCAGGCCTGCGGGCGCGTCGTTCGCGCGCCGGACGATTACGGCGCGACGTACCTGGCGGACTCCTCGCTGCTCGACCTGTTCGAGCGAGCACGGCACGAGATGCCCGGCTGGTTCGAAGCCCAGGTCGATCGGATGAGCGAGCCGGACCTGCCGGAGTTTGCCCCGCGCGCTGCCCTCGACGGCCCAGGTGGCCGTGGTGGCGGACACTCCGGCTCGCCGACCACGTCGAGTGGGTCGAGCGGCGCAGGGACCCACTCCGGTGGCAGCGGGTCGCGGTCCCGCACGTCGAGTCGCTCCTCGTCCCGGCGCAGTCCGATGGCGGACGTCTGGGACACGGAGTAACTGGCGACGGTCGCCACCGATTTATCCCCGGTCCGCGCACACTAACTGGTACTGGATGGACTCGGATTCACGACCGCGTCGCTGGACGCTCGGTCGGCTGCCACCACTGTTTTCCTCCCAGCGAGGGCGAACGCTGGCGATCCTCGTCACCCTCGTCGGGCTCGGGCTGCTCATCGCGGGCGCCGTCCTGACCCGCGAGTACTTGCCGTTGCTCTCCGACCCCGTCACACTCCGTGAGACCATCGCCGCCTACGGCCCGACTGCACCGGTGGTATTCGTCGCCCTGCAGGCGTTGCAGGTCCTGATCGCGCCGATCCCGGGCCAGATTCTCGGGCTCGCCAGTGGCTACCTCTTTGGCGCCCTCGCGGGGACGGCCTACAGTCTCGTCGGCGCGACAATCGGCAGCGTCGTCGCCTTCGCCCTCGCGCGGCGGTTTGGTCGTCCCTTCGTCGAGGCTGTGATCCACGACGACGTGCTCGAAACCTTCGACGGCCTGGTGGCACGGAACGGCGCACTCGCGCTATTCCTCGTCTTTCTCGTCCCTGGCCTCCCCGACGACGCCATCTGCCTGCTCGGTGGGCTGACGCGGCTCTCTATCCCGAAACTCGTCGTGATTTCCCTGCTCGGTCGCTTCCCGGGCTACCTGCTATTGAATCTGGCGGGGGCAGGCGTCGCCGAGGGGAACTCGTTGCTGGTCGGTGGCGTGGTGCTGGTCATCGTCAGCACCGCTGGGATCGCGCTCTGGCAACGCGAGTCGATCCTCGCGTGGGTGGAGCGCCGCTGAGTGGCGCGGACGGCGGCCCAGCGGACGGTGACCCCGATCACTCCGGTGCTACCCGGCGATCGAGCCACCTGCGGACGCTCTCGACCGCCGATTGCAATCGCTGGGTGCCGAAAACGGCGACGACGATGGCACCGAGGGCGTCGAAGAGGAGGTCGAGTTCCGTGTCGTAGGGCCCGTAGTTAATCCAGATGACAGGGAGGTCGAGCCAGTCGGTAAGAAGGCGCGCGCCGAGTTCCAGGCCCTCCCAGAGCAATCCCATCGCGATGGTGAACGCGAGCAGGTAGTAGGGGAGACGGGATTCGGGGATGTGGAATCGATCGGTGTGTAAATCGAGGGCCCGCACTACGGTGTAGGCGACGCCGGCGACGACCATCGCCGACACCGTGTGGGTGAGGTGGTCCCACCACCAGACGTCGTCGTACAATCCGAGCATGCCGACGGCGTGGAGAAACACCGCCGCCGTGATGAACAGCGTGAGCCCCGTATCCAGGCGGATACCGAGGTCACGACGGAGTGCAGCGGGGAGAACGGTGACCAGGAGGGCGAGCAGCGCATTGACCGCGACCGAGAGGTTTCCGCCGATAACTCCCAGCACGAGGATCGCGACCAGTCCGCCCTGCAGGACGCGTGCGAGGCCTCGCTCGACCAGCGCACGGGAGAGTGCCATCGATACGACGGTTGACAGTGCCCCCACAAATCGATTTGGCTCGAAAAGCCTCACGTGGGGATTGCCGCATTCGCCGTGTGCAGGAGCCGGTGAACAGTCGATACCTGTCGAGAACGACCCCGAGGGCAGCGGAGACGCGGAAATTAGCGCGAACGGAGACTTCCGACCCACGACCGACAACGAAATACCACTCCAGGCCGTTGGTTGGGTACAATGATGGCCACCACCCACGCGCTCGTCGGCTTCGTTCTGGGCGCGGTGGCGATGGGGTTCGGCCTGCCGGCGCACCTGGCGGTCCCAGCGGCCGTGCTCGGTAGCGTGGTGCCGGATCTCGACCTCTACTACGGGCATCGGCGGACACTTCACTATCCGATCGGCTTCCCCCTGGCGGCAGTGGGGAGTGGCACGCTGGCGATCCTCGCTGGCGACTCGCTCGCGCTCGTTCTCGCGACTGTCGTCCTGTTCGCGGCGGCCGTCCACGTCGGCCTGGACGTGCTCGGCGGCGGCCTGGAGTTGCGCCCCTGGGAGGGAACCTCCGACCGGGCCGTCTACGACCACGTCCGGGGACGCTGGATCCCACCGCGTCGGTGGGTCCCCTACGACGGCTCGCCCGAGGATCTGGCGGTTGCCGGCGTCCTGACTACTTTCGCCGCCCCGTTCTACGACGGCGTCTGGCTAACGCTCATGCTCGTCCTCGTCGGTATCTCGTTCGTCTACGTCGCCCTCCGCCGCCGACTGGCCGCGTACGCCCCGGTCGTCGTGGGCCGCCTCCCCCAGACGGTTCGCGAGCGCGTGCCCGGACGCTACGTGGAGTGACGCGACGCGGGAAACCCCAAAGACGGCCGTCCGAACCCTGCTTACTCCGCCACGTCGTCTTCGAGTGAGTCCTCCGTCTCCGCCGGGGCTGGGTCCGCGCCGTCATCGTTTTCGGCGACGTCAACCGCCAGCGAATCGCCGTCGGCCGATCCTTCGTCCGCTTCGAGTGCGACGAACAGCCCCGCCAGGTGCTCGTCGTAGCAGGGCCGGCAGACGTAATGATCGGCGACGCCATCCTCGTGTTTCGGGTTCACGAGCACGTGCGTCGTGGTCGCGAACGGAACGCTGTCGCCACAGATCGCACACTCCTCGGTCGCCATTGGTTGGGGCACGTTGACACGCAACGGAAATAAGTGACGCGACGGTTCAGCCAGAATCTTGGCGTTTGGCGCGCTTAGCAGCGGTCCTCGATCGACGCGGCGACCGCGTCGAGGTCGTCGTCGGAGAGGCCTGGCGATGCGCCGAAGATGGAGTGGATCGGCCGGTTGCCGTCGTCCTCGAAGCGCGGCACGACGTGGCAGTGGACGTGGGGAACTTCCTGGCCGGCGAGTTCGCCGTTGTTGAACGCGACCGTCGTGGCCCGGGCGTCGACGGCGTCCTCGACCGCCGGGACCACGCGATGGATCGCCGCGTACAGCTCCGTCGCTTCGTCGTCGGGCACGTCGTTCAGCCGCTCGTGATGGGCTTTCGGAACGACGAGCGTGTGGCCCTCGGCGAGTGGGTTGGCGTCTAGAAAGGCGATGGCGTCGTCGTTCTCGTCAACGATGCGGCCGGGGATGTCGCCGTCGACGATCGCACAGAAAATGCAGTCTTCGCTCATGGTCGACCGGTCGCTCGCGAGTGTGTTGAAGATTTGGTCGACACTCGACTAGCAGCAATGGACCTCAGAGCAACCGCGAATCGTTGAAAGCCCCAGGCCGGTCGTGGGCTGCGCCTCCCTGCGCGCTTCGCTCACATTCGATCGCTCCAGTGCTTGTTCCGATAGACTTCGCTTCGCTCGTCTATCGACGTTCGCTTCACTGCGTTCAGCTCACCGTCGTCTCGCACCACGACCGGCCTGCCCCTTTCATTCCACCCCGTCCTGCGACCGCACCTACGCCCAGCCCACCCCCTCCCCAACCGATTGCGCTGCTCGGGCCTCCGCACCGCGGCCCGACGCTGCTCATCCCTCGCGCGGTTCAGGTTCGGCGCGACTGGCGCCGCGCCTCACCAGCGCGCGCCATTAGCCGTTGGTTTCGTAGTCTGATACCGATTCGATATCATGGTGATCTCACACAACTTGCCAGCCGATTGGACAGCCGGGAGGGTGGGACTGAAAGGGGCGCGTCGGTCGTGGTGCGAGACGATGTAAGCGATGTCAGAGCTTCGCTCTGACAAGTGCCCGAGGAATCCTCGGGCCACCGCAGCGAAGCGAGGAGCGCAACGAGTCGCAGCCCACGAGCGCCGCGGGGCTTTCCACTCTTCTCTATCATAACATTGCTTGACGTCCCTCCACGTGCAACTCCTAGCCACCCAATCGATTCCCCTTTAATCCCGGCGGCGATTGATTCTGCCATGGAACGGTTCGCCCCCGTCGACGACCAGTACGACCCCGACGCGCTCGAAGCACGGGTGTTCGACTACTGGGATGAGGTCGACGCGTACGAGCGGACGGTCGAGCATCGAGCGGACGGGGAGGATTTCTTCTTCGTCGACGGCCCACCCTACACGTCGGGGTCAGCCCACATGGGCCACGCCTGGAACAAGACGCTGAAAGACGTCTACATCCGGTACAAGCGCATGCAGGGCCACTCGGTCACCGATCGGCCAGGCTACGACATGCACGGGCTCCCCATCGAGACGAAAGTCGAGGAGGCGATGGACTTCGAGAACAAGAAGGACATCGAGGACTTTGGCGTCCAGAACTTCATCGACGAGTGCCGCGCGTTTGCCGAGGACAGCCTCGACAGCCTGCAGTCGGATTTCAAATCCTTTGGCGTCTGGATGGACTGGGCGGATCCGTACAAGACGGTCTCGCCGGAGTACATGGAGGCCGCCTGGTGGGGCTTTGCGGCGGCCCACGACCGCGGCCTCGTCGAGCAGGGCCAACGCTCGATCACCCAGTGTCCCCGCTGTGAGACGGCCATCGCCAACAACGAAGTCGAGTACGAGGACGTCGAGGACCCCTCGATCTACGTCAAATTCTCGCTCGACGAACGCCATGGCAGCCTCGTCATCTGGACGACGACGCCGTGGACCATCCCGGCGAACACCTTCGTTGCCGTCGACGGCGAGGGGTCCTACGTCGGCGTCGATGCAACGAAAAACGGCACCACCGAGCGTCTCTATCTCGCGGAACCAAAGGTCGAGGAAGTCCTGAAAGCGGGTCGCTACGACGACTACGAGATCGTCGAGGAGCTCACCGGCGAGGATCTCGTCGGCTGGACGTACGAACACCCCCTTCGCGAGAACGTCCCCAACGCACCCGGTGGCGGCGCGAACGACTTCGACGGCGCACTCGAAGTGTACACCGGCGACTACGTCGACACCGAGGGAGAAGGCACTGGCCTCGTCCACTCCGCGCCGGGCCACGGTGAGGAGGACTTCGCTCGCGGCACGGAACTCGGCCTCGACATCTTCTGTCCGGTCGGCGCCGACGGCACCTACGAGAACGCGGCCGGGACGTACGCCGGCCAGTTCGTGAAGGACGCCGACGACGGGATCATCGACGACCTCGATGCGGCGGGTGCGCTGCTCGAAGCAGGCACGACGTCCCACAGCTACGGTCACTGCTGGCGCTGTGACACGGGCATCATCCAGATCGTCACCGACCAGTGGTTCATCACGATCACGGACATCAAGGACGATCTCCTGGACAACATCGAGGACTCCGAGTGGCATCCCGACTGGGCGCGGGAGAATCGGTTCCGCGACTTCGTCGAAGAGGCCCCGGACTGGAACGTCTCTCGACAGCGGTACTGGGGCATCCCGATCCCCATCTGGCTGCCGACCGAGGACGCCGACGGGAACGCCCTGGAGTGGAGTGGCTCGATGGACGACGCGATCGTCCTGGCCGACCGCGAGGAACTCGCCGAGCGCGTCGACCAGTCGATCGATTCAGATACTGTGGACCTCCACAAGGACACGGTCGACGACTTGACGATCACCGAAAATGGGCGGACCTACGAGCGCGTTCCCGACGTCTTCGACGTCTGGCTCGACTCCTCGGTTGCGACGTGGGGAACGATCGATTACCCCGCCGAGACCGAGGCCTTCGAGGAACTCTGGCCGGCGGATCTCATCATCGAGGCCCACGACCAGACGCGGGGCTGGTTCTGGTCGCAACTGGGCATGGGCACCGCAGCCGTCGGCAAATCGCCGTACGAGCGCGTGATGATGCACGGCCACGCCCTGATGCCCGATGGCCGTGCCATGTCCAAATCCAAGGACATTCGCGTCGATCCAGGGGAGGTCCTCGACGACTACGGCGCCGACCCGATGCGCGCCTTCCTCCTCTCGCTCGCAGCGCGCGGCGAGGACATGCAGTTCTCCTACGAGGCCACCCAGGAGATGCAGCGCCGACTCAACATCCTCTGGAACGTGTTCCGGTTCCCGCTGCCGTACATGCGCCTCGACGGCTTCGATCCAGCGGCCGTCGACCTCGCCACGTGCTCGCTCGAACTCGAAGACGAGTGGGTGCTCTCGCGACTCCAGGGGACGATCGCCGAGGCCACCGACGCGATGGAGGAATACCGGCAGGACGAAGCGATCGATGCAATCCTTGAGTTCGTCGTCGAGGACGTTTCCCGATACTACGTTCAACTCGTCCGCGAGCGCATGTGGGACGAAGAGGGCAGCGACTCGAAGACCGCCGCCTACGCGACGCTCTATCACGTCCTCCACGAGGTCGTCACGCTGCTCGCCCCGTTCACGCCGTTCATCGCGGAGGAAATCTACGGCACGCTCACCGGGGAGGACGAACACCCGACGGTGCACATGGCCGACTGGCCGACCGTCGACGCGACCTACCGCGACCAGGCGCTCGAAGACGAGGTCAGCGTCGTCCGTGCGGTCGAGGAAGCCGGATCGAACGCGCGCCAGCAGGCCGAACGCAAGCTTCGCTGGCCGGTCCAGCAGGTCGTCGTCGACTGCGATTCGGAAACCGTCGCCGCCGCGGTCGACGCACGCCGGGACCTCCTGGCTGACCGACTGAACGCTCGCAGCATCGAAATCGTCGGTCCCGAGGACGCCTGGGGCGAACTCGCCTACTCCGCGGCGGCCGACATGTCGGTCCTCGGCCCCGAACTCGGCGAGGACGCCGGGCGCGTGATGGGCGCGCTCAACGACGCGAGGGTGACCGAGGCCTCCCTCGACGAACTCGAAGCGGCCGTCGCTGACGAGACCGGCCTCGACGTCGAACTGACCGAGGAGATGGTTTCCTTCCGCCGCGAGACGCCGGACACGGTCTCGGGCACCGAGTTCAGCGCCCTCGACGGCGGTGGGGTCGTCTACGTCGACACCACCCTGACTGAAGACATCGAGAGCGAGGGGTACGCCCGCGAGGTCATCCGCCGGGTCCAGGAGATGCGCAAGGACCTCGAACTCGACGTCGAGGAACGAATCGTCCTCTCAGTCGAGGTCGCCGACGATCGTGTTGCCGACCTCGTCCGCGACCACGAGGAACTGATCATTGATGAAGTCCGAGCCGACTCGATCGGCGACATCGCCGATGGACACCGAAAGGAGTGGGACGTCGAGGGCGTGGCGATGGAGATCGCGATCGAGCCGGTCGCCACCGCCGACGCCGAGTAAGTCGGTCGCCGCGGCTGCCGGCAGCGGGGTGCCAACCGTCAGCAGGCTGGCACCGTCGGCGGCGGATCGAAAGCCGTTTTCCCCCACTCTCGTGATCCCGAACAATGGCAGCGCCGCGAACCCAGTTGCGCGTGCTCTTTTTCTCGCGGTTCGCGAACTATTTCGGACTCACGACGTTGCTCACCCTGTTGCCGACGTACATCGAGCAACTCGGCGCGACGGGGCTGGTCCTCGGGATGTTCGCGACCGGCCTGACTCTCGCACAGGGGGTCTCAGTCATCCCACTGGCCTGGCTCGGCGATCGCTACGACAAGCGCGCCGTCCTTCTCGGCGGTCTCGGGCTCTCGATCGGGACCTACCTCGCCTTCCCACTCGTCGATTCGAGTCTCGGGTTCATCGCGGCACGCATGGTCCAGGGCATCGGCGCGACGGCGGCGGGGATGATCGGACTCTCCCTCATCGGTGAACTCGCAGCGAGTGACGCCCGTGGGAACATCATCGGGGAGTCCAACGCCTGGCGCTTCGCGGCCGGGATCGGTGGTTCCCTCTCGGCCGGTGGTCTGTACAGCCTCTTCGGTTTCGGGGTCGTGTTCGGCCTGCTGACGGCCTTCTCGGCGATCGCGTTCGCGCTCGTCTGGTTCGTCGTCGACCCCGACGAGACGAGCGTCAGCGGCTTCGCGTTCAGGGATCTCGCCGTCAACCGGCGTATCCTCACCATCACGAGCTTTCGTGCCCAGTACGCCGTCGCCGTCACGCTCGTGCGCACGTGGGCACCGATCTTCGCCGGCCTCGCCGCTCTCAACGGCGGCCTGGGGCTCAATGCTGTCGCAAGCGGCGGGTTCGCAGTGGGAATGGTCGTCGCGTCGGAGAAGTTTACCAACATGCTCGCCCAGCCCTACACTGGCGCGCTCTCCGATCGGTACGGCCGTGCGCAGTTCGTCGCCATCGGCGGACTCTGTTATGGTCTCGTTGCCCTGCTCGTCCCCTTCAGCCCTGCCTTCGGCGACGCCCTCGGGTTGCCGAGTACCTACCCGGTCCTGGGTGAACTTTCGACCGGCCTCGTTCCCCTGCTCGTCCTGAACGGCCTCCTCGGCGTCGCCGATAGCATTCGGGAACCGGCGAGCATGGCGCTGTTCGCCGACGAAGGGGCTGGAAGCGGCATCGCGTCGAGTTTCGGCATCCGCGACCTCGTGTGGCGCCCGGGCGCCATCGCCGCCCCGCTGCTCGGGGGCGTCCTCACGACCTACATCGGCATCGACTTCGTCTTCTACACCGGCGCCCTGGCGGCGTTCACGGGCGTCGCGGCCTTCGTCGCCGTCCTCAGCTACGATCACGGCGCGAAGGGCGTCCTCGAGTGGTAGTGACTGCCCGACCGATTACAGTTCCTCGGCGACCGCTGGGGCAGCACTGACGGTGCTCACCGGTCGCTCGATCGTATCGGTGCCGTAGATTCGTTCGACCCCGGCCGTCGCGAGTTTCGTGACGGCGTTTCCGGCGAGCATCGGGTGGACGCAGGCGGTGTAAATCCGTGCGGCGCCGCGCCCGTCGAGCGATCGGATGGCTTCGCTCATCGTCGAGCCGGTGGCAATGATGTCGTCGACGACGACCACGTCGCGCTCGGCGACGGCGGCTTCGCCGGTCTCGATGGTGACTGCGCCGGTGTCGTAATCGCGTTCCTTGACGAAGTGATCGACCGTCCCCGCGCCGTAGGCCGCCTGGACCGTCTCGGCGATGTCGATGGCACCCTCGTCTGGGGAGAGAAAGAGCGGATCGTCGAGATTCGGGGGCAGTGGCTCGGCCAACTGGCCGGCGGCGTCGACGGCACTCGTGGGCACCTCGAAGAATTCCAGCACCGCCGCCTCGTGTGGATTGACGGTGAGCACTCGATCGGTCCCCGTCGAAATCGCGCGGGCTACTGCACGTGAGGAGACCGGCTGGCCCGTCCCGAAGGCTTCGTCCTGGCGGCCGTACCCCATGTAGGGGAGCACGGTCACGATTTCCTGGGCCCCCGCCTCGCGAGCGGCATCTTGCAACTGGAGACACTCGAGGTGGGCGTCGCTGGAGGTCGTTGCGGCGACGACGATCGCTCGCTCGTCCACCGCCGCGGGATCTTCGATTTCGACGAGCAACTCGCCGTCGGGAAACCGGTCGTAGCCGACCCGGCCGAGGGGCTCACCGGTCGCGTCCGCCAGTGCCGCCGCAAACGACTGGGCCGTCGAGCCGGGCAGTATCATTAGCGAGAGGAACACCTGCCGGGCTAAACGGTGTTTCGATTCGCCGAGTCTCGGATGGGTCCCCCTGCGACCGATCCCGGATCGTAGAACCTATCTTTCAATTGAACAATTTATTTGAGCCAGCCCCCTCAGTGCGTGGTATGAACCCGTTCCTGGCGCTCGCGCTCGCAATCCTCGCGGAACTCCTCGGAACAACTGCGCTGAAGCTCACCGACGGCTTCGAGACTCTGCTGCCGATTGTCGTCGTCGTGCTTGGCTACGGCGCGTCGTTTTTCTTCCTCGGACTGGCACTGGAACAACTCCCACTGGGCCAGGTGTACGCGACGTGGGCCGCCGTCGGCATCGTCGGCACCGCAGCGATCGGCGTCATCGCCTTCGAGGAATCGGTCGACCTCGCGGCCGTCCTCGGCATCGTACTCGTCGTTGCTGGCGTCGTCTTGCTCACGGCGTACTCCAGCGCGTATACGGTGTCACACTGAGAAGACGACCGACTGCAACCGGACCGACGCTTACGCGGTCGGTTCGAGGACCGTAATGTGCCGCACGCCGGCGAGGCCGAGCGAGCGCGTGGCCCACCCCTCGGCGCCGTCCTTCGCCGTGGGCGCGTCGACGAACAACCGGCCGTCGCTGGTCACCGCGTACGTCGCCTGGCCGACGGCGAGGTCCGCGACGTCACTCGCCGGGCAGTTGGCCGCCGCCCACCCGTCGGTTTCCCGTTCGAGGACCGCGCCGTCGAGAACCGCGGCCGCCCCACCAGGCCCCGCAGCCACGACAGTCCCCTCGCCACGACGCGCTGCCCGCCAGACGCCACCCTCCAGATGGTAGAGGCCCGCGCCCGTCGCGGCGTAGGGCCCCCCGCTCGCGACGTCTCGAACGTCCGCGAGCCCGACGCCTGGGTCGTCCTCGTCGCGGTCGAGTCGATAGACGCCGACCGCCGTCGCGAGGAGGTTGCCGTCCATCGCGCGGACCGACGCGCCGGTCCGTGCCACCACCGTCCAGGTCCCATCCGCGTAGCGTGCGACGTGGCCGTCCGCGTCCGCCGCCAGGGGGCCGTCGTCGAATGCGACGGCCACGGCCGGGCCGAACTCGGTCCGCTCGAATCCCTGGCCGTCCTCGATCAGGACGTCCTCGTCGGTCGCAATCGCGATCGTCTCATCCCGTTCGGACACGGCGACGTCTCGCGTTTCGCCGCGGTGTTCCAGCCCGAACCGGCCGATCTGGTCGTCCGACACCTCGACGCGGGCGAGGCCGAGGTCGCTGGCGACGAACACCTGCGCCGTGCCGCGCCGGTCCTCGAACACGCGCTTTTCGTCCAGCGAGATGTCCTCGTCGCTCATGGGTGAGCCTCGGCCGCGCCACTCGAAAGGGTATCGTCCACGGCTGAGGAAGTGAGTCTCATTCCGCGACGTTTTCAACGGTGGCGCCACATCGAGCCCACATGGATCTGGATCTCGAGGGGAACGTCGCGCTGTGTACCGCCGCATCCAGTGGACTCGGACTCGCGAGTGCGCGCTCACTCGCCCGCGAGGGGGCGGACGTCGCGATCTGTGGCCGCACGCCCGAACACCTGGAGCAGGCCGAGGCCGAACTGGCGGCGACGGGCGACGGCGACGTACTCGCGGTGGAGGCAGACCTCACCGATCGCGCCGCGGTCGAAGCGCTCGTCGAGGAGACGGTCGCGACCTTCGGTGGCATCGACCACCTCGTGACGAGCGCGGGGGGCCCGCCGAGTGGCTCCTTCGCCGACGTCGCCGACGACGATTGGTACGGCGCGTTCGATACGCTCGTGATGAGTGCGGTCTGGGCAACGCGCTACGCGCGGCCACATCTCGAAGACTCCGACGCCGGTTCGATCGTCGCGATCACCTCCCGCTCGGTCGCCGAGGTCATCGACGACCTCGTGCTCTCGAACGCCGTTCGGCGTGCGGTCATCGGGCTCGTCCAGACGCAGGCCCGCGAGTTCGCGCCGGACGTTCGGGTCAACGCCGTCTTGCCGGGCGCCCACGAAACGGCGCGCATGGAGGAACTCATCAACGACGCCGTCGAGCGCGGCGAGCACGATAGCTACGAGGAGGGCCTGGCCGAGTGGGGTGAGGGCGTGCCGCTCGGACGGATGGGCAAGCCCCAGGAACTGGGCGACGTCGTCGCCTTCCTCTCCAGCAACCGGGCGAGTTACGTCTCGGGGACCTCCCTCCCAATCGACGGCGGCAGCATCCGTAGCTAGCGACCGCGGCTATCACGACCGTTTCTCACGTAGGTATTAGAACCGCTCGTCCTCGCGAAGCGCTGTGACGACCTCGCGCACGCGCTGGGCGTCCTCGGTCGGGAGGACGATCGTCCGATCGCCGAAACTCGCGACGACGAGTCCGTCGACGCCAACCACGCTGACGTGGCCGTCAGTGCCGATCACGTTCTCGCTGGCGTCGATGGTCAGCGCGTCCCCGAGGACGGCGTTCTCAGCCTCGTCCCGTGGGAGGTGTCGCGCGACGGCGTCCCACGATCCGAGGTCGTCCCACGCGAAGGTCGCCGGCACGACGGCGAGGTTCTCGGTCCGTTCGAGCACCGCGTAGTCGATGCTGATCGGATCGATCGTGTCGAATCCACGTCCGGGGTCACCGTCATCGAGTGCCGTGACGAGCGGACCGAGCGGCGTCGCCCGCGCGGCGTCGAGCAACGCCGTCGGCGTCCACGCGAAGATGCCAGCGTTCCAGTAGTAGCCGCGCTCCACGTAGCGACTCGCGGTCTCTCGATCCGGTTTCTCGTGGAAGGAGGCGACCGTCGACCATCCATCAAGCTGCTCGCCAGGCTCGACGTAGCCGTAGCCCGTCGCCGGTCGCGTCGGTTCGACGCCGATCGTGACAAGGCGAGCGGTGTCCCTCGCGACCGTCGCTGCTCGTTGCGCGACGCCCGCGAACTCGCCCTCGATCCGATGATCGCTGGGAAGACAGACCAGCGTGCAGTCGCCGACCTGTTCACGGATTCGATGAGCGGCGTAGACGAGCGCCGGCCCGGTGTCTTTCGGTTCTGGCTCCGTGAGGACGGCCGTTTCGGGGGCGTGCTGGCGAACCTCGTCCGCGAAGTCCTCGCGGGTGAGGACGTACGTCTCGTCGGCGAACGCGACGCGATCGATCGTCTCGGCAAGGAGTGACTGGTCACCGACCAGCTCCAGAAACTGTTTGGGGCGATCACTGCGGGTGGCCGGATACAGTCGCGTGCCCGTCCCGCCGGCGAGGACCAGTGCGACGAGTGGCCGATCCATTGTCGGTCTGACGCGCCGCGGTCCCAAAACTAACTGGGTCTCGGCGAGGTCCGAGGAGAGATCAGGATCGGTTGAGCGTGAACTCCCGGACGACATCGGCGACGACATCAGGTGCCGTCTCGATCGCGACATGGCCCAGTCCGTCCAGTTCGACGACTTCGCTGTTGGGAACGCGGTCATCGAGTGCACGAACGCTCGCCTTCAATTGTTCCGGGCCACGCTCGCCGGTCAGTAGCAGGGTCGGAACGTCGACGGTGGGTGAGTCGGGCAACACGAACTCCTCAATAGCGTAGTTCTCTCGGACAACCGTCTCGGTGAGGTGAAAGTTGATCTGCTCTGGCCAGGTGGGGAGGTGTTCGGGTTCGGGGACCCCGCCAGCTTCTTTGAAGAACAGCTTCATCGATCGCCGGCGGTCGCCCTCGCTCAGTGCAGCCTGCATCCGGTCAGCGAGGTCACCGTGCTCGCGATACTCGCCGACCAGCACGGCTGGTTCGTACAGCAGGAGCCGCTCGATTGAGACGCCGTCGATCGCAGCTGCGAGGGACACGAAGCCCCCGAACGAGTGGCCGAAGACGGTGGCGTCGCCGTCAATCTCATCGAGGACGGCCGCGAGATCTTCGATCTCTCGCTGGATGCTGTAGTCTTCGCCGTCACCACTCCCGCCACGCCCACGGCGGTCTGGCCGAACGACGGTGAACTCCTCGGCGAGGTGCGGGAGAAGGGAGTCGAAGCTCTCGTGAGTGGCCGACCCGCCGTGAACGAGAACGAGCGGCGGGCCATGGCCATCTGCGAGGTATGCGATCTCGGTGCCATCTGCCGACGTGGCTGTCTGCATGGATTACTGTGGCGGCGCGACTGAGCTAAGTCGTTCTCTCACTACTGAGGGCCTTTAAGTGCGCTGTGCGTGAGGCCGTCGGCGCCGACGGTCGATTCGACCAGTTCGGCCTGCGCTCGCCTGAGTCGCTCGGATGCCGAGGCCGCCGAGATCCCCAGTGCTGCCGCGACGTCGCCGAGGGTGGCCGTCCGCGGAATCTCAAAGTACCCCATCTCGTTGGCGGTCACCAGGGCCTCTTGCTGGCGGTCGGTGAGACCGTCGGCGACGCTTTCGCCACCGGATCGATCGGTGCCACGCCCCTCGTCGCTTCGCTTCAACTGTTGCAGTGAGAATCCGTCACCATTGCGTTGCCAGAAGCGTCGATACTCGTCGAAGGCGGTCCGATCCGCGAACCAGCGGCGCTGGATCCACCCCGCTGCCGTTACCTCGACCGATTCGACGATGGATTCGTTCCCAGCGAGCGCCCGCAGCTCGTCGATGTCGTCGACGTGATCGCCGAGTTGTTCCACCATACTCCGGGTCGGAATGACCTGGTACCGGAGTGTCTCCTCGGTCCGCCCAAGCAGTGCAAAGTCCGCTACAAACCCGGATTCGACGAAGGAATCCTCGACGTCCTCCTTCGATCCGCCGCTGGCGCGAACGACGAAGGGCGGCAGTCCACCCTGATTGGGTTGGCCCACGTCAACTGATAGTGTCACCGCCGGGAGCGAGGCCGCCACGTCCACGAGCGGCAGCCGCGAAAAGGAAATCTCGTACTCCGCGATGAGTCCCATAGCCATCACTCTCCGCAATCTGTGAAATGAGCGTTGAAATCCAACGCATCTGTACGCCGGTCCGGTCCTTTCGCGCAGATTGGCGCTCACCAGGTCTCGACGGTGCCGTCCTTCACGTCCTCTGCACAGCCCTGGCAATCGGGATGGTCGGCGTCGAAACAGGCCGGGCGTGCGTTTTCATCGAGGGCGACGGCCCGACGTTCGGCATAGCGCCGGCAGACGATCCTGGCTTTCCCCGCGTCGTCCTGCGGGAGATCGGCGAGTGCGCTCCGCTTTGCGGCGGTGAACGCCGCTCGCGCCTCGTTCACCTGCCGACTGGCCGAGGCAAGCACGTCCCGGACCGAGTCCTTCACGCTGTCGCCGTCCATGGGGTCGGCTTCGTGAGCCTGCCTGAAATGGTCGTCGGCAACCGATCAGTGCTGTATCGGGTCGATCGTACCCAGACGAAACTGGGATCGAGCCGGACGGACAACAGTTGTGGCCGAGAACGGACCATCCGCCCGATAGGGCCGGTTTTCCTCCGGCAGAGACTGATCCGAATAATTAACTGGACATTCGCTGATACGTTTTCACATGAGCCCTCCGCAGCATTCCCGACGCTCATTGCTTCGAAGCAGCGGCATCGCGGCGGCGACCCTCGCAACTGGCGGTCTCGCCGGCTGCGTGCAGAACCTCGGCAATAGCACCACGGCTGGCTCGAGCCCCGCCGAGGCGGTGCCGCCGGTCGCCGACGCGGTGATCTCGATAGACATGGACACGTTCTTCGCGGACGACGGTGTCCGGACCACCTACAACGCCTTCCTCGAAACCAGGGCCCAGAGCGACTCCTACGAGGGGCCGACGACGCTGGAAGGTGCGCTCGACGACTTCGAACAACAGGAAGGCGCCGACCTTCGGGCCCTCGACTCGCAAACGGCCTTCTTCGCGTTCAACCCTGAGGACGGCGGGACGAACGAGGACGGGACGGGGTTCATTTTCGACGGCGAGTGGGACGCGGAGACCACCCTCGGCATCGTCAATACCGAACACCTCCGGTACGCCGAATCGACGTACGCCGGTCACACGATTCATGAACCTGACGCCGAGTACGCTGCGACCGTCGGCGTCGTCGGCGACGGGACGTATGTAATCGGCGGTGACGACGCGGTTCGTGGTGTGATCGACGTCGCCGAGGGCGACACCGACCCACTGGGTGGCCCGGTCGCCACCGCGTACCGCGACACGACGGCCGGGCCGGTCCGGTTTAGCACGAGCGTCCAGTCCGCGTGGTTCCCCGAGCAAATGGACGGCAACGGCACTGGGCTCGACTTTTCGCCGCTCAGGAAAATCCAGACCGCTTCCGGTGCCATCTCCCGTGAGGGGAACACGCGTCGCCTGCGAATCGCACTCGCCACACCCGACGAGGCCGCGGGCGAGGCGGTCGAAACCGTCCTCGACGGGGGACTGACGCTCGTCGAGGGACAGACCGAAAACGCAACGACGCCACCGTTCCTGACCGACCTGGTCGCGGACGTTTCGATCTCTCGGGACGGCGCGACCGTCGCCCTGTCGATCGAGCGGACCGTCTCGGAACTGGAAGCGATGGCGACGGAGATGGGCGAGTACACCACAGGCAGTGCGAGCGTCTCCCAATCGCAACCAGCCCAAACACCGGTGGCCAATTTCGAGTTCGAGTACGACGCGGAGACGCGGACGGCGACGATCACGCACTACGGCGGTGATACGCTGTCGGTGGCAAACGTGCGCCTCGAGGGCGGCGGTTTCGTCGAGGTCGAGGGCGTCGACATGACCGCTCCCGGCAAGTGGGCTGGCGGGGGCGACGACGGGCGGATTACGGCCGGCGACAGTGTCACCGTCGGTATCGAGGCAGACGGGACACTCGTTCTGGTCTGGAGCGAGGAGCAAACCTCCAGCGTGCTGGCTCACTGGGAAGGGCCCGAGGCCTGAGCAGGGGACACTTTCACTCCGCGGCCGCCACGAGTTTATAGGTGAAGACGACCTAGGGTCACCTGTCTCCCACTGAAACCACGCGGAGACAGAGACACCATGACGGATTTGCAGACTCACGCAACGGAGATACACGAACAGTTTTCCGACGAACTCGACGTTTCCGTCGAGGAGATTCACGAACGGCTCGAGACGCTCGTCGAGGAGTACAAGGTCCCCGTCGAGGAAGCCCGCCGGAGCGTCACCAGTTCCTATCTCGACGACGCCGGAATGGACCGGGACTCGCTGGGCGGCGGTGGCGGTGGTGGCAACGAGGAATTGCTCGTCGCCGACATCGACACTGACGAACAGTGGCTCGACGTCACCGTCAAAATCGTCGACCTCTGGGAACCACGGAGCGATTCAATCGCCCAGGTCGGCCTGGTCGGCGACGAGTCCGGCACGGTGAAGTTCACCAAGTGGGCAACCTCGGATCTGCCAGAACTGGAAGAAGGGGCGGTCTATCACCTCGAAAACGTCGTCACCGACGAATACCAGGGTGACTTCTCGATCAAGCTGAACCGGACGACCTCGATAGAGGAACTGGACGAGGAAATCGAGGTCGGCGACGATAGCGCCGAAATCGAGGGGGACCTCGTCGACATCCAGTCCGGCTCCGGCCTGATCAAGCGCTGCCCGGAGGAGGACTGCACGCGCGTCCTCCAGAACGGCCGCTGTAACGAACATGGCGAGGTCGAGGGCGAGTTCGACCTGCGCATCAAGGGCGTCATCGACGACGGCGACGACGTCCACGAGGTCATCTTCGACAAGGACGCCACCGAGGAACTCACCGGCATCACCATCGAGGAAGCCAAAGAACACGCGATGGACGCACTCGACACGACCGTCGTCGCCGACGACATGCGCGAGATCACGCTCGGTCGCTACTACCGCGTGAGCGGCCCCACCTTCGGCCGCTACGTCCTCGCGGACGACTTCGAACAGCTCACGGATCCCGTCGATCCAGAAGCAACCCTCATCAGAGCGAGGTCGATCTAAATGTCCAGCGCACCCACCCGCGAGGTCGCCCGACGCGTCTTCGCACGCGAGTTCAACGACGCAACGTACACGTTCAAAGAGAGTGACGACGAGCGCGCCCCGGTCTACGCGCTCCTCCCGACCGGCGAGCGGGCCAACCGCATTTTCATCGTCGGCACCCTCACCGAGACGGAAGACATCGGTGAGGACGACGAGTACTGGCAGGGTCGCGTCGTCGACCCGAACGGCGGGACCTTCTTCATGTACGCCGGCCAGTACCAGCCCGACGCCGCCGGTATGCTCCGGGACCTGGAGCCGCCGGCCTACGTCGCCGTGGTCGGCAAACCACGGACCTACGAGACCGACGACGGCGAAGTGAACGTCTCCGTGCGACCGGAGTCGATCTCGGAGGTCAACGAGACCACTCGCGATCGCTGGGTCGTCGAGACCGCAGAGCGCACGCTGGACCGCATCGAGCGGTTCGAGGCGACGACCGGCGACGACGGCGGCACGCCACACGAGTACGTCGCGATGGCCCAATCGGAGTACGAGCTGCCGATCGAGAACTACCGACGAACCGTCGTCGAGGCCCTGGAGAGTCTCGAAGACGAGCAGTCCGACGGCGAGGAGCCGCCCGAAGCGACGGCGTAGTCCGGCTACGCTCCGGCAGCATCGTCTGACACGACTGCGCCATTTTTCACGACCACGTCCACCGTGTTGATGCCGAAGTTGTAGGGGAGATAGACGTGTGTCGGGCCCCCGACGACGAGGAGATCAGCCGGCGAATTCTGTTCGAGCGTTCCGAGCGACGGCCGGTCAACCGCCGCTGCACCGCCAGCCGTCGCCGCCGCGATGGCGTCACGAGGTGTCATTCCCATGCCCGAACAGGCCAGCGCGATGGCCATCGGCATGCTCTGGGAGTAGCAGTTGGGATTGAAGTCCGTCGCGACGGCGACCGAGCAGCCGGCGTCGTGGAATTGCTCGTAGTCCGCGTACTCGGCACCAAGCGAGAAGGCCGTTCCGGGCAAGAGGACGGGGGTCGTCCCGGCGTCGGCGAGGGCTTTGGCGTCCTCGGCCGTCGCATGTAGCAAGTGATCAGCACTCGCTGCCCCCACTTCCGCGGCCAATTGCGTCCCCCCGAGGTGGGAGAGTTCTTCGGCGTGGACCTTCGGTGTGAGGCCATACTCGATCCCCGCTTGGAGGACGCGGCGGGACTGTTCGACGGAGAAGACACCCGTCTCGGTGAACGTGTCACAGAACTCGGCGACCCCCTGATCGGCCACCGCCGGGAGTTGCTCGGTGATAACCTCGTCGACGTACTCGGCTTCGGCATACCCCTCCGGTACCGCGTGAGCGCCCATGAACGTGGGGACCACGTCGACGGGATGATCCGCGTCTACCCGATCGAGTGCCCGCAACATTTTCAGCTCGCTGTCGGTGTCGAGCCCGTAACCGGATTTCACTTCGACGGTGGTCGTCCCGTGGGCGAGCATGGTGTCGAGGTGGCCGCGAAGGTTCTCCACCAACTGTTGTTCGTCGGCCGCCCTGACCGCGCTGACCGTACTAAGGATGCCACCGCCTTCGGCCATAATCTCCTCGTAGGTCTTCCCGCGAAGCTTGGCGGCGTACTCGTCCGAGCGGTCGCCAGCGAACAGCGCGTGTGTGTGGGCGTCGACGAAGCCAGGGAGGACCGTCCGCCCGCTGGCGTCGATGGATTCGGCGGCGTTCTCTGGTGGATACTCCCGGATAACCTCCGCTGTCGGGCCGACAGCGGCGATCGCACCGTCTTGCACCGCGACTGCACCGTCTTCGATCAGTTCGTCAGGCCCGACGAATATCTCGTTCGCGTCCCTGACAACTACATTGAGGGTCATCGCGATTCCCTCCGCTGGTGGGCACTCAGGGCGTGGGCGACTGCCCGAGCCGCGGCGTCGACCGTTTGTCGATCCCGATCCAGCGACGGCGCACACTCGACGACCTCGAACCCGACGACGCGGTCGTCTGCCAACACGTGCCGGAGCGCGCTGTACACGGTTAGGGTCGGTGGACCGCCAGGCGTCGGCGCGCTAACGCCGGGTGCAGCCGGCGCGTCGAAGACGTCCATATCGAGGCTCACGTACACCGTATCGACACCCGAGAGACAGGAAAAGGCTCGGCGTATCGCGGCTGATGGGTTCGCCGCCAGCTCCTCCGCAGTGACCACCACACCGTCCTGGCTGTCCAGGTAATCGGCGTACTGGGTCGACGTCTCGAAGTGGCGTGCGCCCACGACCGCAAGCCCGTCGAGACCCTCCTCGTGGAGCTGGTGGTAGGGGGTACCGCTGGTGGGCCCATCGACCGGCTCCCGGCAGTCCAGGTGGGCGTCGAAGCTAATCACTCCGACCGAGTCAGGAAGGAGGGGAGCCACATTGGCATACGAGAGGGAGTTGTCGCCGCCGAGGAAGATCGGGAAGGCGTCCATCCCGTGGACGTCGCTGACGACGTGACGCACCGTTTTCTGAACGTCGCGGGGGGTGGCATCCGGATCGAGATCGACGTCACCAAGATCCCCGACCGAACGGACGGGGCCATTCTCGAAGTGGTGGGTCTTCACCCCAGCCAACGCCTCACGGATCGCTGATGGTCCCTCGAGCGCTCCTTTTCGACCGATCACGGCGCCATCATACGGCTCACCGACGAAGACTGTATCGTACTCGCCGGCCGAGCCGAAGCGGGTCGGTTCGACGATGTCGCCGAACTGCTCGTCGTTTGGGTCTTCCGAGAGGCCGTCCCAGGCCAGTGGTGACCGGAGCCTCATCGTCCCTGACGGTCGTGCATCGGAACGGGGACGTTCGAGTGCTCGGCTTCCTCGATGGCATCCTCGTAGCCGGCGTCGGCGTGGCGGATCACACCCATCCCGGGGTCGGTGGTGAACACCCGGCGCGCTTTCTTCGCAGCGAGGTCCGAGCCATCGAGGACGACGTGGTTGTTGGCGTGGATCGCGTTGCCGATACCGACGCCGCCGCCGTCGTGGACCGACACGATATCGGCGCCCGCGGCACAATTGAGGAGGGCGTTGAGGATCGGCCAGTCGGCGACGGCGTCGGTGCCGTCTTGCATCGCCTCGGTCTCGCGGTTCGGCGACGCGACGCTGCCGGCGTCGAGGTGGTCCCGCGTGACGACGATCGGTGCTGCGATCTCGCCCTCGGCGACGAGGTCGTTGATGCGGAGTGCAAAGCGGGCACGTTCCGTGAGGTTCTCGCCGTCGTCGCCCGAGCGGTAGCCGAGCCAGCAGACACGGGAGGGGAGGCCCTGGAACTGGACCTGCTCCTGGGCGAGGTCGATCCAGCGGTGGAGGTGCTCCTTGTCGGGGAACAACTCCTTCACCGCCTCGTCGGTGCGGTAGATGTCCGTCTCCTCGCCGGAGAGTGCGACCCAGCGGAACGGACCCTTGCCGCGGCAGAACTGTGGGCGGATGTAGGCGGGGACGAAGCCGGGGAAGTCGAAGGCATCCTCCATGCCGCGATGGTCCTGCACCTGGCCGCGGATGTTGTTGCCGTACTCGAAGGCGATGGCACCCTCATCCTGCAGGTCGAGGATCGCCTGGACGTGGCGTTGCATCGTGTCGAGGGACTCCTGACGATAGGTGTCGGGGTCACGCTCGCGCAACTCGTCGGCTTCCGCGACCGTGTACCCCGAGGGGTAGTACCCTTCGAGTTCATCGTGGGCGGAAGTCTGGTCCGTGAGGATGTCGGGAACGAAGTCACGCTCCAACATCGCTTCGAGCATGTCGGCGGCGTTCATGTGGACGCCGACGCTGTACGGTTCGCCGTTCTCGGCCGCTTGCCTGGCGTTCTGGATCGCTTCGTCGAGGTCGTCGGTCTTCTCCTGGCAGTACCCGGTTTCGATGCGACGATCGATTCGATCCTCGTCGACCTCCGCCGTGATACAGACGCCGTAGCCCATCGTGACCGCCAGCGGCTGGGCGCCACTCATCCCTCCGAGTCCCCCGGTGGCGACGATTTTCCCGCGCAGCCCCTCGTTGTCGGGGAAGTGCTGGCGGCCCAGTTCCGCGAGGGTCTCGTACGTTCCCTGGATGATCCCCTGGGTGCCGATGTATGCCCACGAACCTGCGGTCATCTGCCCGTACATGATCTTCCCCTCCGCTTCGAGTTCGTGGAAGTGTTCCCAGTTGTCCCACTTGCCAACGAGGTTGGAGTTCGCGATGAGTACCCTGGGTGCGTGTGTGCCGGTCTCGAACCGGCCGACGGGTTTGCCAGACTGAACGAGCAGCGTCTCATCGTCACTCAGTTCACGGAGTTCTTCGAGAATCGCGTCGTAGGCGTCCCATGATCGAGCTGCACGACCGGTGCCGCCGTACACGACCAGCTTCTCGGGCTTTTCGCCGACTTCGGGGTCGAGGTTGTTGTTGAGCATCCGCAGGGCGGCCTCCTGGCGCCATCCGGAACATTCGATATCGGTGCCGGTGGGGGCACCCTGGTAGCGGCGCCATTCTTCGGAGGGTTCGCCGACATCGTGGCCACTCGTCTCATTCGTTTCCATACACCAGGGAACGGACGCTGGGACATTACGTCCCAGAACGCCGTATGGAAGGGTGTTTAAGTGTGGTGCATGCCAACTCCCATCACGATGTACGAGGCGACGTTTCGCATCGAACCCGCCGGGCCGTATGGAGAACCGACGGGAGACACCGATGTGGCCGTTGAGGTGTGGTGTAACGACCACTGTGACCTCCTCGACGTCCGTGGCGATGCGAACGGCGTCATCGTGGATGCAATCAGGGAAAAAGTAGGCGTGCGCGAGTTCGACGGCGGCGGCCGGAGTATCCTTGTGACAGCCTCCTGTCTGAAAGACGAGGAACGTACTATCGAGGGCCACCTCGAACGCCACAACTGTTTGCTGATTCCGCCATTGCGGTACGAGGACGGGGCGAAGTTCTGCCGCGTCCTCGCGATAGCGGCCGACGACCTCGCAGCGCTGTATCGGTCGCTCGTCGAGGACGGATCGGTCTCAGTCGTCACCAAGCGCGAAGTGACAGAACCGGCCCTCTCACACCCACTCCTGGACCTAGAAAGCGTGTTACCGAATCTTTCCAAGCGCCAGCGCGAGACGTTGTTGGCCGCCTACGAGAATGGGTATTACGAGATTCCGCGGGAGACGACGACCGAAGAACTGGCGGCCGAAATGGGTATCGAACGGCGGACGGCTGAAGACCATCTGCGCCGGGCAGAGAACAAGGTCGTCGATGCCATCGTCGATCACGTCCGCTCGGCTCCACGAGCAGTTCCGGACACGTCCTGAGTGGTGTCGATATTGGAAGATAGGGCCAAGTCGCCTACAACATCCCCATTGCGGATAGCAAGTGGGTGAGGCCGGCAATCAGCGGGATCAGGATGATCGTGCGCATGACGAAGAGGGCGACGAGGTCACGGAAGCGAATCGGGACGTCGTTGAACATGTCCATCATCATCGGGCCGACGGAGGAGAAGAAGATGAGCTGGGAGATGCTGAGGACGGCGATGAAAAATCGTGCCTCGACGGCCGTCTCGACGACCAGTAGCGCTGGAATGTACATCTCCGCGATGCCGATGATGGTCGCCGGCGCGACGGTCGCGGCGTCCGGAATGCCCAGCAGGGAGATCACCGGGATCAGCGGCTGGGCGAGGATGTCGAAGACGTCAGTGTAGGTCGCGACGAGCAGTGCGGCGAGGCCGACCGCAAGGATGGTCCCGAGGATCAACATTGCGAGTTTGAGCCCGTCGATGAACCCGCGCACGCCGGCCATGACCAGCGAGTTGCCCTCCTTGGCCTTGCCGACGGCTTCGCTCAGGGCGTACCGAACGTAATCCGTGAGCGAGCCCGTGAAGGCCTCTTCCGGGTTCGGCTCGGAAATGTACTCGTCGGGGACGCGACTCAGGGGCGGGATCCGCACGAGGATCGCCGCCGTCACCGCGATACAGACGAGGTAGGAGAGGAAGATGATCGGGAAGAGATCGAGCAGTTCCAGCGTCGCGGCGACGACGCCGACGAAGCCGATGGAGACGGTCGCGAAGCACGTACTGATGACGTACACTTCGCGTTTGGAGTACTCGCCGCGGTCGAAGACGTTCCGGGTGACGTAGAGCCCGACGCTATAGGAACCGACCCACGAGGCGACACTGTCCAGCGCTGCACGCCCGGGAATCTTGAATAGCGGTTTCATGATCGGCCGCGCGAGCGTGCCAACGAACTCCAGCCCGCCGAGTTCGACGAAGAGGTTGATGAAGATCGCCCCAATCGGGATGATCACCGCGACGCTGATGATCAGGGTGCCCCAGACGAGGCCGCCCACGCCCGGTGCGTGGAGCCAGTCGGGCCCGATCTGGAGGAGCATGATCGGCGCGAGGACGGCGCCGAGCACCCGGAGCAGCCAGAAGGCCAGTGAGGTCTCCCAGTAATCCAGTGCGAGCCGCGAGGCGGTTCCCTCCCCGACGGAGAAGACGTCACGGCGCCGCAACTCGGAGGCCGTCGTCAGGATCCCACCGGCGACGATCAGGAGGAAGGCATAGATCCCCGCTGCGCCCGGGAAGTTGTCGGTAATGTAGCTCACCGCGATGTCGAAGGGGACGGTCACCTGGCCGTTCCACGTGACCGGCACCAGGAAGAAGAAAAAGCCGATCGCGAAGGCGACGACAAACTTCAGGATCGGCTTGGTCTCCAGCTCTACGAGGTCGAGCTGTTCGATGGTCTTCTGTTCGGCCGGTTCGTCGATCGTGTAGGTTCGCTGTCCCTCCTCGGACCAGGCGTTCTTACTCGCCATATCGAGTACTGTGGTACCAAGCACCAATATGGGCGGATACACCGTGTGGAGGGTAGTTTATAAACAATCGTGATGGATCGTCCCACGTGCGTCTGACGAAGGGTTAAGTGGCTCGCTGGGCGATATTACAGGCACTACCGACTATGGGCAACAAGAACAAAACCATCTCCTTCCGCGTCAGCGAGGAGAAATTCGAGGCCCTTCGTGACATCGCCGAGGAGCGAGACATCTCCCTCTCGGCAGTGTTCCGTGATTACGTGGACATGCTCGTCGCCCACGACGGCCAAGTGAAGGTCGTCCCGGAGCACGAGGTTGCCGGGGAGGACGAGGATGGAAAGAGCTTCCCGCCGAAAGTCAGCGTCCCGAAGAGCTTCATCCGGGAACACGAACGGCTGGAACTGGAGACCGACCACCTGCGCGAACAGCTCGAAGAGCACAAACGCTACGTCACGCAGTTGCGCCAGCAGGTCGACGAAGAGGACGCCGAGGAAGTCATCCTGCTCGACGACCTGGACGGCGACGAGGAAGAAGAGTCCTTCCGCATCGGCAGCTTCGACGAGTAAGCAGCTTTCGCCACGTTTTGTTTCGATTGGGAGGCCGCGAGTGTTATCTGACGAGCCCGTCGCGCCGCTGGCGAGCCTGTTCGGCGGTATCGGCCAGCCCGTCCACCTCGGCCAGTGATTCGACGGCTTCCAGCGTCCGAATCGAGTCGTCGAGGAAGGAGCGAACGTCGCCCGGATAGGCGTAGAGCATGTAGTCGTCGCTCATGACATCGACCATCGCGTCGGGGCCGAGGCCCTGTTCGCGCAGTTCGAGCAGATAGCGGACGAACTTCCGTTCCGCACAGCCACAGTGTGGATTGGATTCACAGTCACAGTCGAGAAAGTCCTCGGCGAAATCGAGGACGCGGTCCCTGGTCGCGTCGTCGAGTTTTGACAGCCCCTCGCCCTGGTAGAGGATGTCGAGGGTTGCACCCTTGAACGCGCCCTTCGGAAAGGACGTCTCTACCTGGGACACCAGCTGCCGGTGGTTTTTGATGTAGATCTTGTCCGTAATCGCCACTACCGATCCTCATGGCTCGAATCGGCAAAAATCACTCGGAAGCCACGGCAACGTGTACGCGTTCGACGCGCGCTGACACGCACTCACAGCCGCCTGTGAATGTCGTAACGTATATCTGGCCCAGTGCGATAACTATACTCGAAGACGTGTCCGGGCTGGGGTAGTGGTATCCTACAGCCTTGTGGTGGCTGTGACGCGGGTTCAATTCCCGCGCCTGGACCTCCTGTCGCGAACATCTTCGTGAGCGACGGATGTCTCAAAGGGATTGAACCCTGCCAGTGGCAGCCCGCGCAGACGAAGTCGAGCAGGACCCTCTGGATCCGGTTCAATTCCCGCGCCTGGACCTCCTGTCGCGAACATTTTCGTGAGCGACTGGCGTGAAGAAGAGATGAACCCTGTGAGTCGCTACGTCTCCGGTCGCAACACGGTGGGCTCGTGGTCCTCGCCCGGAGGCGTGAACTCGTCGCTGGAGCGGATGATGGAGAGTGCGGTCATGATGTCCGTTCGCGTGAGCAGCCCGATGAACTGCTCGCGCTCGTCGAAGACGAACAGGCGCCCGACGCCTTCGGAATCGAGATCCTGCAAAGCGTCCATCACGTCGTCGTCCGGTGAAACCCCGAACAGTTCGGTCGTCATCACGTCGCCGACGATGTACGCGTCGCGTTCGACCTCGCGGACCGCTCGCGCGTCGTCGAGTGTGACGATGCCGACGATCTCGCCGTTGTCCTCGACCGGATAGCCGGTGTGACGCTCCCGGAACATGATCTGGATGAGGTCCTGGACGCTGTCCCGTTTCGACACGGTCGTTACCCGCTCGGCTGGCGTCATGACGTCCCGGACAGTCACGCCCTCCAGCGCGGCTTTCATCACCGTCTGGCGGGACTCGCTCTCGGCGGCGATGTAGATGAAAAATGCCAGGCCAATCAGGAGGATGTTGAAGGAGACGAACAGGCCGAACAGGCCGAGCACGATCGCGAAGGCCTTGCCGACCTCCGCGGCGAGTTCGGTCGCTCTGGCGTACGGTCGCGAACGGGCAAGCAGCGCGCGCAGGACGCGACCGCCGTCCATGGGAAAGCCGGGCAGGAGGTTGAAGATCGCCAGCATGACGTTGAGGATCGCCAGGTAGCCGAGCACGAAGGTTGCGCCGGCGATGACGAGTCCCGCCCCACCAGCGATGGCCGAGAACGCGAGATAGGAGAGGCCGCCGAGGACGAAACTCACCACGGGGCCCGCGATGGCGATCCAGAGTTCCTGGCGCCAGTCCTCGGGCATCTCGTCGAACTGGGCGATGCCGCCGAACAGCCAGAGCGTGATCGAGTCGATGGGAAAGCCAAAACGTCGGGCCACGAGCGAGTGGCCGAGTTCGTGGAGAATGACGCCGACGAAGAGCCCGACGGCCGCGGTGATGCCCAGCACCCACGGCACCAGCCCACCGGTGAGCAGGGCCGGGTCGAGTCCGGCGCCCATCTGGTTGAGCAACTCCGCGACGGCCTCGACCTGGATACCGATGAGGTAGGCAAACAGCGGCAGTATCAGCAGGAAGGTGAGATCTAACTGGATCGGAATACCGAAGACGCTCCCGATGCGAAACCGGCGCATACCTGCGATTGCGGCGGCGCGAACTTAAGTTCCAGCGACTGCCCCGAGTCGGGAGTGATCGCCACGGGGCCGTGGCCGAAGTGAACCGCGCCACTGCGAGTCGGGCCCATGCGAGCGACTGAAGTAGCTCCCCCGACCTACGTATTCCCGTGTCAGAGACGGTCGCTGCCGTCGATACCCTCTTCCTCCACGAGCGAGGTGAGGACGTTCGCGTCGCCGTGTACCGCGACGGGAACCGAATCGTCGACGGCATCCTCGAGGTCAAAGAAACCGGCGCAGGGCCACGGCCACGCCGGTTGCGCGTCCGGGACGGCGACAGCGAGGAGCCACGCAGCCCGGACCAGTTCGTCGACATGGCGCGCCGGGCCGACCGTATCCGGATCTCCGAGCAGACCTCGGTCGGCGCTCGCAAGCGGATGCAGGAACTCCTCGACGGCTACCAACTCGACGCGAAAGCGGTCCGGACGTGCCGCCTGTGCGCCGAAGCCGGCCGGTACGCACCGATCACCAGCGAGACGGCCATCGCGATGGACGAGGAGTTCATCTGTCCGGACTGTGCTCGCGAGGAACTCGACCGCGAACTCGCCTATCACGGCTCCTTGACCAGTGCGGCGACCGACCGGCTGGAGGAACTGCTGCTCGACGTGCAGGACATCGAACGGATCAAGAACTTACTCTCGGGTGATCTCGATCCGGACCTCACGAAGTTCGACGAGATCGCCGCGACCGTCGAGGACGTCGATCCCGTCGCCACGAGTTCACTCGGGCTGCATCCCGGCATCCAGTCGAAACTCGAAGGCCGCTTCGATACCCTGCTGCCCGTCCAGAGCCTCGCGGTGGAAAACGGCGCGACGGAGGGCCAGGACCAGCTCGTCGTCAGCGCGACGGCCACCGGCAAGACCCTCGTCGGCGAGATGGCCGGCCTCGATCGAATGCTCAACGGCAAGGGCAAACTGCTCTTTCTGGTTCCACTCGTCGCCCTGGCGAACCAGAAGTACGGCGAGTTCCAGGACCGCTACGGCGACATTGCCAACGTCACCTTGCGTGTGGGGGCGAGCCGGATCGGCGACGACGGCGAACGCTTCGATCCGAATGCGGACGTCATCGTCGGTACCTACGAAGGTATCGACCACGCACTCCGGACGGGCAAAGACCTCGGCAACATCGGCACCGTCGTCATCGACGAGGTCCACACGCTCGGGGAGGGCGAGCGCGGTCACCGGCTCGATGGTCTCATCTCGCGGCTCAAATACTACTGCGAGGGCGGGACGGGAAGCGCGAGCCAGCAGGGTGACACCCAGTGGATCTACCTCTCGGCGACTGTCGGCAATCCGGAGGACCTCGCGCGCTCGCTCCAGGCCACGCTCATCGAATTCGAAGAGCGGCCGGTCCCCATCGAGCGCCACGTCACGTTCGCGGACAACCAGGAGAAGGTCCGGCTGGAGAAGCAACTCGTCAAGCGCGCGTTCGACACCAAATCGAGCAAAGGCTATCGTGGCCAGACGATCATTTTCACCAACTCCCGGCGCCGCTGTCACGAAATCTCCCGCAAACTCGAGTACCAGTCCGCACCGTACCACGCTGGTCTCGACCACAAACGCCGCAAGCGCGTCGAGCAACAGTTCGCCGACCAGGAACTCGCGGCCGTGGTCACGACCGCTGCCCTCGCCGCCGGCGTGGACTTTCCCGCCTCACAGGTCATCTTCGACACCCTCGCGATGGGGATCGAGTGGCTCTCCGTCCAGGAGTTCCACCAGATGCTCGGCCGCGCTGGCCGGCCGGACTACCACGACAAGGGGACCGTCTGGGTACTGGTCGAACCCGACGCCGCCTATCACAACAGCATGGAGCGGACGGAAGACGAGGTGGCCTTCCAGTTGCTCAAAGGTGAGATGAATCCCGTCGTGACGACGTACGACGAGGCCGCCGCGATCGAGGAAACGCTGGCCAACATCACCGTCGGTGGCTCCCAGGCCAAGCGTCTCAACGACCGGATGGTTGGCGAAGTGCCGACGAAGTACGCGCTCGGGAAGTTGATGCAGTACGAGTTCGTCGACGGCCTCGCGCCGACCGCGCTTGGCCGTGCCGTCACGCGCCACTTCCTCTCGCCCGCCCAGGCGTTCGCGATGCTCGATGGCGCACGCAACGGGGACCACCCCTACGACATCGTCGCGACCATGGAACTCCGCGAGGAAGAATTGTAGCGCGACGTTCGCCGCGAAGGGTCGCCACCTCACCACTCTCTCACCAGGTGCCTAGCACTGACGCGGCCGTTTATTCGCCTGTCCGTCCTACCGGTGACCGAGGTCCCCAATCCATGAGCGATCAGCCACAGCTAGCGCCGAGTGCGGAGGCCGACGAGCGACAGATCGAACTCGCCCGTGAGGCGGGCGAGGCGTACCAGCGTGCGGCCGATTACATGATCGAGGAAGTCGCCAACACCGGCGACCGCGCTCGCGAGGACGAGTACATCGTCGGCATCGCCCAGGAGGAAGCCGAGGGGATGTACCACCGACGGGACGGCGACCTGAAATGGGTCGAGCCTGCCAACGAGGAAAACGCCCACCTCGAAGTCCTCGTCGCCAGCGCTGCCGACGGTCGATTCCTCCCGGAACTCGACGTCACGGTTACCCTGGAGAGCAACGACGGCGACACCGTCGGCCCCGTCGAACTCCCGTTCGTCTGGCATCCTGGCGTGTATCACTACGGCAAGAATCTCGCCCTGCCGGACGACGGATACTACTCCATCACGGTCGAAGTCGACGCCCCGACGTTCCCGCGCCACGACGAGACCAACGGCAACCGGTTTGCAGACGGCGTCGTCGTGGCGTTCGAGGAAATCGACGTCAGGACGGGCAGTGAATGACGCCAGGGGGAGAGACTCCAGCGTAGTCGCCCGGACGGATAGCCGGAATGAGCCCTCCCAATTCGCCTAGAACGGGCCCGGCGTGTCGTCGAAACTGTCCTCCCGTGAATCACACTCCCCGTTCTGGTTGATCACGATGCGGCCCTGGTAGCCACATTGGCCGTTGTTGTTGTACTTGCAGCGCTTACAGCGACATTCGACGTTTTTACCGCCGCCACGTGATGACATACCACAATGTGGCCGGGCCAGGCCCTTGAGTGTGGCCCCGCTGAAATCCGGGAGGGAGGTGGAACGAACGGCCACTGCGCTGGCTTCGAGCACGGCACGCGCAGTGCCCACTCACTGCGCAGGCTTCGGCGTCGAGGATCCGACCAGAACCGCTTTTCCCGCCGAGTGCATACGCCGCGATAATGAGCGACCAGCGTGGCATCGATCGGCGAACGTTCGCCAAGACTGCGGTCGCGATCGGTGGGAGCGCAGCGTTGTCGGCCTGTCTTGGCCGCTTCGGTGGTGTCGACGTCGAGCAGGGTCCCGACGACCTCTCTTCGATCCCGGACCGCCAGCACGACTGGAACGCCGTCCTCGCGACCGACGAGCACGGCAACAACCTGCAGCCGCGACACCACGTCCTGCTGCTGTTCGAATACGCGGCCGACGGCACGCCGAGCGAGCGAGACCGCGAGACCGTCGAAACCGCATTCCAGACCCTCGAACGGGCCTACGTGCGCGGCAACGAGGGCCTGCTGTTCACCGTGGGGTACACGCCGCGGTACTTCGATCGCTTCGACGCCTCGCTCCCCGATGCCGTCGACCTCCCCGACCCAGAAGCGCTCGCGCCCTTCGAGGATCCGGAACTGGACACCCCCGACGCCCTGGTCCACCTGGCGAGTGACCACGCCGAGGTCGTCCTGGCCGCCGAGGAGGCGTTGCGCGGGGAGCGCGAGGAAGTCAACGGCGTGTCGATGGAGACGTCGGTCGATGGCGTCCTCTCGCGCGTCGACCGTCGAACCGGCTTCATCGGCGAGGGCTTGCCAGCCGAGAACGACGACGTCGCCGGCGTGCCCGAGGGCGAGGTGCCCGAGGAGTCGCCACTTTTCATGGGCTTCAAATCCGGCTTCGAGAAGAACCAGGCCACCGAGGACCGCGTCACGATCCAGGACGGCCCCTTCGCTGGCGGCACGACCCAGCACCTCTCGAAGATCACCCTCTCGCTGGACCAGTGGTACAACCAGGACAGCCGCAGACACCGCGTGTCGACGATGTTCTGTCCGGCCCACGCCGCGGACGGCGTCGTCGAGGGCGTCGGCGACAACCTCGGGACGGACCCCGAAATCGAATCGCGTGGCTGTCCGGCCCACACGCAGGAGGACGCTCGTACGGAGGGCGTCGTCGGCCACTCACAGAAGACCGCCAGGGCCCGGGAGGACGGCCGCCCGATCATCCTCCGGCGGGACTTCGATTCGACCGATGACGACCAGGCGTCCGTGCATTTTCTCTCGCTGCAGCGGGCCATCGGCGATTTCGTCGAGACACGGAAACAGATGAACGGCACCGACGTCGCGGGGTCCGCAGCAGTCGGCCAGCGGACGAACAACGGCATCCTCCAGTACATGACTGTCACGCGTCGCGGGAACTACTTCCTGCCACCGCGCGCCCATCGGTCACTCCCGACGCCCGATCCACGATAATCTGCCGATGGCGCCGCTGGCCACCCACACTCGCCGGCAGTGGGGCAGCGACCGCGCCCCGCGAGTGATAGCCCGTTCGACCCACGGGGCCCACTCTCGCGCCGTCCGCTCACACCCGCCGAACGGTCGGGGTCGACGGCAGCGGTGAAGACGCCAGGCGCAGCCTCCAACCCCGAAAAGGCCGAGAATTACGCGTTCAGCGTGTCCGCGAGGTCGTCCTGCTCGTGGAGTTGTTCGAGGATGTCGCTGCCGCCGACGAACTCGCCGTCGACGAACGCCTGGGGGATCGTTTCGCGGCCGCTGTGGGGCTTGAGCGCGGCGCGGAACTGCTCGGTCGCCTGGAGAATGTCCACCGTCTCAACGTCATCGCGGTGCAACTGGAGGAGTTTGATCGCCTTGCGCGAGTAGCCACACTGGGGCATCATCGGGGTCCCCTTCATGAACAGCGCCACCTCGTGTTGCTCGATCGTCCGCTCGACGATGTCCTCGGCTTCCGCTGCAGAATACTCCGGTTCTTGTTCGAATGCCATACCAGCGATTGGACGCGGGCCGGTATATGAATGGCGCTGCGGCCCGGTGGCTGTGTGGTGTTCCCCAGCGATCCCCGGGGCTCACTCGGGTGTTCGCGTTCGCAATTCGATCGCGTGGATGTCCTTCGTCAGGCGGCCGTCGAGCGCGTCGTGAACGAGCTGGTGCTGGTCGACGAGCGTCTCGCCCGCGAAGGCCGGTGAGACGACCTCGATGGCGAAGTGCTTGTCGTCGTCGGGGTCCCGGGGCGTCTTCACGGTCGCCTCCGCGTCCGGCACCGTCCGTTCGATGAGGGCCTCGATGTCGTCCGGTTCCATGCGATGGCGATAGCCCCACGCGGGCAAAACACTGACCATCGCCTGCGACCATGCTATTGATTGCTATATAGATCTATTGTAATTACTGATGGACAGAACCCTGGAATAACTATATCTATTCTTCACGCCCCGCTCTCCACATCGGTGGTTTCGGGAGTCTCGACGGTGTAGAACGCCACGCCGCATCGTTCACAGGCCAGTACGTCCGGCGGGTCGTGGCCCGGCGCTGGCACGGTGTTGCCACAGCAATCGTCGGCGGGCCCTTCGACGAGTTCCGTGTCGCACACTGGACAGGTGTCGAGAAACGCACAGAGGGCGTGCGCGGCAAGTTCCCGACGGCGGCCGCCGAGGTCGGTGTCGACGAGCGTCGCTGCGGCGGCGACCTCCGCGAGGGCGACCGGCCAGCGGAGCCACGCGGTCGTTCCAGCCCCGGAGACCACCAGATACTGGCCGTCGCCCGTGGTTTCGATGCGCGTCGACTCGACCCCCTCCAGCGTCTCGGTAGCGGTCGTGAGCAGCGTCTCGTCGGACGCGCCGGCGAGTTCCTCGATTCGTCCCTCCCACTCGCTGGCAAACCACGGCGAGAGACCGACCGAGCCCTCGGAAACCTCGACGACCCCAGCGGTGACGAGCGCTTCGAGGACGGCCTCACCGTCCGTCGCCGCCTCCAGATCACCCAGCGTGTCCGAGGGGGTCGTGTGACCGAACGCGTCGCCCGGGAGGGCGCGTGCGATCTGCGGGGCGAATCTCGGGGTGAACGGGACCACGTATCCACGGAGCCAGATGCCGGCCAGGCCGACGACCGCAAGCAGGGCCGCGGGCAGAATCCGGACGGAGGCGACCGCTAGCACGAGGGGCGAGAGGATTGCCAGATTCAGTATCGTACAGGGCCAACACCGCCGGTCGCCGGTGTACTCCGGCCGGCGAAGGGTCGGGAGCGATGACATTGGTTGAGCGAACCACCGGGCGTCATTGAAGCTTTGGTCGGCCTCGCTCACGCGCTGGCAGTGGCCGAAGCCGTGCGAGTCGACCACGCGGGAAACTATCAGGACAAAGTTTAATGGATATCCATACCGTTGCCTACCTTGCGGGGATAAAAAAGTGATCTGCTGGCGATACCGTCCACTCTGGAACCGTCATTCGGCCGACCGTCTGCACTCCACCCACGCGGTCCCGGGCCGGTCGCGATCCGAAACTTCCCCCGCCGTGACCCCCCGCTCGGCCGCCGAACCCGACCGTTTCGATCGTCTGCCTGGGCACAGCATCGCTCGGTCGGGGGACCGCCAGCGCCACGTGGCGCCGGTTCGACGCGTGGTCGATGGAGGCGCCGGATGACGGGGCCGGCAATCGAGGGCGCGCTGATCGACCTGGATGGGACGGTGTATCTCGGCGACGGGCTCATCCCCGGCGCCGACGACGCCATCGCGAGCCTGCGTGATGTCGGTGTTTCAGTACTGTTCCTCTCGAACAAGGCGATCGATCGCCGCTCAGTTTTCAGTACGAAGTTGAACAAACTCGGCGTTCCGGCCCCGGAGGACGCGGTGATCAACTCGGCGTGGATCACCGCCAAGTACCTCACGAAACACCACGCCGACGACGCGATTTTCGTCGTTGGCGAACCCCCGCTGTCGGATGAATTGGCCGCCAGCGATCTCACACTGACAGACGATCCGGCCGCAACTGACGTGTTGCTGGCCTCGATGGATCGTGAGTTCGACTACCGAACGCTGACCGACGCCCTCCACGCCATGGATGGGGACACCACCTTCCTCGCGACCAACCCGGACCGAACCTGTCCGGTCGAGGAGGGTGAAATTCCCGACTGTGCGGCGATGGTCGGTGCGATCGAAGGCGCGACCGGGGAGTCCCTCGACAGGGTCCTCGGCAAGCCCTCACAGACCACCGTCGACGCTGCGGTCGATGCGCTCGGCGTCCCCCTCGACCGCTGTCTGATGATCGGTGATCGCATCGAGACGGACATCGAGATGGGCGAGCGTGCGGGGATGACGACGGTGCTCGTGTTGAGCGGGGTCACCGATCGCGAGACGCTCGAGGCGTCCGACGTCGAACCGGACTACGTCCTCGAGTCCATCGCGGATATCGGGCGGGTGATCGGGGCATGATCAGCGCCATCGAGCCACTGGCGAACGGGGCCGGCGGCGCTGTACTCGACCTCGGGACTGCATTCACCAGCCTGGTCTCGCTGCAGGGCATCGGCATCGGTGAGGAGGTGCTTCTCGAAGAGGTGAGCGAGGAAGTCATCCAGCTCGTTCTCGCGGTGTTGCTGGGGATGTTCCTCGGGCTCGAACGCGAGTGGTCCCACAAGAGCGCCGGCATTCGAACGTTCGCCCTGCTCAGTCTGCTGGGTGCGATCCTCTCTATCGTCGGCCAGCCGATGTTGATCGTCGCCGGCGCAGTGTTGGTCATCACGATGGCGGTCCTCCTGGCGGTACAGAGCCTGATAGACACGGAGTCCGGTTCGGATAGTAGCCTCTCGCTCACGACCTCGGCCTCGATGTTCGTCGCGTACGGTCTCGGCGTGCTCGTCGTCGAGGGGCTGTACATCGAGAGCGTCACCGTCGCCGTGCTCTCTGCACTGTTGCTCGTGCTCAAGCGAGAACTCCACGAATTCGCGTGGGGGCTCTCTCGTGAGGAGATGCGGAGCGCGACGGAGTTTGCGATCCTGGCCTTTGTCATCTATCCCTTGCTCCCCGACGAAGCGTTCGGCCCGTGGAACGCCATCGACGCGAAGACGATCTGGCTGCTGGTCATCGCCGTCAGCGGGATTGGCTTCATCAATTACGTCATGGTCAAGCGGTACGAGGGCCGCGGGATCGCCGCGACTGGCTTTTTCGGCGGGCTGGTCAACTCGACGGCGGTCATCGCGGAGATGGCCCAGCGGGCGGCGACCAGTCCAAACCTGCGGAACCTGGCCGTCGGGGCCATCCTGCTGGCCAACGCGGCGATGGCGTTTCGGAACGCGATCATCGTCATTCCGTTCATTCCCGAAGCGGCGTTCATCGTCGGCATTCCGCTGGGCGCCATCACCGTCGCTGGGATCGGCCTCTCGCTGGTGGTCAGCGACTGGGACCAGGATCTGGAGACGAATCTCACCTCACCGTTCAGTCTCCGGAACGCACTGATCTTCGGCGCACTCTTTCTGGTCATCCTCGTCGCGTCGGCCGGTGCCGAAGCCACCTTCGGCTCGACCGGCTTCCTGACGACCACGTTCCTCGCCGGGCTGATCTCCAGCGGGACGGCAACCGCGACCGCCGTGACCCTGGTCGGTACCGACCAGATCACGCAGGAACTGGCCGTCGGTGGGATTCTCGCCGGGACCCTCGCCAGCATCGTCGTGAAGGTGTTTTTCGCCGCCTCGATCGACCGCTCGCTGGTCAAACCGGTCCTGCTGTGGAACGCGGTGCTGATCGTGGTCGGCGTCATCGCCGGCGCGGGCGTCATCCTCGTGCTCTAACCGAACAGCTCCACCGAAACGATATTTCTGCACTATTCGAGTGATTGTTGATGGATATCGAATTGATATCAAAGAGATTTCTCCGCCGATATCGAACGACACCAGCCGAGACGATGCGAAGCGACCGATCGGGCCCCGCGCGATCAGCCAAGGTCTTCGAGCGCTTCGAGGACGCCGTCGCCGTACGCGCCCGCCGTGACTGTCGTCGCACGGGCTTTGGCGACGTCTGCGGCGTTAGCCATCGCGTACGACCGTTCGACCAGGTCGAACATCTCGGCGTCGTTCGCCGAGTCGCCAATGGCGACGAATTCGCCTGGCGGCACGTCGAGAAGTTCCGCTGCGCGTTCGAGTGCCGTCGCTTTGTTCACGGTCGGCGACTTGACGTGGTAGGCATAGCCAGTGTCGACGACGACCTGATCGTGGGCTGTGGCGACCCCTTCGAGGTAGTCGAGGGGAATCTCTCGCGTAACGGACAGTTCCGTCTCCCGCCAGCGGTTGTGCATGTCCGGGGCCGGCCAGCCGCCCGGATAGCCATCGGCGCGAAGCTGTGTGGCGACCGCGGTCGCCGCCTCGGCGTCGCCCTCGACCGAAACCGTGTCATCGAGGAGCAACACGCCGCCGTTCTCTGCGATCACTCGCTCCGGGATGCCGATGAACGCACACAGCGCCACCGGATAGGGGAAGGACTTGCCGGTCGCGACGACGACCGGACCGTCCCACGAACGCAGCGGGTCGAACAGACGGGGATCGACGCCGCCGTCCGGGCGCGTCATCGTCCCGTCGATATCGATGGCCAGCGGCGCGCTCATCGGGCCTCCACCGCGTTGCGTTCGACGTCCGTTCGATGCTCGTTCGTTGGGGTTCGTCCGTTCATTGTATTATGGGTGAAATTTCGATGACTGTCCCGGGGTTGGGTCAGGGCGACAGGCTGAAGCCGTCGGTGTCCAAGGACGTTCGTAGGCATGCCCTCGTCAACCGCTCCGGCCGACGACGGGCCGACGATCCAGGCCCATCGCGGATTCGCCGGCGTCGCCCCGGAGAACACCATCCTGGCCGCACGGACCGCCGCCGAACGCTTCGGCGCCGCGTGGATCGAGATCGACGTCCAGCCGACGGCTGACGGCACCGTCGTCTGCTTCCACGACGCCACGCTTGACGCCACCGAGGACGGTCGGGGCGTGACCGACGCGACCGGGACCGTCTGGCAGACGCCGACGGCAACGGTGCTCGATGCCGAAGTCCTCGGGAGTGGCGAGACGGTGCCGCGACTCTCGGCACTGGACCGCGCGCTGCCCGCGTCGGTCGGACTCAACCTGGAACTGAAAAGCCCCGGCGCGCCGGTCGACGAGGAACACTGGCTGTTCGACGACGATGCCCGTGAGGACCAGCGCGAGGCCTGGGCCCGGTTCGTCGATGCTGTCCTCGCCGCGCTCGACACCCCTGGGCGGCCGGTCGTGCTCTCCTCGTTTTTCGAGGGAGCGGTCGCTGCCGCGGCCGAGCGGGCACCGGACGTCCCGCGGGCGATCATCGTCGGCGCCGACCTGGAAGCCGGCCGGGAAGTGGCCACGCGCCACGACGCGGCCGCGCTCAACGCCAGCGCCGAGTTGCTGGTCGAACGCGGCGAAGCCGCGGTCGACGCGGCCCACGACGCCGACCTGGCGGTCAACGCCTGGACCGTCCGGGAGTGGGAGACGGCCCGTGACTGCGCGAAGCTGGGCGTGGACGGTCTCATCGCTGACTACCCATTCCTCGACGTGACGTTGTAGACTGTCGGGCCGGCAAGTGCGGCCGCGTCTGGCTGGCAGGTCTCATCCGTCGACGAGGGCCGCCTCGATCACTTCGAGCGGATGGGTAATCTCGTAGCCGGTCCCGTGTTCCATCTGCATCGAGCAGGTCGGACACTCCGTCATCCCGTGCTCGGCCGGGGCGCCCTCCATGTGCTCGAACATCTCCTCGCCGATTTTCATCGACGTGTCGTACTTCTCTTCTTTCCAGCCGTAGGTGCCCGAGATGCCCGAACAGGAGTCGCCGACGTCGGTGACGTCGATCCCATCCAGGTCCTCGAACAGTTCGAGGCTCTGGCGGGCCAGTCCCTGGTTGCGCGAGTGACAGGGGGCGTGGTACGCGACGTCGGGGAGGGCTTCGACGCTGGCGTCGGCCAGCAATTCCTCGATGTCCTCGTGAATGCGGAGGTATTCGAGGGCGTCGTAGGTGTGGGCCGAGAGGTCGGCGATGCCGTCGATGTCGAACTGTTCGGGGTACTCCTGGCGGAGCGCCATCGAGCACGAGGAACAGGAGGCGATGACGTCGTAGCCCTCCTCGATGGCGGCCCCCACGTTGGCGACGTTTTTCTCGGCGTGCCGTTCGGCGTCGTCCAGAAAGCCGTTGGCGAACATCGGCGTGCCCGAACAGCCCTGCTCTGGGACGACGATTTCATAGCCCAGTTCCTCGTACACGCGCACCATCGCCCGCGCGACCTCGGGCGTGTTGTAGTTCGCGTAGCAGCCGTGGAAGTACGCGACCTGCTTGTCCGCGTCGGCGGCCTCTCCGCGGCGTTCGCGGGCGGCGACCGCGTTGTCGACGGAGGTGGCGTGCCCGCCGCGGGCGGCCCACCACTCGCGGAACGTCTCCGTGGCGAAGGCCGGAAACTCCCGTTCTTTCGAGACGCCCAGGACTTTCTCGCCGATCCAGCGGGCCGGCCCGAAGTTCATCGCGGCGTTGGCCAGGCGGGGGACCTTGCTCGCCAGCCACGCGGAACTGCGGTAGTTCGCCAGCAGTCGATTCCGGATCTTCTTCACCGAAAGCCGCTGGTCGCTGACGTGGCGTGCCCGCGCGGTGTTGTGCATCTGGGAGAAGGGAACGCCGGAGGGACAGGCGTTGTCACACCGCATGCAGTTCGAACACTGCATGACCGAGTCGTCAAAGTCGTCGTCCTCGGCGTCGTTGGTCAGGCGCCACTGTTCGGGTCCCTGGAACTGTGGGCCGGGGAAGTCGTCGTCGACTTCCGCGACCGGACACTCCGCGTCACAGGATCCGACTTTGGTACACTTGTCGGCACCCGACCGGAGGTCCATGTCCTCGCTCTCGGGGAACACTTGCACCGGTTCGAACTCCTCCTGTTCGGATTCGAACACTGGCTCGGACTGGTCGCCGGCTGGCGCTTGTTCACCGGGTGGGGTCGTACCGTCGTCTGGCAGTTCTGAGTCACTCATTGAGTAGCGTCCTCCGCTGCTCGCTGGCCCGCACCGTGACCGGTCGCGATCGAAACGCCGCTCCCACACTTCTGGGCGGCGTAGTCGTAGTTGCCCACCACGCCGCCCGCGGCCCGCAAGTTCCCAAATTCGGGGTCGCCGTCGGCCGTCTGCGGTCGCAGATCCGCCGCCACGTCGACGCCGAAGCGAGCGAACGCGTGGTCGCCGAAGACGTCGTCTTCGAACCAGTCGTACCGATCCGCTGGCTGGGGAACGTGACAGTCGAAGAGGGGCTCGGTCACCTGCTCGCGCGTCGCACCGATGCCGTCACTCTCCAGGCCGCCGGTTGCGAGCACGTACTGCTCGGCCGTCATCGGAATCTCCTGGCCGGAGCGATCGATCGCAACCTGTTCGATAACCTCGCCGTCGGCCGAATAGGAGACGACTGGGCTTCCAACCTCGAACCGACCACCGGCTGCTTCCAGCGCGTCGTACAGTAACGATTCCAGCCGGAGGCCGGGGAGGTTCGGTGGCCCCATCGGCACCTCGAAGACGTCGGCCCCGAGCGCCGAGGCAAGGTCATCCCGAACCTCCGCCGGGTGATCCTGGCCCAGTATCGCCGGAAATCCGACGCGTTCGGCGTCGCCGAGGTGCGGTTTGACCGTTTCCGCGAGGGCCCTTCGAACACCCTCTCCCGCACCGTCGACCGTTTCGTTCGCGTCGAGCAGGTGGGCAAAGCGCGTCTTTTTCGCGTCGTCCCGCAGTGGGATGGGAAACTCGACGGTGGCGGCGCTGGTGTCGAAGGGGACGCCGACGGCCGCCAGCCGATCCGCGGCGATCGACGGTTCGAAATCCGGCACGCGCTCGATGCCGACGAAGAGAGTGGAGCGCGGATCGCTCGCGAGGCCAGCGGCCGCCCCCGCTGGATACCGCGCGGTCGGTTTGACCGTTCCTCCGAACGTCGGCACCAGGGCGTTGGCGTCGGTGTGTTCGCCGCGGTACCGGTCGCCGGTGATCTCGTCGAACGTCGCCATCCCCTCGCGGACCCGCGCTTCGCCGAGCAGCCGATAGGGGTGGTCAGCGGGGAGCGTCTCCAGGGCGTCGTAGGGATCTTCGAGCGGGCCCTCGCCGTCGGGCGTGTACCCCAGCAGGTCGATGAGACCACTGGCGTGGCGCAGCGTCGTCTCCTTGTAACTGACCAGACGCACGCTGGCGCCCTCGCGTGCGGCCGAGATGGCCGCGGTCAGCCCCGCGATGCCGCCGCCGATCACGAGCACGTCCTGCTCAATCGCCACGCCCGACCTCTCCCGTGGGATGGTCCGATTCGGTCGCTGCGCGATCCTCGGCCGGGCCGGCGTCGAACGCTCCAAAGTCGATCACGGCGTCGTCGCCGATCGGATCGCGGTCGCGATTCATCGTCGTCGCGTGGATCGCGTAGTTGATCGCCGCCTGGGTGAGCTGTCGGCCCCAGAGGGCGTGGCGCTGGCCTTTCCATCGTTCCTGAAACAGTTCGTCGTAGGCCTCCCGCGCGGTCGGCTCGTCGTACGCCGGCAGGAGTTCGTTGGCCATCCGATTGGCACAGAACCCGCCCTGGCAGTTGCCCATCGAGGCGCGGGTTCGGAGGCGCACCGCGTTGAGATCCGCGCCGGCCTCGCCGATGGCGTCCTGCAGCTCCGCGCGCGTGACGCCCTCACAGCCACAGATCACCGGATTGGGCTCGTCCGTGTCGAGAACCTCGGCCGTCCGCGAGCCGAGTCGCTCGCGGCTCCGGCGGGCGATCGGCGAGC
>Ga0207733_100052_pt1 | contig 128222 bp, 126 predicted proteins | sample A23P3SouthBayCA_FD_187735 | JGI IMG/M metagenome (GOLD analysis project Ga0207733, IMG submission 187735) | Aerobic enrichment media microbial communities from Eden Landing Ponds, California, USA - A23 P3 (SPAdes) | ecosystem: Environmental > Aquatic > Marine > Unclassified | place: Emeryville... | reverse complement strand
GGTCGGCCTCCACTTCTTCAACCCGCCGCACATCATGCCGCTCGTCGAAATCATCGTCGCCGAGCAGACGAGCGAGGAGACAGAGGAGTTCGCGGTCGACTACGTGGAGGGAATCGAAAAGGAAGCCGTCGTGATTCGGGACACGCCAGGATTCGCCACGTCCCGTCTCGGCGTCGCGCTCGGTCTGGAAGCCGCGCGAATGGTCGAGGAGGGCGTCGCCGACCCCGCGGACATCGACGCCGGAATGCGAGAGGGGTACAACCACCCGATGGGGCCGCTCGAACTCACCGACCACGTCGGACTCGACGTTCGTCTGCACATCGCGGAATCCCTGCGGGAGGAGTTAGGCGAGCGGTTCAAACCCCCGCAGATTTTGAAGCGGAAGGTGCGCGCCGGAAAACTCGGGAAGAAGACGGGAGAAGGGTTCTACGAGTACGACGAGAACGGCGAGATAATCGACTGAGCATCGTATAGCGTTGAGTATTCTCTAGGAGCGTTTTGGTGGCGCGCTGACTCGCAGTCCGAGGTCGCGGAGGAGCGAGTCGGTCTCTTCGACGTCTCCGAGCGCGGCGAGTGAGATTCCGGGAATCGAGAGCGTCGTGAGGTCGGGGAGCGCGTCGACCGCGGTGACGCTCGCGACGGTGGGGTAGGTGAACGACCGGGTGGCGAAGAACTCCTGTGCTTCCGCGGAGAGCAGGTGGCGGAGGAAGCGGCCGGCGAGTTTGCGGTCGGGACTCCGGTCGAGGACGCCCGCCGTCGACGCGTCGACGAGCGTCCCGGCGTCGTGGTCGGTATACGCCAGGCCGAGAGGGGTTCGGGGGTCGCCGGCGCGGACGCGCAGGACGTCGTAGTGGTTCGTGAGCGCGACGGAGGCGTCACCGGTCGCGACGGCGTTCGCGGCGAAGAAGTCCGACTCGGTCGTCTCCGGGTCGCGGTCGAGGAAGTCGCGGAGCCACGAGCGTGCGCCGTCCGTCCCGCGGGCGTGGCGGAGCGCGGTCACGAACGACCGGAAGAACGAGGTTCGCGGGCTCCACGCGACCGGCTCGGGCGAATCGCGGGCGTACGCGCCGATGTCTGTCGGGAGCGTCGTTCGGTCGAAGCGCTTCGAGTCGTAGGCTATCGCGCGGACGAACGCGTTGACGCCGACCCAGCGGTTCGTCGGTCGGAAGTCGCGGCGGACGGTCGACGTCACCGACTTCGGGAGTTCGGCCATGTGCTCGTCGAGCGCGGCGACCGGTCCGGCGTTGGACGCCCAGAACACGTCCGCGCGGACGTTCCCCTCCTCGATTTCGGTTCGGAGGTCCGACGCGACGTCCGTCGGCGACCCGACGTGGAGGTCGGCTTCGAAGTCGGGATACACGTCCTCGAAGAGGGTGATGAGTTGTTCGTGGCGGCCGCCGTCGTCGCCGCCGAGGTAGATGCTGAGCGGGCCGTCGAGCGGTTCGAGGTCCGCGATGGAGGTTCCGGGCGGTTTCGGGCGGTCGCCGACGAGCGGGTTCTTCCCGCGGAAGTCGGCGAGCGTCGGCTTCGGGGATCCCGAATCCTCCGTGAGGATGCCCGCACAGCCCGCGAGCGCGCTCGTGAGCGCGCCTCCGGACGCCACGAGCGCGCGCCGCCGGGTGAACCGTTCCGTCATACTCTGACGTTCGGCCTTCTGCCTATTAGGCTACTCCTTTGACCTCATCCCGAACCATCAAGTCCCTCTCGAACCCTCCCGACGTATGGACAGGGTAGCAGTCGTCGGTGCGTCGATGACGCGGTTCGGTGAACGCGGCGCGTGGCTGCGCGACCTCCTCGCGGAAGCGGGGGACGCGTGCCTCGACGACGCGGGTGTCGAACCGGGCGAAGTCGACCACCTCTACGTCTCGAACATGGCGAGCGGCGAGTTCGAGGGCCAGACCGGCGTCCCGAACATGCTCGCACACGACCTCGGGATGATCGGCGCGTACACCCAGCGCGTCGACCAGACGAGTTCGTCGGGCGGCGCGGGCATCTACGCGGCGTGGCAGTCGGTCGCGTCGGGTGCGAGCGACCTGACGATGCTCGTCGGCGGGGAGAAGATGACCCACCGGAGCACTGGAGAGGCGACTGACGTCATCGCGAGTCTGACGCATCCAGTGGAGTACAAACACGGCGTGACGCTCCCGAGTTTCGCGGGTCTGACCGCGCGCCTCTACCTCGACGAGTACGACGCGCCCCGGGAGTCGCTCGCCGCGGTCGCGGCGAAGAACCACAAGAACGGCGTGGACAATCCACACGCGCAGTTCCGCAAGGAAGTGAGCGAGGAGGAGATTCTCGACTCGCCGATCGTCGCGGACCCCCTGCGGCTCTACGACTTCTGCCCCATCACGGACGGGTCCGCGGCGCTCATGTTCTGCCCGGAGTCCGTCGCGGCCGAGTACACGGACGACTACACGGTCGTCGCGGGCGTCGGCGGCGCGACGGACACGCACGTCGTCCACGAACGCGAGGACCCGACGACGATGGGTGGCGTGGTCGATTCGAGCGCCGACGCGTACGAGATGGCGGATATGGGGCCGGAGGACGTGGATGTCGCGGAACTCCACGACATGTTCACCATCCTCGAAGTCCTCCAGCTCGAAGACCTCGGGTTCGCCGAGAAGGGCGAGGGCTGGCGGCTCGCACCCGACGGCGTCACGACCCGGGACGGAGACCTCCCCGTGAACACCTCCGGGGGACTGAAGTCGAAGGGCCACCCGCTCGGCGCGAGCGGCGTCGCACAGGCGTACGAACTCCACCAGCAGTTGACCGGAGAGGCCGGCAAACGCCAGGTCGACGCGGACGTCGGGTTGGCGTGCAACGTCGGCGGGTTCGGGAACTGCGTTACCACCACCATCCTCGAAGCACAATGAAAGCACACCGCTGTCCGAACGACCACCTGACGTATCCGGGCCACGAGCGCTGTCCGGAGTGCGGCGAACACCAGACTGACACCGTCTCGCTCGAAGACAGAGTCGGGAAAGTCGTGACGTGGACGACGAGCACCGCGACGCCGCCGGGCGTCCGCCAGCCGAACCACCTCGCTATCGTGGAATTCGACGTGGACGGACAAGCCGTGCGCGCGCTCGGGCAACTCACCACGAACGACGTCGAACTTGGCGACGACGTCGAACCAGTCCACGTCGACCGACTCCGCGACCCCGGAATCCGCGAGGAGGCGAGTCAGGACTGGGACGGCTACCGCTTCCGTCCCGTCTGAGAATCTCGTTTCGACTGCTTCTCCCGAATCTCGTCCAGTTCGTCCTCGACGCGCTGGGCCGCGGCCGCGTTCTCCACGTCCGCCAATCCCTCCGACTCGTCGCCCGCGGTCACCTCGATGTTCGTCCGGGACTCCTCGGCGTCATCGACTTCAGCGCGGAGTTCGTCGGTTAGTTCGCGCGCGTCGATGAGGAGTTCGCGCGCCTCCTCGTTCTGTGGGAGTCGGCCGTCCTCGATCTCGTCCGCCAGTCTGGAGAGCGTGCGGTCGATTCTGGAGAGCGCGTCCCGACTCATCGACTCCGCGCGGTCTCTCGCGTCCGCTCTGTCCACGTCCGGCGGCGACGCGTATCGGAGCGCGGACTGCACGGTTTCGAGGACGCGAATCTGGGCTTCGAGCGTCGCTATCGCCGCTGGAATCGCGGCGTCCCGCGTGAACTCCGCGACCTCGCGGGGCGTCGGCGGCCGCGGCAGACCGAACGGACCAGTCGGTGGACGGGGTGGTCGTTCGAGTTCGGCGCGAAGGTCGCGGAGCGCCGCCTCCAGTTCGCTCACGCGCGCTTCGAGGTCGTCGTCGCTCATACGAGAGAGAAGGAGCGCCAGCGGGATATGCCTAGAGGATGCGCTTACCGAGCGCGCTCGCCGCGAGTTCGGCGGCCATCTCCGCCGTCTGGTTGCGTTCGTCGAGAATCGGGTTCACTTCGACGAGTTCGAAACTCCGGAGAACGTCCTCGTCGTGGTCGCGGCGCGCGAGCAGTTCGAGCGCGGCGTGCGCTTCGCGGTACGTGACGCCGCCGCGAACGGGCGTCCCGACGCCGGGGGCTTCGTGGGGGTCGAGCCAGTCGAGGTCGAGGCTGACGTGGATGCCGTCGACGCCGTGGGTGGCGATGTCGAGCGCTTCATCCACGACGTCGCTGAGGCCGCGTTCGTCGATGTCGCTCATCGTGAACGCCGACATCTCGCTCTCACGGATGTCCTCGCGTTCCGCATCGTCGAGCGACCGCAAACCGACGAGTGCGACGTTCTCCTCGCGCAATCCGGTGGCGTTCGCCCACTCGGTGTCAGCGAACCCGTCCTTCCCGAGCGCGGCGGCCAGCGGCATCCCGTGGACGTTCCCGCTCGGCGAGGTTTCCGGCGTGTTGAAGTCGCCGTGCGCGTCGAACCATATCGCGCCGATGTCGGCGTCCCGCGCGCTCCCGACGAGGCTGCCGATGGCGATAGAGTGGTCGCCGCCGAGCGCGAGCGGGAGCGCCCCCGCAGCGATGCTGTCCGCGACCTCGTCAGCGAGGCGTTCTGCGACCTCCCGAGTCTCGTGGAGGAACTTCGCGTTCCCGGAGGCGGGCGTCACGCGGTCCGGGTCGCGCTCTTCCGCACGCGGGATGTCGAGGTCGCCCGCGTCCGTCGAATCCACGCCGATCTCGTCGAGTTGTTTCGCGAGACCGGCGTATCGAATCGCGGACGGCCCCATGTCGACCCCACGTCGGTTCGCGCCGTAGTCGGACGGCGCGCCGATGATACGAACTGACCGAGACATACGGCAAAAAACGCGAGCGTCGGGTTTAGTCGTTCTTATACGGTTCGCAGACCATCGACACGCCATCCCTGAAGTCGACTTCCGGCTCCCAGCCAGTCGCCTCCTTGAACTTCGACGGGTCTGCCTTCGTGTGGTAGACGTAGTTCTCGAGCGGGACCGGTTCGTACTCGGGTTCGATCGCGGTGCCGAGTTCGTCGTTTATCATCTCCACCATCTCGTTGAACGAGTAGGAGTCGCCGGTGCCGAGGTTGAACACGCCGTCGAGTTCGTTCTCGGCGGCGAGGGAGAGGCCGCGAACGATGTCGGAGACGTGCGTGAAGTCGCGGGTCTGACTCCCGTCGCCCCAGAGGACCGGGGACTCGCCGTCGGCGATTTCGTCCGCGAACTGGCTGATGGTGTTCGCGTACTCGCCCTTGTGCCCCTCGTTCCCGCCGTAGCCCTGATACACCGAGAAAAACCGCATCCCGGCGAGCGTCATGTCGTGGAAGTTCGAGTAGTACTCCGCGTACCGCTCCCGTCCCATCATCGACGCGTCGTACCCCGTCGCCGCCTCGACGTCCATGTCCTCCGGACACGGGTCCTGCTGGCTCCCGTAGATGGACGACGTCGAGGCGTAGACGACCGTGTCACAGCCGTCTGCTTTCGCCTGTTCGACCGTGTTCACGAACCCCTCGATGTTCACGCGCACGCCCTGTCGCGGGTTCTCCTCCAACATCTGGCGAGAAGAGAGCGCGGCGAGGAAGAACACCACGTCCACGTCCGTCGGCAGGTCGTCGTCCAGTACGTCCGCCTCGACGTACTCCACGTCGTCGGAGAGGTTCTCCGGCGTACCGAGATACTCGTTGTCGACCGCCACCACGTCGTTGTCTTCTGCGAGCGTGTTCGCGAGGTTCGAACCGATGAAGCCCGCCCCGCCCGTCACGAGGACGCGTTTTCCCTTCATACGCGCACCCAACATGTGCGTCGGATAAAGGCCACCGATTCACCGCTGGACCATGCGGTCGCGGGGTTTAAGCGCGTCCTACGCGAACTATCCTGCATGTCGAGCATCGAGTTGACGCCGAGCCAGAAAACAATTCTCACCGCGCTCGTGAATCTCTACTCACAGCGCGAGGAAGCCATCAAAGGCGAAGAGATCGCAGAAGAAGTGAACCGGAACCCGGGGACGATTCGAAACCAGATGCAGTCCCTGAAAGCCCTCCAACTCGTCGAGGGCGTCCCCGGCCCGAAGGGCGGATACAAGCCGACGTCGAACGCGTACAACGCACTCGACGTCCAGGAACTCGAAACCGCCGCGGAAGTACCCGTCTTTCACGACGGCGAACCCGTAGAGGAGGCGAACGTCCAAGAAATCGACCTCTCCAGCGTCCACCACCCCGACCTCTGCCGGGCCGAAATCCACCTGCGCGGCAGCGTCCGCGAGTTCCACGAGGGCGACCGCGTCACCGTCGGCCCGACCCCGCTCTCCAAACTCGTCATCGAAGGCACCGTCGACGGCACGGACGACACGAACAACGTCATCATCCTCAAGATCGACTCGATGGAAGCCCCGGCCGAGGACCCCGAACACTAATCCAAAGCCTTTGTATCGGTTGCCGTCGCAGTTCCGTCCATGTCAACTACTGTTGCCGTCCTCGGGTCGGGATACGCCGGCGCGGGTGCGATTCCGAAACTCGAAGACGTCCTCGGTGACGACGCGGACATCGTCTGGATTTCCGACCACGACTACCACCTCGTCCTGCACGAATCCCACCGCTGCATCCGAGACCCCACGGTTCAGGACGACATCACGATTCCCGTCCACGACATCAAATCCCCGAGCACGCGGTTCGTCGAAGCCGAAGTCACCGGCCTCGACACCGACGACCGCGTAGTCGAACTCGACGGCGCGGACGACGTCGAATACGACTACGCCCTCGTCGCCCTCGGCTCCCAGACCGCCTACTACGGCATCGAAGGGATGGAGGAGAACGCGCTCACCCTCAAGAACCTCGAAGACGCCCTCGAAATCCACGAACAGATCAAAGAAGCCGCGCGCGAAGCGACCAAAGAAGACCCCGCGAAGGTCGTCATCGGCGGCGCGGGCCTCTCCGGAATCCAGAGCGCCGGCGAAGTCGCCGAGTTCCGCGACATGCACAACGCCCCCATCGAGGTCTACCTCGTCGAAGCACTCCCCGAAATCTTCCCGCCAGGTGACGCGGAAGTCCAGGGAACGCTCCGCCACCACCTCGAACAGGCCGACGTGAACATCCTCACCGACGACCCCATCACGTCCGCCGACGAAGACGAAATCCACTTCGACGAACGCGACAGCCTCGACTACGACGTCTTCGTCTGGACCGGCGGCATCACCGGCCGCGACGCCATGGAATCCGCGAACGTCGAAAAAGAACACAACCGCCTCAACACCGGCCAGGACTTCCAGACCAGCGACGAACGCGTCTTCGCCATCGGCGACTCCGCCATCGTCGAACAACCCGGCGAACACCCCGCCCCACCCACCGCACTCGCCGCCTGGCAAGCCGCCGACGTCGCCGCGAAAAACATCGGCCACGCCATCAACAACCACCCCCTCCAGACCTGGACCTACCACGACGAAGGCACCCTCATCAGCATCGGGGAAACCGCCGTCGCCCACGACGTCACCGTCTACGGCATCGACCTCCCCATCCGCACCTTCAACGGCATCCCCGCCAAAGTCCTCAAAAAAGGCGCCGCCGCCCGCTGGATAACCAAAATCACGAGTCCCGTCCGCGCAGCGAAAGCCTGGGATTCGCTTTAGAGCCCCACTTTTTTCCGTCGTTCGAGAGAGCGAAGCTCTCTCGTGATGACGAAAGGCGCGTAGCGCCTTTCGAACCACTCGGGTCAGCTTCGCTGACCGCTCGCGCAAAAAATCGCCCCCACTGCCAGAAGTCGGTGACTTCTGGCCGTTCAGCCAGAACGCGCCGCGTTCTGGCGACAAAAAAAGCCGCGAGCGCCGCCGGCGCTCGCGGTCGGGCGTCGGTGTGACTTCCGCATCCGCACCGACGCCACAGCACACCGCCTCCGAAGCGCTTCGCTACCCGTCTGTTCTCGAGGCTGTATTAGCCTGCGTCCGGGAGGAAAGCGGGGTGTTCGCGGTTACTCGTCGTCGCTTTCGTCGTCCGCGTCGTCTCCTCCGGGGGTGTAGACGTCGACGGAGGCGACGTGGTCGCCCTCGTCCACGTCCATGATTTTCACGCCTTTCGTGTTCCGGCCGACGGTCGAAACTTCGCCGGCGACGGTGCGCATGATCTGGCCGCTCTGACTCATCGCGACGAGGTGGTCGTCGTCGGTGACTGCTTTCACCGTGACGACGTGCCCGTTGCGCTCGCCCGTCTTGATGTCGGTGAGACCGTAGCCGTACCGGGACTGCGGGCGGTACTCGGTGAGCGGGGTGCGCTTTCCGTAGCCGTTTTCGGTGACGGTGAAGAGCGCGCGGTCGTCGTTCTCGTGGGTCGCGACAACGCCCACGGCCGCGTCGCCCTCGCGGAGTTTGATGCCGTTCACGCCCTTGGTCGCGCGGCCCGTCGAGCGCGCTTCGGACTCGTCGAACCGAATCGCCATCCCGTGTTCGCTCCCGATGACGAGGTCGTTCTCGCCGTCGGTGACTTCGACGTCCACGAGTTCGTCGCCGTGTTCGAGGCGGATGCCGATGATGCCCGTCGAGAGCACGTCCTCGTACTCGCTCGCGGGCGTGCGCTTGACCTTGCCGTTCCGCGTGACCATCGTGAGGAACTCCTCCTCGCCGAAGTCGTCCGTGTTCACCACGGCGGTGAGTTCCTCGCCGTCGTCGAGGTCGAGGATGTTCACCGCGGACTTCCCTCTCGCGGTGCGACTCATCTCCGGAATCTCGTAGGTCTTGAGCTGGTAGACCTGTCCGGTGTTCGTGAAACACAGCAAGTAGTCGTGGGTGTTCGCGGTGAACACCGACGACACTCTGTCGCCTTCTTTGAGGTTCGTGCCGATGACGCCCTTCCCACCCCGGTGCTGGGTGCTGAACGTCTCGACCGGCACGCGCTTGATGTAGTCCTCCTCGGAGAGCACGACGACGACGTCCTCGCGCGGGATGAGGTCCTCGTCGGTGACCGTGCCAGCGTCCTCGATGATGGAGGTCCGGCGGTCGTCCGCGTACTCGTCTTTTATCTCCTCGAGTTCCTCGACGATGACCGCGTCGAGTTCCTCCTGCGACCCGAGGATGGTTTCGAGGCGTTCGATGGTCGCCTGCACGTCCTCGTACTCGTCTTCGATTTCCGCGGCTTCCATCGACGTGAGACTCCCCAACTGCATCCGAACGATGTGCTGGGACTGCGCCTCGGAGAAGTCGAACACCTCTTCGAGGGCGTCCCGCGCGGCGTCCCGGTCTTCCGCGTTCCGGATGGTCTCGACCACGTCGTCCACGTTGTCGAGCGCCTTCAACCGGCCTTCGAGGATGTGTGCGCGGTCTTCGGCCTCGTTGAGGTCGTGTTCGCTCCGGCGGCGCACGACCTCGCGGCGGTGGTCGAGGTAGTGCTGGAGCATCTGCTTCAGCGTCAGCACTTTCGGCTCGCCGTCGACCAGCGCGAGGTTGATGACGCCGAACGTCCGCTCGAAGTGCGACTCCAGCAAGCGGTTTTCCACGACGTCGGTGTTCGCGTTCGACTTCAGTTCGATGACGACGCGAACGCCGTTCCTGTCGGATTCGTCGCGGAGGTCGCGCACGCCTTCGAGGGTGCCGTCGTTGACGTCCTCGGCGATGCGTTCGACCATCCGACTCTTGTTCTGCTGGTAGGGAATCTCGGTGACGACGATGCGGTCGCCGCGGTCTCCCTCCTCGATTTCGTACTCGGCGCGGACGCGGACGCGACCGCGACCCGTCGTGTACGCGCTCTTGATGGCGTTCCGCCCGACGATGTTCGCACCCGTCGGGAAGTCGGGACCCTTGACGTGCTCCATCAAGTCGAGACTCGACACGTCCTCGTTCTCGACGAGCGCGATCGTCGCGTCGACGACCTCACCGAGGTTGTGCGGCGGGATGTTCGTGCTCATCCCGACCGCGATACCCGAACTCCCGTTGACGAGGAGGTTCGGGAACGCGGAGGGGAGGACGACCGGTTCTTCCGTGCGGTCGTCGTAGTTCGACTGGAAGTCGACCGTGTCCTTCTCGATGTCGGCGAGTAGCTCCTCCGCGATGGCGGACATCCGTGACTCCGTGTACCGCATCGCCGCGGCGGGGTCGCCGTCGATACTCCCGAAGTTCCCCTGCCCGTCGACGAGCGGGTACCGCATCGAGAAGTCCTGGGCCATCCGCACGAGCGTGTCGTAGATGGCGGAGTCGCCGTGCGGGTGGTAGTCACCCATCGTCTCCCCGACGATGCTCGAACTCTTCCGGTGGCCGGCGTTACTCGTGACGCCGGCTTCGTGCATCGCGTAGAGGATGCGGCGGTGAACGGGCTTCAGGCCGTCTCGAACGTCCGGGAGCGCGCGACCCGCGATGACGCTCATCGCGTAGTCGATGTACGACTGCTCCATCTCGTCCTCCACGCGCACGTTGTTCACGCGCTCTGCAACGTCGTCTGGTACGTCAGGTGCGTCCGAACTCATATGTCGACCCACTCGGCGTCCGTCGCGTGCTCCTGAATGAACTTCTTCCGCGGTTCGACCGCGTCACCCATCAGCACGGAGAACATCTTGTCCGCTTCCGCGGCGTCCTCGACGGTGAACTGCTTCAGAATACGGTTTTCGGGATTCATCGAGGTGTCCCACAACTGCTCGGGGTTCATCTCGCCGAGGCCCTTGAACCGCTGGACCTGCGTCGGATTCCCGTTACACTTCTCCTCGACGATGCGGTCGCGTTCCTCCTCGGTCATCGCATCGTACGTCTCGCCGCGGTACCGAACCCGGTAGAGCGGCGGTTGAATCGCGTACACGTGCCCGCCTTCGAGGAGGGGGCGCATGTGCCGGTAGAAGAACGTCAACAGGAGTGTGCGTATGTGCGCGCCGTCGACGTCGGCGTCCGTCGCGAGGATGATTTTGTCGTACCGCAACTCGTCGATGTCGAACTCCTCGCCGATGCCGGTGCCGGCGGCGGTGATGAGCGCGCGCACCTCGTTGTTCTCGAGAATCCGGTCGAGGCGGTGTTTCTCGACGTTCAGTATCTTCCCGCGGATGGGGAGGACGGCCTGGAACTCGGGGTTCCGGGCCTGCTTCGCGCTCCCGCCCGCGCTGTCACCTTCGACGATGAACAGTTCGGCGTCCTCGGGGTCGCGGGTCTGACAGTCCGCGAGTTTCCCGGGGAGCGCGCTCGATTCGAGCGCGCTCTTCCGGCGCGTGAGTTCCTCCGCCTTCCGTGCGGCTTTCCGCGCTTTCGCGGCTTCGACGGCCTTCCGAATCACCGCTTTCGCGGTGTCGGGGTGTTCCTCGAAGTAAGTGTTCAAGCCCTCGTGGACCGCGGATTCGACGATACCCCGAACCTCGGAGTTCCCGAGTTTCGTCTTCGTCTGCCCCTCGAACTGGGGGTCGGGGTGCTTGACGGAGATGACTGCGGTGAGTCCCTCGCGGATGTCTTCGCCTTTGAGGTTGTCGCCGTCGAGTTCGTCGAGCAAGCCCTCGCTGTTCGCGTAATCGTTGACGACGCGCGTCAGCGCGGTCTTGAAGCCCGTGAGGTGGGTGCCGCCCTCGCGGGTGTTGATGTTGTTCGCGAACGCGTGTGTCGAGGATTGGAGGTCGTCGGTCGCCTGCATCGCGATTTCGACCTGAATGTCGTCCTCCTCGTCCTCGAAGTAGATGACCTCGTCGTGCAACGCGTCCCGGGTCTCGTTGAGGTACTCGACGAACTCGCGGATGCCGCCGTCGTACTTGAACGAGGACTCCTCGCCGCTGCGCTCGTCGGTGAGCGTGATTTCGACGCCGCTGTTGAGGAAGGCGAGTTCACGAAGCCGGGTTTCGAGCGTGGAGAAGTCGAACTCCTTCGTCTCGAAGATGTCCGAGTCCGGGCGGAACCGGATGAGGGTCCCCGTTTCGTCTTCGGGGATGTCGTCGAGTTTTTCGAGGTCCGTCACGGGTTCGCCGCGTTCGAACTTCTCCTGCCAGCGCGCGCCGTCGCGTTCGACGACGACCGCGAACCGTTCGGAGAGGGCGTTGACGACGGAGACGCCGACGCCGTGCAACCCGCCAGAGACCTGGTAGGATTTGTTGTCGAACTTCCCGCCCGCGTGCAGGACGGTCAGGATGACTTCGACGGCGGGGCGGTCGTACTCCTCGTGAGTGTCCACGGGGATGCCGCGCCCGTCGTCTTGAACGCTCACGGACCCGTCCTCGTGGATGGTTACGTCGATGGAGTCACAGTACCCCGCGAGGGCTTCGTCGATAGAGTTGTCGACGACCTCGTAGACGAGGTGGTGGAGGCCGCGGGAGTCGGTAGAACCGATGTACATCGCCGGACGCTTCCGGACTGCTTCCAGGCCCTCTAGGACCTGGATTTGTCCGGCGCTGTACTCACTTTCTTCGCTCATTTGTACTTACTTCTCCTAGTTCCCGCTGTCTTAAAAAGGCTCGCACACGCGCACGCGCGAGGCAGGTCGGAAACCCTGGGCCGGTAGGACGAAGGCGGTCCATTTCATCGCCAGTTCTGTATGGACAAAACCGAACTCTACGCCGCCCTCACGCTCTGGTTCGCTGCGATGATATTCCTCCAAACGAGCACCGGACAGTCCGTGTTCGTCGAAGTCGGAGGAGCAGTCGCCGTCATCTTCACGTTCGTCATGCCGATCGTCATCGTCGTCGACCTCGCCTTCGAGATTCTGGGTGGCGAGAACGACTGAGGGAGGTATCGTCCGCGCGGACGAGCGGTCCGAAGGACCCGGTAGTCCGCGCGGTTCACCGGTCGCCGGAGGCGACCGGTATTTTTCCCTCCAGGTTTTTGCGCCGAGCGGTGCGCGAAGCGCACCCGAGGCGGAAAAAGGTGGATGTTCACTTTCACCCCGCCACCGGGAGGGTTTTATCCGCGAAACGGATACACCCGGCATCGAATGACGTCCTTCCAGTCTACGCTTGGCGAGGGGGAGGAGGCTATCGCGGAGGAGTTGGCCGCGAGCCAGCGCGAGATCTCCATCGCCGAGTTCTTCGAGAAGAACAAGCACATGCTCGGGTTCGACTCGGGCGCGCGGGGGATGGTGACCGCGGTGAAGGAGGCCGTGGACAACGCCCTCGACGCGACCGAGGAGGCCGGAATCCTCCCCGACATCTACGTCGAAATCGAGGAGGTGGGTGACTACTATCGGCTCGTGGTGGAGGACAACGGGCCCGGTATCACGAAAGAGCAGGTGCCGAAGGTGTTCGGGAAGCTGCTCTACGGGTCGCGCTTCCACAGTCGCGAGCAGTCGCGTGGCCAGCAGGGTATCGGGATTTCTGCGGCGGTTCTCTACAGCCAGTTGACGTCCGGGACGCCCGCGAAGATTACGAGTCGGACGAAGGGGAGTGCGGACGCTCGCTACTTCGAACTCACCATCGATACGGACACGAACGAGCCGGTGATTCAGGACGAGGGGTCGACGACGTGGGACCGCTCGCAGGGGACGCGCATCGAGTTGGAGATGGAGGCGAACATGCGGGCGCGCAGCCAGTTGCACGACTACATCGAGCACACGGCTATCGTGAACCCGCACGCCCGCATCGAGTTGCGGGAGCCGAACGACCACTTCAAGTTCGAACGCGCGGAGGGCGCGGAACTCCCGGCCGAGACCGAGGAGATTCGCCCGCACCCGCACGGCGTGGAACTCGGTGCGGTGATCAAGATGTTGAACGCGACGGATTCGCACTCGGTGCGCGGGTTCCTGCAGGAGGAGTTCACGCGGGTCGGCGCGAAAACCGCCGACAGCATCATCGACGCGTTCCGTGACCGCTACTTCGGCCGGGAGATGGTGTGGCCGGTCGACTCCACGGTGTGGCCGCCGAACGCCGAAGCCGGCGAGGAGGACGCGACGGGCGCGGACGCGGTGCGGGCGGTCGTCACGGATGCGGTGTCGAACAAATCGGGCGACGACACCGCGGCGTTCGCGGACGCCGTCGTCGACGAACTCGGGTCCGCGGCCTCCTACTCAGAACTCGAAGCCGCCGTCGCGGCGGCCGCAGAGGACGTGAGCGTCGAGACGGGGACGACGTTCGGCGAGACGGTGCGAGAGAACGCCGTCGAGGCCGTCTGGGAGGTGCTGTCCGCGACTCGCGGCGACGACCTCTACTCGCTCGTGGACGCGGCGACGAGCGTCCAGAAGGACGACGCGACCGTCGCCGGTATCGCGCGACGAATCGGTGAGAAGTTCGACGAGGACACGCCCCGCGACCGCTTGACGCGCCCCGACCTCCGGCAGTTCGTCGCCCGCGCGGCGGAAACCACCGAGGACGTGGACGACGTGACGGTGGGCGAGACGTCGCGGGAGAACATCACCGACGAGATATGGGACGCGATGGCGCTCGTCACCGACGACGTACCGCTCACGCGCGAAGTGGCGGACGAGCGGAACGCCGCCCGCGACCTGCTCGACGCGATGACGGCGGTGGACGTGATGGCGCCGCCGACGAACTGTCTCGCGCCCATCACGCCCGACCTCATCGAAGCGGGCCTGAAGAAGGAAGTCGACGCGGAGTTCTACGCGGCGGCGACCCGTGACGCGGAGGTGTCCGGCGGCGACCCGTTCGTCGTGGAGGCCGGTATCGCGTACGGCGGCGAGATTCCCGCGGACGGAACGGCGGACGTGATGCGGTTTGCGAACCGCGTCCCCCTCGTCTACCAGCGCGGCGCGTGTGCGACCACCCAGACCATCAAACAGATCGGCTGGCGGAACTACGGCCTCGACCAGCCGGGCGGGAGCGGCCTGCCGAACGGTCCCTGCGTCATCCTCGTGCACGTCGCGTCGACGAACGTGCCGTTCACGAGCGAGTCGAAGGACGCGCTCGCAAACGTCCCCGAAATCGAAGACGAGATCGAGCTCGCGGTTCGGGAGGCGGCGCGCGAACTCAAATCCTACCTGAACAAGAAGCGCTCGATGGAAAAGCGCCGGGAGAAGCAGAACGTCATCGCGGACATCCTCCCGAAGATGGCGACGAAGGTCTCGGAGATGACCGAGCGCGAGACCCTGAACGTCGAGGACTCGCTCGCGCGCATCATGAACAACGTCCTCGTCGAAGCCGACGTGGCTGACGGCGCGCTCTCCATCGTGGTGGAGAACCACGACGACGTGAACGCGAACCCGGAGGTGACGGCGATTCTCTCGGACGAACCGTCCGACCTCTCCGCGGGGAGCGTCGTGGAGATGGACGGCGAGTGGTTCGTGAAGTGGGAGCCCTCGGTGTCGGGCGGCGACGAAGCCGAACTGACCGCGAACGTCCCGGACGGGGCGTCGTGTGAACTGAGCGTGAAAGGAATCGAAGCGGAGAAACTCACGGTGAACCAATGAGCAGCGAAACAACCGACGCGGAGGCGCGAGAGCGCCTCATCGACTTGGCGGCTGAGTTCTACGACCAGTTCGAGGGCGGCGACATCCCTCACTTGGAGGTGCCGACGCGGTCGAAGTCGAACATCGAGTACGACGAGGACGCGGACGTCTGGGTGTACGGCGACCGCAAGAGCACGCGGAGCGCGAACAGCGTGCGCGGCGCGCGCAAACTCCTGAAGGCGGTGTACACGATGGAGTTCCTCGCCCAGCAGTTGGAGGAAGGCCGGTCGAGTACGCTGCGTGAACTCTACTACCTCTCCGAATCCTGGGACGAAAAGGAGGCGAAGTTCGGCACGCAGTCGGAGTCCGACAAACTCATCGAGGACTTAGAGATCGTCTCCGGCGTCAAGCGCGAGGACCTCCACATGCGCCCGGAGGAGTCCGGGGCGAAGATTATGGGGCCGCTCCGCATCCGCGAGCAGACCCGGCGCGGAGATAGAGAGATACACTGTCAGGAAGACGTCGGGCAGGGCGGCTACCAGATTCCGAACAATCCGGACACCATCGAGTTCCTCGAGAACGACGCGGACTTCGTGCTGTGCGTGGAGACCGGTGGGATGCGCGACCGACTCGTGGAAAACGGGTTCGACGAGGAACACGACGCGATCGTCGTCCACCTCGGCGGTCAGCCGGCGCGCGCGACCCGTCGCATCACGAAGCGGTTGCACGACGAACTCGGGCTTCCCGTCACCGTGTTCACTGACGGTGACCCGTGGTCGTACCGCATCTATGGGTCCGTCGCGTACGGGTCCATCAAGTCCGCCCATCTCTCCAAGTATCTGGCGACGCCGCAGGCCGACTTCATCGGCATCCAACCGGAAGACATCGTGGAGTACGACCTGCCGACCGACCCGCTCTCCGACTCGGACGTCAACGCCTTGGAGAGCGAACTCGAAGACCCCCGGTTCCAGAGCGACTACTGGACCGAGCAGATTGAACTCCAACTCGACATCGGGAAGAAGGCAGAACAGCAGGCGCTCGCGTCCCGCGGTCTCGACTTCGTGACGGACACCTACCTCCCGGAGCGGTTGGACGCTATGGGTGTGCTTTAGACCGTTCATACGGCCGTAAAACGGAGTGAACGGTCCGGAACGCTCGATACGCCCTTACTTGGGACGGACGTTGGTCCGTGCATGAATCCGTCCGACGTGCTCTGGGTGACGCCGACACCGCCCGAGCGGCGCGTCGATGGAGTGGAGTTCGCGTCCTCGGCGAGCGACGCCGTCGACAGCATCGAATCGAGCGATGGGTACGCGGCAGTCGTGACGGACCACGACCTGCCGGACGCGTCACCGTGGCGCGTGGTGGAGCGCGCGCGGTCGGCGTGGCCGGACGTGACCGCGTTCCTCCGCGGCGGCCGCGGGCGCGTCGAGTCCGACGGCCAGCCCTTCTGCGAGTATCTGCCGTCGCGCTGGTCGTTCTCGCGCGCGCTCGCCGCCGTCGGCGCGGCCGTCGCGTCCCGTCGGCAGCGCTCGTATCCCGTCCGTGGCGACGAAGAACGCCGTCTCGAGGCCGCTCGCGAAACAGACCCGTCCGGGCGGCCGTTCACCACGGACGAACTGTCTTCGGCCGCGGCGAAGTGCGGCGTGGACGCGGTCGCGGTGACGGTCGTCGACGACTGCGTAACGCGCGTCGTCGCGGCGAGCGACCCCGCGCTCGTCGGCGAGTGGCCGCGCGCCGGCACCGCGTGCACGTTCACGGTCGCGGACAGCAACCCCACGTACGTCGCGGACCTCGCGACCGACCCCCGTCTGGGGGAGAAAAGCGAGTACACCCGGGACGGTTATCGGTCGTACCTCGGCGTCCCGCTTCGTTCGAGCGGACTGCCCGTCGGCGCAGTGTGCGCGATAGACAGAGCACCCGAAGGCGTCCCCCCCGAGACGCGTTTCTACCTCGCGGCGTACGCGAAACGCGCGGGGCATGCGCTGGGATAACCCTACAGTACGTCGAGTGCGTCCGCGAGCGAGTCGAAAACGTGGTCGGGTTCGACGTCGCTCTCCCTGTTCGTCACGCCGGTTCGGACGAGGACGGTGGTCATCCCGACGTCGTTCCCCATCGCGATGTCGGTGTCGAGGCGGTCGCCGACGAGCACGCAGTCTCCGGCGGGGAGGCCGAGGCGAGAGAGCGCGAGGCCCGCGGTCACGTCCGAAGGTTTACCGAGCACTGCGTCGGGTTCGCGTTCGACGACGCCGGCGACGGCGTTGATGAGCGCGCCCGACCCGGGGACGGGGCCGTCGGGCGTTGGGACGGTGATGTCGGGGTCGGTGCCGACGAGGGCGTCCGCCGACTCGAACGCGCGGAGCGCGGCTATCATGTCCCCGTAGGAGAACGTGCGGTCGTAGCCGACGACGACCGTATCTGCCTCTCGGGCGTCGGTGACGAGCGAGACGTCGGCGGCGCGGAGTTGATCGGTGACGGCGTCCTCCGCGATGACGAACACGTCGTCGCCCGCGTGGTGGTCGTCGAGGTAGGCGATGGTCGCCGTCGCGGACGTGACGACTTCCTCCGGGGACGCCTCGACGCCCAGGGATTCGAGGCGTTCCGCGTACGCGGCGGGCGGCCGCGTCGGGTTGTTGGTGAGGAAGAGGACGCCGACACCTGCCTCGCGGATGTTCGAGAGCGTGTCGCGGACGCCGGGGAGGAGGCTGTCGCCGGAGAGCACGGTCCCGTCGAGGTCGAGGACGACGCCGCGATAGTTCATACGCCCTCTCGGTGGGTCGGCGTCTTCACGCTTTTCCTACTCGTTTTCGACGGTGACGGTTCCGGAGAGTTCCTGCGCGCTCGCGGGTGCGACCGTGACGCCCGCCGACTGGAGGGCGTCTTTCACGCGGGCGGCGAACGCGCTTCGCACCTCGACGGCGCTCGTGTTCCGGGGGTCGGTCATCCACGCCCACGCGGACAGTTGGATGGCGTTCTCCCCGAGTTCGGTGACGCGGACGGCTGGACTCGGGTGCGCGGAGAGCCGGTCGTCTTCGAGTGCGGCGGTCCGAACTATCTCGGTCACCTCCTCGATGTCGGTGTCGTAGCCGACGTACAGCGGAACGGTGATTCGGTAACTGTCCCGGGAGAACGGGTTTCTGATGGCGTTGGTCGCGAGCTGGGTGTTCGGGACGGTGAGCACTTCGTCGGCGGCGGTGCGGACGCGCGTGACGCGGAGGTCGATGCGTTCGACGGTGCCGGATTCGCCGTCCCACTCGATGTAGTCGTCGACGTTGAAGTCGGGGTCGAGGACGAGGAAGAGGCCGCTGACGAGGTTGCCGATGACGTCCTGTCCGGCGACACCGAGGGCGAGCGTGGCGGCGGCGACGACCAGCGAGGACCCGGCGAGCACGCCGCCGAACCCAGCCGCCACGGTTCCGAGGATGGTTCCGATGACGACGGCGAGGACGGTGACGTACTGTTCGATAGCGTGGACGAGCGTCGGGTTGTTCTTGTTCCGCGCCCGAATCGCCCGACTCACGGCGGGGCGCACGAGGAAGTGCCCGACCAGCGAGACGACGAGGAACACGCCGAGAAACGAACTCGTGCGAACGACCTCGCCGTGGTACTGTTCGAACACGGACTGGACGAATCCCATACAGGACAGTCGGAGCGCAGTCGCCTAAGTCTCCCTACTGGGCGTCCGCGAGCCGTTCGACGCGTTCGAGGGTGTCGGCGTCGCCGGGCGTTTTGTCGTCGCGAACCGAGATGAATCGGGGGAATCGGAGCGCGTACCCCGCGGAGTACGTGGGGGACTCCTGAATCTCCTCGTAGCCCACTTCGAAGACGACGGCGGGTTCGAGGTCCACGTCCTGACCGTCCTGCGTGCGGATGTGCGGTTCTAGGAGTTCGGTGAGGTCCGCGAGTTCCTCGTCGGTGATGCCCGTCGCCACCTTCCCGAGGGTCACGTACTCGTCGCGCTCTTCGTCGCGCGCCGAGAGGAGGAACGTCCCGAGGAATGACGCGCGCCGGCCCTCTCCCCACTCCGCACCCGTGACCACGAGGTCGAGCGTCTCCACGTCGGGTTTGCGCTTCAGCCAGTTCTTCCCGCGTTTCCCCGGCGAGTACGTCGACGCGGGGTTCTTCAGCATGATGCCCTCGTGGCCCGATTCGAGCGCATTTGTCTCGATACGACCGATTTCGTCGGGGTCGTCCGTCACCGTCAGCGTCGAAACGCCCGCCGAGAGCACGTCGGAGAGGCGGTCGTGGCGGTCTCGTAATTCGTGGTCCAGTAAGTCCTCGCCGTCGTGGTGGAGGCAGTCGAACGCGCGGAGTTCCACCGTCACCTCCTCCCGCACGCGCTCGACGTCGTGTTTTCGCCTGAAGCGTCGGAGTATCTCCTGGAACGGGAGGGGGTCGCCGTCGTCGTCGATGGCGATGACCTCGCCGTCGACGATGACGGGCGCGTCGAGTTCTTCCGCCGCGAACTCCACCACCTCCGGGAGCGCGCCCGTCACGTCCTCCATGTTGCGCGAGTAGAGTTTCGTCTCCTCGCCGTCGTGGTGGAGTTGGACGCGCGCGCCGTCGTACTTCGTCTCCACGCCCACCTCGTCCCACGCCTCCACGGCGTCGGTGATGGTGCCCGCCTGCGCGAGCATCGCCTGCACTGGGCGTCCGACTTCGAGACTGATGGCGTCCAATCCGTCCTGTCCCTCGCTGCGCGCCGTCTCCGCGACCAGTCCGTAGTCGTTCGACACCTGGAGCGCGCGCTCGACGGATTCGACGGGTGCGTCGAACGCCTCCGCGATTGCGTCCCGGACGGTTCCTTCGCCGACGCCGATGCGCATCTCGGAGAGGACGAGGCGCGCGAGGTAGCGCGCTTCCTCGCTCGAACACCGATTGAACAACCCGAAGAGCGTCGTGATCTTCTCGTCTTGACTGCCCGCGCCCTCGGCCGCGGCGAGCGATTCGAGGGCGTCGTACACCTCGCTGACGGTGAGGTCGTTCGCGCTCCCGGCGTCGGTGAACGCGCCGAGTCCGCGCTGGCCGCCGAAGTCGTAGGACGCGGCGACTTCGCCGATGTCGCCCGACTCTGCGAGCGACTGCTCAACGTCTTCCGTGCCGACGTTCGGGCCGGCGGCGCGCGCGATCGCCTCGTAGCAGTAGTTCGGGCCGATGTCGAGTTTCGTCTCGCTCCACGCCGGGAACACCCGTCCCTGTACGAACCGGGAGACGACGGCGAGGTCGTCGCCCGCGTCCGCGAGGAGGTCGGCGACCAGCGAGACGACTTCGAGGTCCGCCGGTTCGTCCTCCACGGCGGCGGCGTGCGACGCGAACTCCGCGAACTCCATACAGTCACTACTCGGGTCGACGTTTAAAACGAGCGAAGCCCCACCGCTTTTTATACCTCTCCGCGCGAACCAACCGGGTATGACTCGCTCGGACCTCGCAGCGGCGGTCGATGACGTACTCGACGTCGATGCGGAGGCCTTCCAAGAGCGCGTGTGGGCGGACGCGGACACCATCAAAGAAGAACTCGAAGCTGGGACGTTCGACAACCCGCAGGCCATCGTCGGCCTCGAGTACGAGTTCTACGCGGTGAACGACGAGGGCGCGCTCGCCCGCCTCCCGCGTCGGCTCCTCGAGTTCGTGGGGTTCGAGAAGGAACTCGGCCTGCACAACGCGGAGATGTCGACTAGTCCGCAGCCGTTGAACGAGTACGGTCTCGAAGCGCAGGAACGCGAGGTGCAGGCGCGCGTGAAAGCCGCGTACGAGCCGATGGACGCCGAAGGATTGCATCTCGTGAGCGACGGGATGTGGACGATACCGCCGGAGGGCGAAACGGCGGAATCCTACCTCACCGGGAGCGTGGAGGACGGCGGCGTGCAACTCGCGACGAACATGAGCGCGTCGACGCGCTACCACGCGATGGCGAACACCGACCAGCCGGCCGGGATGCGGTTGGACGCGCCGCACGTCTCGCTGTCCGCGGACACCGTGATGCCCGAGTCGCTCATCACGTCCATCCAGCCGCACTATCAGGTCCCGCAGGCCGTGGACCTCCCGACCTACTTCCGGTACGCGCTCCGCTTCGCGGGCCCGGTGCTCGCGCTCGGCGTGAACTCGCCGTTCTACCCGCCCGACCTCTACGACGACGACGCGACGCCGGAGGAAATCCTCGCGGACGGGCACGACGAACACCGCGTCGGCGTGTTCGAGTCCGTGCTGAACGTCCCCGGCGAACAGGAGAAAGTGCGGTTCCCCGAAGACATCGGGAATATGAAGGAGGCCGTGGACCGAATCGCGGAGGACAACACCATCGTCCCGATGCCCGTCGAAGAAGGTGGGCGGTTCGACGACGAGTTCGCGCACTTCCGGATGAAACACGGGACGTACTGGCGGTGGGTGCGCCCGGTGCTCGGCGGGAGCAGTCGCGAGAGTGCGAACGCCCGCATCGAGTTCCGCCCGCTCCCCTGTCAGCCGACGGTTCGGGACACCGTGGCGTTTCAGGCGATGTTCGCGGGACTCCTGCAGTCGATGGTGCGCCGCGAGCACCCGCTCTACGACCTCGACTGGGCGGACGCGCGCGACAACTTCTACGCGGCGGTCGAGGACGGACTGGACGCCGAGTTCGCGTACGTCACCGCGGACGGCGAGGAGACGACGGACCTGAAGGCCATCTACGAGGACCTCTTCGACTACGCGACCCTCGGATTGGCGGACGTCGGTCTCACCGAGGAGGAGGCCGCGAAGTACCTCTGGCCGCTCCGCCAGCGCGCCCGCCACGGCGTCACGCCCGCGGGCTGGAAGCGCGAGCGCGTCCGCGAGCAACTGGACGAGGGCGCGACGTTCGAGAACGCCGTGTACGCGATGCAGTGTGAGTACATGGAGAACCAGCACGAAACCCTCCTGGAGGGGAGTTTCGCGGACTGGCTGGGGCGGGGCGGCGGCCTCGACGACAGAACCACGACGAGGTAACTCGCGATGACCGCGGTTCGACTCCTCCGACCGGCGGCGGCGGTTCTCGCCACGGTCTGTGCCCTCCTGTTCGCGCTCGGACTGGCCACCGGTGACACCGCCACGAGCGCTCTCGGTGCGACGGGGGCCGTCGTCGGCGCGGCCGGGTACGCGCTGAGCGCTCCCGTCGCCAGTTCCGGTGGTCTCGACACGACCGACCCGTCTCACGCCCTCGGACTCGACGTCGCACAACTCGCCGCCGCCTTGCTGTTCTTCGCGCTGGTCGCGTCCCTTCTCGGGAACCTCGAAGCGGTCGCTTCGGTCGCCGACGTGGGTCTCGACTCTCTGCCGGCGTCGGCGTACGCCGGGGTCCTGCTCGGCGTCGCGTTCGGCGTCCCCGTTCCGTACCTCGCCCAGTACACGACCGCGTTCGAGTCCGCGGGGCGCTCGACGGTGGCGAACGCGGCGAACGCGGCGCTCACCGTCGCGGCCTACCTGGCGTTCGTCCTCCTCGCACCGGTGTCGGCCGGCGCGTACGTTCTCGCGTACGCTGCGGGTCGCCTCGCAGTGATGGGGTCGGTGGCGCTCTCTCGTCGCTGACCGGGGTTACGCGACCGCCGCGCGCAGTCGTTCCGGCGCGTCGTCGAGCGGTGGGCCGTGGCCGGAACACGCGTACTCGATACCGGCCATCTCGGGTGCGAGCGCTCGGATGCTCTCTTTCACGAGTCCGGCGTCGTAGCTCGTGAGGCGGCCGGTCGGCCGCAAACTGTCGCCGAGGCCGTACGCGAGGTCCCCGAGGAAGATACTGGAAGTCTCGCCGTGGACGTAGGAGACGTGACCGGGCGTGTGTCCGGGCGTGTGGTGGACGTGGAACCCGCCGACCGTGTCGCCGTCCGCGACGGTGCGGATGGGGAGGTCGATAGGCGTGAGTCGGCGGTAGTAGAGGCGGTGGAAGACGCCGAACCCGAATCTGGCATTCCACGGCGGGAGGCGGTCGCCCCGAAGGTAATCGGCTTCCAGTTCGTGGACGTAGACGGGTGCGTCGAGGTCGGGCGTGAGTCGGTGGAGCGTGCCGACGTGGTCAGCGTCGAAATGCGTGAGAAGCACGCGGTCGATATCGGAGAGCGAGAAACCGGCCTCGCGCACGCCATCTCGAACCGTTTCCTCGTCGCGCGGCCATCCCGCGTCCACCAGCGTCAAACCCGAATCGTCCTCCACGAGGTAGACGTTCGGCCGGTCGAACGTCGTGCAGTCGATGTGATGGACGCCGTCCGGAAGGGAGACCATTGCCGTCGATTCACCGACGGCTCGGAAAACGGTTCCGCCGCGGTGCGAATCAGTACGGTCCCGGCGGAGGTGCGGTTACGGAGGCGGTGCGAAGGCAGTGCTGTTGCGGAGGCGGCGCGGAGGCTGCGTGGCTATGTGGGCAGTACCGAGAACGCGGAGCGTTCTCGGCCTTTTTAGTGCAGGTTTTTCGAGGAGTGGTGCGCGAAGCGCACCCGACGAAGAAAAAAGTGCGTTTAGAGCAGCTCGTCGAAGTCTTCGTAGCCGGCGATTTCGACGTTGTTGCGGGTGATGCGGGTGATGTGGACGCCGTTGCCGGAGGCGGCGTCGCGTTCGCTTGCGGCTTGGACGGCTTTGGCGGCGACGGTTTCGGCTTCGTCCAGGGTGAGGTCGTCGCGGTAGTTGTTCTCGAGGCTACCGAGCGCGTACGGCATGCCCGATCCCTGTGCGGTGTAGTCGTCCTGCATGCTGCTTCCGCCGGGGTCGAGGCTGTAGACGTGGCCGCCGTCTTCGTCGACGCCGCCGAGGATGGGGACGACGACGAAGAACGGGCCGCCGCGGAGCATGTTCGCGGCGATGGTGGAGAGGGCGTTGATGTTCATGTACTCGCCGCGGCGGGCCTCGTAGAGGTTGGCTTCGGCGCGGAGCGAGCGGATGAAGGACTGTGCGCCGCCGACGCTGCCGGAGATGGCGAGCGCGGCGTTCGGCTGGATCTCTTCGACTTTCTGGACGTCCTTGTTGTAGATGACGCGGCCGCCGAGGCTGGCGCGCTGGTCGGAGGCCATGATGACGCCGTCGCCGGCGGCGATGCCGACGATGGTCGTCTCGGACTCGATGTTCTGGACGTCCTTCGCCGTCATCCCGTTCTCGGGCAGGGAGCCGACTTCGGGGTCGTAGGGGTTCTGCGTGGCGTCCTCGAAGCGCGCGTTGTTCTGCGCGAACTCGGAGCCGTGACGCGGGTTATACATTGATAGACGGTAGACGCGGCGCACTCATAAAAGCACTCCTTGCGGTGGTTCAGTGTGTGCGTTCGTACGCGCGTTCGGTGCGGTCGATGAGGCGGTGGACTGGCAGGGTGACGCCGACCTGTCGCGCGAGGAGCGCGACGGGCATGAGCGCGATGCCGAGGGCGAGGGTCGTTTGGTACAGCGCGGCGGTCGTGAGGCGCGTGAGCGCGTTCATTTCGATGAACGTCCCTCAGCACAGACGGGTATAAAACGCTTTCTCCCCAGGGGCGGCGGTGAAGTCGCCGCTTTCTTGCGATTAAACTGGAGTGGAGTCTGAGTCCACTCAGGGTGGTGTTCCCCGACAGGTCGGCGTCGGTGCGCGGGCGCTTCGGCCGTGGTGAGCCCTAAGTTATGCGGATACCGTTCGTAACATCCGCGGCGCGCTGGCGTGCCGCGCGAACCACAAAACACGACTATCCGGACCGACTCTGTGCGAGTATGAGCAACTACGTCGTGGCGATGGAGGCCGCGTGGCTCGTGCGTGACGTCGACAACTCGGACGACGCTATCGGTGTCGCCGTAAGCGAAGCCGGGAAGCGATTGAACCAGAAGGACCTCGACTACGTGGAGGTCGAAGCGGGCTTGACGAACTGTCCCGCGTGCGGGGAGCCGCTCGACGCGTCCTTCCTCGCGGCGAGCACCGCGCTCGTCGGATTGGTTCTCGAACTCACCGTGTTCAACGCGGACTCGGACGAACACGCCGCCCGCATCGCGAAGAGCGAGGTCGGCGGCGCGCTCCGTGACGTCCCCCTCGAAGTCATCGAGGTCGTCGAAGAACCAGAAGAAGAGCAGTAGGCGAACGCGCAGCGTTCGCCGGACGAGCGAGCGCGAGTGAAACGGGACGCGAGCGGGGAGACGAACGCCCGTGACGAGACATCTCTGTGGGCGTTCTTTCGGCGGTGGTTTTCTGGAAGGGCAAACCTTTATCCATTACCCTTGGTAATTACGGGTATGCATCTCCCGACGCCGCAGGACCTCCGGGAGCGACGGACGGCTCTGGAGCTCACGCAGAGCGAACTCGCGGACCGCGCCGGGGTTTCGCAGCCGCTCATCGCGCGTATCGAAGGCGGGGACGTGGACCCCCGGTTGTCGACGTTGCGGCGTATCGTGGAGGCGTTGGACGAAGCGGAGGGGGACGTGGTTCGGGCGCGGAACCTGATGCACGACGAGGTGGTGAGCGTCAGTCCCGACGACCGCATCAAGCACGCGGTAGAGAAGATGCAGGAGGCGGGATACAGCCAGCTCCCCGTCATCACGAACGGCGTGCCGGTGGGGAGCATCAGCGAGAGCGACGTCGTGCACGCGGGCGCGAACGTGGGCGACGACCCCGTGCGCGAGGTGATGAGCGAGAGTTTCCCGACGGTCTCCCCGGACGCGACCCTCGAAGAGGTGTCGAGCCTCCTCGACCACTACAAGGCCGTCATCGTCACCGACGACGGCGAATCCGTCGGCATCATCACGCAAGCGGACGTCGCGGCCCGCATCTCGTAGCGTGCGACCCGTTCGTCTCTTTCGCTCGCACCGCACCCGCCGCGGCGCGCTCGTTCTGGTACTGGTCGTTCTCAGTCTCGTAGCACTCGCTGGGTGGGCGGCCGCCCGGTTCGACGTCGGCCCCCGCGACGTGACGCACGTGTTGGACGGGTTCGGGCCGTTCGCGCCCGCGGCGTTCGTCTTACTGCAGGCCGCACAAGTAGTCGCCGCACCCGTCCCGGGGCAGGTGTTGTCGTTCGCGGCGGGCTACCTGTTCGGACCGTACTGGGGGACGGCGTACAGCGTCGCGGGCGCGGCGCTCGGGAGTTACGTCGCGTTCCGCCTCGCGCGGACGTTCGGCCGACCGTACGTAGAGCGCGTGGTCAACCCTGCGGCGATGGAGTGGTTCGACGCGGTGGCGCGCGAAAACGGCCTTCTCGCGCTGTTCGTCGTGTTCCTCGTCCCCGGTCTGCCGGACGACCTCGTGTGTTTCGCGGGCGGTCTCACCGACCTCGACGTGCGGAAGATGACCGCCGTCGCCGTCGTCGGTCGGACGCCCGGGTTCTTCCTCGCGGCGCTCGCCGGGTCGAACACCGCTCACGGCGAGTACGCCGACGCGCTCGTCATCGCGGGCGTGTTGACGCTCGCTGGCGGTGTCGTCTGGCTGTACCGCGACCGAGTGCGTGACGCGCTCGCGGGTTAGTCGAGAACGAGACCGCGAACGGCGACGCCCGACCCGTCTTCGACGGTGCCGATGACGCGGCCGTCCGTTCCATCCGCGAGCGTCTCGGCGTCTTCCCTACCGAGTGCGACGACGAATCCGGTGCCCATGTTGAACGTGCGGTGCATCTCCTCGTCGGAGACGTTTCCTTCGGACTGGACGAACTCGAAGACCGACTGGGCGTCGAACGGGTCGAGAATCGAGTACCGATAGTCGCCCATCCGGGAGAGGTTGGTCCATCCGCCACCGGTGACGTGTGCGGCGGCGTGGACGTCGAGGTCGTGGAGCGAGTCGAGGAGGTAGGTGTAGATGCGGGTGGGTTCGAGCAACGCCTCGCCGACGGTGTCGTAGTCGTCGTAGGGGTAGGGGTCGGTGTAGTCGTGGTTCCGGGTGGCGGCTTCGCGGGCGAGCGTGAGGCCGTTCGAGTGAATCCCCGAGGAGGGGAAGCCGACGAGGACGTCCCCGACTTCGGCGTCGCCGTCGAACACGTGGTCTTTCGCGGCGAGACCGGCGGCGGTGCCCGCGAGGTCGAGGCCGGAGACGACTTCGGGCATCACCGCGGTCTCACCGCCGACGAGAGCGATGTCCGCTTCGTCCGAGCCTGCGGCGAGACCTTCGCCGACTTGTTCGGAGAACTCCTCGCTCGGTTCGTCGACGGCGAGGTAGTCCACGAACGCGACGGGGGTGACGCCCGCGGCGACGAGGTCGTTGACGTTCATCGCGATGCAGTCGATACCCACGGTCGAGTAATCCCCGAGCGCTTCGGCGACGAGGAGTTTCGTGCCGACGCCGTCGGTGGCGAGCGCGAGGTAGCGGTCGCCGATGTCGAGCATACCGGCGTACTCGGTCGTGTCGCCGCCGCCGGTCGCGGAGACCAGCGCGGCGGTCGCGGCCTCGCTCGCGTCGATGTCCACGCCCGCGTCGGCGTACGTGAGTTCCTCCGCTCCGTCCTCGGCGTCCTCGGTCATACACGACGATGGGTAAGACGGAGCGAAAAACCCACCGATGTATGCAGAAGTAGGTATCGTCTCAGATGAAGCCGAGCGCCCAGAGCGCGAGGAGAATCGACGGTGCGGCGACGGCGACGTAGACTTCCAGACTCCAGTCGCGGACGGTGTTGCCGTCCAGCGGGCCGAACGGGAGCATGTTGAAGCCCGCGAGGAGGAGGTTGAGGAGGACGCCGTAGTACGCAATCGGGACGACGACGGAGAGCGCGTAGAAGACGGCGGCCATCGCGAGGTTGGCGACGGGGCCGGCGAGCGCGATGAGGCCGCCCTCGCGTTTGGTGATGCGGCCGGCGTGGTGGACCGCTCCGGGGGCGGCGAACAGGAAGCCAGCCATCCCGCCCGCGACGGCGAGGAGGAGCATGCCGTAGTCGGCGCGGAACTCGGCGTGCTGGCCGTAGTGGACGGCGACGGCTTTGTGCGCGAGTTCGTGACCCAGGAACGCGACGCCCGCGGTGACGAGGCTGAGCGCGAACAGGCGGAGGAACTCGTTGCTGACGACGACGTCGAGGCGGGTCGCGCGAATTGGGGAGAGGAGGAGGGCAAAGGCGAGGCCGAGCGCGAGCCACGCGATGCCGAGGTCCTTCAACTCTCGCTGGGAGTAGTTCATAGGAGGTGGGTGACGAGGTCGATGCTGTTCGCGATGCCGTCCTTCATGGCGGCGGTGAGTTCTCCCACCGAATCGAAGGGGCCGCCGAGGTAGGGGAGGACGACGAACGGGAAGAGGACGCTCGCGACGAAGCTCCCGACGTTGGTGAGCGCGACGACGGCGATGAGTTTGAACAACGGGACCTGTCGCATGCGGGCGAGGAGGTCGCGGACGGGTGACTCCTCGTCGCTCATGATCTCGTTGAGCGTGCTGATGTCGCTGATGGAGACGGGCGTGTAGCGGAGTTCGACGTAGCCCGCGAACCAGCCGGGCGCGAGCAGGGGGTTGAGGCTGGTGAGCCACGCGACCGCGCCGCCGACCGCCGCGCTACGGATTCGCGCGCCGCCGACGAGCGCCAGTCCGGCGGAGAACACGCCGTTGAACATGACCCACGCGAGGAACACCCTGAGCAGGTCGCGGTTCTCGATGCCGGACATCAAGAGGAGGAGGAAGAAGACGAGGAAACCGACGGTGAGGAGGAAGCCGAACGCTTTCGCGAGCGAGAACCGTTTTTCCGCGCGGCCGGTGAGGGACTCCATCGGCGGGAGCGTACTGGGGTCGTCCAGATAGGCTTGAACGCCCGCTTCGTGGCCCGCGCCGATGACGGCGACGACGCTTCTCCCACTCTCGCGGAGGCGGACGAGGTTGTGCGCGAGGTAGGCGTCGCGTTCGTCGATGAGGGCTTCCGCGCCCGCGGGGCTGAACCGGCGGAACTCCTCCATCATCGCGGACACGACGTCGCCGTCAGTGAGGTCCTCCATGGTGAGTTCGTCGTACTCCTCGTCGGGGTCGGTGCGCGCGAACAGGAGCGCGAGCACCGCGCCGAGGACGACGCTCGCGGCCGCGCCGATGGCGACCGATTCCGCGAGTATCGCGGCGATACCGAGCAGTCCGCCGCCCGGGAGGACGAACGGCCCGGCGAACAGTTCGACGAGGAACCCGCCGAATCCGCCGGCGACGAAGCCGACGGAGAGGCCGAGCAGCCACGGGTCCGCGATACCGAAGGCGAGGCCCGCGACCATCTTCAGTTTCTCTACCGTACCCATCCGCGTCCAGAACCGCTGAATCGTCACCTGGATGTTGCGGTCCACGAGCGCCACGTCGATCTCGTGGGCCTGTGCGGTTTCGACGGCGGCGAGCATGTCCGCACCGGGACTGACGTCGAACTTCTCGCCGAGGCGCTGCTGGACGTAGGATAGCAGCCAGTACGCGAGGAACTGGAACGCCAGACTTCCCCGCAGGAGGTCCTTCGGGTCGATGTCGTCGGGGGCTTCGCCCTTGAGTTGGCGGTAGCGGCCTTCGTCCAACTCGACCGCGACAACGTCCGGGTCGCGTTCCTCGATCTCGCGTTCGACGGTCTCGACGGAGTCCTGTGAGACGTGCGCCGTGCCGACGAGGTGGACCGACCCCTCGGACTCGTCGCTCATTAGGTGGAGTAGTCGGTCCGCGGACCTTACGCGTGTCGGTCTACCCGAACCCTTCCCCCCGAATCCCGGAGTCGGGCACCCCCGCCGCGCTCGCGACGTCTTCGAGCGTGGCGACCATCGCGCTCACGCCGCAGGCGTACACGTCGGTGTTCTCGGGGTCGATGCGGACGCCCGGGTCACGTACTGGGTCCTCGTCGAGCGCGTCCGCGAGGTCGCCGAGGCCGTCACCCGACACGTCCCCGTCGAGGTGTTTGACGAACGCGCGCTGGACGTAATCGGTTTCGCCCTCCCAGTTCGCGATGACGGACTCCCGACTGAGCGTGGGGACGTAGTGGAAGTGGTCGTACTCGGAGTCGAGCGATTGGAACTCGTCGAAGTACGCGAGGTCGTCCAGCCACGAACAGCCGTGGAACAGCCAGACGTCGCGTTTCTCGCCGTCGTGTTCGTCCTGTCCTTCCTGGAAGGTGTACCGAATCATGCTCCGGAGGGGCGCGACGCCGGTTCCGGTCGCGAGGAACACCATGTCTCGCTTGCTGGGGTCGCGGAGCGTGAAGTCGCCGCTCGGGCCCCGGAGTTCCGGGAGGAGGTCGCCCTCCCGGAGGTCGCTGAACAGGCGGTCGGTGAGGTGGCCGCCCGGCACCCGGCGGATGCAGAGTTCGAGTTCGTCGTCGTTCGGCGAACTCGCGAGCGAGTACGGCCGGGGGACGTGTTCGAACCGGATGGTCGCGAACTGACCGGGCGCGAATTCGAGGTCTTCTTCGGGGGCGAGTTCGAGGCGGACGAGCGACGGATACGGGCGCTCGTGGCGTTCTTCGAGCGTGTGGAGGTCGTCGCGGACGCCCGCCGGGAGGTCGTCCGGGAGCGCCGAAAAGACGGCCTCGAAGTCGAGGAGGTCGTCGGGCGGCGCGACGTCCCACTCGTCGAATCGGCGGTCGACCCCTTCGCGGATGTCGTCCGTGCGGTCCCCGTCCAACGCCTCGACCGCCGAGACGGTCGCCGTCTCCGTCACGAGAGGGAGCGTCGCCGCGCGCTCGTCCGCCGTTCGCTGCGGCTCTGTCATTACGCATAGTACGCTGCGGTGGCGTGTAACTCCTGTGGCGGTACGTTCTTCGGTCGGCCGAGCGATAGTCGAAGTATGCCGACGGTGATGGACACGTTCGTGGCGAACCGCGAAATCGTGCAGCCGAACCACGCGAACACGCACGGGACCGCGCACGGCGGGAACGTGATGAAGTGGATGGACGAGGTCGGCGCGATGAGCGCGATGCGCTTCGCCGGCGAGGAGATCGTGACGGCGCGCATGAACCGCGTGGACTTCGAGCGCCCGATTCCCGTGGGGGACACGGCGCTCATCGAGTCATACGTGTACGCGGCGGGCCACACGAGCATGCGCGTTCGCCTGCGGACGTTCCGGGAGAACCTCCGCACTCGAGAGCGCGAACTCACCACCGAGTCGTACTTCGTGTACGTCGCGGTGGACGACGACGGCCACCCGATGACCGTCCCCGACCTCGCCGTGGACACGGACGAGGGAGAGGAGTTACGTGAGGCCGCACTCAATGGGGAAGAGAACTGATGAGTCTCGACGTATCCACGAGCGAAGTCCCGGACCCGCCCGAACTCGAACCCGAAGCGAGCGTCGACGAGTACGACGACTTGGACGTCGGCGGGAGCGACTACCACCGCGAGGACCTGAACGCGTTCCTCCGCGAGGGCGCGTGGGAGGACGCGTTCGTCGAGTGGGCCGAACACACCGAGCTCACCGAAGAAGAGTACCAGATAGTGCTCGACCTCGACTTACTCTCCCGGTTCGACTTCTTCTGGGACGACTTCGCCGACCGCGTCGGATACCACGCGCCCGGCCTCCCCGAGGACTGGAAGGAACGCGACCTCCACCCCGACCTCGACTCTTGGAGCACGATATCAGCGATAAACGCCTCGCTCACCGAACTCGGACGGACGGTCTCGGATAGGTTGAAAGCCGACTACGTCGACTGGGACGCAGACTACGAAGCCCCCGACGACCTCCCGGACTTCGACTAGTCGTAGACGTTCCGCCGATGGCCGATCGTTCGCACGAAGATGATGTTCGGAGTCTCCTCTCGCCGCCAGTCGATTATCGCCCGGTAGTCGCCCGCGCGGAGTTTGTAGTACCGCGAGTTGGTGAGACGGGTGAGGAAGTGGTCCGGGAAGTCGCTCGCGCGCTCAACGCGCGAGAGCACTTGCTCGCGGGCGTCCGGGTCAGCGTCGCGTACCACTGGGCGGCGTCCGTCGAGTACTCGACGTCGGTCATCTACGAATCGAGCTCTCGTTTCAACTGGTCGTGGCTCACCGTCTCGCCGTCCTCCAACTCGCCATCTGACTCCTCGATAGCGGCTTCGGCGGCCTCGCTCAGCGTGAGGTCGCCGTCCGCCAGTGCGATGTTCTCGTCGAGGTCGTCGAGGGCCGCCTCCCGCGAGTCCATCGGCGCGGACGACAGTTCGCGCTCGACGTCCGTCGCGACCCACCCGAGGTCCGTTCGACGGAGCGTGATGGTCTCGTACGTGCTCATACCACGCGGTACGCCGCGATGTCGGTTAAACCTTCGTCACGGGCTAGTCGCGCGCCCAGTCGAGCGACCGCTCCACCGCATCGCTCCAGCGCTCGTATCTCGCGTCCCAGTCGCCGTCGTCCGGCGTGAACGCGTGGTCGGTCGTCCGGTTCTCGCGGAGGGCGTCGAGGTCGGTCCAGTAGCCGGCCGCGAGGCCGGCGGCGTAGGCCGCGCCGAGTGCGGTGGTTTCGTCGACGTGCGGGCGGTCGATGCGCGCGTCGACGACGTTCGCGAGGAGTTGGCAGAGGAAGTCGTTCTTTACGGCGCCGCCGTCGACGCGGAGGCTCTCGAGGGGGATTTCGCTGTCGGCGACCATCGCTTCGACGGCGTCCCGGGTCTGGTAGGCGATTGCTTCGAGGGCGGCGCGGACGACGTGTTCGCGGCGCGTCCCCCGAGTCAGGCCGAGGATGGTGCCGCGGGCGCGCTGGTTCCAGTGCGGTGCGCCGAGGCCGGTGAACGCCGGGACGAAGAAGACGCCGTCGGTGGAGTCGACCGAGCGCGCGAGCGTTTCGGTCTCGCCCGGGTTGTCCACGAGCGAGACGTCTTCGAGCCACTCCACGACCGCGCCGGTGACGAAAATCGACGCTTCGAGCGCGTACTGCACGGGTTCGCCGCGGCGCTGGAAGCCGATTGTAGTGAGGAGGCCGTGGTCGGAGGTGACGGCTTCGTCGCCGGTGTTGAGGAGGAGGAAGGAACCGGTGCCGTAGGTGTTCTTGGCTTCGCCGGGACGGAAGCACGCCTGTCCGAAGAGCGCGGCCTGCTGGTCGCCGAGCGCGCCCGCAACCGGAACGTCCGCGCCGAGGAAGCCGTCGGGGTCGGTGTGGCCGTAGTAGTCGTCGTCGCTCGACGGCCGGACCTCGGGGAGACAGGCGCGCGGGACGTCGAACTCGGAGAGCAGGCGGTCGTCCCAGGCACACTCGTGGATGTCGAACAACATGGTTCGACTCGCGTTCGTCACGTCAGTCACGTGTTCGCCGGTGAGGTTGTAGACGAGCCACGAATCTATCGTGCCGAAGAGCACGTCGCCGGCTTCGGCGCGTTCCCGGATGGTCCGCGTCGGCGAGCGCGTGGCCTCGATGGGGTCCGCGTTCTCCAAGAGCCACTCGGCTTTCGTCGCGGAGAAGTACGCGTCCGGCTCCAAGCCCGTGGTCTCGTGGATGTAGTCCGCGAGTTCGTCGTCCAGCCCCTCGATGCGGTCGGTGGTGCGGCGGTCCTGCCAGACGATGGCGTCGTGGACGGGGTCGCCGGTCTCGGCGTCCCAGAGGACGGTGGTTTCGCGCTGGTTCGTCACGCCGATTGCGGCGAGGTCGGCGGCTTCGATACCCGCGTCGGCCAACGCGCGCCGAATCACGCGCTTCGTGTTCTCCCAGAGTTCGGCCGGGTCGTGTTCCACCCAGCCCGGTTCCGGATAGTGCTGTTCGTGCGTCTCGTAGGCGTCCGCGACCACGGACGCCTCGCGGTCGAAGACGATGAATCGCGTGCCAGTCGTTCCCTGGTCGATAGCCCCGACGTACATCTATCGAGTACAGAGAGACGCGCGAAGTTAAAGGACGGGTAGGCTCTTGACCGTGGCTCGTCTCCCCACCGCATGGTCACGTTCGACGCCGAAGTCGTCCACGTCGTCGCCCCCGACGAACTCGACGACAACGACCTCGCCCCCTCCCTCGCCCGCCTCGCAGAAGAGCGATACGTCCTCGTCTGTCGGCGCGGCGGCAAACCATCGTTCTTCGAGAAACTGGTCGCGTTCGTCCGCCGCGACCCAATCGACGCCGTCACCGTCGTGAGCGACGACGGATTCGAGGAAGGCGACGAGGTAGCGGTCACTGCGGAGGAGACCGAAATAGCGGGCGTCTACGACGCGAGCGACGTGCGGGAGACGGATAGCTAGTCGTCCGAGAAGCTGGTCGACACGGAGCGGCGAGAGCGACGACACCGAACGAGCGCCTCCGACCGTGGACGGGTACATATACCCGTCTCGCCGTGTAACTCTCGGTGGATGAGCGACGACGGCGACATCAGGGACACCGCGTTCGGCCTGCAGGCCGGGTTCGGGTTCGCGGGCCGCGTCGCGACCGCGGTCGTGGGGTTCTTCGGGTCTATCTTCCTCGCTCGCGCGCTCGGACCGAGCGACTACGGGTTGTTCTACGTCGCGCTCGGGGTCGCGAACTTCTTCCAGAATCCCGTGAACGGGTGGGCCACCGCGTGCAAGAAGCGGTTGACCGAACCGGACTTCGCCATCGAGGAAGCGCTCGGTTCGCTGCTCGTCGCGGTCGGCGCGCTCGCCGTCGTCGGCGCGCCCGTCGGCTACCTCGTCGTGGACGCAATTACCGCGAATCCGGTGCTTCCGCTTGCGGTGCCAGCGTTGTTCGTCCCGCTCGCGACCTATCAGGCGTTCACGACGCTGCTCTCCGGGCGCGCGAACTTCGCGCTCTCCGAGTGGGCGCTCGTCGTGGAGACGGTGTTCGAGAAACTCGCGCAGGTCGCGTTCGTCGCGCTGGGATTCGGCATCTGGGGGATGGTCGGCGGTGCCGCGGCGGGCGCGCTGCTCGTACTCCCGGTCGTGTATCGGTGGCTGAACGTCAGCGCAGCGCTGCCCTCGCGGGAGTCCCTGTATTCGGTCGCCGAGTTCTCGAAGTGGTCGATTCCGCGCGGGTTCGTCGGGACGGGCCTCTCGCAGATGGACATCGTCCTCCTCGGCTGGCTCGCGGCGGCGGGCGCGGCGGGAAACTATCAGGTCGCGCTCAAGATTTCGATGCCCGCGGTCTTCGTCTCCGGCGTCATCACGTCGGGATTGATGGGTCGCGTGTCCGCGTTCGCTGGACGCGAGAGCGGCGACTGGGTACCCGATTACCGGAACGCCCTCTCGACGGGGAGCGTGCTCGCTGTCCCCATCTTCGTCGGGAGTCTCGTGCTCGGCGAGCGTATCGTCGTCACCGCGTTCAGCGGCCAGTACGCCGGCGCGGGCGCGTTCCTCGTCGGCCTCGCGGCGTATCGTCTCCTCGAAACGCAGACCGCGCCCCGTGGGGCCGTCCTCGGCGGCCTCGACCGCCCAGATCTCGGCTTCTGGGTGTCGCTCGCCGAACTCACGATAAACGTCGCGCTCGGCGTCACGCTCTGGTACGTCTACGGCCCGCTCGGCATCGTCGCCGCGACGGTCGTCACGCAGGGGTTCGCCTACGCCGCTAACACGGTTCTCGTCCGCCGACTCACCGACGTCAGAACTGTCGTGACGCGACCCTTCCTCGCGCAACTCGGCGCGGGTGCGGTGATGGGTGCGGTCGTCTGGGCCGCGACGGAACTCGTGAACGTCGGCACGTGGTACGCGGTCGGCAGCGTCGTCGGACTGGGCGCAGTCGTCTACTTCCTCGTCCTCTTCGGCGGTTCGTCCTATCACCGCGAAACCGTGCGCGGTATCTGGGCGGACTTCGCCGCAGGGCATCTCTGAATTCCGCGTTAGGTTCCCTCACAGAACGTGTGCAGGGACGGTACTCCGGTACCGCGAGACTGGATCGGAGCCGTTTCCGAAAGCCTCCTTTCGAATTCCCTCCATGGACGCTGGGAAGCCGGCTTTCGCTCGCCAAAACTCTGCGGCCATGCTTCGAGACCACCTAAGTTCCCGGAGACAGAGGGTGGGGTATGGAAACCGAGGTGCTCGTGGTCGGCGGCGGCGCGACGGGAGTGGGCGTGGCACGCGACCTCGCGATGCGGGGCGTGGACGTCACCCTCGTGGAGCGTGACGGATTGAACGCGGGGACGAGCGGCCGGTCGCACGGCTTGCTGCACTCTGGCGCGCGGTACGCGGAACACGACCCCGAGGGCGCGATAGAGTGCATCGAGGAGAACAGGATTCTCGCGGACATCGCGGGCGTCTGCGTCCGCGAAACTGGAGGACTGTTCGTCCAGCTCGCGGACGACGACCCGGGGTTCTTCGAGGAGAAACTCGACGCGTGTCGCGACCTCGGGATTCCGGCGTCGGTCAGGACGCCCGACGAGGCGCGGGCCATCGCGTCCGGTCTTCCCGAGGACGTGGAGCGCGCCATCGAGGTGCCGGACGGCGTCGTCTACCCGTCACGACTGGTCGCCGCAACCGCCGCCGACGCCCGCGAGCACGGGGCGACGATACTGACCGACGCGCCGGTGACGGATCTCGTGACCGCGGACGACCGCGTGGTCGGTGCGCACGTCGACGGCCAAATCGTTCGCGCGGGTCACGTCGTGAACGCCGCCGGCGCGTGGGCGGGCGAACTCACTGGAATGGCGGGTATCGACCTCTCGATGAACCCGACCGCGGGCGTGATGGTCACCGTCGAGTACGCCGGACTCGACACGGTGTTGAATCGGTGTCGGCCGCCCGCGGACGGCGACATCGTCGTCCCGCACGAGGACGCGGCAGTGTTGGGGACGACGAGCGTCACGGTCGACGACCCCGACCGAATCCCCGAAAACAGCGACGAAGTGGAGCGAATGGTCACGGAGTGCGGCCGCCTCCTCCCCGACCTGCGAGAACGCGAAATCGACCACGTGTATCGGGGGGTTCGACCGCTCTACGAACCCTCGGGAGTCGCGGAGGGACGCGGTATCAGTCGCGGGTTCTTCGTAGTCGACCACGCCGACCGCGACGACGTGGAGGGCTTGACGAGCGTCGTCGGCGGGAAACTCACGACGTATCGAAGAATGGCGGAGGCGACGGCGGACCACGTCTGCGACGTGCTCGGCGTCGACGCGGAGTGTCGGACGGCGGACGAACCGCTGGTGGGCGTGGACGACGAAGAGCGCGTTGACGAGTACGTCGCCGAGTTCGACGCGGGCGGTCCCGCGGACTCCGACGTTCTCAGTACGTAATCTCGTCGGTCGTGTATTCGAGGACGAGGACGCAGAGCGCGCCGACGGCGGCGACGACGACGAGGACGAGCGTGACGTCGAGCGTCCACGCGTCGACTTCTTCGAGGACGATGTGGCCGGGCGCGCGGAGCGCGCCGACCATCAGCGCGACGAGGAACGTCAGGGTGGCTTCGCGGTACTCGGAGAGGGCGTAGGAGACCGCGCGCGCGAACGAGAGGACGCCGATGACCGCGCCGACGGCGAACACGACGATGGTGACGACGGGGTCGGTCGCGTCGGCGGCGTGGCCGCCGAGGATGGCGTCGGTGGCGGTGGAGACGGCGTTCGTGAGGACGTGGTACTGGCCGAGCGTGAGGAGGATGAGGCTCCCCGATATACCCGGGAGGACCATCGCGCAGATGGCGATAGCGCCCGCGACGAAGATGGTGAGGAGACCCGAGGGGAGGGTTGCTGTCGCGCCGCCGCTGACGGCGAACGCGAGTACGAATCCGAGGAGTCCCGCGACGATGCGGCGGGGCGTGGTGAGGTCGACTTCGTCGAGGAGGACGACCACGGAGGCGGCGATGAGGCCGAAGAAGAACGCGTACGTCGGCGCGGGGAACGCGGTGCGCGCGTACTCGACGACGTTCGCGACCGTGATCGCGGCGGAGACGACGCCGACGCCGAGCGTCGCGAGGAACGGGATTTCGAGCGCGGACAGGCCGACCGCGAGTTCGTACCGGGCGTCGTCGTGGTGGACGCGTGCGAGCAGCGGGAGGAGTGCGAACGCCTCACGCGGGTCGAGTCCGGCGAGCGCGGCGATGAACCGGTCGTAGATGCCCGTGATGAGCGCAATCGTCCCTCCGGAGACGCCGGGCACCGCGTCCGCGGAGCCCATCGCGAACCCTTTCAGGTAGACGGTCAGCCAGTCGCGCGCAGCCATCTATGCGGCCACGCGAGCGTACGTCGGGTCGACGGCGAGCGTCGACGGAGCGGTCGCGTCCGACGTGCTGCTCGTGGTGTCGCCCGCGAAGTCACCGGTCAGGTCGCCGAAAGTCGCGGTGGACGGTGAGAACGTCGGCGTCGCGAGCGTGGACGTGTTGGTGGTGTTCGTCGAGTCGTTCTGCTGTGCGCCCTCGGGGACTTCGACGACGTGACGGGTCAGGTCGACCTGCACCGTCTGGTCGGACTCGCCGATGACCGCGGCCTCGGAGACGTCGGCGGTCGCGTTGTACTTCACGATGTGCGCGTCCTCGGTCATGTTGCCCGTGGTGAACGTGTAGGGTCCGGTCGCGCGCACGCTGACGTTCGTGTGGCCGTTCTCCGGCCCCCAGTTGTCGTAGCCCGTGCTGGAGTACGGGAGCGTCATCGTGAACTCGCCGTCCGGCCCGGTCTTCGCGACCTGCGTGTAGGCGGTGCGGTTCCCGAGGAGGCTGTTCGGCACCGACGGCGCTTCGAGCGACACGGTCGCGCGAATCGTCGTGTTCGCCGGACCCGTGCCGTGCACGGTCGCACCCGGCACGCGCTCGAACAGCTTCGTGTACGTCGGGAGGTTCAGGAACTGCGACCCGCGAAGTATCTGGTTCCCGGGCGCGAATCCTGAGCTCGTGCCGACGAGCCGGTAGTGCTTCAGCGCCTCGACGTCGCCCGCGGGCGAGTTCGCGTTCCGCGGGTTCGCGAGCTGGCTCGTCGGGTGGCCGTTACTCATCGAGTCGTTCGCGACGAACGCCTTCGCGGCTTCCACGCTGTCGAACGTCCGCGTGAGGTTGTGACTCGAGTTGTCGTAGAGCCGATAGTAGCCCGCTTGCGTGCCGGGAATCGGGACGTTGCGGTCCCAGTCGAGCACCGTCGTGCCGGCGTCGACGTGGCTGCCGTGGTAGCGGTAGAGCCGCACCATCATGCTCTGGTAGTACTTCTGCGTGCGGACGTTCGTGACCTGCTGGTAGCCCTGCTGGGTCCGCTTGTAGAGCGGGCCGTAGTACTCGTAGGTCGAGGTGTTGTCCGCGAACACCGTGGGCGCGCTGAACTTCGCGTTCAACGACGCCATCTGCCAGTCCACCGCGACGTACCGCGTGTCCTCGCCCGGACTCCCGAGGTTGTCGAGGATGCCGTTCGCCGCGCTCTCGTTCTGCGCGAGCAGGTAGTTCGCGGCCGTTCCGGCGCCCTGCTGGAACGGGTTTGCGTCCGGGATCCGCTCTGCCTGCAGGGTTATCCAGTGGCCGTAGTCCCACCAGCTCATCACGCCGTACGCGCCGTCCGGATACTGGTAGTCGTCCGTCTTCGAGTACGTCCCGTAATAGGGGAGCTGGTCGGCGTTGTTCGCGCCGCCGAAGTTACCCTCTTCGGGCGTGTTGCCGTTCATCCACGTGAGCATCGAATCCCAGCCGGTGATGCCGCCCGGACCGCTGTTGTTCCCGACGCTCGCCGCCGTGCTGGAGGAGACGCCGCTCTGATAGCGCGAACTCGGGAAGCTAAAGGGCGCGATGAGCGGGACGACGAGGACGATGATGACGAGGACGATAGCGAACACTTGCGCCCACTCGACGTCCTCGAACCGACTGCCGGTCGACTCGCCCGTCCCGACGATGCGGATGGCCTCGGCCGCCGCGTATCCACTCAGGATGGCGACCGGGACCGCGAGGTAGTAGTTGAACCGAACCTGCGTGAACGCCGCGGACGTGATGAACGCCCCCCAGACGACGATTAGCAAGTGCTCGGCCGGCCGCTCGTCCATGATGGCCGAGACCGCGAGAAGCAAGCCGACGACCGCGACGCCGATGAGCTGAGAGTTCACGCCGACGAACCCGCCGATGTCCCGCATCGTGTACGGGAAGTAGAACATGAGCGCGACGAGGACTATCGAACCGGCGACGAAGCCGAGACGCCGGAGTTCCATCTTCTTGACCGTCGGCTTCCAGAGGAGCCAGAGCGCGCCCAAGATGGCGACGAAGAACGCGAGTCCGTAATCGAGGAACACGACCGCGAAGTCACTGACTCCGTAACGGGAGGCCGTGTTCAAGAAGGGAACTGCCTCGCTGATAGTTCGGGTTGCAGCGCCTGAACTGAATCCAACGAAGCGGAGGAGGTTGGACTGGATGAGATTCCAAAGGCTCGGAATCGCGACCGCGACAACGACCGTTCCGAGGAGTATGACGACGCCGACAGTGACCGGGTACGCGGTCTTGTCGATGTTCCGCGCGTCCCACTCCCGGGCGAGCCACGCCATGAACACCGCTCCGATTGCTATTGCGAACGAGAACAGCGGCTGAAGGAGAGAGGGCTGAGATGCGGAGAATCCGGAGACGCCGAACGGCATCAGCGTGAGGAGGCCCGTGGTGAGCATGCTCGTCGCGGCGACGAACGCGACGTGGTCGGGGCTGGCGTCGTTGTAGTAGTCGGAGGCGAGTTGGAGGACGAAGAACACGCCGAAGATGCCGACGAGGAGGACGCCCGGCGGCCAGACGTAGAGGTAGAGCGCGGTGGCGATGCCAGCGAGGACACTCAGTCCGAGAGGCTTGCGCAGGCTGTCGAAGTCTCGGCTGGCGACCTGCTCCCAGACGGGGAGTTCGCGTTGTGCGGAGGCGAGCGCAACCATCATCGCGACGACCGCGACCGTCATGAACAGCGGTTCGGCAACGTTGTGGTCCGCGGAGCCGACGAGCGACCGACCGAGGAACGTCCCCGGAAGGAGCGCGAGTACGACTGCGGACACTATTCCCGCGATACGGCCTCCAAGGCGTTTACCTGCAAGGTAGGCCGGGATTGAAACGAGTGCGCCGATGACGGCGGGCGCGAACAGGAGGACCATTCGGACCGTGTTGTCCGACGGACTTCCGAGACCGACGATTAGAGCAGCGGTCGCGAGAAGTTGGTCGAACAGCGTGCCGAACTGCCCCACCGAGGTACCGAATGGGAAGTGCGTCCAGGGATCGAACGGCATCGTCGCCGGCCAATGTGAGACCGTGTACTGGACCTGGCGGAGGTGATACCACGCGTCGTTACCACCGAGGTAGACAGTTCCGTCGACGGTGAACCGCTCCCACGAACGCGTCCGAACCCAGAACATGAACGCGAGAACGGCCACGAGAACGGGCCACTGGTAATAATTTTCGAGCCAGTCGCCGACCCGCTGGAGGGCGTCGGTAGACTGGTCGGAGTCTTCGCTCATTGCATTGACGGTCGGGTAAGGCGTGGATAAGGTTTGTGAATCACTTTGCCAGACTAACCGAGAACAGCGGACCGAATATGGGATAGCAGAAGGGTCGCGATAATCTGTGGAGGCGAGTTTTCAGAGTGCCGATCGAGGTGAGGTCGTGACGAGTGATCCTTACAGCGTTCTGAACTGGCCAACCGTTATCCCGAACCACAAGTAAGTCTACAGGCCGAACAACATTCTCTTCGACAGGTTCTGTTCATTTCACACCAGTTCCCGAAAGTTGTAGTACGCGTAATCCCCAGAGGCGTACACTTCTCCATTTGTAAATCCTTCTCCCCCGTCAACACAAACAAAAGTGGAAGCAACCACCGTCGCCGAGAACGGATATGTAGTACCAGTTTCCGAGGTCAAGGACCATCGACCGAAATTGAGGAACTGTCACGTCCCCCCGATTCTTTTACTCATTTGTAGAACGGTATAACGACAGCCGAAGGATTCCTGTGACATTTGTTGTCTGCTCTGTGAGCTAACGTTGCTCTCCACGGCTCGTTCGTTGTAATTATTATCTGTTCTCGTGCAGTTGCTTCGTGCCGAGACCTGACGTGCTCGGGGAGATCGAGGTGGCGGATCATGTGCCAACATAGGAAGTACCGCCACTTTCGCGCCGTGCCGGTGTTGCCCTCGCGCTTGGGCGCGGCCTCAATGCCGAAGCCCTTCGCCGACAGGAAAAACGGGTCGAACGAATTGCGGGTGAACGCGCGGTACCCCGAGAGGATGGCGCCGTAGTCCTCGCCGTGGATGCGGACGTACGTCCGATTGATGAGTGGGTTACCCGCATAGTTCAGGCGACTCATCGCGTCCGCGTGCATGTCCGCCGTACGGGCGCCCACGACGTGGTCGGCCTCCCCCGAGACGAGCGGGTTGAGCAGACGGGGCGCCTGCTCGGGCGGGTTCGTGTCGTCGCCATCCAGGAGCAGGATGTACTCGCTGTCGATGTGCGAAACGACCCTCGCGGACCGCCTGCCCCGTCCCCGACTGGTCGATCACTCCCGCACCCACCTCGCGCGCCACGGCTGCCGTGTTGTCCGTCGACTGGCCGTCCACGACGAGGACGCTCCCGACACCGACGTCGTGCAGTCCGCCGACGACGTCGCCGATGGTCCGCGCCTCGTTCCGCGTAGGCACGAGCGCGCAGACGTCCTCGTAGTCGGTCATTTGGTTTGGTTCGTCGCGGGGAGCGCAAAAGCGTATTCCGTCCGCACGAGGACGGTGGTGTTTTACCGAGAGGTGACCAATCCGGCTGTATGAATCTGTTCGCGGCGGCCGCGCTCGCACTCGCGGCCGTCACGGCCACCCCGTACGTGCTGTATCTCGGGCTGTACGCCTGGATCCGGCCCGAGGGGTCGCCCGCTGAGAAGCAGGCGTGGGAGCCCTCAGTGAGCGTCGTCCTCCCGACGTACAACGAGGAGAAGATCGTCGAAACGAAACTCGATGACCTGCTCGCGCTCGACTACCCGATGGAGAAGGTCGAACTGGTGGTCGTGGACTCCAGCGACGACAACACGCGGAAGATCATCCGGGAGTTCTTCGCGGACCGGGACGCCCCGGAACTGGTGCTCATAGAAGAGGACGAACGCCGTGGGTTGGCTCCGGCATTGAACGAGGCGTACGCCGCCGCGTCGAACGAGATGGTCGTGAAGACCGACTGCGACTCGAAGCTCCCCGCGGACGTGTTTCGGGAGGCCGCCGCGAACCTCGCCGACCCCGAGATTGCGGCGGTCACTGGCCAGAACGTCGAAGTCCTGGGGGGGAGCGAAGTGGAGTCGGGCTACCGGGGTGTGCAGTCCCATATCCAGCAGCTGGAGTCCCACCTGGATTCGACGCTCATCTTCCACGGGCCGTTCTCGGCGTTCGAGAACGATTCGATTCTTCCCATCGACCCGAACTCCCTCGCCGACGACACGGAGTTGGCGTTGAAGATTCGACGGCAGGGCGGACGCGTGGTATTCGACCCTGCCGTGAAGTACATGGAGGCGAGCTTCTCGGACTTCGTGAAACGCCGGAAGCAGAAAGACCGGCGCGGCATGGGGCTGATTCGGTTACTCGTCCAGCACAAGGACGCCCTTGGAAAGTACGGGAACTACGGACGACTCGTGCTGCCGTTCAACTGGTGGTTCATGATCCTCTCGCCGTGGCTGATGGCGTCGGCGCTCGTGGTTGGAACGGTGGGGGCGCTGGTCGCGTGGGGCGTTGGTGGGTTGGTGTTGCCTGTCGGGGTTGGGGTGTTCACGTATCTAGGACAGAAGGACTGGCTCGGGCCTGTGCAAGCGCTCTACTCGGTGTTCGACACGCAGGTCTCGTTGCTGCGTGCTAGTGTCGAGTTGGTGGTCGGGGACTCTGACGGGACGTGGGACGTGGACGCCGAACTGAGGGAAGCGTTCGAATGAGGCGTCTGTTCGTCACGCACCGCTACCGGACCACGGCCCAGAATTCGACCTCGCCGCTGACGAATGGGATTTTCACAACTTCATTCGAGACCGACCCGCGCGATATCGAGAATTCCAGCCGAAGCCGTTCGCGGAGGAATAACGGGAACGACAGGTTAGCCCTCGCGCTCACGTCCCAGTTTAATTCCGGGAAGTACTCCTCCAAATCGGCCGTGAAGTACTGAACGATATCCGGCGTCCACCCACCAGTCCCTTGATGGGTAGGATCCGTCGCCGCCTCCCACGTGCCGACGTGCGGCGTGACGACGTGGAACCGTCCGCCCGGCTTCACAACGCGGTCCACCTCCGCGAACATGTGCCCGATCGACTCCGGGGGCACGTGCTCAACGACGTGGTTCGCGACCACCATGTCGACTGAGTCATCTGCCACCGGCCACTCATCGGCCCCGATATCAATTCCGCCGTAGTCGATGTGGTCAAGGTCGTTACGGATATCCAGCGTCTCCGTCGAACGTGAATCTGGGGACTGTCCCGCACCAACCTCTAAGACTCTCTCCTCGACCATCACCGTGACAGTCAAACCACGTTCACAAAGTTAGTTCGGTCTGGCTATTAGTCGTTGAAATCGAACAAGTCTAATAGTCGACGTATGATTACGTCGTACCGCGTCCCCTCGAATACACTGGCGATTGTCGTCCGGAGCTCGTGGCTGATGGCTAGCAGGGTGAGGCCGTACACGGCCCCACCCACGCCAACAACGACACCGAGGTCAAGCCAGGAGGTGATTCCGACAGCGTGGGAAAGGAATTCGACAACCACGAACATGCCGATGCCTGCACCTAGTTGTTTGGCCTGCGATATTGAGTACAGCAGGAGGCCGTCCACTTCGGTCGAGAGCACATACGCAGCGCCAACGTAGCGGATAGATTCCGCGACGATTGTCGCCACGACGACGCCGTAGGCACCCACTTGGGTCACGAGGTATAGACCGAGTGGGATGTTCACTATGAGGGCAACCGTCGACAGTCTAAACGATGTCCGAGGTCGATCAATTCCGTCTAGACTTTGTAACAACGGCTCGGACTGCGTGTCGATAAACCGGTAGAGCGCGATGGCGATGAGCATCGTCCCAGCGCCGGCGTACTCCGAACCGAACACGGTTACGATGAGGGCTTCGGGAATCGCGACGGTCCCAAAGAAGATTGGAATAGAAAGCACGCTTCCGAAGGCGAGCGTGTTCGAGATGTCGGCCGCGACGCTCTCGCCGCGGCTGTCAGTTTGACTGACACGTGGCATCAGGAGAGTGGAGGCCGACGACGCGACGAACGTTGCCGGGAGCGTGAGCTTCGCCGCGACCTGATAATTAGCAACTGCTGCGGGTGTGAGGATGAACCCGAGGACGAGGACATCAAAGCGATTGTACGCCCGGCCAACAAAGGCGGTCGGAATGCTGTATCGGGCGAACCCCCATAGTGACGCGAGTGTCTCACGAGAGGGAAGCGAAGGCTTAACGTGCAGATAGTAGACGGCCACAGGAACGACCAAGACAGTGGCTACACTCAACCCGTATGCCATCCCTGCTGCACCGAATCCAAGGAGGACAAACGCGAGCTGAAGGGGGAACGTCAGGTAGGATCGGAGTGCGTCAGCCCACTCCGAGGCGCCGAGATGCCCCCTTGCTTGCAGGAGTGTGAAGGGGGTGTTCCCGAGAAGGCCCACGGCCAGCACCGAGAACGGAAATAGGGCATCTTCGATGCCGGTGTACGATGTCAGCCAGTCTTGGAACAGCCAGCCCACGACGAGCACAAGCACGCTCCACGTGATGGCGGCGAGGACGAGTGCCCCGACAATCTGGTCGTCGTCCGTGTCGTCCTCCGCGAATCGTTTCTTAATCGCTCGCATCAACCCTCTAAACGGTCGGTCGGTCATCTGGACAACCGATAGCAGGAGATAGAAGCCACCGAACCCGTATGGGCCGAGGGCGCGAGCGAATACAATGGTCCCGACGAACCCGCTCAGCGCCATCGTGAACTTGGCGACCACAGCTTTCAGAGTCTCGCCGCTGAAGTTCACGGCCACCGGCCCACCGCTGTCATCGTCTCCACTCATAAGTCGACCTGAACCAGCGTACCACGAGTACAGATTTCTCCGTCTCGTCCGTGTCGATTGCACGATTCGAAGAATAGGAGTTCCGTGGCGAACCACCGAAACCGCGGCACCGAAACTGTCATAGATACGCCTCCATTGACGCATCGAGTAATCGCAGTGAAACCGCTCGCCATCATTGTAACCCGAGCAGTAGTGTGGTCATGTGAGTTACGGTTTCCGCGACTGCTTAGACGTACCCAAGGTCCTTGAGTTTCTTTGAGACATCCGCTGAAACGCCGGTCTCCACATGTCGTTCCGGTGGGTCTGTGACGATGTCTCTTCGCGTGTCGGACGTCACCTCGAGCCAGGGAACCGTGACCAACGGAGCGGCATGCAGTCCTGCTGGGTGTCCGTACATTCGCCGCATGAACGGCGGTAGGCGTTCCCCGATAAGATTCCCATGGTCGGAGGTTACGACGGTCTTTCCAGACTCGCCTTCGACAATCCGCTTAACGTGTGGGAGCGTCAGCTCAAGATTCTCATCGTACGCCTTCAGAACGACGTCCCGATCAACATCGCCGGCTCGAAGCATTGCCCAGATGTTATCGCGAGATGTCGTCTCATAGGCGTCCACGTCTGGTCGATGGTTCGACATCGTCGAATGCGTCGGAAGGTTCGAACGAGCGAACTCACCGATGAACGGCGCGTGCGGTTGGACGAAGTGCGAGATGATGCGTTTGTTCGGGTACTCTGACTGCGCTCTCAACGTGGCGTCCGCGATGGCGTTCGGTGGAACCGTCCCTAGCTTGTCGTCCCATGCATCCGCCCAGACATCGACGATGGCGTGGAAATCGCCATCGAAACAGATATTTACGCGGGGGTTTGCCGTCACGTAGACGATATCGTGGTAGGTTGCGTCCGGGAAGTTCGCGTCGACGAACTCGTCCGTCGCCGACCCCCGGGACCGACGCGCCGATAGCGACCCCGGGAGGTCATGAAGCCGTTCGAACATGTCATACCGGCACGCGTCTAGGACCACCATCGTGTCCCAGTCCTCGCTGGTGACCATAACGCCTGTATCGTCAGCCCGCAGGCGATGATACAATCGGGTTGCCGTTAGAAACGGCGTCCTGAGTGGGGCGACAGACATCGACATCACTGGTATAAATCCAGCACCAGTCGGGTATAAACGCCGGGGTTGGCGTATGCTCGGTTGGCAAGCCTAATCCCTCGCGTCATCACTCCACGTACCCGAGTTCCCGAAGCCTGTCTCGGGTACTCGAATCGAGGTTATCGTTCGTCTCACTGACTCGAACGTCCCTTTCGGTGAGGTCATTGATCGTCCTGTCAACGAGGTCCACGTCCCCTGCACCAACCGTTGCGACGTTCTGTGCGTCTGCGACGAGGACCTTCGCGCTCGAGTCGCCTCTAGCGATATACTTTAACGCACCATCGTCGGTAGACTCGTACATCGCCTTCCACGGACCGAGGCACTTGTTCGCGTACGGATGATTGTCCGGAATCGGATTCTCATCGGCGTGGACGCGGTTATTGTAGACGACGACGGGGTCTTCACTTACGAAGCCCCTGCCTATTTCCACGTCGCCCGCGACGACGTCGCGAACTAGGGCTGGGAACGCCGCGAGTGAAACCACCTCATCGACCCTGTGGCTCGCCGCCTGCCCTGGTTGCTTCACGACGAGAGGGACATGCACAAGCTCCTCACCGATTCCCCAGCTGTGATCCACGAGCCTGACATCTGGTTCTACCTTACTCTGTTCGCCGAATCCTTCGCCATGGTCGCTCGTGGCAACCACCAGCGTCTGGTCAAGGACGCCACGTTGGTCAAGCGCGTCCAGCAGATCTCCAACGGCTGCGTCGGCCTGCCGAATCGCGCCGTCGTACATCGACTCCGTGGCCTTCAACTTCCACCAAGACTCGTCTCCAAGATACGTCTCCGCCTGCGGGCCCGCTGGGAGGTCGTCGTACACCGACCGTAGTGTGGCGTCGCCGAACAAGTCGTACTCCTCGTCGGGCTGATACGGATAGTGGGCCTCCATCAGGTTGACGCATGCCGCCCACGGTCCATCAACATCTGCCGTCCAATCCAAGAGTGAGTCAACGTATACCTGCCCTCGCTCATCCGGGGGTGAAAGCAGGTGATAGAGCCCGTTTACGAACCCTCGAAAGGGTTTTCCAGCGTCGAACAATTCTCGGAGATACTGCCAGCGGTCAATGTCGCTGACATCGTCTGGCCCGATGGCGTCCTCGAACAATTTCCCTGATGTCCGTGGGCCATCGACGTGTTCAAACCCACGACCGATGTTGGACGTCTGCGACACGATGACGTTCGAGGTGAAGAGCCCGGTATCGTAGCTGTACTCGTCTCGTAGCTGTTCCCAGATTGTGTGGCCTGGCTTAATACGTTCGCCACGCTGTCGGTAGAGGCCATGTTCGGGAACTTGATAGCCCGTAAACAGGCTCGCATGACTCGATATGCTATGTGTTCCAGAAGCGCGAGCCTGCGTGTACCTCGTCGCTGTTTCGGCGAACTCGTCGAGACGAGGAGTCGTCTCATTTACGTGTCCGTGAAGGGACGTATTTCGGGCGCGGACGCTATCGAGAACCACCAGCAGGACGTTAGGTGGATTCACGCTACTATTATGAATCACTGGTACATATTTACTTTTTCCTACCCGTGGTGGCTTGTTGCGAGAGCAGTTCCCCGCATGCTCATGGCGTTCGGTGTACTCACCGAAGCCTTCATACAGCTATCTAGCACATCCCACATTTATGCAACCAAATATCGTCTTCGTCCTCCTTGATACAGCGAGGGCGTTAAATCTCTCATGCTACGGTTACGAACGCGAAACTAGTCCATTCATCGACTCACTCGCTAGCGACGGCGTCCGGTACAGCCGTGCGTTCTCTAACTCTATCTACAGTCTTCCCTCCTACGGGTCGATGTTTACAGGCGAGTATCCCAGCGAGCACGGTGCAGTCGACTGGAACAAGCGCATTCCGCAGAACACACTCGTCGAGGGGTTAAACGACAGTGGGTACGAGACACACGCAGTTACGACACATCTCGTCTCCGGTGATTTTGGGGTGGCGGACGCGTTCGATAGCGTCGACGCGCAGTTCGTGTCCTCCAGGGATTTGCCGTTCGACGATGACCCGGTGGCCGAGCGGATGGCAGAGAAAGCAAACAGAGATGGGTTCACGTCTGAACGCGAGAAATACACGTTCTTCCTGAAGACGGTGGCTCGAAACCCGTCGCCGAAGAGCCTTGTGAACGGCGTGGCGCAGTTCTACCGAAAGCTACGGAAAGACCACGGGTTCTGGCAGGACGACGGCGCGGCGGCAGCGCTAGAGAGTGCACGGGACATCGTCAGGGAGGCCAACGATCCGTTCTTCCTGTTCGCGAACTTCGTCGAAACGCACGACCCGTATCGGCCGCCGCGCGGGTACATCCGCGAGTTTATGCCCGAGGACGTTTCGTTCGATGAGATACGGGAAGCCCTCGATTACTCGTCAGTGCGTGCGTGCTTCGGCCTAGACGAGATTACAGACAGACAGCGGATGATACTGCAGGCGCTATACGACGCCGAGATACGATATCTAGATGACCAACTCCGTGAGTTCGATGCGTTCCTCCGTGATGAGGGCGTGCGCGAAGACACAGTGTTTCTCGTCGTATCCGACCACGGGGACTTCTTCGGAAAGGCCGGCCTCTGGGGTCACCAGGGCCGTGTGTACAACGATGTCTGTCACGTCCCACTCGTAGTAGATTACCCGTGGGTGGACGGCAAAATGGAGTCGGACGTGACCGAGCTCCGCCAACTCTGCTCGCACCTACAAACGATTGCGGACGGTGAGAAAATGACGATGGAGCCGAATGGCGAAGCCATCGTCGAGTACTACGGGATGGATACCCAGCTGTCGTATGCACCGTGGGAGGCGTTCGAGGATGTCAGTGAGTCCGAGTGGGGAAGCTACCAAGTCGCGCTCGTTGACGACGTATACAAACTCATCTGGGACGCGACCGATCGTGTCGAACTATACGGCCTGCAGACTGACTTCGGGGAGGAAGACAATCTGTCCGTTGACGAATCCAACGTGGTCGACGCGTACAAGGAACGAATCGAAGCGGCGGTCGGCACGCCACACAAGAATCACGACGCGTACCGTTCGGGCGGAACGGGCGAGAGCCGAACCGAGCAAAGCAAAGGAGTCCAGAACCGCCTGCGCGAACTCGGATACATCGATTAATCACAGCCACTGTTACGTCGGCGTCGCCCATTCACAGTCTTCAGAGTTCGAGGACATCCTGCCACTGGTCGGCGACATCATCGCTGTCGTAGCGGTCAACTGCAACCTGACGAGCGCGGTCGCTCATGCGAGTTAGGTCATCGGGCGACACAAGGAGTTCAACGAGGCGGTCGCGGAGTGCGTTAATATCGTGCTGGTCGACGACGTATCCGGTCTCGCCGTCGTGGACAATTTCGGCTGGGCCGACACAGTCGGTCGTGACTAGAGGGAGGCCGCATGCGAGCGCTTCGATGACGACGATGCCGAACAGTTCCTCCCAGTCGTCGACGCGATACGAGGGCAGCACGAAAACATCCGCACTCGCGTAAATTTCAGCGAGCGCTGTATCGTCCGATATATACCCAAAGTACTCGACATCGTCTCTGGCGATGGCTAGCGCGTCGACATCCTCGGCAAGGGGGCCGTCGCCGACGAACCAGAACCGGGCGTCGGGCCCGTCCCAGTTCCGGATTAGGTCGAGAAGCTCAGTGACGCCTTTACGCGCTTCTAGCCGGCCTACGAACAGAATGACCGGCTCGTCACGCTCCCGGGTTCCAGCGTTGGGATGGTAAACATCCGTGTCGACGCCGTGCGGGATGTGTATGGCGTCACTTGCCCCAGCAGCCCGGACAGAGTCTGTGGCGGCCTCCGTCACGCCGACGGCACGGACAGCGTCGAGGAACGACCGCCACCGTCGTCGCTGCCAGTCGAATCGCGGCGGTTGTGGAACAAATTCGCCCTCCCAGTACGGCCAGCTCGTGTGGAGAACGACTTCGTGGCGGTCGGCGAGCCGCTCGAAAAACGGAACGCGCGGGTCGAATGGTTCCGCGCCGAGGACGATACGCTCGCCGTGTGACCGCAACAGCGCGTCCGCGAGGAATTGGACGTTCTCAACGATAGCGCCAACGTTTGAGTCGAGGTCGTACTCGTGCGTCTCGACCGCAAATCCAGCGCGCTCGGCGGCGCGACGGATCGGCGAGTTGTGGCTACCGGCCGGGTATTGTCGTAGTATGTAGATTGTTGACATGGCGTGACATCACCGCAGTGACTGCATCTGAAGATGACCGGTCTGTTGAAATGTCCACCGGGACGCCGGCTTTCACCGCCCCTGGACGTCACCGACCGACGAGTACAGTGACATTGTCTCCGCTGCGAACGAATCCCACGTCTCCGTGTTCACGTAGCGTTTCGCGGATTCGCGAAGCCGTATCTTAGCATCGCCACCGGTCGCTTCGCGGACGACAGCTGCGAGCGCGTCTGGGTCGTCGTAGGTCACGACACAATCGTACTCGTTAGCGAGTTCCTCAAACGCCGGGAGGGAGTTAGCGATGACTGGACAGTGATACGCGAGCGCAGTGTTCGCCGCACCGCTCTGGGTGACCTGCTCGTAGGGTACGACCGCGAGGTCGGTCGCGCCAAACAGCGTGGGGAGCTCGTCGTCGGCGACGTAACCGATGTGTCGGACGCGGTCGCGGACGCCTAGGCGGTCGGCAAGTTCGAACACGTCGTCAAGCACGGATTTGTCTGCCTCGTAGCGTGGTTCACCTGCGATGAAGTACGTCGCGTCGTTTAGGTCGGGTAGGGCGCGGACAACATCTGTGTACCGCTTTTTCGACTCCACCCAGCCGAACGTCGACAATACGATATCCGTGTCGACATCCATCGCATTCCGTGCCGCGGCGCGGTCCATCGGCAGCGCGATCGCATCGTCAACTGGGTGGCGGAGCTTCCGGAGAGCCCCGCAGTCACCATGGCGCTCCCGGAGTATATCGACGACATCGTCCGTGTGTACGACGACTGCTTCAGACGCAATGAGTGCGACACGTTCGACCACCCAGTCCCGCGCGCTAACGAGTGTTCCACCGACCGTACCGAGGCCTGAGAACGACCGATGGACCTCGTGGAGCGTCGTCACGACCGACTGGTCGAGGCTTGCGAGTCTCGCGTAGAACGACGGCGTGCAGACTCCGCTTACGCCGAGCCGACCGAACACACCCGCCTCGTACTGAACGTGCACAATGTCCGCCACGCGCGGAATTGATTTGCCCGTCTCGTCGAACCGAAGCGGGTTCGCTGTCTCTGGATGCTGAATAGGGACTACCGACACGTCGACATCGGAGTCCACGAGTGCGTCTCGAAGCCGCTCGCTATAGTTCGCAATGCCACCGCCGGTCTCCCACGGAGTCACCAGCGCCACGTGCAAATCCTCAGGCACAGTTGAACACCCACCCTGCTCTCGGTCCCCGGGTTCGCCTAATTCGTCTCTACCGTTCATAGCTCCGGAGCGGCGTCGATACTCGATTGCTTGACCGCCGTCTGCACCGCCTCGCGCATCGACGCCTGGAATTGCTCTAGCCCGTACAACTGCGACACCTCTACGAGATTCGTTGCCGATGCCGCTACACCCTCGTCCTCGAACCTGCCGATGGCGGCTGCCAACGAGTCGACGCCGCGGTCATAGAGGATTCCCGTCACGCCGTCACGAATCTGGTACTTCGTGTAGCCGTCGCGCACCCCTATCACGGGCGTTCCGCTCGCGTACGCCTCGATGGGTACCATCCCAAAGTCCTCGTTCACCGCCGCGTACACGAGCGCCTTTGCTTTCCCAAGCAGTTCGCGCTTCTCCTCTTCGTCGAGATAGCCACGAAACTCGACGTTGTCCATCTCTGACGCCTGCGCCTTCAACTCAGCCTCCTTCGGCCCTGACCCACCGATGACAAGGTGCTGATCAGGATGCTGGCGGAACGCTTCAATGATTTCGTCAAATCGCTTGTCGTCTGTGAGCCGGGAGAAACTCAAGTAAAAACTCCCCTTTTCTCGGGGCTCGAACGACTCAACGTCCGTCGGAGGATACACGATTTCAGGGTCCGACACCCCCCAATAGCGCGTAAGCCGTCTCCCGACGAGTTCGCTGTTCGCCACGTACAGGTCTGGATAGTGGATATTTGGCTGGTAGAGAACGCGGGACACGTATGCGTAGAGCTTCGTCACGAACCCCTCAGCGCGCTGATGGAACAAGTCGTAGGAAGTTCGCGGTGTTGTGTGGACGTACTTTACGACCGTCTGTTCCTCCGGTGGCACGTACCAACCTGGGTTATTTCCACTCTGGATGACGACGTCATACTCAGTCAACTCGGGGAGACGCTGCCAGGCGAACTGGTAGTAGAAGTCTCGAAACCACGGGAACCGGCGAATCAGTGGCGACAGTAGATTGTTCCCGAACAAATCGTGGAACTCCAACCCGCCCCGATCATCAACTGGAGGGAGCGCTTCCTCATTGACAAAACCGGTGTATATAGGAGCATCGAACGTTCTCGCGATAACCTCTGCTACGTGTTCTGCACCACCACGTTCATAGTAATGCTCGTGAACGACGGCAATTGAAAGATCAGACAGGTCGGCGCTCATTTCGATATGTACTGGTTACACTCGAGGTATATGGGCTATTCGAACGCTTCTCAGAGTAACAGACCAAAGGTACTACTGGTACGAACCAAAGAGACACAGAAGAGTTGCGTTATCCTCCGACAGAAGCTATTTAGTGGAGGTGCTTTCATTTGCACTATGGAAGCCGTTGTTCTAGCAGCTGGAAAAGGAACCCGTCTTCGGACACTCACCGAAGATAAGCCTAAAGCTCTGGTCCAAGTTAACAATCGGCCAATTATCCAAGATGTCTTCGACAATCTGCTTGAACTCGGCATCTCGGAACTCATCGTCGTAGTCGGATATCTTAAAGAACGAATCATCGAAAGGTACGGCGATGAATACAAAGGAGTCCCCATTACTTATGCCCATCAACGTAACCCCAAGGGGTTAGCCCACGCACTCCTTCAGGCTGAACCATTCATTGACGATGAGTTTGTGTTGATGCTTGGAGATAATGTCTTCAGAGCAAACCTGAATGAGGTCATTAAGCAACAACAGAGTGACCACGCAGACGCTGCGTTCCTCATTGAAGAAGTCCCTTGGAATGAGGCGAGTCGGTATGGTGTCTGTCATCGAGCCGATGACGGGGATATAATTGAGGTTATTGAAAAGCCAGACGATCCCCCATCGAACTACGCAATGACGGGATTCTACTCATTCACGCCGGCAATTTTCCACGCCTGTCACCTCGTACAACCATCCGATCGTGGTGAATACGAGTTAACTGATGCAGTCAATCTGCTTCTCGAAAGTGGACGAACGATCGAGGGAGTTGAACTTGAGGGCTGGCGAATGGATATCGGTTACCCTGAAGATCGGGATAAAGCAGAAGAAAAACTCCAAGAATGAACATCTCCGTCATCGGCAGCGGTTACGTCGGCACGACTATCGCGGCGTGCTTCGCCGACCTCGGCCACGAGGTCGTCAACGTAGATATAGACGAGGATGTCGTCGCGACCATCAATGCTGGTGAGGCCCCCCTCCACGAGGACGGCCTCCCCGAACTCGTCACGGAGCACGCAGACGAGAACGGAACCAACCGACTGCGAGCCACGACGGACTACAGCGCGGTTCTCGACACGGACGTAACGTTCCTCTGTCTGCCGACGCCACAGAACGAGGACGGGAGCATCGACCTCTCGATCATGGAAGCGGGTGCGAAGCAACTCGGTGACACGCTCGCCGAGAAAGACGACTGGCACACCGTTGTCGTGAAGAGCACGGTCGTCCCGGGTTCGACCGAGGACGTCGTCACACCGGTCCTCGAAAAAGCCAGTGGCAAAACCGCCGGTAGGGACTTCGGCGTCGGGATGAACCCCGAGTTCCTCCGCGAAGGAACGGCCGTTCACGACTTCCTCAACCCTGACAAGATCGTCCTAGGGGCAGACGATGACCGCGCGCTCGCGGACATGCTCGACGTCTTTTATCCAATCATCGACCAGACCGACGCACCGGTCGTCGAAACTGACACGAAGACGGCGGAGATGATCAAGTACGCGAACAACGGCTTCCTCGCCGCCAAAGTCAGCCTAATAAACGATATCGGGAATATCTGCAAGGAGTTCGATATCGACGCCTACGAGGTCGCGGACGCGATCGGTTTAGACGACCGCATCGGCGAGCAGTTCCTCCGTAGCGGTCTGGGATGGGGCGGGTCGTGCTTCCCCAAGGACACCAATGCCATCATCCACGCCGCGAAGGAACAGGGATACGACCCGGCGATGCTTGAGGCTGCCGTCGAGGTGAACGACCGTCAACCGGAGCGCTTGCTTTCCTTACTCGACGACCACCTCGACGTCGCGGGGAAACGCGTCGCCGTCCTTGGCCTCGCGTTCAAATCCGGGACTGACGACGTCCGGAATTCGAGAGCCGAACTCGTCATCGAAGGGCTTCGAGAGCGCGACGCGGAAGTCGTCGCGTACGACCCCGTGGCTGCAGAGAACATGCAAGAACTCATTCCCGACCTTGTCTGTGCGGACTCAGCGCGCGACGCCCTCTCCGGCGCATCGGCCTGCGTGGTTTGCACCGATTGGGACGAGTTTGCCGCGCTCAACGACGAGTTCGACTCCATGTCCCGGCAAATCGTCGTGGATGGCCGCCGTATCATCGCCGAACGGGAGGATATGACGTACGAAGGACTGACCTGGTAACCACCGGCAGTGCTGGACAGGAGGAACAAGCCTTTATCCCCACCATACCACCACGTCCGTACAGTCACATGACTTCGTTCCCCGACTACCTCGACGTCGATTACACGGACGGCGAGAACCAGTCTCCAGAAGACTACCCGTCTCTCGAGGACAAGATCGAGAAGGCGATCGAGGTAACCCGAGTCGGCCTCGAACAATACCAGAATCCCGCTATCATGTGGACCGGCGGGAAGGACTCCACGCTCACGCTCTATTTCGTGAAGGAGGTCGCCGAACAGTTCGGGTACGAGCTTCCGCCGGCGATCTTCATCGATCACTACCAGCATTTCGACGAACTCCTCGACTTCGTCGAACACTGGGCCGACGAGTGGGACTTAGACGTCATCTACGCGCGCAACACTGACGTCGGCAACTACGTCGCGGAGCACGACCTCACGCCCGGCGACGACATCCCCATCAGCGAGCTCTCCGAACACAATCAACACCACGTGCGCGACCTGCTGGAGTACGAGGAGGACACCTTCCCCTTCTTACTCGACACGTACGTCGGCAACCACCTCTTGAAGACGGTCGCGTTGAACGACGCGCTCGAGGAGTACGATGTGGACGGCATTCTCTCGGGGATTCGGTGGGACGAGCAGGACGCGCGTGCGGACGAGACGTTCTTCAGTCCCCGCCACGACCCCGACATCTACCCGCCGCATGACCGGATTCAGCCGATTCTCCAGTTCGACGAGCGCGCGGTCTGGGATGCCTTCTGGCACTACGTCGTCCCGGAGACGGTGGATGGCTTCCCGGACGAGGGCTACGTCCCCCAGTCGTACGACGACCTGCCGAACGGCCTCACGCACGCGGATATTCCGATCAGTCCGAAGTACTTCGAGGGATTCCGGAGTCTGGGGTCTGAGGTGTCGACGGAGAAGGCGGAGTCCGAGCCGGCGTGGTTACAGAATCTCGAGGAGACGACCGAGCGCGCGGGCCGCGCCCAGGACAAAGAAGACCTGATGGAGCGCCTCCGCGACCTCGGCTACATGTAACGATGGGGCTATTCGACAAGCTCCGCGGTGACAGCGGCAAGCCCAGGGTGGCGTTCATCGGCATCGACGGCGTCCCGTATAGCCTGATCGAGAACAATCCCGAAACGTTCCCGAACCTGCACGCGCTCGCCGACGAGGGGAGCGCGGGCGAGATAGAGAGCATCGTACCGCCGGAGTCGTCGGCGTGCTGGCCGTCGTTGACGACGGGCGTGAATCCGGGAGAGACGGGCGTCTACGGATTTCAGGACCGGGAGAACGGCACCTACGAGACGTACGTTCCGATGGGCCGCGACGTGCAAGCCACGCGCATCTGGGACAGAGTGACCGACGCCGGACGAGACGCCACCGTCATGAACGTCCCCGTCACCTTCCCACCCCAGCAGAACGTCCAGCGGATGGTCTCCGGCTTCCTCTCGCCCGACGTGGAGAAGGCGTCCTCCGACCCCGGGGTCGCGGACTACCTCGAGGGAATCGACTACCGCATCGACGCGAACGCGAAACTCGGCCACCAGGAGGACAAATCCGAATTCATCGAGAACGCCCACGAGACCCTGGATGCCCGGTACGAGGCGTTCAGTCACTACCTCGAACTGGACGACTGGGACCTCTTCTTCGGCGTCTTCATGACCACAGATAGAGTAAATCACTTCCTCTACGGCGATTACGACCAGGACGGCGAGTACGAGGATGAGTTCCTCGACTTCTACGGGAAGGTGGACGAGTACATCGGCCGCCTGCGCGACCAGCTCCCCGAGGACGTGACGCTGGTCGTCGCGTCCGACCACGGGTTCCAGCGCGAGGACTACGAGGTCCATCTCAACGCGTGGCTGCGCGAGGAGGGATGGCTCGACTTCGAGAGCGATGACCCGGAGAACCTCGAAGACATCAGCGACGACACCCACGCCTACTCGTTCATCCCCGGCCGATTCTACCTCAATCTGGAGGGCCGCGAACCCCGTGGAAGCGTCCCGCAGGACGACTATCACGCGGTCCGCGACGAACTCGCCGACGCCATACAATCCATCGAGGGACCGGACGGAGAGCAGGTGATAGAGCGGGTAGTGCCGAAGGAGGAGGCGTTCGACGGCGCGCACGACGACATCGCGCCCGACCTCGTCGCCATCCCCGCGGAAGGCTTCGACCTCAAGGCCGGTTTCTCGGAGCGCGACGAGGTGTTCTCCACGGGCCCCCGGAACGGCATGCACTCGTTCGACGACACCACGCTGTTGGTCGACGACCCGGACGCCGGTATCGAGAACGCGAACCTCTTCGACGTCGCGCCCACGCTCCTCGACCTGATGGACATCACGTACGACGCGAGCGAGTTCGACGGCCGAAGTCTCGTCTAGACACAGCGTTTTTCCCACTCACCATACACACTCGACACACATGACCGGCCACGAGTCGTCTCACGTCGCCACGCGCGTCGCGCGGACGCTCGCCAGTCGGTTCTCCCGTCCCGACTACGCGCTCGCCGGCATCGCCGTCGTCTTCCTCTCGGGGGTCGCCGTCGCGGCAGCCGTCCCCTCCCACGGGACGCTCGCCGTCGGTACGAGTTCGGTGCTCGCGCTCTGCCTCGTCGGGGACGTGCTCTTCCGAAACCCCCCGCATCCCCCCCATTTGGCTGCCCCGAACCCGGGTGAGACGCCGCGACCCGACTATCTTACGAACGTCCGGTACGACTCCGGCTGCGTCGAGGTCTGGGACCACCTGAGCGAAGTCCGCTACGACGCCTGACGACGAGAAAACGCGGTGGCGGTCCCGGGAGAACACAATGCTTATTCGCCGACTCCCGATACTGCGTGGTGTGTCGGTTGGATTGGTCCTCCCCGCGTACGACCCGAACGTTCCGAAGCTCCGGGCGTACGTCGACGCTCTCCTCGCGGAACTGTCGCCGGAGCGGGTGCGGATAGAGTTGGATTCGCCGAGCGGCGCGTCGTTCTCGTTTCCCGAGCATCCCGAGGTGACTGTGAACACGGTGGGCGAGCGCCGGGGGAAGGGGCTCGCAATCACGCAGGGGTTCGACGCGCTCGATACGGATATTCTGGCGTTCGCGGACGCGGACGGCAGTACGCCCGCAGACTCCATCGCCGACGTCGTGTCGGCCCTACCGGCCGTGGACCTCGCGGTTGGGTCGCGTCGACATCCCGAGTCGCGCATCCAGACTCACCAGAGCGTCGTCCGGCGAAAACTGGGGGACGCGTTCGCGGCGACGAGCCGCTTCCTCCTTCCCGTGTCGCTCTACGACTACCAGTGCGGCGCGAAAGCCATTACCAGCGATGCGTGGCGCGAGATACGGGAGTATCTCTACGAGTCGGGGTTCTCGTGGGACGTCGAACTGGTCACGGTGGCGGCCGCGCTCGACTACGAGATTCGAGAGGTGCCGGTGGCGTGGGAGGACGACCCGCACTCGACGGTGAACACGCCCGCGGCGGTGAAGGAACTCGCGCGCACCGTCCTCACGCTGCGCGGGCGCTACGACCGAATTCGGGGGGGCGTGGACGACGATTCGCGAACGAGGTTGATCGACCGATGAGCGTGATTCCCGGGAACTACATCCGCAGCCTCCTGCGCGGCGTTCGCGCGGGCCAGTTCCTCTCCGTCGGCATCGCCGGCGCGATTCTGGATACGCTCGTGTTGACGCTCGTCGTGGAACTAACGGGCGCTGCGCCCGTCCTGGGGAAGGTGGTGAGCGCCGAGGCGTCCATCATCCTCATGTTCATCATCAACGACAAGTGGACGTTCTCCGGCGAAGCCGCCGAGTCCATGACCGCGACCGTGAAGCGGTTCCTGCGGTCGAACGTCGTGCGCGCGGGCGGCGTCGCCGTCGCGCTCACCGTGCTCTTCGTGCTCAACAGCGTCTTCGGCGTCTGGTACGCGCTCGCCAATATTCTGGGAATCGGCGTCGGATTCGTCGTGAACTACGTCGCAGAAAGCCTGTTCACGTGGCGCGTCCACGTGGACTGACTAATCGTCGTCCGCGGTGTACACGCCGCTGCGGCGTTTAATTCGGGCGACGACGAGCACTTTAGTCGTGATAGAACGCCACCGACAGTCGGAACGCACCGATTCGAACCTTCCTGTGCGGACTGTTCTGCAACGGCTCTCTGTAGTCGGGCGGGTCGCGCCAGGGGGAGTCCACGATTTCCCCCAGTTTCTCGAGAATTCGCTCCTGCTCGATGTTCGAGAGTGCACCGAGGTCGTCGTGGGGAGAACGTCCGCCTTCGACGCGTTCAAATCACCCTCTTTCCTTCGAATAACTGTGTCACGCACGTTCACGCACGAGGTCGAGGTTCAGTTCCGCGACCTCGACACTCGCGCGCACGTCAATCACGTCGTGTACGCCGCGTACTTCGAACGCGCGAAGGAGCGGCTGTTCGAGGAGGTTCTCGGTGTCTCGCTCTCGGAGGCGTCGACGTTCGTCCGTGCGCTCGACGTGGAGTACCGGAAGCCCATCGCTGCGGACGAAACCGTCGCCGTCGACATCGGCCCGGTTTCGGTGGGGGAGTCGAGCATCCGGCTCGAGTACGAACTCCGCGTCGACGGCGAGGTGGTCGCGACCGGCCACACCGTCTCGGTGTACGTGGACGACGAGGAGCGGCCGGCGCGCGTGCCCGACGGCTGGCGTGACGCGCTCGCGCCGTACGGCGAGTAGGCGAACCCGGAAACGACAATCCTTTTCCACGCGCGCCGTGGAATCCCGGTAATGACGTACGAGGACGTGTGCGTGCTGCTCCCGACGCTCGACGAGGCCGAGACGGTCGGTGACGTCATCGACGGCCTCCGTGAGCAGGGGTTAGAGAACGTCCTCGTGGTGGATGGACACTCGACGGACGAAACTCGCGAAATCGCCCGCGACCACGGCGCGCGCGTCGTCGAACAATCGGGTAAGGGGAAGGGGCAGGCCGTGAGAGAGGGCGTCTCGCTCATCGAGGAGGAGTACGTGTTGATGTTGGACGCCGACGGCACCTACCTCCCGGAGGAAGCCCCGCAACTCCTCGAACCGGTGTTGTCGGGCGACGCGGAGCACGTCGTCGGCGACCGGTTCGCGGACATGCGCGAGGGCGCGATGACGCGACTGAATCAGGTCGGGAACTCGCTCATCAACGGCGCGTTCGCGCGGATTCACGGCCACGACTACGTGGACATCCTCTCGGGGTATCGCGCGTTCACCCGCGACTCCTTCCAGAAGATGTCGCTCACCGCGGAGGGGTTTGGCATCGAGACGGAGATGGCGGTCGAGTGCGCCCGCCACAACTACACGGTGCGCGTCGTGGACATCACCTACCGACCGCGGCCCGAGGACTCGGAGACGAACCTCAATCCGATTTCGGACGGCGCGCGCATCATCTACACCCTGTATCGTCTCGCGAAGACGAACAATCCGCTCTTCTACTTCGGGAGTCTCGGCGGCGCGTCCCTCCTCGTGAGCGTCGTCCTCGGCGTCTACGTGGGCTACGAGTGGTTCGCCAAGGGCATCTCCCACCAGGTAATCGCCGTCGCCGCGGGCGTCGCCCTGTTGTTCGGCGTCCAACTCTTGATGTTCGGCGTGCTCTCCGACCTTCTCGTCACCCTGCACCGAGAGCAGTTGAGCCGCATCGAGTACGAGCGAGAGGACTGAGATGCGCGCTGGCGTCGACGTGGGCGCGACGAACCTCCGCGCCGCAGTCGCGGAGGGCGACACGATTCTCGGACGCGCGGACCGCCCGACGCCCGACGAGTCCGGTCGCGCGGTCACGAACGCCGTCATAGAACTCATCCAGGACGCCTGTGCGGACGCGAACCGCTCGGTCGCGGAAATCGAGCGCGTCGGCGTGGCGTCTATCGGTCCGCTCGACCGCCAGCGGGGGTGCGTCGTGGACCCCGTGAACCTCCCCGGCGTCGCTGAAGTAGCTCTCGTGGATCCGCTCTCCGAGTTCTTCGAGTGTGCGGTGTTCCTCTGTAACGACGCGACCGCGGGCGTGCTCGGGGAGCGCGCGGCGGGCGCGCCCGCGAACACGGTCTACCTCACGATTTCGACGGGCATCGGTGCGGGCGTCTGCGTCGACGGCCACGTGCTCTCGGGGTGGAGCGGGAACGCGGGTGAGGTCGGACACTTCGCACTCGACCCCGATAGCGCGCTCGAATGCGGTTGTGGAGGCCGGGGACACTGGGAGGCCTACTGCTCGGGCTCCGGGATTCCGCGATACGCCCGTCGGCTCTACGACGGCGAACCGACCGCGCTCGCAATCGACCAGTCGACGACTGCGGCGGACGTGTTCGCCTGTGCGCGCGAGGGTGACGCGTTCGCGGAACGAGTGGTGGAACGAGTGGGCGACTGGAACGCGCAAGGCGTCGCGACCGTGGTGCACGCGTACGCGCCCGAGGTCGTTTCTGTCGGCGGCGCGGTCGCGTTCGAGAATCCCGAACGCACGCTCGACCCGATTCGCGAGCGACTGCCGGACCTCGTGGTCTCTCGTGTGCCCGACGTCCGACTGCCGCGCGCGGGAGCGGACGTCGTGCTTTCGGGCGCGCTCTCGCTCGCCGCTAGAAGAGGGCTCTGAGGCCGCTCAGCCACGCGGCCGGGGCGTTCGAGCGCGCGTGGGAGAGCGCGTAGTCGAAGGCGTCGGCGGCGTCCGCGGTGATTCCGGGACCGTGTCCGCTGAACACGCGTTCCGGGCGGAGGTTTTGGAGTGCGCTCGGTGGGAACGCGCGGAGCATCGGGTGGACACCGAGTCGTTCCTTCCCGGCGAGGAAGTAGTCGACCGTTCCGAGCGCGTCCGCGACGACGAGCGTCTCGCCGTCGAACAGCGCGCCCTCCCGCCAGCCGGGGACGTCCACCGCGCGCAGGAGGCGGAAGCCGGTTTCTTCGAGGTCGCCGCTGAACGGAATCGTCGCGCTCTCGACTTCGGGTTCGACGAAACTCGGGACGTAGATGGGGGCGTCGTGGCGCGCGGCGAACGCGTCGGCGTCGCGACCGTGGCGGTCGCTCAGGACGACGATTCCTGCGACGTCGCCGAACTCGGCGAAGAGGTCGTCCACGTCGGGTGCGTCCACGGGGTCTACGAGCCACACGTCGCCGTCGATTTCGACGGCGTGGCTCGCGCGCTCCATCAGTTCGTCGGGGTGGGCGATCCAGCCGACGCCGTGCTCCCAGCGGTCTATCTCCTCGTACTCGCTCGCCGGACCGTCCTCGCGGATGACCATACGAACGCTTCGGGCGGATGAGACATACGCCTTTGTACCTCGACACGTACCCACGAGTATGCTCGACTCGTTCGACGCGCTCGCGCTCGAAGTCGCGGACCTCCCGCGCGCCCGCGAGTTCTACGCCCGCCACCTCGACGCCGACTTCGAACTCGGTGACGGCGAAGCCGCGTTCGACGCGGGCGACACCACCGTCGTCCTCCGCGAACCCGGCCCCGTCCCCCGCGGTGGCGTCCACGTCCACTACGCGTTCGAGACGCCGCCCGACGAATACGGAGACTGGCTCGACAGAGTGAGCGAGTTGGACGTGGACGAACACGACTTCGGGAGCGCGCGGTCGCTCTACGTCTTCGACCCGGACGACCACTGCGTCGAAATCGGAAGCGTCGGCCCCGACTCGGGGACGGGACTCACCGGCGTCTTCGAGGTCGTGCTAGAGGTAGAGGACCTCGCTCGCGCGGAGTCGTTCTACCGCGACCTCGACTTCTCCGTGATGGACCGCGGCACCGAACGCCGGCGGGTACGCTTGACGGGACCCGTCGACCTCGAACTCTGGGAACCACAACTCGGAATCGCGGACGCGCGCGGCGGCGTCCACGCCGACCTCGCGTTCTCCGGTGACGTCGACGCGGTGCGGGCGGCGGTGAGCGAGGACGCGTGCAGTCTCGAATCAGTCGACGGCGGCGTGCGCATCCGCGACCCCGACGGGCACTACCTCACCGTCTCCTAATTATTCGAGCGCGGTCAGCGCTTCGACGTCCGGGATGTCGGCGCTCGCGTTCGTTATCTGCTGCATCCGCTGGGTGTGCTTGTCGAGCGCGTACTCCGAGAGGCCGAGCGGGTCCGGTTCGTCGCCGCGCGTCTCGCCCTCCGTCGGTGCGACGCTCTCCTGGACGAGCGGAACGAGTTCGTTCACCGTATCCCGGATCAGGGCGGGGTCGACGTCGCCGGACTCCACGTACGCCTTGAGCTGGTGCATGCCGAACCCGACGTGGCGGCCCTCGTCGCCCCGAATCTTCGTGAGGCCCGCGACGAGCCCGGGGAGTTCCGGCATCGGCTCCTCGAACACGTCCTCGCCGCCGTAGGCGCGCGTCAGTCCGTAGTAGCCGGTTTGTGCGAGGATGCCCTCGATGGTGAGGTGGTAGTGACAGTACGCCTTCGCGCGCGTCTCCGGCGTGTCCTCGACGAGCAACTCGTTCAGGGAGTCCTCCATCCGGTCGAACAACTCGACGTACGCGTCGGAGAACCACTGGTCGTCGGTCGGACTCGTCTCCTCCATCCCGCGCCGTTCCTCCTCGGGCGTGACGACGGTCTGCCAGTAGCGGTCGAAGAAGTCCGCGTGCTTGGCTTCCTCGTAGAGTTGGGTGGTGACGAACATCTCGTCCTGCACGTCGTCCAGCACGACCGCGAGCGGCGCGAGGTCCTCCGCGACGGACTCCTCGCCAGCGCCGAACGCCGCGAGCGACCCGCGGAGGTTCGTGAACATCAGGTCGTCCAGTTCGGTGACGGCCTCGCGGTCCGCCGTGAGGTCGATGTCGTGGGGGTCCCAGTGGTTCTCAACGGCGTGGCGGTAGTAGCGGTACGTCTGTTCGGTGGTATCGAGGAGACCGGGCATATCCGTAGGTAGGCCACCATCACGTAAAGTCGCCTAGCGTCGCCCCAGCGAAACGAGTTTACTCTCGTTTACAGGCGGTCGGTGTCGACGTCCACGCCCGGCGGCGCGACGACGAGGAACGACCGGAAGTGCATCAGCGTCCCGCCCGCGTCCTTCACGGGACCCGCGAACCCGCCCGCGAGGTCGTCGAGGTCGCCGTCCACCGCGAGCAAGAGCACGTTCCCGCCTTCGAGTTCCGCGAGCCACTCGTCGTCCGGCGTCGTGCCGTCGAGCACGCCGAGCACCACGCGACCCTCGTAGTCGCCGTCGAGGTCGAGGTGGTCCTCCGCGCTCCGCAAGTCCAGTTCGAAGTCGCTCATACCCACTCACTCGCACCGGACGCCAAAAAACCGCCCCCTCCACTTATCGGGTGCGCTGCCGTACTCTGAACCATGCCCAAAGTACACCTGAGCGACGAGACGATAGAGCGCCTCGACGGCATGCGGGAGGAAGACGAGTCCTACGACGAACTCGTCGCGGAACTCATCAACATCTACGAGTCGGACGAGTTCACCCTCCACCACGGCGGCGACTACTGAGCGGTCTCCCGAATCTCGGTCCACCGACCGTTCTCCTCTATCCGGTTCTGTAACGCTTCTGCGTACTCCATCGTGAGCGATTCGGCTTCCGCGCGTAGTTCGTCCGTCTCGGCGTCCGCGTCACCGACTCCGAGGAGGTCTTTGACGCTGTCGAGGAGGCTTCCCGAGTCGTCGCCGCCCCTCATTTGAGAGCGTTCGTCGATGGTCGCCACCTCGTCCATGACGTTCGCGAGGTTCGACGTGTCCGCGACGAGTCGCGCGTTCTCCGGGTCCGCCGCGTCCTCGATTTCGAACGATATCGCCGTCATCACCAACCCCCACTGCTGGCGGGAGAACGAGGACGCTTCGACGCGGTCTTCGAACTCCGAATCCACCCGCATCCGCTCGCCGATGATTCGGTCCTGCCACGAACTCATATACTCAGCGTCGGACGTGAACCACCTTGAACGCCCGGGTTCGATGCGTGGGGTTTTCGAGGACGAACGAGAAGGCGGGGTATGGTCACGGTCGCCGCCTGCCAGCTCGCGCTCGCGGATCTCGACCCGGAGGCGAACCTCGCCCGGGTCGCCGACAGACTCGCGGCCCTCCCCGACGAAACCGAACTCGCCGTCTTCCCCGAACACACGCTCACCGGGTTCGTCGGCGACGACCGAATCCGCGACGCCGCACTCCGGCGGGACGGCGACCACCTCGCGCGCGTCGCCGCGCTCGCGGAACAGCACGAACTCGACGTGCTGGTCGGGTTCGTGGAGCGGGCGGACCGAAGGTCCGCCGAACGGGCGAGCGATGAGCGAACGCGAAGCGTTCGCGGAATACGCGAGCGCGAACGAATTGAGACGGGAGTCGAAGAGGAACGACCCGCGAGCCCCACCAAACTCCCAGCGAGCGACGGGGAAACACAGTTATACAACACGGTCGCCTACCTCGGTGCCGACGGGTCGCGGGCGTTCTATCGGAAGCGCCACCTCTGGGGCGGCGAAGAAGACATGCTGTCACCGGGGGACGAACGCGTCGTCGTGGAGTCACCGCTCGGACGGGCGGGGCTGGTCACGTGCTACGACCTGAATTTCGTCGCGGAGAGCGCGGCGTTTACCGAAGAACGCGTGGACGCGCTGCTCGTCGCGGGCGCGTGGCCGGGGTCGTACGCGCAGAACTGGAAGTTACTGGTGCGGGCGCGGGCGCTCGACGGCGTGCGCTGGGTCGTCGGCGCGGGGCGGACGGGCCGCCGCGAGATTCCGGGCGCACGCGTGACGGAGTACGCCGGACAGTCCCGCGTGATTCGGCCGGACGGCGCGGTCCACTCGGCGCTCAATCGCGGCGAACGAAACCTCGTCGCGGACCTCGACCCCGGCCTCCTCGAAGAACAGCGCGAGTTCATCCCCGTGCTCTGACGGCCACACCGTTTTTTCGGGCGGCGGGAATCCACTGGGGTATGACGGACGACGTCGAAGTGGAAGTCGAAGTCGAGGTCGAAGTGGATTCAGAAGAACTCGAAATCGAGGGCGAGTCAGCCGAGTACGACGCGGAACTGGACGCGGACGGCGTCGACATCGAAGTCGAAGCCGAGGTCGAAATCGACTCGGAGACCGACGAGATCCACGAGGAAGACGACATAGCGGAGGGTGACGTCGTCGAGGACCCGGTGGAACGCCACCTCGAACAGGAAGACGAGGACGCGCACGACGAGATGGACATGGCGTAGGTTGAAGTCGACGGGGAATGTCTCATCGCGCGATGGTCACGCGACGCTGGGTGCTGGGAGCGTGCGCAGCGATGGCGACGGCGAGCGCCGGGTGTTCGTCGGGGTCGGTGCCGGACGTGACCGTGAAGAACGCGACCGAGCGCCCGCGCGACGTGGTGGTGACCGTAGACGGAATCACGACGAAAACCCGCCGAGCGACGGTGACGCCCGACGAACCGGTGACGTATCCGAAGATTCTACCGAACAACGCGATGGCGACGCTCACCGTCGAATCCGGTGACGTGCGCGGACGATACGGAACGAACAACGTCGGCGCGACGCACGGCATCTACGTCACCCTCCACGAGGACGACGTGAACTTCGAACTCTCCGTGCTGTAGTCGCCCCACACGAAACCCGCGCTCCTGCCAGATTGCTGTTTTTCCACGGTTCGACGGCATCACAACTAATATACGTGAGTCGACAATTTCCGAGGGTATGGTAGCGCCCGACGACGAGACGAGCGCGGGCTACGCGAAGCGACTGTCTCGGGTCGCAGTCCTCGGTGCGGTCCTCACTGTTCTCCTCGCGGGCTGTCTGGGACAAACGCCGAACTCGGCGGAGTCGACGTCATCCACGGAACTCACGTCGCACGCCGACCTCGCGAGTCCGCTGTATCGGCTGGCGACCGCCGAGCGTCCGGAGCGGTTCGCCGAGACCCACGATATCCGGTATCGGAACGGGTCCGCGAAGGTACGAATCGAACTGGCCGCGGGAACGTCGCTTCCCTCGGGGTATGGGCTGGACGTCGAAACTAAGCACGAGGATGAAATCGTCGCGTGGTGTCCGGTGGACGAACTCACCGCAATCGCGGCACACGAGAACACGACGGCCGTCCGGCAACCGATGACCGCACAGACCTATGGGCAGAAACGATGACTCGGACGCGCGTGGTCGTCTCGGCTCTCGTCGCGGCGTTGCTCGTCGCGACCGTCGCCCCCGCCGTCGCCGTGGCCCCGAATCCGAGCCAGCAGAGCGACAGCGGCCTCTCGTCGCGCACCGCCGGTATCGACGGGAATACGTCCGTCAGCCGAAAGAATAGGACGGCATCGGACGACGGAACGAGAAACGTAACCGGCCCGAACGGTGCACCTGTCACGCTTCCCGGGAAGCGTGCCGGGAACCCGAAAATCGCGTCGGGCGTGCTCGACGACGGGCGTCGAACGGGGAGCGTGAAGTCCGCGTACGGTAGCGAGCCGTCTACTGGCGACCGACTGCGCCTCGTCGTCCGAGCGAAACGGGGTCACGGCGGCGCGGCCGTCGACGTCGCAAACCGTCTCGGTACGGTCGAGACGCGCCACGACGACCGGTTCGTCGTCTCGCTTCCGAGAGCGGCCGTCGAGACGCTCGCGAACAGCGAACACGTCGCGTTCGTTCGCCGGCCGTCGCCTCGCAACACCTTCGGCACCGTCTCGACCGAGGGCGTCGACGCGCTGAACGCGACGCGACCTCACCAACTCGGCTACGACGGGGATAACGTCACCGTGGCGGTCGTCGACTACTCGTTCGACGCAGACGCTCCCGAAATCGCGAACAACGTCGTCGCGACCGAGAACTTCAACGCCGGGTCCGGCGCGTTCGACACGCCGAACACGCACGGGACCGCCTGCGTGGAAGTCGTGACCGACGCGGCGCCGAACGTGTCCGTCGTCCTCGTCGCGGTCGGCGGAAGTGGTGTCTCGATGCGGAACGCGCTCGACTACCTCGCCGCGAACGACTCTATCGACGCCGTGTCGATGTCCGTCGGACCGCTCGCGGGCGCACCCCTCGACGGGAGTTCCGCCATCAGTCAGGACATCGACGACGTCGTCGCGAGCGGGAAACCGTTCTTCATGTCCGCGGGCAACGAGGCGAACGGCGACCACTGGAACGGGACGTGGCAGGACGGCGACGGCGACCGCTGGCTCAACTTCACGACCGGCGACGAACTCATGGGCGTCGGACGCGGCTCCGTCCAGATAACCTTCCAGTGGCGCGACTGGCCGGCGTCCGACCAGGACTACGACCTCTATCTCTTCAACAGCTCCGGCAGTTACGTCGCGCAGTCGACGACCAATCAGACGGGAAGTCAGGCACCGCTGGAACGACTGAGTTACGCCGGAAACGCAGACGAGTCGTACTACTTGGGCGTCCGGCGGGCGAACGCGACCGGGAACGCGTCGTTCAACGCCTTCGTCAGTCAGGGTGATTTCGAGCACGCGACCGCCGAACAGAGTCTCGTCCTGCCGGCGACGGGTGAGCGGGTCACGGCGGTCGCCGCGGTGGACGCGTACTCGCGGAACGTCGAAGCCTTCTCCTCTCGGGGGCCGACCGTCGATGGCCGCCTCAAGCCGACGCTGGCGGCACCGGACAACGTCTCGACGAGCGTCTACGACTCGTTCTACGGGACGTCGGCGGCCGCGCCGCACGCTGCCGGCGCGGCGGCGCTGTTGCTCGACGCGAATCCGACACTCGAACCGGACGCCGTGACGACCACCTTCGAGCAGACCGCTCGACCGGTCACCGGCACCGAACCGAACGTCGCGTCGGGGTACGGGCTGATCGACGTGAACCGGTCCATCGCGAGTCTCTCGTACGCGACGGTCGACCAGTGTCGCCCCATCGACGACAGCGGAACCTTCGCGCTCACCGGCTCGCTCACCGCCTCGTCGAGCGACTGTCTCACGGTTTCGGCGAGTAACGTGACGCTCGACGGCCAGGGGTACACCATCGCGGGCGCGAACGCGACGAGCGTGGTGTCCATCACGGCACCACACCCGGTCTCGAACGTCTCCATTCGGGACCTCCGCGTGTCGAACGGCACGGCCGGTATCGAAATCGGTCGGAACGTCTCCGAAGTCACGCTCCGGAACGTGACCGTCGACGGAGCGAACACCGCCATCGCGAGCAGCGCTGACGGCGTCACTATCCGGAACCTGACGGTCTCCCGGAGCGGGGACGGCGTCGCAATCTCGTCCTCGAACGGGACGACGGTATCCGGGGCGACGATTAGCGACGTGACGCGCGCGCTGGTCGTCACGAACGAGTCACACGACAATACGCTCAGAAACATCACCGCGCTGAACGCTACCGAATGGACGTACTACGCCGGACCGACCACCGGCGTCAACCGCGTCGAGAACCTCACCGTCGGTGACAACCAGACAGTCACGTTCTCTGGAGAGGACGTGGCCGTCGCGGACGCGCCACCCCTCACGTCGGCCGATACGCCCGGTGGGCGACGCGTCGTCGGGTCGACGTTCAACGTTACGAACACCAGCACGGGTGCGTGGGCATCCCTGAACGCGACGTACGACCGTAGCGCCGTGTCCGACGAGCAGTCCGTCGCGCTGTGGCACCACGACGCCGGATGGGCGCGGGTCGAGAATAGCACGCAGTACGCGTCCGCGAGTCCGCCGACGGTCGGCGCGAACGTGACCGACTTCTCGGCGTTCGCCGTCCTCGCGGACCTCGAACCGCGGGTGGCCTTCGAGGCCGACACCGTCCGCTACGGTGACGTCCTCCTCAATCACTCCGCAGAACAGACCATCCCCCTCTCGAACACGGGGTCGGCGGCGCTGAACGTCACCAACGTCTCCATCGAGGGACCGCAGGCCGACGCCTACACGCTCTCAGCGCCCGTGACGCCGTTCACCGTCTCGCCGAACGCCACGCGGGACCTTCGCGTCACGGTCTCCGCCAACAGCACCGGTTGGGCGAACGCCACGCTCCGCGTCGCACACAACGACACCGACCGGAACGTCTCGAGAATCGATCTCACGACCCACGTCGTCGACGAACCGCGTGCCGCCCTCTCGAACACCGTCGAGTACGGGGGCGTTCACGTCGGGAACTCCTCGGTTCGGAACGTCACCGTGACGAACACGGGAACCGAGCCGCTCGACATCTCGAACGTCACGGTCGACGGGACGGCCGCGGGAGACTACCGACTCCTCACCGAGCCATCCGGCACGGTCGCCGTGAACGAGAGTCGGAACGTCTCGGTCGTCTTCGAACCGACGACGGTCGGGGCGGCCGACGCGACACTGGCCGTGGCGCACAACGGGAGCGGTGGAGGGACGTCGACAGTCGCTCTCGCGGGAATCGGCGTCGGGTCCCGCATCGACGTGACGCCGACCGAAGTCAGTCGGTCCGGACTCTCGAAGGGTACGACGAAGTCGTACGCGATAGCGATACAGAACACGGGGAACGCGCCGCTCACCGTCGAATCGGTCGGGTTCGCGACCGAGACGTCGTCGTTCTCACTCTCGACGACGGGGCCGTTCACCGTCGCGGCGGGCGACCAGCGCGAGGTCACCGTGACGTTCGACGCGTCGACGACGGGCACCCACGACGCGACGGTCGTCATCGCGCACAACGCGACCGGCTCCGCGTCACCCACGAAGGTCACCTACTCGCTCTCGGTTGCAGCCCCGTCGAACGATGATGGCGATTCCGAAACCACAGTCACGCAGTCCCCGAGTCCGGCGGGGGATGGAGGCAGTTCGAACGAGCCGGCACGGACGCAGCAGACCACGACGAAACCGACCGGGAACGAATCGTCGACGACCGAGCAGCGCGTACAGGTCACTACCGACGGTCGCGTCGTGCGCGTGACGGTTTCACAGGTCGGGTCGAACGGGGCGACGGACGTCGAGTTCCCGGCGTCGTCGCCGCTGGAACGTCTCACAGTCGCGGTCGACGACACGGACTCGTTCACCGCGACGGTCGACGCCACCCGTGCGAAACCGTCGAACGTCCCGCCGATAGACGCCCGCTCACGGGACGTTCTCCACTACCTGAACGTGTCCCATCCGACGCTCCCGTCGACGCAGATTAGTGGGGCGACGCTGGTCGTCCGCATCTCGAAAGACCAGCTCACAGCCGCGAACGCGAGCGTATCGGACGTCAGCGTGTATCGCTACGACGAGGACTGGACAGCCCTCGACACGACGGTCGTGAACGAGACGGAGTCAGCGTACTTCGTCCGCGCCGATTCGCCCGGGTTGTCGGTCTTCGCGGTCACGTTCGAGAAGAGCGCGTACCGTCAGTCCACCACGACACTAACCCCGACGTCGACCAACACGACGAGCACGGAATCCACGGAGACGACCACCCTCACAGAATCGACCACTGCGACGAACTCGGTCACAGAGACAGAGACTACGACGAAACGACACACGACGACCTCGTCACGACAGACGGACGGAACAAGTGGAGGCTCGCCCGGATTCGGCGTCGGACTGAGCGTGCTTGCGCTCCTCGCGAGCGCGTTCTTCCTCCGCCGCCGGTAGCGAACGCTACCTCGACTCTCGGTTCGGCGGCGATAGTCGGTCTCGCCGTCGAGACGTGAATCTGTGTCGACCGTTCAGAGCCCGCAGCCGGAGATGGTGGTGCAGTCGACGCCCGCGTCCTCCAGGGCTTCGATGTACTCGTTCAGGCCGATTGCGTCGCTGGCGATGTGGCCGGTGATGACGAGGTTCTTCTCGTCGCCGAACTCGTCGCGGAGTTCCGCGGCGTCGGACGCGGAGATGTGGATGTAGATGACGGTGTCGACGCCGTTCTCGAAGTAGGCGCGCGCGACGTCCGCGCCGCCGTTCGTCCCGGCGGCGTGGTGGACGGCGACCTCGCCGACTTCGTTTTCGTCAGTTCCGACTCGGGTTTCGATGTCCGTTTTCGCGTTCCGAATCTCGGGGAACGCGTCGTTGAACGCCTCTTTGAGGTCCGCGACGGTATCGGACTCGTCGAGGTCGTCCACGACGTCGACGAACGCGCGCCGGCCCAGTTCGTCGGGCGCGAGGTGGACGTTCATGTACGGCTGGTCGAGGTGCTCCGCGATGCTCGGATTGTGGCGGTAGTTCGCGGCGTGCGCGCCGTACTCCGCGCCCTCGCGGATGCCGGAGGCGGCTTCCTCGGCTTCGTCTTCGGGGACACCGTGGTTCGTCATGAACTCGACCTGTTTGTCCAATACGTCGACGAAGTCGAGGCGGGCGTCGTCGCCGGCGGGGTGGTGGGCGAGCGCGAGGTCGAATCCCTCTCGATTCGCGAGTTGTATCTCCGGGCTTTCGAGGTCGATGCCGACGAGCGCGGTTTCGACGTCGTCGCCGGGAACGTAGACGGTGCTGTCGCCGGGAACGTCGTCCCAGCCGACGAGGTCGAGGCTGATCTCCATGATCTCCGAGGTGGTGAGTCCCATACCCGAACGTGACGGGTGGAGAACGTGTAAACCGGGATACCGGCAACTCCGTCGGGGGTCGCGGCAAACCGCCCCGATGCCGCTACCGCTTTACGACGTGCGTCGGTAGTGTCGCGCGATGACGGAGGACCTCTTTACGCCACTCGAATTGCGGGGGACGACGATTCCGAATCGACTGATGTTGTCGCCGATGTGTCAGTATTCCTGCGAGGACCGGGACGGCGTCGCGACGGAGTGGCACCACGTCCACCTCGGGTCGCGCGCCGTCGGCGGCGCTGGACTCGTGATGAGCGAAGCGACGGCGGTCGAACCGCGCGGCCGAATCAGCCCCGAAGACCTCGGTATCTGGAGTCAAGAGCACGCGGACGCCCTGAAACGAACGACTGAATTCATCGCGAGCCAAGGCGCGGTGTCCGCGATTCAGCTCGCACACGCCGGCCGGAAAGCGTCCACGCGGCGGCCGTGGGACGGTCACGGTCCCCTCCAGCCGGACGAGGGTGGCTGGGAGGTCGTCGCGCCGAGCGACGACCCGTGGCCGTACCGCGACGAGGACGCCCCGCCCACCCACGAACTCTCGAAGGAAGAAATCGACGAGATCGTGGACTCGTTCCGCCAAGCGGCCGAGTACGCGCTCGACGCCGGCTTCGAGATTCCCGAGGTGCACGCCGCGCACGGCTACCTCCTCCACGAATTCCTCAGCCCCATCACGAACCACCGCGACGACGAGTACGGCGGAAGCTTCGAGAACCGCACCCGCATCGTCCGCGAAGTCGTCGAAGCAGTCAGAGACGTGTACCCCGACGACGCGCCTGTGTTCGTCCGCATCAGCGCGACCGACTGGATCGACGACGAACCCAGCTGGGACGTCGAACAGTCCACCCGCCTCGCCGACATGCTCTACGAAAGTGGTGCGGACTTCATCGACGTCTCCTCCGGCGCGATCAGCCCCAAACAGGACATCGAGTGGACCGGCCCAAGCTACCAGCTTCGGTTCGCCGAACACATCAAACAGAACACCGAGACCGACATCGCCGTCGGCAGCGTCGGCGGCATCACCAGCCCCGAACAGGCCGACGCTATCATCCGAAATCAGCGCGTCGACATGACAATCGTCGGCCGCAAATTCCTCCGCGACCCCTACTTCGGCCTGCACGCCGCCCAGGAACTGGGTCAGGAGGACCGGAACGAACCGCCGAGCCAATATAAAAGAGGCTTCTGAACGCACCTTTTTCCGACTCGGGTGCGCTTCGCGCACCGCTCGTCGCAAAAATCTGCACCAAAAAACGGCGCGGCTCCGCCGCGCCGAACGGTAGTAAAATTTATACAGTCACTGCACCGCAAACCCGTTCCGCGCTAACGAGCGGCTGGACGGGGGCGGGATAGTCAAAACGGAGTTCTGCTGCTGGCGGGAAAAAGCCGAGGGCGCTCCGCGCGCTCGGTACGGCGTCGGTGTCTCTACCGCACCGCGACGCAGACTCGTTTCTTGGAGGGCTCGCTCCGAGACTTCAAGTACGAAACCGGGGCCATTGCGTGGTATCCGCTGAGAAGTGCCCCGGGACGGTTTCGAGAAATTCGACGGTCACCGTCGTGGGGAGGGAAGCGACCGTCGTGTACGCCCCTCAGTAGAAGATGAGTGGAACCATCGCGAGGACGCCGGCGAGGAGGCCGGCGGAGAGTTCGGGGACGCCGCCGCGGTTGAGGGGTTTCCCGGTTTCGAGGGCTTCGGGGATGAACTCGGTGAGCACGAGGTAGGTCATCGCGCCGGCGGCGAACCCGAAGCCGTAGGGGAGGAAGACGTGCGCCCAGCGGACGAACACGAACGCGATTGCCGCGCCGATTGGCTGGGGGAGACTGGAGAAGACGGCGGCGCCGACCATCCGCCAACGGCTCATCCCGAGGTCCTTCAGCGGGATGGAGATAGCGAGGCCTTCCGGGATGTTGTGGATGGAGATAGCGACGGTCATGAAGATGGCGAGCAGGGGCACGCTGAACCCGAGGAGTGCGACCGGGTTCTCCGCGGAGGTGAGGCCCATGTTCGCGAAGCTGACGCCGACGGCGACGCCCTCCGGGAACGAGTGGACGGTGAGGACGCCGAGGATGAGGACGAGTTTCTCGAAGTCGGCGCGCGCGAACTCCTTCGGGTCGACCTCCGCGTCGGTGATGATTCGGTGGGAGACGATGACGAGCACGACGCCGGCGAGCGCGCCGATACCGACTTCCACGGCGGTGCCGTGGTCGAGTCCCTGCAGGACGAGGCCGAAGCCCGACGCGGAGAGCATGATACCCGACGCGAGCCCCCAGAGCCCGACGTTCCAGCGGTCACCGATTTCGTCGACGAGGAAGAACGGGAGCGCGCCGAGACCGGTGGCGAGACACGTCACGAGTCCGGCGAGCGTGACGAATACCAGAGCGTCTATCGCGACCATATCCACCGTTCGAACTAAACTAATATTCCTCTTTCGGAAAATTATTTTGGCGGTCCTAAACTCGGCGGGTAGGTTTATCGGGGTCGTGTGTCTCGGTAGACGTATCGATGGAACGCAACGCCGTGCGCGCACTCCTCCAACCCGACCGCGTCGCCGTCGTCGGCGCGACCGACCGCGAGGGCTCTATCGGGCGCGCGGTCCTCACCAATCTCGACTCGTTCGACGGCGACGTCGTCCCCGTGAACCCGAGTCGCGACGAGGTGCTGGGCTACCCGTGCGTGCCGTCGCTCGAACAGGCGGGCCCGGTCGACCTCGCGGTCGTTGTCGTCCCGCCCGGCGCGGTACTCGACGTGGTTCGAGAGGCCGGAGAAGCAGGCGTCGACGCCGTGGTCGTCATCACCGCCGGATTCGGCGAAGCCGGGAGCGAGGGCGCAGCCCGCGAGCGCGAACTCGCCGCGGTCGCCGCGGAGTACGGCATCGCGCTCGTCGGCCCGAACAGTCTCGGCGTGATGAGCACCCCCGCGGACCTGAACGCGACGTTCGGCCCGGAGAGCCCGCTCCCCGGTTCGATGAGCTTCATGAGTCAGTCGGGCGCGTTCGTCACCGCGGCGCTCGACTGGGCGACTGACCAAGGGCTGGGGTTCCGGCACGTCGTCAGCCTCGGGAACGAAGCCGTCCTCGACGAAACCGACTTCGTGGACGCGTGGGGCGACGACGACGGGACGAACGTCGTCCTCGGCTACCTCGAAGGCATCGAGGACGGTCGCTCGTTCATCGAGTCCGCGCGCGAGGTGACGCGGGACACGCCCGTCGTCGTCGTGAAGTCGGGGCGAACGAGCGCGGGTGCGCGCGCGGCGTCCAGCCACACCGGCAGCATCGCCGGAAGCGACGCCGCCTACGAGGCCGGACTGGACCAGGCGGGCGTCGTTCGCGCGCGGACGGTGCAGGAGTTGTTCGACTACGCCCGCGCCCTCGACGGCCTCCCGCTCCCCGAGTCCGATGGCGTCGCGGTCGTGACGAACGCGGGCGGCCCGGGCGTGATGGCGACCGATGCGGTCGGCGATTCTTCGCTCTCGATGGCGTCGTTCGAGGACGAAACCCTCGACGCGCTCTCGGAGTCCTTGCCGGCGAACGCGAATCGCTACAACCCCGTGGACGTCATCGGAGACGCGGATGTCTCGCGGTTCCGGGACGCCCTCGACACCGTGCTCGCCGATTCGAACGTGGGCGCGGCGGTCGTCGTCTCCGCCCCCACTGCCATCCTCGACTACGGCGACCTCGCGGACGCGATTCGGGACGTGAAAGACCGCCACGACCTCCCCGTCGCCGCGGTTCTGATGGGCGGCGAGCGCGCACGCGAACCCGCGTCGCGGCTCCGCGAATCGGGGATTCCGAACTACTTCGACCCCGCGCGGGCCGTGCAGAGTCTGGACGCGCTCGCTCGCCAGCGCCGCATCGAGGCGCGCGAGTACGACGCGCCGGCGTCGTTCGACGTGGACGAAGAACGCGTGCGGGAGATGCTGACCGACGCCGCGGAGCGCGGACGGACGCGACTCGGGGTGGAGGCGATGGACATCCTGTCCGCGTACGGCATCCCCACGCCCGCCGGCGGTATCGCGGACACGCCCGAGGAAGCCGTCGCGCTCGCCGAGGACATCGAGGGCGACGTGGTGATGAAGATAGTCAGCCCGGACATCCTCCATAAATCGGACATCGGCGGCGTGAAGGTCGGCGTCCCCACGGCGGACGTCGGCGACGCCTTCGAGGACCTCGTCTCCCGGGCGCGCAACTATCAGCCGGACGCCACCGTCCTCGGCGTGCAGGTCCAGGAGAAAATCGACACCTCCCGGGGGACCGAGACCATCGTCGGCGCGAACCGCGACCCCCAGTTCGGCCCGCTCGTCCTCTTCGGACTGGGCGGCGTGTTCGTGGAGGTGTTCGAGGACACGACGCTCCGCGTCGCACCCGTGAGCGAACGCGAGGCAGACCGGATGCTCTCGGACGTGGAGTCCGCGCCGCTCCTCCGCGGGGCGCGCGGCCGCGAACCCGCCGACCTGGACGCGATCCGGGAGACGATTCAGCGGGTGAGCCAGCTCGTTTCGGACTTCCCCGCGATACTGGAACTCGACGTGAATCCGCTGGTCGCGACGCCGGACGGCGTGCGGGCGGTGGACGTCCGCCTCACCATCGACCCTGACGAACTATGACCACGACACTACTCGCTTCGACGCAGGAGAGCACCGGGAAGACGGCCGTCGCGCTCGCGCTCGCCACGGAAGCCCGCGAGCGCGGCCGGTCGGTCGGCTACATGAAACCCGTCGGCACGCGGTTGCGGAGTAACGTCGGGAAGACCCTCGACCCCGACCCGTTGTTGGCGCGCGACATCCTCGACCTCGAGACGGAGGTTCACGAGATGGAACCCATCGTGTACTCGCCGACGTTCGCGGCGGGCGCGCTTCGCGGCCGCGAGGACCGCGAGGAACTCGGCGAACGCGTCCGGGAGGCGCACGATGCGGTGACGGCGGACGCGGACGCCGTGTTCGCCGAGGGGGCGACCGGAACCGCGACCGGCCGACTCGTCGGACTCGACGGGCCGACGGTCGCGGACTTACTGGACGCGCGCGTCGTTCTCGTCGCACGATACGGGGAAGCGCGCGACATCGACACAGTCCTCGATTCGGCCGACCGCTACGGCGACCGGTTCGCGGGCGTGCTGTTCAACGCCGTCCCGGACGCCGTGTTCGACGACGTGGACGGCGACGTCGCGTCCTTCCTCGACGCGCACGACGTGCCCGTTCTCGGCGCAGTTCCGCGCGCCCCCGACCTCGCCGGCGTCTCGGTAGCCGACCTCGCGGAGGAAATCGGCGCACGAATCGTCGCGAACGGGGACGAGAGCGGTCTCGTCGAACGGTTCCTCGTCGGCGCGATGAGCGGCGAGTCCGCGCTCCGGCACTTCCGTCGCACGACGAACGCCGCGGTCGTGACGGGCGGCGACCGCGCCGACGTTCAGACCGCCGCGCTCGACGCGCCGGGCGTCGAGTGTCTCGTCCTCACCGGCGGATACGAGCCGACGGGTGCCGTGCTCGGGCGCGCCGAGGACGCGGGCGTCCCCGTCCTCGTCGTCGACTCGGACACGCTACGCACCGTCGAGCGTCTCGAATCAGTCCTCGGAAGCGGCCACGTCCGTCGCCCCGAGACGATAGCCCGTATGCGCGAACTCCTCTCCGCGCACGCGGACGTGGACGCACTCCTCGGATAGCCGTCAGGGTTCTTCCAGTGGGTCGGGGAACTCACCCATCACCGCGGCGAAGGCGTCCGTCGGCGTCACCATCCCCACCACGTCTCCGTCCTCGACGACGAACGCGAGTTCCTGCTGTCGCTCCTGGAAGGCGTCGATGACCTGACTCACGGGGGCGTCCGCGTGAACGGTCATCGGTTCGTGGGCGAGTTCGGAGAGCGTGAGTTCGCCGGAACGCAAGTGCTCGAACTCGCGGAGGACGACCGGCGTGTAGACGATGCCGCGGAAGTCCGCTAACTCGTCGCCGACGAGCGGAAAGCGGACGTGCGGGTGGGTTTCCATCACGGCGAGGTTCTCCTCGAATGACTGGTCGGTGCTCAACGCGACGATTTCCGTGGAGTCGATGGCGATTTCCTTCACGGGCGTCTCCCCGATTTCGAGCGCCGCGAGCACCTCCTGTCGGCGTTCGTCCGAGAGTACGTCGGTCGCGAGCACGTCGCCCATGTCGCGGCGGAGTTCGGCGCGCGACGTCGCCGGTGTGTCGTCCGAGTCGCCCTCGGTCCACGACCGCGTCATCTCGACGCCCGCGGCGGAGAGCACGGCTTTCGCCACCCAGTCCGCAAACCGGATGACGGGAGCCATCAGTCGCGTCCAGTAGTAGAGGCCGGGCGCGCCGTACCGGACGACCTGTTTCGTGCGTTCGACGCCGAGGTAGGTCGGTATCTGTTCGCCGACGACGACGTGCAGGAAGTTGATGACCGCGAGCGCGAGCACGGCGGAGAGCGCGTGCGAGACGCCCGGCGACGTCGAGAACAGCGCGGCGACCGCGGGTTCGGCGACGACGCCGAGACTCACGGACGCGATGGTGATACCGACCTGACAGCCCGAGAGGTAGATTTCGAGTTCCTCCGTCATCTCCCACGCCCGCCGGAGTCCGGGGCTGTCGAACTCGCTCTCCGAGAACTGGCGGACGCGCGTGAGCGAGAATTCTGTCACGACGAAAAAGCCGTTCATCGCGAGCAACAGCACGCCGCCGACGAGTCGCGCGAGGAGGCCGAGTGCGTCCATCGTCTCCGGGTTTCTCCGTGGCGTCAATAAATCGGGCGGCCCGCGACGACCACCTCCTTTAATACCGGTGACGGCGGTATGCCGGCACATGAGTTGGTACGCCGTCGACGCGCTGGACGATGCGCTCGACGAGACGCGGACGCTCCTGATTCCGGTGACGGTGGGCGTGTGGCTTCGCCTCGCCGTGGTGTCGCTGTTCGCAGGCGGCGCGTTCGGCGTCCGCAACCCTTCCCTGCTGGCGAACCTCCCGCCGACGTGGGGCGTTCGGGGCGCGGTCTCGTACGCGCCGCGGCTCGTCCTCCTCGCCGTCGTCGCCGTCGCGGTGTTCGTGGTCGTCGAACTCCTCGGGTCGATACTGGAGTTCGTGCTGGTCGAGGCGCTGCGGTCGCGGTCGGTCCGCCTGTCGTCCTCGTTCGGCCGGTCGGTCGGTCTCGGTTTCCGCCTGTTCGGCTTCCGCGTGGCACTCGGCGTCGTCGTGTTCGTGCCGGTCGCGCTCGTCGCGGCCCTCCTGTTGACGGCGGTCGCGGGCGACTCGGTGCTGCTCGCGGTGGCCGGCGTCCTCCTCGTGCCCGTCGTCGTGTTGCTCGCGCTCCTCGTCGTGCTCGCGAGCGCGGCCACCACGTCGTTCGTCGTTCCGCTGATGCAGGACCGTCGCGTCGGCGTGCTCGACGGCTGGCGAGCGTTCTGGCCGGTACTCGAGGAGGAACTCGCCCAGTTCGGCGCGTACGCGGTGGTTCGGTTCGCGCTCGCCGTGCTCGCGGGCGTCGCGACGAGCATCGTCGCGGGCGTGTTCGCGGTTCCGTTCGCGTTCGCGACGAGCGCACTCGCACTCGGCGGACAGGTCGCCGTCGTCGGGTTCGCGTTCGCCGCGGTCCTCGCGTTCGTCGGCGCACTCGCCGTGCTCGTCGTCGTCCGCGTCCCCGTCGTCACCTACCTCCGCTATCACTCGCTCCTCGTGCTCGACGCCTCAGACGCCGACTTCTCGCTGCGCTAGCTGCCTGTTCGTAAGGAGGACGAACGCGACGGGAACGACGAGCACGCCGCCGGCGACGAACGGCGTCCAGTAGCCGACCACGGTGTAGAGCGCGCCAGCGACCGGCGGGCCGACGGTGCGCGCGAGACTGCCCGCGCTCTGCGTGAGGCCGAACGCGCCGCCTTGTTCGTCGTCCGTGGCGGCGCGGGAGACGAGCGCCGAGAGCGAGACGTTCAGCAGGCCGTTCCCCGCCGCGAGCACGGTGAGCACGAGCAACAGCGCGACGAGCGGGTGGTCGGGGACGACGGCGGGCAGGAGGTCGCCGATCGTCGGCGTGAACGGTAAACTGACGAGCGACACGGCGAGCAGGGCCGCGCCGCCGATGGCGAGCGCTCGTTCGCCGTACCGCTTGGTGAGGCGGCCGACGAGTCCGCCCTGCAGGATTGCGATGACGACGCCGACGTACGCGAGGACGTAGCCGCCGGTTGTGGTGCCGTAGCCGTATATCTGGTCTAAGAAGAGGACGAACATGCTCTCCATCCCCGAGAAGGCGAAGGACGCGACGAAGAAGGCGACGACGAGCGCCGCGAGCGCGGGGTTCGAGAGCGCGCGTTTCAGGCGGTCGGTGCGGCTGGTGCGGTCGACTTCGCGGTTCTTGGTGTTCGTCTCGGGGAGGACGGCGGCGGCGAGCACGAGGTCGAACAGGCAGATGGCGGCCGCGGCGAAACTCGGGAGGCTGAACTTCGTGACGGGGACGACCGCGGGGAGGACGGAGCGCGCGGCGTCGAGCACGCCGGGACTCGACAGGAGGCCGCCGAGCGCGGGGCCGAAGACGAACCCGAGGCCGAACGCCGCGCCGACGAGGCCGAGGCCTTTCGCGCGTTCCTCGGGCGGTGTGACGTCTGCGATGGCGGCTTGTGCGGCGGCGATGTTTCCGGCGAGCGCGCCCGCGACGAGGCGTGCGACGAACAGGACTGCGAGCGACCACGCGAGGCCGAACAGCGTCCACGCGAGCACGCTCCCCAGGATGGAGAGGAGGAGGACGGGGCGGCGGCCGCGGCGGTCGGAGAGCGACCCGAGGAACGGCGCGGCGACGAACTGCATCGCCGAGTAGGACGCGAGGAGCAGGCCGACGACGAACTCGCTCGCGCCGAAACTCTCGGCGTAGAGCGGTATCACGGGAATGAGGATGCCGAACCCGAGTAAGTCCACGAACACGATGGCGAACACGACCCCGAGAATGCGTCCCCTGCTCTCCGTCATCACTCGTGAGAGGGCGGAGTTCGTATTCGGTTCTTCGGTTCCGGACCAACCTATATGTCCACTGTCTCCGTGGGGGAGAGCGTGAACGCGATAGATGCTCAGGGCGTCGAGTTGACGTACTCGGACGGGACGGAGGCGGTTCAGGGTGTGACGCTCGAAATCGGGGAGGGAGAGTTCTTCGGCTTTCTCGGTGCGAACGGCGCGGGGAAGACGACGACCATCAAGACGCTCGTGACGCTGTTGTCACCGACCGCCGGTTCGATTTCGGTGAACGGGTTCGACGTCGTGGACGAACCCCGACGGGTGCGCGAATCCATCGGGTACATGGCCCAGGAGACGAGTATCGACGAGGAGTTGACGGCGCGCGAGAACGTCCGGTTCGCGTGCGAGGCGTACGGCGTTCCGAAAGACGCGCGCGACGAGCGCATCGACGATTTGCTGGAACTCGTCGACCTCGCAGACGTCGCGGACAAGCAGGCCAAGGACTTCTCGGGCGGGATGAAAAAGCGCCTCGACGTCGCGACGGCGCTGGTCCACGAACCCCCTATCGTCTTCCTTGACGAACCGACCACCGGACTCGACCCGAAGGCTCGCAATCGGTTGTGGGAGTACTTCGAGGACATCAACGACCGGGGGACGACGGTGTTCCTCACGACGCAGTATCTGGAGGAGGCGGACAAGCTCTGCGACCGAATCAGCGTCATCCGGGACGGCGAAATCGTCGCGTCCGGGTCGCCCGCGGAACTCAAGTCCGAGGTCGGCGGGGACGTCCTCGACATCGAAGTCGAGGCCGACGCGGCCGACGAGTTGGAGCGCGCCCGCGACGTCGTAGCTGCGTCCGGACTGCTGGACGACGGACAGGTCGAACTCACGGAGGAAGGCGTGAGCGTCACCTCGAAGAACGCGCGCCGGGTCGGGACGGACTTGCTCGTCGCACTCCGGGACGCCGGGTTCACGGTCACGGGATTCAACGTCCGCAGTCCGACGCTGGACGACGTGTTCCTCGCGGTGACCGGTGAACGCCTCGACGACGAGGACGGCGAGGAGACGGAGGTGGTCGCGTGAGCCAGCAGCGCGCGGCCGGAAACGGCTTCGTCGGCGACACCTGGGTGAACCTGAAGCGCTGGGTTCTCAAGACCACCCGCAACCCGTTCGTGATGACGGTGTCCCTGTTGAACCCCATCATCTTCCTCGTCCTGTTCACGCAGGTGTTCGGCCAGATCACGGGGAACGCCATCGGCGGGAACGTCGGCGCGAACACGAGTTACGTCACCTACCTCGTTCCTGCTATCGTGATTCAGGTGTCGCTCATCGCCGCGACAACGTCCGGAATCGGCCTCGTGAACGACATCGAGACGGGAATGTTCGAGAAAGTGCTCGTGTCGCCGATGCACCGGGGCGCGGTGTTCCTCGGGAAATCGCTCTCTGAAGTCTTGCGAATCGTCGTCCAGATATGCATCATCCTCACGCTCGGCTACGTCCTCCTCTGGTTCGATTCGGGCGGGTCCCCCGGCGACTACGTCCACACCGGACTCCTCGGCGCCGTCGGCATCGTCCTCGTCGGCATCGTTTTTTCAGTGTGGTTCACCGCGTTCTCGAACGTCACCGCGCTCATCACCCGCGACACGGAATCGACCATCATCGCCGTGAACCTCCTGCAGTTCCCGCTTCTCTTCCTCTCCAGCGCCTTCCTCCCCATCGACGTACTCCCGAAGTGGATTCAGGTCATCGCGACGGTCAACCCCATCACGTACGGCGTCGACGCGGCGCGCGCGCTGATGTTCGGCCGGGACGTGATGACCGTCATCGACGTCACCGGGTTCGGCGGGATGTGGAACACGCTCGTCCCCGCGCTCGGCATCCTCCTCGTGCTCGACCTCGTGTTGGGAGCCATCGCCGTGCGCTTCCTCAATCGTGCGTCCAGTTCCGACGTCAGGTAAGGCCTAACTTCGCGCGGGGAAAATCCCCGCACGTGTTCCCCGACATCGAGTATTTGGAGTGGATAGAGGGGCGGCCCGAGGTCGCGATGTACGACCTCGCGACGAGCGACCTGCGCGGCGACCGCGACGTCGGGTCGTCGGTGGTGCCCGAACCGCTCGCGGACCGGGACGACCCACCCGTGGGCGCGAGTCTGGAGATGCAGATCGCGGGCGAGTACGGCGTCGAACCGGAACAGGTGTTGGTGACCGCGGGCGCGTCCCAGGCGAACTTCCTCGCCGCGGCCGCCGCACTCGAATCGGACGACGAGACCGATGGTGACGATGACGAACCCGCGCGCGTGCTCGTGGAGAAACCCGGCTACGAACCGCTGGTGGCGTCGCCGCGCGCGCTCGGCGCGGCCGTCGACCGGTTCCTCCGGGGCGACGACTACCGCCTCGAACCCGACCGCGTGGAGAACGCGATTACGCCCGATACGCGGTTGGTGACGCTGACGAACCGCCACAACCCCTCGGGTCGTCTGACGGAGCGCGAGACGCTCGCGGAAACCGCGGAAGTCGTCTCGAACGCGGGCACGCGGTTGCTCGTGGACGAGGTGTACGCGCCGTACACGACCGACCCCGACGGCGGCGTGTTCGGCGGACCGAGCGCGGTAGGCCTCCCGAACACGGTCGTCACCGGTTCCCTGACGAAGTTCTTCGGCCTCGGCGACCTCCGCATCGGCTGGCTCGTCGCCGACGAGGCGTTCGTCGACCGGGCGCGCTCGGTGAGCGCGCACTTCCACGCCGTCGCCGGGCCGAGTCGCGCACTCGGGATGCGCGCGTTCCACAACGCCGACGCCCTCGCGGAGCGCTCCCGGGCGCTTCTGGCCGAGAACGCCGAACTCCTCGCCGAATTCGTCTCCCGGCGGGACGACCTCACCGGCCACGCCGAACCCGGAAGCACGTTCGGCTTCCTCCACCCCGAGAACGCCACCGGGGACGACGTGGCGTCGCTCGCGTGGGAACGCGGCCTCCTCGTCGTCCCCGGCCGATTCTTCGACGACCCCGAACGCGTGCGGGTGAGCCTCGGCCTCCCGCCGTCTGAGATGGCCGCGGCGCTCGACGCACTCGGCGGCGTGCTGGACGAGTTCCGGTAGCGGCCGCCAACGCTTAAGGGCCGCCGCCGCGTTCGGCGCACGTATGGACGAAACTCCGCAGGAGATTACGTCGCTCGTCGGGCGGGAGGTGTACTCCAACAACGGCGTCTTCGTCGGGGAAGTGGAGGACATCCGCCTGAACCTCGATACGGAAGTCGTGAACGGACTCGCGCTCGGCCAACTGAACCGCGACCTCTTCACCGAACACGCGACCGGTCGGAAGGGAGTCATCATCCCGTACCGGTGGGTGCGCGCGGTCGGCGACGTCGTACTCGTCAACGACGTGGTAGAACGGTTGAAGGGCGCGGGAGAAGAGGAGTCCGAACTCGCGGTCTAATCCGACAGGTCTTTTCTCGCGGCCCGCGCGCTGGTTCGTATGTTCGTTCTCGTCAACCTGAAAGCCTACCCCTGCGACCCGGTCGCCGTCTCGCGCGCGGCGCGTGACGTAGCCGACGACTCCGGCGTTCGCGTCGCGGTCGCGCCGCAAGCCGCTGATTTGCGCGCCGTCGCAGAGACGGGCGTGGAGACGTGGGCTCAGCACGTCAGCCCCGTCGAACACGGCAGTCACACGGGGAGTACGCTCGCGGAGCGCGTCGCCGACGCGGGCGCGGAAGGCACGCTCCTGAATCACTCGGAGAAGCGCTTGAAACTCGCGGACATCGACGCGGGCCTCGACGCGGCGGAGCGCGCCGGTCTCGAAACGGTCGTGTGCGCGAACAATCCCGGACAGGTCGGCGCGGTCGCCGAACTCGGCCCCGACGCCGTCGCGGTCGAACCCCCCGAACTCATCGGCACCGGGACGCCCGTCAGTCAGGCCGACCCCGACGTCGTCCGAGACGCGGTGGACGCCGCCGAGGGAACCGACGTGGACGTCTATTGTGGCGCGGGAATCAGTACGGGTGACGACGTGATCGCCGCGCGCGACCTCGGAGCGTCCGGCGTCCTGCTCGCGTCGGGCGTGGCGAAAGCGGACGACCCCGAAGCGGCGCTCCGCGACCTCGTTTCGCAACTCTAGGCGCGCACGACGTAGTGGGCGTCGTCCTGTTCTTCCAACCGGGATTCTTCGCGCATGTCCACGAGGTAGCCCGTGGGCGTGTGTCGGAGTTCGTGGTCGGCGTCGACGCGCACGAGGTTCGCGCGGATCTGCGCGGACGGCGACTTCTGCGCGGCCGCGCAGTCGTACACCGTGATGAGTTCGTTTCCATCTCGCGCCTCGTAGACGACGAGACGCGCGTGCCGCGGGAGGTGCCACGCGCCGCCGCCCGCGGGCCGGAGTTTGTTCACTCGAAATCACCCAGATTCGCCTGTCCCTCCGGGTCCGTCTCCGTCTCCCGGGGGCGGACGCGCGGCGGGTCGCTCGATTCGCCCGCCCACGTCCCGAGTTTCGACTGGTCGGCCTCCGAGAAGGAGAGGTTGGAGACGCGGACGCCGACTTTCCGCACGTCGTCCCCTTCGAACTCGCGGAGGAGGTCGTCCGTGACCTCGTGGACGAGGTCGGGTTCGTCCACCGGACCGGGGAGGCTGTTCGCGCGCGTGTTCACGTCGTACGGCGGCGTCACCACCTTGATTCCGATGGTGCGGTAGAGCGCGCCCTTCCGACTCGCGCGGTCCGCGACGGCCGCGGCGAGCGCCTCCACTCGTTCGCGGATTTCGTCGTAGTCGTCGGTCGCCTCGGAGAACGCCGACTCCCGACTCAGGCTCTTCGGCTTCCCGCGCGGTTCGACGGGCCGCGCGTCCCGACCGTTCGCGCGCTCGTGCAGTTCGCGCCCCCGATCGCCGAACCACGACACGACCTCGTGAACGGGCGTCTCGGCGAGGTCGCCGATGGTCTCGACACCCTCGCCGCGAAGGTCGCGCGCTCGCACCGGCCCGATGCCGTGCAATCGTTCAACGTCGAGGGGTGCGAGGAAGTCCCGGACCTCGTCGGGCGGGACGACGGTGAGGCCATCCGGCTTGTCGTGGTCGCTCGCTATCTTCGCCGTGCTCATGTTCGGCGCGACGCCGACGGACGCCGGCACCCCGACCTCGCGCGCGATGCGCTGTTTCACGTGGCGCGCGAACCCCTCCGCTACCGACCACTCCGTTCGTTCAGTTATATCGAGGTACGCCTCGTCGATGGACACCTCGCGCACCGTGTCCCCGAGGTCGTGCAGGATCTCCTTGACGTCCGCCGAGACGTCCTGATAGAACTCCATGTCCACGGGCCGATAGTAGCCCGCGTTCGGGTCGTCAGGATTCGTCGCCTTCCGCGGGAGACGGTCGAGCGCCGTCGAGATGGCTTGCGCGCTCTCCACGCCGTCTGCCCGCGCCTCGTAGGACGCGGTCGCGACCGCGCCGATGGTTTCTCCCTCCTCGTATCCCATCCCGACGACGACCGGTTCGCCCCGCAGCTCGGGTTCCCTGCGGCGTTCGCAACTCGCGTAAAAACAATCCATGTCGACGTGAACCACGATGCGCTCCTCGGGGTCGGGTGCGCCCGGCAACCGGTCGCCTCGCGGTCCACCTTCCGCCATACGAGAGGGAAGTGGCGGCGCGGGCTAAACCGTACTGGTACCGCGGTGAAAGTGATCAGTCGAACTCGACGGTCGTTCCGTCCTCGCGACAGATTTCGAGGGCGTGTTTCGCGCTCATGCCGGCGTCGTGGGCGGTCGCGCCCTGGCCGACGCCGACTTTGAGGTCGACGTCGGTGTCGTCGCGGACGGCGGTGATTGCGTCGCGGTACTCGGATTCGTCGAGTTCCGGGCAGACGGCGATGACGTTGTCGCCGCCGACGAAGAAGGAGAGCGATTCGTGTTCGTCGTGCATGTGGCGCATGAGGCTGGCGTAGGCCTGTTCGATGTGGATGAAGGTGGAGAACGCGTCGAGTTCGTCCGTGTACTCGCCGGTGGCGTCGTTCACGTCGAAGTGCGCTATCTGGACGTCGTCGTCGCTCCGTTCGCTGTTCTCGAGGGGTGCGCCGAGCAGGAGGTCCGTCCGAGATTCGTCCTGCGCGCTCCCTTCCTCTTGGAGGCGGGCGGTAGCGTGCCCGAGCGCGGCGGCCGGGGAGGGTCCGCTGTCGATCGAGAGGCTCACCGTCACGGGGTAGCGGTTGCGAACGGACTCTTGGATGCGGGCGTGGTCTTCGGCGTCGACGCCGTTGGTGATGGCGACCATGTTGTCGAAGCGCGTGAAGAAGACGTAGCCGTCGCGCGTCCCGAAGAGCTGTGAGAGGTCGGCGTACAGCCGCGATTGGAGCGTCTGGAGGTCGACTTCCCTGCGGGGGTTCGGCGTCACGGTCCACGGCCCGTAATTGTCGATCTGGACGAGTGTGACCTGTGTGTTCGTCACGATACTCGCGTCTCCGAGCGCGCCGCCTTTATCGATTCTGGATTGGGTTCCAGAAATGAGTCAGTCGCGGTGGTGGTCGATGGCGAAGAGAAAGCCCGCGAGGAAGAGCAGTTCGTTCCCTCGATAGAACGCGAGCACGGGGTCCACGAGGTCGTAGACGGACGCGGGCGCGGCGAATCCCAGGATTGCGAGCGCCAGTGCGATGATGGCGGCGATACCGGCGAACAGTCGGGTGACGGTGCCGGTGAGGTAGCCGACGACGAGGATGACGAGCGCTTCGACGAGTCCCATACGGGAGCGTGGGGCCGCGCGCTCTCAAGCCTGCTGGTAGTACTGTCGCACGCCATCCACGACGTCGTGGGTGAGGACGCCGTCGGCTTCGAGCGCGCCGAGCGCGCCGATGGTGTCGAGGAAGACGGCGGGCGTCCGCACCTCGCCGTAGCGCTCCTCGGTGACGGCGAGCGGCGACCCCGATTCGAGCGCGCCGACGGCGCGTTCGGTTTCGGCCATCGCGCGCCTGAGGTCCGCGCGCGTATCCTCCACGACGGCGGGCACGTCCTCGAAAATCGGGCCGTGTCCCGGGAACGCGCGGGCGTACTCGCGGTCGAGACGGGAGAGCGCGCGGTCGAACTCACAGAACGCCTCGTACGCGCCGTCGTCCAGCCCGACGCTCATCGCGACCGCGCGGAACGACTCGATGAGGACGTCCCCGCTGAACAGCGCGTCGCCCTCGGCGAACGGCACGGCGTAGGCCGCGTGGTACGCCTGGTGGCCGGGCGTGTGAATCGGCGTGAAGGAGAGGTCGGCGACGTCGTAGGTCTCGCCGTAGTCGAATCGTTCGTCCACGCTCTCCGGTGGGAGGAGGCGGCGGTTCCGGCGGAGGCTGTCGAGCGCGCGGTCGACTTCCTCATCGACGCGATCGTCGTCGAGACCTGCGGCGCGTGCGGTCTCTCGGACTCCTGCTTCCAGTTCGTCGGCGTCGCGTTCGAGTTGTTCGCAGACGCGGCGCGGGGCGTGAATCGTCGCGCCGACATCGCCGAGCGACGGCACCTGTCCGAGGTGGTCCGAGTGTGGGTGGGTGAGCACGACGTGTTCGACGTCTTCGAGGCCGTAGCCCGCGTCGGCGAGCCCCGCTTCGAGTTCGTCCCGGCCGCGGTCGTCGGGAATCCCCGCGTCCACCAGCACCGGTTCGTCCCCGCCGACGAGGTACGCGTAGGCTTCGCCCGGCGACCAGTCGATGGTGAACTCCACCCGCGACACCGCGTCCAGTTCTCGCATCCACCGTCTGGTTCTCCGCCGACACCTAAAGCGAGTGGGTTTCGGCAGACGTCGGCGGTGGAACGGGGAACTAAGACCCCCGACTGCCATGAACGACCATGGCAGACCAGACCGCACTCGTAACCGGTGCTGCAGGCGGAATCGGCCGCGCGACCAGTCGACGACTCGCGGACGACGGCTACCACGTCGTCGTCGCGGACCTCGACGAAGAACGCGGACAGGAGACCGTCGACATCGTTGAAGAGGAAGGCGGGAGCGCGACGTTCACGACGCTCGACGTCACCGACTACGACGCGTTCGAAACCACCGTCGACGCGGTGGTAGAAGAGTACGGGAGTCTCGACGTCCTCGTGAACAACGCGGGCGTCGGCCACGAACCCGCACTCCTGGAGGACGTCACCGTCGAACAGCGCGACCACCTGCTCTCCGTGAACGTCGAAGGCGTCTGGAACGGCTGTCACGCCGCCATCCCCCACATGAAGGACGCCGGCGAGGGCCGCATCGTCAACATCTCCTCGCTCGCGGGCGTCATCGGCGCACCCCGCATCGCCACCTACTCGCTGACGAAGGGCGCAGTCCTGAACTTCACGCGCGCCATCGCCGCCGAACTCGGCCCCGCCGGCGTCCGCGCGAACGCCGTCTGCCCCGGCTTCGTCGACACCAGCATGGCCGACGAATTCTTCTCCGGAAGCGACGACCCCGAGAAAGCCCGCGAACGCATGGAACGCCAGTACCCCCTCCGCCGCCTCGGCGAACCCGAAGAGATCGCGGACGCCGTCTGGTTCCTCGCGAGCGACAACTCCTCGTGGATAACCGGCCACGGCCTCCTCGTCGACGGCGGATTCAGCGCAGCCTGACTACTGCGGGTCGCTGAGGGCGTCCGCGGACCGCCGAACGTCCGTGGCCGTCACGTTCTCGTACTCGCGGACTGCGTCGCCGTTCAATCGAACGAGGCCATCGAGATCGTCGAGGTTGCGGGCGAGTTCATCCGCGTCGTACGTCATCGGTGACGTGACGGAGACGCCCGTGAGGTGGTAGGCATCGATAGAGAACGCGTCAGTGAATCTGCTGACGGAGCCGAGTTGTCGGGGTAACTGGACGGACACCCGACTTTCGACCCGGTGGGCGTCCCGGTCGGTCGAGACGATATCGGTGACGGCGGGCGTGGTCTCGTCGTCCGAGTCGGCGACGGTGAACGTCGGGTGGCCGACGTACCGGTGCTCCGTGCGTTCGTCGAGGGCGAGGAAGGACACCGCGGTTTCGAGCGCGAACCCGCGACGGACGAGTTCGAGCAGTCGCGCGACCGAGTCGACGTCGAGACGGTCTTCGAGCGCGACTGCGGAGACCGCACCGCGGTCCACGAGCGTTCGAGCGGTCTCGTACGCGTTCTCGCCGACGGTGACGACGACCGTCGCTCGGGTCTCCGGCGCGCCGTTCTCGGTGTAGAGAACGTCCACGTTCGCCGCAGACGAGCGACCGCGGCCGGACTCGGCCACCGTTCCCGCGAACTGGCCGGTCTCGCGGAAACCGGCCGCGCGTTCGGCGTCGTCGGTGACGACGCCGAGCGCGACCTCGGACATGGACCGACGCCTCGCCGTCGCCGCTCCCGCGAGCGCGGACTCCACGAGACGCGCGTCCCCGGACGGCGGCGTTCCGGCCGTGTGCGCGGTGACGAGGGACGGTTCGAATGGCTCGGGAGCAGTCGGCTCGCTGTCCCCGGTGACGTGGACGCGCCAGAGGCCGTTCAGCGCGTGCGGGAGGAACTTCGCGTCGTCGACGGTCGGTCGAAGTGAGGCCGTGACCGGCCATTGTGGCGTGTACGGCGCGAGTTCGTCTTCGGATACCTCGAAGTACTCCAACAACTGGCCGGATAATCGCTCGTCGGCGAGGTTCGGCGGATAGAACGGGAGGTCGGGCGCGAGCGCGTCGTACTCGTAGCGCGGGAACGAGTAGTAGCCGCCGATACGCACGAGCGAATCGAGCGTGAGACACGTGGCGAGCAGTCTGCTCACCGTCGCTTCGAGGCCTCGTCCGGTTCCGAGCGGCGCGTCGAATCCGTTGTCGAGGCGGAGAACCGGTTCTTCTCCGGGAACGACAGTCGCACCAAGGTAGTACGCGAGCGGCGCGACCCGATAGACGTCCGCGTACGTCTCCGGAACCTCGATCGTGACGCCCGTTTCTGGGTTCTGAAGCCCGTCGGGGATGTCGAGTTCGGCGCCGATCTCGATTGCGGGCGGATGCCCGCGGAGCGTCGGCCACGACCGCTCCGCCGACCACTCCTTGAGAGACGACGGGAGCACGGACACCGCGTCCATCAGCGCCCGCGGGTCGTCGGGGACGGTTATCGTCGCGCGCGGCCGGTCGTGCGTCGAGCGCGCGCCGACCTCTATCTGCGTCGGCGCCGGGAACGTGATTTCGAGCGCGCCACCGCGCGAGTGCGATTTCGGGTAGACTCCCGTCATAGCGGTCCGGGGGACGCGAACGTACGTTTTGACGGCCCCTGCGAGTTCGAGGTAGTACGTCCCCTCGGAGAGTTCGCGTGGCGTCGTGCTGAACTCGCCGAGGTGCTCTCCCTCGTGGTTACGGACGATGACGAAGTCCCCGTCCGGGAACGTGATAGAAGTCGTCGTCAACGTAACTGCGTCGTCGACGGGAAAGAGGAATGCGCCGGACGGCGCGGGGTCGAGGTCGGGTTCGTCGGACAGTCGGACGGAAACCGAGGCTCCGACGAGGGCGTCGCTGACGCGGAGGCTGTCGCCCTCCGTGTCGAACGAGACGAGCGGGGCGGCCCGGTCAGCGAGGGTCATCGAAGGATAGCAGGCGACTGATGTTTTTGAGGGTGTCGTCTCGCGCGTCAGACGTTTTCAGAGGAGCGTTCGAGCGGCGTCGGAGAGGAAGAGGACGCCGAAGACGGCGAGCAGGACGGCGGACGCGAGGCTGACGACGGGCGCGAGCGATTCGACGCGGCGTTCGGCGGCGGTGAGCGCGGAGGGGAAGCCGACGACCCAGAGGAGGATGCCGCCGAAGAACCCGGCGACGAGCGCGGGGCTGCCGGTGTGGACGACGAGCAGTCCCGCGAGGTCGCTCCCGACGTAGGGCGTGTGCGCGAGCAGGTCGAGGGTGCCGGGTTCGACGAGCGCGACGCCGGCGGACAGCCAGAACGCGAGCTGGTACGGGTTCGTGATGGCGAGGACGAACGCGCGCTGGAAGCCGGTGCCGGCGGCCGCGGCTTCCGTGCGGAACGACTCGGAGATGCCGCGATAGGCGCCGTACGCGAAGTAGAGCATCAGACAGCCGCCGACGACGAGGAGGGCGGCGTGTACGGTCGGGTGGTCGGAGACGGCGGCGACGACGCCCGCGAGCGCGAGCAGGAAGAAGCAGAAGTCGGCGGAGGCGGCGCCGAGTCCGGCGCGGATACCGCTCGTGCGGCCGCGCTGGACGGCCTCCTCGGCGATGACGGCGTTCATCGGACCCGGTGGCGCGGCGAGCGCGAGGCCGAAGACGACCCCCGCCGCGAGCGATGCGAACATACCTCGAATCCGCGACCTGCCGTGAAAAACGCCGCGTTCTACTCCTGTCTCACGTCCGTTTCACTCCCGCATTCGAACGCTCGCCTGCGGCTCCCGGGGGTCGGTCGGCACTTCGACGAGCGTCGGGCCGTCTCGGTCGAACGCCGCGGAGAGCGCCGCCTCGATCTCATCGGGCGTCTCCGCGCGCGCAGTGGCGACGCCCATCCCCTCCGCGATCTTCGAGAGCGAGAGCGGCGTCTCCGGCCAGTCGTAGGCGTCGAGTCCGTAGGTGCGTTCGGCTTCCTCGGAGATGATGGCGTAGTCCGAGTTGTTGAACGCGACGAGCACCACCGGCAGGTCTTCCGCGGCGGCGGTGTGGAGTTCGTGGACGCACATCATCAGGCCGCCGTCGCCGGAGAGCGCGAGGACGTGGTCGTCGGGATTCGCGCGCGCCGCGCCGATTGCGGCGGGGAGGCCGGTCCCCATCGTCGCCCACGACCCGGGATTGACGTACGAGCGCGGGCCGTACGCGGGGAAGGAGACGAGCGTCCAGATGCGGAAGCCGCCCGCGTCCACGGAAACGGGGGTGTCGCGCGGCGTGGCGTCGCGGACGGCGGAGAGCGCGGCGACCGAGGGGAGCGGCGCGGTGTCGCGTTCGCGGAGGTCTGCCATCCGTTCGGCGTCGGCGTCGCGGACGGCCTGCGCGCGCCCCTCGCCCGCGCGGTCGGCGTTGGTGTCGAGGCGGCCGACGAGGCCGGCGAGCGCCGCGCCCGCGTCCGCGACGATGCCGACCGCGGGATCGTAGCCCGTGCCGACGTCTTCCGGGTCGAGCGTAACGTGCACGAGGTCCTCGGGAACCTCGACGGACCACGACCGCGTGGCGACCGCGTCGAAGTCCGTCCCGACCGCGAGCATCGCGTCCGACTCCGAGAGCAGACCGAGGAGGTCGGGACTCGCGCCGCCGCAGAGCACGCCCGCGGACAGGTCGTGGTCCTCGGGAATCGTGCCCTTGCCCTTGTACGTCGTGACGACAGGGGCGTCGAGCGTCTCGGCGACGCCGACGAGTACGTCCGCCGCGTCCGCCGACCGGACGCCTCCTCCCGCCAGCACCACAGGCGCGTCCGCGTCGTTCAGGAGTTCCGCCGCGTCCGCGAGTTCGCCCTCGGGCGCGCCGTGCACGCTCTCGGTGGCGTACTCTCCGGGTTCGGCGAGGTCGACGTCCATCGGGAGGAAGTTCTTCGGAATCCCCACGCGTACCGGCCCCATCGGCGGCGTTCGCGCGACGGCGATGGCGCGCTCTATCTCCGCCACCGCGGCCTCGGGGTTCTCCACCAGAATGTTCTCCTTGACGACGTTGTCGTAGGTGTCGGGCGGCGTCTCGTGAATGCCGTCCCCACCCCGAATCTCGGGTTCGGTCTCCACCGCGAGATGGAGGAGCGGCGTGCAGTCGTTCATCGCGTTCTTCAACCCGTTCATCGCGTTCATGTCGCCCGGCCCCGGCACCACGCACGTCGCCGCCAACTTCCCGGAGGTTTCAGCATAGCCCCACGCCTGATGACTCACCGCCGTCTCGTGACGCGCCACCACGAACTCGATACCCTCACTCTCCCCGATCGCCTCGTTCAACGGCAACGTCTGCTTCCCCGGAATCCCAAACACCGTATCGATACCGCGCTCTCGGAGTCGGTCGACGACAGCCTCGCTCACGCGCATACCCGACGACTCACGCGCCGCAATATAACCGTTGGCGAAGTCAGGTTTTGCGAGTATCCTCACGTGCTCCAGAAGTCGACAAGAGAGGAGAGGGCGTGACCCGAAAGCCCTCGACGCTCTCGCGCACGCTCGCGGACATCTCACGGCGCTCACTGCGTTCGCGCCGCGAGCCTCTGTCCGCGACCGCACTCCGTCTCGCTGACGCTCGACCGCGAGAGCGCCTCGCCCTTTCAATCCACCAGGAAGGAAGACAACCACCTTCTGTAGCCGCCGGACGTTCATCTGCGGTCCTGGCGGATTGAAAGGGCGAGGGGGCGTCGTGGGTCGCCGAAGACGACCCTTGTGCGCTCAGACACCACTATCCGAGCGGAGCGAGGATATGTGACTGAGCGTGCACGACGCCCGCGAGGGCTTTCAAGCGTTACCGACCCTGTCAGCTCGTTCAGAGACAACCCCTCCGAAGAATCCAGAAAAACACCGTCCTGACACGAACTTTTACCGTGTTCTACACGAACGACGGTGTATGTCGGAGTTCGATTGTTCCTTCTTGGAGGACGTGGCTGTCGAGGTGTCGTTCAGTGAGTCGCGGCGGGAGCAGTACGCGCGGGACGCGAGTCCGCATCATCCGTCGATGCCGGACGCGGTGGCGTATCCGGAGTCGGTGGATGAGGTGTCTGACGTTCTCTCCGCGGCGTACGAGGCGGAGGTGCCGGTGACGCCGTGGAGCGGCGGGAGTGGGTTGGAGGGGAACGCGATTCCGGTGGAGGGCGGTATCGTGTTGACGACGAAGGGGATGGAGTGGGTGGAGGTGAATCGGGATTCGTTGACGGCGCGTGTCGGGCCGGGCGTGGTCTACGACGATTTGAACGAGGAACTGGCGTCCTACGGGCTGCGATTCCCGCCGGGAATCTCCAGTGGGGACGTGGCGACCATCGGGGGGATGATCGCGAACAACGCGAGCGGGTTCAACGCGGTGCGCTACGGGGAGACGCGCGACCACGTGCGGCGCATCGAGGCCGTTCTTCCGGACGGGGAGATAATTCAGGCGGGACGGGACGTGGTGAAGACGTCCTCCGGGTACAGCATCAAGGACCTCCTCGTCGGGAGCGAGGGGACGCTCGGGGTGGTGACGGACGCGACCATCGAACTCGCGGGCATCCCCGAGGAGAAGCGCGCGGCGCTGGTGTCGTTCGAGACGGCCCGGGACGCCTGCGGGGCGGTCGCGTCGGTCATCGGCGCGGGCGTGAAACCGGGCGCGATAGAGTTCATGGACACGAAATCCATCGAACTCTTGAACTCGAATCGGGACGACATGACGCTGCCCGAGCGACCCACACTGTTGCTCGAACTGCACGGGAACAACAGCGGCATCGAGGAGGACTACGAGTTCGTGGAGAGTCTGTGCCGCGAACACGCGGTGGTGGAGTGGAACGAACCCGGCGGGAAGATGGCGAACGTCTGGGAAGCCCGCAGGGACGCGCTTCCGGCGGCGCGCGCGTACGACCCCGACCTCGACGTCGCGGTCATCGGGGACGTCGTGGTGCCTATCGAGAAGTACCCCGACATCGTCGCGCGGACGCAGGAACTCGCGGACGAGTACGATTTGCTCGCGCCGCTGGTCGGGCACGCGGGCGACGGGAACCTCCACTACACGCCCCTCGTGGATAGAGACGACGAGGACCACGTGATTCGGGCGATGGCGTTCAACAACGAGGTCGTGCAGTCCGCCATCGACATGGGCGGGACGGCGACGGGCGAACACGGCGTCGGCATCGGGAAACGCGGGTTCATGGACGACGAGCACGCGAACACCGTGGACGTGATGCGCGGTATCAAGGACGCGATCGACCCGAAGGGTCTGATGAACCCCGGAAAAGTCATCCCCGAAGAATAAACGCTGTAAAGCGATTAGCGAGTTTTTCCTTACAACGCTGGGTAACGTTTTTCCGGGCTGGTCGTGACTGGGGGCATATGAGCGAGGCAGTCATCCTCGACGTTTCCGACGGTATCGCGACGCTCACGCTGAACCAGCCCGAACGACGGAACGCGCTCTCGCGCGAACTCAGTTCGGCGCTCCGCGACCACCTCGACGACCTCCGCGAGCGCGACGACGTCCGCGTCGTCGTCGTCGAAGGGTCGGGGGGGTCGTTCAGCGCGGGCGGCGACATCGAGTTGATGAAAGAACGCATCGAGTCCGACGAGAGCATCGAGGACGCCGTGGAGATGCTCGAACGCACGACGAGCGAGACGCTCGCGCAACTCAACGAGTTCCCGCTCCCGACCGTCGCGAAGGTGGACGGGCCCGCGGTCGGCGTGGGCGCGAGTCTCGCCATCGCGTGCGACGTACAGGTCGCGACCGAGGACGCGTCGTTCGGGTTCGTCTTCCGGCAGGTCGGTCTCTCGATGGACGCCGGGACCTCCTACCTCCTGCCGCGCGTCGTCGGGGAGAACGTCGCGAAAGAACTCCTGTTCACGGGCGACATCATCGGCGCCGAGCGCGCACTCGACATCGGCCTCGTCAACCACGTCTACGACAACGACGAGTTCGAGGAGAAGGCAGCGGAACTCGTCGAGCAGATCGCGACGGGACCGACCGTCGCGTTCCGCCACATGAAACGCCTCGTCGGCGAAGGCCTCGACAAGGACATGGACCGCGCGGTCACGGACGAAGCCGTCGCACAGGGCATCGTCTTCGAGACCGACGACCACGAAGAAGGCGTGAACGCGTTCCTCGAGAACCGCGAACCCGAGTTCGAGGGGCGCTAGTCGCGGCGCTCGTAGAACGCTTTTCCGCGCATCCGCAGAACGACGTCGCCGTCCTGATTGAACATCTCCGTCTCGGTCGTGATGAGGCCGCGGTCGGGATACGACTTCAACGGGCGTTTGTCCACGACTTCCAGTCGAACCGAGAGCGTGTCGCCCGGTCGAACCGGTTCGGTCCACTGGAGGTCCTCGACGCCGGGCGACCCGAGGCTTGCGGACTCGTCGTAGTGGTACTCGACCATCATCCGCATCCACAGCGACGCCGTGTGCCAGCCTGACGCCACGAGGCCCCCGAAGTGAGAGTCCTTCGCCGCCTCCTCGTCGACGTGGAACGGCTGGGGGTCGAACTGCTCCGCGAAGTCGATTATCTCCTCTTTCGTTATCGTGTAGGAGCCGAACTCCTCGACGTCGCCGACGTCGTAGTCCTCGTAGTACGTCACAGCGGCTCCTCCCCGTCGATGATGCGGACCGCGCGGTCGGCGAGCGCGGGCACGCGCTCTTCCATCTTCGGATACATCGGGTCGTCAGAGTTCCCCTCGAGGTAGCGCCGGTAGAACATCTCGCCCAATCCGGCGAGCTTGTAGACGGCGAGCGCGCGGTAGAACCGCTCGTGTTCGAACTCGAAGCCGGTCGCGTCCTCCCAGCGTTCGACGAGTTCGACCCGGGTCGGGTAGCCCTCGCGCTCCATGAACGTCGCCGTGAGTTCCGGAATCGACGGCTCGGGGTCCTTCGCGTCCCGCCAGTAGGACAGCATCCACCCGAGGTCAGCGCGCGGGTCACCGAGCGTGCTCATCTCCCAGTCGAACACGCCCGTGAGTCGGGGCGGCGTCCCCGGCGCGTACAGGACGTTGTCGAGTTTGTAGTCGCCGTGGACGAGCGTCTCCGGGTGGTCGTCGGGACAGTTCTCGTCCAGCCACTCGCCGACGCGTTCGAGTTTCGGGACTTCGCGGTCGTCCGCCGTGACCTCGAACGCCCACGAGAGCTGTTTCCCCCAGCGGTCCACTTGCCGTCGCGTGTAGCCCGTGGGCCGCCCGAGGTCACCGAGACCGACCGCCTGGTAATCGACCTCGTGGATCGCCGCGAGGGTGTCCGCGAGTTCTTCGCCCACGCGCCGACGGGACTCGGGGTTCGCGAACCGCTCCGGTTCGCTCTCCCGCAAGACGTCCCCGGGCACGCGCTCCATCACGTAGAAGTCGCTCCCGATGATGGAGTGGTCTTCGCACGCCGCGACGGTCGGCGGCACCGGTACGTTCGTGTCCTGTAGCGCGTCGATGACTCGGTACTCGCGGAGGACGTCGTGGGCGGTATCCGCCGTTTCGCCCGGCGGCGGCCGCCGAATCACGAGGTCTTGTCCGCCCCACTCGACGAACAGCGTCTCGTTCGAATGTCCTTCCGCGTGTCGTTCGACGTGGTAGGAGTCCGCTGGCCCGAGTTCGGATTCGAGGAACGCCTCCAGGGCGTCCTCGTCGACGAGCCGAGCGAAGTACTCCTCGCTCGTATCACCTGCCATACGACCCCCTTGAAGTTCCTCGTACGAATATGTATGGATGCGGGTTACCAGTAATTGCGAGGATAGACGAATCTTTTTACATTGTATTCTCCAATAGGAGGTATGGAGTACGACGACACAGACCAAGCAACTGAGTTCGCAGAGAAGACCCGAGAGTTCGTAGACGAAGTGGTAATTCCCGTCGAACGCGAAGTCCTCGGCAACGGCCCCATCAGCGACGAACAGCTCGAAGCACTCCGCGAAGAAGCGCGCGACTGGGGAGTCTACGCGCCCCACCTCCCCGAAGAGTACGGCGGCCACGGCCTCAGCTACCGCGACATGCTCCCCGTCTTCGAGGCCGCGGGACGCAGCCTCCTCGGCGCGCCCGCCATCAAGGTCGAAGCGCCCGACGAGGGGAACATGCACACCCTCGAGATGTTCGGCACGGAAGAACAGAAAGAGGAGTACCTCCGCCCGCTCGTGCAGGGCGAAATCCGCTCCGGGTTCTCCATGACCGAACCGCTCCAGGGCAGCGGCTCCGACCCGAAGATGCTCCAGACCACCGCCGAAAAGGACGGCGACGAATGGGTCATCAACGGCCACAAGTGGTGGACGACGCAGGGCATGGAATCCGACGTCCTCATCGTCATGGCCGTCACCGACCCCGACGCCCACCCCTATAACGGCTGCTCGCTCTTCCTCGTCCCCACCGACACGGACGGCGTGAACATCGTCCGCGACATCCCCCACATGGGCGGCAACGTCACCGGCATGGGCCACGCCGAAATCGAATACAACGACGTTCGCGTCCCCGAAGACGCCCTGTTGGGCGAACTCAACGAAGGGTTCAGTCACGCACAATCCCGCCTCGGCCCCGCCCGCCTCACGCACTGCATGCGGTACTCCGGCATGGCCGAACGCGCCCTCGACATCGCGAAAGCGTACATCAGCGAACGCCAAGCGTTCGACGGCCCGCTCTCCGAAAAACAGTCCCTCCGCTTCGAAATCGCGGAAGCCGAAATCGACCTGCACGCCGCACGCAGCATGGTCCGCCACGCCGCCCGCCAGATCAACGAAGGCAACGAAGCCCGCATCCCCGTCGCCATGGCGAAAGTGTTCGCCGCGAACACCTGCCAAGACGTCATCGACCGCACCATCCAGATGACCGGCGGGAACGGCATCGGCAAAGACCTCCCGCTCGCCGACTTCTACGAGAGCGTCCGCCAATTCCGCATCGTCGACGGCGCAGACGAAGTCCACAAACGCGTCATCGCCCGCGAAGCCCTCCGCGACGCAGACGAACACGCCTTCGAACTCGAAAACCTCACGCGCTACTGAACGCACCTTTTTCGCTCGCGGGTCCGCTTCACGGACCGCTTGAGCGAAAAATCTGCACCAAAAATGCCGAGCGCGCGGAGCGCGCTCGGATAACCGCGCCGCTACGCGGCGCGGACATTTGCGTTCTACGCATATGTCTGTCCGCGTATGGTGAGTTCTCACACCTCAGTCGCCGAACGTTCAAATACCAGGACGGGACCAGCGGGGGGTGATGCGTTGACGACGACTCGCGGGGGTTCCGATTCGATACGGTGACGCGTCCCCCGTGCGAGGACAGCGTCGCCTGCAAGCCACTTTCCTTCGCTGAGTTCTAACTGTGGGTATGGACGACGCACTCGACGACGTGGTGCGGATGCTGGACGATGCGGAGACGGCGGCCGTGCTCACGGGAGCGGGCGTCTCCACCGCGTCCGGCATCCCGAGTTTCCGCGGAGACGACGGCATCTGGGGGAACGAATTCGACCCCGCGGACTTCCACTACCGGCGGTTCAAGAGCGACCCGTCGGGGTTCTGGGAGGACCGCCTCGACCTCTACGAAGCGATGCGTCCCGAGGGTGTCGAACCGAACGACGCCCATCGCGCGCTCGCCGAGCTCGAAACCGGGGGCGTCCTCGACGGCGTGGTCACGCAGAACACGGACGGGCTCCACGTCGAAGCGGGGAGCGACCGCGTCATCGAACTCCATGGGAACGCAGAACGCGTCGCGTGCGAGAACTGCGGGCAGCGGAGCGACGCCGCTGACGCGCGCGAGCGAGTGCTCGACGGCGAACGCCCACCTCGCTGTGACTGCGGCGGCGTTCTCAAGCCCGACGTCGTGCTGTTCGGGGAGCGGCTGCCATCCGTAGACCTCCACGACGCTCGTACGCTCGCCGAGGAGAGCGACGTCTTCCTCGCGGTCGGGTCGTCGCTCACGGTGGACCCCGCGGCGTCGCTCGCAGGGACTGGCGCGCGGGACGGTGAGCTCGTCGTGGTGAACTACGACGAAACGCCGTACGACCGCGAGGCGTCGGTCGTCCTGAGAGAGGACGTGACGGAGGTCCTACCGCGGATAGCGGAACGCATCACGTAACCGCCGGAGTCCGGCGACGAACGCGTAGACGAGCGCGTAGAGTAGGAACGGGAGTGCGACCGCCGCGACCGCCACTACGACGACGGCGAACGCGACGAGTCCTCCGACAAGCGAGAGGACGACGTTCCACAGCGAGTCGCCGCGCTCTACGTCCTCGTTGAGGAACGGCGCGAGTTCGCGACGTACGGGCGCGAGGACGCGGCGATAGAGGAGGGCGGCGACGGACGACGGGGCGGGGAGCGTCACGAGTGTTCGACCCCCACGATGACGAGGAGGTCCCGGAGCGTCGAAATCCGATGGGCGGCTTTTGGGCCGTCAGCGTCCTCGCCGAACGCGACGCCGTTGATGCCGTGATGGGCGGCCCCGGCGACGTCGTGGTCGTACCGGTCGCCGACCATGACCGTGCGCTCCGGCGGTACGGTGCTCTTCGAGAGCGCGGTTTCGTACATCGCGTCGTGCGGTTTCGTGCGTCCGACGGCTTCGCTCGTCGTCACGTCGTCGACGTGTTCGAGGATGCCGAACGTGTCGAGGATGTACTCGCCTTCCTCCGTGTCGACGTCGCTCACGATGCCCTGATAGACGCCGGCGTCCGCGAGGGCCGCAACGACCTCGCGCGCGCCGGGGTTCGGGCGGAGGTAGCGTTCCGACGTCTCGCGGAAGAGCGGGAACCAGTCGTCGTGGTCGAGGTCGCGTCCCGCGAGTTCGCTCGTCGCGAGCGCGTAGGCGTCCATCGCGGACTGAAAGCTGTGTTCTTCGCGTTCGCGGAACTGACGGCCGACCGTGCTCCGCCACGCTGACAGCGCTTCGGCGGGGTCGCGGCCGACGTCTTCCGCGGCGACGAACCGTTCGATGAACCGGTGGTGGGCTTCCTGAACCGACGAGAGGTCGAGGAGGACGCCACCGATGTCCCAGAAGACCGCGTCGTACTCCATCTAGTACCACGTCATGCCGCCATCGACGTTAATGTCTTGGGCTGTGACGTGGCGGTGGTCGACCGCGAGCCGGTAGGTGACGTCCGCGACCTCCTCCGGGGGCGTCATCTCGTCCAGCATCAGGTCGCCCGTGTACTCCGCGTCCCGGACTTCCTCGGGGGTCACACCACGGGCTTCCGCCTGTTTTTCGATGACTCGTTCGATGCGTTCACCCGCGATGGGGCCGGGACAGATGGTGTTCACGGTGACGTCGTCGTCTCCGAACTCCCCAGCGAGCGTGCGCGAGAGGCCGACGAGCCCGAGTTTCGACGCGGCGTACGGACTCCGGTTCGGGTAGGGGCGTTTCCCGCCGACGGAGGAGATGTTGACGATGCTTCCCCGGTCGCTCTCGCGGAGGTGTGGGCTGGCGTGTTTCGCGCAGAGGAACGGCCCGGTGAGGTTCGTCTCGATGGTGCGACTCCACTCCTCGCGGTCGACGTCCTCGACCGGTTTGGTGGGGCCGGCGACCCCGGCGTTGTTCACGAGGACGTCGAGCGACCCGAACTCGGAGACGGTGGCGTCGATAGCCGCTTCGATGCTCGCTTCGTCCTGTACGTCACACGTGACGGCGAGCGCGTCGCCGAGTTCGTCCGCGAGGTCGGTGGTGTCGCTGCGCGCCGCGAGCGCGACCGAATAGCCGCCCTCCACGAATCGGCGGGCGATGGCTTCGCCGATTCCCTGACTCGCACCGGTGACGAACGCGACGCCCTCACTCATCGTCTTCCACCAGTTTGAACTTCTGTACTTTCCCGCTCGCCGTGCGCGGTAACTCCTCGACGAACTCGACTTGCCGCGGGTGTTTGTACTCGGCGAGGTTGTCGAGACAGAACTGTTTGATATCCTCCTCGGTGGCGTCTGCGTCGGGCGTCTTCACGACGAACGCTTTGACCGTCTCGTTGCGGCGTTCGTCCGGAATGCCGACCACGGCGGCGTCCGCGACGTCGGGGTGTTCGTAGAGGAGTTCTTCGACCTCGCTCGGGTAGACGTTGTACCCGGCGGTGTTGATCATGTGCTTCTTCCGGTCGACGATCTCGTAGTAGTTCTCCTCGTCGCGGCGCGCGATGTCACCCGTCCGGAAGTACCCCTCCTCGGTGAACGCTTCCTCGGTGGCCTCTGGGAGGTCGTGGTAGCCCTTCATCACTTGCGGGCCGCGAACGAGGAGTTCGCCAGTCTCGCCGGCCTCGACTTCTTCGCCCTGTCCGTTCACTATCTTGCAGTCCGTCATCCGCAGGGGTTGGCCGATGGTCCCGATTTTGTAGCCGAACGTGGACCCGACTCCGGTGTGGGTGGCGGCCGTGGTTTCGGTGAGGCCGTACCCCTCGCTCATCATGACGCCCGTCTCGCCCTCGAAGCGCTCCTGCACGGCGACCGGCATCTTCGCGCCGCCCTCGTTGACGGTGTCGAGACTGCTGAGGTCGTAGTCGCCAAAGGACTCGTCGTTCACCATGTCGACGAACATCGTCGCGACGCCGATGAAACTCGTAATCTCGTTCTCCTCGATTTCGCTCATACAGCGCTCCGCGCTCCACTCCGCGGGATTTCGGACGAACGCGGTTCCGCCGCGAATCAGCGTCTGCCACGTCGAGTGCGTGAACCCGGTGATGTGGTAGAGCGGGAGGAAGACGAGTTCACGCTGTTCTTCGGGCGGGAGGTTCGTGAACTGGAAGCCGGAGAACGCCTGCGCGCGGAGGTTGCCGTGCGTGAGCAGCACGCCTTTCGGCTGGCCCGTGGTGCCCGACGTGTACGGCTGCATCGCGGTGGTGTCGGTGTCGGCGTCGATGGTGAGCGGGTCGCCGGAGACGTCGTGGAACGCCGTCGTCCCGTCGACGGCTTGGCCGACGGTCAGGATGTCGGGGTCGATGTCGAGGTCGGCGGTCGCCTCGTGGACGTGCTCGACGAGGGCGGGATGGGTGACGACGACGCTCGCGTCGGTGTCGTCGAGCTGGTGGGTTATCTCGCGGGCCTTGTACTGGGGGTTGACGGGGGAGACGACGACGCCCGCGCGCAGGCCGCCGAGGATGGTGACGACGTACTCGGGGCAGTTCGGGAGGTAGAGGAGGAGGCGGTCTCCTTTCTCGTGGCCGCGTTCGCGGAGGCCGCCCGCGAACGACTTCGAGCGGTCTTCGAGTTCGGCGAACGTGAAGTCCGCGTTCTCACCGTCGATCGCGGGTTCGTTCGGTCGTTCGGCCGCGGTGGCGTCGAACAGCGCGGCGGCGTTTCGCGATTCGACGTTCTGCAGGTAGTCTGGAACGTCCATGCCGTGTCATTCCGTGACATCTATCATTACGTTAACGGTCGTTCCGACGAGCGCAGATTTATTAGCGATGCACCGAAAACGGGAAACTGTCTTAACAATGGTAAACAGATTCGGCGTCGGCGGGGAGACCGCCATCGTCACCGGCGCGTCGTCCGGCATCGGGAAAGCAATCGCGGAACGCTTCGCCGCGGATGGCGCGAACGTCGTCGTCTGTTCGCGCGACCAGGAGAACGTCGACCCCGTGAGCGACGAGATAAACGAAGGCGACTACGACGGCACGTGTCTCGCCGTCGAGTGCGACGTCACGGACCGCGACGCCGTGGACGCGCTCGTCGAAGCCACCGTCGAGGAGTTCGGGTCGCTCGACGTCCTCGTGAACAACGCGGGCGCGTCCTTCATGGCGCCGTTCGAGGACATCAGCGAGAACGGCTGGAAAACGATAGTGGAGATCAACCTCACGGGAACCTACCACTGCACGCAGGCCGCGGGCGAGTACATGCGCGAGAACGACGGCGGACGGGTCGTGAACATCGCGTCCGTCGCGGGCCAGCACGGCAGCCCCCACATGAGCCACTACGGCGCGGCCAAAGCGGGCGTCATCAACCTCACGAAGACGCTGTCCTTCGAGTGGGCGGGCGACGACGTGCGCGTCAACTGCATCGCGCCCGGGTTCGTCGCGACCCCCGGCGTCGAGTCCCAGATGGGCGTCAGCGCGGACAACATCGACCGCGGCGACGTCGAGCGCCGCATCGGTACGAGCGAAGAGATCGCGGACCTCACGCAGTTCCTCGCGAGCCCCGCGTCCTCGTACATCGTCGGCGAGACGGTGACGGCGGCCGGCGTCCCCCGCATCGAGGAGTCCCCCGACATCTAAGACGGTACAGCATCCTTCCCAATCATGACCAAATCGGGTGCGGACCTCTTCGTCGAAACCCTCGAACAGTACGGCGTCCAGCACGTCTTCGGCAACCCCGGAACCACCGAGTTGCCGGTGATGAAGTCGCTCGCGGGCAGCGACCTCGACTACGTCCTCGGACTGCACGAGGACGTCGCGGTCGGGATGGCCGCGGGGTACGCGAGCACGCGGCGGTATCACGCTGACGACGACGATTCGATACTCCCCGTCGGCGTCGCGAACCTCCACGTCGCCCCCGGCCTCGCGCACGGCCTCGGGAACATCTACGGCGCGAGCGTCGCGGGCGCGCCGCTAGTCGTGACCGCTGGCAACCACTCGACCGACTTCCGCCACGAGGAGCCGATTCTCTCCGGCGACCTCGTGGAGATGACCCAGCAGTTCACGAAGTGGAGCGCGGAGGTCCTCGACGTCGAGGCGCTCCCGACGATGCTCCGCCGCGCGTTCCGCGTCGCGCTCACGCCGCCGACTGGGCCGGTGTTCCTCGGCCTCCCGCTCGACGTGATGATGGACGAGACGGACGCCGAACCCGAGCGGCTGGGTTCGATTCCGACCGCCGGACGCGGCGACATCACGGAGATCGAGCGCGCGGCGGACGCGTTCGCGGACGCGGAGAACCCCGTGCTCGTCGTCGGTGACGGTGTGGCACGGTCGGGAACGGACGCCGTGGACGCCGCAGTGGACCTCGCGGAGGCTGCGGGGGCGCGCGTACACGCGGAGATTCTCGCCTGCGAGGTGGACTTCCCCGCCGACCACGACCAGTGGGTGTCCTACATCCCGCCGGACGAGGACACCGCGCGCACGCTCCTCGACACCGACATGGTGGCGTTCGTCGGTTGTTCGACGAACACGACGCTCACCGCGCACTCGGGCGAGCTGTTCAACGACGCGACGTTCGTCCACGTCTCGGACAGCGCGTGGGAGGTCGGGAAGAACCAGCCCGCGGACGTCTCCGTGATAGGCGACCCCGGCGAGGTCATGGACCAAATCGCCGAACGCGTCGACGACCGCGTGAGCGCGGAGGAGCGTTCGGGTCGGCTGGAGCGCGTCGAGGCGATGAAGCAGATGGCACAATCCCAGATGGAGGGTGCAGACGAGTCCGACGACCCGCGGCCGTCGAAGGGCGACCTCGTGGACTCGCTGCGTGCGGCCGCGCCCGACGCGTACATCGTGGACGAGGGCGTGACGGCGAAGTACGAACTCCTCACGCGCTGGGACCTCGAACCCGAACAGGCCATCTCGAACAAGGGCGGCGGCCTCGGGTACGGCCTCCCGGCCTCCGTGGGCGCGGCGCTCGCGGAGTCGATGCGCGACGACCCCCGGCAGGTGGTCGGGCACGTCGGCGACGGGTCGTACCTCTACTACCCTCAGAGTCTGTACTCGGCGGCGCGCTACGACCTCGACCTCACCGTCGTCGTCCCAGACAACCGGAACTACCGCATCTTGAAGAACAACATGCAGGGACTGTTCGGCGAGGGCGACTACGAGTACGTCGGCATGGACTTCGAACCGCCCGTCGACATCCCGAAGAACGCGGAGAGCCACGGCGCGACCGGCGTACGCGTCGACCCCGACGACGACCTCGATGCGGCGCTCGAATCGGCGCTCGACGCCGACGGCCCGCACGTCGTTGACGTGCTAGTCCACGACTAGCACTAGAACCAAATGCTTTATTTAGTGTCACATTGAGGTGTCGAAGTAGATGTACAGGGTGGCAGCCGACGACGCGTCCTTCCGTGACGGTCTCGACCGACTGAAACAGAACGGAAGCGCGCTCCTCGTCGTCGGAGACGTCCCGGACGAGTGTTACGCCGAGGCGTCCCACCGGATGCTCGGCGACACGGACCACGCGGCCCGCCGTCGCGTCGTGGTCGTCGACGAAGACACGCCGCCCGGCCTCGCGAACCGTCTCTCCGGGCCGACCGCGAGCGCGAACGGTTCGCTCCACCTAATCTCTCACGACAGTACCGCGCGGAACGCGGTCGAATCCGCGCCCACCGTCACCTCCGACGCACGAACGACGCACGTCCCCGCTGACGACCTCGAATCCGTCGGAGAAGCCGTCCTCAGCGCTATCGACGAGGGGGAGACGGGGACGTTCGACCCCGCCGAACTCCGCCTCGGGGTCGACACCGTCGGCACGCTCCTCGACGCGGGCGACGACTTCCCCGTGTTCACGCTCGTCGACTTCCTCGCGCGTCGCGTCCGCACGCTCGGCGGGATGGCGCACTTCCGACTGGCGCGCTCCCGGGACGCCTACCACACCCGACTCCTCGAACCATTGTTCGACGCCGTGGTGGAGCTTCGACTGAACGGCGGGATGGTCGAACAGCGCTGGGAGCTCCTCGCCGACGACATCCACTCGGAGTGGATTCCGCTCGACGCGTAGGCGACAACATCCTTTTGAAGTCGGTGTCGCGTATTCGGCTGGTATGGTGAGCGACGGGGCGGGGGACGTGGACGGCGTGGCGGCGACGGTGGTCGCCGCTGACGACGACGGAATCGAGGTCGTCGACCCCGTAGAGCGCACGCGCGTCCGCTTGGAGACGACGACACCTCCTGACCCGGTGGCGGTGTCGACCGACGCGTTCCCGATACCGCTCGACACCGCTGTCGCCGTGCGGACGGACGAGGTGGCGCTCCCCGTCGTCGTCGCGGTGCACGTCCAGACGCTCTCCGGCGAACTCGTCACGCAAACCGAACACTTCGCGTACGAGGAACTCCCCGGCGGCGAGTACCTGCTGGACATCGCGGGCCCGATAAAACTCTACCTCCGGGTGTCGGGGCCGCTCACGGTTCGGTCGGACGCGGACCGCACGGTCATCGCGCTCGACGGTGAACGCGAGGTGACGGTCGGCGCGCGGTCGTTTCACGACTCGCCGGCGGGGACGATCACGACGACGGACGACCCCGTCGACGTGATGCGGGCGGTGAGCGCGTTCGGGCACGCGTTGAAGACGCGGGGGCCGGACCGCTCGTATCCGACGCTGCGCGGCCACCCGCCACGGGTGAAACTCGGGGAGGAACTCGACGTGCCACCCGGCCTGGAACCCCCCGAGACGCCGGTGACGGTCGAACTCTCGCCGTCGTTCGAGTACGTCTATCCGGCGGCGTCCCTCGCGTACTATCTCGGCGCGAAGGTCGTTCCGGGGGAACGACCGCTGATTCGGGTGGGCGACTTCACGCACTCGCTCTCGGGGCCCGACGGGTTCGAGACGACGGTGGCGCGCACGTTGAAGACTGTGTTCGTCCTCGACTGCGCGGCGCGGACGGAGGGGTACTACGACGTCCCGCTGTTCGAGCGGGCCGCGCTGGACAACGTGGTGGACGTGCCGTTCGCGGACCTCTACGAGATGTCGACCCCGGAACGCCTCCGCGCCTACCTCGACGTGGACTACGAGGCGGTCGAACCGTACTGTCCGGCGTGGAAACTCACGGCGGACGTGACGCCGACCGCGGAACACGTCGAACTTCTCCCGTACCTCGTGGACGACCTCGCCGTCGTTCGAACGCCCGAGGCGGACAGGGGCGTGGACACGACCCAGCAAGTCGCGGCCGTCGACCAGTTCGTGCGCGGCGGCGGACGGCCACAGGCAGAGTTCGTCCGGCCGGAACCGTCGACCGCCATCGAACAGACGTGGGCGGGCGACGGGATGCCGATCGGCGCGAGCAAGGCGCTGCTCGCCGCGTACGAGAACCGCCTCGACCGCACGGTCGGCGCGGACGACATCACCATCACGGTCGTCTGTAACGCGGCGGAGATGAACGACGAACGGGACGTCGTGGACGACGTGTACGGGTCGCGCGCGGAACTCCCGTTCGAAGTCAGACAGCACGAGGGCCTCACGCGGGCCGAACTCCGGTCGGTGTTGGCGACGGACACCGACTTCCTCCACTACATCGGGCATATCGACGAGGACGGTATCGAGTGCGCGGACGGAAAACTCGACCCGGCGTCGATACCGGAGACGGGCGTGGACGCGTTCCTCTTGAACGCGTGTGCGTCCTACGAGGTCGGCACCGCGCTCGTCGAAGCGGGCGCAATCGGCGGTATCGTGACGCTCTCCGACGTGCTGAACGGCGCGGCGGTGACGATGGGGCGGACGCTCGCGCGGCTGTTGAACGTCGGGTATCCGCTCGGAGTCGCGCTCGAAGTGGCGCGCGACGAGAGTTACGCCGGCGGCCAGTACGTCACGGTGGGGGACGGCGGCCTCGCCATCGCACAACCGAAGTACAACCTCCCGGACCTCGTGGAGATAACCGACGCGTCGGACGGCCGCGTCGACGTCACGTATCGGACGTTCCTGACGACGGGGTTCGGCGTCGGGACGCTGATGATGCCGACGGTGCGCGACGAGTCACAGTACTACCTCGCACCGGTCGCGAACGGCCTGCGGTACGACCTATCAGTATCGGAGCTCGTCGATTTCGTGTTCGAGAAGACGCCGATTCGGTACGACGGTGCGTTACACTGGGCGGAGTCGTTCGATTTCGGCCAGTTGGATTAGGGGCCGTTGATGGCGACGTGTCCCGCGGACACTGCGCCGGCTTGCGCGAGCAGGAGGGTGATGGTGAACAGAACGCCGATCATGCGCGGGTTGTTCTTGAGGTAGGCAGCGACGGTGTCGTCTTTCGTTTCGGACATTACGACTTTTTATATCACGAGTTTAAATATAAATATTTTTGATAAAATCGGACAATAGGGCTGCTAAATTACCTCACGGCGGCGAACTACGGCATCGCGATCGCACTGTAGGTATTGCCGTCGTCGTACCGTGTTACCCACCCCCATATTTATGTGTCCCCTTCTGTAAGGGGATAGCGTACCAATGGTTAACGAAGATAGCCAGAGTGGTAATTCGGATTGCTCTGGTAGCGAATCTGGGGAGAAACGAAACATCGTTAGCAATCTCCGCCGCGCGTCGGACCGCCGGACCGTTTTGAAGGCCACTGGTCTCGCCGGGTTGACGGCGACGGCCGGCTGCCTCGGGGGCGGTAGTGGAAGCAGCGGACCGAGCGGCACGTTCAAAATCGGCGTCCTCGCACCCGAACCGGAGAAGAACCCCATCGGCGCGTCCATCGCGAACTCCGCGAAACTCGCACGCGACGAACTGAACGAAAACGGCGGCGTCCTCGGAAACGACGTCGAAGTCATCGTCAAGGACACGAAGGAGAAACCCGGCGTCGGCAAGGACAAGTATCAGGACCTCACCGTCGGGGAGAACGTCGACTTCACCGCGGGCGTGTTCACGAGCGAAGTCCAGCTCGCGCTCATGGACTCCATCGCCGAACAGGAGACCGTCCACATGGACACGGGCGCGGCGACGCCCGAAGCGTCCACGATGGTCAAAGACGACTACGATAAGTACAAGTACTTCTTCCGGACCGGTCCGGTGAACTCCCACTTCCTCGGGCAGAACATGGTGGACTTCGCGTCCCAGAACTTCTCCGAGATGGGCTGGGAGTCCGTCTACGTCCTCGTCGAGGACTACGCGTGGACCAAACCCGTGCAGGAAGTCGTGAAGAACAAGCTCAGCGACCAGGGCGTCGACGTGAAGAACGTCAAGCGGTACGCCGCGAGCACCGAGGACTTCTCCACCATCTACGACAAGATCGAGAACTCGGGCGCGGACGCCGCGTACGTCGCGATGGCGCACACTGGCACGCCGGCGATTCTGCAGTGGGCGAAACAGCAGCGCCCGTTCGAGTTCGGCGGCATCCACGTCCCGATGCAGTTACCCTCGTACTACAGCGCCGTGAAGGGCGCGTGCCGGTACGCGATTACGCAGAACTCCGCGACGCCGACCGCCGAGGTCACGTCGAAGACGGTGCCGTACGCGAACGCGTACAAGGACAACTTCGAAAAGTTCCCCGTCTACACGGGCTACATCACGTACGACGCCGTCCACCAGTACGCGCAGGTCGCGGAAGACCAGGACTCCCGGAAGGCCGACGACATCATCTCCGGCCTCGAGGACTCCTCGTTCACCGGCACCGCGGGCACCATCCGCTACTACGGCAAGGACGAGGAGTACCCGCACGACGTCGTGTACGACAAGACCGGGGAGAACGGCGTGCAGCCGCTCTGGCTCCAGTGGCAGGAGAAGAGCGGGTCGGGCAGTCAGGTCGCTATCTTCCCCGACGACATCGCCACTGGCTCCTACAAGACGCCCCCCTGGATCTAACAAATGGGGTTACCACTGTCTGGAGTCGTCGTGAACGCGGTGATGATCAGCGCGCTGTACGCGCTGGTCGCCATCGGATTCACGCTCATCTTCGGCGTCGGCGGTGTTCTGAACCTCGCGCACGGCGCGAGTATCACCATCGGCGCGTACGCAGCGTACTACGTGACGAGCGCGTTCGGGCTGAACGTCTGGTTCGGCGCGATCGGCGCGCTCGTCGTCCCAGCGGCGTTTAGCGCGCTCCTGTACGCGGGCGTCATCCGCTACGTCGAAGACGACCCGATTACGGTGATGATCATGACGCTCGTCACCAGCATCGCCATCGAGGAACTCGTGAAGGTCCAGTTCGGCACGCAGTCGCTCGCGGTTCCGTCGCTGGTGTCCGGCCAGTTCCACGTCCTCGGTGGAATTCAGGTCAACCGCGTACTCGTGTTCGCGCTGTCGTGGGTGCTCATCGGCCTCCTGTTCGCCGTCGTGAACTACACGCGCACGGGGAAGGCCATCCTCGCGACCAGCATGACCGCGAAGGGCGCGGCGCTCGTCGGCATCGAGAGCGACCGCATGTACCTCTACACGTGGATCCTCGCGGGCGCGTTCGCGGGGCTCGCGGGCTTGTTCCTCGCGTCCCTGCGGACCGCCGACCCAGTGATGGGGCGGACGCCGCTCGTGCTGTCGTTCAGCATCGTCGTGCTGGGCGGCATCGGGTCCATCCGCGGGAGCGTCATCGGCGCGTACATCATCGGCTTCCTCGAGACGTTCACGCAGTCCTACGGCAGTTCGTCGCTCACGGGACTCGCGTCGCTCGTGGTACTGGTGTTGATACTGCTCGTCAAACCCGAAGGCCTGTTCGGCCGTGAGTTCACAGAATGACCGAGAACTCGCTCGTCTCCGTGATCGACCCGCGCGAGTTCTCGGTGCGGACGTGGATCGGCCTCGTCGGCCTCGTCCTGCTCGGCCTCGCGCCGTTCTGGATGGGATTCCTCTACGGCGGCAATCAGGACCTCCTGATGCTGCGCACGGTCATCGCCGCATTGTTCTTCGGGATGTTCGCGATGAGCTGGGACGCCGTCTCCGGCTACACCGGCCAGATTAGTTTCGGACACGCGCTCTTCTTCGCCGTCGGCGGCTACGGGAGCGCGCTCCTGAACCTCGGGTTCGGCGTGCCGCCCGTGCTCGCCATCGTCGCGGGTATCGTGCTCGCGGCGGTCGCGGGCCTCCTCATCGGGATTCCGGCGCTCCGCCTCGAAGGTCCGTACCTCTCGCTCGTGACGCTCGTCGCGCCGATCATCTTGATGCGCTTTTTCGTCTTCAAGAGCGACGTGTTCGGCGGGGAACTCGGTCTCTCCAGTCCCGACCCGATACTTCCGACGAGCGGGTTCGCGCAAGCGACGTACGTCTACTACTTCGTCGCGTTCGCGGCGTTCGTCCTCGTACTCGTGGTACTGCTCGCGGTGACGCGGTCCGACGCGGGCGCGGTGTTCACCGCCATCCGCGAGGACGAGGACGCCGTCGCGGCGTCCGGGTTGAACCCGGCGAAGTTCAAGATATTCGCGTTCGTGCTGTCCGCCGCGGTCGGCGGGTTCGCGGGCGCGGTGTTCGTGCACACGACCGGGAAGCCGACGCCGAGCCAACTGCTCGTGCAGACGGTGAGCATCGAAGTCATCATCGCCGCCGTCGTCGGCGGGATGGGGACCATCGTCGGCGCGGCCGTCGGCGGTATCTTCCTCAGCCTCTTCCGCAACCAGCTGAGCGACGTGCACGCCACGCTCCCCGGTCTCGGTATCGACGTCGGGAGTCTCGACCTCTTCCTGTTCGCGTTCGTGACGCTCCTCCTGTTGTTCTATCTGCCCGGCGGGTTCCTCCGCTGGGGGATTCGGCAGGGACGGCGCGCTATCGGCGCGGACGGCGCGGCCGCGGACGGCGGGAAGACACCGGTAGAGCAGGTCAGGGAGTCGTTCCGCGACGCGTTCGGAGGTGATCGCGATGAGTGACGGAGAGTACGCGCCCGACGACGGATTGCTCGTCCTCAACAACCTCCGCAAGGAGTTCGGCGGCCTGACCGCCGTGGACGACCTCTCGTTCGTGGTGGAGGAGGGCGAGATTCTCGGCTTCATCGGGCCGAACGGCGCGGGGAAGTCGACGACCTTCAACTGCGTCACCGGGGCGTACAAGCCGACCGCGGGCACCGTCTACTACCACGGCGAGGACGTCACCGGCGAACCGTCCTACGAGATGGTCAAACGCGGGATGGCGCGCACGTTCCAGTCGTTCCGCCCGCTCGACGACCGCTCGGTGTTGAACAACGTCGCGCTGGCGCTCGCGCCGGACAAACTGTTCTCCACGTCCGGACTGCGCGGCGAGACGACGCGGCGCGCGCGAGAAATCGTCGACCGCGTCGGCCTCTCCGACCGCGCGGACCAGACGCCGGACGAACTCCCGCACGCGGGCCTCCTGCGTCTCGAACTGGGGCGCGCGCTCGCGACGGACCCCGACCTCCTCCTCGTGGACGAACCGTTCGCGGGGCTGTCCAGTAACGAGGTCGGCGAACTCAGCGAACTGTTGACGGACCTCCGCGACGAGGGTATCACGCTCGTCGTCGTGGACCACAACATGCGCGGCCTGCTGTCGCTCATCGACCGCGCCATCGTCATACAGTTCGGCTCCAAGATAGCGGAAGGAAGTCCGGAGGAGATTCGGACGGACGAGACAGTGCAGGAAGCCTACCTCGGAGGTGACGAGATATGACGATACTCTCTGTGGACGACATTCACGTCTCCTACGGCGAGGTCGCCGCGTTGCGCGGCGTCAGCCTCGACGTGGAGGAAGGAAGCGTCGTCAGCGTCATCGGGCCGAACGGTGCGGGGAAGTCGACGCTCGCGAACGCCGCGACCGGTTTCCGGCCGTACACGGGAAGCGTCACCTACCGCGGGACGGAAGTGCGTGAGCGGGAGTCATCAGACCTCGTGTCGGACGGCCTCATTCACTGCACGGAGACCCGCGACCTGTTCGGACACATGTCCGCGGAGGACAACCTCCAACTCGGCGCGTACCGCCATCAGGACGGCGAGAGAGACCGGTTGGAGTACGTCTACGACATCTTCCCCCGACTGGAAGAGCGACGGGACCAGGCGGCGCGCACGATGAGCGGTGGCGAACAGCAGATGCTCGCCATCGGTCGCGCGCTGATGGGCGACCCCGAGTTGCTCCTCCTCGACGAACCGACGCTCGGCCTCGCGCCGGTCATCCTGAACGACATCGCCGACGCGCTGAACGAGATACGGGACGACGGCGTCACCATCCTGCTGTTCGAGCAGAACGTGACGTTCGCGATGGAGCACGCGGACCACATCTACCTCCTCGAGAACGGCCGCCTCGAGACGGACGGCAGCCCGGACGACCTCCGCGGCGACGACTACATCCGGGACGCCTACCTCGGCGGCTAATCCGGTCCCGTTTTCCTTCTCGACGTCCTTCTCCCGGTAGTGACCGAAGAAGAGGAGTTCTCGCTCTCGGCGTTCTACGACGCGCTCGAAGCCGCGGGAAGTCCGGTCGTGACGGCGACGGACGTCCCCGGGTTCTCGCAGGCGGACGCGACCGACGCGCTCGATGCGCTCGTCGGTGAGGGCGTCGAACGCCGGGACGTTTCGAACGACCCCGTCGTCTACTATCCCTCCGATTACGCGGCGACCGCCGACCGCGAGCGCGTGGTGGTGTTCGACGACAACCGCGAAATCGTCGTGGACCAGCCGTCGCAGTTCACGCGCGCCCGCCTCAGCCAGTTCGCCCACCTCACGGACACGACCCGTGACGGCGCGTATCGGTATCGAATCCGGAAGGAGGACGTGTGGAGCGCGCCGTACGAGCGCCTCGACGACCTGTTGGACGCGATTCGCGCGGTGACGAACCGTCGCCCCGACGCTATCGAGGAGTTCGTGGAGGGCGAGTGGCGGCGCGCACACCAGTTCGTCCTGCGCACGCACGAGGAGGGGTACACCGTGCTGGAGGCGCGGTCGGACGACGCGATGGGGAACGTCGCCCGCCAGAAACTCGACGACACGCACTTGCGCGCGCCCATCAGCGACGACACGTCGTGGGTGAACTCGGAGAAGGTCGCGGAAATCAAGCGAATCCTCTACGAGGCTGGCTATCCGGTGCGCGACGAACGCGAGTTGGAGGGCGGCGCGCCGCTCGACTTCGACTACGACTTCGAGTTGCGCGACTATCAGGCAGACTGGGTGGCGCGCTTCGAAGACCAGGGCTCCGGCGTCCTCGTCGGTCCGCCGGGCAGCGGGAAGACCGTCGCCGGCATCGGCATCATGGAAGCCGTCGGCGGGGAGACGCTGATTCTGGTGCCCTCGCGCGAACTCGCGTCGCAGTGGCACGACAATCTGCTGGACCACACGACGCTCGCGCCGGAGCAGATCGGCGAGTATCACGGCGGCCGGAAGGAGTTGCGGTCGGTGACCATCGCCACCTACCAGACGGCGGGGATGGACCGCCACCGCCAGTTGTTCGACTCGCGGTCGTGGGGGCTCATCGTGATGGACGAAGCCCACCACATCCCGAGTCCGGTGTTCCGTCGGGCGGCGGGATTACAGAGTAAACACCGCCTCGGCCTGTCGGCGACGCCGATTCGGGAGGACGACCGGGAGACGGACATCTACACGCTCGTCGGCCCGCCCATCGGCACGGACTGGGACGCGCTGTTCGACGCGGGGTTCGTGCAGGAACCCGAAATCGAGTTGCGGTACGTGCCGTGGGAGTCCGACGACGCCCGGTACGAGTGGGCGGACGCGGAGGGCCACGAACGCCGCAAGCGCGCGGCGTCGAACCCCGCGAAGGTCGCGGAAATCAGACACCTGCTCGCGGCGCATCCGAACGCGAAAGCCCTCATCTTCGCGGACTACCTGGACCAGGGCGACGAACTCGCGGAGGAACTCGGGAGTCCGTTCGTGAGCGGGGAGACCCCGCACCCTCGGAGAGAGCGGTTGTTCGACCAGTTCCGGTCGGGAGAGCGCGAGGCGCTCATCGTCTCCCGCGTCGGCGACGAGGGAATCGACTTGCCGGCGGCGGAACTCGCCATCGTCGCGTCCGGTCTCGGGGGCTCCCGGCGGCAGGGCGCACAGCGCGCGGGACGGACGATGCGGCCCGCTGGCCGGGCGCTCGTCTACGTGCTCGCGACACAGGGCACCGAAGAGGAAGACCACGCGCGCCGCCGCACCCGCCACCTCGCGGAGAAGGGCGTGCGAGTCCGGGAGGAGTCGGCGCAGGCGGTCGCGTTCAGGGACTGAGCAGGCCGGACAACTCCTCGCGGGTGACGTACGCTATTTCTTCGGGCGTCGGCGGTGATTCGCGGAAGCCGGTGCCGGTGGCGACGAGAGCGACGTCGTCGCCTTCGTCGAGTTCGCCGTCCGCGGAGAGCGCTTCAGCGGCGGCCAACGTGGTCGCGCTCGCGGCCTCCACGGCGAGTCCGGCGCGGTCTGCGAGCGCGCGCTGTGCGGCGAGGATGTCCTCGTCCGAGACGGAGAGGACGGCACCGTCGGTGTCGCGGGCGGCGCGCAACACTCTGTTTCCGCTCGGCGGGTCGGCGTTCGCGATGGAGTACGCGACGGTCTCCCCGCCGTCGACTGGTGTGACGTCATCCTCGCCCGCGCGGTAGGCGCGCGCGATGGGGTCGCACGCGGCGGCCTGAACGAAGTAGAGGGGGACGTTGTCGAGTTCGCCGGCGGCGCGGAGTTCGCGGACGGCTTTCCACGCGCCGCTCGCGTGCCCGCCGGAGGAGACGGGGAGAACGATCGCGTCGGGCGTGCCGTCGAACTGGGAGAGCAGTTCGAGAACGGTGGTCTTCTGACCTTCGACGCGGAGCGGCGAGTCGGAGTTCACGAACGACAGTGGCAGCGAGAAGGAATCCTCGTAGAGCCGCCCGTACTCCCCCGAAACGGCGTACACGTCGGGGTCGTAGCGAGCGACGTGCCCGAGGCGTTCTTCGGGGATGTCGTCGGGGACCAGTACCACGCAGTCCATGCCGGTGCTGGCGGCGTGCGCGGCGGTGCTCATCGCCATGTTCCCGTGGCTGACGGTGCCGATGGCGTCCTCGCCGCGCGCGCGGAGGGCGGCGGTCGCGACGGCCGTTCCGCGGTCTTTGAAGCTCCCGGTCGGGTTTTCGGATTCGTCTTTCACCCAGAGTCGGAGGCCGGCGTAGCCGTCGAGGCGGGGTGCGCGCACGAGCGGCGTCCCTCCAGCGGCGGTTTCGAGACCGGTCGGAGAGTCCGCGGGGAGGGCGTCGGCGAACGACCAGACGCTCGTCGGGTCGTCGACCAGGTGGGTTTCGCCGAGGGGATACCAGAGCGTCTCCCCGCACTCGCAGTGTGTTCTGTCCGCGTATCGGTTGCCGCAGGCGTCGCAAACGAGTTCCATACGCGTCGTTCGACCGCGGGGGCGAAAACACCGACGGACGAGGGCTTCTTGTCGGTCGCGGCCGTTTGTTCTGTATGGTCGAGAAGTCAGAGTCCGAGTGGCGCTCGGAACTCACCGACGAGGAGTACCGCATCCTCCGCCAAGCGGGGACAGAACGCAAATTCACGGGCGAGTTCATCGGGAAGGACGACGAGGGGATGTACGTCTGTGCGGGCTGCGGGAACGAACTGTTCACGTCGGAGACGAAGTTCGACGAGGAAGGGTCGGGGTGGCCGAGTTTCTACGACGCTCTCGAGGGAAGTGTCGAGTTCCGCGACGACGATAGCCACGGCATGCACCGCATCGAGGTCCGGTGTGCGGAGTGCCACGGCCACCTCGGCCACGTGTTCGACGACGGCCCGAACCCCACCGGGAAGCGCTACTGCATCAACTCCGCCGCGCTCGACTTCGAAGAGGGCGAGGAGTAGACGAGCGTCGCCGCCTCCCCGGACGTTTAGGTCGGTGGGGTTCGTGTCACCTGTATGGTCAGTGAAATCTCAGAGGGCGTCTACGACCTCGAACTCGAGATCGAGTACGGCGGGGAGACCCGGGTGTTCCACGCGGCCGCCATCGAAGCCGACCACGGCGTCGTGCTCGTGGACACCGGCGTTCCGAGTCAGGCCGACGACGTGCGCGAGGCGCTCGCGGAGATCGGTCACGACCTCGCCGACGTGTCGCTGGTGGTGTTCACGCATCAGGACGGCGACCACGCGGGCGCGGGAGCGGAACTCGTCGCCGAGAGCGATGCGTTGACCGCCGCGAGCGTCGGAGACGCGCCCGCAATCGACGGCCGGACGGACACCGTGAAGGGCGAAGGCGAACGCTATCCGCCCGTGCGCGTCGACATCGAGTTCGTGGAGGGCGTGACGTTCGAGACGAACGCCGGCACCGTCGAAGTCGTGGAGACGCCGGGGCACACGCCCGGTCACGTCTCCCTCTTCCTTCCCGACGCGGACCTGCTGCTCGCGGGGGACGCGCTCACCGGCGGCGACGAACTACGCGGCCCGCGCGAGGACGTGACGCCCGACCTCGAAACCGCCCACGACTCCGTCACTCACCTCGCGGAGTATGACTACGAGACCGTGCTCTGTTTCCACGGCGGCCTGTACGACGCGAACCCCGAAGACGTCGGAGAACTCGTCTGAGTACGACTATTCGCCCGGCGTGTACGGGAGGTCGGGGTCCTCGAAGCGGTCTCTGAGGACTTTCTTGTCGAACTTTCCAGTAGCCGTCTTCGGTACCTCGTCGATGAACACCACGTCGTCGGGCAGCCACCACGACGGGAACTCGTCTTCGAGGAACGCCCGCAACTCCTCGACGGACAGGTCGCTCCCGTTCCGCCGGACGACGCACGCGAACGGCCGTTCCTGCCACTTCTCGTGGGGGACGCTGATGACCGCGGCTTCCACCACGTCCTCGTGCGCCATGATTTGGTTCTCGAGGTCGATGCTCGAAATCCACTCGCCGCCCGACTTGATCACGTCCTTCGACCGGTCGACGATTTCGAGGTAGCCGTCCTCGTCCACGACCACGATGTCACCCGTCTTCAGCCAGCCGTCCACGAACTCCTCTTCGTTCGCTTCGGGACGGTTGTAGTACTCGTCGACGACTGTGGGCCCGCGAACGAGCAGTTCGCCCGGCGATTGGCCGTCCCACGGCACCTCCTCGCCGTCGTCGTTCACCACGCGCATCTCCAGACCGGGCGAGAGGAGTCCCTGTTTCGCGCGGATGTCGAACTCCTCGCTCTGCGAGACGTCCATCGTGGATTTGGGACGCGAGACCGAGCCGATGCTCATCGTCTCCGTCATCCCCCACGCGTGCTCTATCTGGACGTCGTACTCCTCCTCGTAGCGCTCCATCACGCCCTTCGGCGCGGCGCTCCCGCCGACGACGATTCGTTCGAGACTGCTGATGTCGCCGCCGTGTTCGTCCAGGTAGTCGAGGACGTTTATCCACACGGTGGGAACGCCGGCGGTGAGCGTGACGCCCTCGTCCTCGATGAGCGAGACGAGGTCCTCGGGGTCCGGCGAGGGCCCGGGGTACACCTGCTGCGCGCCGGCCATCGTGACGGCGTACGGGAACTCCCACGAGTTGACGTGGAACATCGGGACGACGGGCATCACGACGTCCTCCTGCGAGATGTTCAGGCCCGCAGGCGTCATCACCATCATCGCGTGCGAGTAAATCATCTTCTGCGTGTACTCGACGCCCTTCGGGTTCCCGGTAGTCCCCGACGTATAACACATCCCGGCGGGTGCGTCCTCGCTCACGTCCGGCCACGTCTCCACGGGGTCGGCCGAGTCGAGCAGGGCCTCGTAGGCGTACACGTCGTCGATGTCCGTCTCGGGGACCTCGTCGTCCATCACGACCACGGCCTTCACGGAGTCGAAGGAGTCCCAGAGGCGTTCGACCGCCTCCACGGCGTCCGGGTCCACGAGCAACACGTCGTCCGCGGCGTCGGTGACGATGTGTTCTAAGTGGTCGTCGTGCAGGAGGAGGTTGACCGTGTGGAGTTGTGCCCCCATCAGGGGCGCGGCGTAATACGCTTCGAAGTGTCGATAGTGGTTCCAGCCGAGCGTCCCCACGCGGTCGCCGGGGTCGACGCCCAATTCGGAGAGCGCGCCCGCGAGTCGGCGGACGCGCTCGCCGAACTCGCCGTAGGTGTACTCGAACCGGCCGTCGTGGGTTCGCGAGACGATGCGTTTCTCCGGGAAGAGCCGTGTCGCCCGCCAGAAGAACGGACGGAGTGTCAGGTCTGTCGTCATGGATGCGACGCGGAGGTGTGTGGGCGCGCGCCGTCGCCCGGTCTCACCCGATACTGGGTGGTTTGTCAGCAATAAGTGTGTTGTACAGTGGCACGCCTTGCGCCTATCGACGACAGTATCGCCCTCAGCGCGCGGTCCACCCGCCGTCCACGGACAGCACGCTCCCGGTGACGTACGAGGCGGCGTCGCTCGCGAGGAACACCGCGGGGCCGCCGAGTTCCTCGGGTTCCGCGAACCGCTCCAGGGGGGTGCGGCGTTCGATGGATTTTCGGTAGCGTTCGTTACTCTCCAGGTCCTCGGTGAGGTCGGTGCTGACGTACCCGGGGACGATGGCGTTCACGCGCACGTCGGGCGCCCAATCGAGCGCCATCGACTTCGTGATACCCACGAGGCCGTGCTTCGACCCGACGTAGGGGTGCTGGCGCGGCAGACCGACCACGCCGCCGACGCTCGCGACGTTGATAAGCGACCCCCCGGACGCCTTCAGGTGCTCGCCCGAGTGTTTCGCGCAGAGGAACGCGCCGCGGAGGTTCACGTCGGTCACGAAGTCGAAGTCGTCGGCGTCGACGTCTTCGGGTTGGCCGAGCGCGCCGTCCGGGTTGACGCCAGCGTTGTTCACCACCACGTCGACGCCGCCGAACTCGGCGACGGTCTCCGAGAACAGGTGTTCGATGTCGGCTTCCTCGGTGACGTCCGTCGGCACCGCCAACGAGTCGACGCCGCGCTCCCGTATCGACTCTGCGGCGGCCTCGACGGACTCCTCGCTCCGCGACGTCGGGACGACGTTCGCACCCGCGTCCGCGAGCGTCTCTGCGATTGCGCGGCCGATACCGCGCGTACCGCCGGTCACTACTGCAGTCTGTCCGGTGAGGTCGAACTGCTCCATACGCGCCCTCGCGGTGGGAGGGACTTAGACCTACGTAACTCCGCCGGAGGGGTCCGGAATCTCGAGGTACGCTTCCGTCTCCGCGACGACGCGTAACTCCTCGACGACGTCGTAGACGTCCTCGAACCCCATGTAGAGGGGTGCTGGACAAACCCTGAAGACGTTCGGCGGACGGAAGTCGCCGACGACGCCGCGTTCTTTCATCGCTTCGGTGATTCGGTACGCCTCGGGGTGTTCGACGGCGACGTGGCCGCCGCGGCGTTCGGGGTCGCGCGGTGTGCCGACCGAGAAGTCGTCGCCGAGGCGTTCGTCCACGAGTTCGACGAGGTAGTCCGTGAGCGCGAGCGATTTCTCGCGTATGGTGTCGATTCCGGCCTCGTGGACGATGTCGAGACTGCCGTCGAGGGGTGCGGCAGCGAGCATCGGGACGGTCCCTATCTGCCACGCGCCGGCGGTGTGCGCGGGCGTGTACGTCTCCCGCATCTCGAACTGCGTGTCCTTCTCGTGACCCCACCACCCGGCGAGCGCTGGCGTCCGGTCGTGGTGGCGCTCGTGGACGTAGAGGCCCGCGATGGCTCCCGGGCCCGCGTTCAGGTATTTGTAGCTACACCAGACGGCGAAGTCGACGCCGAGGTCGTGGAGGTCGTGCGGGACGACGCCGACGGAGTGCGCGAGATCGAACCCGACGTACGCGTCGCGGGCGTGCGCCGCTTCAGTCACGCGTTCGAGGTCGAGGAGTTGTCCGCTCCGGTAGAGCACGGACGGGAGGAAGACGAGGTCCACGTCGTCCGTGAGGGCGTCCTCCACGTCGGCTTCGTCGATTGTGCGGCCGTCCCGGCTCTCCACGACGACGGTGTGGTCGTCCGGGTCGAACCCGCGATTTCGCAACTGGGCGCGCACCGCGTACGTGTCGGTGGGGAAGTTGAGTTCGTCCACCAGCACGAGCGGCTCTTCGAGGCCGTTGAGGAGCGTGCCGACGAGGGTGTGGATGTTGACGGTGGTGCTGTTCGCGGCGACCACCTCGTCCTCGCGCGCGCCGACGAGCGGGGCGAGTCGGTCCCCGAGGTGCTCGCCGAACCCGAACCAGGGCGGGTCGCCGTCCGTCCACCCGCGGATGCCGAGCGTCCGCCACTCCTCCACCACGCGGTCGAGTGCGCGTTCCGCGTCCTCCGAGAGGGGGCCGAGCGAGTTCCCGTCGACGTAGTAGTCGTCGGCGACGTCGAAGCGCTCACGGAAGTCGGTGAGCGGGTCCGCGTCGTCGCGTTCTCGCGCGGCGTCCCGTGTCGTGTCCATGGGCGTGCTTGGACCGGCGTCGTCGTAGTTGTTTGTCATTCGGTGAGGAAGGAGAGCGGGAGCGAGTCCGGGATGCGGTCGTCGCTGCGTGCGCGGGAGACGGCGTAGACGGCGAGGCCGAGCGCAAGCCAGACGGCGAGCAGGAGGACGTTGTTCGCGAGGAGGGCGTCGCCGACGCGGCCGGCGGCGAGCAGGTCGAACGCGTGGCCGAGCGACGAGAACGAGAGCGTCTGCCACGCGAACACGGCCATCGCGGCCGCGCTGAACAGGCCGATGACGCCGAGCGCGACCGGGGTGAGTTGGATGTCGCTCTCCTCGTAGAGGTCGGGGTTGACGTGGGGGAGCGCGACGGCGGAGAGCGAGTGCGCGAGGTACATCAGGACGAGCGCGGCGAGCGCGACGTTCAGCGCGTAACTGAACGTGGACGTGGCGACGAGCGCCGTCGAGATGGCCCACGTGATGGTGAGGCCGACGTCGGGCGTGCCGAAGCGGTCGTTGACGTGCGTGAGGAAGTCGGGAACCAGTCCGTCGCGGCCGAGGCTGTAGAGAATGCGCGACGGCGCGACGTACCCCGAGTTCGCGGTGGTGGCGTACGCGAGGATACTGCCGACGGCGACGATGCCCGCGGTGCCGACGGGGAAGTAGACCGCGGCGGCGTCGGTCAGCGGCGTGCTGGACCCCGCGACGTCCCGCCACGGGAGGACGCCGAGGACGACGACGCTGACGAGGAGGTAGAGCGCGCCGACGAACAGCACACTCCCGGCGAACACCTTCGGGAGCGTTTCGCGGGGGTTCTCGGTTTCGCCCGCGGTCTGTGCGAGCGACTCGAATCCGATGTAGGAGAAGAAGATGGCGCTCGTCCCGGCGACGAACGGCGCGACGAACCCGCCGCCGAACTTCTCCGCGGGGAACAATGGCGTGAAGTTCCCGGGGTCGACGTAGAGAACGCCGGGGACGCCGAGCAGGAGGAGGATGGCGACGAGGAGACCGGTCATCGCGGCCTGCGTGCGCCCGAAGACGTCCACGCCGACGAGGTGGACGAGGTAGAACGCGGTGAGGAAGACGACCGCCCACGTGGTCGCGGAGAGGAAGTCGAAGGCGGGCCAGTAGCCCATCGCGTTCCCGAACCCGGTCGCGAACACGGCTTGCGCGCCGATGAACGCCACCGTCTTCAGCCAGATGAAGACGTAGCCGACGAGCGTGGAGTTCCACGTACGCGAGATGTGCATGTACGCGCCGCCGGGGTGGTCGCCGAGCGGTCCGCTCATGTAGACGGCGTAGACGACGGCGGTCGCGAGGACGACCGGGACGCCGACGAGGAAGCCGAGCGGGACCGCCGGCCCCAGTATCGACGCGGCTTCGCCGGTGACGACGAAGATGCCCGCGCCGATCATCGTTCCGACGATGACCGCGATGCTGTGTATCGAAGTCAGGTTCCGTTCCAGCCCTGAATCTGCCATTAGTGGCGCTCAAGGTGCGGTCGTTGATATGAGTGTGCAATCGAGTGCATCGACGGACACCCTAAGGTGTTGGCGTCCCTCTGTGGGGTCGTGAACGTCAAACGCGCGCTCACGATTTTCGTCGCACTGTTCGCCGCCGCGACGGCGGTCCACTACGTCCTCTTCGGGAGTCTGCCGTTCGGGAAACCCCAACTGCTCGACTGAGAACGCTTACGGGGGTCCGCGAAACAACCCTGGGTATGGTTCCCGCGTTCCGCGCGCCGTACGTCTACGCCTTCGCCGCGGCGTTCGCGGTCTGGATGGTCCCCGAGTTCGTGGGCACTCTCGACCGCGAGGACGACGGCCCCGACCTCGACGCGAAGTCCGAGTACGGTATCTACGCCGCCGTCGCCGTCACCGTCGCCGCGGGCGTCTGGCTCGCCGTCCGGTCTCCCGAGTGGGCGACGTGGAGCGGACTCGCCGTTCCCGCCTTCCTCGCAGGGGTCGTAGTGATGGTCGGCGGCGTCGCACTCCGCTGGTACAGCGTCCGCGTCCTCGGCGCGGCGTTCTCGCGGTCGGTCACGGTGACCGACGAGCAGGGCGTCGTCGACACCGGCCCCTACGCCGTCGTCCGTCATCCGACCTACACGGGTAGCCTCGCGACGCTCGTCGGCGCTGGCGTCGCGTTCGGCACGTGGCCCGCGCTCGTCGTGGCGGTCGTCGCGGGCGGCGCGGCCTACGGCTACCGCATCCGCGTCGAGGAGGCCGCGCTCCGCCGCGAACTCGACGGCTACGACGAGTACATCGAACGCGTCCCCTACCGGCTCGTCCCCGGTGTGTATTAGGCCGCCCCGTCCGTCGGACGAGTCGTGACCGAACTCGACTCCGAACTCGCCGCGGTCGTGCGGGACATCGAGGCCACCGGGGTGCCCGAGTGGCACGCGCTCTCCGTCCCCGCCGCGCGGCGCATCGAGGACGACGTGTTCACGAGCGACGACCAGCGCCCCGTCGACTTCGTCCGCGACCTCGCGCTCTCCGGGCCGCGTGGCGAAATTCCCGTGCGGGTCTACCGCGACGCCGACCCACCCGCGCCCGTCCTCGTCTTTTACCACGGCGGCGGGTGGACGCTGGGGACGCTCGACTCCGCGGGCGACATCTGCCGCGAACTCGCCGCGAGAACGGGAATGGCGGTCGTTTCGGTGGACTACCGACTGGCTCCGGAGCATCCGTTTCCCGCGCCGCTCGACGACGCGTACGCCGCGCTTTCGTGGGTGGCGGAGAACGCCGACGCGTTCGGCGGTAGCGGGGAACTCGCGGTGGCGGGAACGAGCGCGGGCGGCAACCTCGCCGCCGCCGTTGCCCTCCGCGCCCGCGACGAGAACGGCCCGGAAATCGACCGGCAGGCGCTCCTCTACCCCATCATCGACCACTCGCTCGACACCGAGTCCTACTCTGAGAACGCCGACGGCCCGCTCCTCACGCGCGACGACATGGCGTGGTTCTGGGACCAGTATCTGCGGAGTCCGGTGGACGGCGCGAACCCGTACGCGAGCGTCCTTCGCGCGCCCGACCTGTCGGACCTCCCGGACGCGACGGTGGTGACCGCGGGCCACGACCCCTTGCGCGACGAGGGCGCGGCGTACGCCGACGCGCTCGCGGACGCGGACACCCCCGTCGACCACCTCCACTATCCCTCGATGGCGCACGGCTTCCTCAGCCTGACCGACGACGTTTCGAGAGCGGACGAAGCGATGGACGACGTGGCGGAGCGGTTGGTCTGACGGCAGGACCCGTCTCCGCTGCCGGATTGGGAACCGTTTAGGGTGCGCGTCGTCAACGGTTCGCACATGAAGGAGGCATACGTCGTGGGCGCGGCCCAGACCGACTACGGGTCGTTCCCGCGCGAGTCCTATCGCTCTCTGTTCAAGGAGGCCGTGGACGGCGCGGTGGCGTCCGTGGACGGCGAGCTGGGACCTGACGAGATAGACGAGGCGTACGTCGGAACGCTCGGCGTGGGCGGCCGCCAACTGGGACTGCCGGGGCCTGCGGTGACGGAGTACGCGGGGCTCGCGGGAACGCCGTGTACCCGCGTGGAGAACGCGTGTGCGGCGAGCGGAACCGCGATGCGTCAGGCCGTCCTCGCCGTGCGCGCGGGCGTCGCGGACGTCGCGCTCGCCGGTGGGTTCGAGGTGATGAACGACGTGTCGAGCGACAAAACGGGCGAGTGGCTCGGCGTCTCCGGCGAGACGGAGTGGGAGCGCATGGCGGGCACGACGTTCTCGGGCGTGTACGCGCAGATGGCGGACGCGCACATGGCCGAGTTCGGGACGAAGCGCGAACACCTCTCGCAGGTCGCGGTGAAGAACCACGCGAACGGCGCGAAGAACCCGCACGCCCAACTGCAGTTCGAGTGCTCGCTCGACGACGCGATGAACGCGCCGGCGGTGGCGGACCCTCTCAATCTCTACGACTGCTGTCCGACCTCCGACGGCGCGAGCGCGGTGCTCGTCGCGTCGCGGGAGGCCGCGGAAGCGCTGACGGACACGCCGATTCGCGTCGCGGGTGCCGGTCAGGCGAGCGGCAAAGTCGGACTGTTCCAGCGCCCGACCCTGACGGGGATTCCGGCGACCGAGAAGGCCGCCGAACAAGCGTACGGCGAAGCGGACGTGGGGCCCGAGGATATCGACTTCGCGGAGGTCCACGACTGCTTCAGCATCGCGGAACTCGTCGCGTACGAGGACCTCGGGTTCTGCGAGAAGGGCGAAGCAGGCCCCTACATCGAGTCGGGCGCGACCGAACCCGACGGCGAACGCCCGGTCAACCTCTCCGGTGGCCTGAAGTCGAAGGGCCACCCAATCGGCGCGACCGGAGGCGGCCAGATAGTTGAGGTGTTCAAGCAACTCCGCGGCGAGGCGGGCGACCGACAGGTCTCGGGCCTCTCGCGCGGACTGACGCACAACGTCGGCGGGAGCGGTGGTGCCGTCGCGGTGCACGTCTTCGAGGAGGGATGGGCGTGAACGCGCTCGAATCCGCGGGCGTCTACACGCCCCGCGCACGGATTCCGGCGAGCGAACTCCACGACGCGCTGACGAGCGTGAGCGCGCGCGGCGTCGACAGCAAAGCCGTCGCGGACGCGGACGAGGACGCCGTGACGATGGCGCACGCCGCCGCATCGGACGCGCTCGAATCGAGTGCCCACGACCGGGAGGACCTCGAACTGTTCGCGGTGGCGACCACGACGCCGCCCCTCGCGGAGGGCGATCTGGCAGCTACTGTCGCGGAACTCCTCGGTCTCTCCCGAGAGACGGAGGTCGTCGCGCACACGCAGTCGACGCGGGACGGCGTGCGAGCGCTGCTGGACGCGGCGCGCGCGGACGGCCCGGCGCTCGCGGTCGCGGCGGATAGCCCGTTCGGCGACCCCACCGAGGGAATCGACCACGCCGCCGGCGCGGGTGCGGTGGCGTTCGTCACCGGCCCCGACGGGGATGCGGAACTCACGGATAGCGCGACCTATTCGGAGGACCGGCCGGG